>CDZA01017562.1_pt1 | contig 432796 bp, 399 predicted proteins | sample 554881 | NCBI WGS metagenome assembly CDZA01 (sample SAMEA3182082, study PRJEB8094) | gut metagenome | biome: human; feature: gut; material: Stool; isolation source: human stools | place: Canada | collected 2012-12-04
GATGTAGAATATATATGGATTTAACGTTAAAAGCGTTAAAGATAGAGTCGGTGCCTATAACGATGAGGGTCCACCCGTTCCCATTCCGAACACGGTAGTTAAGCTCACTCGTGCTGACAATACTCGGAGGGCAGCCTCCCGGGAAGATAAGTCGACGCCGACATAAATTACCGCCCACTAATACTGGGCGGTAGTAACATTCCTCCTTAGCTCAGTCGGTAGAGCATGCGGCTGTTAACCGCAGGGTCGTTGGTTCGAGTCCAACAGGGGGAGCCATCTCAGAAGCCTTGAACCTCAACGGGTTCAGGGCTTTTCCCTTTTCTAAAATAGCTCGAAATTCCCATGTGTCTAACATTTTGTCTAACATCTGTCTAACACTTTTTAGTTCTTTAATATGAATATTTTACGTTCTAAGAGATTAATCTTTTAATACATAATAAACTAATCGACTATTTTCAACCTAATGTACTTATTATAATGTCTAATGAGCTAATAAGGCAGACGGTGCTATCTGGTACGGATATTCGTAATGATTTTCGTAAAACAGCGAAACCTGAGCCGGCATACATGTTCACTTGCTGATCTGCGCATTCGATTGTTGCCACTGCTTTTTATAAGCGGTGGCAATTTTTGTTTTTATACTTTTCGAGTAAAATATTAGAAAAAACTCGGAGGTAAACGCGATGAAAGAACGAGTTATTACGGCAAAAATAATTGCTGAATTCAAAAAATATCTTGTATTGGGGGAAAGAAGTGCGGCAACGATTGAGAAATATATCCGCGATGTGAAAGCGCTTGCAGTGTATGCCAAAGACGGTGAAATCACAAAAGAAACAGTGATTGCATATAAGAAGTATTTGCAGACAGTCTTCGCCGTGCGTAGTGTCAATTCGATGCTTGCAAGCATAAACAGACTGTTTGCATTTTTGGGTTGGCATGATTTGAGGGTCAAGTCTCTAAAACTTCAGCAGCAGATTTTTTGCCCCGAAGAAAGGGAACTGACAAAGGCTGAATATATGCGGCTTTGCAAAACCGCGGAGCGCAGACATAATAAGAGGCTGAGCCTTATATTGCAAACGATTTGCGCAACCGGTATTCGTGTCAGCGAGCTGCAATATATAACCGTCGAAGCGGCAAAACGCGGCAAGGCGGTTGTTAATTGTAAGTCTAAAACCCGAACGGTTTTTATAGTAAAAGAGCTGAAACAAAAACTGCTCCGTTACGCGGCGGAGCAGAATATTAAAGACGGCATGATTTTTATAACGCGAACGGGAAAACCGATAAGCCGCACAAACATCTGGCGCGAGATGAAAGCCCTGTGCGGGGAGGCAAACGTCAACCCAGAAAAGGTCTTTCCGCATAACCTGCGCCACCTTTTCGCGCGGGTGTTTTACGGCATAGAAAAGGATATCGCCAAGCTTGCCGACATCCTCGGACACAGCAGCATTGATACGACGCGAATTTATATTATATCTACCGGCACTGAGCATCGCCGCCGCATGGAAAATATGCACTTAATAATATAAAAACCGCCCGATACGGCGGATGAGACATAATCATTATTATGTTGTAAGAAAATCCGACATAGGCTTATAACAAGCCCAACTTTACCATAATCATAGCAAGAAAAATCCAAAAAAGCAAGTCGTTTTGACGGATAGTGCAAAATCGTTCGGGAAATTGTCGACTTTAAAGCATATAAATCCAAGCCCATTTTAAAATTTTAGAATGAGCTTGTGTCGGTCTGCACTTTTATATGTTCCCGCAAGCAAAAAAATCCGCGAATGTTCTCGAGAGACTTAACCGACAAAGCGTATCCGCATTTCTTACAACATAATAATGATTATGACATTAGGGAGGGCGTAACGGTACTTCGCAGATGCGATTTATTGCCGGGTCTGTCGAGCAATCAAAGAGACAAAAAACGGACAGTATATAGGTATATGACATTTGTAAAAAGACACATTGAAAAATCACAAAAAGGAGAGATGATTACTTTATGAGTAACATTGCCGAAATTATCAAGTACGAGGGTGACAACAGCACCTTCATTTGGAAGCATCCCTGCGAGGATTTTAACAGCCTGACACAGCTCATCGTTCACGAGTCGCAGGAAGCGATTTTCTTCATGAACGGTCAGGCGCTGGATCTGTTCGGACCCGGTCGTTATACACTGGAAACCGAGAATATCCCGAAAATCGGAAAGGTTCTCAACAGAACGACCGGCGACAAAACACCGTTCCATTGCGAGGTCTATTTCATCAACAAAGCTGAGCAGATGGCTATCAAATGGGGTACGGACTCAAAGGTGCAGTACGTCGATCCCACTTACGGCTTCCCGATTTCAATCGGTGCATCAGGCGAAATGAGCCTTCGCGCTGAGGACAGCCGCAAGCTTCTCGTTAAGCTTGTGGGAACGGAAAACTATCTCGGTCAGCAGCAGCTTATCGGCTTTTTCCGCGCATTTTTAATGACCAGGGTCAAGACCTACATTGCCCAGGTGATTAAAGCGAATGCCATCAACATCTTTGAAATCGACGAAAATCTGACGGCATTCTCCGAGAATATACATAAACTGCTTATTCCGGATTTTGCCGATTACGGTATTGCTTTAGAGCGCTTCTTTGTTACGAATATTGTCAAGCCGGACGGCGACAGACAGTATGAGAAGTTCAAGGAGCTGCATTTCCGCCAGTATGCCGACATTGCCGAGGCGACGCTCCGCCAGAAGACGGATCTCATCTATGCGCAGACAGAGGCGCAGAAGGTGGTCATCGACTCTCAGGCTCAGGCCACAAAGCGAGCCCAGGAGGGCTATACATATGCGCAGGAGCGCGGCTTTGATGTTGCGGAAAAAGTGGCGCAGAACGAGGCGGTCGGTCAGTTCACCAATATGGGTGTCGGACTCGGCACGATGGCGGGTGTCGGCGGCGCGGTAGGCGGCGTTGTGGGCAATGCGGTAGGCGGTGCGCTGCAGGCTGCATCCGAGCCTGCTCAGCCTACTCAGCCTGCTCAGACGACCGATGATATGGCGGCGTTCAAGGCGAAAGTGGAAAAACTCGGTATGATGAAAGAGGCCGGGCTGATAACCGAAGAGGAGTTTGCCGCCATGAGAGCGGAGCTTCTCAAGAACATTCTGTAACGGGGGACTGAAAAATGAAAAAGAATTTCAAATCATATGCGATTATCTGGGCTGTTTTGCTCGCGGTATTTAATATTGTTGTATTTTTGGCGCGTCCCGTTATCCCGGGATATGTTGTCAGTTATGACGTGCGATTCTGGATCGCGTGGGTGTTTATAATAGCCTCGTTTGCAGCCAATCTTCTTTGCGCAAACAAGGCGTTTAAGGCGGAGAACCTTGAAAAGCTGTTTTACAAGGTGCCGCTGATTACCGTCAGCTATACCGGCCTTATAGCCATGCTCGTTTTGGGCGGCGCACTGATGCTGATTCCCAACTGCCCGGTGTGGATTGCCGCTGTTGTCTGCGCGGTTGTCGCCGCATTTACTGCGATAGCCGTCGTAAAAGCGAACTGGGCGGGCGACGCTGTCGGCGAGGTTCACGAAAAAGTGAAAACGCAGACGCAGTTCATAAAGCTTCTGACTGTTGACGCCGAGAGTTTACTCGACCGCGCCAAAAGCGACGCCGTGAAAACGGAATGCAAAAAGGTATATGAAGCCGTTCGTTATTCCGACCCGATGTCAAATGACGCTCTTTCCGTGATTGAGGCAAAAATTACAGTGAAAATGGATGAGCTGTCCTCTGCCGTCGGTGCCGATGATGCAGCGAAAGCGAAAGAAATCGCGGACGAATTGGTTATCCTTGTTGGCGACAGAAACAAGAAGTGTAGGGCGCTCAAGTGAAAAACAATTCAAAATATAAGTACATAAAAGAAAACTCAATAATATATGCTGAAAAGGATGAGTATTCACTAACAGAGCATGAATTTTTCTGTGTGTACTCATTCTATGTTACCTACTCAATGTGCGGATCACAAAGCTTTAAGAAACGCTCATTTTCTGATTACGGGTGGAACGATAATTTAATAGAGCAGACCATTGAACATAAAAAAGTCAAAACAGAATTGGGTAAAGCTCTTTCCAAAGTTATCGATTTAAAAAACGACAGATTTTGCTTTTTGACCGACAAAAATAATTTGGATGATCTTTTTAAAAAGTGTAACCTTTTGGATGGTTCATTATCAGATTATGATACTGAGAGAGCCGTTATTAGTGATACAAACGAAAGCAATAAGTATTTGAAACTATTTTATAGAATAAGAGATGGCTTTGCACACGGTAAGTTCTTGCTGAAATATTCATCTACTCACGAAAAGATGGTCATTATTCAAGATAACAATACTCATAATGTGACTGCTCGTATCGTAATTAAACTGTCAACTTTACTATCAATAATAGAGACTGTTGATATAAACGGTATTATTGGTTATAATTCTCGTCAAAAAACCGTAGAAGCAATAGAAACTGTAGCATAAAGGAGAATAACCATGTCAATCTTCAAATGTAAAATGTGCGGCGGCACAATAGAATTTAATCCCGGGGATACCGTCGGCGTGTGCGACTCGTGCGGCACAAAGCAGACCCTGCCGCGTCTGGACGACGACAGAAAAGCGAATCTCTATGACCGTGCGAACCATTTTCGCCGCAACAACGATTTCGATAAGGCGGCGGGAATCTATGAGCAGATACTCAACGAGGACAACACCGACGCCGAGGCGTATTGGTCGCTCGTTCTCTGCCACTACGGAATCGAATATGTGGAAGACCCGCAGAGCCGCAAGCGTATTCCCACCGTGAACCGCGCTCAGTTCACATCGATTTTCGATGACGACAACTACAAGTCCGCTCTGCACTATGCAGACGGCTATCAAAAAGAGCTTTATGAGGATGAGGCTAAGGCGATAAACGAGATTCAAAAGGGGATTCTGGCGATTTCGCAAAAAGAAGAGCCTTTCGATGTGTTTATCTGCTACAAAGAGACCGATAACAGCGGCAGAAGAACACAGGACAGCGTCCTTGCAAATGACCTTTATCATCAGCTCACGCAGGAGGGCTTCAAGGTGTTCTTCTCGCGCATCACGCTTGAGGACAAGCTCGGCACGGCCTACGAGCCTTACATATTCGCCGCCCTCAACAGCGCCAAGGTCATGGTAGCGCTCGGCACAAAGCCCGAGTATTTCAACGCCGTGTGGGTGAAAAACGAGTGGTCGAGATATCTTTCGCTCGTCAAGAACAGCAACGGTAAAAAGATGCTCATCCCCGCATATAAGGACATGGATCCATACGACCTGCCGGAGGAATTTTCGCACCTGCAGGCGCAGGATATGTCAAAGCTCGGCTTTATGCAGGATCTTATCCGCGGCATTAAGAAGATTGTTTCTGCCGGCGCGTCCAAGGCGGAGGTCAAAGAGACGGTTGCTGTCGGCGGCAATGTAAACGTAGAGCCGCTTTTGGAGCGAGCTTTCATGTTCCTCGAGGACGGCGACTGGGGCGAGGCTAACGAATACTGCGAAAAGGTGCTGGATCAGGATCCGAAGAACGCGAGGGCGTATCTCGGCAAGCTCATGGCGGAGTGCCGTGCGTGCCGCATGGAGGACTTGCAAAATTGCAGACAACCGTTTGACGGCAGCGGCAACTATAATAAAATCCTGCGCTTTGCCGAGCCGAAGCTGATTGAAACATTGAAAGGCTATATCGCCCATATCAACGAGCGCAACGAAAATGCCCGCTTAACGGGGATCTATAACAGAGCGGTCAGCGCGATGAACGAAGCAAACAGCGAAAATGAATACAAAGCCGCAGCGGAGATATTCAAAACGGTTCCCGGCTTCAAGGACGCGGATTCTCTTGTTGAGAAGTGTCTTGATAATGCGGAGATTTGCCGCAAAGATACCCTTTACAATTCGGCTCGTTCTCAGATGACCGGAAACATAATACGCAATTACGAATCGGCAATCAGAATGTTTGAAAGTATCTCCGGCTGGAAAGATGCCGACGAGCAGATTTACGCTTGCCAAAAGAAGATAGAAGAACTCAAGGCAAAAGAGGAAGCCGAACGACTGGAAGCGGAGCGCAAAGCGGAAGCCGAACGTTTGGAGCGCGAACGCAAAGAAGAAGAACACCGCATTGCAGTCGAAAAAAGGAAAAAGAAAGCTAAAAAAGTTTTCGCTATCGGAACACCTATCGTTTGCGCTTGCGTTGCTTTTTTGATTGTGCTGACAACGGTTATTATTCCGAACAATAAGTATAGCAGTGCTGTCTCCTTGATGAATGATGAAAAATATGATGAAGCAATAGCAGCGTTTGATGCGTTGAACGGCTATAAAGATAGCGAAAAACAGCTTGAAAACTGCTATATTAGAAAATTAGGCGAAGAAAAATGGAATAAGATTAAAAACATCAAAATAGGTGACAGCTATACATTTGGTACTTACGAGCAAGATAACAACACTTCCAACGGCAAAGAAGCAATTGAATGGACGGTGCTTGATAAAGACGGTATGTCTTTACTGCTTGTCAGCAAACAAGCTCTCGCTTGGCAACAGTACAACACGTCATATACCGATGTAACATGGGAAAACTGTACACTTCGCAAATGGCTGAACGGTACGTTCCTAAACAATGCTTTTAGTACTGAGGAACAGGCACAAATTCAAAATACAACTGTATCAGCTGATAATAACCCCCAATACAGCACAAATCCCGGAAACGCCACAACGGATAAAGTATTTCTGCTCAGCATCAACGAGGTGGAGAAGTATTTCAATAGTAATGAAGCAAGAAAATGTGCACCGACAGCTTATGCAGAGGCACAGGGAGTATGGACGAGCGATACTTATAAAACCCCAAGTGGCGCAGCCACTTGCTGGTGGTGGCTGCGGTCGCCCGGCAGCAATCAGGATGAAGCAGCCGGTGTCTACGTTGACGGCAGCGTCGGCGAGTACGGCCGCAATGTCAACCACGTTCACGGTGCCGTCCGCCCCGCGATGTGGATCACTATTGACGGCTAAACCGATTTTGCTATCCGCTCGGCGCAGTGACAATGTATTTTATCGGAGCTTCCGATAATCAATTTTCACAAACAGGAGAATAACCATGTCAATCTTCAAATGTAAAATGTGCGGCGGCACAATAGAATTTAACCCCGGGGATACCGTCGGCATGTGCGACTCATGCGGCACAAAGCAGACCCTGCCGACGACAAACGACGAAATCATAACCAACTTACATAATCGCGCAAACACGCTCAGATTAAAGTGCGAGTTTGATAAAGCGGAAGAAATCTACAACAAGATACTCGAGAAAAATCCCGATGATGCCGAAGCGCATTGGGGCATCATTCTCTGCAAATACGGCATTGAATATGTCGAAGACCCCAAAACCTACAACCGAGTTCCGACTTGCCACCGTACCTCTTTTGACGCAATACTTGCGGATGAGGATTACAAAGCGGCGCTCGCAAACGGCGACGGCGCTCAGCGCGAGCTGTACGAGGAGGAAGCGAAGAAGATCGACCGCATACAAAAGGATATTCTCAGCATAGTTCATAACGAGAAGCCTTTCGATGTGTTTATCTGCTACAAGGAGACGGACGAAAACGGCAACAGAACGCAGGACAGCGTCATCGCCAACGATATCTATCATCAGCTCACGCAGGAGGGCTTTAAGGTTTTCTATGCCGCCATTACTCTCGAGGATAAAGTCGGGCAGGAATACGAGCCGTATATTTTCGCCGCGCTCAACAGCGCTAAGGTCATGCTTGTTGTAGGGTCGAAGCCGGAGTATTTCACTGCGGTGTGGGTAAAGAACGAGTGGTCAAGATTTTTGAAGCTGATCAAAACCGACCGCTCGAAGCTGCTGATTCCCTGCTATCGCAACATGGATGCCTATGAATTGCCGGAGGAATTCGCTCATTTGCAGGCGCAGGATATGAGCAAAATCGGCTTCATAAACGATTTGGTACGCGGCATCAGAAAGGTGGTTGCCGATACCGATTCTCAGGAAAAGACCGTGCGGGAATCCGTTGCCGTGAACAGCGGCAATGCGAATGAGGAGTCCCTGCTCAAGCGCGCATTCATGTTCCTCGAGGACGGCGATTGGAGCGCCGCCGACGAATACTGCGAAAAGGTTCTGGATATCGACCCCGAAAACGCGAGGGCGTACTTGGGCAAGCTCATGGCGGAGTGCCGTGCGCGCCGCATGGAGGACTTGCAAAATTGCGAACAGCCGTTTGACGGCAGCGGCAACTATAATAAAATCCTGCGCTTTGCCGAGCCGAAGCTGATTGAAACATTGAAAGGCTATATCGCCCATATCAACGAGCGCAACGAAAACGCCCGCTTAACGGGGATCTATAACAGAGCGGTCAGCGCGATGAACGAAGCAAACAGCGAGAATGGTTATAAAGCCGCAGCGGAGATATTCAAAACGGTTCCCGGCTTCAAGGACGCGGATTCTCTTGTTGAAAAATGTCTTGATAATGCGGAGACTTGCCGCAAAGACGCTCTTTACAATTCGGCATGTTCCAATATGACCGGAAACATAATACGCAATTATGAATCGGCAATCAGAAAATTTGAGACTATTTCCGGGTGGAAGGATGCCGACGAGAAGATTTACGCTTGCCAAAAGAAAATAGAGGAAATCAAGGCAAAAGCGGAAGCCGAACGACTGGAAGCGGAGCGCAAAGCGGAAGAACATCGCATTGCAGTCGAAAAAGCGAAGAAGAAAGCTAAAAAAGTTTTTATAGCGATAGCGTCTGTTGCGTGTGTTTGCGCAGTTTTCCTAATTTTGCTGAAAACAGTCATTATACCGAAACAAAAATATAATCAAGCAATGGAATTGATTGCCTCCGGCGATTATGATTCGGCATATGCGCTGCTTGAAGAAATCGGCGACAATGAAGCGATAGCCTCCAACAAATATGACAGGGCTATCAAGTATATCGACTCCGGCGATTACAAGGCGGCGTATATGCTCTTGGACGGTCTTTCGTATAAAGACAGTGCTGAAAAGCTTCTGAGTATAAAACCGCAATACTATAAATTTCTATTGAAAAATTCAAAGGTTGGCGATATTGTATATTTCGGCACTTACGAGCAGGACAACGATACTACCAACGGCAAAGAGGATATTGAGTGGCTGGTTTTGGCGAAAGAAAAGAACAGGGTCCTTGTTATCAGCGATAAGGCACTTGATTGTCAACCGTATAATTCATCTTACACAGAAGAGGTAACATGGGAAAAATGTTCACTTCGCAAATGGCTGAACAACGATTTTATTAACGCTGCATTTACTGCCGAGGAAAGGGCTAAGATTCCTACGGTAATGGTATCGACAGACAAGAATCCGGAATATGACACCGACCCCGGGAATGCGACCAAAGACAGAGTATTTCTCCTGAGCATTGTCGAAGTAGAAAAATATTTCCCTTCCAATGAAGCGAGAAAGTGTGTACCTACCGAATATGCCATATCAAACGGAGCATATACGAGTGACAGCTATACCAAAGGTGGCAAAGCCACCTGTTGGTGGTGGCTGCGGTCGCCCGGCTACAATCGGTTTGATGCAGCCAGTGTCAACATGTACGGCAACGTCGACGAGGAGGGCAGCCATGTCAACAACGATACTTATGCTGTTCGCCCCGCGATGTGGATCTCTATAGACGGCTAAGTCAGGCTTTTGTGTATACCTCTGCACATAAAACAGAAAAATCGAGTGCTCATAGGGGAAAAGCCCTTGCGAGCACTCGATGCTATTTCATATAAAAAAGCGCCTGCAAACGCAAGTTCTTTCCGTATGGTTGCGGAGGCAGGACTTGAACCTGCGCCTTCTGGGTTATGAGCCTAACGAGCTACCAGCTGCTCCACCGCAATATTTTAAAACAACAGCAAGCAAACCGTCTAACAATTGTCTAACACCATTATTATTTAGCGATTTTTCGCACCACGCGAACCGTTTATTAATTGCGTTATATAGGTAAAATTACGGTTATACACTGCATGGAATCGAATGATACTGTTTGATATTCGCGTCACAACTACTGTTAACTGGCTCGGAGCACCGCGCTGCCTGCGGCAGATGAAGCGGTGCTCTGAGCAGGAAGAAACAACGAGCATTGCGAAGCGCTCCTCGTCCTCGGTGGCTCCATATCACTCGTTTCCGCCTTTGGCGAAAACTCATTCATTACGCACCTCGCCCTCTCCCCAAAATGCTCGCATTTTGGGATGCCCCTTGCAAGGCGACTATGTTTCTGACCGTATGCGTCGTTGGTTCGAGTCCAAAACGGCTTAGCGATACATAAGCCGCTCGAACACCATCAGCTGTATACGCAACCAGACAATGGCTGATTCAATCAAATTACTATATTGCGGATTTAAAGCTAATAGTGTATAATCATTGCATAAAGAGGTGATTATGTATGAACGAACACTCGGCTTCGGTCAACGGTATTTCTATATATTCTTTAACAAATCCTAATCTCAGAAGCTTCTGCCTGTCGCTATATGTGAGAGCCGGCAGCATCTTTGAGGACTCGTCTAATAACGGTATCAGCCATCTTTTTGAACATGTCGTTTTCAGAAATATTAAAAATAAATACGAAAATTTTTATGAGCTCCTTGCAATGCACGGCTTGTGCTTTCAGGGTTCAACTTATAAGAAGTTTGTGAGCTTTACTATAGACGGGCCTCAGCATGAGTTCGATTTTGCCATTGAGATTTTATGCGGATTGTTTGATGAAATCAAGCTGACCTCGCATGATTTCAATAATGAGAAAGGACGGATCAAAGCCGAAATCAGAGAAAAAGATCGGCGCAGTTCACTCGATTTTTATTTTGACAGCATAGTTTGGAAAAACAGCGAAGTTGAAAAGATAGTATTGGGCTATTGTAAAACAGTTGACAGAGTTTCTGTCAAGAAAATAAATGAGTTCAGACAAAAGGTGCTTTCTGCCGGTAATTGTTTTGTATATGCGACCGGCAATATTTCTGATGAGAACCTCGACGCCCTGAACAAAAAAATCAGTGAGCTTGATATTTCTCAAAGCAATCCGGGCTTTACGAATACAGTTACCGTTAATGACGAGTTCTTTCATAGGGAAAAGAAAATTTGGATCAAAAATAATTATTGGCACTATATTCAGATAGGATTTGATGTTGATTGTTCAAAATATCCGGGCGGAGTCTATGATTTACTTTATGCATTGCTGTTCAATGGCGATAAAGCGTTGGTGTATAATTATCTGTCCGAGGACAACCCGATTATTTATTCATATGACAGCGCTTTTGCGCAGTATGACAATGTAGGCAATATTAACTTCAGCTTTGAAGTTGACAGAAATAAGATTGAGGACGTTTTCAAAACGGTTGTCGAGTTGTTAAATGCGGCAAAAGACGGTCGGTTTAACTTTGAAGCGAATCTTAATTATGAGATGTTTAATTGGGAACTGGATTTGGACAAGCCGAGCAACTTAAATTGGAATATGGCTTGTTATAATCACATATTGAAAACAGAGCCGATAGATTATTCGGATGAATTTTACGGTAGATTCAGAGTGACTAAAAAGCAGGTAACAGATGCGGCAAAGGACATATTCAGAAGATGCAATATGACCGTTGCCATGAAGGGGAATAAAAAGAAAATCAACACAGATGCAATTGAAAAAATTTTGGAGTCGCTTGATTAAATAATTGAACAGGTCTGTAAAAAGACAAATCCCCGGGCAGCAAGATTTATTCTTGCTGCTTTGTTTAATTTATCCACAGTTTTTTGTCCAGATTTTGACGCATTGAGTTTGGTATAATGCATCAAAGGAGGAATGTTATGAACAGAGAGACGGCGTGGATGATAAGACAGGACGGCAAGGCTTTTGCGTGCACCAGTCACTATTACGCAGACAGGGATGATGCGGAGGACACACTCTATGCCGCAGAGTGGCTGTATAAACACACGGCACGGTGCGGGACGAAATGTTTGATATTGAATCTCATATCGGCATACGCCGAGAGTTTGAGTCGTAAAAACTCCGGACATGAGTACACGGGTTACAACGGGGATACCGTGCACGATCTCATGATTGATATCGAGGATAAACAGTATAATTTTCTGACTGCCGATTTTGTCTTGACGGTTGCCGATAAATTGCCGACCGGGGGTAATATGAATGTCCGAGAGCTGAATTTGCTTGTTATCGAGGCTCTGAACGACGAGTTTTTGCGCGCCAGATTGGGCGGGATGTACGACACTGTTGAGGGCTGCCGCGATATGTTTTTTCGCGTTTCCGGCAGTGGATTTGACTGGACGGCCGTCATCAAAAGATTCGTCCGTGAGAATGCTGTGCGGATAGATAACATTACCGTGCTGTGGGATTATGAAAGCACCGGAAGAAAAGATTTCTTCAAAGATGAAAAAGGCAGAGATATCAATAAGATCCCGATAAGCGAGTTTATATGAATTAAACGGTTCGGCTTTTAATAAACCGAACCGTTTTATTATTCCTTGTGTGAATCGGGCTTGCGTGTCGGGCTTCTTTCATATTTCGCCCTCGCGCAAGCCGTATTTTTTGCACCAACGGGTATACGCCTTGTACAGATAGGGGTCATACTCAAGCGGTCTGTTTGAATATCCGGAAGCTTGCACAATTGATTTGCCGTGCACCTCTATCGCGGCGACTAACTTTTCGCCTTTAGACACACATATGACAGGGTTATTATCGGCCTTGTCGGAGCGATCCGGGAAAAAGCGCAGACAATTATTCAGCTTGTTTGAAGCTTCAAAATAGTCACTCTCGGAGCCGAGACGGAAAAAATGAAATCCGTATACGACGCAATCGGGTATCCCGATATCACAAGGGAAGACGGGAAGTGATACTCTTGCGGTGTCAAATTTATATATATCCTTTATTGAAATGCCGTTTTTCCATTGTTTTCTCTCGCGCACTTTCGCTCGGTCGCTCAAACCGCCGTAATGGAAGGCGTACTCATTTAAATAAACTGGTGAGGTCATCATCTCGCGTTTCAACGACATTTCACCTTTAACGGCGGCGTAATCACGCAAAAAGTCAAGTATGCCGCGATTTTCGTTGAGTCTGCCGAGAACCGTAAAAATATCGGGCATACACAAAACCGAGCGGAACAAATTTACGTTGACAAAGATTTCGGAGAGAGCCTCGCATTCATGTTCGTAGAATAAAAAAGCAGGATTTAAAAAAATCAGCTTTCGGATGCTTTTTGTTCTCATCCATGATACGGATTCATACCGTTTTACTATCCGCCGAGCGCTGTGCAGAGTTTTGCGCCTGCTCTTAAATAATGCGTATACATTGTGTGTCCCGATTGAGTACGGTATCGAATGATAGAAAATCTTCGGGTATCCTATAAACTCGGTTAAAAGCATGAACTTTGTCAGATTGAGCTCCGATGTTTTAAAAGGCAGATTAGACTGCCATTCGCGGACAAAAATTTTTTTGACAAGGCGAACGACTCTTTTATTACATCCCAATAATCTTGCAAAAAAGCTATCCTGCAAAAGCTCCTTTCGCTCGGTGACATCGCATGTTGCAATTGCCGCCCCGTTTCTGTCCAGAAGCCGCACGAACGTGTGACCGTTTCTGAAGTTAAATGTAAGCTCCTCGTACATCGGAAAATTCACTCTCACAGTTCTCTTGAGCCATGAGACGGACAAAAGCGTTTTTGTGTCGTCGATTTGTCTGGATATTGAGAGCTTGTGGCGGCGGTAATTCAATTCGCAGCGCACAATTTTGCTGAACAAATTAGATTCACAGCGACATTCGGGGCAGGTGTATATTACATTTTCAAGCATCGGCTGTGATATGAAATTCAAGTAAATAGTATCTTTTGAATCGCTTATTTTATCTTCGCACCATTGCCTGATGACATTTTTCGGAGTCTTTGCTATTTTTGAAGAGCTCTGCGTCAGCCAACCGTTTGTATATCGCGGATAGGCGGGCATTCGGTGTCCGCAGACAGGGCAGATAATTATATGCTGCGTGAGCTCAACTTTTTCACCGAGCTTTTTGGCATATGTGAATTTCCTTTGTTTGTCCGATGTTAAAATGCGGCATGCGGTTTCGCGGTCAACAATATATGATTTCTCTTCGATTTTATATCCGTCCGGAATTTCTAAAATTGCTTTTTCGGCCATATTTTCACCCCTCTTGATTCCTATTTTAGCAGGATGCATGACCCAAAAAGCAGACATAACTTTCGTTGACGAAGTTGGCTCGGGATGATATAATAAAATAAAAAACGGGGAGGCAAGGCTATGAGTGATAACCGCAGCGCAGAGTTGGAGAAACTGTTTGAAGAGTGGCAAGAGCGCCATGAGTCGGAGAACTGCAGCAGTGAAAATATATCAAAAAGCAATTTTATCCCCGACGGGATAATCGATGAGGCTTCGTATATGCAAAGCCCCAAGAAGATTCTTTTTATTGCCAAAGAGGCGGCGTGCCTCAAAAAAGGAAATACCATTGAAAAAAATTTTGAGATAGCTCAAAACGACGGTTTTTGGTGCCGCAGGGTGGTGCTCGGGGAAGAGGGAGGAACCCGCTTTTCCTCGGGGCTCGCACTTCTTGCCAATGCAATACTGAACGAAAACTTTGAAACACCCGAAAAAGACATTTCCGCCTTGCGGTATGTGGCTTTCATGAATATAAACAAACGCGGCGGGTTTACGAGCTGCCAAACCCGCCGCCTTGCCGCCTATGTTAAGAAATACAAAGACTTGATAGACCGGGAGATCAGAATAATTTCGCCGGATATTATAGTGTGTTGCGGGATGGGCGTGAGGGGCCGCCTTTCGGGGGTTGACTCCTGTAAGTCGCTGCCTGTGCTTGAAGTTTATCATCCGAGCGCCAGATATAAAACAGATACCGACCGTTTGAAAAAGCTTGAAGACGAGCTTAAAAACGCACAATTTTGAACAGACAAAGCAACCGGGCTGAGCAATATTGAAGCGCTCAGCCCGATTTTTATTTATATTTTTCTTTTGCGTTGTCGATATTTTGCTTTATCTTCTCGCGCAGACCGGCGGGGGAGACTATTTCGGCGAAGTTGATATACTGCATCGCCCAATATTCCATGGCGTTGAGGCTCACCCGCAGAGTGATTTTGAATTTGCCGTCCCCGATATCACAGATGCGTATGTCTTTTCCGAACCAGTCGATAACTTGGTCGATTATGCAGACGCTTACAATCATCTCGACGGTCTGCGGCTTGTCTGCGAACATATACGGGAGCGCGGAAGAAATCTCGCCGTAGTCAATGCCGTTCTCGTATCCCTTTATGTTCCTGAGCGGGGTCATGTGCAGATCGGTAATTCGCATGTTTGTTATGCGATCCAGGCGATAATAGATTATGTTCTGCCATTGCTCGTTGAGCGCCATGAGATAATATCGCTGGTTGTGAACTATCAGCTGATAGGGCGAGGCGGTGTGCTCGGCGGATTTGTGCAGCTGCTTGTCGGCTCCGTACTTGTTGTAGTCAAAAGTTATCTGCCGATTTTTTTCGATGGCATCGTCGATCACTTCAATATTATAGAAGAGAGACGGATTTTCCGTTTTGCAGCGCTCGGTAACGGAAAAAATATTTTTTATGTGCGAGCGAAAATATATATTCGAAAGCCCGCAAATGCGCTTTATCAGATCCTCCGAATGCTTGGCGGTGATATATTTGCTGCACAGAATGCCGTCGATGAGCATACGAAGCTCGGAGTCCTCAAACAATCTGCTGCCAAGATAGCTCCCGCGGTGGTCGGATTCTATTTCAATGCCGGTCTCTTTGAGAAGCGATATGTTTCTGCCGATTGTTTTTCGGTCTATATTGATTCCGTAGTCGTGGTCAAGATGTTCGGCTATATCGTTTTGTGTGAGCGGATGCTCGAAGTCGCTGTAGGTTTCAAATATCTCTTTAATGCGTGTCAGAGCCAACTTTTTGGATTCAGGACTGTACATGTTTTTTCACCTCGGCTATATTATACCTGTAACAGTGTACCATATTTGTCCCATTACTGCAATTGTGAGCTGCCTTTTTATGATAGTTCGCCCCGATTTTGACCCATCGCTTTTAGTATACTCATTTCAACAAGCGAAAGGGAGGTGAACTTATGCAGCGGTGGAAAATATCATTTCTTGTTGATAACATGCGCGGTGAGCAGATTGTTTCTGCTGTGACATCGGGCATCGCGATGGAGCTGGTGAAAAAGCAGTACACGGGTCATAGGGTCGTTATCACAAGTGTGGCGTCCTACAACGGTTAACTTCTTCTTTTGAAAATGCCACGACACGGGAAAATATAATCCGTGCCGGGGCGTTTTTTGTTTTTAAAGGCTCATTTCTCCACATACCAATACGACCGCATGCCGGACATATAGACTCTTCCGTTCTTCGGCACCTGGCGTATGGCGTTGAAAACATTGTAGTAGTCGCCCGCGCCCATGCTTGTGCAGATCATGCCGAACATGGTCATGAATATAAACTTCGGGAAAATCATGCCGATAACATAGGGGACGATGCCGAAAATTATGTTCGGGAGCATCGACATGAATATGAACCTGCCCTTACTCATCGTCTCCGTGCCGATAACAAACAGCATGCCCTGCTTGAGATTTGTGTAAAGATACACATCTTTTTTGAAGCAGGCGGCGTGGAGCAGTTCGTGCGGGAAGATTATCACTATAGAGCCGAGGAGCGCCGCAAACCAGGTGATTGTCGCGGATTTTGGTTCTGCAACGGGAACAATTCTGAAGAACGCCGCCGCGCCGAGAATGACGAGTATTATGCAGGCGACGGTGTTCGCGATAACGGACAACTTCTTCATGCTGTCCGCCTCTTTGAACTCCACCGCGCCGGGCTTGTGCTCCGCCTGTGGCAGGCTGTCCGGGTCGAGGTTGAATTTGCCCATGTAATGAAGCTTCATGTCAGCCGCCCTTTCTCATTTTTTCGATAGTTTCTTTTATTTTTTTCGGAGCCTCGGCGGGGTCGTCAATGTCCATAACCGCCTTTTCCATCGGGCACATGCCGTCTTTTTTGCGGTTTATTATATATTCGACCTCTTCACCGCAGGAATATTTTATCCCGTGCCCGTCAAGAATCTTTTTGGCGCTCCGGCTCATAACTACGGCATATATTTCGCCGACGCCGAGCAATACGAACAGCATCGCCGCCGCTTTGCCGACCGTCTTATCTGCGGCGGAATATCCGCGGACATCAATATTGCTGTCTAAAAGCTCAATGAGCGGCGCGACTCCGCGCTTTTCGCTCGTGTGTATGTCATCGCCTCTGCAAATGACGCAGGTGTATCCCTCGCCCGTAAGAAGCTGTTTTGCGTGTTCGATATCAGTCATGCTTTCCACCGCCTTGTAAATTCCCTGTGTAAAAGATTATACTATAAACGCACCGGCTTTTTCAATCGGCAATGGACAAAAAACGCGGGTTGTGCTATCATAATGAAAACGCTTTCGGAGGAAATGCATGGACTGCAAATATATTTTTCTTGATATAGACGGAACGCTTGTCGACTTTCAGGGCAAGCTCGCCGATTCAGCGCTCGAGGCGCTGAAAACCGCAAAATCAAACGGACATAAGCTATTCGTCTGCACTGGCAGACAGCGTTCGCAGATATATCCGTGGCTTCTCGAAAAAGTGGAGTTCGACGGCGCGGTATGCTCATCTGGCGCATATATTATGACAGACGGTGAGTGCATAGCTCAGCACTGCTTTTCAAAAGAATATATAACCTTTCTTTCGGATTATTTCACCGCCGCGCACACTCCGTACTGCGTGCAGACAGAGCACACGCTGATGCTCGAAAAGTGGTGCGGGGACGCGATAGTTGAGCATTATCTCGCCGATGGCATCGACCGCGGCAAGATAGATTCGCTCTTCGGCATGACAAAAATAGTCGAGAGCGTACAGGAACTCACGGTTGCCGAAAAGCTCATATATTACGGAGCGCCGAAAGGGCTTTCCGATGTTGCCGCCGACCTCGGGGACAGGTTCAGCGTCGTGCGATACAGCTTCGGCAGCATGGGTGACCGCTGCGGCGAGGTGACAGACAGCAGATACACCAAAGCTACCGGCATGGCGGAGATACTGCGCCGCTTTGACGCGTCTCAGAGCGCGACAATAGCCTTCGGCGACGGCGACAACGATCTTGAAATGATGGACTTCGCCTCTTTCGGAGTCGCCATGGGCAACGGAACTCCAGCTCTGCGCGCGGCCGCCGATATGGTGACCGACGATATAAATTCAAACGGACTCTATAACGCGTTCAAAAAGCTCGGATTGATATAAAAAATTAAGCCGCCCGGCTGTATTTATTACAGTCGGGCGGCTTTTGCTTGTTATTTTATCAGTTGTCCTCGTCGAAATGATCGATTTCGTTTTCGCTGTCTAACTCGTCGCCGTCATCGTCAATGATGCTCAGCTCCTGTTCGAGTCTCTCGCGAAACTCAATGAAAACCTCGTCGTATTCCGGCTCGTTGCCGGTCACATAGGTGTATTCGTCGGTCTCCTCGTCGTATTCGATCTTCATCACGGCGAACTGCATGTCGCCCGATTCGATGTTTTCAACGGGCAGGAGAATGACATAATTTTCGCCCTTGTGCTCGACTATGTCGACTACCGACATCTCAACCTCGTTGCCCTCGTCGTCAACGAGAGTAACGTAGCTGTCCTCGGCGCAGGAATCCTCCTCGCCGTCGGGATAAAAATCGAGAATGTTGTTGTCCTCAGCCATAATTAACTCCTTTTACACATTGAATCTGAACAGCACGACATCGCCGTCGTTCATGACATATTCCTTGCCCTCGCTGCGGACAAGACCCTTTTCCTTTGCGGCGGTCAGTGAACCGCAGGCAATGAGATCGTCGAAGCTTATGACCTCGGCGCGTATGAATCCGCGCTCAAAGTCGGAGTGAATCTTTCCTGCCGCCTGGGGAGCCTTTGTGCCGCGGGTTATTGTCCAGGCTCTGACCTCGGGCTTGCCGGCGGTCAGATATGAGATAAGACCGAGCAGGTGATAGCTGCGCTGAACGAGCAGATCGAGTCCGCCTTTCTCGATTCCGAGATCGGTCAGGAACATCTCGCGCTCCTCTTTTTCGAGCGAGGCTATCTCAGCCTCAAGCTCCGCGCAGATCGGCAGAACCTCCGAACCCTCTGCGGCGGCTATTTCTTTGACCGCGAGATAGTGGCGGTTTGTATCAATATTGTTTGCAAAATCGTTTTCACTCATGTTGCAGGCATATATTACCGGCTTCGCAGTGAGCAGGGCGATCTGAGCCAAAAATTCGCGCTCGTTCTCGTCGCACTCGACATTTCTCGCTGGCACTTCGCTCTCGAGCTCGGTTTTGAGTCTCTTGAGGAACTCGAGCTCGGCGGCTGCGGATTTGTCGTTTCTCGCCTGTTTCGCAACCCTGTCTATCCTGCGCTCGACCATCTCGAGGTCGGAGAGGATGAGCTCGAGGTTTATCGTCTCGATGTCTCTCTTCGGGTCGATAGTCGCGTCAACATGGACAATGTCGTCGTCCTCGAAGCAGCGAACAACATGTATTATCGCGTCGACCTCTCTTATGTGCGAGAGGAACTTGTTGCCGAGACCTTCGCCTCTCGATGCGCCGCGCACAAGACCCGCTATGTCAACGAATTCGATCGTCGCGGGAGTTATCTTGTCCGGGTGATACATCTCGGCGAGCTTGTCCAACCGCTCGTCCGGTACCGCGACCACGCCGACATTCGGCTCGATGGTGCAGAACGCATAGTTCGCGGACTGTGCGCCCGCGTTTGTGATGGCGTTGAAAAGTGTGCTCTTGCCGACATTCGGCAGACCTACTATTCCTAATTTCATTTCAAATGACATCCTTTATTTTGATTGATATTCATTTAATTATAACCTCTGGCGGACAAAAAAACAACCGCAACCGCGCTTTTATCAATAAAAAATTGCAAAATCTTCGCCCATGGTGTACAATAATCCCATAAGAAACTACCGGAGGCAGATATTTTGGATCTTTCGCGCTTTTCAAGAAGTGAAATGCTCATAGGCGGGGAGTCGGTCGAAAAGCTGAGCCGCTGCCATGTCGCGGTGTTCGGGCTCGGCGGCGTCGGCTCTTATACTGTGGAGGCGCTCGTCCGCGCAGGAGTCGGCGAGCTGACCGTTATCGACAATGACAAGGTTGCGATTACCAACATCAACCGCCAGCTATACGCCCTCTCTTCAACGGTCGGCATGAAAAAAACTCAGGTCGCGGCGGCGAGAATAAAAGATATAAATCCCGACTGCAAGGTGAATATTATCGACGGGTTCTATCTCGAAGAGAATTCTGCGGATTTCTTCGAGAACCGCTATGACTATATGGCTGACGCGGTCGATACCATTCAGGCAAAACTGTCGTTAGCCATTGAATCGCAGAGGCGGGGGATACCGCTGATATCGTGCATGGGCACGGGAAATAAGCTCGACCCGACGCTTTTTCGGGTCTCTGATATCACAAAAACTTCGGTCTGTCCGCTGTGCCGCGTGATGCGCCGCGAGCTGAAGGTCAGAGGCATAAGTCACCTGAAAGTCGTCTGGTCACCCGAGCAGCCGATAAAGCCGAATGAGACCGCCGAAGTGACTTCACGCAGGGCACTGCCCGGGAGTATATCGTTTGTTCCGCCCGTTGCAGGCATGATAATGGCGGGCGAGATAATCAAAGATCTGATAAAATAACGTAAAGCTATATAACTTTACACTTCCCCGAGAGGAGATAAGTATGAAGAAAAAAATTATCCGCGCCGCGGCGGCGATACTTGTGCTGACGGTCGCGCTTTCTTTCGCATTCAGCGGCTGTTCAAACAAAAAGGACGGCGGGGACGAGACAACCACCATGCCGCCCGAGGCGGTCGAGGCGGTGCAGACCCTCAAACTGCCGTATTCAAAAGGTGATAAGCTCAATCCCTTTACGGCAACAAGTATGCTCAACCAGCAGCTGATGCCGCTTATCTATGACGGCCTGTTTGCCCTTGACAAAAATTATAATCCTCAGCCGCTTCTCGCGTCGAATTACAGCCGCAGCGGTCGAACCCTGACGGTATCTCTTGCGTCTGCGAAGTTCTCGGACGGTTCGAGCGTCTCGGCTTCCGATGTTGTCGCCTCGTTTGAGAGCGCGAAGAAATCGCCCGCATATAAAACTCAGCTTGCGAATTTCAGCAGCGCAAAAGTCAGCGGGAACAGCGTCGTGTTTTCTCTCGCCGATGACGATCCGTATGCTGTCAACTGCCTTACCTTTGCCGTCACAAAGGGCGGCTCGACCGAGGACGGCGCTGCGGGCAGAGGCAGATACACATATTCTTCGGAAAACGGCGTCGGCTATCTCAAAGCGAGCAGCGCGCGCGGCAACTTCTCGCCGAAGAAAACGAGCATCACTCTCTATGATGTCAAAGATTTGAGCATGCTCAAATATACCCTCGCCATCGGCAATATAAGCTTCGCTTTTGACGATCTGCGCGGCGGCTCTTATACCCGCTATTCCTCGTCGGTCGCAGATATCCTGATGAATAATTTAGTCTATCTCGCTTTCAACAAGAGCAGCTCCGCGCTCTCATCCGAGAAGGTGCGTCAGGCGGTGGCTCTTGCCATTGACAGGGCGAAGCTCGCCGATGAGTCGTTCCAGGGTCACGCAAAAGCGGCGTATACTCCGTTCAACCCCGACTGGAATGTTATCTCCGGCAAAGATTATACAGTCAAAACCGACCTTGAAGCGGCGGGAAAGCTGCTTGACGAGGCGGGATATACTTCAAAAAATGACGCCGTGCGCGCGGACGCAAACAAAAAACAGCTCACTCTCAAGATAGTCGTCAACAAAGACAACGGCTTCAAATCTGCGGCGGCGCAGAGCATAAAAGAGATGCTCGAAAAGCTCAAAATCTCCGTCACCGTCAGCGCGCTGAGCGAAAAAGATTACCGCTCGGCGGTCGCGTCCGGCAAATATGATATGTATATAGGCGAGGTCAAGCTCACCGAGAATATGAGCCTTTCGCCGCTTCTCAAGAGCGGCGGCAGCGTGGCTTACGGCATCAACACTTCGGGCGCCGCGAGCACTGCGTATTCGGCGTTTCTCGCAGGCTCGTCCGATGTGAACACATTTATAGATGCGTTCAATGCCGATATGCCGTTCGTCCCGCTTTGCTATCGTTCGGGGCTTGCGATATACACGCGCACGCTGAAATACGGCAACGCGAATCATATCAACGATGTCTATGCCGATATCGATTCGTGGGATTTCCATTGACAGCAGAAAATCAAACAGGGCTTCCGATTTTTAACGGAAGCCCTGTATTTTTTATATTATTGCGTCCTCGGGGTCGGGGTCGCTGCCCGTGAGTATCGCGTCGGCGCACTCGTTTAGCTTTCTGAACAGCGAGTTGTTTTTCATTATCCGCGAGGGAATCGATATCGTCCCGGTGACGAGGCGGTAGTATGCGCTGTCCCTCTCTACTCTGTTCATGCCGCCGTCGAGGAACGAGAGCAGGACATTGTGAACAATGTCGATAACCTTCATGTCCGCGAGTTCCTCGGCGTCCTCTTTGCGGAGAATTTTGCCGAAGGTCAGGCGGTTCACTTTTTTGTAGAAGCTCATCACATCGGATTCGAGCAGCAGCTTTGCAATCGGCTTTGCTATCGGGCGAAGCGCCGATATCTTCTTGCCGTTCGCGCCGAGCGCGTCGAGCCTTTTTCCGAACTCTTCGCGGCTAACGAGTATGCCCTTGAGCGGCAGGTCTATCATCTGCACCGCGTGCGCTTTCAAAAACTCCTGTGCGTCGTCTGCGCCCTCGAAGCTCTCAAGATGCTCCGTGACTATGTGCAGGCGGTTGTCGTCCGTTACAGTGACATTGACTATCGGCGCGGGATAGCCGCACAGCGAGCCTATATTCACTTCCGTTATCGGATTCCCCGAGGGTGATACAAATGTATCTATTCTCTGAATATGCGAGTGACCGACGAACATATAGCGGAGCCCTGCGTCCGCTAATTTCGCGGCAACCTCTTCTCGGTCGCCGACGCAGTGACCGCTCGTGATGAACGGGTGGATGTGCGCGATGAGCAGGTGATGCTCCATGCCGATCATCAGCTGACCGTCCTCTTTTGCCTTGCGTATCTGTTCCTCGACCCACGCCATGTGGTCGGGGGTGTAGCCCGCACGCCCTTTGCCGTTCTGGTCGTCGTTGAGCGCGAGCAGGCGGACTCCGTCGGCAATCTGCGCGACATATGAGTATATGCCGAGATGTGTCTTGTATGAGCTTATCGCGCGGTCGAGCCCGAATTCGCGGTAGAATTCGCTCAGCTCCTCGTGCGGAACTGTCTCAACGTCGTTTGTGACTTCGCTGCCCGTGAATCTGCGCGGATTCTCGTCGCAGCACCAGTCATGCGTCGCGGTTATGACATATACGGGAACATGCTTTTGAAGCTCACGCAGCTTTTCGCGGAACTCCTCGTGGCATATGCGTTCGCCGTCGTCGGATAAATCTCCGGCTATCATCACCGCGGCGGGCGGGTCTTCGAGTATCTTCTCAAAAGCCGCGTCGATTATCTCGCCCGTCTCTTCGAGGCACTTCTGATCCGATTCGCTGCGGTAGGCATATGCCTCGCCGCCGTCTGACAGGGTGCGCGAGAAGTGGTGGGTATCGGCTATGAAAACGAAGCGTGGGTTCATTTTGTCTCTCCTGCGCTCTGCATCTCGGCGGCAGTCTCGGCTGCTATAGATGCGCGGCGTTCGGCGATTTCGGACATCATCTTTCTGTGTCCTTCGCCGGTGATGTTATAGAAGTGTATAGGTATGAGCATGAGCAGATAGCCTATTGCTGGGACTATCGTTGTCATTGCGAACAGCGCGAGATTGGTGCTGTGGTTCTGAATCAGTGAGCCCTCTGTGTGGCTGACATAGCCCACAACGCCGAGAATGGCGATGCCGATGGACGAAGCGAAGGTGTTCTCAATCTTTCCCGTGAAGCTCATTATCGAGAGCATGATGCCCTCAACGCGGCGTCCTGTTTTCCATTCGATGTAGTCGACCGTCTCGGCCTCCATCTCTTTCTGCATGAGGTTCTTGAACTCAAGCGGGATGGTGGTAAGACCGGTGAAGAGAATAACAAGAATAGCCGTGAATATCGAAGCGGACTGACCTGCGGGCTTGTTGACGAGACCGCCGTAGGTGGTCAGCGCGAAGAGCAGGTGGAGCACTATTGCAGAGACGCAGCAGATCTGGAAGAATCTGCGCGAGTCCGCGCGCTTGCCGAGCTTTTCGACTATCTTGGGCACGAGAATACCCGCGAGCAGGAAGCCCGGGAATTTGATAACATCTATAAAGACATTGTATTTTCTGTTGAAAAGAAGGTCGGCGACAAAGTAGAACGAAATCTGCTCGGGTATCTTGCAGATAAGGAAGAAGATATTTGCAAAGAAGAGCATGAGCAGAGGACGGTTCTTGAACAGGAGCGCGAAGCACTCCTTGACGCTCGGCGTGTCGGACTGGTGCTGGGCGCGCTCGCGTGTGTTGTGATATGTAAGGCGCGTGAGCACGACTATGAATACAGCGGAGATTATCGCGGAGGTCAGATATGCCTGCGGGGTGTGATCCTTGAAATAGGGGAGCAGAGCAGCGCCCGCGACGAAAACCTGCGGCAGAGCGCCGACGACGGAGCGGGTTATTGAACTGACTCCGAAGAGCTTCGTTCGCTCGATTCCGCTCGGGGTTATCGAAAAGGCGAGAGCGCCCATCGGGATATCAAACGCCGTGTAGGTGACGTCGAGCATGACGAAAAGGAAGGTAGTGTAAATGATGTTGAACACAGGGCTCGCGTTTGCGCTGCCGACGAAGAACAGCACCATGACGAGCGAAACGAACAGCGGCGCCCACTTGATATAGGGTCGCATCTGACCGTCCTTTGTCCTTGTTTTGTCAACAAGAACGCCCATCATCGGGTCGTTTATCGCGTCGAAAATGCCGCAAAAAAATCTGATCTTTGACGCAACGCCCATTGGGTTCGGGAGTTTTTTGAAAAGAACATCGGTCAGGAAGAAGTTTATGTACTTCGAACTGGTCATGCTCGTGTTCATGCCCTGCGCGCCGCGGCCGAGGGCATAAGAGAGCGTCTCTTTCCAGGTCAGTACGGTTTCTTCTCCGACATCGCTCTTGACGATTTTTGAGTTGAGAAAATCGGATACTTTGCTCACTTCATCATCTCCAGATAAAAATTGAAACAATAATGTAATTGTATTATATAACCTGCACTGAGAAAAGACAAGAAACAAATAAGCAAAAAATGTCCGATTTAAACGAAAAAATAAAAAAGTATATATTTTTTGTGCCGGAGTTTACTTTTGGCGCCCGTCTTGGTATTATTATGTATAGATAAATAAACTTGAAACGGAGGAGTTTCAGTGTCAGAAAAAATCAAGGTTGCGATAATCGGCTGCGGCGCGATAGCGAACTCTGCGCATATCCCCGCGTATATGAAAAACGAAAAGGCGGAGATAAAGTATTTCTGCGATATTATCCCCGAGAGAGCGGACGCTGCGGTCGAAAAATACGGCTGCGGAAAAGCGGTCTATGACTATCACGAGATACTTGACGATCCGGAGCTTGATTCGGTTTCCGTCTGCACCCATAATGACCTGCACTCGGTCATAGCTATAGACTTCATGCGAGCGGGCAAGGATGTTCTCAGCGAGAAGCCCGCCGCGCGCGTGCTCTCTGAGGCACTCGAGATGCAGCGAGTTTCCCATGAGACGGACAGAATTCTCAGCATCGGCGTGTGCAACCGCTTTGACAACGCGGTCAATCATATAAAGTATCTTATAGATGCGGGCGAGCTCGGCGAGGTCTACCATGTCTATGCGAGCTTCCGCGCGAACCGCTCCATCCCCGGCATCGGCGGCGACTTCACACGCAAGGCGGCGTCCGGCGGCGGCGCGCTGATAGACTGGGGCGTCCATTATCTCGACCTCATTCTCTATTGCTGCGGCGAGCCCAAGCCCCTGACCGCATCGGGCGAGGCGTTCTGCAAGCTCGGCAAGAACATAAAAGACTATGTCTATACGAACATGTGGGCGGAGAATACCGCCGACAAGGACGGCGTTTTCGATGTTGACGATTCCGTAACCGGCATTGTCAGAACCGACGGTCCGACCATAACCTTCAACGGCGCGTGGGCGGAGAACATCGGCGAGGATGAGACATATATCGATTTCATCGGCGACAAGGCGGGCATAAGGCTCGAATACGGCGAGGGCTTTGTTATCTATTCCGTCAAGAACGGCATGCTCATGCGCAGCGAGCCGAAGTTCAGAACGAACAATTTCTACGAAGCGGAAATAAATTCGTTCGTCGACTGCGTTATAAATCATGAGCATAACCGCGCCGATATCGATCTCGCCATCGGAACTTCCAAAATAATGCAGGCGATATATGACTCGTCCGAGCTGCACAGAGAGGTCGTTATCGACTGATTGCTTGAAAATCGGCGGAATTTGTGCTATACTCGCCAAAAAGAGGTGATTTGATTGAAGATCTCCACAAAGGGACGCTATGCCATGCGTCTGCTTATCGATTTGTATGAAAATCAGGGCGACGGTTTTGTTGCCCTCAAGGATATTGCCGCAAGGCAGGATATATCGAAAAAATATCTCGAACAGATCGTGCCCGCTTTGACGGGCGATGGGGTTTTAAAGACTTCGCGCGGATTCCAGGGCGGCTACCGCCTTGCGCGCGAGCCGGAGGATATCCCTGTAGGCGAGATACTGCGCCTTACCGAGGGCAGCCTTGCGCCCGTGGCGTGCCTTGACAGTAAGTCCAATGAGTGCCCGCGCTGTGCGGATTGCCTGACCCTTCCGCTTTGGCAGGGACTCGAGCGCGTCATCAACGAATATCTCGACGGCGTGAGCCTGCGCGATGTCATTGACGGGAATATAAAATAAGATATATTTTTTATTGAAGCCGCTGTGTTTTGCAGCGGCTTCTGACTTTTTTATGCGGGACACGCATAGATATATAGTAGATAAAAAACAAAGGAGAAATAAAAATGAAACGCCTTTTTGTCTGCATTATTCTGCTATGTGTTTTCTGCTCATGCGCCCGGACTCCCGCAAAACTTCCGGAACAGACGAGCGATAGCACAGCGGAAACTTCTGCCGTTTACACTCCGAAGCCCGATGAGATTCGCGCCGTGTGGATAAGCTGCTATGAGCTGCCTGATGCAGCTCAGGGCGAAGAAAAATTCCGCGAGCGGGCGGAGGAGATGTTTAATAATGTCGCGGATATGAAGCTCAACACGGTTTTTGTCCATGTCCGCGCCTTTGCCGATGCCGTCTATCCGTCGAAGCTTTTCCCGTGGTCAAAATATTCCTGCAAGGGGAGTGACCCGGGCTTTGATCCGCTGAAAGTGATGGTCGAATGCGCCCACAGAGCCGGACTCAAAATTCATGCGTGGATAAACCCGTTTCGCGTCAGCTCGTCCGATAATATTGACTCTCTGCCGCAGGGGAGCCCGGCGAAAAAGCTCATTGGCACGGATGCAGTTATCCAGCTCAAAAACGGAATATATTTCGACCCCGCATCAACCGATGTCCACGCGCTGATATATGACGGCGTGCGCGAAATTTTGGATGGCTACGAGGTCGACGGCATACATATCGACGACTATTTCTATCCCACGCGCGACGAGAGCATAGACCGCGCGGAATATGAAGCTTATGCCTCCGGCGGCGGGGATAAAGGACTCAACGAGTGGCGGCGCGACAGCGTCAGTGCGTTTGCGGCGGGTCTTTATTCGCTCGTTAAAAGCTACGGCAGCGACAAGATATTTTCGATAAGTCCCGCGGGCAATATCGACGGCAACGAAAACGCTCTGTTCGCGGATGTTGAGCTGTGGCTCTCCACTCCGGGTTACGCCGATTATATTATCCCGCAGGTCTATTTCGGCTTTGAAAATCAGTCTCTGCCGTTTGAAAAAACAGTAAAACGCTGGGCTTCTGTCTCCGACGGGCGCGTCGGGATAATCTGGGGTCTTGCCGCCTATAAATGCGGGACTCAGGATAAAAATGCCCGGTCGGGGAGCTCCGAGTGGGCGGAGAACAGTGATATTATCACCCGCCAGCTGTCTTTCGTCCGTCCGCTAAATGCCTATTGCGGATTCGCGCTTTTTTCATATTCATATATGTTCGGAAAAATCAACGAAAACGCAAAAAAAGAAATGCAAAATCTCGAAAACATGTTATAATATATACTGTCTTATTATAAATTGGGGATATCACATCCTTTTTGGTGAAAACTTTTCTGACGGAGGGCAAATGAAATGACGAAGGGAAAGAGAAATGCCGTAATAGTAATGTCCGTCGCTGTCCTGCTGCTCGTCAGCATGGCGGTGAGCGCGGGCATAGTCGGAACAGATAAAATCCTGTCGTTCCTCGGCGGCAAAAAGCCGGGCACGACAGAAGTTACCGGCGACGATGGCAGCAATGTCCAATTCGTCACCTCGCGCCCCGCGAAGCTTTCCGCAATTTTCGTCAGAACGGACAAGCTCGGTCTTTCAACCTCTTCCGATACAAAGACAAACTCCGATATAATAGCGAAAGCGGCGGAAAATATAAAAAACAAGGGCTTTGATTCAGTGTTTATTGCAGTCCCCGAAGAGAGCGGCTTTGCCTGCTCGGACGGGAAAATAGATGCCCTCTCAGTACTCTCCGAAAAAGCGAAAGAACAGGGACTTTATGTCTGTCTTGTTTACGGCGGCACCGAGTTCGGAAAAGACGAATTATCTTCGCTCGGAAGCAGCTTCGACTGCGTGGCGTTCTCCGGCGATATGACCGCCGAGCAGAGAAAGAACGCCGTCGGCACTCTCCATTCCGAAAATAAAAAAGTCAGCGCGGCGCTCTTTGCCGATGCTTCAAACGCGGCGGACTGCGCGGCCGTGCTCGATTTAAGATTCGCGGATTTTCTTATAAGCTTCCCGGCGGACAAGTCCTCGGCTGGCGAAAAATATGTCTCTTCGCTCGAGCAGGTGAACGACTCCGCGCGCGGGAGCGGGCTGAGCTTCGCGGCGGCTGTGCGTGCAGATCTCTTTGCGTCCGACGGCACGGATGAGGCGATGATGATAACCGAACAGCTCGATGCCTGCGATTCGCTCGACTCCTGCGTGGGAACGGTCATGTATGACTATGAGTTTTTTTCGTCGGATAATTCACTCGCTTCGGCAATTCTCAAATATATCGCGGAGCGCAGCCGCGAAGAGCTTGAAAAGGACTTTGAACTCAGAAATTTTGAGGGCAGCACAAAGACCACAAACGAATCGAAAATAACATTTACAGGCTCAAGCAGCCCGCTGAGCCCCTTGAAGCTCAACGGCAAAGATGTAAAACGCGAAGCAAACGGCGATTTCTCGTTCGAGTCCGAACTCAAGGTCGGAAAGAACGAATTCAACTTTGAACATAAGGGCAAGACTCATAAATATACCGTTACATATGAAATAAAGATACTCGAGTCGATAACCCCGACAAAATCTATGGAAGTGCCGGGCGGCAGCAGCATCACCGTCACCGCGACCGCGCTCAAGGGCTCGAATGTTACGGCGAGCCTCGGCGGCACGAAAGTGAAGCTCAAGCAGCAGTCTAATTTCGTTCAGGACGAAAACGGCACAAAGCTCGACGAAAACTCGGATTTCGCCGTCTACAGCGGCAAGATTTCAATTCCCGCGAGCACGTCAAAAGTGCAGTCGCTCGGAAGAATAAAAGTATACGCAAGCTTCAACGGACTCTCCGCCACAATGAGCGGCGCGAGCGTCAGCGTCAGCGCGGTCATTCCGACTCCCGAGCCGCCCCCGACCCAGCCCGATACCACCGAGCATCCGTCAACCGATAAACCGTCCGACACTACCGACGGAGACACGGGCGGAAATGTCGATTTCGACCCGTCGAAGATGCTCACTCCTTACGCCTATGCGGGCGTTGCGGGCAGATCGAAGATGTGCGAGATAACCTCGCTCTGCGAGACGATGCCCGCGAATGTAGTTGACGACTGCGTGCCCTACAGCTCTCCGCTCCCGGCGGGAACGTTTGATTATATTTCGAGCGAATATACTTATGGCGGTAGCAAATATTACCGCCTCGCCAGCGGCAGAAATATACTTGCGAGCAAGACAAAATTGATAGCTCAGGGCTATAATCTTCCGCAGAACAAAGTGTCTGTAGTTTCGAGCTCTTCAAACTCCGACGCGACTACTATAAAATTCGGCTTCACCTGGAAGGTTCCGTTCAATGTCGCGGTCAAGAACCAGTCATATATCCCTTCGTCTCAGGCTTCGGGCGGCTCGCTCTATGCCGTGACGGCGTTCAACGGAAAATATGTTGATATCACCTTCAGCCATTCCGGCAATGTTGTAGGCAAAATCAATGTCTCCGGCAGCAAGATAGTCTCCGCCGCCCAGTGGATAACGGACAGCAAGGCGAAAACACTGACCTTGCGCCTGACTCTCAGAACCCCCGGCAGATTCTACGGCTATTCCGTCGGCTACACTTCCGACGGCTGCCTCACACTCAAAATCAAGGCGAAGCCCGCTTCGTCACTCAGCGGCAGTGTCATTATGATAGACGCGGGTCACGGCGGCAACGATTCCGGCGCTATATGCGCATATAACCCCAGCAGCTCCAAAAAATACGAGAAGCAGATAAACCTGCTCCTCGCCCAGAAGATAAAAGCGAAGCTCGAAGCCCGCGGTGCAACTGTAATTATGACGCGCTCTAATGACACATATGTTTCTCTTGACGCCCGTGCGAATATGGGCAGGACGAAGAACCCCGATATGTTTATCGCTGTCCACTGCGACTCGAGCGAGAGCGCAAGCCCGATGGGCACTACGGCATATTACTATCAGGCTTATTCGTTCCCGCTGGCGTCAGCTGTTCATAAACGGATAGTCTCCGCCTATAAGAGCAGCATATATTCGGGTGCAGGCTCGGCGACTCTGAATAAGATAGACCGCGGTACGAATATGTATCCGTTCCGCGTGACGAGAATTGAGGAGTGCCCCGCCGTGCTCATAGAATACGGCTTCGTTAGCAATATCAGAGAGTGCAAGCTCCTCTGGTCGGATTCCGTCCAGGAGAGGCTCGCCCAGGCGACGGTAGACGGCATCGCCGACTACATCGCCTCGAACTGATTTCGCTCTTTCGGCTCAAATTTTCTTTTGAGCGAAAGGCACAGATATTCCGCCGGGAAATAGAGAATGAACCAAACCGCCGAAAACGGCAGGCAGATTTGCCCGAGAAAATTCAGCGGCATATTCGAATAGTCCCAGACATCCTGCCTGAGCAGAATGTTGAATATCACCCCGGCGATAAGCTCGATGCAGGTTATCACGAGCGCACCGATCATGCCGCCTATCACAGGGTGGAGCGCGGCGAGCCAGTCGCTCAGAAGATAAAAAATCAGCAGCACCGAGCCGCCGGCTACGGACATCGACCAGTGCGTGTAGCCGCGGAAAATCACCTCGACGAGGTTGTATATTACCGCGCCGAGGAGAAAGACAAAGACATAGCGAAACCCGTTTTTCAATATCATCACCGAGCTTATTTTTGACCGCAGATGCCACGATATTCCGCGTTTGCGGCGGTGGAAAACCTTTTCAAAAAAGGAGAATATCCGTGCTCAAAAATATGTCTATCAGAAACAAACTTGTCGTGTCGAATATGCTTATGGTCATCGTCCCCGTGGCTATTATAACCGCGGTCATATTGCTGACCACATTATCCATAACATATTTTTCGACATCGAAGATGTCGTTCGACCCGTCGTTCGGCTCTTATCTGCTTTATAAGACGCAGTTCAATGTTTCGTCGCTTGAGGACAAGATAAAGACTCCGAAAAAGAGCGATACCGACAGGCTCGGCGCGATGGATAAAAAGCGTATCGCTCCGCTCAGAGCGGGGATAACCAAGTCAGGCAGTGGCATGGAGGACAGAATAAGCGACGCCGTTCTCGGCGCATGTGCGAATATTCAGAGAGACGGCTCGGATATTATGATCCTCGCGAACGACGAGATAATATACAAGACTGTAGAAGCGGATGTCTATGAGATGGTCGGCGCGGTCATTGATATCTGCGGCAAGAGCCTGAGCGATATAAACAGCCCGTTTGTCACCTCGGACGACAGCGGAACGGTCGTCACCGATGTCTTTTCCGTCGAGGGCGAGGGTATTGTAAAAATAATTGTAGTCAACAAAAATCTAAACGCAATAGTCAGCCCCAGCATCTACAGCGGCAGCTCCGGCATACCGATAAAGGGCAATAACATTATCGCCATCGCAGCGGTCGTTGCGGTCGTCGCGATAATCATAACAAACGGCTTGCTCGTCATTCTCATGCTCAAGAGCATTATGGAGCCGATGACAATACTCCAGACGGCTACCCATGAGCTGCGCGACGGCAACCTCGACTATAAAGTGCCCTATAGCTCCAAAAATGAGATAGGTCAGGTCTGCGCGGACTTTGAAGAGATGCGCCAGCGGCTCAAGGAGTCGGTCGAACAGCAACAGAAATACGAAGAGAACAGGATGCAGCTTATCGCCGGCATCTCACACGATCTCGGCACTCCGCTGACCACTATAAAAGGCTACGCTTCCGGCATACTCGACGGTATTGCCGACACGGACGAGAAAAAGATGCGCTATGTCGGGGTCATTTATGACACCGCGCAGGGCATGGACACTCTCGTTTCCGAGCTTTCGATGCTCTCGAAGCTCAGCCTTGACAAAGTGCCGTTTTATTTTGAAAAGATAAAGGCGAAGGACTTTTTCGAGGAGTATACAGCCTATGCCGCCGACACCCTCGGCGAGGCGGGCATAGAGTTCATATATAACTTCGAGTGCGACGAGGACAGGGAGATAAACATCGATCCCGCCCAGTTCAGGCGCGTGCTCAACAATCTTATCGACAACAGCCGCAAATACGGCGCGGAGGACGGAACGGCTAAAATAATGCTTTCCGTCAGAAACGGCGAAAACGGACACACCGAGATATCTATCGAAGACAACGGTCAGGGTGTCCCGGCGGACGAACGCGATAAGATATTCGAAACTTTCTACAGAGGCGACAAGGCGCGGACGGGTCACAAAAACGGAAGCGGCCTCGGCCTCGCGATAACAAAGCAGATAACCGACCGACACGGCGCGTCCATCCGCGCGGATGAGAGCGAGCTCGGCGGACTCAAGGTGATAATAGATTTGCCGCAGGCAAAATAGGAGGAACGAAAAATGAGCAAAAAGATTCTTGTTGTTGAGGACGAAAAAAATATAGCCGAACTCGAGCGCGATTATCTCGAGGCGAACGGCTATACGGTTGAGATAGAATTTGACGGAAAGAGCGGCCTCGATAAGGCGCTCGGCTCTGACTATGATCTCGTGATACTCGATGTCATGCTTCCCGGGCTTGACGGCTTCGAGGTCTGTCGCCAGATACGCAAGCACAAGGAGTGCCCAGTGCTCATGGTCTCGGCGAAGAAGGACGAGATAGACAAGATAAGAGGACTCGGTATCGGCGCGGACGACTATATAACCAAACCGTTCAGCCCCTCCGAGCTTGTTGCGCGCGTCACGGCGCACATTTCCCGCTATGAGCGTCTGACCTCAAAGGGCGAAGAGCCTGTTAATTATATTATAAATGTCGGCAAGCTTTCGATAGATACCCACGCCCGCCGCGTTTTCGTCAACGAGAAAGAGGTCACGCTCACGAACAAGGAGTTCGACCTGCTCACGTTCCTCGCATCAAACCCGAATGTGGTCTACAGCAAGGACGCCATATTCGATAAAATATGGGGACTCGATGCGATAGGCGAGACCTCGACCGTCACCGTCCATATCAACAGAATCCGCGATAAAATCGAGACGGACAGCTCCAACCCGCAGTATATAGAGACAGTCTGGGGAGCGGGCTACCGCTTCAAGGCATAAAAAAAGAGACTGCCGCCGAAAACGGCAGTCCCGTATACTTTTTGCTTTTCAGCCCTCAAGCTCGGCAGTCCAGTCGAACGAAAAGGTCTCGCCCTTTTCGAGCCTCTCGATGCCGCGCTTTTCGGCTATTGAGCCCTTTTTCTCGTGGCTGTCATTTATGCCGTACCACGGCTCAAGGCAGACATACGGCGCGTTGGGCTTCGCCCATATTCCGAGATATGGCGCTTTGCCGAAGGTGAATTTTACAGTCCTGTCGCCGCTTACGAGGCGCAGGCTCTCTGAATTAAGTCCCTCGAGGATAAGCGCGTCCTTGTCGAAAATATGCTCTGTGAGCCTTATCGTGCGCCCGTTTTCGAGCTCTACCGGGAAAGTCTCGTCCATGAGAATGGAGCTTGAATCTATTCTCATCGTGCGAAGATTTTCGTCTTTTTCAAACTTTATCGCGTCGCCTATGCGGCAGTTGAAGCCGGGGTGCACGCCGATCGAGAAATACATCTCGCCGTCGGTCTTGTTTATGACTGTGCTCGTGCAGCGGAGTGTGTGCCCGCTGACGGAATATTTTATCAGCAGCTCAAACTCGAACGGATAGCACTTCCTCGTCTCGTCGCTCGACGCGAGGGAGAAGGTCATGGAATCTTCGCTCTGCTCTTTGATAGCAAACACCGAGTGGCGCGCGAAGCCGTGCTTCGGCATCTCGTATTCGCGGCCGTTGTAGCGATATTTTCCGTCCAAGAGCTGACCGATTATCGGGAAGAGAACCGGCGCTCTGCCGTACCAGACTGACGGATCGCCCTGCCAGAGGAACTCTTTTCCGTTTTCCTTGAGCTCTACGGAGCTCAGCTGTGCTCCGTCGTCCTCCGCGCTGACGCGAAGAAATTCGTTTTCAATCGTGTATATCATATTTTCACTCCTGTTGTGACCTGCGTCACGGATTTTATCTTTACGAAGTAATTTTATCACCGAACAGGCAATAAATCAATTCAATTCTGAAAGGAAGAGGTTATAAATGAAGGTTTATGTTATTCACGGACCCAATATGAATATGCTCGGCATAAGGGAGCCGGATATCTACGGCAGACAGACCTATGACGATCTTGTTGAATATATCCGCGCGCGCTGCGAAGAGAACGGCATGGATCCCGAGTTTTTCCAGTCGAACCATGAGGGCACGCTCGTTGACATAATCCAGCAGGCGTATTATGAAAAAGTCGATGCGATGATAATCAACCCCGCGGCTTATACTCATACGAGCATCGCGATACATGACGCGCTCAAGGCGGTCGGTATTCCGACGGTCGAGGTGCATCTGTCAAATATTTCCGCGCGCGAGGAGTTCCGCGAGAATTCATATATAACCCCCGCCTGCGTCAAAACATATATCGGCTTCGGCTTTGAGGGCTACGAGAAGGCGGTAAAGCACCTGAAAAAGCACTATTGCAAGGATTGAAGCAAAAAGTTTACAAAGCGTTAACCGATTTTGTGGTTCTTTGATATAAAATAAGCTAAAGAGACACAGAAAACTTTTTGGGGGAAAAGATGACAGGCTATATCAAAGCTTTCAAGCCCGAGCTCAAAATCAAGGATTATGAGCTTTACCGAGGCGTATATTGCTCCGAGTGCAGAGTGCTCGGCAGACTCTATACCCCAATAGCGAGAATGCTTTTGAGCTATGATTTCACTTTTCTTTCGATAGTTCGCCTGGCTCTTCAGGAGCAGTGCGGAAAATTTGAAAAAGGACGCTGCTGCGTGAATCCCGCGAAGAAGTGCCTCAAATGTACCGACGATGCGGAGCTCGAGCGCAGTGCCGATGTCGTTATAATCGTCTCTTATTATAAACTGCTCGACGATATCGCAGACGGCGGATTCTTCAAACGCCTTGCGTGCCGGCTTATAAAGCCCGCGCTTTCGCTCATGCACAAAAAAGCCGCGAGACGGCAGGAGATGCTCGACCGCGCCGTCGCCGCCGCAATGGAAGAACAGCAAAAAATCGAAAAATCCGGCACGGCGTCGCTCGACGAGGCGGCGGATCCGTCCGGTAAGATGCTCGCCGCAATATTCTCTCAGGGATACTACGGCGAGGACAAAATACAGCTGTGGCGTTTCGGCTATCTTCTGGGCAGGTGGATATATCTGCTCGATGCCGTTGACGATATCGAAAAGGATATAAAGAGCGGGTCATATAATCCGCTAAAAGCAAAATTCCCCGATGCGAACAGCCTCTCGGGCGATGAGTTCAGAAAATTTGCCAAAGAGCGTCTTGACCTCACGGCGGGCGAGACGGCGAACGCACTGAACGGACTGAAGTTCAACCGATTCGGGGATATAATAGAAAATGTGGTCTGCGACGGAATGTTTGCTTCGCAGACGGAAATATTCAGAAAGAAAGAGGGTGTGAAGAATGAAAAAGAATCCGTTCTCGGTTCTCGGAGTACCGGACACGGCGAGTGACGAGCAGATAAGAAACGCTTATCGCGAGCTCGCCCGCAAATACAGCGACTCGTCGGACGACGGCAAAATGCAGGAGCTCAACGACGCATATGATCAGATAGTTATGCTTCGGGGCGGACTCGGCGGCTCTTCTTCATCGTCTTCGCGCTCTTCATCATATGCGAACAATACGTCCGACCTGTCCGATATACGCGAAAAAATACGCAGCGGCAGGATAGAGGATGCCCTCGTTCTGCTCGACGGAATTCCCGAGCAGTATCGCACCGCGGAGTGGTATTACCTCAAGGGCGCGGCTCAGCAGAGACGCGGCTGGCTCGACTATGCATCTGAGAATTTTGACCGCGCGTGCAGAATGGATCCCAACAACCGCGAATATGCGGCGGCAAAGGAGAATCTCGACGCGTCGAAGAACGGCGGCTTCCGCAGCGCCCGCAAATCGTCGAGCGGATGCAGTGCCTGCGATGTTTGCTCCGGTCTGCTCTGCGCCGACTGCTGCTGCGAGTGCATGGGCGGCGACCTTATTCCGTGCTGTTGAGGCTGATATATGAAACGCGAAATGAAGAAAACATCCAAAATAGCTCTCAGCGCCGTTTTTGCGGCGCTGTCTGTCGCTCTGATGGCGTTAGTCTCGATTATCCCGAATCTCGAGCTGGCGCTCCCCGCGATATCGGGTCTGTTCGTCGCGGTCATAGTCATTGAAGTTGACAAAAAATGGGCGCTCGGCGTGTGGGCGGCGGTGTCCGTGCTGTCACTGATAGTCGTCCCAAACAAAGCGGCGGCGATAATTTACGCAGTCTTTTTCGGCTATTATCCCGTGCTCAAATCCGTGCTCGAGAGCAAAACGCCGTGCGCAGTCGAGTATATTATAAAGATTCTGACCTTTTCGGTCGTTATGTCGCTTTCGTATTTTCTGATGGTAAAATTTATGGGCATCGACCCCGACCTGCCGGATTTCCTCGGCAAGTGGGCGATACCCGCGATAGCGCTGCTCGGCATAATCGCATTTTTGCTCTATGATTATGCCCTGTCAAAGCTGATTACATTCTATTGCCTGCGCCTGAGCAGCAAGCTCAGAAAGATACTTAAATAAATATATCCGCACTGCTTTTGCAGATATAAAAAGTTAAACCGACCTGTGTGTTTATAGGTCGGTTTTTTATGTTATTGCAAAGTATATTGAAGCACACTGTTTATCGGTTAGATAAATGAGAATTTATCGCAGAATCTATTCAGGCGTCCCTGTAGGGGAGCTGGATCGGCGTAAGCCGAGACTGAGGGGTTAGCTCGCTTCGTTTAAAGTGATAGTAAAAGTGCAAAAAATAACCTTGTAAGTTGCGAGACAATAAATTTGTGCAAAATTCGCGGGCAGATGATATCCGCCCCACGCTACTGTGCCGCTTTTATCTTTATATCAGCTCGCCCTCGCACCAGTCATCGCCGCAGGCGGTGATTTTTACTTTGCGCAGACCGTGCGTGCATCCACTCTTTATTCTGACCGGCGTGTAGTTCGCCGTGTAGCCCTGAATGCTGCCGTCGCGCAGCTTCTCTTCAAACAGCACCTCGACCGTTCTGCCGATTTGTCTCTCCAAAAATTCATGCCGAACTTCGCCTGCCGCCGCGATCATCTCGCGGCTTCTGCGCTCTTTTTCGGCGTTTTCAACGACATCCGGGAACTCCGCCGCCCGCGTGCCTGCCCTGCGTGAATAGGGGAATACGTGAACTTTTTCGAAGCCTATCTTCCTGACGAAATCGCGCGAAATCTCAAAATCTTCTTTAGTCTCGCCCGAGAAGCCGACCATGACATCCGTCGTCAGCGTCGCGTCCTCGAACTCGCTTCTGAGCCTTGTGCAGAGTTCTTCGTATTCGGCGGCGGTGTAGTGGCGGTTCATGCGCTTTAGCGTCTTGTCGCATCCGCTCTGGAGCGATATGTGAAACTGCGGGCAGAGTTTTTTGCATTCTGCCAGCCTTTTTGTAACTTCCGGAGTCATGTGGTCGGGCTCGAGAGAACCGAGGCGCACGCGCTTTATTCCATCGAACGAGGCGGCGAGCTCGACCGCGTCGCAGATGCTCGCCCCGCAGTCCGTGCCGTATGCCGAAAGGTTTATGCCGACGAGAACTATCTCCGAAAAGCCCTTCTTTTCGAGCGAGGCTATCTCTTCTCTTATGTCTTCGAGCGGTTTTGAACGCACGCGCCCGCGCGCATACGGAATGACGCAGTAGGAGCAGAAACGGTTGCAGCCGTCCTCGATTTTGACCGTCGCCCTCGTGCGCTCGCGAAAATCGTTTATCAGCTCGCCCGAGAATTTTTCGCCGTTTTCGTGCTGAGCTATGCGAACGATCCTCTCATGCGTGCGGAAGAATTCATCGATCATGTCGGGAATCTGCTTGTTCGAGCGGTTGCCGGTGACGATATCCGCCTGGGTGAGCAGACGCGCGTCCTCGGGGAACGCCTGCGGCATGCAGCCCGTGAGCACTATAACGGCGTCCGGATGCAGCTTTTTGAGATGGCGCACATTCTGCCTCGTCTTGCGGTCGCTCTCGGCGGTTACGGTGCAGGAGTTGACTATGTAGACATCCGCCTCTTCGCTCGCCCCTACACATTCGAAGCCGCGCTTTATCAGCGCCTGCTCCATCGACTGCGATTCATATTGATTGACCTTGCACCCGAGGGTGCAGAATGCGACCTTCATATCATCACCGCGGCAAAAGCCGCCCTTCCTTTGAGTTTTGCAGTGAAATTATACAGCATTTCGCCCTCTTGTGCAAGTCCGTGGGGCTAAGATGCAGATAATCGGCATATATCTTTAATACTGTTTTTATATTCGCTTTTGATTTTCGGGAGATGATGTTATGAACCGTAAGCTGAAAACGGTGCTCTGCGCCGCCCTTGTTCTTCTGCTGATGTTCTCTTGCTGCTGCGTGAGCTTCGCCGACGAGCCGATGCCCGTCACCGTCAAGGCGAAAGCGGCGGTGCTCATGGATGTGGATTCCGGCAAGGTGCTCATGAGCATGAACGCCGACGAAAAGCTTTATCCCGCTTCTGTTACGAAAATAATGACCCTCCTGCTCGTGACCGAAGCGCTCGACAGCGGGAAGATATCGCTCAGCGACACCGTAACCGCCTCCGCCTCCGCCGCTTCAAAGGGCGGCTCGCAGATATGGCTCAAAGAGGGCGAGCAGATGACGGTCGACGATCTGCTCAAGGCCACCGCTGTTTACAGCGCGAACGACGCTTGCACGGCTCTGGGCGAGCTGCTCGCAGGCAGCGACGAGGCGTTCACCGCGATGATAAACGAGCGCGCTCAGCAGCTCGGCATGAAGAATACACATTTTGATAACTGCACAGGTCTTGATGACACCACAACGACCCATTTGACCACCGCGATGGATGTCGCGATAATGTCACGCGAGCTGTTGAAGCACGAGTGCATAATGAACTACACAACTATCTGGATGGACTCCCTGCGCGGCGGCGCAACGGAGCTTGTCAACACGAATAAGTTGGTCAGGTTCTACAAAGGCACGACGGGGCTCAAGACCGGCACAACGGCGAAGGCAGGATGCTGCGTCTCCGCGAGCGCGAAGCGCGGAAACACGCATCTCATAGCCGTTGTCATGGGCAGCCAGACGAGCGACGACCGCTTCAACGGAGCAAAAGCAATGCTCAACTGGGGATTTGCAAACTATTCGACCGTCACGCCCGAGATAGACCCGTCGCTGATAACCGATGTCGCTGTAATAGGCGGCGTTGTCGATTCGATTCATCCGTCTCTGCCGAAAGCCGCCAGCGTGCTCGTCAAAAAAGGCGAGGAGGGCAAGATAAAGACCGATGTCGAGCTCTGCGTCGACGTTCAGGCGCCTGTAGAGAAAGGGCAGGTGCTCGGCAAAGTTGTGCTGAGCCTCGGGGACGAAAAGATAGGGGAGTATAATATCGTCTCGCCCGATGCCGTGCGCGCGCTGACTTTCAAAGATATTTTCTTCCGCCTGCTGAAATCCCTCGCCTGAAAACTGTATGAATATACAAATTGAGCACCCGCTTTTTGTCGGATAATACAAAAAAGACCGATATTGCGTATTGAGAATAAAATAAAAGTCACAGATGTTATAATTAGCTCGTGTGTTTAAGGGAAAAAACAAAGAAAAGAGGAAAAATTTGTGAAAAACTATTTCAGCCGGCTTATGTCGAGCGCGAAGAAATGGGAGTTCGTCGTATGGTGGATATTCCGTCTGATTATGATAGGCGCGATGGTGAGCCTTCTGTTTACCAACCCGCCCTCGGATCTGCCGAAGACGCAGATGGCGCTTCAGCTGTTTGCAAATCTCGTCGGAATGTTCGCTTGGGAGATAATCCAGGCTCTGCCCGAGAAAAACTGCCTGCGCCAGCTCCCGTCCTATTGCCAGACCGTCGCGTCCGTCGGACTGCTGCTCGCATCCTTCGGCGGCGCGTTCCTGAACTTCTATTATTCCATCTTTATGTGGGATAAGATACTCCACCTGATCGGCGGAGCTGAGGCGGTGTTCATGGGCTATGAGCTCGCGACCGCCATGCAGAAGCGCGACAAGAAGCAGTGCGATCTGCCGATAGTCCTGCTCTGCGCTCTCGGCTTCTCGTTCTTTATCTCCACCTGCTGGGAGCTCTTCGAGTTCAGCTTCGATCAGATAGCGGGCGGCGATTCTCAGCATTGGTCGTATGAGCTTGCAAAGGCTGCGAATAATACGAGAACTTTCTTTAAGCCCAGAGATCCCGCGCGTTTCGCTCTCATGGACACCATGACCGACATAGTTTTCAATACCCTCGGCGCAGTGCCGTTTTATATCATACTTAAAATAGCGCCTTATCATCATAAGGGCAAGAACAATGTCAACGAGATGTTCGCTCCCAAAGGTGCAGAAAAGGAACTTGCACAGGCAAAATGAGTTTTCGCTGTCCCGTATGCTCGCAGGAGCTGAAAAAAGAAGAAAAGATATGGGTGTGTCCGCAAGGGCACACCTTTGATATCGCTGCAAAAGGCTATGTGAATCTGCTGATGAGCAATTCGTCCGGCGCAAAGCGCCACGGCGACGACCGCCTGATGATAAACGCGCGGCGCGATTTCCTTTCGAAGGGCTTCTATGAGCCTTTGCGCGAGGCTGTTTATGATGCTCTTTCGGCGGATTTCCCGCGCGACGGCACTCTGCTCGACGCGGGCTGCGGCGAGTGCTGGTATACTTCGTATTTTAAAAGCAGGCTCGATGAATCGGGACTTGAGCCGCAAGTGCTCGGCGTGGATATCTCAAAATACGCGCTCGAAAAAGCGCCGAAAAACTGCGGAGTTGAACGTGCCGTGGCGAGCATATATAAGCTGCCCGTGGGCGGCGGCGAATGCGATGCGCTCGTGAATATCTTCGCGCCCGCCTGCCCGCAGGAGTTTTCACGCGTGCTCAAAAAAGACGGTGTATTCGTCAAAGCAATACCGCTTGAAAAGCATTTGTGGGAGTTAAAAAACGCTGTGTATGACGCGCCGTATGAGAACGAAGTTCCGCCGCATGATATCGAGGGCTTCCGCCTCGTCGGTGAAAAGAAGATATGCTATACTTTTGCGCTCGAAAGCGGGAAGGATATAACCGACCTTTTCAATATGACTCCCTATTGCTACAAAACCTCGCAGCATGACAGGGAGAAGCTCGAAAAATTGAGCTCACTCACCGTCAGCGCGCAGTTCAGCGTGCTCACTTATAAAAAGATATAACGTTGCGCAGCATATGATTTCAAATCCCTCGGTTTTAATTTTTCAAACCGGGGGATTTTTCTGCTCTTTTTGGCGTTTGTTATTGTAAAAATTGCGTTTTCGTCGTATACTAACTATGTATGAAAGCCACGCGGAAATACCGCATCAATATATCCGGCAGGAAAGGAAGTATAATTTATGCAGCTTGAACTCAAAAGACCCGAGGATTGCATGTTTGATGAAATATCTCTCGGCGAGATAATGCTCCGCCTCGATCCGGGCGCGGGCAGAATAAAGAATTCGCGATCTTTCACCGCTTGGGAAGGCGGCGGAGAATACAATGTCGCGCGCGGACTGCGCCGCTGCTTCGGACTTCGCACCGCAGTCATAACCGCCCTCGCGGATAACGAGGTCGGCAGGCTCATAGAGGACTTCATTCTCCAGGGCGGAGTCGACACCTCGTTTATAAAATGGATGAGCTATGACGGCATCGGCAGAAACGTCCGAAACGGACTCAACTTCACCGAGCGCGGCTACGGAATCCGCGGAGCCGTCGGCGTGTCCGACAGAGGCAACACGGCGGCATCTCAGCTCAGAGCCGAGGATGTTGATTGGGACTATATCTTCGGTAAGCTCGGCGTCCGCTGGCTGCACACGGGCGGAATTTTTGCCGCTCTGTCCGAGACGAGCGCACAGACCGTTATCGCCGCAGTCAAAAAGGCGAAGGAATACGGCACCGTTGTCTCCTATGACCTCAACTACCGTCCGTCGCTCTGGAAGGGTATCGGCGGTCAGGAGAAGGCGCAGCAGGTCAACCGCGAAATAGCCAAATATATCGATGTCATGATAGGCAACGAGGAGGATTTCACCGCCTGCCTCGGTCTTGAGGTCGAGGGCAACGACGCGGGACTCAAGAAGCTCAATGTTGACGGCTACTGCAAGATGATCGAAAACGCCGTTAAGGTATATCCGAATTTCAAGGTTGTTGCAACAACGCTCAGAACCGTCAAGACCGCAACGGTCAACGACTGGAGCGCAATCTGCTGGGCGGACGGCAAGCTCTATGAGGGTATGAAGCTCGACTCGCTCGAGATATTCGACCGCGTCGGCGGCGGCGATTCGTTCGCATCGGGTCTCATCTACGGCCTGATGACCGAGGGCGATCCCCGGTATGCAGTCAACTGCGGCATAGCGCACGGTGCGTTGGCGATGACCACCCCGGGCGACACGTCAATGGCAAGTAAGCGCGAGGTCGAGGCCGTTATGAACGGCGCAGGCGCAAGAGTTCAGAGATAAGAGAGGAAGATAAAAATGGACAAAGAACAAATACTGACTAAAATACAGGACTGCGGAATCGTTGCGGTCGTAAGAGCGGAGAGTGCCGATCAGGCGAGCAGAATCGCCGACGCGTGCATCGAGGGCGGCGTCGCGGCTATCGAGCTTACTTTCACCGTTCCCCATGCCGATAAGGTTATCGAGGAGCTTGCAAAGCGCTACACGCCCGAGCAGATGATTCTCGGCGCAGGCACGGTCATGGATGCGCCGACCGCGAGAATAGCCATGCTCTCCGGCGCAAACTTCGTTGTCAGCCCCTATTTTGACCCCGAGACCGTGAAGATGTGCAACCGCTACAGAGTTGCCGTCATGCCCGGCATAATGACCGTCAAAGAGGCTGTCGCCGCCATGGAGGCGGGCGCGGATATACTCAAAGTATTCCCCGGCGATGTCTTCGGCCCGAAGATAATCAAGGCTATAAGAGGACCGATACCCTACGCGAAGATGATGCCGACCGGCGGAGTCGATGTCGATAATGCCGCCGATTGGATTAAGGCGGGCGCAGTCGCAGTCGGCGCGGGCAGCTCGCTGACCGCAGGCGCAAAGACCGGCGACTATCAGCGCATCACAGACACCGCACGCAAGTTTGTCGAAAACATAAAGGCGGCGCGCGAGGGCAGATAACCCCGAAAAGAAAACAAAAGTAAAGGAACTTCTATGTTTGTAGATATTGCAAAAATCAAAATCAAAGCCGGAAACGGCGGCGACGGCGCGGTGACTTTCCACCGCGAGAAATATGTCGCGTCCGGCGGTCCCGACGGCGGCGACGGCGGCAAGGGCGGAGATATCATATTCGAGGTTGACGATAACCTCGCGACCCTCGCGGACTTCCGCTACAAGAGAAAATACACCGCCCCCGACGGAAAGCGCGGCGACGGCGGACGCAGGCGCGGCAAAAACGGCGAGAATCTTGTCATAAAGATTCCTCGCGGAACGATAATCCGCGAGGCGGAGTCGAACGCCGTTATGGCGGATATGTCCGAAAAGACCTCGTTCGTTGCCGCAAAAGGCGGCCGCGGAGGCTGGGGTAACACCCATTTCAAGACCCCGACCCGCCAGACCCCGCGCTTTGCAAAGAGCGGCACTCCCGGTGAGGAGTGGGAGGTCATTCTCGAGCTGAAGCTTCTCGCCGATGTCGGTCTGCTCGGCTTCCCGAATGTCGGCAAGTCAACATTTATCTCGGTCGTCAGCGAGGCAAAGCCCATAATCGCGGACTATCATTTCACAACCATAACTCCCGTCCTCGGCGTTGTCACCATGGGTGAGGGCGAGTCGTTTGTCGTCGCGGATATTCCCGGACTCATTGAGGGCGCGAGCGACGGCGTCGGTCTCGGTCACGAGTTTTTGCGCCATGTCGAGCGCTGCCGTATGCTCCTGCACATAATCGACGCGGCGGGCAGCGAGGGCAGAGACCCGATAGAGGATTTTGAGAAGATAAACACAGAGCTCGAAAAGTTCGACCCCGAGCTTTCAAAGCTTCCGCAGATCGTTGCGGCGAATAAGATAGACATGGCAGACGACGCTCAGATTGAGCACCTGCGCGAGTATTTCACCTCCCGCGGCTATGAGTTCTATACCATGTGCGCGCCGATTCAGGAGGGCACCGCCGAAGTCATAAACGCAGTCGCCAAACGGCTCAAGACTTTGCCGCCTATAAAACGCTATGAGGCGCAGGAGATACCCGTCGAGATGTTCGAGCGTCAAAAGGACACGGGCTTTACCGTCCGTGAGGAGGACGGCGTATTTATCGTCGAGGCTCCGTGGCTGCTCAAGATACTTCAGCGCACCGATATGGACGACTATGAGTCGCTCCAGTATTTCCAGCGCGTGCTGCATTCGAGCGGTATACTTGACAAGCTCGAAAGCATGGGTATCCAGCAGGGCGACACCGTTGAAATTTACGATCTCGAGTTCGACTATATGCCGTAACGGAGGCTTCTCATTTGATAGGAATAAGCGAAGAACTGAAAAATACTGATCCAGATTTGCTCAGTCCGCTGACTCTCGCGTTTATAGGCGATACGGTGTTTGACCTGCTCGTCAGGGGTAATCTCGTCATGCAGGCGAACCGCCCCGTCGGCAAGCTGCATCCGCTCGCGGCGAAGCGGGTCTGTGCCGCCGCTCAGGCGAGGGCTGCGCAGGTCATAGCGCCTGTTTTGACTGAGCACGAGGCCGATATCTATCGGCGCGGCAGAAACGCACATACCGGCAGAGTACCCAAGAGCGCAAGCTCCGCCGAATATCACAGCGCAACGGGTCTCGAAGCGCTGTTCGGCTGGCTCTATCTCAGCGGGCAGGATAAGAGGATTGAAGAACTGTTTGAACATATTTCCAATGCCGAAAAGGCTGACGAGGTGAAGTGATGAACAGGAAAAGCAGAAAGAAAGAGGCACTGACCCCATACGAGCGGCGCAAAAGGCGGCTTGAAAAAAGGTTTTCCACCGCGCCGAAAACAACGGGACAGAAAGTGGCAGGGGCGGTAATAGACAATATCTGCTGGATAGTCGGCTGTTCGCTCTATTCGATAGGCGTTGTGGCGTTCGCTCTGCCCAACAGCATCGCGCAGAGCGGCACGACGGGTCTTGCGATAATAGTCAACCATCTTTTCGAATTCATTCCGCTCGGCACGGCGAACTTTCTGCTCAATGTTCCGCTGATGATCTTAGCCTTTATTTTCATCGGCTGGCGCTTCGTTGCAAAGACGATGTGGGTGACGGTGATTCTCTCCGCCACGCTCGATCTTTTCAGCAAATTTTTGCCGACCTATACGGGCGACAAGATTTTGGCGGCAATATTCTGCGGCGTCTGCACGGGCGCGGGGCTGGCGATAGTCTTCATGCGCGGCGCGACTACGGGCGGCACCGATATCGTCGGCCGTCTCGTCCACAAGGCGTTCCCGCACATTCAGATAGGCAAGGTCATTATGGCTGCCGACGCGATAATAGTTATCCTCGGCGCGGTCGTTTTCCGCTCCATCGAATCCGCTATGTACGCGGTTATAGTTATTTTCGTCAACTCCCGCCTGCTCGACTATATTCTTTACGGCACCGGCAGCGGCAAGCTGCTGCTCGCCGTGACGGAGCACGCGCAGGAGATATCCGATGCGATAACTTCAAAGATGGGCAGGGGAGTCAGCATCCTGCCGGTCAAGGGCGGCTATACTGGCAAGGAGAAGAACATGGTCGTCTGCGCCGTGAAGAAAAACGAGGTGCCCCAGCTGACGAAGATAATCAGGCAGATAGATACCGATACGTTTATAATCATCACCGAGGCGGGCGAAATTCTCGGCGAGGGCTTCATTGCGCCCGGAGTCAATTGAATAAACAAAGCGCGGAGGCTTTTTGTGAACCTCCGCGCTTTGTTAAATTTTTTCCAAAACAGGTGAGAAAATCCGCAGACTTCTGCGACAGTATAAGTGAAAGGCGGGACGCCGCCCTGAAAGGATTGATCCGATGGACAACGGTGAGAGTAGCTACCGCCGTTTTATCGAAGGCGATCAAAGTGCGTTTGATGAACTCATGGACGCCTATCGAGACAGACTGATATTTTTCATCAAAGGTTATGTCCGCTCCGCCGAAGAGGCGCAGGATATAGCTATGGATACCTTTGTCGAAATTCTCGTGCACCCCGGACGTTTTCGCTTCAAAAGCTCGTTCAAAACCTACATATATTCCGTCGCGCGGCACAAGGCGATAGATTTTCTCCGCAAAAAGCGCACCGTGTCTGACGAGGGAGAAGATATTTGGGACGAGAGCGCGATAGACTCTTTTTACAGGGGCGAGGACGCGAAAACTGTGCGCGAGTGTATGGACAGACTCAACAATGATTACAGAACTGTGCTGTATCTTGTCTATTTTGAGGAAGTGGACGGCGACGGTGCGGCAAAAATTATGGGCAAAAGCAAAAAGCAGCTTGCCAATCTCCTCTACAGGGCGAAGCAGGCGCTTAAAACCGAGCTTGAAAAGGAGGGCTTTTGCTATGAAGACCGATAAGGAATTCAAAAATGAAGTTTATGCGCGCGCTTCAAAGGAACGCGCAAGAATAAAAAAACGCAACCGCGTGATAATGACCGCCGTGCCGTGCTTTGTTATTGCACTGACCGCCGCCACCGCAGCAGTTTATCATTCAACATCGTTCTCTATGAAGGATGCCATGCCCGCCGAGCAGCCGATAAATGCCGAGAATTATGTTCAGACCGAGGGCATCCCCGAGGGATATAAGTCCGCGCCGCTGACGAGTGAGGATCAGGAATGTTATCAGCAGCCCGATATCGCGACAGATATTTCAAGCGGTTCTGTTAAATCCGGTTCGAGTGTTGTGCCGACCGAAAATCATGGGGCGGCCGTGACAACGGTTGACGGCGACAAAAAAGGTGACTTCGACCGCCTCAGCTATGATTTCAGGGCTTTCCCCGACAAGAAGGGAGAAAAAAGCAACGGCACGCCCGATGCGATAGTAATAAGCAACCGAGAAAAGCTCGCGGAATATCTCGCAGTGCAGGAGAAATACGGAATATTGAGCGAAGAACTGAAATCTGAGCTTTCGGGCAGGGACGATGAATATTTTAAAAACAACACCGTTGTGATAATAACCGCGGACTGCGAATATGATTTGGCGGACTGCGTTGCAGATTCAAGCAATACGCTCACCGTCTCGCTCAAAAAGTCGGAGAGCGAACGGAAAACCGGATGCCATATGATTTTGACCGTGTATAACAAGCATTTTACAAACGTCGTCCTCAGGGACGCATGAACAAAAAGGGGAGGAAAGAAATGAAACTCAAAAGGTTAGCGGCTCTTCTGCTCTGCGCCGCCGTCATGCTGCCGCTCGCAGCGTGCGCAAAAAAGCCGGATTCCGGAACATCGCGGACATCGCAGACTACAGATGACACCACCGTCACGCCGACAAAGGACGGCGATACTTCTATCACCGCGACTGACAAGGGCAATAAAGGCGCCGCCGCGCAGGATCTCATGCAGGGCATAACCAAGGGCAAGGGCGCATCCAAAAAGCCGGACAGCCGCTTTGCGAATGTCGCCGCATCGTTTGCGCTTGATCTTTTCAAGGATGAATACAAGTCCGGCAAGAACACCCTCGTTTCGCCTCTCTCCGTGCTCACCGCGCTCGCCATGACGCAAAACGGCGCAGAGGGCAAGACCCTCTCCGAGATGCAGAAAGTTCTCGGCGGGCTCGACCGCGATACTTTAAACGCATATATGAACGCATATCTCGCCGCAGTCGCGGGCAAGGACAGCGCACTCAAATGCGCCAATTCCATATGGGTCGACAGCAAGCTCGATGTCAAGAGGGCGTTTCTCCAGAAAAATGCGGATTTCTATTCTGCTCAGGCGTATAAAGCGGACTTTACGAGCACGAGAACCGTAAAAGAGATAAACTCGTGGGTCAGCAAGAACACGAACGGCATGATAAAGAAGCTCGCGGATCAGTTTGACCCCCTCACCGTTATGGTGCTCATGAACGCGCTCTGCCTCGAGGCGGAGTGGGATGACCCCTATACCGACAACTGCGTGCGCGAGGGCACGTTCAAAAATGCCAAGGGCAATCTCGTCAAGGCGGAATATATGTATTCGCAGGAGACGGAATATATCGAGACCGAGAATGCCACGGGCTTTGTCAAATATTATAAGGGCGGCAAGTTTGCCTTTGTCGCGCTTTTGCCGAACGAGGGCACGAGCATCGACAGCTATATCGCCTCGCTGACGGGAAAGGGATTTCTCGGTGCGCTGAATTCGAGAAAGAATACTCGGGTCAACACGCAGATGCCGAAGTTCAAGTGCGAATACAGCAACTCGCTCGTCGACACTCTCAAGAAAATGGGCATGAGCACGGCGTTTGACGGGAACAGGGCAAACTTCTCGTCCATGGCGGACAACTCGAACGGCAACATATTTATCGGCGAGGTTATCCACAAGACCTTTATCGAGGTCGCCGAAAAGGGCACACGCGCAGGAGCGGTGACTGCCGTTATCTCAGAAAAGAGCGCAGCAATGCCTGTCGAACAGCCGAAGGAAGTAAGGCTCACAAGACCGTTTGTTTATGCGATAATCGATACCCAGACCAATCTGCCGCTCTTTATCGGCGCGCAGACGGATATTTAAGGAGGTGCGCCCGTGAAAGTCAAGAAAATGCTGGCTGTTTTCATGAGCGTTCTGTCGCTTGCCGCCTGTATTTTACCGTTTTCCGGCTGTGGAAAGACCGTGGGAAAAGTTCATAACAAGGGCGTGAAAAGCGGCGCTGTACGCGACCTGACCGAGGGGATTTCGAAGAACGAATCCGCCTCAAAAGCCCCCGACGACGAATTTAAAGCCGCCGCCTCATCGTTTGCGGCAGAGCTTTTCAAAGATAACTATTCAAAGGGCAAGACGACGCTCGTGTCGCCGCTGTCAGTGCTGACTGCGATCGCGCTCGTGCAAAACGGCGCGGAGGGTGAGACTCTCGTTCAGCTTGAGCGGGCGCTCGGCGGATTAGACCGCGATGCGCTCAATAAATATATGCGCGCCTACTGCGACTTTCTGACCGAGAGCGACGAGCTGAAAATCGCAAATTCCGTCTGGACGGACAGCAGCGCAGAGGCAAAGCGGGATTTCCTGCAAAAGGCGGTGGACAGCTACTCCGCGCAGATTTTCTCCGCCCCGCTGTCGAGCAAAAAGACCGTCAGCAGCATCAACTCATGGGTTAAGAAAAACACTGACGGCATGATACCGAAGATAATCGAAAATGCCGATAGAGACGCCGTTATGATGCTCATAAACGCCGTTGCGTTTGAAGCAAAGTGGGAGACTCCGTACACAAACGACGATATCGAAAAGCTTGAGTTCAATTCATATTCCGGCAAATCGAAGAAAACCGACTTTATGTGCTCGACCGAAAGTGTATATCTTTCGGACAGCGACGCGGTCGGATTCATGAAGCCCTATAAGAACGGCCGCTTCGCTTTCGCGGCACTCCTGCCGAACGAAGATGTGAACATCGATGACTATATAGCCTCTCTCAGCGGCGAAAAGCTGATGAAAATATTCTCGTCCGCCAAGAAAAACGAAGAAGTCGATGTGAAAATGCCGAAGTTCAAGGCGGAGTACAGCACGCAGCTTATCGACACGCTCAAAAAGATGGGCATAGAAGATGCGTTTGACCGCAAATCTGCCGACTTTTCTTCGCTCATAGACAAAAACGACGGCGCTTATATCGGCACCGTGATGCACAAGACTTTTATCGAAGTCGATCAGGAGGGCACGCGTGCCGCCGCGGCGACGCTTGTCGGCATCAGCAAAATGAGCATGCCGGCGATAAATCCCGTTTGCCTCAACCGTCCGTTTGTCTATATGATAGTGGACACCGAAACGAATCTGCCGCTGTTCATTGGCGTGCAGACAGAAATCTGATAACTCCCACCTTGTTCCCCAAATAGAAGACCCCGCCGGTTCTCTGCCCGGCGGGGTCGCTTACTTTTATGATTATATTTTACTGCCGATAATTTTTCAGCTCGTCCGCTTCTTCTATCTCTATCTCCGGGTCCTCTCCGAGAACCGGCGGCGCGGAGTCCGCGGCGGTCAGCTGCTTTATCCATTTTCGGCTCTTGAATCTTATCAGGCAGAGTAAGGATTTCGGCGTGTCCTCCGCGATATACATCGCAATTATCAGCACATAGAACGGAACGTCTGTCAAAAATCCGAGCGTGGTCACTATCGGTATACTAAATAAAAACAGCGCGCCTATGTCGAGGAACATTCCTATTTTCGTGTCTCCGCCGGCTCTGAATATGCCGACCACGCAGACATACGAGATGTTTCTGACTCCTATCCACAGCGAGTAGATGAGCAGGAGCGTCGACGTCATCTGCCGGGCGCCCTCCGTCTCAATGGGCAGTATCCGCAGCAGCGGATTGCGCAGGAATATCATGGCGACTCCCGTCAGCACTCCGAGCAGGGGAACGAGCTTTATGAACCGCTTGCCCATGGAGTAGGCCTCATCCGCCTTGCCGGCGCCGATCGCCTTGCCTGTCATTATCGAGCAGGCGTGGCAAATGCCGACGAAGAAGACGAAGGCTATCTGTTCTATCGAGCTGAATATCGTATATGCGGCGTAGTTTTCGCTGCCCTGACGCGCATAAACCATGGCATAGACATTGGTGCCTACTCCCCAGAGCAGCTCATTGAGCATTATCGGGACACAGACACGCAGGAACTTTTTGAAAAATTCAATATCCTTCTTGAAAAATTCGCCGATCGGCGCATGGATGATATTCTTTTTCGCGTTGCCTATCACAAAGAGCAGTACCGTCTGAACGACCATGGCTATGGCCGTCGCTATCGCCGCACCGCGAAGCTTCAGCGCGGGGAAGCCCAGCTTGCCGTATATGAGAATGTAGTTGAGCACGGTGTTTGTCGCAACGGACGCTATCGAGCAGACAAGCGGCGTGTGAACGTCCTCGGTCGAGCGCATGACGGTGCTCGTGACAAGCGAGATGGCGACAAAAATTCCGTAGGGCGCAACGGCCTGCAAATACTGCACTCCGGCGGCTATGACCTCCTCCTCGGAGGTGAAAACGCGCATCATCTGCTCCGGGATTGCGAGCACCAATACAGTGTATAATGCACCCACGGCAAGCGCGAGTATGAGCCCTATGCCGTAGCTGCGGCGGATGCTCCGTCTGTCGTTTATGCCCCAGAACTGCGCCGTCATTGTCGCCGCGCCGGAGCTTATTCCGAACAGGGCGAGGTTCAAAAGAAAGCCCCAGCGTCCCGCGACACCTATCGCCGCCGTGCTGACGTTGCCGAGTCCCACGGTCATTGCGGTATCGACGAGCTGAGCGCATGAGGTCAGCAGCTGCTGGAGGGCGATGGGTATCGCCAAAGAAAACATTTTTTTGTAGAAACCCGAGCGGGTCGAATTTGACATTTGACTGTTATTATCTCCTATTTCTTATTCTTCGATCGCGGCCTTTGCGCTGTTTATTCCGTGAAACACGGTCATATCGAACTTCGGCTCGCGGTCGTAAGTGTAAAGTCCGTTTTGCTCCTGCTCTATGTCGTAGAGCTGCGTGTAGCAGAAGCCGAACATCAGCTCGTTGCCGAGCAGGGCTTCGGTGAGCCCTCTGTATCTCTCGATAAACTCATTCTCTGTCCTTGGCGCGTTGCCGTAGCCCCAGGCATTTTCGTCCTGCTCGCCGACAACCCACTTTATGCCGCCGTATTCGCTGACAAAGGTGGGCTCGCCCGCGTATTTCTGGCGGCTGTCGTGCCTGTCAAACAGAGTGCCGTCCGAGACGAGCTTATCGTAATTTTCTTTGAATATCTTCGGATCCTGCTCATAGTCGTGAACGTCGAAGATATCGCTCATAACATGGAAATTTCCGCTTGTGTCGATGCACGGGCGGGTGCTGTCGAGCTGTTTTGTGATTTTATAGACTGCCTCAAGCAGTTCGTCTCTCTGCTCGCGGCCTGCGTAGTCCCAGGTTTCGTTGAACGGGCACCAGCCGATTATCGACGGGTGGTTGAAGTCGCGCTCGACCTCCTCACACCACTCGGGCAGAATGCCGTAAATCGCGTCAGGCGCGGAATAGTCGAGACCCCAGTTCGGATATTCGCCCCAGACGATATAGCCCAGGCGGTCGCAGTGATAGAGGAATCTCTGCTCGAAAACCTTCTGATGCAGTCTCGCTCCGTTGAAGCCGGCGGCGAGAGATATTTCTATATCTTTTATCATGTCGCTGTCATCGGGAGCGGTGTATATTCCGTCGCGGTAGAAGCCCTGGTCGAGCACAAGGCGCTGGAAAACGGACTTGCCGTTGATGAGATATTTAAATCCGTCAAGGCGGACATCGCGCAGACCGAAATAGCTCTTGACGGTGTCGCCGCCGAAGGTGATGACAAGGTTATAGAGCCTGCCGCAGCCGACCTCCCACAGGTGTTTTTCAATGAGCTTCATGTCGCCGCTGACGCAGCCTGCCGCATTTTTGCAGTCGTATCTGCCGACCAGTTTGCCCTCGTAGAGAACATCTATTCCGAGCTCGCCGCTGCCGCAGAGCTCGCATGAAAAAGCGACGGAAGAGCTCTCGGGATTCGGGAAGAGCTTGATGCTCTTTATGTAGCTCTTCGGCACGAATTCTACCCAGACAGTCTGCCAGATACCCGTCGTGCGGGTGTAGTCGCAGTCGTGCGAATGAAGGCGCTCGCTCTGCTTGCCGCGCGGAATGAGCGGATTTCTCACATCGTCGCGCGCTTCGACCGCTATTGAGTTTTTGCCGGCTTTGAGGAACTTCGTGATGTCCCCGGCAAACGAGACATAGCCGCCCTTGTGGTGCATTGCTTCTTCGCCGTTTATGTAGACTGTAGCGTCATAGTCGACCGCGCCGAAGTGCAGTATGACTATGCCCTCAAGCTCGCTTTCGCTGATTTCAATGTCGCGTCTGTACCACACGCAGTTCATGAAATCGGTGTTCTCAACGCCGGAAAGACGGCTCTCGGGGCAGAACGGGACTATGATCTTTGAGCTCAGATGCTCCGCATTCTGGAGTCCGCGCTCTCTGCCGCTGACGCTGTTGTCAATTTCGAACTCCCATTCTCCGTTGAGGTTGAGCCAGCTTTCTCTTTCAAACTGCGGATTCGGATGCTCCGCTCTCGGAATAGAATTTGCCATTTATTTATGTCCTTTCAAAATAAATTACTTGTTGAAATATGTCGCTTCCGCCATCGCGCACAGGGCGTGATAGACGGGGAGAGTCAGCTCCTGGACTTTGAACGTCTCGGTCTCCGGCAGGCGCAGGCAGACCGTGCACATCTCGCTCATGAGGCTCATTTTTTCTCCGGTTATGCCGATGCTCTCAATTCCCATGGCGTTGGCGACCTTCACTGCGTTGACAACGTTCGCGGAGTTGCCGGAGGTGCTCAGCGCAATGAGCGCGTCGGGGCTCGACGATGCGTATGCCCAGACCTGCTGAGCAAATATCATATCGGCGGCTATGTCGTTTGCAAATGCGGTATTCAGTCCCTCGTGCGCGCTCAGCGCAACCGCGGGCAGCGCGCCCTGAAGATGGTTTGCGAGATATTCGCCGTCCTTTATTTCTAAAAAAGCCTGTCTCTGTTCGTCGGTCAGCTCTCTCTTGAGCAGAAAGCCTTTCATCAGCTCGCCGACTATGTGCTGCGCGTCCGCCGCGCTTCCGCCGTTGCCGCAGATGAGCAGCTTGCCGCCGCGGTCGAAGCAGGCGCAGATAACATCATAGGCGCTCTTGATGTCTTCTCTTATTCCCTCAAGAGCGGGATAGCGGACAAAGAGCTCTTCAAAAATTTCCTTTTCCCTGTTCATGCTTTTCCTCCGTTTGCCGCGGCATCGAGCGCGATTCCGAGCGACGCGAGGTCGCCTATCTTCTCGCCGAGTCCCGCAGGGATTATCCTGCATCCGGCAGCCTGGCGCAGAGCCTCACGGTGCAGTGCCTTTTCCATGCTGTTTTTCAGAAGATGCCCGGAGCGGGCGAAGATGCTTCCGATTATTATAGCCTGCGGGTCGAGTATATCGGCGAGTATCGCGAGCCCCTCGCCGAGCTTTTCTCCGCATATTCTGTATACTTCTTTCGCCGTCTCGTCGCCGTTCTCTGCGGCTTCGGCGGCGGATTTTGCCGTTATATTTTCAATATCCTCGGCGGTTTTGCACATCAGAGTGCTCCCGCCGTTTTCGAGCGTCTTTCTCGCCATCTCCTGCGCGAGGCGGCCTATTCCGCCGCCGCTGCAAAATCCCTCGAACGAGCCGCGCTTGCCGTAGCCTATGGGGCCGTCTGCGGCGATTCTCATGTGCCCGACTTCGCCCGCCATGTCGTTTGTGCCGCTGTACAATTTGCCGTCGAGTATCAGTCCCGCGCCCATGCCCGTGCCGAACGTTAAAAATATCATGTTGCGAAGTCCCTTTCCTGCGCCGAACTTCCATTCGGCGAGCGCGCAGGCGTTCGCGTCGTTTTGTAAATACGCGTCGAACCCGAACCGCTCTTCAATCATGTCGACTATCGGCACGCACTCCCAGTCGGGGAGATTCGGCGGCGCAAGAATAACTCCGCGCCTGCTGTCGAGCGGACCGCCGCAGCTTATCCCCGCGCAGAGAATATCTTCGGGGGAGAGGGCGTTCTTTTTTATTATCTCTTCAACATTGTCGAGCAGTTCCTCCGTCACGGCGCGCCAGCCGCGCCCGACCCGTGTCTCAAAGCGGAGCTTGTCTATAATAATATCGTCGGCGTCTCCCTGCGCTCTGCCGAGCAGAACGGCGCACTTTGTTCCGCCGATGTCTATACCCATTATATATTTTTTCATATTATATCAAATCACTTCCGATTTTACTGCACACATATTATACACATAAATCTTTTTTCGGTCAATCGGATAAAGATGCAAATACAAGAAAAACTACTGTATATAGCATTTACGGAGGTAGAAAAATGGTTCTGACGATACTGAGAATTTTTATATTATATGTTCTGGCGACTGCGGCGGTCAGAATAATGGGAAAAAGGCAAATAGGCGAGCTTCAGCCGTCTGAACTTGTTATAACTATTCTGCTCTCCGAAATCGCGGCTATACCTATGCAGGATACGGATATCCCGCTGCTCAATTCTGTCGTCGCGGTGCTTCTGCTCGTGGCGTTCGAAATAATCAGCTCGGTCATTTCCATGAAGAGCCGCGGCGCACGCAGGCTGCTCGAGGGCAACGCTGTGACAGTCATACGCGACGGTAAGATCGATCAAAAAGAGATAAAACGCCTGCGCTATACCGTTGACGATCTTCTGACGGCGCTGCGGCAAAAGGATGTTTTTGATATCTCGACAGTCGGCTATGCCGTGCTTGAGACGAACGGCAAGCTCTCGGTCATGCTCAAGCCCGATGAAAATGCGCTGACCGCAAAGACCTTGCAGCTCTCGCTGCCAGATCCCGGCATGCCGTGCCTTGTCGTCAGCGACGGAAAAGTGATACGCGAGCACTACGACGACTGCAGCATGAACGACAGAGAACTCAAACGCCTGCTCAGGGCAAAGGGGCTGACGGTCGAAGATGTGCTGATAATGACCGTTGACCGCGACAAAAACGCTGTTATAGTCGAAAAGGAGAAAAAAGTATGAAACGCTTTGCGACGGCACTTGTTCTGCTCGCCCTGACTCTGACTATGAGCATCGGTGCGCAGTTCATATTTTCAAAAAAGACCGGTGAGCTGATAACGGATCTCAAATCCCTGCTCGCCGCCGTCGATGCCGGGGAGGGAGAGGAGCAGGCGCTTGATAAAGTCGAGAGCGAATGGAGAGATTCAAAAAGGATTCTGCACATTCTGCTCGTCCACCGCTCGATGGATGAGATCGAGATAAACATAAATAGTCTCAGGGAATATCTCGACTCAGGCGATGACGAGGCTCTGCGCCAGGCGTGCACCGAGGCGCTAAAACAGCTTGAAAACCTGCGCGACGCGGGAAAAATAATGATAGAAAATGTGCTGAAAATCGAGTAAAACGGTGTTGACAAAACGCTCCAGATATTGTAAAGTTATTTTGTAAATATCGGTAAAAAGGAGCATCACCATGAAGAAAAAGCACGATCCCAAAAGTGTGATACTGACGATAATTCTTATAATAACTTATGCGCTTTCCGTCGTTTTCAATTTTTCGCATATGATGGACGGCAAGGGCAGCAGAAAGCCCGGCTTTGCAACGGCTGGTCTGTTCCTGCTCGCGGCGTTTGTCTATATTATTTTCAAGCGCATGAACAAGCGTCCGCTTGTCGTCGGAACGGTGTTCTGGTCGATTTCGCTCGTGTGCTCCGCCTATGCGCTGATGATGTGCTTCTTCTACAATGACCTCATGAGCCTGTTCTATCCGCTGATGATGGCTTTCCTCCCGCCGAGCTTCGGCATCGCAGCGCCGTTCAAAACGAACAACACGCTCTATTTTGCTATCCTTTTTGCAATCCCCGCGGCTGAGCTGATATTTCATATTATCCTGCTCGCCCTGCGCTCGAAAAAGGTCAAAAAATAAACAGAATATAACATTGTGATTTTCAGGCTGTTCCGTTTCGGAACAGCCTTTTTTATCTCCGGAAGCCTTGATATATAAGCACTTTCGGCTTTTTTGCATTTTTGGCGTTTATTTAAACTTTATAAATGCAATACAAATTTAATTTTTTTTAACCAAACTTAACCGCGCCTTATATTGACTTTGTTTATGCACTGTTATAAATTAAATTCATCTAGGCTTTTACCCTTTTGTAGCGGAAAATATATTCCGCGCGGGGCGGAGCCAAAATGACGGAACATCACGGAGGAGAAATGGAAAAGAAAAATGCAACGCCGAGCGTCAGACAGCTGTTATGCGCTTCGGCGGAGAAGTATGGAGAAGAGATATTCATAAAATTCGTGCGAAACGGCGCGGTCGAAGAGCGCAGCTATGTCCGCGTCAAAACGGACAGCGAAGCGGTCTGCCGCTGGATCAGAAGCATATCGAAAGAGGGCATGCATGTCGCCGTTGTCAGCAAGACGAACTACGAGTACATAACCTGTATCACCGGAATACTCATGAGCGGCAGCGTCGTTGTACCGTTTGCGCCCGATATATCCGCTAAAGAAGCGTCGGAGCTTTTCGACCGCGCGGATATCGACATGGTGCTTTATGACAGCACATTTTCCGAGAATGTCGGCGAGGTCATGGCAAACTGCCCGAAGATAAAGCATGCGGTCGACCTCTCGGACGAGAACTTCTTCGCCGGTATCTATGAAAAATATTCGGCGGCGAGCGAATACGCGCCCCTCTCCGACTACGAAGTCGATCCCGACAAGTGCGCGGTCATAATATTCACCTCCGGCACGACCGGGGTCAAAAAAGGCGTTATGCTCTCGACCAACGCCCTCGTTGGCAACATCATGTACAAAGAATATATTAATATTTTCAGCGAGCGTACCTCGACCCTCTCGGTGCTCCCGATGCACCATATCTACTGCTTCTCGGGCGACTATCTGAAAAACCTGTGCGACGGCGTTCAGGTCTGCCTCAACGGCAATCTCAGCGATATCGTCCCGAATCTTCAGCGCTTTGAGCCCAACGCCATGCGCGTCGTTCCGATGATAGCTCAGCATCTGCTCCAGCGCATAAAAATAACCGCGGCGAAAAATCCGGATATCACTCCCGCCGAGGCGGCAAAAATCGTGCTCGGCAAGAACCTCAACTGGATAGTTTCGGGCGGCGCATATCTCGATCCGCTGCTCGTCGAGGAATATGACAAGCTCGGCATAATGCTCCGCCAGGGCTACGGCATGACCGAGGTCGGCTGCCGCATTTCCGTGCCCGACAGAGGCGTTTCTACCGAGTCCGTCGGCAGGGTTATAAATATCTGCGATGTCCGCACCGAAAACGGCGAGATCCAGATAAAGACTCCGACGATTATGCTCGGCTATTATAAAATGCCCGAGGAGACGGCGAAGATGTTCACCGAGGACGGCTGGTTCAGGACGGGCGACATCGGCTATGTCACCGAGGACAGGCAGCTGTTCATCACCGGCAGAGTCAAGAATCTGATAATCCTCTCGAGCGGCGAAAACGTCTCTCCCGAGGCGATTGAGAAGAAGTTCAAAAAATTGAATATAGTTGACGAGGTCGTGGTTTACGGCGAAAACGACCGCATCGTCGCCGAGATATATCCCGATTTCGAGCACGCGAAGCAGGAGGGGATAGAGGATATCCCCGCCGAGATAGAGCGCCGCATGGACGAGATAAACGCGGGCGCAAAGACCTCGCATTTTGTCTCGGAGCTGAGATTCCGCGATGAGCCTTTTGAAAAGACCTCGAGCGGCAAAATAAAGAGAAAAGAAACCGTTGTGGGCTGAGAAGGAGAGAAAAATGAAACCGAAGGCAGGAACAGAGGTATTTGAGCTCATCCCCTCGCAGAAGATGATAAACTTCATGCTCAAATACAGCTTCTTTCACAAGCAGGTCATTCAGATACCCATGTCGATAGTCACGCACACGCCGATAGATTTCGATGTGCTCAAAAAGGCGCTGAATATAGAAATAGAGCGCAACGACTGCATGAGGCTGCGCTTTTATAAAGAACACGGGGAGTTCTATCAGTATTTCCTTGACAAATATGTTGTTGACGATGTGCCGGTCATGACCTTTTCGACCGAAGAGGAACAGCAGGCTTATCTTACCGCTGATGCGCGCAGACCCATACGGCATTTGAAAGGCGAGGATTTTCGCATCATATTCTTCCGCTCGTTCGACGGCGGCTACGGAATATATATCAACATCACCCATCTGTGCATGGATGCCGCGGCGGTCTTTGTGTTCTTCTCCGATCTGCTCGGAGTCTATGACCACCTGAAAAACGGCAAGCCCATGCCGCGTCCGCTCGGCGAATACAAAAAGACGATAAGAAAAGAGCTCGCCATAGTCGCGGACGAAAAGAAGATGGAAGAGGAAGAGGAGTTCTATACTCAGTTTTTCCTCAAGGACGGCGATCCGCTCTATGCCGGAGTTCACGGCCCCGAGTTGCTCGAAAAAGAGCGCAAAAGAAAGCACGATCCGTCCCTCAGAGCACCGTCCTGCTTCGACCCGATACACGACAAGGCGGAGCTTGCAAGATACGATGTCTCGAAAGAGGACAGTGACAAGATACTCGCATTCATTCAGTCGAGCGGCGTCAGCCCCGAGTGCCTTGTCCAGCTTGCAATGCGCCTGCATATCTCGAAGATAAACTACAGAACGAACGATTCTTATTTCGTCACCCTCTGCACCCGCCGCAGAACTCTCAGCGAGAAGCGCTCCGGCGGCACGCTTGCCGAGCCCCTCCCGTGGAGAATAGTCCTGCCCGAGAGTTTGACCTTCAGTGAGGCTCTCGACAAGATGGCGGAGCTTCAGATGACCCTGTTCAGGCACATGGATTACCCCTATCTCGAGTGCCGCGAGCTTGTGAGAAAGCTGTTTGATTACAGCCCGGTAGCCGCGTCGTCCTCGATGATGTTCTCGTGGTTCCCGCTCGGCAAAGACACGATGAACGGCTGGGACTATGAGTTCACGGGCTACAGCCTCGGCAGATACATCATGCCGCTCTACAGCTTCGCAATGTACGACGCGCACAGCGGCTGCTTCAAATTTTCGTATATGCACCGCACGAATATGATAACCTCTGAGCATATAAAAGCTCTGCATGAAAAGACCGTTCGAGCCCTGCTTCTCGGCGCGGAGAACCCCGACAGAACGCTCGGCGAGATACTCGATATACTTTAATCTTAAAAGGAGAGACAGTTATGCTTGAAAAGATTGCCGAAATAATCTGCGAATATGTCTATATTGACCCTGCCGAAATTACCGAGCAGGCGAACCTCAGAACCGATATCGGTCTGAGCTCGCTCGACCTTATGAGCGTCGCGTCGGATATGGAAAACACATTCGGGGTGAAGATCCCCGAGAGGGCGATACTCACCGCCAAGACAGTCAAGGATCTTATCGCCTGCGTGGGCTGATAAACAATGCGAATATAAAAAGAAAGCTGCAATCCATGGATAAAACCGTGAATTGCAGCTTTGCTGTTTGTTGTTTAACTCAGATCTTCATCGCAACATCATATGCGCGCCACACGACGGAGCGGAGGTTGCCTATTGCAAGGCAGTCGCCGACGAGGTGGACGTTGCCGGACTTCTCGGCAAGCGGAGCGGGGATATAGCCCGCGCAGCTGATGACGGAGTCACAGTCGATGTTGATGTCCTTGCCGTCCTTGCCGGTGCAGACGATAGAGCCGTCCTTGACTTCCTTGAGTGTCGTCTCAAGATAGACGGGAGTCTTGTGCAGGGCAAACCACTCTCTGAGATAAGAGGAGTTTGCAAGGCAGACGCCGGTCTGGCTGATAAGATCGTCCTTCATCTCGACAATGATCGGATTCTTGCCCTGGAGAGCGAGCTCGTAGGCTATTTCGCATCCGGTCAGTCCGCCGCCGATGACAGCGACTGTATTGCCGACTTCTGCGCCGTTGAGGTAGTCGCAGCCCTCGATCATCTTCTCGTAGCCGGGAACTCTTCTGAGGAGTCTCGGAGTCGAGCCGGTCGCGATGATAACGGGATTGCTGCCGAACGCCGCGATATCCTTTATCTCGTCGTTGAGTCTGACTTCGATGCCGAGCTTCGTCATCTGGCGTCTGTACCAGTCAAGCAGGTCGCGGAGCTTGCCCTTGTAGGACTCTGCGCTCGCGGGGATGAATGTTCCGCCGAGCACGTCGCTCTTCTCGTGGATTATCGGATTGTGTCCGCGGAGCTTGAGCACGCGGGCAGCCTCCATGCCGCCGATGCCGCCGCCGACGATGTGGACGGTCTTGGGCGAGTTGGTCTTCTTTATGTAGTGCTTGTTCCACTGCATCGTCTCGGCATTGATAGCGCAGCGGGAAAGATGCAGGCTGTCGGAAAGCTCCTGGTCGTTGGGCACGCCCTTGTAGTGGCACATGTTGAAGCAGCCGTTGTGGCAGAGAATGCAGGGACGGATGTCATCCTCCTCATCATTCATCATCTTCGTGACCCACTCCTGATCGGCGAGGAACTGACGCGCGAATCCTGCGCCGTCAAGCTTGCCTTCCTTTATCGCGTCCGCGGCAACTCTCGGATCGAGGCGGCCGGCGCAGATAACGGGAATGTCGCAGAACTGCTTGATGTATTCAACATCCTCGAGGTTGCAGTTCTCGGGCATGTAGATGGGCGGGTGAGCCCAGTACCATGCGTCGTATGTGCCGTTGTCGCAGTTGAGGCAGTCATAACCGGCATCCTGAAGATACTTGACAGCCTTCTCGGACTCTGCCATGTCGCGTCCGACCTCGGTATAAGCCTCGCCCGGGAGAGCACCCTGACGGAAGCCCTTGGTCTTGGAAATTATGCTGTAGCGCAGGGAGACCGGGAAGTCGTCGCCGCAGGCTTTCTTGATAGCCTGAACTACCTCGACCGCGAAGCGGTAACGATTCTCAAACGAGCCGCCGTATTCGTCGGTGCGCTTGTTGACATATTTAAGGGTGAACTGGTCGAGCAGATAGCCCTCGTGGACTGCGTGAACCTCAACGCCGTCAACGCCTGCGTCCTTGAGCATCTTTGCGCTCTCTGCGAACGCATTGACAAACTCCTTGATTTCAGCCTTGGTCATCTCTCTCGAGGGAACTTTATCAGACCAGCGGTTGGGCGAGGGGCTCGCGGAAGCCGTGATCTTGTCGAGATCCATGAAGGGCTTGCTGAGGACTCTCAGCGCGGGGTTGGTGTAGAGCTTCTCCATCATTTCGCTGATGGTGAAGGAGCGGCCGAAGCCTGCGGTCAGCTGAACGAAGAGCTTCGCGCCGGTCTTGTGGAGCTCGGGAGTCCACTTTTTGAGGTCGGCATACATCTTCTTGTTCTTGTGGAGCCACTGGCCGAACATGGGGTTGTAGACCGGCTGACATCCGGGGAGAACAAGACCCGCGTTGTTCTTCGCGACTTCCATGATAAAGCGTGCGCCGTCTTTATCGAAGTGGTTCTTCTCCATCCATCCGAAGAGGTCGGTGCCGCCCATGCTCGTGAGCACGATGCGGTTCTTGATCTCGCAGTTGCCGATCTTCCACGGAGTGAATAAGGGCTGTAATCTTTGATCCATATAATTGCCTCCAACAAAGAATTGAATATTTCATCGACAATATATTATCACATTCCGGCTTATTACGCAACAAAAAAACGCGCTTTATCAATACTTTTTTATCAATACTGCCCGTCCTTTTTGACCATCAGGCAATAGCTGACTCCCTCGGGGGCGAGTATCGGTTCTGCATTTTTCATTTCGTTGTGCGCCTTGAAGAAATCGCGGTCAATATCGCCGTTGTCCGCAAGCTCATAGATGAGCGCGCCCGCTTCTCCCGCGATGCGCTCGATATCCGTGTGTGAGTATCGCGCTTTCATCTCTTCGCCCGCGCCGCCGGCAAGCAGCCTGTTCTTCTGCTCCCGGATGCAGTCCCGGTCATTCGGGAAATCGAACACGAGCGCGCTTTCGCTCGCCGAATTTTCAAACAGAGTTTTAATACAGCGTGCGAACTCGTCTTGGGTCAGATAAAAGCTTATGCCGAGTAGGCTGAAAAATGTCCTCTCCTTAGGGTCATATCCCGCATTTAGCAGAGCGGGGATAAAACCCTTGCCGAGGTCGCAGCCGACATAGCTGATATTTTCGCGGTCGATTCCAGCTTCGTCAATGCGTCTTACCTTGTCTTCAATCATCTCGGGGCGGTCGAGCTCGAATACTTTGATATCTCTGTCGATTTTATATCCCGATGTGTCGTAGCCCGCGGCGGCGATGACATATTGCCGCGCACCGAGTCTTATCTCGTTTTCCATATGCCGCTTGCAAAACGCGGAGCGCGCGATTACACTCGGCGCGATAAATCCGTTCATAACGCGCCCGAGCGGGTCGCCGCCACTGTAATTCGGGTCAAAAAATGCGATGCCGTTTTTCATGTTTTCCGCTATCGCGCTTTTTTCGCTTTCACTCAGAATCTCTCCCGCGAGCGGGTCGTCAAAGATCTTTGCTTCGTCAGTTTTCGTGTGGTAATACCGAGCAAAACAGCTCACCAGTGCAGTCATGTTGTTCATTTCAAAAACACCTCCGTATACTTAATACCGCACGGGGCAGGGGATTACAAGACTTGACAAATCGGCGTTTTTGTGGTAATATAAACACGAAAAGACAAGAAAAATTTTTTGAGCTGCCTGCTTCGGCGGCTCTTTTTTATTTTATTAAAAGAAAAAGCAGAGAGCCGTTTTACCGACTCTCTGCGCTTTTTATAAACTTATTTCTGCTCTGCGTCCGCTGCGGCGTCGGCGGAGAAAATCTCCTTTGCGCTCGCCGCGAGTCCCGCGAGGGACTGAAGCTCGCTCGGAATGATGAGCTTCGTCGCCTTGCCGTCCGCAGCCTTTGCGAATGCCTCAAGGCTCTTTATCGTCAGATAACCGTCCTTCGGGGCGGCCTCGTTTATCAGGGCGATAGCCTTCGCCTGAGCCTCCTGAACGGCGACGATAGCCTGCGCTTCACCCTCTGCCTCGCGAATCTTCGCTTCCTTGACAGCCTCTGCGTGAAGAATGGCGGCCTGCTTGTCGCCCTCTGCGGCGAGGATCTGGCTCTCTTTCTGACCCTCTGCAACGAGAATCTTGCTCGCCTTTTCTCCCTCTGCGCGCAGAATTGCCTCACGGCGCTGACGCTCTGCCTTCATCTGCTTCTCCATCGCGTCCTGAATCTCGGGCGGGGGAAGAATGTTCTTGAGCTCAACGCGGTTTACTTTGATGCCCCATGCGTCGGTGGCCTCGTCGAGGATAACTCTGATTTTTGCGTTGATGACATCGCGCGATGTCAGCGTGTGGTCAAGCTCCATTTCGCCGATGATGTTTCTCAGCGTTGTTGCCGAGAGATTTTCGATAGCGGATATCGGACGCTCCACGCCGTATGCATAGAGCTTCGGGTCGGTTATCTGGAAGAAAACGACCGTGTCTATCTGCATCGTGACGTTATCTTTTGTGATAACGGGCTGGGGCGGGAAATCCACAACCTGCTCCTTGAGGGAGACGGTCTTCGATACTTTCTCAACGAAAGGTATCTTGAAGTGGATGCCGGTCTGCCATGTGGTCGAATATGCGCCGAGGCGCTCGATGACATAGGCCTTGGACTGCGGCACTATCTTGATGTTGAGCACGACAATAACGAGCACGAGCACGATTATGCCGATGATTACTCCGATTGCTACAGGTCCCATAATAATCCTCCTTTAGTGTTTTGAAACCATAAGTTTAACGCCGTCGATTCTGTCAACGGTGATATTTGAACCTTTTTCAATGCGGCTGCCGTCGGACGATCTTGCCGTCCAGGTCGAGCCCTCGACCTTCACTATACCGGTGCCCTCGGTGTTGTCAACAGTCTCCTCGACTATTCCCTCGAGACCTATGTATCTGTCAGCGTTGGTCGGCTGAACGCGCTTTTTTGAAAATTTCTTGACGAGCGGACGGGTCACCGCAAGCGCGACGAGCGACACTGCCGCGAAAATCACCCACTGAAGCCAGACGGGCGCCGAGCAAAGCTCCGATATCAGAGCCGCCGCCGCACCAACGGCGAACCAGATCGTGACAAGCTGGACGGTCGCGGCTTCAACAACGATGAACGCTATGAGCAGCGCTATCCATAATATAAGCATTGTGTATTCCGGCAAAACAGGCTCCTCCTTTGATATATTGACCGAAGCGAAAATGCTTCGATTCGATATAATTATATCAAAAGAGTGAGCCCATTGCAATATGCGCGGATATTATTTTTAGAGGAACGATTTTTGTCAGTTTTTGCTTTTGGTTATCGGCTTTCGCAGCAGAAGCGAGGTCAGCGCCCTGCCGTTAAACGGAATGAGGGGATAGAGATAGCAGCGCCCGCTGACGGTCTTATTGAATGAAATCAACAGAGCGGTTATCACAAGCCCTGCAATGAAGCCCCAGAGGTTGAATATTGCCGTCAGTATCAGTATCATCATGCGGCAGAGTTTGAACGCATACCCGAGCTCATAGCTCGGCTGGGCGAAGTTCGTTATCGCGACGAACGCCATATAGAGAACGACCTCCGCCGTGAACCATTTTGCGGCTATGGCAAATTCTCCGAGTACGAGCGCACCTATGACGCTGAACGAGTTGCTTAGCGCATTCGGAGTGTTGAGCGATGCCAGTTTCAGCGCGTCTATAACTATCTCGATTATCAGCAGCTGCATTATGACCGGCACGCTCGTCGGGTGCTCTATCTTTATGAAGTCGAGCCACGGCGGGATATATTCTGGATTTTGAATCAGCAGAAACCACACGGGCGTTAAAAGCAGAGCGAGCAGGAAAACTATCATTCTGACTATTCGAAGATAGCTTCCGATAAGGCTCGGAAAATAGAAATCGTTCGTGTCCTGCAAAAAATCGAACACGCCCGTCGGAATAATCATAACCGAGGGCGAGGTATCCGTGATTATCAGCAGACTGCCCTCATATATGCTCGCCGCCGCGCTGTCCGGGCGCTCGGTGTAACGCACTTTCGGAAAGGGATTGAACCTCTGCTTCGGTATAAGACATTCCGCAAGGCTCTCGTGCCCCATGGTCAGCGCGTTTATGTCTATGGAATTCAGCTTTTTCTTTATCTTTTCGACCTCTTTCGGGTCTGCCGTGCCCTCAAGATAACAGAGCACAATATCTGTTTTCGACCTCGTTCCCACTTGCGTTAAATACATCGTGAGCTTCGTGTCCCTGACTCTGCGGCGGATGAGCGCGGTGTTGAATATCAGCGTCTCGACAAAGCCGTCGTGCGAGCCTCGAAGCACTTTGTCGTTTTCAGGCTCGTCCACGCTTCGCGCGGGATAAGTCCGCACATCTATAATTATAGCTTCTTTGAATCCGTCAACTATCATGCCCAATGCGCCGGAGAAGAGAAAAGTCTCGAACCTGTCGAAGTCGTTTACGACCTCGGTCTCGACATAGGGCACGAACGCGTCGGCAAATTCGCGCGTTGTGCCTACAGTTTTGAGCTTCTTCTCGTCCGCGTTCATCATGAAGCTCATGATTTTTTCCATCAGCCCGTCTTTTATAAATCCGTCGATGAACCAGAGCATGGCGCGGTGGCTGCCGATCATTATCTGACGGCTGACGAGGTCAAAGCTCTCGCTCACGCGCAGCCGCAGATTGAGCGAAGCAATGTCGGCTTCGTAGTTCCCCGAAAAAGTCTGCTTTTCCATATGAATATCCCGCCCTTAAAAAGAAAAAGATGATATACGGCAATTGTTTCACGCCGTATATCATCTCCGTTTTTGTCGGGATTATACGTTGTAATAATAGTATTCCGCTATCGCATACCAGAGCAGCGGACCGACAACGCCGTTCGGGGTCAGCCCGAAATATCGCCGAGCCGCCTTGACCGCCGCCTCCGTCTGAGGGCCAAAAATGCCGTCCGCCGCAACATACGGCACGCTCTCGACGCCGCGCGCGAGAACCTGGAGATATTCCTGAAGATTTCTCACTGCACTGCCCGTGCTGCCGCGGAGCAGATTGTAGCCGGGATATGCAAAACGCGCATATTGATCATAGATTGAAAATTCGCCGGGGAAGGTTCGCAGGATATCATTATATACAGTCTGCAGCTTGTTCCATGTGTCGCGCCCGACTATGCCGTCCGGCGCAAGGCCGTATTGCCGCTGAAACTGCACAACGCTGTTGTATGTGCCCTGGCCGAAAATGCCGTCCACGGCCGGGGGCTGGATGTTGTTTGTGAAGTTGCCGATAAAGTTCAAGAAATACTGAATCGTGCTCACATCCTGCCCTCGGTCGCCGCGTTTTATGACAGTCTTGAACTGCCGCTCGACGTCCGTCAGCCTCAAGCCCTCGCTGTAAAGCTCGCCGAGTCTTAGTATTCCGGCATAGAGCTGCTTTATTTTATACCATGTCGCCTTGCCGACGATGCCGTCAACGGTGAGGTTGAATAGGCTCTGGAACTTTCTGATCGATTCGCGCGTCGCCGTGTCGAATATTCCGTTGGGGGAGGGAATGCGCGGAATGGCGGGATAGTTTCGCGCGATGCGGTTGAGCTGGCGCTGGATTATCCTGACATCCTCCGATATGTCGCCGAGGCGCAGAGCCCTGCCGGGATATGATTCGCGGATATTCTTGACGGGCGCCGTCTTTATATTGACGTCGTTCCCGTAGTAATATTGAAGTATGCGGTATGGCGTATAGCCCTGATTCGCGAGCGTGACCGTGCCCCACTGCGAGAGCCCGTCGCAGGTGACCTCGCGCCCGGAGCAGTACTGTGTGAAATAGGGCTGAACCTGGTCGCCCTTTGTAACATAGTTGTTGAAAAGCTCGTCGACTATCTTCGCGACGTTTGAAAACACGCTGCGCCCCTCAATATATGCCTGGTCGTATGCGGTCGAGTTCGTGATGTCGAAGTCGTAGCCGCGGCTGCGGTAGTGCTCTGTATATATGCGGTTGAGCGCGAACGACGCCTGCGCATATATGTTGGCGCGTATCGCGTTGTCCGGCCATGTCGGATATATCTCGCTCGATGCGACATTTTTGAGATAATCCGTAAACGGCACAGTGACATTCCTCGCCGCCGCATTCGGTCTGCCGAGGTGGACTGTTATTGTCTGGGGAATAACGGGAGTATCTGCTGCCATAGTATCACTCCTCAGACCGATTCGTTTATCACGTTCGGATTCTGCTCGCCGCTGACCGTCGGCAGCATTTCGACCGACTGTATTGAAACGGTGGAGTCGAAGATCGGAACGTTTTCAAGATATGTGCTGATGAATCCCGGGTGGCTGACGAATATATCGTATGTCGCATACGGCGCGAGCCCGCACGAGCCCTGCTCTGTCTCCGACAGGGATTTGTCGGGAGCGGGCAGCTGGAGATTGTCGAGTATGCCGCTCGAATCGGTGTGCGAATCATATATATAATATTTTTCGCCGTCTATCTCTTTGTATACTATCACTCGGCTGTTGCCGACGGGATAGAGCCCGTTCGAGCTGTAGGTCTCAACGCGCAGGATGCCGCGCTTGGTGCACTCGCCCTTGAATTCGTCGAACCTCTGCATCGCGGACTGGGTGTTCGTCAAGGTGAGATTTTTGTTTTTGAGCGTCTGCGGGTCGACGAATATCGTGCGCGGCTGTGGGATGTCTCCGCGCCCTGCCGCCTGCGTGCGCTCGGGTGTGAACTGGGATTTGTCCGTGTCCGCGCCGTCGTCAAACTGCATCTGACTCTCCCTCTGAGCGTCGGTCTGCCGCTGAATTGTAACTGTCGCCGCGGCGCTCACCGCTTCGTTTTCCTTCGCCTTTGCCGAAACCGCCTTTGCGGGCTCTGCCGCCGGCGCGTTTACAGGCTCTGCATCTTCCTGCACTTGCGCCGAAACCTGTTCGGCTTGGCTTTCCTGCTGCGCCGATACGGGCTCAGGTTCCGCCTTTTCCTGCGCGGATACCGGTGCCGTGTTGCGCTTTTCAAATTCGAGCAGTTCTCTCTTGTATCGCTCCATGAGCGAGACTATATCTTCGTTGTTCATAAAAGGCCTCCGTTGGGTAAAATTTGCAGGGCGTCCGTTTTGCGGGCGCGCAAAGACATCCCATATTTAATATATTGTCTATTCGCCTTTTTGGTCACACAGGCACTCTTCGCGGCATACCATTTAGCAAGCGGACGGCGGATTTTGTGAATTTTGTCGGATTTCGCGTCCATAGCCTACAAGAAAACTGGTTCTTGAAACAAAAGTGAAAAAATGTGTTGACAACAAAAGCACAGAGTGTTACAATTCAGTAAACCGTTGAAGAAGGGTAAGTAAGATTTCTCCCTCATCTCGAAGAGAGCCGCAGACGGTGGGATTGCGACAGAATGAAAGAAACCTGAATGGACTTCTAAGGGCAATCGGAACAAAGGTTATCCTTTAAGTATGTGCGCCGGAGCAGGACTCTCCGTGAAGAAAAGTCAGCGTATGTCAGTACGCGCTAAGCGGACGCAAAAGCGTCAAGCCGGGTGGCACCGCAGGATGATAATATCTCCTGTCCCAGCATTATTGCAGGGACGGGAGTTTTTTTTTCGGAGGAGATAGTTATGTTTTTGTTGAGTAAACTTTGGCGCATGCCGCGCCTGTGATATTTTCGATTCTTAGTTTAGCTCAAAAATTTTTATCAATTACCGAAAGGAAGAAATACAATGAAAAAGATAATCGCACTTGTACTCGCACTTATGCTCACAGTTACCTGCTTTGCCGCCTGCGGCAAAAAGGACGGAGATACAAAGAAAAAATACACCGTCGGCATCTGCAATTATGTCGATGACGCCTCGCTCAATCAGATAGTCGATAACATCAAAAAGCAGCTTGCTTCCGTCGCCGCCGAAAAGGGCGTCGAGATCGAAGTCAAATACGATAACTGCAACGGCGACTCTGTTGTTATGAACCAGATAATCTCGAACTTCATCGTTGACAAGGTCGATCTTATGGTCGGCGTCGCGACCCCGGTCGCAATCGCTATGCAGGCGGCAGTCGAGACCGAGAACAGCGATATCCCGGTCGTGTTCTCCGCAGTCAGCGATCCTATCGGCGCAAAGCTCGTTGATTCTCTTGACGCACCCGGCGGTCAGATAACCGGAACTTCCGACTATCTCAACACCAACGCCATAATGGACCTCATACTTCTCAAGGACCCCGATATAAAGAAGGTCGGTCTGCTCTACGATGTCGGTCAGGATTCCTCGACTAAGCCGATAGTCGACGCGAAGGCGTATCTCGAGGCCAAGGGCATTGAAGTGATAGAGCGCACGGGCACGACTGTTGACGAAGTCACCCTCGCCGCAAAGGCACTTGTTTCCGACGGCGTTCAGGCAGTGTTCACTCCCACCGACAACACGATAATGAAGTCCGAGCTCTCCATATATGAGATATTCGCGGACGCAAAGATTCCGCACTACACCGGCGCTGATTCCTTCGCCCTCAACGGAGCTTTCCTCGGCTACGGCGTTGATTATGCAAATCTCGGCGTTGAGACCGCAAATATGATAATCGATATCATGTTAAACGGCAAGGATCCCGCAACCACCCCCGTTCTCATGTTCGATAACGGCACCGCAACAATAAACACCGAAATCTGCGCAAAGCTCGGCTATAACTTCGACGAAGTCTCGAAGCTCTTCGCTCCCAAGTGCACCGAAGTCAAGAGCATCACCACCGCCGAGAGCTTCGACGATGTAAAATAAGATTCAATCAGTCCCCGGGAAGCATCGCTTCCCGGGCGGCTCAATAAAGCAGGAAAGAGGAAACACAATGTCTTTGGATTCGATATTTTCACTCGGCCAGTCGGCGCTTGAGCTGGGACTTATAACCTCGCTCACGGTGCTTGCACTGTTCCTGAGCTATTCGATGCTCAATGTCTGCGATCTTTCGACCGACGGCTGCTTTACGCTCGGCGCAACGGTCGGCGCGGTGGTCGCGATAGCGGGTCATCCGTATCTGTCGATAGCCGCAGCGATGGCGGCGGGAATAGCCTCGGGCTTTATAACGGCGATACTCCAAACGAAAATGGGCATCAACAGCCTGCTCGCCGGAATAATCGTAAATACGGGACTCTATTCAATAAATATCGCTGTCATGAGCGGCTCGTCGATACTCAATATGAATAAAACGGACACTGTGTTCACCAAGATGGCGGCGCTCGTCAAGGGAACTCCCGTGGCAAGGCAGTCAAAGCTCTTCGTGGCGATAATCGCCGTCGCGGCGGTCGCTGTTATACTCGGACTTTTCCTGAAAACCCGCCTCGGACTCGCGATAAGAGCGACTGGCGATAACCCCGATATGGTTCGCTCCTCGTCCGTCAACCCGGCGTTTACTACAATAATCGGACTCTGCGTCGCGAACTCGTTCACCGCGCTGTCGGGCTGCCTGCTCGCCCAGTCGCAGAGATCAGTCAATATCGATATCGGAACCGGAATGGTGACCATTGCCCTCGCGTCCCTGCTTATCGGCGGCGTGTTCCTCGGCAGAAAGAAGATGCCGCTGAGGATATTCGGCATGGTGCTCGGCGCGTTCATATTCAGGCTTATTTATACAATCGCTCTGCGCTTTGATATGCCGGCGTTCATGCTCAAATTTGTCTCGTCAGTTATAGTTATCGCGGCGATAGCAACACCCTATTTCAAAAAACAGCTCCCGCTTTTAAAGCGCAGAATTCAGACCCGTTCGGGAAGGAGGAAAGCAGATGCTTGAAATATCACACATCTCGAAAACTTTCAATCCCGGCACGGCGAATGCCAAAAAGGCGATAGACGATCTTTCCCTGAGCGTCGCCGAGGGTGATTTTATAACGGTCATCGGCGCGAACGGCGCGGGCAAGTCAACACTTTTCAATGCCATCGCCGGCAGCTTTATAACCGATTCCGGCAGCATCTCGCTCGACGGAAAAGATATCACTCTCATGCCCGAGCATAAGCGCGCCAAGAGCATCGGCAGACTTTTTCAGGATCCGATGCGCGGCACCGCGCCCGGCATGACGATAGAAGAAAATTTAGCTCTTGCCGCAGGTCACGGCGGTTGGCTGAGCCGAGTCTCGAAGGGCGATAAGAAGCTTTTCAGAGATAAGCTCGCCCTGCTTGAGATGGGACTTGAGGACAGAATGAGTCAGCCGGTCGGTCTGCTCTCCGGCGGCCAGAGACAGGCTCTGACGCTCATGATGGCAACTTTCAATCCGCCGAAGCTCCTGCTTCTCGATGAGCACACAGCGGCGCTCGACCCCGCAACGGCTGAAAAAGTTCTCACGCTCACAAAGAGCATCGTCAGCGAGAATAATCTCACCTGCCTTATGATAACGCACAATATGCAGTCGGCTCTCGAACTCGGGAACCGCACGATAATGATGCACGGCGGAAACATAATTTTCGACGCCGAGGGAGAGGGGAGAGCGAAGCTCACCGTTCAGGATCTGCTCGACAAGTTCAAGGAGAACGCGGGCAAAGAACTCGACAACGACCGTATGCTTCTGATATAAAAACAGTCCCGCCCGTAAATAGGGCGGGACTTTTGCTGTGAAGTTTAAGCGGGGAGGGGAAAGAACAGTGAAAAGTGAATAGTGAAGAGTGAAAAGTAAAAACGGCAAGCTTCTGTTGAAACTTGTCGCTTTTTGGCAAATAACGCTAATTTAGATACCAACAGCACCCCACAACCCTGATAAAGCCCTTGAAACAAAGCATTTTTCGGCTTCTTGCACACGATTATTATCTCTGCCCGATTGAATGGTTTGCTCCGTTCGGTCGGGCTTTTTTGTTTTTGCAAAAGGAATAGAATAGTCTGTACAGGGTTATCGTGTGAAAGATGGGGTAATCGTTTGCGAGATAGGTATTCGTGTGCGAGATACCTTGAATTTTAAAATTCTGCTTACCAATTATTTCAACATTACATAAGTTTTACTGAAAAAAATCAATATGATAAAGGGTGTCTATACAGAGACAGTTGTATAAGCAAAAGAAACTGTGTTGCAAATGCTTATTGATTCAAGAGTTCTATCATCGATTTCGCCGGATAATATCCTTGTTCAAATGCTCTATGATAATACTTAATTGCTTCGTTTTCATTGGGCTCGCACCCTCTTCCAAACAGCAACAAATTTGCATATATGTATTCGCCTTCTGGCTTGCCATTGTTAGCAGACTTTTCGGCAAAAAAGAATGCTTTCTGATAGTTGCGAAGTTCTGGCTGTTGATAAATCATTGCTAGATGATGTGCTGAATTCAAATCTCCTTTTTTGTCAGCTAATAGAAAATGTTTAAGCGACTTGTTTAAATCCCTTTTTAACATACCAAATTCATACATGAAGCCCAACATATAATGGCAATACACATCACCCGCCGATGCCCCCTTTTCAAAGTAAAGCTTCGCTTTTTCAAAATCAACCCTAAACTCTCCTGCTCCATTAAAATATAAAAAAGCAAGTTCTCTCATTGCCGGAGTATACGGAACATCTGAATTGATTGCGTTTTGGAAATAATAAGATGCTTTAAAATAATCTGGTTTAATCGGATCTGATAAAACTCCTGATTTATACATCATTCCGACTTCATAATATGCAGCAGAAGACATTTTTTTCATTGAGCAAAATGTTTCATATGCTCTCTGATAATCGCCATAAGACAAATAAAACCTTGCCATATCAATTTTGGCCATATCATTGCCTGTTTTGCAATGCTGAGCCAGAAGTTTCTCTGTTGTTGAATAATCAAATTCACAGCCCCTGCTAACCAAGTTCATATATGCTACAGTTTGAGCAGACTCGTTGCTTTTTTCTGAAGCTATAGTATGATAGTATAAAGCTTTTTCAAACGATTGTTCATTATAATCCGCAACACCGTCACTATACATTCTAGCAATCATTGTTGCTGCATGATACTTCAAAGTGCTGTTTGATTTAGACACCTCATCAAACAAGTCAAACGCCTTTTTATAATCCCTGACACTTTGACCATCCTCACTGGTAATGCCATAGTAATAAAAAAGTGCTAATTGATATTTGGCCCGGACATTACCTGCGTTGCTTTCAACCATAATACTTTCAAACTTTTTTTGAACATCAAAGTTACTGTTTAAATTAAATGCATCTTTATACTCATCATCTTTTATTCCTTTTGAAACAAGCCAAGAAAGCATTTGATCCAATGGAGATCGGTCATAGGTTTCCGGCATGGTAATAGCATCTTGGTTTGGTAAAAAGCGTAAAGCATCCGGCATAATGGTGTTGTCTTTAGGCATACTAGTATTTGGCATGAGCAACGGAATAATATTTTTCTTGTGCTTTTTTGCCGTCAATACTTCCTCTCTTATCCAATCAACATCTTCATTGTTAATCAATTGTTCCAAACATGCCCTAGTAACTATTAACAAAAAATCTTTACATTCTTCAACCGCCAGTCTTAACCGATCTGGGAAATCGCCCGCATGCTGCTCATCCGGATTGAAATAAACACTAAAGCCCCTATCTCTCAAATCCTTTGACAATCTAGCAGCAAAATTATTGCCTTCACCGTCATTCTTATATGAAATGAAAATGTCTTTCATAAACAACATTCGCTCTCTTTCTTCTTTTTTAGTGAAACGCTTTAGCATAAGCATATCACATATTTGTTAAAATATCTACAAAAAGTCGATAACTATTGCGACTAATAATCTTATTTAATTGTCTCGCTTGCTTCTCTTGACACTTGTGTACGAGCGTGATATTTGTACGGAATACTATTGGACTTCATGCCTTCGGCGGCGCCTAAAACCTCACGAAAACCGTCCTCATTCACGGCAATTGCCACTAAAACCGCCACATTTTCATACTCTCCGCCCCAGTTGCGGCGCAGATAGATGCCGTCCACGTAGACGTATGGATAGCGCCCGCCCTGCAAGGGGCGGTTCCGCCAATCCTCGATGTGGACATAGGCTTTCTTGTTCAACTCGCTGATGGTGGCGGGCGAGACCTTGCTGCCCCACAGTGCCTCCGTGATGTCCTCCACGCGGCGCACGGAAACGTCTGCCAGATACATTTCGATGAGGGCCTCCTTCACGCTGCTCTCCCGGCGGCGATACCGCTCGATGATGGCAGTCTCGAAGGACACACCCTTGAGGCGGGGCATATGGAGCGTGACATCGCCGGAAGTGGTGGTAAGGCTGCGGTCATAGTGCCCGCTGCGGTAGCCTTGACGTGCCTCGCTGCGCTCGTAGCGAGCGGCCTGCGTCAGCGACTCCGCCTCCTTCTCCAACAGCTCATTCAGGGTTTCCTCCACGCTGCCGCGAACCAATTCCTTGATTTGGCCCTTGATAATTTCCTCATTCAGCTGTACAATTTTCTCGGACATAGTTTGCTGTCTCCTTTCGGAATGTTTGTGTCGTGACTTCATTCTACCAGAGCCTGCAAGCTATGTCTACTTTTTTGCCCTATTCAATTTGCGCAAGTTATTGTACCTTATCGGACTTTTGCTGTGAAGCTTAAGCGGGGAAGGGAAAGAACAGTGAAAAGTGAATAGTGAAGAGTGAAAAGTAAAAGCGGCAAGTTTCTGTTGAAACTTGCCGCTTTTTGGCTGGGGAATAGGGATTCGAACCCCAACAAACAGAGTCAGAGTCTGTCGTGCTACCGTTACACAATTCCCCAATATCAAACTCCGAAGCAGATTTTATCTCACCTGCGAGTCAATATTATACACACTCTTCTCCGCTCTGTCAACCTTTTTTCAAAAAAATTTGCCTGCGGCTTAAGTTTTTTATTTAAGCTCCGGGCTGCGGATGCGGGAGCGGGATATCCCGGAAATTATTTTATGCAGATATTGATTTTTCAACCGCGCTGTGCTATTATATCATGGCAGTGCAGGTGTAGTTCAATGGCAGAATGTCAGCTTCCCAAGCTGAACACGGGGGTTCGATTCCCCTCACCTGCTCCATCGAAAGCACTTCTTCGGAAGTGCTTTTTTAACAAAACGGAGGAGTTTTCATGAGAGCGGTTGTTTTCGATATGGACGGGCTTATGTTTGATACCGAACGTCTCGCAATGGCGGCATGGGACTACGCGGGCGAAAAGCTGGGCGTAGGCAAGGCGGGCTATATGGTTATGAAAACTCTCGGGGTGACTGCCGAACGCGCCGATGAGATATGGCGAGAGGAATTCGGCGCAGATATCGACACCGAGGCCATGCGCCGCTACGGCAGGGAGTTCACCGATGATTTCTATGAGCATAACAAAGTTCCCGTGAAGCCCGGACTTTATGAGCTGCTCGACTGGCTGAAATCGGCGGGGATAAAGACCGCCGTCGCCTCGTCCTCAACAAGGAGGGCGGTTGACAGAAACCTCAAAAGCGCGGGGATAACGGACAAATTCAACGTCACGGTCTGCGGCGAAATGGCGGCGCGCTCAAAGCCCGCGCCGGATATCTATCTCAAGGCGTGCGAGCTGCTCGGAGAGAGCGCCGAAGACTGCATAGCCCTTGAGGATTCGCGTAACGGCCTGTGGTCGGCGCACAACGCCGGATGCCGCGTGATAATGGTGCCCGACCTCTGGCAGGCAGATGCGGAGACCGAGAAGATACTTTGGAAAAAGCTCGGCAGCCTGCTCGAGGTCAGAGATTTTCTGAGAGATAACGAACAATAAAGCCTATACGCAATAATAAAAATCCTGCCCGCACGATTCTGCTTGGGCAGGATTTTTTGCCGCTTGCCGCAGGACTTTGGATTTGCGAGGGTGAAGCCGCCGTCAGGCAAACAATTTTAATATTGTAAATTGACACGATTGTGTAGGGCGGATATCATCCGACCGCGGTTTATGTAGTAATTTGTGACTATCCGCTCTGTAGGGGTCGGCGACTCGACGACCCTTTGACGCGTCAGCGTCATTGTAAATCTGTTGTTTCGCCCGTGTCTTGTAATGCGCTCTCTGCTTTGCGGCTTGTCACCTGTGCCGCCTACGGCGGCACAGGTGACAAGCCGCACCCTACAAAGAACATTGAGAGACAAAAAGTCAAGACAAAGCGGGCGAATCCGTGCAATACCCCTCAGTCTCTGTTTTGCCGAGTCGGCTCCCCTGCTGGGGAGCCATGATTGAAACTGCTCGCAAATCCAAATTTATCTCTGTTACAAAACAACCCCCAACCGCAGCAGCTGCGATTGGGGGTTACATACATATTATTTATTCCCTGCGGGTTTATCAATCCGTTACGGGCAGGCTCTCTATAAGATCGGTCAGCTCATAGTAGAATTTGAGCGTCTGCCTCTTCGTGCACTGCATTCCGATGACCGTGCCGTGGTCGCCCTCGCGCGTGGGCATGACGTACCATTTGGCGGTCTCGAGCTCCATGCCGGGGGTGTAGTCCTCATGCTCGTCAGTGAACGGGTAGCGCGCCGATACGACGTTTACAAGTCCGTCATTCGGAAGCCACGATGCGTCTATCTTGTAGTCGGAGAACAGGTTCTTCGAGTATGCGCCGAGAAGAGTGGCTGACGGGCGCAGAACAACGAGCGTCTTTATCTTCGGAACCTGGGTTCCCGCAAGCGTCTTGCGCGTGGTCTGATACGAATAGGAGAAATAGTAGACTCCGTCTACCGGCTTTGAGAGCTTGTTTATCTCCTCGGCTCTCTCGGGATACATATCGTCCGCCGCGGTGTCGGTGTGGGTCATAATAGTCATGAAAGCCTTTATGAACGCCTCCTCGGGGGTCGAGCCGTCGCCCGGTATGGGGGTCAGACCGAACTGCTCGAGGTGGAAGTCAACATAGCCGTTGAGCTTCGAGCGACCCATTAAGCCGGCGTAGGCGTAGCATGCCGCTTTGCCCAGTTCGGCCATGTTCATGCCGTCGATGATATATGCGAGCGTCGTGCCGTTGTGCGGGGCGCAGAGCGTTGTGACGGAGTTTATGTAGTTGCCCTTGCCACCGGTGAACAGCGGGGAGATATCATCGGGTGAGGTTGCCGCCTGCTCCTCTTCGCTGCCGTATGCGAGCAGAGCCGTGAGCGTTCTGACCGTCGCGCCGCCGAACGAGTGACCGACGAGATTTATCTTCTTTATATTGCCGTCCGCGTCTGGCTCGCCCCAGCCCTCAATCATGGGCTTTGTGTAGGTTCTGCCGTAGCGGCTGTGGTTGAATTTCTCGGAGTGCGCCTTGCCGTAGTCAACGCGAGTGCCGGTTATCTGTGCGTAGAGCTCGCATACTCTGTCCCAGTTGCTCGACATCGGACCGACGGATGCGGCATAGCTTTCATAGTGAAGCTTGTTCAGCTCGTCCATGAGCGAGCATGATGCCGAGCCCCAGTAGGGGAGCGTGTCGTCGATTCCCTCGTCTGCGCCCCAGCCGAAAAGACCGTGGACATATACATAGGGGTATTTGTTGACATCGGCTGACTGAATCGCACCGGCTCCCTGCACGGCGAGAGTGAATATGAGCGCCAGAACTGTTATCAGGCTCAGTGTGCGTTTAACGATTTTCGCTTTCATCAAAGATCCCTCCTGTATCATTACATTTAAAAGTTTATCTTATTAATAAAGCCGGGGATTTTATATTTTGTAAAAATAAGATTGTTTTTCACTCTTTTTGTAAAACGGTTTAAGAATTTTTTAAACAATGTTGCAAAAATGTCAAACTCCTGTGACAAAAATGACAAGGTTCATAAAAGGAAATATTTTTCGGACTGCAAAATTTCGTTTATGAGCGAATAAAAACCGACGCTCCGGCGATACTAATCGCAAAAGGAGTGAGAAAAATGATCGACAGAATATCGCTTATTTTAGTAATAATCGGCGCGCTCAACTGGGGCAGCATAGGCCTGTTCAAATTCGATATCGTCGCGTGGATATGCGGCGGCCAGGGATCGATAGTCGCGAGGATCATATATACGCTCGTGGCGCTCGCAGGCATCTGGTGCATCTCGCTGTTTTTCAGGGAGAATACGCTCCTCGAGACGAACGACGGAAAAACGAAGTAAACTTTTCAAAAAAAGGAATTGAAAATTGCAGCGGCGGCGGAGAGTGCAAAGGCGCTTTTCGCCGTCGCTTTGTTTAACGCCGACTTATCTGATGCAAAGCCGAGCGCAAAAATTTTTAAATTTTTTGATAACTTTGTAGGGAAAACAGGATTTTTTGCGTATATATTATTGAAAGGGGTGAGAACGGATGAGACTCAGCGACAGCTTTCTCGAACAGCTGCGCGCAAATACGGATATAGAGAGCGTCATTTCTCCCTATGTCAACCTGCGCCGAAGGGGCAAGAACCTTGTCGGACTCTGCCCGTTCCACAACGAAAAGACCCCGTCATTTACTGTTTATCCCGAAAACGGTAGCTTCTATTGCTTCGGCTGCGGAGTCGGCGGCGATGTGATAACATTCGTGCGCCGAATGGAAAATCTCGACTATATAGAGGCGGTCAAGCAGCTTGCGGACAGAGCGGGAATGGCTCTGCCGGAGGACGGCTATGACGATACCCTCGCCAAAAAGCGCACCGCCGTTTTGGCGGCGAACCGTGCGGCGGCGAAGTTTTTTCACTCTCAGCTCTTTACCGACAGAGGCAGACATGCTCTCAACTATTTCCTTGACCGCGGGCTGACTATGGAGACTATCCGCCACTTCGGCTTGGGCTTTGCTCCGGATGATTGGCGCGCGCTTAAAAATCACCTCAATGAACAGGGCTTTGACGATATTTTGCTCGAGAGTGCGAATCTCCTGCGCCGCAGCGACAAAAACGGAAAAGTATCTTATTACGACAACTTCCGCAACCGCGTGATGTTTCCGATAATCGACCCGCGCGGCAATGTCATAGCGTTCGGCGGCAGAGTGCTCGACGACTCGAAGCCGAAATACATAAACACTTCGGACACGCTCGTTTATAAAAAGAGCAACGGCGTCTTTGCATTGAATTTCGCAAAGAACGGAAACGACGGCAAGCTCATTATCGCCGAGGGCTATATGGATGTCATAGCCCTGCATCAGGCGGGCTTCACAAATGCCGTCGCCTGCCTCGGTACCGCGCTGACAAAAGAGCAGGCGAATCTGCTCTCACGCTATGCGGATGAGATAATCCTCTCGTATGACGCCGATGAGGCGGGTCAGAAGGCTACCGCCCGCGCGCTCGGAATATTCGGCACCACGGGCATGGAGATAAAAGTTCTGCGTCTGACCGGCGGCAAGGATCCCGACGAGATAATCAAAAAATACGGCGCTCAGCGCTTCCGCGATATCATAAACGGCGCGGCGAACGACACTGAGTACAGACTCCTTCGGGCGCGTCAGGGGATAGACCTGTCCACCGACGACGGAAAGGTGAAATATCTTTCCGCGGCGACGGAGGTGCTCGCGGGGATACCGAGCCCCGTCGAAGTCGATGTCTATGCCTCGCGCCTTGCGAATGAGCTCGGTGTGGACAAGCTCGCTATCGAATCGCAGGTGAAATATAAGCGCGAGGGGCTCAGAAAACGCCGCATGGCTCAGCGCGAGCAGGATCAGAAGCGCCTGCTGATAAACGGACAGAACACAAAGAACCCGGAGCGCTCCCAGCATCTGCGCGCCGCAAAGGCGGAGGAGACGCTGATAGCCTCGCTCATGCGGAACCCGGATTTCTATAACAAGCTCAAGGACGAGCTGTCTGCGGATTATTTTGTTACCGCGCTCAACAGACGCATCTTTTCAGTCATTCTTTCGCGCCTTGACGAGGGCGGCAACACCGAACCGTATTTCCTCTCGTCCGAGTTCACTCCCGATGAGATGGACGAGGTCGAGCGTATATTCCGCTCTGCGGCTCAGCTGAGCAACACCGTCGAAGAGTGCGCCGACTGTATAAAAATACTCAAAGAGGAAAAAAATAAGCCGGAGAGCATAAAAGCCTCCGAACTGAGCGACGACGATTTCGCAAAGCTGTTCAGACCCGATAAACAGGATTGATATCATGCTTGGGGTCATGACATAAAAGACCGACTCAATATGCAACATAAAGAGAAGGAGACAGAGAAGTAATGGATGGTATCGAAAAAAGACCGGCGGTGAAAGCCCTTATCGAAAAGGGTAAAGCCGCAGGCAAACTGACCACCCAGGAGATCGACACGGTAATAGTCGACATGGATCTTGATATCGAGGATCTTGATAAGCTCTATGAGTCTATCGAGGCGCAGAATATCGAGATAATCGACGACCTGTCGATGCTGGATGTGGACGATGTCAACTTCGATCTGGGCGAGACGCCCAAGTCGACCGCTGACACCGCAGGGGTCACTGATGACAAGAACATCACTATCGACGACCCCGTCAAGGTCTATCTCAAGGAGATAGGCAAGGTTCCGCTGCTCACCCCCGAGGAGGAGATCGAACTCGCCATCAGAATCGGCGACAACGACCCCGCCGCAAAGCGCAGACTGACCGAGGCGAACCTCAGGCTCGTCGTCAGCATCGCAAAGCGCTATGTCGGCAGGGGCATGCAGTTCCTCGATCTTATTCAGGAGGGCAACCTCGGACTTATCAAGGCTGTTGACAAGTTCGATTACACAAAGGGATTCAAATTCTCGACCTACGCCACATGGTGGATAAGGCAGGCGATAACCCGCGCCATAGCCGATCAGGCGAGGACGATAAGAATCCCCGTTCACATGGTCGAGACCATAAACAAGGTCAAGAAGACCAACAGCCAGCTGCTGCACAAGAACGGCAGAGACCCCACGGCGGAGGAAATAGCCGAGGTGCTCGATATGCCCGTTGACAAGGTGCGCGAGATAATGCGCGTGGCTCAGGAGCCCGTCTCCCTTGAGACTCCCATCGGCGAGGAGGAGGACAGCCATCTCGGCGACTTCATCCCCGATGACGATGCTCCCGCCCCGGCAGACGCCGCTTCGGCGACTCTGCTCAAGGAGGAGCTTGCCCATGTGCTCAAGACCCTCACTCCCCGTGAGGAGCGCGTGCTCTCGATGCGCTTCGGACTCACCGACGGCCATCCCCACACCCTTGAGGAGGTCGGCAAAGAGTTCAACGTCACCCGTGAGCGCATCCGTCAGATCGAGGCAAAGGCTCTGCGCAAGCTCCGTCACCCGACGAGAAGCAAGAAGCTCAGGGACTACGTCGAATAATAAAACAATCAAAAAAACCAGCCGCAAGCGTAAAAACTTGCGGCTGATTTTTATATTATTGCTCGTGCTTTATTTCTTGTACTTCGCCAGCAATCCTTCGAGGTTCTTGTGGAGTATCTTCTCCCTGTCCTCGTCGCTCAGCGGCAGGGACATAAATGTTTCAAGCTCCTTTTTGACGTTCCACATCGGGTAGTCCGAGCCGAAGAAGATTTTGTCCGTGCCGAAGATGTGAATCATCTCCATTATCCTCTCCGGGCTCATCGCGTAGAAGCTGCTCGACGAGTCAACATATACTCCCGCTTCAGAAAGCTCCTTTGAGCCGTAGCCCCATTCCGACCATGCGCCGAAATGCGCTGCGATTATGTCGAGCTTCGGGAACTTTTCGAGGACTTTTATTAGCTTCGTCGGCTTTGAATATTGCGTGCGGTAGTCGCCGGTGTGGAAGAGTATCGGCAGTCTGCCCTCAAGCACTTCATACATGCGCATCGCCTCGGGCGCGTCTATGTCGAACTCCTGAAAATCGGGGTGCAGTTTTATTCCCGAGAGCCCGAGCTCTATCGCCTCGTCAACGATTTCCGGTATCTCGTCGCCGCATCCGGGGTGGAGTGTCGCAAAGCCGATGAATCGGTCGGGGTGCTCCGATACGCTCTTTGCAATGAATGAATTTATTGAGCGCACCTGGTGCGGTGTCGTCGCGACCGAGTGAACAAGAAATTTGTCAACTCCCGCTTCGTCGCCGACCTTGAGAAGCATGTCGACCGTGCCGTCGAGGCTCATGTCGATGTCGTAGAAATCGCCGATGCTGCGCGCCGCCTTTCTGGCGAGCTTGTCCGGGTATATATGTGCGTGGCTGTCTATTATCATTTTTACATCTCCAGTGTGTTGAAACTTATTTTATGCGCGTCAGTTTACCCCTCACTGCGTGATAGTTTATTTCTCCGAGCGCGAATATCGGCGCGTCGCTTTTGAGAGAGTCCGAAAACACTTTCTCAAATTCCGCGCCGGGCATCGCTTCGTTTATTCTTATAACCTTTTCACCGTCTTTGCAGTTGAGCCCGGTCATTCTGCCCGTGTGCGGGTCAAGGCGCGTGGCGATGAGCGTGTGTACCTTGTACTTTTCGCATATCGGGCGCAGCAGGAACTCGGGCGACGCCGAGCAGACGACTGCGGGGAGATCGCGGTTCTCCGGGCGGAAGAACGGATATATTCTCTTTTCGTTCTTCTCCCAGAACTTTTTGACCATCTTTTCCGTGTTCACAAAGCGCAGGAAGCAGAAGAATCTGCCCTTCATCTTGTCGCCGCCTATCTTCAAAAAGAAGCAGGCGAGGCAGACGAGTTGATAGGGAAGAATGACTATCAGCCACGGGTGCCGGACAAGGCAGAAGAGATAGAACACGCTCTCCGAGTCAACGGGGAAAACGGTCTTGTCAAAATCATAGAGGTCGAATTTCATTTTGTAACTCCTTAAAGCTCAACTGTCAGCGTGCCGCCGTCGAGTCTGTGAACTGTCTCTTGGCCGCCGTATACAATGTGCGCCTCGCCATTGCCGGTGAGGGAATACGAGGTGAGCTTGCCGCCGCTCCAGGTCATGTCGACTTTTATGTTGCCCTTTGCAAGCAGACCGCGGACGCTGCCTTCGCTCCACTTGTCGGGGAGAGCGGGCAGAAGATAAATCTTTCCGTCGAAGCAGTCGAGCAGCATCTCGCAGACTCCGCTGACCGCGCCGAAGTTTCCGTCTATCTGGAAAGGCGGGTGCGCGTCGAAGAGATTCTCGTATGTGCCGCCGCCGTGGGAGTAGTTCATGCCGGTTGAAGCCTTGAATCTCAGCTGCTGATCGAAGAGCTTCAATGCGTGGTTGCCGTCGCGCAGGCGCGCCCAGAAGTTTATCTTCCAGCCGAGGCTCCAGCCCGTGCCGTCGTCGCCTCTTATTTCGAGCGAGCGTCTGCAAGCGTCCGCAAGCTCGGGCGTGCCGTCTGCTGTTATCAGATGCGCGGGGTGCAGACCGTAGAGCATTGAGCAGTGGCGGTGGTGTATCTCCGATTCTTTTTCTTCGTTGTACCACTCAAGAAGCTGACCTTTTTTGCCGATTCTGAACGGCAGCATATTTTTAAGCTTGTCTTTGAGAATTTCTGCAAACTCCTTGTCCTCGCCGAGGATGTCGGAAGCCTTGATGCAGTTTTCAAACAGCTCGCGAATTATGCTCATCGTCATTGTCGTCGTCTGCGAAACGGCGCAGTTGCTGCCGTTTAGGACGAAGTTGTTCTCGGGCGAGGTCGAGGGCGCGGCGATGAGATAGCCGTCCTTGTCCTCAACGAGATAGTCGCAGTAGAATTCCGCGCTCTTTTTCATTATCGGATAGGCGGTCTCGCGCAGATATTTTTCGTCCATGGTGTATTCGTAGTGGGCGAAAATATGCTCGCAGAACCAGCCGGGCGACATCGGCCAGAATGCCCATACGGCGCATCCGCCGACGGGGGTCGTCATTCTCCAGATGTCAACATTGTGATGCGCGACAAAGCCGTGCATGCCGTACATCTCTTTTGCCGTGCGCTCACCCGCGACGGACAGATCTCGCACCATCTCTATCAGCGGCTCGTTGACCTCCGGCATATCGCAGGGGAGAACGAGCCAGTAGTTCATCTCGGTGTTTATGTTTACAGTGTAGTTTGAGTGCCACGGCGGGCAGAGCTTCTCGTTCCAGATGCCCTGAAGCGTCGATGGCTGCGAGCCGGGGCGTGACGAGGATATCGCGAGATAGCGTCCGAAGTTGAACAGCAGGGTGTAGAGAGCGATGTCATTCTTGTCTTTCCTGAAATTGCGCAGACGCTTGCCGGTCGGTATGTTGTCTTTGCCGTTCGAGCCTATGTCAAGCTCGACTCTCGAATAGAGCGCGCGGTAGTCGGCGATATGCGCCGCCTTGACAGCTTCGTAGTCGAAGCCTTTTTTGAGTCTCTCAAGGCAGGGCTCAAGGTGCGGCTTGCCGTTTGTGAACGCGTTGTTCTGCCAGCCGTTGAAGCTCGTTTCGGCGGTGAGACAGAGCGTGACGGCCGTTGCGCCGGTTATCTCTATGCCCTTGCCGCTCACGTGCTTTTTGCCGTCGGTATCGGCTTTCACGGCGCAGGTGAAGAGCATACCGCGCTCGCTGTCGTTTTTTGAGTAGCTCTGTTTATCGGACAGACCGTTTGTGTTGTGCTCGCTCGGCGCTTCGCCGCTCAGGACGAGCAGACCCTCCTGCGATTTCATTTTATGGCGAAGCTTGCAGTCGAGCTTTGCCGTGACGTCAAAGCAGCCGTTTTCGCAGGTCAGGCGGATCACGATTATTTTCTCGGGATACGATGCAAACATTTCGCGCCGCATTATGCGCTTACCCTGCCTGTAGCTGACCGAGGCTATTGCGGTCTCGAGGTCGAGCGAGCGGACATAGCCGGATTTTCGCTCAGAGCCGTCGAAGGTCAGAATAAGGTCGCCCAAGGGCAGATACGCCTGACTCCAAGTGCTCATGAAGTCCGATTCTATAACATCCTGCGATTCGCGCAGCTTCCCGTCGAGCGCAAGGGCGCGGGCTTTTCGAAAAGCCTCAAGAGCCCCGTCGGGCACGGTGTCCTTCGGGTGTCCCGTCCAAAGCTCATCATGGTTCAGGGAGACGGTCTCCTCTTTTACCTTGCCGTATATCATGCCGCCCAAAGTGCCGTTGCCTATAGGCAGAGCCTGAGTCCATGCGCACGCGGGCTTATCATATAGAAGAAAAGTCGAATCTTTCATTTTTTGTCAGCTCCTATATAAAGAAGTAATAACCAATAAATTATAGAAAAAATCGGGCTTTAAGTCAATGCTTTTAAGAAAATGCAGGAAATTCTGCAATTTTCGCCCCGCCGTCTTGCATTTTCGGGCGGCAATATGATAAAATCATGTTATATGTAATGTATGGAATAAGGTGGATATCCAAAATGACAAAACAGCTGCATTCAAGAATCGAGAGCTGTTACCCGTCAATGTCCAAGGGACACAGGCGGATAGCCGATTACATAACCGAGAATTACGACAAGGCGGCTTTTATGACTGCGGCGAAGCTCGGCGACACGGTCGGCGTGAGCGAGTCTACGGTCGTGAGATTTGCGTCCGAGCTTGGCTTTTCGGGCTATCCGAGGCTTCAGAAGGCTCTGCAGGAGGTAGTCAAAAGCAGGCTGACGAGTGTTCAGCGCATGGAGGCGGCGGGCGGCGAGGATATGCTCGAGCACGCGTTTTCCTCCGATATCGAGACGATAAAGATAACCCGCGAAAGCATCTCCCGCGAGGCGTTCAACGCGAGCGTCGAGGCGATAAACCGCGCAAGGCACATCTATGTCCTCGGAGTGCGCAGTGCGGCGTCGCTTGCAAGCTTTGCGGCGTTTTATCTCAATTTTGTCTATGACAGCGTGACCCTTATCGAGCCCGCGGGAACGGGCGAGGCGTTCGACCAGGCGTTCAGAATAAACAGCGACGATGTCTGCATAGCGATAAGCTTTCCGCGATATTCGAAGCAGACGATAAATATGCTGCGCTTTATCTCCGATAGAGGCGCTACGGTAATTTCCGTCACCGACAGCGAGAATTCACCCATAGCGCAGTTCGCGACCCATCTTCTTTTGGCGCGCAGCAGCATGGTGTCGTTCGTCGATTCCCTTGTTGCTCCGCTGAGCCTTGTCAATGCGCTGATAGCGGCGGCGGCGAGAGAGAAGAGCGGAGAGGTCTACAATAATCTGAGCTCGCTTGAAAATATTTGGAACGAGTATCAGATATATCAGACTCACGAGGATGAGTAATTTTTTATAAAGAGGTAAATTATGCCCGAAGTGCTTGTGATAGGCGGCGGAGCGGCGGGGCTTATGGCCGCCGTGGCCGCAGCGGAAAACGGCGGCAGAGTCGTTTTGCTCGAACGAAACGAAAAAGTAGGCCGCAAGATAATGATAACCGGAAAGGGCAGGTGCAATGTCACAAACGACTGCGCCGACCTCAACGCCCTTATCTCGTCTGTGCCCGTAAACGGCAGATTTCTTTACAGCGCGTTTTCGCGCTTCATGCCCGCAGATACAATGAACTTCTTCGAGTCGCGGCACGTCCCGCTCAAGACCGAGCGCGGCAACCGAGTGTTCCCCGAGTCGGACAGAGCGTCCGATATAGTCGACGCGCTCTTCTTTGCGGCGAAGCACGCGGGCGTCGATATAGTGACAGGCAGGGCAAAGGAACTCATAATCGAATCCGGTAAAGTTCGCGGCGCGATACTTCATTCCGGCGAGCGGATATATGCCGACAGGGTGATAGTCGCCACCGGCGGCAGGTCTTATCCCCAGACGGGCTCAACAGGCGACGGATATGAACTCGCAAAACAGGCGGGGCACACCGTGACCCCGATAAAGCCGTCGCTCGTTCCGCTCGAAGCGCACGAGGGCTTCTGTTCGCGGCTTCAGGGACTGTCGCTGAGAAATGTTTCAATAACCGTTGAGGATACGAAAACCGGGAAGCACATCTATTCCGATTTCGGCGAGATGCTGTTCACTCATTTCGGCGTGTCGGGCCCGATGATACTCTCCGCGAGCTCGCATATGCGTCAGATGGAACGGGGGAGGTATAAAATTGTTATCGACCTCAAGCCAGCGCTTTCAGAGCAGCAGCTCGATGCGCGCGTCCTGCGCGATTTCAGCGAGAACAACAACCGCAATTTTATAAATGCGCTCAACTTCCTGCTTCCCAAAAAGCTCGTGCCCGTCATAGTCTCTCTCTCGGGCATACCCATGGACACAAAGGTCAATTCCGTCACCCGCGAACAGCGCGCGAAGCTCGTTTATCTGCTCAAGCATTTCACTGTTACGGTAACTGACTTTCGCCCGATCGAAGAGGCGGTTGTCACCTCCGGCGGCGTAAAGACCTCGGAGATAGACCCGAAAACGATGCAGTCGAAGCTCATAGACGGTCTGTATTTTGCGGGCGAAGTTATAGATGTCGATGCCTACACGGGCGGATTCAATTTGCAGATAGCGTTCTCGACCGGACATCTTGCCGGAGAGAGTGCGGCTCAATAAAGAAAGCACGAAAGGAAAATCTCTATGTCAATAAATGTTGCAATCGACGGCCCCGCAGGAGCGGGCAAGAGCACAATATCACGCCGTGCGGCTCAGGCACTCGGCTTTATCTATGTCGATACCGGCGCGCTTTACCGCACCGTCGGACTCAACGCACTGCGCCGCGGAGTCGACCTTGAAAAAACCGAGGCTATCGCCGAGAGCGTCAAGGGTATATCCGTTGAACTCAAATATGAAAACGGCGAGCAGGCAGTGTTTTTAAACGGCGAGAATGTCTCGGCGTTCATCAGAACTCCCGAAGCGTCAATGGCGGCCTCGAAAGTCTCGGCGGTGCCCGCAGTCCGCGAGTTCCTTTTCGGTCTCCAGCAGGATATCGCCGCCAAAAACGACTGCGTCATGGACGGACGCGATATCGGTACCGTTGTTCTGCCCCACGCGCAGGTCAAGATATTCCTCACCGCCTCCGCCGAGGAGCGTGCGCGCCGCCGCTATAAAGAGCTCATAGAAAAGGGCGAAAAGGTCGAATACGAAAATGTGCTTGCAGAAATGAAGCAAAGGGATTATAATGATTCCAATCGGGCTATCGCTCCGCTCAGAGCCGCGCCCGACGCCATAACGGTCGATACGACGGAGCTTTCGCTCGACGAGTCGATAGAGAAAATAAAAAATGTTATTAAGGAGAATCTTTGATGGAACCGAAGATTAAAGGTAAAGCGTTTAACTACAACGATACCAGAGACAGAAAATTTTATGACGTTTTCGTTTGGATGTTTCATCCGCTCGCAAAGATTGTCTTCAAGACGCAGTATATCGGACGCGAAAACGTGCCGAAAACGGGCAGTCTTATAATTGCCTCGAACCATCGCAACTCATATGATCCCGGTCTCATTGCCGCGGCGAGAGTCCGCAAGATCCACTACATGGCGAAGCTCGAGCTGTTCAATCTCAACAAGCTCGCTTCGTGGATGCTGCGCCACCTGAATGCGTTCCCGATAAGCCGCGGAACGGGCGACCAGCGTTCGCTCAACTATGCTATCCGCCTTGTCGAAGAGGGCAAGGTCCTCGGCATATTCCCCGAGGGCACGCGCTCGAAGGATCCCGACGGCAAGATGCTGCCGCCCAAAGCAGGCATCGCGCTTATAGCCAAGGCCACCCATGCCGATATTCTGCCCGCATGCATTTATTTTGAGGGCAAGAGCAAGTTCCGCAAGAAGATAACCGTCCGCTTCGGCGAGGTCATTCCCTATGAGGAGCTCGGACTTACGGACGAATCAAATATGAGTGAGATAAAGGACGCTTCCAGACTTGTCATGGGCAAGATAGGGGAGCTGCTTGAAAAGGGTCATGAAAAAGATTGAGGTTGCAAAAACGGCGGGCTTCTGCTTCGGGGTCAACCGCGCGGTCGAGATGACATATAAGCTCGTTGACAGCGGAAAAAAAGTCGCTACTTTCGGTCCCCTGATACATAACCCGGTCGTTATAGAAGATCTTGAGAAAAAGGGTGTTAGGGTGATAAACTCGCCCATAGAAGCGTCTGCCGATACTACCGTCGTCGTCCGCACCCACGGAGTCGGCGCGAGCGTCTATCGCAGTCTTGAGGCTACGGGCGCCGATATCTGCGATGCGACCTGCCCGTTTGTCAAGAAAATACACAGGATAGTCGGCGAGAATTCATCGCCCGATATCCCCGTGCTCATCGCCGGAGACAGCGGTCATCCCGAGGTCATCGGCATTATGGGTCACTGCCACGGCGAGTGCTTCACTTTCCGCAACGCCGAAGAACTCCGTAAAATTTTCGAAAATCATCCGGAATATTCCGAGAAGAAAATAACGGTCGTCTCACAGACCACTTTCAGCGTAAAAGAATGGCAGGAATCCCTAAAAATAATAAAAATACTATGTACAAATGCAAATGTTTTTGATACAATATGTAATGCTACGCAGGATAGGCAGAAAGAGGCTTCCGAGCTGTCGCAGCGGGTCGATATGATGATCATCATCGGCGGCTCGCAGAGCTCCAACACGGCAAAGCTCAAGGGAGTGTGCGAAAAAAACTGCCCGACTTATCTTGTGGAGCGCGCAGCGGGTGTTAAAAATATCGATTTCTCCGCCTGCGATGTTGTCGGCGTTACTGCAGGGGCATCAACCCCTGCGTGCATAATAAAGGAGGTACTTTGTAACATGTCCGAAATTCTTAACGAACAATCCAAAGAGCTTGAGGAAGGCGCAGTCGAGCGTAAGACCGATGTCGCTGAGGCGGCTGCCGGTGAGCTCGAGGAGAGCGCAGCTTCCGCACAGCCGGCGGAGGAGGTGCCTTCCGAAGAAGCAGACGAGCAGGACTTCTCCAAGGCTCTTGAGGAGTCTCTCAACAGCATGAACAATGACCAGAAGGTCACCGGTATCGTCATGGGCTTCTCGCCCACAGAGATTCAGGTCGACATCGGCAGAAAGCATGCCGGCTATGTCCCCATGGACGAGTACAGCGCAGATCCTGCCGCTGACCCGAAGAAGGAGCTCAAGATAGGCGACGAGATCGGCCTTATCATCATGAAGACCAACGATGCAGAGGGCACCGTTATGCTTTCAAAGCGCCGCTATGACGCTATGCAGGCATGGCGCGATATCGCTGACGCGGCTGAGACCGATAAGGTCTTCGAAGGCGTTGTCACCGATGTTGTCAAGGGCGGCGTTATCGCTGTTACCGACGGCGTTCGCGTTTTCATCCCCGGTTCTCTTGCAACCGCATCGCGCAGCGAGTCTCTTGACAGCCTTCTGAGAAAGAACGTCAAGTTCCGCATCATCGAGGTCAACAACTACAAGAGAAGAGCTGTCGGCTCCATCCGTGCCGTCCTCAAGGAGGAGAGAAAGGCCGCTGAGGAAGCTTTCTGGGCACAGGCTGAGGTCGGTCAGAAGTATACCGGCACCGTCAAGTCTCTTACCAACTACGGCGCATTCGTCGACATCGGCGGCGTGGACGGAATGGTTCACATCTCCGAGCTTTCTTGGAAGCGCATCAAGCATCCGTCGGATGTCCTGAAGGTCGGCGACGTTATCGATGTCTACATAAAGGCTCTCGATCCCGAGAAGAAAAAGATTTCTCTGGGCTACAGAAAAGACGAGGACAATCCGTGGGAGATCCTTCGCAAGAACTATCCCGAGGGAACCGTTATCGACGCTGAGATAGTCAGCCTTACCGATTTCGGTGCATTCGCAAGAGTTATCCCCGGCATTGACGGTCTTATCCACATTTCTCAGATAGCGGATCGCCGCATCGAGAAGCCCTCCGACGTTCTCAAGGTCGGCGACAAGGTTCAGGCGAAGATCATCGGCATCGACTTCGACAAGAAGCGCGTCAGCCTTTCGATCAGAGCTCTGCTCGAGCCCGCCGCAGAGGACGAGGCTGAGGAGACCGAGGCTGAATAATCAGTTTTGATTTCACTATCCGGTTTCTGCCGTTTGGCAGGAGCCGGATATTTTTATCCCCGCGCGTATGCTTTTGCATAAATTTTGCACAAAACGCGCCGCGCGCTGCAATATCTTTTCTATCCGCGCAGACGGAAAATATATTGTACCGCGGGGCAAAGAGTGGTATAATTATTTTTATAACCGAAGGGAGGCAGATCGATGAAACGCATAACGCTCGTCTGCGGTCATTACGGCAGCGGGAAAACGAATTTCGCGCTCAACCTCGCAGTCAATGCAGCAAAGAGCGGCGAGAAGATAACGCTCGTCGATCTCGATATAGTCAATCCCTATTTCCGCACCGCGGACTACAAGGACGAGCTTGAAGCGGCGGGAGTCAATGTCATTGCCCAGAATCTTGAGGGCACTACCCTCGACGCACCCGCGCTGACAGCGAGAATGTTCTCGATTTTTGAGGAGAGCATGGGCAGAGTGATAGTCGATGTCGGCGGCGACGATGCGGGCGCTACCGCGCTCGGACGCTTTTCGCGCCAGCTCAACGAGTCGGGATATGATATGCTCTGCGTCGTCAACAAGTTCCGCAAATTTATTTCAAGTCCCGATGAGGCAGTCGGGCTGCTTGGGGAAATAGAGGCGGCGTGCCGTCTGAAAGCGACTGGGTTAGTCAACAACTCGCACTTGGGGGCGCAGACGACTGCGCAGGACATTCTTTCGTCCGTCCCTTATGCCGAGAAAACGGCTGAGCTTGCTGGTCTGCCGCTGATATATACGACGGCACCGAAGAGTGTCGCGGGCGAACTCGAGGGGAAGATAGATAATCTCTATCCCGTCGATGTACTCGTAAAGCTCCCGTGGTAAAAATTTTTTGACCGATACCGCTTCCGAGGCGAAGCGGCGGATATATAAGTTCGGTATTCTTGATTAGGAGGAACAGATATGGCAAAAGTCACGATCAATGAAAACACCTGCAAGGGCTGTGAGCTTTGCACGACGGCATGTCCGAAGCATATTATCAGCCTTGCTAAGGATAAGCTGAACCTAAAGGGTTATCATCCTGCGTGCGTCACAAACCCCGACGAGTGCATCGGATGTGCGGCGTGCGCTATTATGTGTCCCGATTGTGCAATAACTGTTGAGAGATAAAGAAAGAAGAGGTGTTGAAAGTGTCAGAAAGAGTTCTTATGAAAGGCAACGAAGCTCTGGCAGAAGCCGCTATCCGTGCCGGCTGCCGCCACTTCTTCGGTTATCCCATCACTCCGCAGACAGAGCTTGCGGCATATATGTCAAAGGTTATGCCTAAAATAGGCGGTACATATCTTCAGGCGGAGAGCGAAATCGCCGCCGTCAATATGGTTCTCGGTGCGGCATCGGCAGGCGTGCGCGCGATGACCTCGTCGTCCTCGCCCGGAATCAGCCTCAAGACCGAGGGTATATCTTATATGGCAGGTTCGGATCTTCCGGCGGTCATTATCAACGTCCAGCGCGGCGGCCCCGGACTCGGCGGAATTCAGCCCTCGCAGTCGGATTACTGGCAGGCGACAAGAGCGCCCGGCCACGGTGATCTGCATATCCTCGTTTTTGCGCCCAGCTCCGTTCAGGAGATGGTCGATCTTGTCGGCAGAGCCTTCGATAAGGCGGACGAGTATCGTATGCCCGCGATGATCCTTGCCGACGGTATGCTCGGTCAGATGATGGAACCCGTCGAAATAGGCGAGGGCAGCGGCGGCTCGAATGTCGAGAAGCCCTGGGCGGCATGCGGCCACAACGGCGGACGCAAGCACAATATAGTAAATTCCCTCTATCTCCAGGCGGCGGATCTCGAGCGCCTCGTCAGAGAGCGTTTCGCAAGATATGCGGTTATCGAGGAAAAAGAGCCCATGAGCGAGAGCTACATGGTCGACGATGCCGATTATGTCGTCGTCGCTTACGGCGCATCGGCGCGTGTCGCAAAGGCAGCTGTCCGCGAAGCGAGAGAGCAGGGCATAAAGGCTGGACTTATCCGCCCGATAACCCTCTGGCCGTTCCCGAAGCAGGCTATGCGCGACGCCGCAGAGCACGCAAAGGCTTTTCTCTGCGTCGAGATGAGCATGGGTCAGATGATCGACGATGTCAAGCTCGCTATCGACTGCAGCAGACCTGTTGAATTCTTCGGACGCACCGGCGGAATAATCCCGACCCCCGCCGAAGTCCTTGAAAATATCAAAAAACTTGCAGGAGGCGAAAAATAATGGCAATCGTATTCCAGAGACCCAAGGCACTTCTTGATGTGCCTACCCATTATTGCCCCGGCTGCACTCACGGTATAATCCACCGCCTTGTTGCGGAGTGCATTGACGAGCTCGGTATAGAGGGCAAGACCGTCGGCATCGCGCCCGTCGGATGCGCCGTTATGGCATATAATTATTTCGGCTGTGATATGATAGAGGCTCCCCACGGACGCGCCCCGGCTGTTGCAACAGGCGTCAAGCGCGCAAAGCCCGAGGATGTCGTTTTCACCTATCAGGGCGACGGCGACCTCGCCGCTATCGGTACTGCCGAGACCGTTCACTCCGCGACCCGCGGCGAGAACATCACCGTTATCTTCGTCAACAATGCGATTTACGGCATGACAGGCGGTCAGATGGCTCCCACCTCGCTGCCCGGACAGGTCACTCAGACCACGCCTTACGGCAGAGATATAAAGACCGCGGGCTATCCCGTCAGAGTCTGCGAGATGCTCTCCACCCTCGACGGCACCGCCTATGCGGAGCGCGTTTCGGTTGACTGCGTCAAGAACATAAACAGAGCGAAGAAGGCTATCAAAAAGGCTTTCGAGACTCAGATCGCCGGCAAGGGCTTCTCTATAGTCGAGGTAATTTCGGCTTGCCCCACCAACTGGGGACTCTCGCCCGTCGATGCGCTCGGCTGGCTCAGAGAGAATATGCTTCCTTATTATCCGCTCGGCGTTTATAAGGACAAGACAGCAGAGGAGGAAGCAAAATGAAGGATATGAACGCACTTCTCGCCGGATTCGGCGGTCAGGGTATACTTTTCATGGGCAAGGTCATCGCCTATGCGGGACTCACCGACGGCAAGGAAGTTTCATGGCTTCCGTCCTACGGCCCCGAGATGAGAGGCGGCACGGCAAACTGCAGCGTCTGCATCTCGTCCGACCCCATCTGCTCGCCCCTCGTTGTCACTCCGAATGTGTTCGTCGCAATGAACGGCCCGTCGTATGACAAGTTCATAGACAGCGTCGTTCCCGGCGGAATAGTTATTCTTGATAGCACGCTCGTTGAGCGCGAGGTCAAGAGAGACGATATCACCGTCTGCCTCGTCCCCGCCACTCAGATGGCGGAGGAGCACGGACTCAAGGGCCTTGCAAACATCATTCTTATCGGCAAGCTCATGGAGCAGACCGGCTTCTGCAACCTCGACACCATGTCGAAGGCAATAGCCAAAGTAGTCCCCGCAAGAAAGCAGCACCTTGTTCCCAAAAATGTCGAAGCTATAGAGCTGGGTATGAACTACAAAGGCTAACAAGCAGTGACTGCCGCATTTAGCGCAGACCAAAGAGCAAAAATAAAAAGGTCATAATTCACGGATAATAATGCGGATTATGACCTTTATTTTTATTTATTAAACGCCTTTTACGGTGTAAATAATCCGCCGCTTCGCCCGGTTTTTATTTCGGACAAGGCGGCGGATTTATTTATTTCTTTTTACATCAGCGATCTGTAGAGCTCTGCAAGCTCAGCAACGCTCGTGTCGCGCGGGTTGCCGGGGCGGCAGGCGTCGTCATATGCGGACTGCGCAAGGAACTCGACATCCTCGGGCTTGACGATTTCCTTGAGGTCGGCGGGGATTCCGACGTCTTTTGCAAGCTGTCTTACAGCGTCAACAGCAGCCTTGCGGTATTCGTCAACGCTCATGTCCTCCGTGCCCTCAACGCCCATAGCCTTGGCTATATCGCGGTATTTCTCGCCGGTCGCGGGTGCGTTGTATTCCATGACGGTCGGCAGGATGATAGCGTTTGCCACGCCGTGCGGGGTGTCATAGAGCGCGCCGAGCGGGTGAGCCATCGAGTGGACTATGCCGAGACCGACGTTCGAGAAGCCCATGCCTGCGACATACTGACCGAGAGCCATGCCCTCGCGCCCCTCGGGAGTGTTTTCAACGGCTCCGCGAAGCGACTTCGAGATTATCTCGATTGCCTTGAGGTGGAACATATCGCTCATTGCCCATGCGCCCTTGGTGATGTAGCCCTCGATAGCGTGGGTCAGAGCGTCCATGCCCGTTGCGGCGGTCAGTCCTTTGGGCATGGAGGACATCATGTCGGGATCGACAACGGCGACCACCGGAATGTCGTGAACATCTACGCAGACCATCTTGCGGTTCTTTTCGGCGTCGGTGATAACATAGTTTATCGTGACTTCTGCTGCAGTTCCCGCCGTGGTCGGGACGGCGATTATCGGAACGCACTTGTTCTTTGTCGGCGCAACGCCCTCAAGGCTTCTGACATCGGCGAACTCGGGGTTCTTGATGATTATGCCGATAGCCTTCGCAGTGTCCATCGAGGAGCCGCCGCCGATAGCTACGATGCAGTCTGCGCCGCTCGCCTTGAATGCCTCAACGCCGGACTGAACATTCTGAATAGTCGGGTTGGGCTTGATCTCGCTGAACATCTCGTATGCGATGCCAGCGTCGTCCAGAACATCTGTGACTTTCTTCGATACGCCGAACTTGATGAGGTCGGGGTCGGATGCGACGAAAGCTTTCTTGAAACCTCTTGCGGTGATTTCCTCGGCAACTGCCTTGACAGCGCCCGCGCCGTGATATGAAGTTTCATTGAGAACGAATCTGTTATACATAATTTTTACCCTCCCGGATATTTTTGATAAAGCTTTATTGATAAAACCTTATCTTTTCTTTAATCCTATCATCAATTTTTAAGCGTATTTTAAAGCTCGTTTAAATAAATTGTGAACACCGAAACCATCCGGGAGCAAAGTGTTGATTTAAACCGTGCCGTTGTCCTGATAATCATGCAGAAGCTTCAGCAGCTCGGCGGCGTGCCGACCCTCGTCAACCGCATATTTTTGAAACATTTCTGCGGCTGTTTTGTCGTCCGAAGTTTCTTTCGCGTAGTTTTCGAAGTCGCGCACAAGCTCCGTCGAGTTCTGCCACGCCCTGAGAACTCTGTCGCGCGTGGTTATAACTATCTTTTTATCCTTGCTCATTTTGTCATGTCCTTTCGTTTTTTGTTATTATGCCCGATACGCCGCGGAAAAATATCGGCGGAGAGTGTATAAAATTTGCCCTGCCGCCGAAAACTAATCTCCGAAGCCAAAATTGAAAGGAGAAATTCATATGCAGCTCACACAGAAAGAAAAGGAATTGCTCAAGGATCTCAAAGGTCAGGAGAAGCTCTGCGTCGAGAAATATTCTCAGCATGCCGCGGCGGCAAATGACGAGCAGCTCAGTCAGCTTCTGAACTATCTCGGCGGCGTTGAGCAGAGGCACCTTGATATCATCACGAAGATCGACAGCGGCGAGATTCCTCAGCCCGCGGCAGGGGAGGCGGCTCCGAAAAATGATTTCAAGCAGACCTATTCGGTCAGCGAAACGCAGGAAAAGAAGAACGACTGCTATATCTGTTCCGACCTGCTCGCCACAGAAAAGCACGCCTCCGCGCTCTATGACACGTGCATCTTCGAGTTCAAGAACGAACAGCTCAGAACGGTTCTCAACTCCATCCAGCGCGAGGAGCAGGAGCACGGCAAGAAAATATATGACTATATGTCCGCGAACAATATGTATTCGTGATGCAAAAAGGCCGTCCTTCGGGGCGGTCTTTTACATAAGCTCTTGACCGTCGGGCGCGATTGTGATATCCTTGCAGTGTGAAAAATATGATTTGACGGAGTGAAGGAAATGGCAGTCAGCGCAAACGAAAGCAGAAAAATAATGGAGCGTATCGGCTTCCCTCAGGAGGCTGTAGATACTATCGGCGATTGCACCGAAAGAGTGTCGAAAAATGGGAATTTCAACGCCCTTGTCGATGAGTTCATCGCCCATCCCGAGAACCTCGACAGCGTGCTCGAAAGACTCAAGGCGCTCAGCGAACAGCTTGGCGAAAATGAGTATACAATGAATATGTGCTTGCTCCTCGGCGCGTGCCCCGCGCTGCGCGAGCGCTATGCCGAAAAGGGTATCGACGAGGCGATATTCTGGAAGAGCATTGAGGATATGCGCTGGAAGCTTCGCGAGTGCATGGACTGCGAAGAGGTCTGGGGCACTTTCGTCCCGCATTGGTACAGGGGCTTTTTCGAGATGACCCGCTTCGGACTCGGCAGATTCCAGTTTGAAAAAACGGACTTTGACGCCGATTACTATGAGAAGTGCGGCAACACCCTCAAACGTGGCGACACGGTCATAAACTTCCATATCCCCTCGGCAGGACCGTTGACCGATGAGAAGAGACTTGATTCATATAAGCAGGCATACAAGTTCTTCGGCGGCAAGGACGGTGAGCCCATGGCGTTCGTGTGCGGCTCGTGGCTGCTCTATGAGGGACACAGGGAGTTCCTGCCTGAAAACAGCAACATACTTCGCTTCATGGACGATTTTGCTATAATCAGAAGCGCCGACAGAGAGAAGTTCAGCGACGGCTGGCGCGTGTTCGGAAAATACAGCAACGGACCCGTTGATGACCTGCCCGAGGATACTTCTATAAGGCGCGCATTCAAGCAGAGACTTCAGCAGGGCAAGCCCACCGGCTACGGTTACGGCGTGTTTTTCTTCGACGGCGAAAAGATACTCGGCAAATAACGAAAAATTTAAAAAAATTGTTGACAACCGGCTCGTTTTTTGATATCATAGCTGTTGTCGCACGGGAGTGCGACACATAAGGGCCACTAGCTCAGTTGGTTAGAGCACTCGGCTCATAACCGAATGGTCCGGGGTTCGAGTCCCTGGTGGCCCACCAAGAAGCGCCGATCTTCGGCGCTTCACAAATATAGGGGTATAGCTCAGTTGGTAGAGCAGCGGTCTCCAAAACCGCGTGCCGAGGGTTCAAGTCCTTCTGCCCCTGCCAAAAAGAAACAGTCACCGTTTTGGTGACTGTTTCTTTTTTGTTAGACAAAATTTGTCCTCGGCACGCGCGTGCCGGGCTTCGTCGCCGAGCGCTGCCGGTGGCAGATGCAGCGAGGCGAGGATGGCGCAGCGGTCAAAAGGGGTTGCGAAGCAACTTCAAGTCCTTCCGTGAAGACACCATTGAAATCTGCACCCTTAAGTTAAATGGTGTTTTTTATAGAATTCAGTATTCATGCGGCTTTTTGAAGCTGTATTTTTCTTTTTTGCAATTGACCGCAGATTTATAAGTTGAATTATGTTGAATTCTATAAAACAATTTTACGACATTTTCTGTAGGAATTGAAAGAAATGTGGAAATATGATATAGTTAGAAAAACAATCATTTTTATTTGATAAAAAGATTCACGACTTTTTATTAATTATAAGACCATCGCCTCAAAAAATGTACTTAATAGGTGAAAGCGCTTTTAGGTCAAATGAGGGAGGTGAACAACATGGATGATCTGAGAATCATAGAACTCTACTTTGAACGGGATGAGCAGGCAATCAAGGAAACGGATGCAAAGTACGGAAAACTTTGCCACAGTATTGCCTATAACATTCTAAATAATCACGAAGATTCTGAGGAATGCGTTAATGATACTTATGTGAGTGTGTGGAACACCATTCCGCCTACAAGACCGCACAATTTCATGCCCTTTATCTGCAAGATTGCACGAAATCTCTCTTTGAAGCGACTGGAGTTTATGAAGCGAAAGAAACGGTCAGCGGAGATCATTTTATCCTTGGACGAGCTTGCGGCAGTATTGCCGGATGAACGATATGCCCCCGATGTGAGCGACGAGGATGTAGGTGAGCTGATCAGTACGTTTCTTCGCAGTCAGGAGGAATATGTCAGAAATGTCTTCATCCGCAAGTATTTTTATTTCGATTCTATAAGGAAGATTGCAAAGCGCTATTCTTTTACTGAGAGTAAGGTCAAAAATATGTTGTTCTACACCCGAAACAAGCTAAAAGATTACTTGATTAAGGAGGGCGTTGAAATATGAAAACACCGAGAATCGCAAATGCTATCGGGCAAATTGATGACGATCTTGTCGCCGGCGCAGCTAAGTGCAAGACGAAAAATAAGAAACATTGGTTAAAATGGGGTTCCTTGGCAGCATGCTTTGCAGTGCTTGTAATTGCAGGGGCAGCAATCCTCCCATCGCTATTTCGGGAAAATGTAACACCGGAGGGAACCGACGGCAGATACAAGGACTTTTCTATCCGAGCCAGCGAATCTGCAATTGTATGGCCATGGGAGTATCAGACTGTATATGAAAAATATAGGAATGTCAAAATTGACGGTATTGAGTATCATGGAAAAGGCCGTGCGGTATCAGAAACATGGATTGGCGAGAGTATTGGCAACTACACTGTGGTTGGATATGATGAAGTCAATAATGGAAAAAAATATTCTGCCGAGTTTGAAGCATATGCATTGAAGGATATTGCTCAAAGTCAGTTTATAGCCGTAAAGATGGAGGACAGTTATTATGTCTTTCAAAATGACGAGTATGCTCCTCCGAACACCCTTGGTGAGCTTATGGATGCCGTAAATCTGTCCGAGGTCGTGGAGCTTCAGCGCTTTTCTGAGGGAGACAATACTCCTGATAGCAAACGTTTTGCATTGAGCAGTGACGATTATGTGTGGGAAGTTCTGTCCGAATGTAGGAACGCCCCTTTCGTTGAAGATCAAACATGGACGGCTGGTGACAGAAGTTACCTCAGTTTTACGATTACTTCCGAAGCTCTTGGTGTTTACAAAGTTGCTCTGTATGTGACGGAAGACGGCTATCTGTGGACAAACGCTTTTAATTACCAATACCTCTTCAATATCGGAGAAGATGCAGCCAGTAAGATTATCAAATATGCAAAAGAGAATTCCACCGAAGCAGAGTATGAGCCGTATCAGAATACCATTGTCGGTAAGATTACGGAGATAACCGATGAGTATATTCTGTTAGACGATTCCATTCTCTGCGCCAATCCCGATGACGGAATCACGTACAAAATCCTTCTGAATGATCTGCGCATCTCCCGTTATGCAGAAAGCGGAGCTATCCGAGTGGGAGAAAATGTTCAGATAACATACGAAGGCGAAATTGACGAATCGAATACCATTGACAGTGCCATTTCCGCATCTGACGTGGTAATCTCCGGCGGGGATGTTCTTATTCCCGAATAATAAAATAAAAGTCGCATATATGATTAACCGAATATAAGTTTTTGCGAGAGTTCGAAGTCATACGCAAAACTGCCGAAAATATCTTTTTCGTAGCCCATTCACAAAACTCCTGTGCGCCAGCGCGGGAGTTTTACTTTTTCACTTTTAACTCTTCACTGATTTGCTCGGAGTTTTGGCAAGGTTAAAAGTAATAGTGAACAGTGAAAAAGTAAGGTAGCTTTTCTACATGCGGTAGAAAAGCATTTGGTAAAGGAGCGAGGAAAAAATGGCAGAAAGTTCGCTGATTATGAAATTTTTGATTGAGAGCGGATATTATGACGACAAAACGATACTTAATAGATGTATCGAGATAAAAAGAATCCTTATCGCCTCCATAAATACAGCCAAAGGGAATAAGTAGCTCTGATACACGCAGATGTATTTTTACTCTTAGCGGCAAAGAAATGTTGACTTGATAATTTTTGCATGCTATGATGAACTCGCAGATATATAAAGGAGAGCCAACATGACGCGGCAGGAATTTGTTGATCAGCTTATAGAGAACGGAATAAATCCTGATATTGTATTGTTTGATTTCGACAACAATGTGAGGGACGGTTATTGCATAAGAAAAAACTATTTTCGTTGGGAAGTTCTGGAAAGGGAAAGAGGAACGGAGTTTTGTTGCATGGGTTTCCCGTCGGAGAGTGATGCATTGACCTACTTGTTCAATAAACTTCTCGGTATATACGCAAGTTGTTGATAAATCAACAATCGAAGTCGGAAGTGCCGATGATATCAGAAATAAACTTTCTTCTTTCGTTAAGGATAAATATTTTATTTGCAAATATTAAAATCAAGACATCTCAAGACATCTATTGAAACGCACATCTCATATATTAATATCAATTATAAGCGCTTCGCCGGGGACTGTTTCGAGATGAATTCTTCCGCAGTGCAACTGAATCTGCGCTTTTTGCGTCATTCCGCTTGGGGAGAGCGAATATATCTTCGCTTCATTCCCGGAAAACGGCATTTTGCGTCGATTGTCTCGCCCGTTTTGCTGTAAGCAAAGCAGTTTTCTCTGTGGATATACGGCAGCAATCACATCGGCGGCATCGACTGCGCTAACGGCTATATATACGCGCCTGTCGAGGGCAAGGTTGACGGAAAGCATCTGTATAATTTCATCCTGCTCTATGACTGCAAAACGCTCAAATATACCGGGATATATTATGATATGTCGAGCGAGTATCTGACCGACGGCATCCCGTGGTGCGCGATAGACAGGGAAAACGGATATCTCTACACCTTGCAGTTCCACAATGTCGGCGAGATACTTCAATATGACCTCGAAACAATGACTTTCCTGCGCGCGATACCGCTCGAAGAGAAGCTCGACAGAATACAGGGCGGCTCGGTCTATAATGGCATGCTTTATCTCTCCTGTGACGCGGCGAACAGCACTCAGGAGCAGATAATCGCGGTCGATCCGAACACCGGCTCGGTTCGCGTGGAGTTCACAAGATATTGCCCGAACTATGACAACGAGGCGGAGGATGTCTGCGTTTATCCCATGGAGGACGGCTCGCTGTTCCATGTTGTCGATTACGATAAGCTCATCAACGCGAATGTGAGCCACTATAAGCCCGCAGAGGGCTGAATTTCCGAAGCTATTTTTATTCAAATATAAAGGAAGAGGTGGAGTTTATGGCAACGTTACTTAAAAACTGCAGGATCTACGATGGAACGGGCAGCGACGCCGTGAACGGCAGCGTTCTGTTCGAGGGAGACAGAATAATTGAAGTGGGCGATGTTGACGAGAGCCGTGTCGACCGCGTTATCGACCTCGAGGGCAGGTCGCTCGCCTCCGGCTTTATCGATCCCCATTCCCACAATGACTGGTTCGCCATAAAGACGGAACCGCTCAAATATTTTGAACCGTTTATACGCCAGGGCATAACCACATTCGTGACCGGAAACTGCGGCCTTTCCGCCATCGGCTTTGACGATGATACGCCCTATAAAGACAAGATAGGCGGCGGTCTTTTCTTCTTCAACGGCACCACCGGGAAATACGGCTCTATAAAAGAATTCAACGCCGCTATAGACAGAAATATGCCCTGCAATATCGCAACGCTCGTGGGTCATTGCTCGGCGCGCGCGTCTGTTTCCGGATATGAAAACAGAAAGCTCTCGGCGCAGGAGGAGGAGAAAATGCTCGGCATCCTCGAAGATAACCTGCGCGACGGCGCGGCGGGCGTCTCGCTCGGTCTGATGTATGAGCCGGGGCTCTACGCCGACACAGAGGAGCTCAAAAAAGTCGTCAAGCTCTGCTGCAAATATAATAAGCCGCTCACCGTCCATCCGAGGGCGGAGAGCAAAGTCTCAATGTCTTACGATTCGCTTTTCGGACGTTCGCATCTGCTCAGAGCCGAGGATGAGCTCGTTGAAATATCAAAGGGTACGAACCTCAAGCTCCAGCATTCGCACGCGATATTTGTCGGCCGCCAGTCGTTCGGCGACAAGGATGAGTTCGTCGCCATTCAGAATAGTCTGCGCAAAAACGGCGTCGACGCGATGTTCGATATATATAATGAAACTCTGGGCGTGTCCGTCATAACGGTCGTGCTCCCCGTGTGGTATCAGGGAATGAGCAAAGAGGAGCGCAAAAAGCCGCTCAACAAGCTCAAACTCAGCGTGCTCATCAAGGCGACGAGCATACTTCTCGGCTTCGGCTTTAAAGATATTCAGATAGCGTATATCGGTCCGGGATATGAGAAATATGAGGGCAAGACCGTCCACGAGATAGCAAAGGAGAACGGAAAATCGGATCTCGACATGTATCTCCAGCTCTGCGAGGAGAGCGACTTCAAGGGCAGGGTCAATATGGGACCGTACAGCACTCCCGAGATAATCCGTGAGTTCGAGCATAACCCCAACTGCCTCTACATGACCGATGCTTGGGTCGAGGATTTCGGCGTTCAGAACCCGGCTATCTATGACTGCTATCCGAAGTTCCTGCGCGATTCTCTCAGAGGTACGGGCGACACTCTGCCCAACACCGTCCGCCGCATGACCGGCGCGACCGCCGACAGATTCATGCTCAAAGACCGCGGATATGTAAAGCCCGGCTATTTCGCCGATTTTACCGTGTTCGATGAGGACGAGACGAAGAACGCAACGCCCGATCAGACGAAGTCTTTCGGCATAAAGAAAGTGTTTATCAACGGCGAGCTCGTGCTCGATAACGATGAACTCAACAAGTCCGCGCTCAAAACCACAGGCCGTGCGCTGACAGTGTGAAATATTATAAGGAACTCTAAACCATGCAAACCGCAACCGACAAAAAGATAGATTTTCTAAACGACCTTGAGGGTACAAATATCGACAGCTCCGTATATCCCGAACTTGAAAGGCTCTCGCGCGATTGTAATCCTGAGATTCGCAACAGGGTCGCGCAGGTGCTGGGCGGTGCGCGCGGCGAATATACCGATATTTTGCTGCGTCTTCTGAATGACCGGGATGAGCTCGTGAGGGTCAATGCCTGCGATTCTCTGAGCGGAACCGACAGCCGCGAGGTGATAAACGGACTTGAAAAGCATATCGCCGATAGCTCGGAACTTGTCCGCGGATATGTGTATTCGTCACTGTACGATACCGCGTCAATGAATCCGGCGGCTTATAAGAGCGAGGTGCGCGCTCTGCTTCTGTCTGCTTGTAAAGACGAAAAATCAGATCGGGCGGGAGCTATATTGGCTTGTTCGCTGTATGCATTGGGTGAAGCCGATGCGGCGAATAAAATAAAATCATACATATCCTCCGAGGACTGTTATGTGAGAAACGCCGCCGTTCAACAGCTTCACGCCATTTGCGGCGATACGGATATTTCGTGCTTCCGCAAAGACCTGCAGGCGCAGTATCACAAGGAGTCGGTCGGGTTTGTAAAAGATGCGCTTGAGAGTCTTTTGGAAGATATCCCGGCATAGCACAGTGAAATTGCATCAAAGAGCGTTCTCCGAAAAGAGGACGCTCTTTCGTCTTTCCGTCTTGCTTCTTAGCCGTGCAATCTGATAGAATAGACTCATTAGCAGTGAATTTTTGGAGGACAACTCTGAAAATATTTAACGCCGCCGATTTCGGCATAGTCCCGAATGAGGATATTTCGGAGAAGCTCGCAGAGTTTATCTCGGTTTTGAAAGCTGAGGACGGGGAGAAGACCGCCGTGTTCGACAGCGGCACTTATTATATCGACAGCGAGCGCTGCAAGGAATATATGCTCGTTATCACCAACACCGCCGGGGAGAAGGAGTTTTCGCCTGACGAAACGCCGCATCTCAACGCCGTTCTGTTCTATTTCGGCGGCGTGTCGGATCTTGTTTTCGACGGCGGAGATTCGATTTTTGTTATCGACGGCAAGGTGACTAACATAGCCGTTGAAGATTGCCGGAATATAACTCTGCGCAATCTCGAGATACGCCACGCTCACCCGGATATGCATGAGTTTTTGGTCGTTAGAAAAAGTGCATTCAGCGTGGATTTAAAAATCGACAGCGACAGCAGCTTTTCGGTCTATACACTATTATGCTAAATTTGACAAATATATTTTCTCAGTGTATAATATAAAATGTCAAGACTTCCCAATAGCTATTTTCGCCGGGATTTTTCGCCCGAATTTTATCCTGTTAAAAGCCGCTTTCGGCGGCGGGAAAGGGTATATTGATTGCGAGGTGCATCAGAGTGATACATAAATTCGGCAGATTTTTGGGCGGCGCGGCAGCCGCGCTTGTCTGCATAATGTTTATTTTCAGCGCGACCGTTTCGGCTTTGCCGCTGGATATCGGTTTTTCGACGACGAAATTGAGTGCCGAAGAGAGGAACAGATTTCTTGGGAGTATCAATTTTGAGTCGACAAATAAAGAGCCCGATTGGGAGTCGATATCCTGCTTTGATGTAAGCGACAGCGGATATATCGCCATTGTCGGTGAATCAAAAAATGGTCACAACAGCATATCGGTGTATGACAAAGACGGGAAGTTTGCCTATGGATATACTCTTGATTGCAGCGGGCGTTTCGGCGTCGGTTGGAACGGAGATAACATAGCCGTCTATTTTGTCAGGGAAGATATTGCAGCGACCTTTGACAGGAATGCAAATAATATCACTTGTGATGAAATACCGGATACAACTGCGAACAGTTCGTATTGGAGCAACGAGGTGCTTTATAAGACCCGGCGCGTCAAAAACGGAGTTCGTTATGAAATGAAGAACACCGGAAAAGTAGCGAGTGCTATATCGCCGTCGTACGCTGTTTTTGAGATGACGGAGCCGGACGGCACAGTGCATGTTATTTTTGACAATAGCAAGGATTATGATATAAAACTGATTAAAACATGCATTGAGGTGGTTGTGTCCTTTGCAGTGGTTGCGTCAATACTAACACTGAAAACCATTGAAGACCGTAAAAAAATAAAACAAAAAAATAAATAAAAGCGAACTTTAATTGCTGCAACCGGTGATTTGGCATTCATGAATGTATGAACGCTCAGAGCCAAAAAACAGTTGCAAACTGCGCGGAGCTCAAAATCCATATATACGAGTGCCGCAAAGAGCCGTATCTCGCGGCGGCCTATGCCTTGGTGCTGAATCTCGACTACGGCTTTTTCTGCGGCTCGCTTCTGTTTTTGATAAATCTAAGCGGCAGCCGCGTGCTGGGCTTCGCCGTGCTCTCGGGATATGAGAATAACAATCTTCGAGCCGGAAAAGAACGGCAGCCGCTTTGCAGGCAGTTCAATTTGCAAAAAAACAAAATGATTGACATGATAATTGCTTTGCAGTATAATGAAGCTGTAAAAAGCGGAATTGAGAATATTTAATATATTGCCACAACTGTGAGGAGGATGTGATTCCAATGGTTTGACCGACCTTTTGCAAAGGCAAAACAGCGCAAAAGAATCAGAAGGCTTCAATGTCCAATCTTTTAATTATGGTGAGTCGGATACAGTTGCGCATGTAATAGCACATAGAAATATTACTGCTGAATTGAGTGTATCTGATATTTTGCTAAACAATAATTCATATTCTGGAGGTAATAGCAATGAGTCCTTTAAAAATGGGTCCATTAGAACAGGCCTTTTGGCTGATTATTATAACGATTGGGACAGTGCTGACGTATTTCGGTTGGGCATTTATAGGGATAGTTGGCAAAATAATGGAATGGTTCGCTTAAGCGAAGCCACTAATGAGCAAGACCGACTAAACAACAGCAAAAACCGAACGGTGGTCGTTATCGGCATCGACCCGGAGAATCCGAGCCTATACCGGCGAGCAAACCTCGGACATTTTAACGGGTCGCCCGCTTCTTGAAGAATACGGTCACACAGTTTTCCGAATTGTGCGGCCGTTATTTTTTTTGTATGCCCGTTGCATGGTTTTTGAGAAAAATGTTTTATACAAATCAAAGGGAGTGTCTCTGTGAAAAAATCCGTGCTGCTTTTTCTTGCCTGTTCCGTTCTGCTGCTTGCGGCCTGCCAAAAAACGCCCGAGTCTGTCATGGACGGAAATGTCCTTCGCGCAAAAAGCTCGAACGATTTGCTCGTCGAGTCCCTCGTGAGCGCTCCCGCCGATAACGGCAGGAGCGGAGAGGGCGTGCCGACTCTCTCTGAATCCGAGCATCTCAAGCGCGACATTTCATCCGGAGGCATAACCGTGCATATCGACGCCGATATAAAAGTGCCGAAGATAACCGGAGATATACGGACATATTCCGCGCAGTACCGCTTCTTCGACCTGTTCGAGCTTGAAGCCCTGTTCTTCTCCGGTGACGACCCGATGTTCAATCCCGGCTCGGAGAAAACGGCGGAGGACGATCCGTCTGCCGGGCTGCTCCCGGGCGGATTTTATTTCGGCGTGTCCGAAGTCCTGAGTGTGTCAAACCATCCGACTGCTTTGAAACCCGGCTGGGCAAAGGGCTGCAATATCTCTCCCGACGATGCGCGCCGCCTGTCGGATAAGCTTCTCGGCCGCCTCGGAATGACCGATTTTGAGCTCGTCTCTTCGCAGGTCGTTGAGCCTCTGACCGAGCGAGGCAACCGTGCCAAACGCGGCAGATATGAATATAAATATGTCCAGGTCGCAGACGGAATACCGCTTTCGAGCGGCGAGCCGGATAGCACCGGATGCACCGTCGCAATAGACGACAGGGGCGTTGTTGACGCAAGGCTCACAAGACTTGAGCTTGGTGAGTCGAAAATCGTAAACAGCAAGGTTATGACGCTCGATGGCGTTCTCGCAGTTTTGCAGAAGAAGCTTGCCGCCGCAGGACTTGTCAAAGACTCTATAGTAGAAGAGATAAGCTTTGAATATATGTCGGTCGAAGACCCCGAAACATATAATTCTACCGTGTTCCCGTGTTGGCGTTTCTGTATCGCTACTACCGCAACGTTGGAGCAATACGGCGAATATGAAAATGATATTATAATCAATGCCGTAACCGGTGAATTTTACGCCGTTACGAATAGATACGAATAACCAAAAGGAGGAAAACAAAATGTTGAAACGCACAAAAGGATTCGTATCGCTCGTTGCCGCAATCGCACTCATGCTGGGACTCTGTTCCTGCAGCGGCAAACCCGAAACAGACCCGAGCACAACTGCCGACCCGACCGGAATAGGGGCGCAGGCAGAGACCGGGGAGAACACCACGGCGAAGGATATTGTTCCCGAAAGCGGCGCACCGGAAACCGCCGCAGAGGAAGCAAACACTGCCAAAGAAGCAGGCACCGCCGCGCAGACGGAAAAGACGACAAAGAAAACAGATGCGTCAAATTCAAATGTCAGCGCCGCCGGATTCATCTGGCCCGTGCCCGGCTATACACAGCTTTCCTCTCCGTACAGCACTCAGTATAAGCGCATAAGCATCAAAGCTGATTTCGGTGCAAAGGTTGTTGCCTGCGCCACCGGAAAAATTACGAAGATATATAACAAAGATGATGAAAGCAAAACTCCGTGTGCCGTGCTGACCTGCGCCAACGGCTATGTCATTGAATACAGCGCGGCAAATTTCTCCGTTAAGGTGGGCGATGTTGTCGCCCGCGGCGACAGTATCGGCTTCGTCGGCAGATACGGAACCGGTCCTCACCTGAATATTTCAGCCACGAAGGACGGCGCAAGTATTGATCCCGCAACGATCATAAAACCCTGAGCGGGGTGATCCTATGCTCAGAAAGGATGTAAAAAGCCAGCTCTTTTCAACCGGGATGTTGATATCCCTGCTGCTCGGACTTGTTCTGCTTGTCGAGCCGCAGTATCAGTATTTTCTGTATTTTGCGCGGTGGGATAACAAGGCGGATTATATCAATTTTTTCTTCTCGTCCCTCGCGCTCGGCGGATATCTTATCTTTACGCCGATAATAACCGTTATGCCCGGCGTGTTCCGTTTCTGCGATGAGTATAACAGCGGATACCTGCGCTTTATGCTTGTGCGCTCGAAGAGCCGCAGAAAATATATTTTCTCAAGACTTTTTTCAAACGCTGTCTGCGGCGGCGCGGCAAACGCTCTGCCGCTTGCGGTGTTTGCGCTCATAATGCTCATTTTCTGTGACCCGTATGTCCCGAACGGACACTCAAAGACTCCAATCGACGGAAGTATATTGCAGCCGTTCGAAAACGTCGCGGGCGGGCTCGGCTTGGTCGGGGTTATAATCCTGCTCGCGTTCCTCTTCGGTGTCGTGTGGGGAGTTATCGGCACGGCTCTGTCTGCCGCAGTGCCCAACAGATATGTGGCTCTTTGCGGTCCGTTCGTGCTGTTCTTCCTGATGCATCTCATCGCGAGTGCGCTGCAAAAAGAAAAATTCAGCCCGACCAACACCATCCTGCCCGATATTCTGCCGTCGTTCGGCTTCCTGTTTTTGTATCAGGCAGTGCTTCTGGTGCTCGGCTGCGCGGCGTTCATTTTCTTCGCGCGAAGGAGGCTGCTGCAATGAAACAGTGTCTCTCTGTGATGCGCTGGCAGTTCGGCACATGGCTCGGCAGCGCGCGGACTATTACGGCTTTTCTCGTCTGCGCCGCCGCTTCGCTGCTCGATTCCGTGAATCTTATGAAGTTCGCCCGGGCGAGCGGAGATCCGCTTAACATATTTGAGCCGTTTATATATAACAGCTCAACGCTCCATATCGCGACATTGATGTTCCTCGGGCTTATGCTCCTGTTCGCCGATGCGCCTTTTACCGAGCAGAGCGCGATGTATTCGCTCGTGCGCTGTTCGCGGGTGCAGTGGGTAGTCGGAAAGCTCATGTATATCCTGCTCTCCTGCGCCGTGTATTACATATTTTCGCTCGCGGTGACCGTGATATTCTTCTCGCCCAACGCCTTTGCGGGCAATGTGTGGAGCGCGCCGTTTTATGAGCTCGTCATGCGTGATGCGGCGGCTTCGTCTTATCATATCACAGTCGACCCGAAGCTTTTCATGCCGGCTGTTACGCCGTATCTCGCGGCATTCTATGCCCTGGCGCTGAATCTCGGCTACGGCTTTTTCTGCGGCTCGCTTCTGTTTTTGATAAATCTAAGCGGCAGCCGCGTGCTGGGCTTCGCCGTGCTCTCGGCTCAGCATATCATTTCATATCTGATTAGGTTTAAGTACCTCCCGTTTTTTATCTCCGTATTTTCAAATCACGGTTTCTCGGAAGATGCCGGTCTGCCGTCGGTCGGCTTTTCGTGCGCGTATTTCTGCCTGCTCGCGGCGATTATTGTCGCGTGCATTCTTCGCGCCGTTCGGCATGTCGATCTCAAAATAACAGTGGGGACTCGAATATGAAGATAACTTTTTTTGCGGGATTGCGGCATCGGCTTTTCAATATGCTGCCGTATCTCGCCGTGTCTCTGCTTATATGGGCGGTCTGCGTGCTATCGTCTTTCGGCGGCGAGCGGGAAACATTTTTCTCTGTTTTCACAGAAGCCGTCGGCGGCGTTGAACACAGCGGACAGTTTGATCTCTTCGGCTTCTTCCGCTATTTCGGAACATTTTTTGCGGGACTCTTTCTCGGTATGGCAGGCTCGGTCCTCGATTCCGAGGCGATGCCGTATTTCGTCCTGCCGCGCTCGAAGAGCTTTTTCAAATGGTGGATAAAAACCGTTTCGTCCGCTCTTCTCTGGTGTGTGCTCTATTGCCTTATCGGCATAGCTGTCTGCGCAGCGGCAGCGGAAAAAGTCGGAATGCTTTCCGCCTTTGAGCTTATGCGCATGGCGGCATATCCGCTCGCGCTCGGCGCGTCAATGTGCGTGCTGTGCCTTCTGCGTTTTCTTCTCGGGCAGAAGCCTGCGGCGGCGATCGTCATCGCGGTTGTCGGCACAACGGGGCTCATATGCGGGAGACTGAAAAGCTTCAGCTTCGCCATGCTCGGCGCATACGGCATGGCAAAACAGCTGACCGATGCCAAAACGGCTGCGGCGGTACTCTTTGCAGACGCGGCGGTGATAATCCTTGTCTTTTTCTGCTCCGGCGCAGTGAAGAGAAGGGCTTTGAAAGGAGGACATTATTTTGACTGATGTTATAGTTATAGATAAACTGACAAAAAGCTTCAAAGGAAAAACGGTTCTCGAAGATGTCAATATGCGGCTGCAAGAGGGCGGGATATATGGCATCGTCGGCGACAACGGCAGCGGAAAGACTGTACTTTTAAAGCTTATTTGCGGATTCATGAAGCCCGACAGCGGAACAGTCACCGTCAACGGCAAGGTGATAGGCAAAGACGCTGACTTCCCGGAGAACACGGGAATTATAATCGAAGCGCCCGGCTTCCTGCCCAATTACAGCGGCATGAAAAATCTTGAATACCTCGCCTCGATACGCGGCAAAATCGGCAAAGAGCAGATAGAGTCCGCCATGAAAACAGTCGGGCTTGACCCGTCGTCAAAGCTGCGGGTCGGCAAATATTCGCTCGGCATGAAACAGCGCCTCGGTATAGCGCAGGCGATAATGGAAAATCAGCAATTATTGATTCTCGACGAGCCGATGAACGCGCTCGACAAGGACGCAGTCGAGGAGATGCGAAAGCTCTTCCTGAGCTTTAAAGCGAGCGGAAAAACCATGCTCATAGTCTCGCACAACGAGGGCGATATCTCGACCCTCTGCGACGAGGTTTATGAATTTGACGGCGCGCGGATAAAACGGCGCGAAAATATCTGAAAATATACTCACGGAGCTGAAAAATAATGAAATCAAACAGAAAAATTATCGTGTCTGCCTTAACTCTGTTTCTTGCTGCAATCTCGCTTGCCGGGTGCGCTAAAGTGGCGCGCGATCCGGAAACGACGACTGCACCCGAAACTACGACCGAGGAGCAAACGACGGAGCCGACCACCGAGCCGACAACGCAGGCGGAGACAACAAAGCCGACCTCCGCACGCGGCGCGGAAACGACCCGCCGGGCTTCCGGTTCTTCAAATACCGCGTCAAAGACTACGGAATTTCAGGTCGATTTTGATGCGATAAGAATGCTCGGGGTTCCGAAATTTCGCGCATATGCCGACCTGGGCGACGGCTTTTCATCAACGGGCAAGACCGCGACCGTGAACGGAGTCAAGTGCAAGACCTATAAAATAACTTTTGAAGACAGCGACGATGTTCTGCTCGCATACGATGAGCAGAACAAGGTGCTGTATGAGTACGACAACGAAACAAAAGATTGGATAGAATTATAAAAAACAGGCGTTTTACGGTTTTGCCGCAGAACGCCTGTTCTTTTTGTGTTTATATGTGCAGTGCTTTGAGTATCGCGTCGGTGCCCTCGAAGTGCGGGATTATCATATCGGCGCCCGCCGACATGAGCCTTGCCCGTTTCTTTTCGTCTATTCCGTCGCCTGTCTTTTCGTTTGTCGCCACGCCGACTGCGTATCCGCCGAGTTTTGCCGTGAGCTCTATCTCAACAAATCCGTCGCCGAATGTGACAAGCTCTTCCGGGTCGAGCTTCTGCTCTTCAATCATGTTCTTTATAACCGCCTCTTTCGAGCAGTCGAGCAGCGCGTCCTTCGCGCCGTGTATTCCGCCGTCGAAGAGATCTTTGACTCCGATTAAGGACGCCTCATATATGACATCTTTTTCGTCCGTTCCGCTCGCGAGGAAGCATCTTATCCCGGCTTTCCTCAGCGCTTTTATGAACTCAACAGACCCTCTGACCGCGAGACCGGCGGGGGAGAGACAGCCGCTTTCGAGCCCATTTTTTCTGTCGGCTATCCGCGTTTCGAGTCTGCGCAGATATTCTTTTTTGTATTCGCCCGGGTCAACGTGCTCTCCGCCGCGGCGAACAACTGCCTCGTTGAGCGCGATGCACTGGAATATTGTCTGCTTGCCGGTCAGTCGGTCGACGAATTCCGTGACCTCTTCGCATATTCCGTCTTTATTTTCATTTGTGCCGAGAGCTTCGATGACCTCGCAGAAATACGGAATCATCACTTTCTGCCAGCCCTCGCGTATAAGGCTTATCGTGCCGTCAAAATCGAACAGCGCGCATTTGAAGCCCCTGCCGCTGTATTCTTTTATCGTTTCAATTGAAAAACTCATTCCTGTGCCTCTTAGTTTAATTTTTTACTGTGCGAGCGCTTCTATTTCCTCGGGCGATGCCGTGCCCGTGACGCCGATTTTCCTGACCGTCACGCCGGACGCGAGCCCCGCAAACTGAGCCGCCGCTTTGAACTCGGTCTTTGCGGCGATTGCCGCAGAAAATGCGGAGAGCGAGGTGTCGCCCGCGCCGCAGATATCAACTTCGCCGTCGAAAAGCACCGCGTCGGCTTTCTCTGTCCTGCCGCCGTCGGTGACTATCGAACCGCGCTTTCCGAGCGTGCAGAACACGGTCGAGCGGTTCTTTTTCGCGAGCAGCTTTGCCGCTTCGATGAACTCGTCATATCCTGCGTCTATGTAGCCCTCGTTGTTATACACTGCGCGCCAGCATTCGACCTCGTTGGGCTTCAATATGCAGTCGGTGTATTCACCGATGTTGTATCGGCTGTCCGCAATGACGGGGAGCCCCGATTTTGCAAGTGCAATTATCTCATCGCGCACGCGCTTTGTGATTATGCCGAATCTGAACTGATCCGCAACGCACAGCACGTCGATATTTCCGGAGATCTTTCTGAGATTTTCAATTACCTTGTCCTCGGTCTCTTTTGATATCGGCTCGTAGTTGTCGAAGTCGAGACGCGGATCCTCGTATTCAAGCTCCGATATGCCCTTTCGCATCGGCTTGCAGTAGGCGTTGGTGAAGCGGTCGGGCACTTTGATGACAAAATCCCTGTCCATGCCGCTCTTTTGGAATATATCTTCCATGAGTATGCCGCGCCAGTCGCCGCCGATAAGGGATATCGGAATAAGCTCTTTTGGGGAGAGCGCCGCGAGATTCGACGCAACATTTCCGCCCGCACCGAGATAGACCCTCTCGCCGACTATCGGCAGGGGATAGTGCGGAGTCTCGCGTGAGAGCTCAGATTTCGTCATATCCGCGTGCCAGTAGATATCAACGCAGAAGTCGCCGATTATGCCTATGCGCGCATTTTTTATGCCGACGCATATTTTTTTGACCTGTTCTTTTGAAAGCATATCTTACCTCAAATCAAAGCTGTTCTTTGAGCTTGTCATAGAGCGTGGGTATGGTTATCTGATGGTCGCCCTCAAAGTGCCAGCCCATGCCGCCGCGGCAGGTCGGACGGTTGACGATATTCTTGCGGGGGCGGTAATAGTAGTTCGGATCTTCGTAGCCTATCTTGCAGCGGAAGTTGCCCAGGCGCACGAGGTCGAAGTTCGCCGTGGTTATGTTGAACGTGGGATAGCCGAGGTTGCGCGCTATTGAAAGAGTCTTGAGGAACACCTCGGGACCGATAACGGCAGAGCCGAAGTTGAGAAAAACGCCGCCGTCAAGCTGCGACACGCTGTAAGCCATCTTCTTGAAATCAATGCCCGAGCATTTGCCGATAGCCTCCATGTCGCAGGTGGGGTGCTGGTGGATGATATCCGTGCCGAGCGCTATGTGATAGGTCGCGGGAATGTCCAGTTTATATGCGTTCCAGAGTATGCAGTCCTCGCGGTTCGGGAACTTCTCGGGGTGCATGTCTATATATTCGCCGAGCGCCTCGCCGTAGCCGATGTTGAGCTTTGCGCCGCGTTGAATAGCCTCGTTCATCCATGCTCCCGTCTGTTCCCACATTCCGAATGAGCCGTCCTCTATGGCGGTCGGCACATCTTCGGATGTGCCGCCGAGATACGCGAGCTCAAAGTCGTGTATGCTTGTTGCGCCGTTTGCGGCGATGTGCGTGATAACGCCCATTTTCATCAGCTCTATGACATAGCGTGAAAGGCGGTTTTTGACAACGTGCGCGCCCATGCTCCATATGACGGGATGACCGTTCTTGCGCGCCTTGACTATCCTCTCAACAAGCTCGTCAAAGCCTTCGTATTTGTATTCCTCGTGCGGGGTGATCCCGGGAGTCATCATGTTGTCTATGGTGACGAGATTGTGGCGATCCTCGGCTGAATATGTCTTTATTCCGGAAAAATCAAGCTGCATCTGTCTGCGAAGCATAATACCCTCTCCTTAAATCATCGTTCTTATCGGATTTTAACATATTGCTGTGGAATTTACCACAGTTTTACTAAAATTTGTTGCAAATTCCCACAAAAAGCGATACGCCCGCAGAATAACTGCGGGCGCGCCTGCTTTAGGATTATTTTTCGCTTGAATCCTTTTCGCTTTTCTCTTTTTCTTCTCTCGCGGCTCTCTTTTTCTTGATGAACGCGGGAGTTATCTTGTCGAGTATTTCATCGAGCTTTTGCCATTCGGCTTCGGCCTTTACCGAGTCCTCCTCAAGGCGTTTGTCCATGTCGTAGTACATGATGCTGCATCCGCAGTGGGGGCAGTTGGGCTTTAAGTCGAATATTCCGAGCTTACCGCCGCATTTCGGGCATTTGCGTTCCATTTATATCTCTCCTTCCGACTTGGATATCGTCTTTGAGTTGAGCTCGCGGCGGGCAATCATCTCTTCCTGAATGTCCTTGAGCTTCTTGCCCTCGAGGTCATAGAATCTGTAGGGTATGAGCGAGATGAGCGACGCCACGGGCGGGAGTATGGTGACCAGAGCCCAGAGCCAGAAACGGGTGTTTATCTGCGGGTTTTCAACAAGCTGAAGCGAGTTGTCCGCGAGCTGAACGGTGACAAGGCCGATGACCGGGATTATGGCCGTTGCGATAGCCGTGCAGAGCGAGCCCGTGAGCTTGCTGATGAAGGTCAGCAGCGAGAACGCCATGCCCTCGTTTCTTTCGCCCGTCTTCCACTCCATGTAGTCGACCGTGTCGCCGATCATCTTTGTGGGGACGACCATGTTTATGCTCGTCAGCGAGCTGAAGATGAAGCCCTGAATCATAAGCAGCGGGACAATGACCGCCGGGTTGCGATAGAATTTCATGCCGATTAGGAAGGTGGTCGTACCGACGAGTGCCTTGAGAATAGTTGTGCGAACGACTATCTGCTTCGACGTCCATCTTCTCTCGAGAGCGGGCAGCAGCAGATAAGTCAAAAATCCGGAAATAACTCCGGGGATTCCGATTATCGTGCCCCAGCTCGCCGCGCCGAGGGAGAATATGTAGAAATACTGCGCGAATGTGTCGGTAACTCCGCCGACGGTTGCGAGAATGTTGGAGCAGACTATGAGAAGCAGGGGCTTGTTCTTGAAAAGGAATCTGAAGCAGTCGAGAACCTTCGGCTCGTCGGAATTCTGAACCACGCGCTCGCGGCAGAAGATGCCGGAGAGCGAGAAGAGTCCCATGCCAACAGTGCCAGCGACAATACCCATCACGAGGAAGAGCTGGCGCATATTGATTCCGATAACGCCCTTGTTGCTCAGGTCGATGAGCAGGGATATAACGGGCGTAGCAAGTCCGCCGATTATGCCGGAGAGGAAGCGCGCCGAGGTTATGGCGTTCGATCTGTCAACGGGGTTGGGGGATATCGCGGCGGACAGACCCCAGAACGGGATGTCGCCTATTGTGTAGAAGAACTCCCAGATGAAATATGTGACGCACATGTAGATTATCTTGAGCGTCGTTGACTGAACTCCCGCGAGGAATTCCGCGCCACCGAAGAACACGACTGTCGCTATGCCGAGCGGTATCGGGACGAAGAGCAGATAGGGACGCAGTTTTCCGAGATTCGTGCGGGTCTTGTCAACTATCGTTCCCATCATCGGGTCGTTGAGTGCATCCCAGATGCCCATGACGGTTATCATCGTTGCGACCGCTGTGCTCGGTATGCCGAACACGGTCACAAGGAAGAATGTCAGCTGCATGCGGACCATGTTGTATCCGATGACCTGACCGCCGTTTGCTACGCCGTAGATAACCGTTTCTTTTACTCCGACGTATCGTTTTTCTTTCAGCCTTTCGTTGTTAGCCAATTTGTTTTCCTCCTCCGGGCGCGGAAAGCGCAGATGTATTTTCAGTGTTTTCGCATTCGTTTATGAATTTTTCCGCCGCCGCCTCATAAGCGCGCGGGTCGGTATAGTAGCTCTGCGCGTGAACCGCATTTTCGACCGTCAGCATTTCTTTTTGGGTCGGGCACGCGTCAAACAGCTCTTTCTGCATCTTTACGGGCACGAGCGCGTCTTTTGCGCCGTGAATAAAAAGTATCGGCACTTTCGCGCCGCGAACAGCTTTTATCGGCGACGCGTCGCGCAGGCTGTATTTGCAGATTATGCGGCAATACAGGTCGAATATATATAGCAGGGGAAACGCCGGGAGCCCGAACGGATTTTTGAGCTGATAGGCGAATTCATCCCATGCGCTCGTGTATGAGCAGTCCGCGATGATTCCCTTGACTGCCGGGTCGGTTATTTTGTCGCTCATCATTAGAACCGTCGCGCCGCCCATCGACACGCCGAGCAGGAATATGTCGAGCTCCGGGAATCGTTTGCGGGCGCAGTCTATCCAAAGAAAAGTGTCCTTTGATTCGTGCGTGCCGTAGCCTAAGAATTTTCCCTCACTCTCGCCGCAGCCGCGGTGCTCTGGCATCAGAATTGTATAACCCATGCGGTGAAAGTACGGTGCGGAAAAGCAGAATTCGCATATCCCTGAGCTGTGCGCCCCGTGGCAGGCGATTATCATGCGCCCGTTGCTCTTCTCGGGCAGGAGCAGGCGCGCATATATTTTTTCGCCGTTCGATGCCGTAAGCGTGAGCTTTTCGAACGGCATTTTCCCGAACTCTTCTTCGGCTTTTCTGTGATCTTTTGCAAAGTCATCCTCAACCTCGCCTTTTGCGGCGGGCAGCTTTATCGGCTTATACCATATTACCTGATTGAACAGGAAGCCGCATATCGCGAACAGCAGCACAACGGCTATCGCGAGCACAACAAGCAGAATTATTATCACGGTGTTCATAATTCGGCACCTTTCAGATATTCTATCGTATCAGACAAGCTCCATTATACGGGAACAAAACTCAAAAAGCAATACAAATTCAACATAAAGATAAAATTTATATACATAATTATATGAAACTTTTACAAAAAAAACAGATGGCAGGTAAAAAACACATTTTTCGGAAAAATAGCGTCAAACGCAGCTTGAATATAAAATAATTTTCATCGCTTCGGCTGTATTGATTTTTCGTTGCTTTCGTCGCCAACTTGAAAACACATATAAAAAGTACTCTTTTTTCGGTAAAAAATACCTTTACTCCGTGAAAAGCTATGATATACTTTAGAATAAGATGAAAAATATATGCACTTTTCACATGGGGGCATTGAAATTGAAGCTGAATATAAATGAAGAGAAGCGATATCAGACTATAGAAGGCTTCGGCGCGAGCGGCGCATGGTGGGCGCAGATAGTCGGAAACTGGACTCATGAGGATCCGATAAGCGGCAAACCGGTCAGAGACAGAATCAGCGAGCTGCTTTTCAGCAAGACCGAGGGCATCGGTCTTGGCATCTACCGCTACAATATCGGCGGCGGGTCGAAGCACAGCGGACGCGGCACATTCAGCGAACCCGCGCGGGCGACCGAGTGCTTTGAGACTGCTCCCGGCGAATACGACTGGTCGCGCGACGCCGCGGCGGTCTATATGATGCGCCGAGCCGCCAGCGACGGCGCGGACGAGGTTATTTTCTTCGTCAATTCCCCGATAGAGCGCCTGACGAATAACCATAAGACGCATCTCGACAAGCACCAGATATTCAGAGAAAATATAAAAAAGAAGAACTATCCTGCGTTTGCCAAATACTGTGCCGATGTTGCCGAGCATTTTATCGGCGAGGGCATACCAGTGAAATATATCTCGCCCGTTAATGAGCCGTTCTGGGTCTGGAACGGCGGGCAGGAGGGCTGCCACTACAGACCCTCGAGCTGCCGCAAGGTGCTCCGCGCGTTCGTCAAAGAGCTTGACGGCAGGAAAACTCTCGACGGCGTCCGGCTCTCCGGCTGCGAAAACGGCGATATCCGCTGGTTCAACAAGAGCTATTCACGCGCCGTTTTGGGCGATCCGCTCGTCCGCACTCGCCTCGGCGCTCTCGATATCCATTCCTATTGCCTGCATATGCCCATCCCGTTTTTTAACAATCGCATGAGCTTCCTAAAGCGGTTCGCGAAGTGGATGAGCAAAAATTATCCGGATGTCCCGGTCAATATGAGCGAATGGACTCATATGCAGGGCGGGCGCGACAAGGGCATGGACTCTGCGCTCGTCACGGCGAATGTTATGTATGAAGATCTGTCCGTGCTCAATGTTATCTCGTGGCAGCATTGGATAGCTGTGTCCGAGGTCAACTATTGCGACGGGCTGATATACATAAATCTTGACGATAAAACTTTTGAGATGACCAAACGCTACTATGTTACGGGTAACTTCTCGAAATATGTTCCCACAGGTTCCGTTCGCGTTGATGCCGCCTGCGATGATTCCGAGCTTCGCCTGCTCGCGTTCAAGTATGACGGCGGCTGTGCGGTTATAGTGATAAACAGCACTAAAAAAGGAAAAGAGCTGAGCCTGCCGGAGCAGTACTCAGCCGTAAAATCAGCGGTCACGGACGATAACAACGATCTTCGCGAATATGACATCGCCGCCCCCGAACATATAAAAATCACGCCGAGATCGGTGACGACAATTATTCTGCGCTGAGGTCGGATTTGAGCTTCTTTCTGTATTGATTCGGCGACATGCCGTATGCTTTCATAAACGCCTTTCTGAAATGGCTGCGGTCGCAAAAGCCGATAAGCCCGCTTATCGCGTCTATCGTCAAATCGGTACTTTTGAGAAAATATTCGGCGGAAGAGAGCTTACACTGCATGTGATACTGCGATGTCGATATGCCGTATTTTCTGATGAACAGGTCGTTCATCGTGTTCTGTGAGATGCCGAATTTCAGCGACAGATCTTTGTTCGTCAGCCGCTCGTTGCATTGCTTTTCGATGTATTTCTTTATGTCGAGAACGACATTGTCGGCGGTCTTGATATACGGCGCGTCCTCGCGGCTCCGGCTGTTCGCGGGGGTAGCCATCGCCATTTCGAATATGATTCCGTGGACGAGGAGCATCAGCTTCTTGTCATTGTCGAGCATATCCCTGCCGAGCGCGGTCTGCTTTATCTGGCTGTAATATGACGTGATGTCAAGGTGCTTTATATACACCTGCTGATCTATATTGTAAAAATCGAGCCACCTGTCTATGAGACCCCCGTATACCGTTACCCAGACTTTTGAATATGGCTTTTTGTCGTCGGAGTAGTAGGAGTAGCCGCTGCCTTTCTTTATTATATAGCAGTCGCCTTTTTCAACTGTGGTGACCGTTCCGTTGTGCTCGATATACCCGACCCCGTCGGTCACGCATTCGATTATTGTGTTTGAGTTGTCTTTTAGCGAGATTATGTAGTCGGCGTCGGGAAAGAGCCTGCCGAAAGAATGAAGATGAAAAAGATCGCTGTTCTGATTCTTGTCGTATAAGTACATCTCTTCGTTGAATATCGGCATAGCATCACCTTTTTTTACTCGTAGCATTTGATATTTTACTCTTTTATACTAACACATTGAACTCATCTTAACAAGGGGGAATATGACTGTGAAAATCGCCGGAAAAATCAAATCCGTTGTTTCTTCGGTCAAAACGCACTGGAACAAGCCGCCTAAAGAGCGGTATATGAGCTATAAGGAGATAGCCTCGCTCTCTGTTGGCGGCATAGGCGTCAGATTTATAGTCTACTGCGTGTCGAATATGATAATCGCCGTCGGCAATACGCTAATAGGCAACACTATCGGTATCGACCCCGGCGCGCTCTATGTCATATATATACTCAGTATCCTCTCGGGCTTCCCGCTGACTGCACTGCGCGCGAAGATGATTGATAATACGCGCAGCATGAAGGGCAAGTACCGCCCGTATATCCTGACCATGGGTATCCCGACGGTCATTCTCGGCATCGGCTTCGTGTGGATGCCGTATGAGCATATGTCGCTGACTGTGAAGTGCATCGTCGTTTTGCTGTTCAATGTCGGCTTCCAGTTTTTCTATAATTTCATGGTCGATGCCTATGAGAGCCTTATAAACGTCCTTTCGCCCAATACGATAGAGCGCTCGGATGTCCTCTCGATAAGATGCGTTGTCGAGAATCTTTCGCCGTCGATAGCGGGCATATTTCTGCCGATAGCGGCGCGGCTTATAACAAACGACAACACCCTCTACGATATGCGAATATACAGGGTGCTCTATCCGCATAAAATTTATCGACGCGCTCAAGGCGATAGCGCAGAACAAATATTTTTGGATAATCTCGCTCGCCGGCTGGATAGGCTTCCTCGAAAGCTCGTTCAACAGTATTCTCGGCTGGATGTATAACTATCAGGGCGCGTGCTCGCCGGGTCAGTATTCGCTGATAATCGCGATATCCGGCAACGCCTCGTTCTGGCCGAATCTTGTCGCGCCATTCCTTATCAGAAAATACGGCAAAAAGAAGATACTCGTCGTAACAAATCTTTTCAATATCGGCTTCATCGCGCTGATGCTCCCGATAGTCCGCCGAACGGGCGACCCGGGAATAATATGGATGCTGCTCATATGCATCTTCGTCAACCAGTTCATAACCTCGCTTGGTCATCTTCTCAACCCGAGCATCCAGGCGGATATAAGAGACTATCAGCAGTATAAAACGGGCGAGCGAATAGACGGAATGTTCACCGCGGTCGGGCTTATAGGCAGCGTCATAACGCTCACCACGGGTTCCGTTCTTCCTGCAATATACGAGGGCGCGGGACTCAACCGCAGCGTCGCTCTGTCGCTCGGATATGACGGCTCGAATGTCTATGATGTTCTCTATAACCATGACTATTTCGTCCGCATAAGCAGCGTTCTCGTTATCGCGTCCGTTATCGGCGCGGTGCTCAATGTAATTCCGTTCTTTTTCTATGATTTCACCGAGGTCAAGCAGAAGGCGATAGTCAAGGTGCTAAAAATAAGGGCACTTTTCGAGGACTACGGAAACAATGTCCTCGCAGACGATGCGCTTGTCGAGGCGGTCGATATTATAAAAGAAGCCAAAGAATATTCCGGACGCGAAATGAACGTCCTCTCAAAGGACGGAATAAAACAGGCGAAAAAGTCCGGCGACAAGGCGCTTGTAAAGGCGGCTAAGAAAGAGTATAATCTTAAAGCTCAGGAAAACGAGAAGATAGAGATATCCCGTTTTGTCCTCGCGGAGCTCGACCGCTTCAACACCCCGGAGGGCATGGAGGATCTTGAAATCGCGAAGAGAATAAGCGCGGCGGGGCTCGGCGGCTTCATGTCGGCAATAGAGCTCAAAAAGAGCGATGTCAAGCACATGCCCAAGGCGACCGCGCAGCAGAAAGAGCGCAGAAAAGATATGTTAAGACTCGTCGGCGATATCAAAACCGCGCGCAAGACCGCCGCGAAATATTATCCCAACGGCATCGAACCGTTTGACAGCTCTGTTTTCGCGGGGCTCTTCAAGCGTGAGGACGAGGCGGAAGTCAATATGAAGCGCGTCACGGACAGCATGAAGCTCGCCAAAGAGTCAAAAGATAAAGCATCTATTGCAGAGCTCAAAGCAGAGCTTCGGCATGTGCGCACCGAAAAACAGCGCGTTCAGTTTGAGATAAAGAAAGCGACCGACGAAAACTCGCTCTATTACAGAGCCGCAAAGCCGTATCTCGACGCAGTGAGAACGATAGCGCAGAGCGAGAATTACAGCCGATGCGAAGATATATTTGCCCTCTATGACGGGGCAAAGGAGCGCATCGCGCAGCACGAAAGCGCAGAGGCGGCGGTCTGATAATAAGCTCAAACAGGAGAAGAAAATGGACAGCGAACTCAAAAATGCTCTCTATGTGCGTTACACAAGGTCGTGCAGACCGCAGCATTTCGCCTCGTTGGCGAAGCCGAAAGCCTCGGAGCTGAACATGCTCCGCCACAGGCATCTCGTGGGAATCAAGAGGTGATATGGGATATCGCTAAAGACAACGGAAAAGCGGCCGACCATATCGAAATGGCGGGCTTTTATGCCTCCGCGATAATCAGCTACGGCAAGAACAAAGACGGCGAGCTGAAGCTGATGAAGCATCTGACGGTGCCGACCCTGCGCTTCAAGCCCGATCTGACCGAGTCGTCGTTCAGCCATAACTTTAACGGCTGCGCCGCCGTGATAAAGCAAAACGGCATGGCGCTTACGGAATACCCCGAGACCGTCTCTGTCAAGGGCGATTTGTCTGTATCTTCGCGAGCAGGCGACAAAACCGAGATTATCCGCAGGTTCACTCCCGCCGTCGATCAGCCCGCGCTTATCGAGACCGTTACGGTTTTCAATCGCTCCGATAAACCGCAGAAATACGAAGCATTCGGCGCATGTTACAGCGAGTCGGTGAATGCTTTCTGGTGCGTCGGGGACAAAAATATAACCGCCGAAAGCTCGGCAGTGTTTGGCGATATTTTCGAGCCGACCGCTCAGCGGAGCCGCGAATATGAAATTGCCCCCGGCGATTGTTTCACTTTTTATTGCGTCTATTATGCCTATCAAACCGAGATGCTCCCAGCATTTTCAATACATGACGAGATAGCGAAGCGCGATAAATTTATATCAAATATGTTCGGTTCGCTCAGACTCGAATCCGGTATCCCGGAGCTTGACGCGCAGTTTGCCCACTGCATTTTGCGCGGCAGCGAGAGCATATTCAAAACGGCGGGCGGACTCATGCACGCCCCGGGCGGCGGCAGCTACTATGCCGCCTTGTGGACGAACGACCAGTGCGAATATGCCAACCCGTTCTTCCCGTTCTCCGGCTACAAAGCCGGAATAGAGCAGTGCATAAACTGCTATTCTGCATATGAAAACTACATGGATCGCTCCGACAAGCCGATGCGCGAAAAGCGTCCGCTTGTTTCGAGCGTTATAGCCGAGGGACGCAGCTTCTGGAACGGAGCTGGCGACCGCGGCGACTGCGAGATGTACGCCTACGGTCTGACGCGATTCCTGCTCGAGATGAGCGATATCGCGCTAATAAAGCGCTTTTGGGATGATATAATCTGGTGCCTCAATTTCGCGCTCTCGCACAAGAATAATTACGGTGTTATAGAGAGTGACTCGGATGAGCTCGAAAATAGATTTGAATCCGGAAACGCAAATCTTTTCACCTCGTGTTTGACATATGACGCGCTCGGCAATGCCGCAGCGCTCGCCAAAGTTATAGGCGACGCAGAACACGCCAAACTGTGGACTGATGAGCGCACAAAGCTCAGAAATTCCATCGAAGAGTATTTCGGCGGAAATGTCGAGGGCTTCGAAACTTATAAATATTATGACGGAAACCGCGACCTGCGCGCGTGGATATGCATGCCGCTGACGGTCGAGATATTTGACCGCGCCGATGAGACGGTCAAGGCGCTGTTCTCGCCCCGGCTCTATATGAACGGCATGCTCCGCTCAACCTCCGCGAGCAACACCACATGGGACAGATCCCTGCTCTTCGCCCTGCGCGGAACACTGCTCGCCGGAAAAGCGGATATCGGCACGGAACAGACCGTGAACTACTGCAAAAACAGGCTGCTCGGCTCGCACTGCCCGTATCCGTTCGAGGCATATCCCGAGGGCAACAGAGCGCACCTCGCGGCCGAAAGTCTGCTGTTCGCGAGGGTAGTGACCGAGGGACTCTTCGGACTTCGCGCAGTCGGCCTGAACAGACTCAGAATAAAACCGCAGCTGAGCGGACTGTGCCCGTCGATAAAGCTGAGCGGCATACGCCTGTTCTCAAAACAGTTTGATATCTCTGCCGACAGCAGCGGCATAAAACTCGAACATGACGGTAAAACATATTCAACCGAAAGCCGCGAAGCGGTGTTCGATTTCAATACTTTAAAATTTGAATAACAAACTCCCGGTGCAATTTTTGCATCGGGAGAATTTTTGCGCTTGTATATTTATATATGAATCCGCACGCCGAAAACGCAAAACCGCCTTGCTTTCGCTTGGCGGTTATATTTATCAAAAAAGAAAGGGTCTCACAAGTACTGAACATGTCCGAAGACCCGCAGTCTACGTCCAAGACGCCTCATGCGTTCGCCCTTTCCGCTCAGAATATAGCATAGCCGCGAACGCGAAGTCAAGCGTTTGACAAAATATTATGAGCAAAGGGCAATATATCGGACAGTGGGTAAGTCCAAGACAAAATTCTGTTGATAAATTTCCGACGGCGGTGTAAGATGTAAATGACAGTGAGGGGTTAGAGACAGAAATGGCACCAATAACCACAAATGAATTATTATTGTGCGAGGCGAAATATGACAATACATGAGAGAATGAACGAAAATACGCCTTGTGGAGGTGATTATTCTGAAATCTTTTATTTTGATAACAATGGAAAACCAGTAGATGCCAAGGATGCAACAAGGTTTATTATCAGGGAATGTGATGACGATGGCAATTTAATTAAAGAAACATATGCAATAAAATAATTCAAGCACCCTGAGAAATCAAGGTGCTTGAATTATATCAAAAACTATAGCATTACCTTTAACGCCTCATCGCTCGAATTTCAATCCACGCCCTCCGTGGGGAGGGCGACCAATGGCTCCACATTTGAACCCCCGTTATTTCACGATTTCAATCCACGCCCTCCGTGGGGAGGGCGACGATTTACGACATTAGCGAAAACATGGGACTTGTCATTTCAATCCACGCCCTCCGTGGGGAGGGCGACTATTGACTGCGATGACGGCGCGGTGTGGCTTAAAAATTTCAATCCACGCCCTCCGTGGGGAGGGCGACTCCGGACTTGTCCGCTATTGCCTTGCCCTCGAGCGACATTTCAATCCACGCCCTCCGTGGGGAGGGCGACAATCGCCCTGACCGGCAGCATACAAACGCGCAAGTATATTTCAATCCACGCCCTCCGTGGGGAGGGCGACCTACCAAAAACACGAACGAGCGCGCCAACAATACCATTTCAATCCACGCCCTCCGTGGGGAGGGCGACACTGTCGCCTTGTAAAATCCCTTGCAGGACTTCCATTTCAATCCACGCCCTCCGTGGGGAGGGCGACGCTCGTCGGAGCTATCACGGCAACGATAATTACAATTTCAATCCACGCCCTCCGTGGGGAGGGCGACTGCTTGGGTTCTTTATGAGAACTCGTTTGAAGATATTTCAATCCACGCCCTCCGTGGGGAGGGCGACGCAGAACAAGATTATTGCAAGTTTTACAAGACCAAAATTTCAATCCACGCCCTCCGTGGGGAGGGCGACCAAAAGAAAACAGCCTAACCAAAGCAGCACAGACATTTCAATCCACGCCCTCCGTGGGGAGGGCGACTGCCCTGACTGGCAGCATACAGACCCGCAAATATATTTCAATCCACGCCCTCCGTGGGGAGGGCGACACTCCCGCTTCTGCGGCGTTGTCCGTTATCCGATATTTCAATCCACGCCCTCCGTGGGGAGGGCGACATAGACTGGTCAATTTTATTGCCAAATCTGTCAAATTTCAATCCACGCCCTCCGTGGGGAGGGCGACAAGACTCTTCAAGCGGTTCTGAACTTAACATTTTTATTTCAATCCACGCCCTCCGTGGGGAGGGCGACGCAAAAGCGGAGGCGCACAGCGTGGAAGTACCCGTATTTCAATCCACGCCCTCCGTGGGGAGGGCGACATTTGCCGTGTTTAATCTTTGTCACTTCGGCGGTTATTTCAATCCACGCCCTCCGTGGGGAGGGCGACCGATACGCCCAACCCCTCAAGACCATATGCCCTGTTATTTCAATCCACGCCCTCCGTGGGGAGGGCGACATTGACACAGTACTCATAAGCGTCCACTTTATTGTTATTTCAATCCACGCCCTCCGTGGGGAGGGCGACCGTATTTTACCGAACTCATCGACGAAAGCTCGTCATTTCAATCCACGCCCTCCGTGGGGAGGGCGACAAAGGAAAAAGCGCGCATTGCGTCCGCGATAAACAGAATTTCAATCCACGCCCTCCGTGGGGAGGGCGACAGAACAAGATATATAACTGACACAGTTATTGAAAATTTCAATCCACGCCCTCCGTGGGGAGGGCGACTTTTGCAAAGTTAATATTGTAGAGTCATCGGCAAAAATTTCAATCCACGCCCTCCGTGGGGAGGGCGACACCGACCGCGAAGATTGCTATACCGATAAGGAAAAATTTCAATCCACGCCCTCCGTGGGGAGGGCGACTTTGACTGATTCTCAGTGCAGTCTTTAACAACATGATTTCAATCCACGCCCTCCGTGGGGAGGGCGACTTCGAGATATTCGACATCTTCCAAATTAAGTGTAATTTCAATCCACGCCCTCCGTGGGGAGGGCGACAGGCTTGTCCGGCTCGCTTTTCTTTCTGATAAAAATTTCAATCCACGCCCTCCGTGGGGAGGGCGACTCCACCCGCTTATATCAAGAGTAAGTTCCATAAGTATTTCAATCCACGCCCTCCGTGGGGAGGGCGACCCTCCCCGTTCTCGCCCTCTGTGGGCGTTTTTTCATTTCAATCCACGCCCTCCGTGGGGAGGGCGACAATCAAAAGAAACAGGCTTAAAAGCACATTGAAATTTCAATCCACGCCCTCCGTGGGGAGGGCGACGATATAAACTTTTTCATATGTTCACCACCTAAAAAGAATTTCAATCCACGCCCTCCGTGGGGAGGGCGACAAAAGCCAAAAAAACACGCGAAGAAGATAAGAGATTTCAATCCACGCCCTCCGTGGGGAGGGCGACTATATGCTTGCTATAAGTATTTAATAAAGAAAAGAATTTCAATCCACGCCCTCCGTGGGGAGGGCGACGCTGGTATGCAAAAGGTTGTTTGGGATGTCTGTATTTCAATCCACGCCCTCCGTGGGGAGGGCGACTGCAAAAATATACAAATATGCAATGCTATGCTTGTACATAGTGCATATAAAACTATATATTTTTGCGACAGCTGTGCTTTTTACTTGACTTAAACAGTCGTAAAAGCACGGCTTTTTCGGTGCGAACATACGGCACTTTTTATGATCGATGCCGTTTCGCACTAAAGCATAAGGAGTCCTTCCGGCTGATATCCGGCCTTGGCTCCGATATGCTCTATTTTTGTCTGATAGTTGTTCCCGAGATTATAAAATCTCAGACTGTCCTTTTCGGTGTCAATGAGCTGTTCGAGCTTGTGCTTTACTAATCTGTATTGCGCGGCATCCAATACACATTCAAATACACTGTTCTGAACCCGCTGACCGTAATTCACACATTCTTTCGCAACTTTTCGAAGCCGCTTTCTGCCGCCGGCGTCTTCGGTGTTGACATCATAGGTTATCAATACGAGCATAACGCACCTACTTCCACAGGAACGGGGGATATTCGTCAATGTCGCCGCGGATGTAGCGCGCTAACAGAAGTGCCTGAATATACGGCACGAGCCCCCATTGTATCTTCTCTTTCAGGAACGGGTGAGTCAGGTTTTCGTCCCGCCTCGATTTCCAAAGTTTGAAGAACGATCGCCGACCGTCATCGGTGAGGAGTACGGCGCCGCTGTCTGTTTTCACAAACATATTGCTCTGAAACGAGCGGTTGTTTATTCCGCTGAGCACAAATCTGTCGGCAAACGACGGGCGCAGTTCTTCCATAAGGTCGAGTGCGAGCGATTTCCTGCCCGAGCGGTCGGTGTGCATCATGCCGACATATGGGTCAAGCCCTACGCTTTCAAGTGCGTTCGCGCAGTCGTTTGCAAGCAGACTGTAGGCAAATGAGAGAAGCGCGTTCACGCAGTCGAGCGGCGGACGACGGTTTCGCGTCTCGAAACCGAAACATGGGTCGGGGTTGAGTATAAGCTCGTCGAATACCGAAAAATATGTGCTTGCCGCTTCACCCTCAATGCCGCGGAGCGACCCGTCGTCCGTGCAGCTGCGAGCCGTGTATACGGATTCTTTCAGCTTTTCCGATGCGTCTTTTACTTTCCCTGCATCAATGCTCATCGGGTGGTCGCGCAATGAACGCTCCAATACCCAGCGGGAGTTGAATATCTTTGCAGTGATGAAATTTTTGGCTGTCTGCAGGCTTTCACTCGGACTGTCGGCGATGCGGTATTGCTGCCTGCGCAGCAGCACATTGCCCTGCACTCCGCCGTCGACTCTCGCGAGGAACCGTCCGCTTTGAGAGAAGAATGACAGCGACTTGTTTTGCTCTGCACATTTGCCCATGAGAGCCGGGCTCGCGCCCATGTATGAAAAAGTCACTATCTGTTCGAGACTGTGCAGAGGGAATCTGCCCATCTCCGCGCCGTCCTTTTTGACAACAACATTTTCTCCGTCGAGCGTCAGATAGGCGTCGGGAGTCAGAATATAGAGCGAGTTCATAAGCTTTTTCAATCGAAGTCACCGTCCTCGCCGATAGCGGAGTCTATATATTCCGCCGCGCTTTTGTTCTTGCACAGGGCAGGGAGACAGAGCTCCTTGAGTGAACAGGCGTTGCAAAATTTGCCTGTCTTGACTTTGGGCGTGTAGCCGCGGCTCATGTAGCTGTGCATCTCGCTGACTGCATCTTTCACCGCTTGGCGCAGTTCGGCGTTTATATAAACTTTTTCGCGCCGATGCGTCTCACCGTAGAACATATATCCGAGTTCAATCTCGACTCCGAGCATCTCTTCAAGGCACATTGCCTGCGCGCACAGCTGAAGCCTGTCGGCATCGCCCGCTTTAGAAGATCCGCTTTTGTATTCGATCGGCGTCGGCATCCATCTGCCATCGCGCCCGCGCAGTTTCGCGCCGTTTTCGTCATCGCGTCTGAATTCGACAACGTCGCATTCTCCGCTTATTCCGAGCTCTGACGAGAATACCCGCAGAGCCCGGACTGTTATCAGATCGCCGCGCTTTTCGCTGAGCGACGGGTCGTGCGCCCGTTCGTGGAATATTTCACCGTTTACAGTGCGCAGATTTTCTGCCCAAAGTCCCTCAATGTGAATGAGAGCCCAACGTCTGCGGCAAAAAGCAAAGTGCTGTATTCCGCTTATTTGCAGAAAATCACACTCCCTGTATGTCATTATACTCCCTCGATGATCTCGGGCTCAAGCCCGGGAAGCTCATCTACAGATATAATATAGTCATCCGCGCTTGAGGGGATGTTGACATCGGGCTTCAATTCAACGTGAACGCTGCGATGTACCTTGCTGCTCGAATACTGACCGTCCTTGCAGTTGTGTTTCCACCAATAGACGCGCAGAACCTCCATCGAACCCTCTGGGCGCGCCGAAGAAGCGTCGTTGAGAAACAGCGTGCGCAGGCACTCTTTTATAATATCCGCGTCTTCTTCTGAAAATCCGGTCTTCTCGGCGAGCTGAACATTTATCGAGCCCTTTATCTCGTAGAGACCGAACTGGACGAAATGCTTCTGACCCATTGTGTCGGAGGAACGCGCCGAAGCGTCCTTGCCGTCCTTGACGGGCTCACCGTTGACGCTCTTGGTTATCTGAATAGAGCGAACCTCTATCGGTGATACGCTGACGCCCTGATGTATGCTGACCGGACCGCGCACGCCGACCGATACGCCGCTGCTGCCTTTTGACTTGAAAGCGAACACCTGACCGAATGAACGGACATCGAGCCACTTTTCGCAGGCTTCTTTTGCGTATTCGTTTATGTCTTTCGTCTTTATGTTGCTTGACGCGCGTTCGCTCAGGCTCTTGCAGCCGTCGTCGCTGCGGTCTGCGGACTGGACGAATATGTCGTTGCCGAGATCCTGCATTCTGTTGCGTATTTTGCGCTTGATGCAGACATCGGACATCTCGCCGTAGCCGGAGTAATCGGTGCGCGGGCGGTTGCCGTTGAGCGGATCGCCGTTTACATTTGCCTGGTTTGCGGATACAAGAACTACGAAATCGATTTTGTTGTTAAGAGCTGCCATTTTAATTTTCCTCCTCGTTGGTGCTTTCTTTCTTTGTGTAGAGTTCACTGCGCTGCAGGTAATAGCCCAAAAGGTAACTGTCCTCAAGCTGGCGGTTGAGGTCTTTCTCGTCGAATTCGCTCAGATGACCGAAAATCTCGCCGATGAGGTTGTTGTAGTATATTCTCATTCCGGGCGAGAGCTTTGCAAAATATGGATTGAGACTGTCGCGGATTATGCGTGAGGCGTACATCGGTCTTTCGCAGAAAACCGACTGCATCCTTATTGCGTTCGGCTCTCTCTTCTCGTCTCTGTCATAGGTGTCGCGCTCGACCTTTTCCATGACCGCGAGCAGACGCCCGAACTGATAGCTTCTGTCTTTCTTGTCTTTTTCAAGGGCCATTTCCCATTCCTCCTTTTTAGTAACGGTCCTGTATGCATATATAACCGCACAAGCGTTATAGAGAATTTTTATGCGGTTTGATTTTGTGTCGTAGGCGAGCGGCATCGATGCTCTGTGCATCAGCGCGCGGACGATGTCCTGCGGTATAGGCGCTTGGTCGATAACACTGTGGAGCAGCCTTTGCGCCTGCTCGCGCATCACTCGGTCGTCGACGCTGAGTTTCCCGTTCTGCTCTGTGCCGAAGGCGCACTTGACTATTTCCCATATTGACGGGGACTGATAGCCGAACTTTCCGCTTGACCAGTAACAGTGCTCCTTCCAGAACGCGAGACGGTTCAGGAAATCCGAACCTTTCAGCTCATTGTAGTATGTTATGGAGAGTCTGCCTGTTGTGGCGGCGTCAAACGACGCTATAACAATATCGTCCTCCGCCGGAAGCTTGTCCTGCCATCCGCTCAATGCCTTTTTCAGGTCGGCTTTGTAGTCGGTCGGAGTAGCCGGAAAATCTTTTTTCTCTTCTTCGTCGCTGTAGTTGGGCGTCAATGTTTCGGAGTCCTTGAACAAGGATGTATCTCCCTTTGGATTCCAACAGACGAAAGTTCTGCCGCCTATTATAATTCCCTGATTCGCCGCAACCCAGGCGAGAGCGTTGTGCGCTTTCTGAGAGGTCTCGTATCCGATGGTAGCCGCCTGCTGTGAGTCGGTGAAACGCCCTCTGTAGGTGAAATTTGAGCTGTCGTTTGCCGATATGAGCTTTGCGCCGTATGCCGATGCAACGGTTCCTTTCGGATGACTTTCGGTTATGCGTTCGTCTTTGCCCGATATCATGCAGAGCTTTTTCGGGGCTTTATTCTGCAATGAACTGTAGTATCCGATAAATGCGTCAAAAAGGCTTGTGTCTTTATAACACGCATCATTGTCGCCCGTGTTCATAACGCGCCAGCGAATTAAGCTTTTATCATACTTGCTCAGTGGCTTTCCGCTCTCGTCAAGCTCTATAATATTTTCGTCGGCGAGGTCGTCAACTATAGTTCCGCTCTCGACATAGGCGAGTATCGCGCGCACTTTCGGGTGGCTGAATTCGGATTCAGCCCATGCCCTGAGCTGGTTCAGATATGACTCGTGTCTCTCCGGCATATACGTTGCAATGTATCGCAGCTGATCGCTCAGAGGATGCGCGCATGGAGTGTCGCCAACGCGTCCGGCAGAGCGTTCGGTTGCCGGAATAATAGTCTTAGTGTTCTTTTTATCCTTGGCAACATCCAAAGCTTCTTTGAATTTTCCATATTCGTCAAGAAGTATTTCTATCTGCGCGTTCTGGATGATGTGAGATATCGGCATCAGTGTGACATGGTTGTCGAAGCTTTTTCCAACTGAATCGCTGTGACAGTCATATGTCTCAACGGCTCTTTGCCATATGCTCATTTATTCCACCTCCCCGAATTCTCTGAGCCCGATGAAATTGCTGAGTTCTTCGCCGAACGGCTTTATCGCCATGTTTTCGCGCACCGTTTTTGTTATCGTGCACTCCTCGGGTCGGGGGAATGTGATAACGCCCTTTTCCATCGTCGGGTACCAGAATCGAACGGTCATTCGGTTTTTCGTCTCGTCGGAATACGCTTCGTCCGCGTAGGTTATCCCGTGGTACATCAGCCCGAATGCGAGTTCGGGCGTCTCATCGTATGCGCCTTTGCCGCTCCCGAATTCGCATGGCTCAACATAGCCCTGACATTCGCGCGCGCCGAGGAAAATATCCCTGCGCCCGCCTTTTTCAATCATGCGCTTTGCTATGTTGTGATGCTTGTTCTCGTTGCGGTCGCCGATGAGCTCCGGGCGGTTCTCGTTCCACTCAAAATGTGCCTGCACCTGATAACGGCAGTCTTTGAGATAGGTGTAGAACGAGAGGTCGTTCCCGCCGTTGTATTTTATCGGTCGGATGCCCTTGACCTCAGTTTGAATGGGGTTCATCACTCTGACCTTGTCGATATACCAGACGATAGTGGGCTTCCAGTAGATCGAGTGAAGAATACCCTTGAGAGCTTCGTATGTCGGGATTTGATAGCTTGCTTTTTCTCCGCCAACGCGCATTACCGGGTCGGAGAAAAGCGCGTAGTCTCCGAATACTTCAAATGTCACTATATTCGGATGTTCCATATGCTGCACACCTCCTGTGTTTATTTATAATGTGATTGCTTCGCGGCTTTCGCCGTCAAGATTGAGTCCGAAATCTTCGTTGTAGAATTCTTCGCTCAGCGCGAGCGCGATGCCGTCTGCTATGGGGTGGAGCGCACCGCTGTCCGCAAGGGCTCTGCGCTGATTTTCATAGAGCGAGACGGTGTATGCCCGCGCTTTTTTGATGAGCTTTTTGAGATACTTTATGTCCTCTTCGACCCGTTTTGAGCCGAGTTCGGTGATTATCTCTTTTCCCTCGCCGTATGGCACGATAACATCGGTCGTGCGGCTGCCGAAGACAGTGAACCTGCTCCCGGCGGTCTTGAATGCCTGAGTCAGCGCGTATTTTTCGCCGTTTGCTTTTAAATAAGGCGCGTTCGCGAATGTCCTGTCGAGCGAAAGAAGATCAAAGAGAGTGAACGGCGAACCGTCGATTTTTATCGGCATATCCTGCGCGCCGATGTCGGATTGAATATAGAACTTCTTATAGTAGGCGTATACCGCCTCGTCAGATGTAAGCCCCGACGGGTACTTCTCGGGATGATATTTGTAGTCGGACAGCAGGGACATGCACGCCATCTTGCCGTCTTTTATACTTCTGAGCATGCCGAGATCTTCGCCGCGGCAGTTTATTATGAACACGTCTGCGGCTCCGTTAAGCTCGCCGTTGCGGTTGCATCTGCCCGCCGCCTGAATCACGCTGTCGAGCCCCGCGCAGAGCCTTATCACGCAGCCGAAAGATACATCAACGCCCGCTTCTATGACTTGCGTCGAGATGCAAACCACTTTCGGCGCGTCTGGATCTGTGCGCCTTTTTTCAAGCGCGCTGTTTATCTCGGATATGACCGTCATTCTGTGCGCCATGCACATTCCGGCGGAAAGATGAAAAATCACGGTGTTTTCCAAATTCATTTCAGTGAACAGATACGCCGCTTGCTTTTTGAGATTGCATATGACAAGCAGACTGTCCGTTCTGTCAAGCTGTTCTGCGATAAATGCGGGGATTGCGTCAAGCCGCATGCCGCCCTTGTCGATTATCTGCGTGCGCCTGAACACTCGCCACAGCTCCTCGTCAAACGGCACAATATCTTTTATATTTTCTGTCATCGGGTGCGCCGTCTGTTCGAGGCACGGTTGAGTCGCCGAGCACAAGACTATAGTCGCGCCGCAAACCTCCGAAAGAAAGTTTACCGCCGTGTTGAAAAGCGACAGCATTTCGTTTGGCACGGTCTGAACCTCGTCTATGACTATCACGCTGTCGCACAGTGCGTGCATTCTGCGTATGCATGAGGTTTTCCCTGCAAACAAAGTATCGAGCAGCTGCACAAGAGTGGTTATTATCACCGGCGACGACCAGTTTTCCGTTAATAACTGGGCGCGCTTAAGCTCGTCCGCGTTGTCCTCGTCGAGAGCGACGTTTGAATGGTGCTCCGTTATGATGTTGTCGTCTCCGATGAATTCTCTTATTATCTTTGCGTTCTGGTCGAGGATACTCAGCAGGGGAGAAGTGAATATGATTCGTTTCTTCCGATGTGTTTTTGCGTGAGCCACGGCGAATCTCAGCCCCGAGAGAGTCTTGCCTGCACCAGTCGGGACATTGAGCCTGAATATGCCGGGCTCTTCTTCTGCGGCGGCGCGGCAGATGTCGGATATCTGCTTTCTCGCCCCGTCTATCGGTCTTGTGTTTGAAAATTTGCCGAGCTTTTCTTCAATGTGTCCGAGGCACTCGTCCCAATCCGCTTCAACTTGCGGGAACTCCATGCTTTCCATGAATTCCGCCGTGTCGCGCCTGTCTCCCTCGATAACTGCCGAGAGCAGAAGCCGCGCCAGCAGGCTTATCTGAAATTCATATTCTTCAGCTTGCCGCGCGCTTCTCTTCGGATTGCGCTCTCTTATGCCTTCAATAATTTCAGTAAGCTGTTCTGCGGCTTCGTTGAACTGCGATTTCAGTTCGGCGTCTGAGAAGCAGTATTTGTTGAAGTTTTTCTTCGCCTCGTCATAGTCGATGCCGTCTTTTGTCAATCTGTGTTCAAAGCCATTTTTGTGGTCGTCATTCACCGCGTCAAACTGCCCGTGATGCGCGCCGACCGCATAGGCGAGAAGCTCGCGCACCTCGTTGTCAACGCCGTCGGACATCTCAAAAATATATCTGACCGCCGCGAATGTGTGGTTCACTTCGCCGCGCCGGAGCGTGTTGCCGGGCTGTATGTAGTCGAAGAACTTTTTTGTCGCCTTGCCTAAATCGTGAATCTTCCCGCAAAAACTTCCGACTTTGTCTAACTCGATACATCGGAGCGCCTCTGCGACATATTTCCCGCTGTTCTCGTTGTGAGCTTTCAGTGTTTGTTCGTCATATTCCGGCGGTTCGGATTTTTCAACGAGCCGCAGGTGAGCTATAGGCTCCATTGTCTCACTCCCCGTATTTTGTTTGTTTCACCATACATTTTATAGAGAAAATTGTCAACTTAACTGCAAAAACGATGCGATTTTTGTCGAAAATGATGCAAAAGCAAAAAGTTTAGTTCTTCTTTATAACAAAGCTCCCGACGCTGTCGTCGCCGGGCGAGGCGATGACATTCATAAACGTGTTCTTCGACATAACGGCAAAATACCCGCTTGTTTCAAATTTTTCCGGGAAATGCTTTTCGATTTTTTCGAGCGCTGATTTCAGCGCGAAAACAGCCGCCACGCCGTGCTTGCAGATGCCGCACGCCCAGCAGTCGCAGGTGATGTTTGCAATCATGCCGTTCTTGTAGTCAAATTCAACCTCATGCAGCTCGTCCGTGCCGACTATCGCGTGCCCCTTGCCGTTTTCAACGCTGAGATACATAACCTCGCCGCAGTTGAAGTCGGATTTGCCTACCATTATCGTGTGCTCGTATGCTCCCATGCCCTCGAGATCGTCGAGGCTATAGAACTTGTTTTCCTTCGCGCTCACATATTCCTCATCGGGTTTTGCGGGAGCTTTGAAGTAGGGGAGTATCTTTCCGAACGGCACGGTATTTTTGTCAAAAGAGAACAGTTCGTCGCCGACATAGCAGAACTCGCCGGAGATATCCGTGTCGATTTTTGCGATTACTCTTTTGTAGTCGGACAGCTTTATCTTGAATGTGTATGACACATCGATAACTTTGCCGCGCTTGCCCTCGAGCTTGCCGTCAACATAGACGAGGTCGCCGACATGCAGGTCGAAAAGATTGTTGTAATATGTGCAGTCGAAGCCGCGCTGCGGGAAATAGACCCTCACGAGCGATTCCCTCGCGGGAGCCTCTTCGGGAGCTTTTGTCTCGGTCTCGGGAGCTTTCTTTTCAACTTCTTTTTCCGCAGTAAAACCTATCTTGAATTTCATATGTATCTCTCCGTTCCTTATTTTCTGATTCTATTCTATCACGGCAGGTGTGTCAAAAAACGGACAGTAAATTTCAAAAGCCTTGTAATTGGCGGCATTTGCGCCGACTTTGTCTCTTGGCGGTGACAAACGGAATGCAAATCGGGGGGCTTATCACTTTAGCTGTAGCAAGGTAAAAGCAAGTGACCCAACCGGTCTTTATAATCAAGCTTTCAATAGCCGCGCCGCAGTATCCGAAATCTATCTGGGAAAGGCGGGCAACATCACCGAAGCGCCGCCGACTGGGAGTCGCGAGTTATGTATTTCGAGGCCTCGTTGAGCGGCTTGTAGGGGTCGGCGACCTCGACGACCCTTTGATGCGTGAGCGTTACGGTGTTTTTTGGAGATGATGCAAGTAAAGCAATCCTTTAGTCACTTGCCACTATTATAGATTTTCAAAGCAGGCGAACGAAGTTCCGCCTATGATCCGTAAAATAAGTTTTTGCAAAGATCCCGTGCCGCTGTCGCGGCAGCGGTGCGTCGAGTCGCCGCACCCTACAAGGTGCTTATAAATAAAATTGTGCAAACTCCGTGGGCGGATGATATCTGTTCTTACATCGTTGTGATATTCGCAATATTGATACGACTGTCTATATCCGGTACCCACACCCGCGCCCTCCAACTTATCAACACATCCCTATCTCATGTCGAAATAAAAAAATCCTACCCACGAAAGCCGTGGATAGGATTTGCTGTTTTACTCGTTCGGTTTATTTATACTGTGCGAGCACATCCGACGCGAGGGCTGTGAGTTCGTCTTTTACACTCTCGGGGGAGAGGACTGTCACATCTGCGCCGAAGTTCATTATCCATGTCAGGAACACGGGGCTCACAAACACTTTTACGCGCATGTCAAAATGTGTGTCGGTGATATTTGAAAACGCAGTGTCGAAGCCGAATTTGTCTATCATGACATTTGCGAGCTTGTTTTCGCAGCGGAGCGTGACCGTCTCTTCGCGGCCGCCGTACATTCCGAAGGTCTGCTTTGAATAGAGCGCCATATCGAAATCGGCGAAGAACTCCGCGCCGTCGCGCTTTTCTTCGGTCGGCTGAATTTTTGTCATCTTGTCGACCCGGTAGTGCTTTATCTTGTTCTCGTCCGAGTCGTAGCCTATCATGTAATAATTTTCATCATCCCAGGTCAGCGCCCACGGGCTGATGCGATATATTTTGCCGTCGTGGCGCAGCTTCTTCTGCTTGTGCTCGTCCCAGGTGAAATATTGAAACGCTATCTTTGCGTCGCGGTTTATCGCGTCGTGTATGTAGTCGACGGCATAGTAGATGCTCTCGTTCATTGCCTTGATGCGGTTCGAGACAAAGACCTGCCTCTGCAGTTCCTGCGCCTCATATCGGCTCGCAAAGCCCTCGATTTTCTTTATCAGCTCGTTGCTCTTCTTGTGCGTGATAAAGCGCGAGGACTGAACCGCGTCGACAAGAAGCTTCAGCTCCGGCAGCTCGAATTCGCGGCTGATGACATGATAAGTCACGCTCTTGCCCTTCCTCTTTTCGATGTCGAGCCCGAACAGACAGAGCACTTCAATGTCGTTGTAGAGCGTCTTGCGCTCCGCGTCGATGCCGTATTCGCCCAGCGCATCCGATATCTCGGCGAGCGTCATCCCGTGCTCGTCGTCCGTGTTTTCGAGTAGGATCTTCATCAGATAGAGCAGCTTTATTTTCTGGTTTGATTTTTTAGCCATTTTTGTATCCTCCGATTTGATTTACGGATATATTATAAAATATTTCGTGTACCAAAAAACGGACTCTGCAAAGTTATTATACGGCATATTGCCAAATTTTGCAATGAGCAAAATGTTATTTTTTGTCAAAATAAAGTTCGCTATTGAAAAAGCGCTTGACAAAAAACGGAACATGATAAAATGAAATAAAAATTACAGCAAAAGGAGAAAATTATGGATCTTGTTATCGGCATTATTTTTGATGTTATCGCAACTGCGGCTTTGGTGTACCTGTTTATCTTCGGATATAACAGCGAGTATGAGGCGGCGACTATTATCGCTCCGGTGCTCATTTATATCATCTGGAGCAGACGCGCTCAGATGATAAAGACACGCAAATGGCGCGAGTCGATTGAAAAGCAGATGAAAAACAAAGACGAAAAAGAGTCATAACCAAACAAAAAAGCGGCGGCAAACCACTCAAGGCTTGCCGCCGCTTTTTATTAACTTACTTTGCGAACGCGTCGTTGTGGGTCAGCGCGAACCAGATTTTGCAGAACAGCTCGCTCTTTCCGCATACGTAGAGAATCGTGTCGGCGAAAAGCTTGACTACATTGCCCCAGTCGAAGAAGAACTTGTTCTCCGCCTCCGGTGCGCCGTCGTAGTCGAGGGTGAACGCCTGGGTGTAGAGGATGCCGCCCTCACCGAAAACCTCGGCGCGGACATAGCTGCCTATCTCGTCGGAGTAGTCGTCGAGGTCGATCTCGGAGCCGACATGAATGACCTTGCCGTCCGCTATCCAGTGAATCGTCAGATAGTTCTCTGCGGTTATCGCTATCGTGTCCTCCTTGTCGTCAACGGCGATGTTTGTTATCACCGGCTGAACAAGATCGGGCGATGCGTACCACTGACCGTTCTCGTCTGCGACATTATATCCGACTTCCTTGCTGAACTGTTCGAGCTCGGGGGTATTCTTTATATATCTGCTTCCCGCGAAGAACGCGCCCTGCTTCATGCACTCCTTGAGGTTATCGACCGTGTTCGAGGGCATGAGCATTATCGTCCAGCCGTTGTCCATGGCGGAGAGGCGATGTGCGTCGGAGCTTGCAAAAGCAAAGACGTTGCGCCCTGAGGGTACGACCTTCTGGAGCAGGATATCCCAGAGCTTGCGGTCGTGGCGGGTGCGGTAGTCGCCCTTGGAGTTGACATCGATGCCGAGGCAGGAGGGATACATCTTGAGCAGACGGGCGAACTTGTTTATGTCATAGTCGTAGTCTTCGTTATAAGCCTTGTCGAAATCCTTTTCGTTGCGCGCGCCCGTGTATTCGCCGGGGTGGTTGATGACCGAAAGACCGCCGAGCGCTTCAACGTTCTTTATCGGAGTCTCGTAGTCGCTCGTGCCGCCAAGGACACCGTTGCCGTAGTCAACGAACCAGGAGTTGACATGCGAGTTGTTGAACGAAGTCGGGTTGTTCTCGATGCCGTAGGGGACGCGGAGCATTCCGCGGCCGCCTCTGTCGCTGCCGGAGGTTATCTGATTGTAGCGCCCCTGAGTCAGTCCCGTCGGCTTCTCGAAGCCGTTCTCGCGTCTGAATCCGAGCGCGAGCTGGAGCGCGGGAACATAGTTCGGCTCTGTCCAGCCCCTGTCAACGGTGCCGTGATCGGTTATCGCGAGAATGTCATAGCCCATTGAATAATAGGTCTCGATGACATATCTGAAATCGTTGTCGCCGTCTGAAACTATGCTGTGGTTGTGCAGGCTCGCCTTGTATTGACCGTAGTTTTTCCAGTCAACCGTGGCGTAGGGGTTTGTTATCGCGTAGTCAACGTCCTTCGTGTCCGCGTCCTGCGCGAAGACTGCGGGAAGCATCCCGAAGAGCATCACTGCGGCGAGGAAGAACGAGAGAATACGCTTGAAATTGGTTTTCTTCATCTCATGACTCCTTTCATTTTGCGTATGCGAGAAAATGCTGAAATCATTATACAATATTGCGCCGCAAAAGTCAAAAATTTTATGCGCATTTGCCTAATTTTTGGTCTTGAATATGGAAAAAGCGTGTTATATATGTTAAAATCATATAAGTATCTCGACGGAGGACGATATGGATATAAGAAATGAGCTCGAACAGCTCAGAGATGAAAAGTACAGGGAGTTCGGCTTGTCGCTCCTGCCAAATGTCGACAAGAGCAAGATGATCGGCGTGCGCCTGCCACAGCTGAGAGCGGTCGCGGCGCGGATAAAAAAAGAAAGCCCCAAGGGCGTTATGCCCGATCTCCCGCAGGGCGATATGTTTGAAGAAAAGCTTGTGCGCGGATTCGTTATTGCAAGTGCCGATCTGCCGTTCGAAGAGCATCTGAAAGCGGTGGCGGATTTTGTGCCGGAGATAGATAATTGGTCTGTATGCGACAGCTTCGTGAACAGCCTCAAGTTTTTCAAAAAAGACAGGGAGCGTGTCTGGGAGTTTTTGCAGCCGTATTTTGATTCCGATAAGCCCTATGATATCCGCTTTGCGGTCGTCGCGGCGCTCGATTATTTCTCGAACGATGAATACGTCGCCCGCGCCTTCGAGAAGTTTGATGCGATAACCAATGACGACTACTATGTGAAGATGGCGGTCGCGTGGGCGGTCTCCGTGTTCTTCATCCATGCGCCGGAAAAGACATGGCAGTATCTCGAAGATAACCGCCTCGACGATTTCACTTTTAACAAGTCGCTTCAGAAGATAACTGAATCTTATCGCGTCACGCCGCAGGACAAGGCGAAGATACGCGCAATGAAACGTAAATAACAGCCGAATAGGAGATAATACAATGAGCAACAAAGTACGCAGAATTTTTTCAAAAGCAGTCAATTTGATTACTTCCGCAACCGCGCAGGGCCTGAGCAAAGGCGAGCTCGGCTCGCCCGATACTCCGGAGGAGATGAAGTCGATTGCAAGAATTGCCGCCGAAGAGGGCATAGTCATGCTCAAAAACAATGGCGTGCTGCCGATAGAAAAAGATGAGAACGTCTGCATCTTCGGCAGGATCCAAAGGGACTATTTCTTCGTCGGCTACGGTTCCGGAGGCGATGTCAACAAGCCCTATTGCGTCGATCTTGTGGACGGCATGAAAAACGCGGGAATAAAAGTCGACGAGCAGCTTGAAAAGATATACTCGGATTGGATAAAGAAGAACCCGGCGGACGACGGCTTCTGGGGCGCATGGCCGCGCTATCACGATGAGATGAAGATAGACGAAAAGACCGTCGCCGATGCGGCAAAGCGCAGTAGCTGCGCCGTTGTAGTTATAGGTCGCTCTGCAGGCGAGGACAGGGAAAACACGCTCAAAAAGGGCAGCTATTATCTGACCGACGATGAAACCGCGCTGCTCGACAAGGTGACTGCGAATTTCAAAAACACCGTCGTGCTGATAAACAGCGGCAATATTATAGATATGTCGTGGATGAATAAATACGGCGACAAGCTCGGTGCGGTGCTCTATGTCTGGCAGGGCGGAATGGAGAGCGGAAACGCCATTGGCGAGGTTCTTTCCGGCAAAGCTTCGCCGAGCGGCAAGCTGCCCGATACCATTGCCGATTGCTACGAGAGCTATCCGGCGGCGAAGAACTTTGGCAAAAAGACATACAACAACTACGCCGAGGATATCTTCGTCGGCTACAGATATTTTGAAACCTTCGCGCCCGAAAAGGTCATGTTCCCGTTCGGCTTCGGTCTTAGCTACACTTCGTTCGAGCTGTCCGACAAGACCGTCATGGAGGCTGACGACAGAATAATAGTCTCCGTAAAAGTCAGGAATGTCGGCAGTGCCGCGGGCAAAGAGGTTATTGAGGTCTACTACGGCGCGCCGCAGGGCGAGCTCGGCAAGGCGGCAAAGAGCCTTGCCGCATATGAAAAAACGCGCACTCTTCTGCCGGGTGAGGAGCAGAGAGTGGTCGTGTCGTTCCCGTGCGCCAATATGGCGTCATTCGATGATTCCGGCAAATCCGGCGCGGCGTTCTGCTATGTGCTCGAAGCGGGGGACTATCCCATCTATGCCGGCACCGATGTGCGCTCCTGCGAGCAGATAGGCGTTCACACAGAGCCCGAACTTCGCGTCACCGAGCGCCTTGCGAGCCGCGCGGACTGCGCCCCGAAAGAGGCGTTCGACCGCCTTGTCGCCGCGATCGACGAACAGGGAAAAATAGAAAAAGCATATGAATCTGTCCCGTTGAGCACCGTTTCGCGCCGCGAGGAGATAGAGAAAAATCTGCCCGAAGCTCCCGATTTCACGGGCGACAAGGGCATAAAACTCGAAGATGTTGCCAATAACAGAGCGACTCTTGCGGGCTTCACGGCTCAGCTCGATGATGTTGAGCTTGAGGCTCTCTGCCGCGGCGACTATGTCATGAACAGCAAGCTCGGCACTCCCGGCAACGCCGCAGTTTACGGCGGAATACTTAAATCTCTGCGCAAAAAAGGCGTGCCGCCCGTCAGCGCAACGGACGGCCCCTCCGGCATCAGACTCCATTGCTATGCCTCGCTCCTGCCTATCGGCACGCTGCTCGCGAGCACATGGAATCAGCAGCTCGTCCGCGAGTTGTATGCTGCCGAGGGTGCCGAGATGGCGCGCAAGGGCTCCGATGTTCTGCTCGCCCCCGGTATGAATATCCACAGAGATCCGCTCTGCGGCAGAAACTTTGAATATTTCTCCGAAGATCCGCTGCTCGCCGGCACCATGGGTGCGGCGGTCGTGCGCGGTATCCAGTCGCAGGGGGTCTCCGCCTGCCCGAAGCACTTCGCCTGCAACAATCAGGAGACCATGCGTATCTATAACGATTCGCGCGTGTCCGAGCGCGCTCTGCGCGAGATTTATCTCAAGGGCTTTGAGATATGCGTCAAAACCGCGCACCCATTCAATATAATGACTTCTTATAATAAGATAAACGGCGTCTGGGGACACTATCATTACGGCACCTGCACGCAGATACTGCGCGGCGAGTGGGAATATGACGGCTGCGTCATGACCGACTGGTGGATGCGCGCGAGCAAAGACCCGGATTTCCCGCTGCTTCGCAATAACGCTTACCGCGTGCGCGGACAGGTGGATGTGCTCATGCCCGGCGCGGGAGCGGGCTCGCGCAAGGCAAAATATGACCCGACTCTGCTCGAAAGCCTCGGCAAGCCGGACGGCATCACCCGCGCGGAGATATTTCGCAGCGCGATGAATACCCTGCGCTTCGTCCTGCGCTCGCATCCGTTCTGCGCCGAGCACGGACTGGATAACGGCTACCGCCCGGGTCCCGATTGGTTCGAGTGTCGGTAATTTTTAGGATTCATTTATAAATTATCAAAAATATTTGCAGAAAAGCCGCAAAAAATGTATGTTTATACGTAATATTGTTGACGCCCGGTCTTTGCTGTGATAGACTTCTCTTTAGCTTCCGATAATTTGATCGGTTATATAGGAGTAGTTGAATAATGGTTAAGAGGATCTCCGCGCTTGCGGCGGTTCTGCTGTGCGTATTCATGCTGTGCTCGTGTACGGCGTCGCGCTCGCAGATCGGCGCATATGTCCGCGGCACGCTCGACTCTGTCTATCTTAATGAGAACAGCGACGAGTATCTGGAATCGGTCGGCGGCACTGCCGAAGAATGCGAAACCCAGTATCAGCAGTATATCCGGGACGAGGTTGAATATTTCAAAATGTGCATGAATATCGACGAGGTATCCGACGCGACTTATCAGCGCATGGTGAAGATATTCGAAACGCTCTATGCCCATTGTAAGTATGAGGTCGGCGAGGTAACGCGAAGCTCCGACAGATTCCTTGTCAGCGTGACCGTCTATCCGATAGATGTCATATCAAAAGCGGAGAAAAACGGCATCTACGATTTCGAGAAGTCCTATGGCGAACGCGCGAGAAAAGGGGAGTTCGATAAGCTCTCTGACTCCGAGCGCGAGGAGCTCTGGGCGGACGGAATAATCACCGAGGTCGAAAAGAATCTTGATAATATCGGATATCTTGACCCCGTCACGATATCGCTCCAGGTGATTATCGAGAATGACGGATATTCAATCGTAGACGATGACCTCGTCCGCATGGATGAACTTGTTATCAGCTATTGACAGACAAAGCAAAACCGTTCCGAATTATTCGGAACGGTTTTTTTAACGGAAATATATAACGGTCATTATCTGCGACATTTGTCTTGACATTTTATTGCCTTGCATATAAAATATATTGTGGGAGATGAGAAAATAAATATGATACCAACCGAAAGCTACAACTGCTACGAGTATTTCAAGAACAACACTGCAGCGTTCGGCGACTATGATGCCGCGATTCATTTCGGTCACAGGATTAAGCGTTCCGCTCTGCTTTCCGATATCGACCGTCTCGCGGCGTATTTCAAGAGCGCGGGGCTTCGGCGCGGTGATGTGTACACCGTGTTCCTGCCGACCTGCGTGCAGAGCTTCGTCGCCTTTTATGCTCTCAATAAAATAGGCGTTATCGCGAATATCGTGCATCCGCTGACCCCGCCCGAGCTTCTCAAGGAGACTATGGACGCGGTCGGCTCAAAGGGCGTTATGCTCATGGATCTGCTCGCAAAGCCCTATGTCGATATGCTCAATTTCCACAATGTCCCGTGCGTTGTGTGCTCGAATTCCGATTATGTTTCGCCTGCGGCTCATCCGGCTTTCCGCGGCTATGAGCTGTTCGCAGCGCATGCGTCGTCGGGCATAAAAAATGCGCTGAGCTACCGCGCGGCGATCCATCGCTGCCCGCCCTCGGACGGAGTCCACAACAACGGCTCGGATATTGCCGTCTATCTTCACGGCGGCGGAACAACGGGAAAGAGCAAGACCATAAAGCTCTCTTCAAAGGCGCTCAACGAGCTCGCCTATAAGACGGGAAAGGTCGAGCATCACAACACCCCGGGCGTCGAGTGCTCGATGATAGTCCTGCCGCTCTTCCATGCGTTCGGTCTCGGCGTGTCCATGCATTTCAGCATGTGCGAGGGCTTTTGCTGTATCCCTGTCGCACGCTTCAAGCCGCGCAAGGCGAACGAGCTTATGCGCGAATATAAAATTTCGTTCATAGTCGGCGTGCCGAATATGTATAAAAAGATGTTCGAGCAGAAGAACTTCGAGGGAAAGCATCTGCGGAATTTAGAGTTGCTCTTCAGCGGTGGCGATATCGTGACCGAGCAGTTCCTTGATATGTTCAACTCGACTATAGCCAAATGGGGCGGCAAGGGCAGACTTTTCCGCGGCTACGGGCTTACCGAGGTCAGTTCCGTCTGCTGCGCGAATACATATGCCGATTTCAAGCGCAATTCCGTCGGCAAGCCGTTTTATGATATGCGCGTCGAGATATGGGATAAGGACAAAAAACGCCTGCCCGCAAATACCGTCGGCGAGATAGCCGTCTCCGGCTCGACCCTTATGGAGGGTTATTTAAACGAGCCGACAAGCGGAGTCTATACCGACGACAGCGGCGTGCGCTGGGTGCTCACGGGCGACCTCGGCTATATCGATGAAGACGGCTTCCTGTTCTTCACCGGCCGCAAAAAGAGACTTATTATCATCTCGGGCTATAACGTCTATCCGTCCGATATCGAGGAAAAGGTCATCGGCGTCGCCGGGATAACCGAGGCTTGCGCCGTTCAGGGCTATATCGAGGCGAAGCCGATAGTCAAGCTTTATGTCGCGCTCGACAGCGAGCCGGAGAACAAGAAGAAAAAGATTGAAGAAATAAATGAATTCTGCAGCGAAAATCTGCCGCGCTTCTCGCGCCCGACAAAGATTATCATTCTCGACGCTCTGCCGCGCACCCGGATGGGCAAGGTCGATTTCATGAAGCTCTGCGACCCCGCGCCGACCGAAAAACGCCGCGAGCGCGAAAAGGCAGAAAAGCAGGAAGCGAAGCAGTAAACCGCACGAAAAAACATATACTAAAGACCGATCTGTATGCCTTGCAGAACGGTCTTTTTTCTTTTTGAGACAGTCGACTTGACTTTTGGCGGCGTTTTGCATATAATAAGACTGCATTTGCGTTTCAGTGCCGTTTGTGTAATATCGAGAAAGGAAATTTGTCAAACCGTTTTAAAATTTTTCGGTCATAAAAATAGCGCCGGGTCTGCAAGCACTGAAGGCTGCGAGCCTTTGCAGATGACGAGGAAGAAGTCATCGAAATTTTCGGCGGATGCTTCTTGCCCCATAAGTGCGGGGGACACAGGCTCTCTTATAAAACAGCGCAGCGACGCGCAGACAGAGGGGAGAGCAATGCACAAATATTTTTGTAAAGGAAAAACAGAATATGTGTGGAATTGTTGGTTACGTTGGAGATAACAGTGCGTCTCCGATATTGATCGATGGTTTGAAGAAGCTGGAGTACAGAGGTTACGATTCGGCGGGCATCGCCGTATGCCGAAACGGGAAGATAACCACTGTCAAGACGAAGGGCAGGATAAGCGACCTTCAGCAGAAGCTCGACGAAGTCGGCACCCCGCAGGGGAGCGTGGGTATAGGTCATACCCGCTGGGCGACCCATGGCGCGCCGACCGATGCAAATGCCCATCCTCATTCGGGTTCGAGCGGGCGCGTCACCCTCGTCCATAACGGCATCATCGAAAACTATCTTGAACTCAAAGCCGAGCTTGAAAAGCAGGGCAGGCAGTTTAAGTCGCAGACCGACACGGAGGTTCTCGCTCAGCTTTTCGACAGTCTATATGACGGAAATCCGCTTGAGACTATGCTGAAAGTCATAAAGCGCGTTCGCGGCTCTTATGCCGTCGCGGTGCTGATGAGCGATCATCCGGATGAGATACTCGCCGCCAAAAAAGACAGCCCGCTGATAGTCGGCATCGGCAGCGGGGAGAACTATCTCGCTTCCGATATTCCGGCTCTGCTCAAATATACACGCGACTGCGCCGTCATGCAGGACGGCGAGATTGCGATAGTCGGCAAAACTTCGGTTGGATTTTTCGATTCCGACGGCAAGCCGATAGACAAAAAAATCATGCATATAACCTGGGATGCGGACAGCGCCGAAAAGGGCGGCTATAAGCATTTCATGAAAAAAGAAATAGCCGAGCAGCCGAAAGCCGTGCGCGATACGCTCGGCGGCAGAATAGTTGACGGAAAAGTTAATCTCCCCGAGCTCACCCTCAGCGACGAGCAGATAAAAAACATCGGCGTAATTCATATCGTCGCCTGCGGCAGCGCGTGGCATGTCGGAATGACCGCCAAATATCTGATAGAGCGCTCGGCGGGGATACTCTGCGAGTGTGACCTCGCGAGCGAATTCCGCTACAGACACCCCGTTGTCCGTGATAACGATCTTTGTGTTGTTATCAGCCAGTCGGGCGAAACGGCGGACACCCTGGCGGCGCTCCGCGAAGCGAAGAGCAGGGGCGCGCACACGGTCTCGATAGTCAATGTCGTCGAGAGCACGATTGCCAGAGAGAGCGACGATGTTATATACACCATGGCGGGACCCGAGATAGCCGTCGCCACAACAAAGGCGTTTTCAGCTCAGCTCGCCGCAGTCTATCTGCTTGCTCTGCGCCTTTCAAGGGCGGTCGGCAGGCTCGATGAATCGGAGGAAAAGCGGCATTGCGAAGCACTTTTACGCCTGCCCGAGCAGATTGAACAGATACTCGAAAATGAAGAGCTGTTCAAGCCCGTTGCCGAGCGGTTCTCAAAGGCTTCAAGCATATTCTTCATCGGGCGCGGGCTTGATTATTCAATTTCGCTCGAGGGCTCATTGAAGCTCAAGGAAATATCCTATATCAAGTCCGAGGCATACGCCGCCGGCGAACTCAAGCACGGCACGATATCGCTTATCGAGCCGGGAACTCCCGTGTTCGCCGTTGCAACTCAGCCCGATCTCTTTGAAAAGACCCTCGGCAATATCCGTGAGGTCAAGAGCCGTGGCGCATATGTTGCGGCGCTCGTCGGTGAGGACTGCGAGAACGCAGGCGAGTTTTCGGATGTCGCCATAAAGGTGCCGAGTACTCTGCCTGAATATATGCCCTCGCTCAATGTCGTTCCGCTCCAGCTTATAGCCTATTTCACGGCGGTCGAGCGCGGATGCGATGTCGATAAACCGCGAAATCTTGCGAAGAGCGTAACAGTCGAATAAATATAAAAATCCGCAGCGAAGAAAAATTTGCTGCGGATTTTTTTGTCTGATAAGTTTACTTCGCGCGAAGTTTATGTTATCTTTATATACATCATGTATCATATATCCGAAAGGAAAGCAGATATGAAGAAGAATGACGATTACATAAAGCGCGCGGCGGCGGTCGTGCCGAGCGAGCGCCAGCTCAAGTGGCATGAGCTCGAGTTCTATGCCTTTATTCACTTCGGCATGAACACATTCACAAACTCCGAGTGGGGCAACGGTAACGACGACCCGGTGCTCTTCAATCCCGAGAAGCTCAACGCGAATCAGTGGGCGGCGGCAGTCCGTGCGGCGGGCATGAAAGCGATTATCCTGACCTGCAAGCACCATGACGGCTTCTGCCTGTGGCCGAGCGAATATACGGATTACAGCGTCAAAAAAAGCAAATGGAAAGACGGACAGGGCGATGTCGTGCGCGAATGCGCCGAAGCGTGCAAAAAATTCGGTCTCAAGTTCGGCGTCTATCTTTCACCGTGGGACAGGCACGATCCCCGCTACGGCGAGGGCGAGGCATATAATAAATATTTCAAGAATCAGCTGCGCGAGCTGCTGACGAACTACGGCGATATATTCTGCGTCTGGTTCGACGGCGCATGCGGCGAGGGCAAGAACGGCCGCAAGCAGGAATATGACTGGCAGGGCTACTATGACCTTATACGCGAGTGTCAGCCCGAGGCGGTCATTTCCGTCACGGGTCCAGATGTCCGCTGGTGCGGAAACGAGGCGGGAGTCTGCCGCAAGAGCGAGTGGAATGTCGTGCCGTATTATTACAGCAATCAGGAGCTGATAGCTGCCTCGTCTCAGCAGACCGCGGAGAAGCCGCCGAAGAGGATAAGCGCTACCACGCTCGACCTCGGCAGCCGCAAGGCGATAAAGAACGTCTCGAAGCTTATTTGGTATCCCGCAGAGGTCGATGTCTCGATAAGAAAAGGCTGGTTCTATCATCTCAACGAGGACTATGAGGTGAAGCCGCTGTCGAAGCTTATGGAGATCTATTATAACTCCGTCGGTGCGAATGCGAGCTTGCTGCTCAATATCCCGCCGAACAAAGACGGTCTGTTTGCCCAGCGCGATGTCGAAACCTTGCTCGCCATGGGTGCGCAGCTTCAGATTGATTTCAACGAGGATCTGGCGGACGATTCAATAATGACCGACTCCTGCCATCTCGATGAGGAGCATCGCGGTCAGATGGCTCTGACCCACACCACCGACGAGTATTGGCACTCGGGCTTCGATCCCGACCACGCGACCCTGACTCTCGACCTTGGCGACGATTACGATATCGACAAGATCGTGCTCTCCGAGCATATCGCGACAGGTCAGCAGATAGAAAAATTCTCGCTCTACGGTCAGATAAACGGCAAGTGGAAAAAGATATTTGCCGGCACCGTCATCGGCTCTAAGCGCATTTGCCGCTTTGAAGAGGCGAGAATGCAGTATATAAAACTCGTTATCGAGGAGACCCGCTGCTTTGCGACTATCGCAAGATTCGAGGCATATTAAAAGACATAACAAAACCGTCCCGCGGCAAAAGCTTCGGGACGGTCGATTTTTTATCTTACTTTTTGTTCGATTCAATCAACTCTTTTATGAGCTTGTATGTGTTCTCGCCGAGTCTGATTATGCTAGGTCTTGTGTCGACTTCGGGAAGTGCTCCAGCGGGGACAAGAACTTTGTGCCCGTCGCAAGCCATGAACTGCGGAAACGCCGCGTTCGATGTGACTGTCGGCTGCCCGTCGGCAGTCAGCAGATAATATACGAAGTCGTTGTAGGCGTCGCAGAAATCGTTGTGATCCTGATATCTGACGAACCATGTCGAATCCGGGAAATCGCAGGTGGAAGCGTCAACGAGCAGATCGCTTGAAAGATATTTGTTCGTGCTGTCCGCCTTGAGCGTCGTGCCTATGGGAGCACAAGTAGCACCGAGCGAGCCGAACTTCGTGTCGATGAGCATATCCGTCTGGTCAACGCAGTTGTCATATACCGGGATGGGTGCTATCGCGTATCCCATGCTCACGCAGACTGCAAGACCGTTCTTCTGCTCCGCTTTGAGCCTGTCGCCGAGCCCGACCTGAACGCCGTAGTGGTAGTTGTCGGTGAGCTTTGTCAGAGCCGAATATTTGTCTCCGGTGTCGGAATAGAGAGCTTTCTTCGCATTTTCATAGTATGCGTCGGGCACGAAGCTCCACACTCCGGGCATCGTGGTTATTATCTCTGTCAGGCACTCGTCGTAGAGCGCGTCAAGATCCTCTTCGAGAATGTTATTGACGAGGCACAGCAGCATATCGACTATGAACGCGTCCTTGAGCACGGAGAAGAGACTGCTGACAAAATCGCCTGTTGTATCGCCGCCGAGGAAGGTTTCTATGAACAGCTCAAATGCGTCTGCCTTGCCTTTGACGTCGAGATTCTTCGTGAAAAGATTGCCTACGAGCGTTATTCCCTGGAACGCGCCGCTCAGGAAAACGACTTTCTCTATGTTCTTTGAGCCGTAGAGCGAAATGTACGACGCCGCAACGCAGGTGCCCTCGCTGTGCGCGCAGAGCACTACCTTGTCGTGGCGGGTGATTTTCTTGACCTGCTCGATGTACTTTTCGAGCTCGCGTGCACTTTCGACGGGGTCGAGTCTCCAGTCGTAGCCGAAGATGTAGCGTCCGCCGTCATTTTCGCCCTGATACTGACCGTGGATATCCCTCTTGTGAATATCCGTGTCGGTCGGCGTCTGATATGACTTTGCCGATATCTTCGCCGTGCCGTCCGGGTTGCACATCATGTTCCCCATGAGCTTGAACATAGCCCTTGAGAGTAGCGTGCGGAACAGCTCGTGTTCGCCCGCGGCGAGAGCCGCAAATGCGCCGGCAAGGCTCGGAATGGCGCTGACTATCTCAACGGCGCCCATCGGGAAAACAGCGCTCTGTGTGCCGTCGCCGTTGTCGTGATAGAGCTCAGTGCCGAAGCCGTTGACCATAACGACGGGCGGCGTGTCGCAGCTGCACTGTGCGCTGTCCGCAAATGCGCCTGCGGGCAGCATGATGAGCATAATTGCCGCAAGAATGAATGATACCGCTTTTTTCATGTTTGCTCCTCCTTATATGCCGAACATTAAAATCCGAAGAAAGAGGGCACAAGGTAGGTGATGACGGACATGATTATTCCCGCAATAAGAATGCCCAGGGCGATTATCGGGAAGGATTTCTTTATCCTCATGTCGGTCAGGGCAGCTATCAGTGCTCCGGTCCAACCGCCCGTTCCGGGCAGGGGAATGGCAACGAATAAAAGCAGACCCCAGTCGCGCCAGCGTTTGACTTTTTCGCTGTTTCGCATTGAGCGTATCTCAAGCTTTTTGATGATCTTTGAAAAGACCGGCTTGTCGCGCAGAAATTGGAATATCTTGCGTATGAAAAGCAGGATGAACGGGATCGGCAGAATGTTGCCGAGATAGCATATGGCGAACGCACGCCAAAAATCAACGTGCAGCAGCTTCGCCGCTATCATGCCGCCGCGCAGCTCGAGAACCGGCAGCAGCGATACGAGAAAGATTATCAGTTCGTTAGGGATCTTGTTCTGAAAAAAGTCAACGAGACCCTGAGCGAATTCTTCAGTCATGTTTTTTTCCTTTCCTTTTCGGCGTTTTTGCGCCGTCAGTCATCGGTTTCAAAAATTCCGTGCTTGTCCATAAAACGACGCGCGCTCTTTAAAATCGCCTTGTCGTTTTCAAATTTCAGCGTTTCGAGCGCTTTGTCGAAGCCGAGCCAGATGTAGTCATCTATCTCTTCGCGCTGAATTATCGTCTCTGTGTCTTCGGTTTTTGCCAAAAAGATGGTTACGCTTTTTTCGACCTTGCCCTGAATCGTGTAGTCGGATTTTGCGGTGAAGTCCGGGATGATGTCGATGTGTATCCCGGTCTCTTCAAGAACCTCGCGCCGTGCGGTCTGTTCGGGCGTTTCGCCGCGCTCCATGTGACCTTTGGGGAATCCCCAGTGGGCGCTGCGGCTGTTCTTGATGAGAAGAAGTCTGATCTCGCCGTTTATTCTGCGGCATACGACGGCACCGCACGAGCGCTCGTAGAGACACTCGAGGCGGTATGTGCCCTCGGGCTCCGCAAAGGCAAGCGCATCGGCTATCTGATAGCCGATAAAACGCATATTTTTCGGCGCAACGACAAGTATGCCCTTGCGCTCTCCCTCTCTGTATAAAACGGCAATTGCGCGCCCATCAAAGTGTCTGACGGGATGATGAATGCCCATGATATAGGCGCCTGCGAAGCGGTTGTCAAACTGCCGCCTGCCTTCAAGAGAGCCGAAATTGAGAGAATATCTGTATCCGTACTGACGGTTCAGGGAGCCGACCGGGTTTGTTATTCTGACTCTGACGAATTTACCTAACAAAGGTCATGCCCTCCCTATATTCGGCGAGATTTGCTTTGTTCGCAAACTCCCCAATTTTGAATTTATGTTATCTATTATACTTATTTTGCCTCCCGATTGCAATAGCGCCGATATAATTTTGAAAAATAGCGCCCCCACTGTGCTGACACCTTGTTAAATTTGTCGATATGTGATAAAATCAGTAATAATTGATTTTTTATCCCGGGCGCGCAGAGATGCACGACCCGGAAGGAGGGTAACTTTTGCAGAAGATACTTATCGCGGACGATGAGGCGAAGATACGCCGCATTATCAGGGATTTCCTCACCGCCAAGGGCTTTGAAACTGTCGAGGCGGAGGACGGTGCGCAGGCTCTGCGCGTTTTCTCGGAAAACAGCGATATAGCCCTGGCTGTGCTCGATATAATGATGCCGGAGATGAACGGCTGGGAGGTCTGCCGCAAGATTCGCGAAACCTCCGATGTCCCGGTCATCTTCCTGACTGCGCGCGGCGAGGAGTTCGATGAGCTCGAGTGCTTCGAGTGCGGCGCGGACGATTTCATAACAAAGCCGTTCAGCCCCACTGTGCTCGTCAAGCGTATCGAAGCGCGATTAAAGCGCACTGCGGACAACCCAACCGATAAGATAGTTATAGATGGTCTCGTTATCGATGTCGTGGCTCATTCCGTCGTCTGCGACGGGCACGAAATCGAGCTGACTCATAAAGAATACGGCATTCTTCATAAGCTCGCTTCAAACCGCGAGCGGGTGTTCTCGCGCGAGCAGCTGCTCGATGATATCTGGGGCTTTGACTTTCTCGGCGATTCGAGAACGGTTGACTCCCATGTTGCGCGCCTTCGCACGAAGCTCGGCGATTGGGGCAGCCGCCATCTGCGCACGGTCTACGGCGCAGGATATAAGATAGAGGTGAACTGAGTTTGAGCCGTCGGTCGGCAAGAAAAAATGACAGAATCAGAAAATCGGGACGGCGCATGGCTTTCGAGCTCATCACCGTCCTGATAGTGCTTGCCGCAATACTTGTCGCACTGCGCCCCGGCGTGCTGCTCAACTCTGTCTATGCCTTTGCGGAGATAATGAATATGCAGAGCATCCGCGATTCGCTCGACAACGAGGATCCGGCGTCTTACGAATATTATCAACAGTTAGCCTCTGTCTCCGACAACAACTATTATATGATCGAGGTCTTTGACCCCGACGGCAACACGGTCTATTCAAATCGCGAAAAGTTCTTGTATTCCGGCGACGGAGACAGCGTCTATTACCGAACCGCCGAGAGCATGTACACTACCGGACGCAGCGTGCGCGTGTTCGATCTTTTTGACGACAGCGCAAGCTTTGACGAATATGAATATCAGGACAGCGAGACTGGCGGATATTACAGATACCGCGTCGAGCTCAAAAACGGCGATACCCTGCGCCTGTGGCTGCCATATTATCAGGTCGAGCGAAACGCCCATACGGCGTCATTCCTTATGACCGCCTTTGCGCTGATATCAGCCGCCGTGGCGTGCGCGATTATACTTTATTCGAATCTGCGTTTCTCGCGCCCCGTTGCGGCGATGGCGGAGATAACGGAGTCCATGGCAAAGCTTGATTTCTCCAAGAAATGCGTCAGCTATCCGCAGACGGATGTTCAGAATCTCGGGCAGAATATCAATATACTCTCCGAATCACTGAGCGAAACGCTCGACGAATTGCAGGATAAAAACGAAAAACTGACCGAAGAGCTTGAGCACAGCGCGCTTGTCGACGAGTCGCGAAAGAGCTTCATCGCCAATGTCTCGCATGAGCTCAAGACTCCTATAGCCATTATTCAGGGCTACGCCGAGGGACTCAAGCTCGGCATAAACAGCGACCCCGAGGGCAGCGAGGAATACTGCGACATAATTCTCGAGGAGACCGGCAAGATGAACCGCATAGTCATGGAGCTGCTAAACCTCGAAAAGCTCGAGAGCGGCTCATATGTCCCGACGTGCGAAAAGCTCGATCTGAGCGCGATGATAAAAGGTCAGCTTGCGGCGTTCTCGATGATGTTCAACGACAACGGAATAAAGCTCATCGACCGCATACCGGACGGATTGACCGTCCACAGCGACGAGCGGACTATTCTGCTCGTGCTCCAGAACTTTCTGTCAAACGCCGTGTCGAATATCGGTGGCAAGAAGATAGTTCAGCTGACGGTTGAAGACAATCTGAACACATACAGGGTCAGCGTCTATAACTCCGGCGATCCGATAGCTGAGGACGAGCTTGACAAAATATGGTACAGCTTCTACAAATCCTCAAAGAAGCGCAAGAACGAGGATTTTCATTTCGGGCTCGGTCTGCCGATAGTCAAAGCCATCCAGAAGCGGCTCGGCAGAGAGTGCGGCGTTGTCAACGAACACGGCGGTGTGCGCTTCTGGTTCGATGTGGATAAGTGAGCGAGGTTGAATAAACGGCTCAAAGATGATATAATCAAATGAAGAGTTCAACGCAAAGCGGCGATTTTATAGATATGGGAGATCTTGTTATGGCTATTAAAAACAGGAAAAAAAGAATAACGGCGAGGATATCGGCTCTGCTGCTTTCGGCGGCAATGCTCTGCTCCCTGAGCGCGTGCTCCGACCCCGTCGCCGTGACGAAAATAAAAGGCACGCCCACCGAGGCGGGTGCTGCGGAATCGACTCTGCTCCATTCCGTCGGCGATAAAGCCAATCTTCAACAGGTCGGCAAATCCGGACTTATCGAGCTGCTCTTTGACGAGAGCACATATTCCGTCTGTGTCGCCGATCTTTCCCATGACGACAGCGAAAAGCTCTGGTCTGCGCTCCCGACTCAGGAGAATTCGGGCGCCGCAACGGCGACCCTTGAAATAGTCAGCGGAGACACACTCTATAAGCTCAACACTCAGGATAACAGCGTGTCGTTCCAGAATGCCCAGTGCAGCTTTGCCGACGACGCTCTGAGTGTTACTTATATTCTCGCTCCCGACACTGCAACTGCACACAAAGAAAAATATGAAAAAGGCGATATAGCTTTCAAGCTTGTCGTCAATTATCAGATAAAAGACGGCAGCGTCTATGTCAGCGCAAAATATGAAAATCTCGTTGCGGATTCCGACGCAAAGCTCACGAAGCTCAGCCTTCTCAATTTCTTCGGCGCTTATTCCGAACCCCAGCAGGGCGACTATATCTTCGTCCCCGACGGCAGCGGCGCGCTCATAAAGACCGACACGAGAGACGATTCGTTTGACAGCGAACTGAGCTTCCCGATTTACGGCGGCGATGCGGCATCCGGTCACGCAAACAGCGGCACCGCAAACGCGCTTATTCCCGCATACGGCATGAAGCAGGGGAACAACGCCTTTGTCACAATAATAGACAGCGGCGATGCAATAGCCACCGTCAGCGCGGACAGAGTCAGAGGCGGCAACGATTTTTACGAAGCGGGCGTGTCGTTCGATATCACGCCTTGCACCGAATCAAAAGGAAAGTTCTATATGAGCTCTGAGTCGTATGACGGCGATATCGGACTTTGCATACGCTTCCTCGGCGGCTCGAACGCGGACTATACAGGCATGGCGGCTGCGGCTCGCGAACAGCTGATAAGGGAGAGAATACTCTCGACAAGAACGGTCGAGGAGCAGGAGTATCTGCCGCTTGATTTGACCGTTATCGGCGTCTCGGACGACACTCTGTTCTCGTTCAAGCGTCTGAATCTCAAAAAAGAAAAGACCTTCACCGACTTCGAGCAGGCTCTCGATATGCTCACGCGAATGAAGTCGAAAGGCATAAATTCAATAAAGCTGCGCTACAAAGGCGCGCTGAGCGGCGGAACGGATCAGTCGAGCATAATGACTGCGTCTCTGCTCGCCCGCCTCGGCACTCGCTCCGACCTCAAAGATCTTGTCGAATATGTCAACGCACAGAACATGGAGATGTATCTCGATGTCAATCTGCTCTCTGCGGCAAAGGGAGACTCGTTCTCTTCCGGCAGGACTGCGGGCAGCATCTTCGGCAAAAAGGCGGAATACAATGCAATAAATAACAGTCCGCTCGGAAAAGATAAATACGCAAAGCGCATGCTCGGCATGAAGTATGTTGAAAAATCGATAATCGAGATACTCAAAGACACAAGATTTTCCCAGTTTACGGGCTTCTGCCTCAACGATGTCGGCAGTCTGCTCTATTCCGATTATAAGAACGGCTTTAACCGCCAGGAGAGCGCGGAAATGATATCCGAACAGCTCCCGTCGCTGACTGCGAATATGAAGCTAATGACCGACACGGGCAACTTCCGCGTCATAAAGAATGTCAGCTTCATTTCGCATCTGCCGACCTCTGCGTCGCAGAGCCGCTCGGCATATGTCAGCGTGCCGTTTTTGCAGCTCGTTCTCCACGGAATAGTCGGCTATTCCGGCGAGCCGCTCAACTTCAGCGAGAATGCCAAAACCTCGTTCCTGCGCTGTGTCGAATACGGTGCGAGCCCCGCTTATGAGTGGACGTATTCGGACACCTATGCAGACAAAAAGAATAAGTCCGACGAGGACAGCACGGATACAGTCGGAGTCTATTACGAAAACTGGATAGCCTCGGCTTCCGAGCTCTATGAACGCGCCGATGCGGCGCTCAAGGATCTTCAGGCTGCTCGCATGACTTCGCACAGCGAGATAATGGGCGGTGTGTTCTGCACGGAATACGACACGGGTGCAAAGATTTATGTCAACTATACAGAATCCGATGTGACCGTCAGCGGTATAACCGTCCCGGCAGGGGGCTTCATCAGAATCAACTGATAACAGAAAAGGAGTGTAAATATGCCCTATATCAGCACTAAAACAAACATTGAACTTGCAAAAGAAAAGCAGGATGCACTTGCCACAGAATACGGCAGGATAATCTCTCTCGTCCCCGGAAAGACAGAGCGCTGGCTCATGCTCTCGTTTGACGATAAAATCTCGATGTATTTCGGCGGCAAGGGCGATGAGCCCATGGCTTATATCGAGCTGAGCCTTTTCGGCGGCGCGTCGGATGCAGTTTATGATAAGCTGACTGCGGCTATCTGCGACGCAGTCTCCGCGGAGACGGGGATAGCTCCCGCCAATATCTATGTCAAATACGAAGAGGCTGAGCACTGGGGCTGGAACGGCTCAAACTTCTGATATTACAAAAAACAAGGCACGAATCGAACGATTTTTCGGTTCGTGCTTTTTGTTTTTGCGTGAAATTTATTGCCCGGCAAATTGACTGTGTAAGTATACAAAAATACCAAATTTATGCACGAATTATATTTCAAGTTCTGTATTGACAGTTCGAATATATCAACATATAATTAAACCAATAATAAGAAGATGGGAAACGGAGGGGCAACTTTGAAAAAGCGCGATTTGATAGTGACGCTTTTGTATTTTCTTGATATGGCTGTGCTGATACTTTCGGTCATGTTTTCCATATGGATGCGAAACGAATTTCGGGTTGAAGCACTTGCGAAAGAAATCACCCGCGGCAGCTTTTGGCTGAGTGTGGTTGTGCTTGCCGTTATATATGCCTGCGTGTTCACGTTGTCGAGGACCTATCAGGTGCTCTGGGAGTATGCCTCCATGCGCGACGCGTGCATGGTTGCGGTGTGTGCCATGAGCTCGTCGATAGCTTTCGCTCTTATCCGCACTGCGCTGAAATTTCCGTATTTTGCGCCGAGCATATATATTATGGCGGTACTGCTTTCGGGCGCCGGCGTGGTGGCTGTCAGAATGGTGCTCAGAACGCTCAGACGCAAGCCGTGGAAGGGCATTACGCCCAAGTCGAACCGCAACAACACTATGATAATCGGTGCCGGCGACGCTGCAAATATATTGATCCACGAGATAAAAACAAGTCCCGCTATGGAATATTATCCGGTTTGTATTCTTGATGATTCGCCGGATAAAAAGCGCAGCACTGTATACGGTGTTAAAGTCATAGGCAAATGCGATAAGATAGAGGAAGTTGCCGAAAAATATAATATCAAGACCATAATCTTCGCCATTCCGTCTGCGACCCCGGCGCGTAAGGGTGAGATTCTTCGCCGCTGCTCAAAGACGGGCTGCGTTGTCAAGACGCTCCCGAGCATCGGGCAGATGATAGATAAGAAGATGGGACTTTCAAATATCCGTTCCATCAATATAGAAGATCTTCTCGGCCGCCCGCCGATAAAGATAAAGCTCGATTCTGTCATGGACTATGTCAGTGGAAAGACGGTTCTCGTCACGGGCGGCGGCGGATCGATAGGCAGCGAGCTCTGCCGTCAGATAGCGGAGCATTCGCCGCACAAGCTCATAATTTTCGATATCTATGAGAACAACGCTTATAATATCCAGAACGAGCTTCTGCGCACTCATCCGGAAGTCGATGTCAAGGTGCTCATAGGCTCCGTCAGAGACAGCAAGCGCCTTGAATCCGTGTTTGCAAGATATCATCCGAATATCGTCTACCATGCCGCGGCGCATAAGCATGTGCCCCTTATGGAGGACAACCCCAACGAAGCTGTCAAGAACAATGTTTTTGGCACTCTCAAAACCGTTCGCGCGGCGGACAAGTTCGGCACGGAACGCTTTGTGCTTATCTCAACAGATAAGGCTGTCAACCCCACGAATATCATGGGCGCGACAAAGCGTATCTGCGAGATGATAGTTCAGACCTACAACAAGCATTCGGATACCGAGTTTGTCGCCGTCAGATTCGGCAATGTCCTCGGCTCGAACGGCTCGGTTATCCCGCTTTTCAAGGATCAGATAGCAAACGGCGGTCCTGTAACCGTCACTCACAAGGATATCATCCGTTATTTCATGACCATTCCCGAGGCTGTGTCCCTTGTTCTTCAGGCGGGCGCTTCCGCAAAGGGCGGCGAGGTATTTGTGCTCGATATGGGCGAGCCTGTGAAGATAGTCGATCTCGCGGAGAATATTATCAGACTTTCGGGCTATACGCCATATAAGGACATTGATATAAAATTCATCGGTCTGCGTCCGGGTGAAAAGCTCTATGAAGAGCTGCTCATGGACGAAGAGGGACTTGAGGCGACCGCGAATAATCTCATACATATCGGAAAGCCCATTGATATAAATGAGGATGATTTTTTTGCGGGTCTCGAGGAGCTCAGCGAGATAATGTATGATGACAATGCCGATGTGCGTAGAGTCGTCAAGAAAATAGTCAAAACATACAAAGAGCCGGGCAAGGATACTCCCGCCGTCACTTTCCTCAAGAAAGAGGAGGAGATGGTGCTCGAGAGCGAGCGCGTCGCCGTGCCAGTGGAATAAAAATGTTATCAGCAGTACGACTTTTTGCCGTATTGCTGATTTTTTATGCGCAAAAGTTGCTTGAATATTCAAAAAAACGCTTACTTTTCGTTATTTTTTATATGACTGATATAAATCTGTTTTCAACACAAAAGACTGTTGAAAATTTTCATATATATTGGTATAATTAAAGATAGGTAAATGCGCCCTCGTGCTGCACGGCGCAGGATTCTTTCTGGAGGGATAATTTTTGTATAAAGGTGTCAAAAGAGCTCTCGATGTAACATTTTCTCTCATAGGCACGGCTGTGTCCTCGCCGATCCTTCTCGCCGTCGCTGCGGCGGTGAAGCTTGATTCAAAAGGTCCCGTGATTTTCAAGCAGGAGCGCCTCGGAAAAGACGGAAAAGTTTTTGAAATGTACAAGTTCCGCTCGATGTGCGTCGGTGCGGAGCATATGGGAACGGGTCAGTATTCGTATAAGGGCGACAGCCGCGTGACTCGCGTCGGAAAAATAATAAGAGCGACCAGCCTTGATGAGCTGCCGCAGTTCATAAATATTCTCAAGGGCGATATGAGCTTTATCGGTCCGCGCCCGACGCTCACATATCATCCGTGGGAGCTCGAAGAATATACCGATTTTCAGCGCAGACGCTTTGAAGTGCGCCCGGGAATAACGGGTCTTGCGCAGGTTCACGGCAGAAAAGCGATAGACTGGAACGACAGAATAAAGTACGATGTCGAATATGTCGACAATCTCTCTCTCGGACTCGATTGCAAAATTCTGTTCCAAACCGTCTGGAATGTCCTGACGATGAAGGATAACGACAATGTCGGCAAAACTTCTCAGACGAAGGAGAACAAAGATGCTTAAGCTGATGTACATAACAAACAGTCCCGAGGTCGCTTCGATAGCGGACGGAGCGGGAGTTGACAGAATATTTATCGACCTCGAACAGTACGGCAAAGAGAAGCGCCAGAAAAACTGGGATTCCGTGAAGTCGAAGCACAGCATTTCGGATATCCCGAAAGTGAAATCGGCGGTCAAAAACGCGCAGATATTCGTGCGCACCGACCCGATTTTTGACGGCTTTTCTGATGAACTCGAAGGCGTTCTCGCCTGCGAGCCCGATGTTGTCATGCTGCCGTATTTCAAAACCGTCCGCGAGGTCGAGACTTTTATAAAAGCGGTAGACGGCAGAGCGACCACTTCGCTTTTGCTCGAAACCAAAGAAGCCGCAGAGCAGATAGACGATATAATCTCCGTCGGCGGCATCGATGAAATACATATCGGTCTCAACGACCTCTCCCATTCTTACGGCAAGAAGTTCCTCTTTGAAGAACTGGCGGACGGCACTGTGGACAGACTCGTTGAACGCTTTAAAGCCGACGGGATCAAGAACTACGGCTTCGGCGGAATAGCTTCGCTCGGAAGCGGGCTTCTGCCGGCAGAGATGATAATCCCCGAGCATTACAGGCTCGGCTCGAACTGCGCGATACTTTCCCGCGCATTCTGCGATGTATCAAAGGTCGGCGATATCGACGAGATACGCCGCGTCTTCGACGAGGGTGTGAGCGCAATACGCGATTACGAAAAAAAGTGCGCCGCCATGAGCGAACAGGAGCTTTCGGAAAATTCCGCGGCTCTCAAACAGCGCGTTGAAGAAATAGTCAGCAATATGCAGCAGTAAAACGATTGGAGAATAACCGATGAAAATTTTGTTCGTCGCCACGGTGCGCAGCCATATCGGGCAGTTTCATATGCCGTTCATCCGCGAGCTCAAAACCCACGGAGCCCAAGTCGATGCCGCGTTCAAGGACAATTCCGCGGACAAGCCGGGACTCGATCTGTCGGCAATCGACAAAACATTTGAAGTCCCGTTCGAGCGTCAGCCTCTGAGACCCGATAACATAAAGACATATAAAACGCTCAAAAAAGTTATCGACAGCAATAACTACGATGCCATACATTGCCACACTCCGATGGGCGCGGTCATTGCCCGCCTGGCGGCAAAGGGTGCTCGCAAAAAGGGAACAAAAGTAATTTATACGGCGCACGGTTTTCATTTCTTCAAAGGCGCGCCGCTCAAGAATTGGCTGTTCTTTTATCCTGTTGAAAAGTATCTTTCAAAATATACCGACTGCCTTATAACCATAAACAGCGAGGATTATGCCCTCGCGCATGAGAAAAAGTTCAGAGCCGGAAAGATATATCAGGTTCACGGCGTCGGCGTTGAGCTTGACCGATTTAAGGCGGTCGACGACGAAGAAAAAGCGAGACTCAGAGCCAAATACGGCTACGATAACGATACTTTTATTATGATCTATCCCGCCGATCTTTCGGTCAGAAAGAACCAGCCGATGCTCTTCGATGCGCTTCAAAAAATAGTGCAGAAGAACAAAAACGTGAAGCTGCTTCTGCCCGGTCAGCCGATAAGGCTCGAAGAGTATAAGCGGATGGTCGCCGAGCGCGGTATCGCCGAAAATGTCGATTTTCTCGGCTATCGCCGCGATATAAATAACCTCGTGGGTCTGAGCGATCTGTCGGTCGCGTCGAGCTTCCAGGAGGGTCTGCCGATAAACCTTATCGAGGCTATGGCCATGGGCAATCCGATAGTCGCCACCGATGTGCGCGGCAACAACGACGCAGTCGAGGACGGGGTCAACGGATATCTCGTTCCCGTCGGCGACAGCGGGATGATGGCGGAAAAAATACTCGAGCTTATGAACGACCGCGAGAAGCTTCGCACATTCGGCGAAAACGGTCTCGATATGGTCAGGGATTTTTCGACCGAGAATGTCAACCGCGAGATGCTGACTATCTACAGCAATCTCGGACTCATCTGAGAATAGGGGCGGCAATATGAGGATACTGCACTTTGTGCCGGATATAGGCGTCGCAAACGGCGTGATGAGCGTTGTACTCAACTATTTTCGCGCGATGCCGGAAGATATAAAATTTGACATAATGTATTTCAAGGAGTGCGAGCGCGACAGACGCGCTGATATAGAAGCACTCGGCGGACGCGTGTTCAGAATAAATACGCCCGGAATAAAAAGCTTTGTCTCGTCCGAGCTTGACGGCTTTTTTGAAGAGCATAAGGGCGAATATGCGGCGGTACATATCCATGCGCCGTATATGACCTGCCTCATCGCTCCGAAAGCGAAAAAACACGGGATAAAAAAAGTGGCGGCGCATTGCCACTCAACATGGTATTCACTCAATCCAAAAAAAGAATGGCGTAACAGACTTTTTAATGTTCCGACACGCTTTTTGGCGGACAGGCTTTTTGCCTGCGGCCGCGACGCAGGACGCTTCTGGTACGGAGACGACAAGAACTTTACTGTGCTCCCTAATGCTATTAATTGTTTTGTATATGAGTTTACCGAAGAAAAAAGATTTGACGCACGCAGCGAATTCGGATTCGGCACGAACCAATTGGTCGTCGGCCATGTTGGCAGAGTGGCTCCTCCGCAGAAGAACCACCCATATCTTATGCGTGTGTTTGCTGAAATAAAGAAAGCGCACCCTGATGCAGCGCTTCTTATGGCGGGCGCGGAGGAGACTGATGAACTCAGAAAACTTGCGAATCAACTCGGAATATCTGACTGCATATATTTCTTGGGCAGGCGCTCCGATGTTCCTCAATTGCTCAGCGCGATGGATGTGTTTGTTTTTCCGTCCTTTAAAGAGGGTTTACCTGTTTCGGTCGTCGAAGCGCAGGCGGCAGGGCTCCCGGTGCTCATGTCCGACACCGTTACTGACGAAGTCTGCATAACAGATCATATAAAGCGCCTGTCGATCGACGCCGACCCGAAAGTCTGGGCGAAAGAAATTAAGACAATGCCTGACGATATGCGCGCCTCCGCATTTGAAAAAGTCAAAGAATGCGGTTGGGACATAAATAAATGCGCAAAGACACTTGTTGACTTCTACGAAAGGTGAGTTGGATATGGCGGCAAAAAGAGTATTGATAGTTCTCGGAAAACTCAAACGCGGCGGTGCGGAGACTCTTGTTATGAATATTTACCGCACCATTGACAGATCCGTTGTGCAATTTGATTTTATTGTACATACTCCCAACCGTTATGATTATGACGATGAGATTGAATCTCTCGGCGGAAAGATATACAGATTTCCACAGTATAATGTACTTAATCATTTTGAATATAAGCGCTGCTGGAACAGATTCTTTGCAGAGCATCCGGAATACAGAATAATCCATGCGCATATGACGGGTTCTGCAAGTGTGTTTCTACCGATCGCTAAGAAGTACGGTCTTGTAACAATAGCGCACAGCCACATAGCTCTGTCTCAAAAGGGTATAAGGCAGAAGGTGATCGATCTTTACCGCCTTCCGCTAAAGAATCAGGCGGATTACCTGTTTGCTTGTTCAAATGATGCCGGTGTATGGATGTTCGGGGAGAAAGCAACAACGCGTGACAACTACTATATCATCAGAAACGGTGTCGATACGGATAAATTTGCTTTCTCTTCTGATAAGCGCGATAAAATCAGGGCGGAACTCGGACTTGACGGAAAATTTGTTATAGGCAATGTCTCTCGTTTTCATATTCAGAAGAACCATTATCTTCTTATCGATGTTTTTGCCGAGATTAAAAAGGAGAACGGCAATGCCGTTTTGCTTCTTGTCGGCGACGGCGATCTGCGCGGAGCGATAGAGGAAAAGGTGAAGTCGCTCGGACTTGCTGACAGTGTGATATTTACGGGTGTACGCACTGATATCGATTGCATACTCAGCGCAATGGATGTTTTTATAATGACTTCGTTCAACGAGGGGCTTCCGGTGTCGCTTGTTGAAGCTCAGGCATCCGGATTGCATATAGTCGCGACTGATACAATATCTTCGGAGATAAATATTACTGATCTTGTTGAGTTTTGTTCTCTCGACGATTCGCCGAAAAAGTGGGCTTGTACCGCTTTGAAATATGCCGACGGATATGAGCGTAGAAATACAAAGGCGGAGATAGCTGCGGCGGGATATGATATAGTATCAACGACGGAAGAACTTAAACAATTCTATCTTAAAAACTGGCACGAATAACGGGGGGACACGATGGAAAACAGAGTGGTCGAATTCGGATATTCATCTAATCTTGGCGGTGTTGAGGTGTTTATCAAGAACATTATTATGAATACTTCAATCCCAATAGATTTGGTGGCGACAACGCAGGACAAGATCCCTTTTGAAGACGAGTTTGTCGCAAATGGAAGTCGAATATTCAGAATACCGAATAGGCGTTCTGCACCGATGGAATATAAGCGTAATATAGAGGATATTCTGCGTGAACATCCGGAGATAAAAGTGGCTCATGTCCATCTCAATTCATGCAGCAGCATCGAAGCACTCGAGGCGGCGAAAAAGGTTGGCATGCATTGTATTGCACACAGCCACAGTTCCAATTCGAACTTCAATAAACTTACAAAAACACTTCACACTATAAACAAAAAAAGAATTAACAAGCTCGCCGATGTCAGATTGGCGTGCTCCGATGCGGCTGGACATTTTATCTTCGGCAACAGCGATTTTGAAATCATAAAAAACGGCATCGATACTGAAAAGTTTTCATTCAATCGCGCATATCGCGACGAGATAAGGCGTGAGTTTGATATTGGAGATCGGTTCACACTCTGTCATGTCGGAATGTTCGCGCCGGTGAAAAATCATGAATTTTTGATAGATATTTTTGCTTCGGTCGTTAAAAAACATCCTGACAGTGTACTGCTTCTTGTTGGAACAGGTTCAGAAACGGAGAAAATCCGCGAAAAAGTGTCGGGTCTCGGGCTTAGCAAAAAGGTTATCTTTGCCGGACGACGTACGGATGTTGAAAAGATAATGAGCGCGGCGGACGCATTTGTTCTTCCTTCTCACTTTGAAGGGCTTCCGTTAGTGCTTGTTGAAGCGCAGAGCAGCGGACTCAATTGCTTTGTATCGGATGCTGTGCCGGAAGAGGCAAAGCTGCTCGATAACTTTGAGTTTATCCCGCTCGATATCGGCGCGGAGGCATGGGCAGACAGAATCCTTTCTGCTGCTTTGAACACAGATCGTGCGTCGGCGTCGGCGGTAGTAGCCGCAGCGGGATATGACTGCAAACTTACCGCCGCGAGAATTGAAAAGATATATTCGCAGCAGATAGCCCTATGCTTATGACTTATAAAGGTTTGAGGAACATTTGATGAAGAAAAAAGTTTTGATAGTTACAAGCCCTCTCAGAGTCGGTGGATTTGATGTTGTTGCCACAAGCTTGCAAACACATCTTGACTGTGAACGCTTTGAGTGTACATATTACATAGTCGGCGAAGAGGTCGGCCCGCTTGAGCCGATTGTTATCAATAGTGGTGCAAAGGTGATACATCGCCCGGACAGCGTTAAAGGTTATCTTGCTGATTATAAATATCTGAAGAAAGTTATACATGAGGGCGAATACGATGTCGTTCATTCACATCTAATGTTTTTCAGCGGTCTTGTAATGCTTGCCGCTCGCAGTGAGGGTGTGCCTGTCCGTGTGCCGCACGGGCATATGACAGACCCGTGCATTGAGGACAGGAGCTTCCTTCAGCGCAGGATGTTTGACGTCTACCGTTTCTTTATGACTCTGCTGCTTGATTCCTGCGGGACTGCGCTTGTGGCCTGCGGACCCGAGTCGGGGGCTTATCTTTACGGAAAACGTACTTTTGAAAAGCGTGGAATTATTCTCAACAACGGAATAGACCTGAGCAAATATAAGTTTGACTCGGAGATGCGCGAGCGGAAGCGGCGTGAGTTGGGCGTTGAAAACAAGCTCGTCGTAGGTCATGTCGGCAGGCTCAATTATATTAAAAATCATAAATTTCTTCTCGATGTATTCGCCGAGTTAAAAAAAATCAACGCCGATGCGGTGCTGCTTATAGTCGGAGAGGGCGAAGAAAAAGAAGCGATAGAAGAAAAAGCCCGCCGCTTGGGTATAGAGAACAGCGTCATTCTTATGGGCGTCAGAGACGATGTTTACGACCTGCTGCAGGCTATGGACGTGTTCGTGTTTCCGTCGCTTAAAGAGGGACTCCCGGTTACGCTTATAGAGGCTCAGGCGACGAAGCTTCCGTGTCTGATATCGGATACGGTGTCGAGATACGCTAAGCAGAACGATAATGTGGAATATGCTTCGCTTTCGCTTCCCGCCTCGGAGTGGGCAAAGCACGCGCAGAGACTTGCATCAATCGACAGAGAGAGCGTGTCGGTCGAAAAGCTTATCAAAAATTATGATATAAATGAGACGGCAAAGCAGCTCGAAAAAATATACGAAGGGACAGGGGTGATAAAATGCTGATATATTTAATTATAGTTGTTTCGTTTTGTGCTATCTATCCTCTGGTCCCGAGAAAACATATCAAGTGGCTGTTCCTTGCCTTGGTGCTTGCGTTGTCGGTTATGGCATTTTTTGTCAAACCGCTTCCGACGGATGACTTGATGAGATATTATGATTCACTTGAATTGCTGAGAAAAAAGAGCTTTGCGGGCTATCTTAACTTGCAGCGAAGCGGCTACGGAAACTACGATGCGGTTCCGGTTTGCGGAATGTATTTTTACCTTATCAGTAAACTCGGCAATAACAATTTTCTCCCGGCGATAACTATTTTTCTGACTTACGGAAGTATGCTTTGGGTAATCTGGAGGTTTGCGAATTTTTATAAAATAAGCAAGCTGTACTTGTTTATCGGCACGTTTTTTCTGCTGAGCACGTACTGGTATTATGATACCTGCAGCGGAATAAGAAACGGTTTGGCCTTTGCCGTTGCGATTTTCTGTCTGTATTTTGATTTGGTTGAAAAGAAAAAGATTTTCTGTATCGGCTATCTTGTGGCGCTGGGAATACATTCAGCCGCAGTTATATTTTTGGGATTGCGGCTGCTGACGGAAGTTAATATGCGGCTGAAAACGAAAGCATTCAACATCATATCACTTGTCGGAATATTCTTTGGTTCATATATCATTGAGCTCCTGGGAAAGGTATTTAACAACAGTTTTTTCCGTGTACTTTTGGAAAAAACGGCTATAAACAAGAGCAGAATGACAGACATCTCCCGGGGAACAACGATTGTCAGCTTGATTTTGCTTTTAGCGGTAATAATTATGTGCGCCTATATGAACCACCGAATAAGCAGAGATGGTATTGAGGGCGTTGACGATATAAACTATTTTTTGACTCTTCTGATGTCTTTCACGGTAGGCTCTCTTGTGAGCCTTCTCATATTCACGAGGTTTATACATTGGGTCATTCCTATGTTCGGTTCTCTCACTATAATGCTGTGTTTGGATCTCAACAAAAGAAAGCGTCAGGAAATATATTCTGCACCCCACGGAAAAAGTACAATTAAAAAAGATATTTCTGTTTACAGGTCAAATGAAATTTTGCTCAACCTGATGATAATTGTACTGTCGTTGCTTAATCTGTATTTCCTTTGCTTTATAAGCGTTATGCACTCGGCGGTGTTTAAAATATAACTGTATCCTAGGAGGACAAAAGATGATTTCTGCTAATAAAAAGCAAAGAAATTGCGGGGTGGATTGCCTTCGCTCCGTTGCGATGTTTGCCATTGTTTTGCAGCATTGTATTTTACACAGCGACATAGTGTCCTACAACGATGCGCTTTCAGTCAAATACGGATTGGCGGATTTTGTGACTTTTTTCTGCTTCGGCGCGGTGAATACATATCTTCTGATATCCGGTTATGTAAATATCGATGCCAAGTATAAGCCTTCGAGGATAATGCAGCTTTGGATAGAGGTCGTTTTCTACTGTTTGATTATTACGGCGATATCGGCAATTATATTAAAAAGACCGATTACGGGAACTGCGATATTAAAAGCAGTTACCCCGATTATCCACCATGAGTATTGGTTTTTTACAAGATATGTGCTGCTGTTTTTGCTGATGCCGATTATAAACGCGGTCGCGCACAGAATGTCGAAAAAATGTTATCGCGTATTTCTCGCGGTAGTTTATGTTCTGTTTTGCTTTGTTGCACCGATTATAAAGAAATATATCGATATTGATATTTTCCTTCTAAAAGGAGGATACAGTACTGTTTGGTTTGTCGCCATGTATATGACCGGCGCGTATTTTAAACTCCACTTTGAGCCGAAAAAGAAGAGAAAAACCGTTTATCTTCTCGGATTTACAGTTTTCTCGCTGCTCCTGTATCTTGATAACGAATTCATTCCGGCGTTCGTCAAGCAATATCGGAATATGGAAATAAGCAGCGTTCTGTCAGCCGATACATACAGCTCACCTTTTACCGTTTTGGCTGTCGTTTTCGTGCTTTTGCTGTTCATAAATTTGGATTTTGGTGACAAGGCAAAGAATTTTATCTGCGCTGTGGGACCGCTGACCTTCGGGGTGTATATTATTTCTGACAACCCGATAATAAGAAAAAATATTATCTCTGAGTTGCCCAAATTTATAGACAGAAACTCCGGAAATCTTATGGTTATATGGATAATTCTTTTTGCCGCAGCGGTTTTTATCTCGTGCCTGCTCATAGAATTTGCGGTGCAGCTTCTGTTCGGTAAAATCGGAGTGCGCCGTATGTGTGATAAAATTTGCTTGCTCCTTGCAAATCTGTTCAAAAAAATACCGCCTATATATAATCTCTACTTTGCGGATTTGGTCAACTCCTGCGGAGTAAAAGATACAAAATAATTGCGGTTCGGCTTCGGGATAGGCGGGGCGTTTAGGAGGAATATTATGGAATTTGATTATTACCGTGCGGCGTTTAGAAAAAAGGGCGGACACGCGCTTCTTGACGATGAGGCTGTGCCGTTCAGAGCCATAAAAAATAATCTGAGATATTGGGTTGCCGACCCGTTTGTGTTCGAGCGCGACGGCGAGACGTATATTTTTGCCGAGCTGTTTGACTATCTGCGCAGACGAGGTGTTATCGGCTATTCAAAGCTAAAAGCAAACGGCAGCTTTTCAAGCTGGAAAGAGATAATAGTTGAGCCATATCATATGTCATATCCGCAGATTTTCGAACATGACGGCGAAATATATATCGTGCCGGAGACCGGTTCGGGGCATACTTTGGATATGTACAGGGCGGTCGATTTCCCCGACAGATGGGAGAAGTCCGCGAACATGGCAAAGGACGTTGAACTTGCCGATACAACGCTTTTTAAGCGAGGCGGCAATATCTATGCGCTCGCCTGCGATATGGGGAGGACAAAAAACAGTGAGCTTGTTCTTTATAAAGTCGGGGAAGATATGAAATTATGTCCGACGGAGCTCGGATGTGTTGTAAATGATCCCGTCACCGCCCGTGCGGCAGGCGAAATGTTTGAATACGGCGGCAAGCTTATGCGCGTGTCGCAGGACTGTTCGGAGGAATACGGCAAGCGGCTCAACTTCCTTGAGGTTGACAGCGACTTTAGTTCGTATTACCGCGAAAAGACGGTTAAGACGGTAGATGTAAAGGATTTGAATATTATCGGAATCAAAAATCCCTTGCGTGTTCATACATATAATTCGTCCGAAAATTATGAAGTTATCGATGTTTACAGCGCCAATAAGAGCCTGTTGAACTTATTCGGGAGACTCGCGTATCTGCTTTACAAAAAACTCAGAGGTTAAGGTGTCTGATTTATGATAAGCGTTATAGTGCCGGTTTATAAAGTTGAAAAATATCTTCGCCAGTGCCTTGACAGCCTTGCGGCGCAGACGCTCGACGATATTGAAATAATCATAGTCGATGACGGTTCGCCGGACGGATGCCCGGCTATATGCGACGAATATGCGGCGAGAGACGCACGCGTGAAAGTAGTGCATAAGGAAAACGGCGGTCTGCTCAGCGCGCGAAAAGCAGGATTTGCGGCTTCAAAAGGCGATTATATCGGCTTTGTTGACGGCGACGACTGGGTCGAACCGGATACATTTCTGAATTTGTACAAAGCAGTATGCGAGCATTCGCCCGATATGGTGCTCAGCGACTTTCTCTGCGATTACGGAGATCGCGCCGAACCGAGCAGCCAGTGCTTTGAGGAAGGTTTCTACGGTTGCGAACGCCTTGAAAAAGAGATATTTCCGAGAATGCTTTTTGATGGACGGTTTTACAGCTTCGGTGTCAATCCGAACTGCTGGAGCAAGCTCGTCAGAAGAGAGCTGATCGAAAAAAATCTTTTGCCCGTCGATGAGCGTATCCGTATGGGCGAGGACGCAGCGTTCATATATCCGTGTCTGCTTGATTCGCAAAGCGCAGTCTGTATAAAAAATCCGACTTATCATTATCGAATCACCGGTCAATCTATGTCCACCGCCTATGACGAAAAGCTAAAGGATATAGTCCTCCTGCCATATAAGCGGCTCAAAGAAAAGAATATTGATTCAAATTTTGACATATCCTCTCAGCTCAATTATTATCTTTTGTATATGGTCAATTTCCTGCTTCGTAATGAGGCAAAAAAGGTCAACACGCATTCAAAAAAGGAGCGTAGAGAGGTTATAGAGAATATTTGTGCGGATGTGGATATACGCTCGGCAGCGGCACATGTCGATATGGGAAAACTTCCTATGCACACAAAGTTGCTTGTAACGGCGCTTAGGCGTGGTTCAGTGTTTATGACAGAAAAGTATGTTGAATTTTTGAGAATTTATTTAGGAGGAAAGCAATGAACAGTCAGCCGAAGATCAGCGTTATTGTCCCGGTTTACAAAGTTGAAAATTTCCTTGACAGATGTGTTGAGAGCATCGTCGGACAGACATATGAAAATCTTGAGATAATCTTAGTAGATGACGGCTCGCCGGATAATTGTCCGGCAATGTGCGATAAATGGGCTGAAAAGGACGGCCGTATTAAAGTTATCCATAAAGAAAACGGCGGTGTTTCATCGGCAAGAAATGCGGCGCTTGATATTGTTTCGGGCGATTATATATGCTTTGTTGATTCGGATGACTGGATAGATCCGGGGATGTATGAATTCCTTTATAAAAATTCACAAAAATACGATGCTGATATTTCATGCTGCGGCATATTTGATGACTATGATGATGGAACTCGAATTATGGAAGGCAGCTACTACTTATCAGTTTATAAAAATGTAGATGACGCAGTAGCACATGTTATATCGACAAATTTGCATGCATCAACGGTCTCCTCAATATATAAAAAAAGTGTTATACAAGGATGCAGGTTTGATGAAAATCTAAAAATAGCTGAAGATTGGTTGTTTAATTATCACGTAAGGAAAAAGATGACCGGCTGTGAGGTAATGGAAAACAATGCATATTATCATTATTACATAAACCGGAATTCCGTGATGAACTCCGGAATGACAAAAGAAAAGCTGTTGAATAATGTGTATGTGGTAAATTACTTTTGGGAAAAAGAGCACTTAAACAAGGAAATATATAATCAGGTGTGTAATGGATATATTGATAACATGATTATCACGATAAATTATTGTATACAGTACGGATATGAAAAGACGGACTGGTATAAAGAAAAAATCAGAACCTGTCTAACAAAAAAGAAATTTTTGCTAATGGCTAAACTGAAGAAAAAACAGCTTATAAAATATATCGTTTATGTGTTTTTTCACCCGATATATGTGCTTGCAATTCGTAGATATTATAAACGCAAGGGCAAATGATGAAAAGAGCCGTCAGTTATGATATGATATAATAATGTGTCTAGCCCATGGGTAGTGCTAAGGCTAAGTAATGAGAATACCGCAGTATGTGTAAAAAGAGAGGTATAAAAGATGTCAAAATCCCTCATCAGCGTTATCGTGCCAGTCTACAAAGTTGAAAATTTTCTTGACAGATGTGTCGAAAGCATCGTCGGACAAACATATGAAAATCTCGAAATAATCCTTGTTGACGACGGCTCACCGGACAATTGCCCGGCCATGTGTGACGAGTGGGCTGAGAAGGACAGCCGCATAAGGGTCATACATAAAGAAAACGGAGGCCTCTGTTCCGCTCGTAATGCCGGAATGGATATAGCTGCGGGAGATTATTTGGGCTTTGTCGATTCCGATGACTGCATAGAGCCGGATATGTATCAGCTGCTTGTCGAAAATGCGGCTTCAACGCAGGCAGATATATCAAGGTGCGGCATATTTGTTGACGAGGAGAGCCTTGAAAACGGTGTAAGCGTGGACTGCGAATACTCTGAAAGAACCGTTATAGACAGACATACATTCGTGAACAGCCTTGTTCAAGGAGGTCATGTACGAGGTGTTGTGTGGAACAAAATATACAGAGCCGATGCGGTCAAGAAGATTCGCTTCGATAAACAAGACGGCGCGTCGGAGGACATTCTGTTTAATGACCGTGTCAGCGCCAATATCAGCACTTGCGTGTGTATGGATGAACCGAAATATCATTATATTCGCAGGGTAGGAGCGATAACGGTTTCTGAGTTCGGCTACGGCGCGTTTTCTATAGTCCGTGCCATGAACATCTTCCTTGAAAAATATGAGGACGATCCGGAGATTTATGACAGCGCAGTCATGGGCTACGCTACCGCAGCATTTACCGTTCTGAGCGGTGTCATAACAAGCCGAAAATGCCTTGACCGATATGACGAACTGAGGGACGGGCTTCTCGGATTCAAAAAGCAGATACTTTTTGAAAAGCGATATCCGTTCAAATATAAATTTAAGCTCATGTTTCTGTGGTTTAGCCCGAAGCTGTATAACAAAGTTATCAGAAAAGTTCGCGGAGCGTAAAGGGTGATTTTATGAACGAGCCTCTTGTCAGTGTGATAGTACCCGTCTACAAGGTCGAAGACTATCTCGATAAGTGCGTAGAAAGCATAGTAAAACAGACCTATAAAAATCTCGAAATAATTCTTGTTGACGACGGCTCTCCGGATAATTGCCCCTCAATGTGCGACAGTTGGGCACAAAAGGACAGCCGCATAAAGGTAATACATAAGGAGAACGGCGGCGTTTCATCCGCACGCAATTCAGCCCTCGATACAGCGGCAGGGGATTATATCTGCTTTGTGGATTCGGATGATTTTATAGAGCCGAATGCAGTCGGATATATGCTTGAGAATATAGGGGATGCCGATGTCATACAGTGCTCGTTTTCGTATGACTGTTTAGACGGCCGCACGGAAAATTGCGACATATCGGAAGAAGAGTTTTGCGCGGACGATGCGGCACGCGCACTCATAACCGACCGTGTCCGCCCGGAGGTTTGGGGAAAGCTGTATTCGGCGCACCTGTTTTCCGGCATACGCTTTGACGGCTCGAAGAAGTACGGCGAGGATCTTTATATAAATTATTTTCTTATGAAGCGCGCCGGGAAGCTGATAAGCCGCAACGTTTGTCTCTATCACTATATGTGCCGCGAGAGCGATTCGGCGACCTCTCACTATATGACCGATTCCCGCGCCGGGCTTTATAAAATAACCGGCGCTATGGCGGAAAACGAAAAGGACAGTTCGTTATATGAGGCCTGTGTTTACAGACATACCCGTATACTTTTCGCAACGCTTTCGAGAATAATACTCGGCGAAAAAGAATTTTATGATAAGTATTTCGATGTGATTGTAAAAGAAATACTCGCTTACAGGCGCGATATATTAAAGAATAAACGGCTGGGGCTGAAGTTTAAAATATCGGTGTTGATGCTTTCGTTAAGCCCGAAGCTGTTTGAGAAGTTTAACAGAAAATTCAGACAGCGCAGCTGATTTGACGGAGAGAATAATATGACCGGAATAACAACCATAACAGAGGATTCGAATTACGGAAACAGACTGCAGAATTATGCGGTTCAGTCTTTCCTGGAAAAACTCGGTGTCGAGGCGGGAACGATTGTTTATAAAACGCCGTTTATAAGAAAGCTGAAGAATTTTGTAAAGATTCTCTTGGGGCGCCGCAAATTTGTTTTTATACACAAGAAGCGCGACGCAGCATTTTACCGTTTTAATAAGAAATATTTCAAGCTTATTTGCATAAGAGAGTCGCATCTTGACGATTTGCGCGACAAGCTGGATAATGTTGTCTGCGGGTCGGATCAGATATGGAATTTTACTTTTCCGGTTGCAAGAGACAATACAGTGCTTTTCTTTGCAGAATTTGTTGAGCCGGAAAAGAGAATAGCGTTTTCGGCGAGTATCGGAACCGATGATATTCTCGAGGATTACAGACAGTGCTTCATTGACGGCATAAACGGGATGAAAGCGATATCGGTGCGCGAGGAGCGCGGGCGCGAAATAATAAAAGAGCTGACCGGCCGCGATGTCCCCGTTACCGTTGACCCCACTCTTCTTCTCAGCCGCGGCGAGTGGAGAGAAATTGAGAAAAAGCCCTCTTTTGTCGGGGAGAATGACAGATACCTGCTCACTTATTTTCTCGGCGGATGCTCCGAAGAGGTGCGCGATTATATAGAAGGCATTGCCCGGGCAAATGAGCTGAAGGTTATTGACCTATATGATGAGTTTCTTGATAAATCGGAGATAGAAAACAAAAAATGGTTTGCAGCCGATCCGGGCGAGTTTGCGTGGCTTATAGAGCATTGCGGGCTTATGATGACGGACTCGTTCCACGGCTGTGTGTTCTCGATAATAAACGAAGTCCCGTTCCGCTGCTTCAAAAGAGGCGGAAATGTTGCGGATATGAGCAGCCGCATGAACACTCTTTTCGGTAAACTCAATATCTCCGATTGGTGTATCGGTGATATAACCGAAAGCTTAGAGCATGTGTTCTATAAGGACTATACGGGCGTTAAAGATATAATCGAGGAAGAAAAGGCGTTTGCATATAAATATCTGAAAGGTGCATTGAACATAGAATGAAGCTTGACAGATCAAAAAACACAGCGCGCAATATGATATTCGGTACCGTATCGAAAATATATAATCTTGCGATACCGTTTGTTATGCGCACGCTGCTCATATATACGCTCGGCATGGCGTATACGGGACTTAACAGCCTGTTTACGTCCATACTGTCCGTGTTGAATCTCGCCGAGCTCGGAGTCGGCGCGGCGATGACGTTCAGTATGTATAAGCCGATAGCCGAGGACGACACCGCGACCGTCTGCGCGCTCATGCAGCTTTACAAGATATATTACCGCGTTATCGGCTTGGTTATCCTCGTCGCCGGCACGGCGATAACTCCCGCACTGCCGTTTTTTATCAAAAAAGATGTTCCGGCGGATATAAATATATATATTCTTTATGCGATAAACCTTTTGACAACCGTTTTGTCATATTGGCTGTTTGCGTATAAAAACTGTATTCTCTACGCCCATCAGCGCAACGATATCGGTGACAAAATCGGACTTGTTATCAATACCGTCAAATACGGACTTCAGGCCGTAGTGCTTGTGGCGTTTAAAAATTACTACGCATATATTATTGTAGCTCTTTTGCTCGGCGTCGTCTCCAATTTAGTGACCGCTATAGTTGCGGACCGTCTGTATCCGCAGTATAAGGCAAAGGGAAAGCTCCCGAAAGAACAGGTTCAGATAATCAACCGCCGCGTGCGCGATTTGTTTACATCGAAGATAGGCGCGATAGTTGTCGATTCGGCGGATACCATTGTTATCTCGGCGTTTCTCGGCTTGACCGCCCTTGCACAGTATCAGAATTATTTCTTCATTCTCTCCTCGGTGTTCGGCTTTGTGTCTCTTGTAACAAGCTCCGCCCTTGCGGGAATAGGCAACAGCCTTGTAACCGAGAGCAGCGAAAAGAACTTCAACGATTTGAAGAAGTTCGCCTTTATAATCTCATGGATGTCGTGCTTCTGCGTGTGCTGTCTTGCGTGTATGTATCAGCCGTTTATCGAGCTTTGGGTAAAGAAAGAAAATCTTTTATCCTTCGGCATGGTCATACTGTTCTGCGTTTATTTCTTTGTAAAACAGGTGAACTCTCTGCTTTGTCTTTATAAAGATGCTGCCGGTATATGGCATGAGGACAGGTTCAGACCGTTGATAACCGCTGGAGCCAATCTGATTATGAACATCATAATGGTTCAGTTTTGGGGGCTTTACGGTATCTTGCTTTCAACTGTGCTCAGCACATTAGCTATCGGAATGCCGTGGCTTCTCCACAATCTGTTTTCCACCGTTTTTCGCAGCGGGTGCAAGGAGCTGCTGATAAAGCTTTTGGCGTACGGCGCAGTGACCGCAGTCTCGTGCGGAATATGTATCGGGATATGCTGTTTCGTCAGCTTCAATTCGCTTATTCTGACTCTCGCGCTTCGTCTTGTGATATGCACGGTCGTGTCGAATATTATCTTCTTTGCGATTTTCTTTAGAAGCGGCGAATTCAAGTCGACGGTAAGTATTGTAGACTCGCTGACAAAAGGCAAAATAAAACTCCTCGGAAAATTCATGTGAGGTGCGCAATGATAAATATAAGAAAAAATCAGTGCGTCGGCTGCGGTGCGTGCGCCGATATCTGCAGCGCAGGCTGTATTTCCATGCTCGGAGACCCGGAGGGCTTTGCTTATCCGAAAACGGACAGCGCAAAATGCGTCGGATGCGGCGCTTGCGACAGGGTGTGTCCGGCGCTGAATGTTCCGGAATTTTCAGAGAAAATACCGCAGACTTTTCTTGCGGTGAACCGTGACGAAGCCGTTGTCGGCTCGAGCTCGTCCGGCGGAGTGTTTTCCGCTCTCGCCGATAAGGTGACAAAAGCGGGCGGCACGGTCTGCGGCGCGGCTTTTGACGGCGACTTCAGCGTGCATCATATTCTTGCGGACAATTCGGAAGATCTCGAAAAGCTCAAAACCAGTAAATACGTTCAAAGCAACACGGGAGACATATATTCCGCCGTCCGCCGCGAGCTGAAGGGCGGCAGGAAGGTGCTTTTTTCGGGAACGCCGTGCCAGGTCAATGCCATGCGGCTGTTTCTCGGAAAAGAGTACGAAAATCTGCTGCTTGTCGATTTTATTTGTCACGGCGTGCCCTCGGAAAAAGTATGGCTTAAATATTTGAAGGACGTAGCAAAAGGATCCCGCGTTTCTTCTGTATCATTCAGGGATAAAAGTGTTGGATGGAATCGTTTTTCCTTGAAAATAGATTATCAGTCAGGCACATACCTCTGTGGGTTCTCGAACGACCCGTATATGAAGCTGTTCCTTTCGGATAATATCCTGCGTCCGTCCTGCTACAACTGTCCCGCAAAGGGCAATAACCGGTTCGCCGACATAACAATAGCCGACGCATGGGGCATGGATAACGAGACAACATGGAGCTTTGACGATAAAGGACTTTCCTTGATCTTCGTACATACCGATAAGGGTTCTGAATATATAGAAAGTTTGAAAGCGGATCTCGATTTATGTGATGCGGATTACAGCAAAGCAATCTCAAATAATCCAAATGCCGTAACCAGCGCATCCGTGCCGCCGACAAGGCAGAGGTGCATGGATGAAATACTCTCAACCGAAAACACGGACTTTTCAAAGCTTGCGGGGAAATATGCGTTTCATAAAAGCACAGCCCAAAAGGCAAAAAGCCTGCTGAAACGTGCAGTCAGAAAAATAATCAAGTAACCGTCGGAGGTGAGCGAGTGGACAGACAACCGCTTCTGAGCATCATTGTTCCCGTCTACAAGGCGGAAAAGCATCTTGATAGATGTGTCGAAAGTATACTTTCGCAGACATATGGGAATATAGAACTTGTCTTGGTCGACGACGGCTCGCCGGATGCCTGCCCCGCCATGTGCGATGCATGGGCTGAAAAAGATGGGAGAATAAAGGTCATTCACAAACCGAACGGCGGTCTCTCGTCTGCGCGCAATGCAGGACTCGATGCCTGCACAGGGGATTATATCGGCTTCGTTGATTCTGATGACTGGATTGAGCCGGATATGTACGAATATCTTATTAATATCGGCATGAAAAACAATGCGGATGTTTCGAGATGCGAGTTCGTTATTGAAGCCGAAAATTCCGATATCACTGTCGATTCTCAAAACGATTCGGAACTCAGAGTGCTGTCCGGCGACGAGCTTATTATTGAACTGGTCAACGGTGGCTACAACGAGGGCATAATGTGCAACAAGCTCTATAAGCGCAGGCTTTTTGATTTGGTTCGCTTCAAAGAGGGTATAACTATTGAGGATTGCCTGGCAAATTATTATATATATAAACAGCAGGTCACCTTGGTTTCGTCCTCTGCCGTCAAGTATCACTACTTGCAGCGCGGCGATTCGATAACCGGAACGGCATTCTCGGAAAAAAGCTTTGATATCCTGAAAGTACACGGCGAGATAATGAATTCGTCGGCGGATAACCCGAAGATATTCGAGCATTGCCTGAAGGCATATATAAGATACAATATAATTTATCTCAGAACCTGCATCGCGTATGAGAAAAAGTTTTATCGCGACGATATGAGAAACGAGGTCAAAAAATACAGCTCGGCTATACTCCATTCGCCGATATGCGACAAAAAGCTCAAATTCAGAGTGTTCCTCATAACTTATATGTTCCCGCTTTATAAGCTCATGGTGAATGTAAAATGCCACGGCAGGGATATCATAAGAAAAATAAGACGGTAGTGTTCTTACGGGAAAGGATGCGCTTATGCGATTTATATTTGAAATAATCAGGAAGATACTCGCCAGAGTCAACTATTTCCTTTTGATTTGGAAGCTTATATTTTCAACTGCTTTCAAAAAAATTAAATACCGTGAAAAGTTTAAATTCCTTTTGATAACTCCGGAGCACTGCAATCTTGGCGACCATGCCATAGCCGCAGCCGAGGAGGCTCTTTTCAAGGACTTTTTCCTGTTTGAAATAACCGAAAGAAGCTTGGATAAATTTTTCAAGTATTTCAGACATAGCTTGAGCCTAAAGCTTCTGTTCGGGAAAAGCGACATACTGATTCACGGCGGAGGGTTTATCGGCACCATCTGGCCGTACTCTGATATCCTGACGCAGCAAATCATAGAACTTCTTCCGCACAGCAGGATAATACTTCTGCCCAACACGATTTTCTTCTCCGACGACGAAGAGGGCAGGAAGTGGCTCGAAGATGCCCGAAAGGTCTATAATTCACATAAAAATATTACCGTTTGCACAAGAGAAAAGCTCTCCTATGACAATGCGCTCCTTTTGCTCGACGACCACAGCAGAGTGAAGCTCATTCCGGATATGGTGTTGTCGCTTGACGAGTGCCGCGAGGGGAGAGAGCGCAGCGGCGCAGTCCTATGCCTGAGAAATGACTGCGAAAAAATAATGGACGATGCCGACAGCGCGGAAATTTATAATTGGACAGACAAAGCCTTTGGCGGCATCAAAGAGGCGGACATGTGCATCGACCATAATGTGCTCCCGGAGAATCGCCTCGCCGAGCTCGAAAAACAGTTTGAAACATTCAGAAGAGCCGAGCTCGTGATAACGGACAGGCTTCACGGAATGATATTCGCTGCGATAACCGGTACACCGTGCGCCGTTTTCTTCAGCATGAGCCATAAGGTGAAAGGCATCTATGACTGGTGCCTGTCGGGTGTTGAGTATATACAAAATGTTGAGAACTGCGCGGATATAGCCGCATTTTATGAAAAAGTCAAAGGCAGAAGCTTCAGATATGACAATACCGCTTTGAAGCCGTATTATGATGAGCTTATTGAAATCATTAAATAAGAGGTAGATAAATTGGCATCACGTACTGAAAAATCAACAAGAACCGCCGTGGCAAGTTTCCTCAATTCAACGTTTGGAAAAGTGCTTGCGTTTGTCTCGAAAACTGCGTTTATCAATGTTTTCGGGCGCGAGATGCTCGGACTCAACGGTCTTTTTTCAAATGTTATCTCATTGCTCTGCCTTGCCGATCTCGGCTTCGGCACGGCAATGGCATACAGCTACTATAAGCCGATAGCGGAGAACGATACAAAGAAGATAGCCGCGCTGAATAAATTTTACAGCAAAGTTTATTTAATAATAGCGGCGGCGGTGTCCGTTGCGGGCGTTGCATTCGTTCCGTTCCTTGATTCTTTTGTAAATCTCGATCACGAGATTGAGCATATGTATCTGTATTACGGCATCGCGGTGTTCAATACGGTCTGCTCGTACCTTTTTGCTTACAAGCAGACGCTTATTACCGCGCATCAGCACGGATATATTATTTCCAGATATACCGTTGTCACCAGCACGGTGTCCACAATTATGCAGATAGTTATCATATATGCCACGAGAAATTATATAGCTTATCTCATGGTCGGCGTTGTGTTTACTATCATAAACAATCTGATAATTTCGCATCAGGCGAACAAGCTTTATCCTTATATCAAAGAGCCCAACGAGCCGCTTTCAAAAGCGGACAGGCGCGGAATATTCGACAACATGGGTTCGATATTCTTGTATAAGCTCTCGTCGGTTATGATAAACGGTACGGATAACCTGCTCATATCAAAGATGGTCAGCACCGTTGCCGTCGGCGATTATTCGAACTATCTTATGCCGATAAATATGATAAGCAGCTACGCCAATATCCTCTTCTATTCATTTACGGCGAGCCTCGGCAATATGATGGTGTCCGACGGCAAGGAGAAGCAGTATCGGGTGTTCAAAGTTATCCAGACGATGTCCGCATGGTTCGGAATAGTTGTCAGTGCGTGTACATATGCGCTCGTTGACGATTTCATAATCGTGTGGCTCGGCAAGGACTTCCTTGTTGATAAATATACCGTCTGCGCTATCGGCCTCAATTTCCTTCTGTCCTGCCTGCTCTATCCCATATGGATATACAGAGAAGCGGCAGGAATCTATCTGAAAACAAAGTATATAATGACTGCCACCGCAGTTCTCAATATCGGACTCTCCATACTCATGGGCAAGTGGATCGGAATGGCGGGCATAATTTTTGCGTCGGCTGTTTCAAAGCTTTTGACTTATATCTGGTATGAGCCGATTATTCTCTTTCGCGACCATTTCAAAAAGTCGGTCTGGGGATATTTTGTCTCGTTCTTTGCAACGCTGGTTATCAGCTGCGGCGCCGGATTTGGTGTGAAGTTGCTTGCCGATATGATTCCTCTCTCGGGCATACTCGGCTTTATAGTTAAGGGCATCGTGTGCTTTGCGGCAACGAATATTCTCTATTTGATTCTCTATTTCAAGAATCCGTATTTCAAAGAGCTTCTCGCAAGAGTCAAGTCACTTGTCGGCGGCGTTATCGGAAAATTCAAAAAGGCTAAGTGAAAGCAGAATGATAAGCGTAATAATCCCGGTTTACAAAGTTGAAAAATATCTCGATAAGTGCATTGAAAGCGTTGTTGGGCAGACGTATTCTGACCTTGAGATAATCCTTGTCGATGACGGCTCGCCGGACGGCTGTCCCGCCATGTGCGATGCATGGGCTGAAAAAGATGAGCGAATAAAAGTTATTCACAAACCGAACGGCGGTCTCTCGTCCGCGCGCAATGCAGGACTTGCCGCGGCGTCGGGTGAATATGTTTTCTTCCTCGACAGCGACGATACAATATCTGCGAACTGCATTGAATTGCTCGCCGATGCCGTGCGGCGCGACAACAGCGATATCTGTATCGCGAATGTCGCCAGAATAGACGAAAACGGAAAGCCAATCAAAGCTCTGCTCTTCGATTCGGACATGCTTCTTTCAAAAGACGATGTGTTCGAGGACATAGCCAAAAAAGGTCTGTTTGCCTATGTTATCTCCTGCGGCAGACTTTATCGCCGCAATTTGTTTGACGGCATATCATTTCCCGAGGGCAGACTCAACGAGGATGCGTTCGTGTATTACCGCCTCTTTGACAGGTGCAGCTGCATTTCCGTCAGAAAGGATGCTGTGTATTTTTATCTCAGCCGGCAGGGGAGTATCATGTCTGAATATACGCCGCGCAGACTCGATGTTCTCGAAGCCTTTGCCGCTCAGGCGAAGTTTTTTTCGGATCGCGGCTTTGATAAAACGGTGGAGGCTGTGCGCCGATATGCCTATGATGCGGCGGTCAATACTCTTCTCGCCAACCGTATCGGCGTGACGGATGAAAGATTCAAAACCGCGCTGAGATTTTATAAATCAATCTGCCGCCTTTGTCCGGGCGATACGGGCAGGTCGGCTGTCCGCCTGTTTTTTGCGGCGTATCCGTTCAATCTTTTTTCAAAACTTCTGCTCAGACTCAAGGGCGTTAAGAGGTGAATTCGGTGGATAAACTTCTGAGCATCATTGTTCCCGTCTACAAGGCGGAAAAGCATCTTGACAGATGTGTCGAAAGTATACTTTCGCAGACATATGGGAATATAGAACTTGTCCTGGTCGACGACGGCTCGCCGGATGCCTGCCCCGCGATGTGCGATTCATGGGCAAAGCGCGATTGGCGCGTCAGGGTGATACATAAGAAGAACAACGGCGCGTCTTCCGCGCGCAACGCCGGACTCGATATGGCGTCGGGTGAATATATCGGCTTTGTCGATGCCGATGATTTTGTAGAGCCCGATATGTACGAAACTCTGATGAAAAACGCGCTCGAAAACAACGCCGATCGCTCCGGCTGCGGTTATTTCGATTCTTCACACCCGGATGAAATTTCGGCTGATGGCAAAATAACAGTGCTCAGCGACAAAAACTCTATAATTGCCTATTCCGCCTGCGGCAAGCACAACAATGTCTGGCGCTCCGTCTATTCCAAAAAGGCGATAGGGAAGATTCGTTTCGACGAAAGCCTTGTCATCGCCGAGGACTGGCTCTTCAACTACGAAGTGAGCAAGAATATTTCGGTGCAGGCGGATACCGATAAACGGCTCTATCATTATGAATCCGCACCGGACAGCCTCATGAGCCGGCTCAACGACAAAAAAATAATCGACCGCGTATCTGTGCTCGAATATATCTGCGGCAGCGAGTGCGGAAAGTCGCTCGGGCGCAAAGAAACGGCGGATATCCGTATGCGCGTGCTCATGTTCTGCGCGGAGGAGAGTCTGCATTCCGGCATCGACCGCGAGCCGTGGTTCAAGCGCGAGGTCATAAAAAAAATACGCGGCGCCCTTGCGACGTTTCTCGGGTGCGGTGCTTCGGCAAAGCGAAAGATAAAAGCGATAATTTTCGCCTTCGCGTGGCCGCTGTATTCCGTCCCGGCGCGTAGAAAATAAAGTTAAAAATAAAATAGTATATAATTGCTGATTGGAGGTGCACCATGCACGCATATCTGATAATAGCCCACGATCAGTTCGACCTGCTCGAAAGTCTTCTCAAATGTATCGACGACGAGCGTAACGACATTTATATACACATCGATTCCCATTCAAAGCTCGATATCAGCAGGATCCAAAGCGTTCTGCAAAACTCCCGCGTTGAGTTCGTCCCGCGTATCCATATAAGATGGGGCGGATTCGACATGGTCAGATGCGAGTATGAGCTGCTCGAAGCTGCGTTCGAGAGCGGACGAGAATATGACTATGTCCATCTCATCTCCGGCGCGGATCTGCCGCTGAAAAATCAGGATGAGATACACCGCTATTTCGATGAACATAAAGGCGAAGAGTTCGTCCATTTCGGCGCACCCGAGCCTACGGAAAAAGAGCTTGAGCGCGTCAGGTATTATCATTTTGCCTCCGGCAGAAGAAATTTCTTTAACCGCCTTGTCACCAAAGCGGAGACTGTTCTCGGGCGTATATTCGGAATAAACAGAATAAAGGGCAAGAAGATACAGCGCGGCTCGCAGTGGTTCAGCGTGACCGGCGAGTTTGCAAAATATCTTATTTCGCAAAAATCATTTGTGTTCAAGCAGTTTAAGCACACATATATTCCGGATGAATTCTTTGTTCAGACGGTGATTATAAATTCAAGCTTTGCAGATAATCTGCACAGCAAGAAGTTCGACGATGACCACGAAGCGTGCCTGCGCTATATCGACTGGACGCGCGGTCACCCGTACACATTTAAATCAGAGGATTATGACGAGCTGATGAATTCCGGCTGTCTCTTTGCCAGAAAATTCAGCATCGTTCAGGATGATAAAATAGTCAGGAAGATAACTTCGGCTGTTCTCAACGGCTGAAAGCGGAGGATATAAGTGAAGAAGCTTTACGAAGATTATATTTTTCTTGTGCGCACCGTGCTCGAAGGCGGCCGTGCGGATGATTTCAGCGGCGATTTTGAAAAGCTGCTGGAGCTTGCCCGCGAGCATAATATGACAAATATATTGTGGTACGCCCTGCGCAAAAACAGGAATGTCCCGACGAATATCGTCACGGAACTCCAGGGCAGCCATAATATGCTCATGTTCAAGTGTGCAAATCAGAAGATGACGCGCGGCGAGCTCGAAAACCTGTTTTCGTCTGCGGGGATAAAGCATATCTTTCTCAAGGGCGCGGATGTCGCCCAGCTCTATCCGTCCGAGGATATGCGCGAGATGGCGGATATAGATGTCTACGCCGATCTCGACAGCCACGAGAAGATAAAAGAAGTTCTCACGCAGGCGGGGTACAGCTTCGAGGGACATAAGGGACACCACGATGTTTTCCACCGCGACCCGTTCATCTCGGTCGAGGTTCACGAATCCGTGCTCGACCATCAGCGCGAGACCGGGCTTGATACATACTTTGTGCCGCCGTGGCAGCTCACCGACGGAAACGGATTTGAATATAATTTCGACCCGAGCGACAATTATATTTTTCTTATGGGTCATCTGTTCGGTCATTTCCATCAGGGCGGAGTCGGCGTCAGATTCTTTGCCGATATGGCGCTCTATATGAAAAAATATAAAGACGAGCTCGATTGGGTGAAGATAAACTCCGTCTTTGAACGCTATAATTTGGACGAGGTTATGAATAATCTCAAGGCGCTCTCACTCCATTGGTTCGGCGATGAGCCGGAGAGCGGGCTGCTCGACGAGATGGGCGAATATGTCTTTGAATCCGGAAGCTACGGCAAGGCTGCGAATATGGTGATGTACCTCGCGAATGAGGACGGCAGCAACACATTCTCCGCAGCGCTCAAGCGAAAGCTGTTTATCTCTTCGTCCGAGATGCGCCGCCGCAGCAGGATAGTTGACAAATTCCCGATATTTTTGCCGATAGCCTATGCCGTCAGGGCGGTTAAAATAATATTCACTCAGTTCCGCGAGCTTCGTGCGTGGATGCGCGGAGTGAAGGATGCAGACGGCGAGGCTGTCAAAAATTATAAGGAAATGATGCGCCGTTTTGGTGTAAAGTAAGAAAAAGTAAAAATAACTTGATAAACCGTGTCGCTGTATGTATAATTATAGTGTTGTATATCCACGACACCGAGAGGGGATTGCTTATGGAAAAACTTAAAACATTTGATGTTGACCTTAAACGCCTTTTCTTTGAAATTCTCAAAAGGCTCTGGCTGATATTGCTTGTCGGCATTGTCTGCGGTTCCGGCGTGTTCCTTTATGCCAAGTTCTTTATAACCCCGCAGTATAAAGCGACCGCAACTATTTATATTCAGAACTACACCGGCGAGAACGACGAAAAGATATATTCATCCGACCTCAGCGCGTCCCAGAACCTGGTTACTACATATCAGGGACTGCTTACGAGCGATAATGTTCTCAGCAGAGTCAAGGAAAAGCTCGGAGAGAACTACAATGTCGATGCTATACGCGCATCGTTTACCGCCGAGGCTGTTGAGGACACACCCATACTTAAAATATCCGTCAACAACAACGACCCCGAAGAGGCGGCTAAGATAGTCAATGAGATAGCCAAAGTTGCCCCGGACGCCATAATGAATCTTGTTGAGGGAAGCTCGGTCAAGGTCGTCGACCTTGCGCGCGTGCCCGAAGGAATAGCATATCCCTCCTACAAGAAACTCACCCTTATAGGCTGCGTTATAGGCGTGGGACTCACTCTTGCAATAATCGTTTTGCTTGTTCTCTTCAATTCCTATATCGAGGACGAGGATGATATAGCCAAGCTCTTCGATGCTCCCGTCGTCGGCAAGATACCGAATTTCACTCTCTATGACGACAACGGCGAAAGAAAGAAAGGCTTCTTTTCGAAGAAAGGGGGCGCGTCTAAATGAAGCTTATCAGAAGAAAGAATAAAGTAAGCAGCCACCATTCTCCGTCCGAGCGTAAATATATCCTCGGCGACAACACCAGCTTCGTCGTCGACGAAGCATACAACACCCTGCGAAGCAACATCATTTTCTCGATGCCCGGCAAGGGCTGCAAGGTCGTCGAATTCACAAGTTGCGGCATGAGCGACGGCAAGAGCATAAATGTGCTCAACACCGCGATAACCTTTGCCGAGACCAATGTAAAAGTCCTGCTTATAGACTGCGACCTGCGCCGCCCGAATATCAACAGGCTTCTTGCGCGCAAGTCGTCGCCCGGTCTTACGAATGTGCTTGTCAACGCCTGCGCTCTTGAAGATGCCATAGTCAGAATAGACGATTACAATCTCGATGTCATATTCTCGGGCTATCTTCCGCCCAACCCCAGTGAGCTTTTGAGCAGCGAGGCTCTTGCCGAGCTCATGGAGACGCTCAAAGAGAGATATGACTATATATTCATTGACACTCCGCCCGTTTCTGCGGTTATCGATGCGGCTGTCATTTCAAAGTATACCAACGGCGCTGTTATAGTCGTCCGCCCCGGCTCGACAAAGAAAGAGGAGCTTGTCAACGTCGTCAGCCAGCTTGAGTTTGCCGATGCGAAGATAGTCGGCTTTGTTCTCAACTGTGTCGATGATGAGCATGGCGGATATTACTACCGCGGCAAGTATAAGTATAATTACACCTATGCTTATGTCCACGGAGCAGAGAGCACAAAGACTGCCAAGAATACAAAGAGCAGTTCCAAAAACGAGTCCCAGAAATCGAAATAAAGCTAAAAGAGCAGTCCTTATGGGCTGCTCTTTTTATGTGTATTCTGCCGAAAATATATAAGATGGTGGAAATTGATTCCAATGTATGGTAAGATGAAAGCAGAAAACGCGTATATGCGCGAACGAAGGAGAATGTCCTATGAACGAAAAGAAACGAAGCGCAAAAGAGTTCTTCATGGACAACAACAAGAAAAATCTGAAGATATTTATAATTGTTGTGGTTGCAATATTAGTGCTGGCAGCTGTGACTATGGGCATTTATGTTTTTGCAAAAGTCGGGCTTATCAATATAGATAAGGACGGAAAGGTCGACCCGGATTATACTCTCGCGCCCGAAGATGAGTTCGACAATATGTATGATGCGGCGGACACTTCCGGTCTCGACGCACTCATAACGGCGTGGGCGAAGAACGGCGGCGAAAAATATTCGAGCAAGAATGTTATAAATGTCCTGCTTATCGGCGTTGACGATGCCGAGAGCAACACCGGCCGCTCGGATGCCCTCATTCTGCTCTCACTCAACAAGCGCACGAAGAAGATAACCCTCGTCTCTTTCCTGCGCGACAGCTATACATATATGAATATCCCCGACGCGGCGAGAAATCCCGAGCGCTGCTGCAAGCTCAACCATTCATATAGATGGGGCGGCTATCCCGTTCTTATCGAAACGCTCGAAAACGACTACAAGATAGAAATAGATCACTATATCAGCGTCGATTTCAAGAGCTTCCCGAAGCTTATCGATGCGCTCGGCGGCGTGACGCTGAAAATTGAGCCGTATGAGGCGGAGTATATCAACCGCACGACCACTCAGATAGATAAGATTCAGTCCGGCGATGCCGTGAAGCTCAACGGTGCGCAGGCGCTTGTCTATACCCGTATCCGCCATGTCGATGCGGCGGGCGACCTCGGCAGAACTGCGAGACAGCGCACGATAATAACCGCGCTTATAAAGAGCGCGCAGGGCGCGTCTCTGGGTCAGCTCAACAACGCTATGGATATCGTCCTGCCGAACGTGCACACGAACTATGGCAAGGGAGAGATAATCTCGCTTTTAACTCAGGCGTTCGCCCAGAAGTGGATGAACTACGATATAGCGCAGATGGTCATGCCCTCGGAGGGCAACTATGTTGCGGCGAGGATCTATACTTATTACGGGCGTGTGGCGAGAATGCAGCTCGACACTTGGGTCATCGACTATCCCGTCGCCGCGCGCGAGCTCCAACTGGCGCTATACGGCAAGACGAATATTAATATCGGCAGCGACCATGTCTCGGCGATAGACCTGTATAATCAGGGGCTCGTCCCGACCCTCGGCGGCTCGACTGCCTCCGGTACACGCGCGCAGAGCAGCCATACCGCGCCCGCGCAGACAAGTGGGGTTGAAACTCAGCCGACCGAAGCTACGGCGGCACATGAGACTACATCTCCTTCGGCAGAGCCCGTAACGGCGGCAGAACCTGAAGAAGCGAACGATTGAGGCACAATGCTATGACGAACAGCGGCTTTTTTCAGCTTTTTGACCGCCATGAACGCGAGGATTATAACGCCACATTATCGGAAGCTGCTATAAGGCAGATGATATCCGAAGAGTTTGAAGAGGCGGATAAAATAATATCTGCGGGCTTCGATAAAGAAACGCTCAAGACGCTCGACGCAAACGGTCAGCCGTTTATCCCGACAAGAAAGTCCGACAAATTTCATATGCGAAAGCATACCGCCTGCCAGCAGCCATATTATCACGGTCACTCGTTCTATGAATTTATCTATGTCCTGTCCGGCGAGTGTACCCAGCACTTCAGGAATCCCGAGCGAAAATTGACGCTCAAAAAAGGTCAGGCGTGCCTTCTTCCTCCGGGGACGGTGCATTCTCTCGAAAAGAGCCGCAAGGGCGATAATATAATAAAAACCGTCATTCCGACGGAGCTATTTGAAAAATGCGCCGATAATTTGAAAATCGGCACTGAAATGACCGTGTTTGATAAAACTTCCGAACAGGTCAATTTCATCGTCATGCGCCTGCTCAGCGAATATTACGGCGGCGCGGACTATTCCGAACGCGCTGTTGAAAATTATCTCTCACTTTTGTTTATTGAACTTCTGCGCGGCGAGCGCGATAGAGACGGGCATCTTGCAGATGAGCTGAATCTCTATTTCGCCGAGAATATCGGCTCTGCATCTCTTCGCGGCTTCGCGTCAACGCTTGGCTACAGCGAAAAATACGCGGGGCGCATGATAAAAGAACGCCTCGGCGCGAGCTTTTCAGAATTGCTGCTGTCCTACAAGCTGCAAAAAGCGGCTCAGCTCATGGCGGACACCGATCTTCCGATAGAAGAAATCGCCCGCGAGGCGGGGTATAACAACCCGTCGGGGCTGTATAAGCAGTTCTTCGCATCTTACGGCATGACGCCGAGCGCATACAGAAAAATGACAGAATAAAGTTTCCCGGGGATAGAAAAAAGCGTCCCCGGGATATTTTATATTTCTGCGGAATTTGATAGAATTTGTATTGAACAAACACGAAACGGAGCGGTGCTATGAATGTGGAAAAAGTGACCCCGAAATCTCTCGAATCCGAAAAGGCGGCGGAATATGCTCTCGCCGTCTGCGAAGAGGGACTCGGCAAAAGCGGTGTTAAAACAAAAAATCTCGGCGGCGGATCGTTCGGTACGGCGGTCGGCGTGACCTTCGGCGACGGTAGTGAGGCGGTTGTCAAATTCCTGCGCGCCGGCGGAATGCTCGAAAAAGAGACTCACGATTTACAGCTTTTATCCGAAAACTGCGGCGTGCGTATGCCGAAAGCATTATATTCCCGCAGCGCCGACGGCAGCATACCGCTCGACTGCTATGTTATGGACAAAATCGAGGGCAGCACGCTCTTTATGTCATTCGGCAAGCTGCTTTATTCAAAAAGCGCGAAGCTGGCTTTTGCTGATAAAGTGACCGATGCGCTCCACGGCATCCACGAATGTCGGAGCGACAAATTCGGTGACACAATGAACCCGCAGTTCTCGTCTTGGCTCGAGTGCTATGAGCCGTTTATGAATGAGGTATATTCGGCTGCAAAACAGCTCTCGGAGGACGGACAGCTGTCCTACGAAATAGTCTCGACCATGAGCCGCGCGAGAGACAAATTTTCGGATATCTTCTCCCAGTCCATCTCCGACGCCTGCCTTATCCACGGCGATTTGAATGTCGGCAACATAATGGTCGGCAAGGGACTCCGGATAACCGGTTTCATCGATCCGCTCAACTCCATGTATGCCGACCGCGAATATGATCTGTTCCAGTTCAATAACCTGACCGGTAAACGTTTCTTCCTCTGCGACACATATCTCAAAAAATACGGCGCGAGCGAAAAAGCGGAGCAGAAGCTCGCATTTTATGCCCTGTGGAACGAAGTCTATTGCTTCATAAAAGCGGGCACGCTCATCCCATTCATAATGAATCCGCTGGTCAAAAATATGAACGCCGTGCTCGGCAGGGGAGTATAATTATGGCTTCCATGTTGGCAAGAATAACAAGCGCATTGCTCAGCGCCGTGTTTCATTCCCGATTTATAAAGAACGAGAATATGAGTTCGAACGCGGGTGCAGCGGTAGAAAATAAAGTCAGCAGATATAAGCTGCCGAAAAATTATACCCTGACCCGAACTCCCTGCGGCGAGTGCTTCGTCGAAAGTCTCATTCCCGAAAAGTCAGGAGCGGACACAGTGATTTTTCATATCCACGGCGGAAGCTTCAAAATAAAGCTTATTGATGCTTATCGCCGCCTCGCGCTGAAATACAGCCGCGCCGCAGGCGGAGCCGCCGTTTTCAGCGTCGATTACAGAACCATGCCCGAATATATCTTTCCTTCGCAGCTCGACGATGTCATGAGCGCGTGGGATATGCTGACGGCAAAGGGCATAAAGCCCGAGAATATTGTAGTCCTCGGGGACAGCAGCGGCGCAAATCTGGTGCTCGCCCTCGCGCAGAAGCTCCGGGATTCCGGCAGACCGATGCCCAAAAAGCTCATCTGCTTTTCGCTCTGGGGCGATATGACAGCCTGCGGCGAATCATATGAGCGAAACTGCCACAGCGACCCGTTTTACGGTATTGCGAAGAAAGAAAAATTTAAAGATCACGAAGCGTATTTCAGACGTCGCCCGAAATATGCCGGGGAGCATGACCTCCTCGACCCGTATCTCTCGGTGTCGTTTGCCGATTTTTTGGGCTTCCCGCCGACGGCCTTTTTCTGCGGAACGGCTGAGGTGGGGGAAAGCGACAGCGACACAGCTTTCGCCAATGCGCTCAGCGCAGGCGTCGATGCGAAGCTCTATAAATACGACGGACTTTTCCATGACTTTCAGCTTCTTTCATTCCTGCCGGAGAGCAAAGATGTGTTTCGCAAACTTGAATCTATACTAAAATAAAAACTGCCGAATCTTTTTACGGGTTCGGCAGTTTTGCTTATTTTTTATGCAAGCTCTTTCGCAAGCGCGTCGAGCTGCGCTTTGTTCTCGTCGGTCATTGCGGAACGAATCGTGACCGTACCGATTTGCTCGATATCCTTGCTGTTTTCAAACATCTTCGCCATGTTCCTTGCGGCGGTCGGCGCCCATGAGCCGTTCTCGATAAACGCAACTGTGCGCTTCTGATATCCTCGCTCGGTCAGGTGGTCGATGAAGTCGCGCATGAACGGGAATATGCTTCCGTTGTAGGTGGTCGTCGCGAGCACGAGCTTTCCGTAGCGGAACGCGTCCTCAACAGCCTTCGCCATGTCGCAGCGGGCAAGGTCGTTGACCGCGACCTTTGTGCAGCCGTTAGCCCTGAGTTGCTCGGCAAGATACTCGACAGCCTTTTTCGTGTTGCCGTATACAGAAGTGTAAGCGATGCAGACTCCCTCGCTCTCGACGCCGTAGGATGACCAGATGTCATAGAGATTCAGATAATATCCGAGATTCTCGCTGAGAACAGGTCCGTGGAGCGGGCATATGACCGCGATGTCGAGCCCGGCGGCTTTCTTGAGCAGCGTCTGCACGGGTCCGCCGTATTTTCCGACGATGCCGAAATAGTATCTTCTCGCTTCGCACGCCCAGTCCTCGTCCGCGTCGAGCGCGCCGAACTTGCCGAACGCATCCGCCGAGAAGAAGACCTTGTCTTTTGCGTCGTAAGTCATCATGACCTCCGGCCAGTGAACCATCGGCGCAAAGACGAAATTCAGCTCATGCTTGCCGAGCGAGAGCGTGTCGCCGTTTTTGACGGAAAGCGAATTTTTAATGAAATCCCCGCCGTAGAAATTTTTTATCATCGTGAAAGTCTTGTCGTTGCCGACTATCACGGCGTCGGGATAAGCTGCGGAAAATTCCGCGATGCCCGCCGAGTGGTCGGGCTCCATGTGCTGAACTATGAGATAATCGGGCTGCCTGCCGGCGAGCGCCGATTCAAGATTTTTGAGCCATTCGGCGGTGAAGTGCCTGTCCACCGTGTCCATGACGGCAACCTTTTCGTCGAGAATGACATATGAGTTATATGCCATGCCGTTGGGCACTTCGTACTGACCCTCAAACAGGTCGATTTCGCGGTCGTTTACTCCGATATATTTGATATCTTCGGTGATGTTTGTCATACCGAGCCTCCTCACTTCGTTTTCAGTGTTATATTATAGCATATAAACGCCCGCGTTTCTATTGTAAAAACAACAAAACCGCAATTATTTTTGAGCCTATATTTGCTCTGTACACTTGAAAAAACTATATATGTAGAGTAAAATAATAGAATATAGTTCGCATCAAGACCGCATATATACGGAAAGGAAGGCACAGAATGAACGACGAGCTTTTACAGATACCCAAGCGAATTAAGGAACTGCGAGAGATCCTTGAAATATCGATAACCGAAATGGCGGAGAAGCTGAATATCTCCCATGATGAATATGAAAAATACGAGTCGGGCGAAAAAGATATCCCCGTCAGCGCGCTCTATGCCATAGCGGCGGCACTCGGCACGGACTGCACCGTGCTCATGACCGGCGAATCCCCGAGAATGGACAGCTACACTATCGTCAGACGCGGCGACGGAGTTCGAGTTGACAGATATTCGGGCTATTATATCGAGAGCCTTGCTTTTAACTTCAAGAACCGCCAGATGGAGCCGATGCTCGTCACGCTCGAAGAGCAGGAGACCGAGCCCGCGCTCGTTATGCACTCCGGCCAGGAGTTCAACCTCGTCCTTGAGGGCAAGGTCAAGGTAACGGTCGGCAAGAATTCGTTTATCCTCAATGAGGGCGACGCTATCTACTTCGATCCGAACCTCCCGCACGGCCAGGCGGCGGTAGACGGAAGAACAAGATTCCTGACCGTTATCAACGAATAAAACTGCGACACCCCCCGAAAGGAAAAAGAAAAAATGGATGATATAATCAAGCGCTTCTGTCCCCGCTATGACTTTGACAGCTATGAGGATATGAAGCAGAATTTCAAAATAAATGTGCCCGATGATTTCAACTTCGGTTTCGATGTTGTTGATGCGTGGGCGGATATCGAACCCGAGAAGCTCGCCCTCGTCTGGACGAACGATGCCGGCGATATGGCGCGCTACACTTTCAAAGATGTAAAAGACAACAGCAACAGGGCTGTCAACTTCCTGCTCGAAAAGGGAATAAAGAAGGGCGACATAGTCATGCTCGTTTTGAAGCAGCGCCCCGAAGTCTGGTTTATCATAACCGCGCTGCATAAAATCGGCGCGATAGTTATTCCCGCATCGTTCCAGTTGATGAAGAAAGACTATGTCTACCGCATCAATGCGGCGGGCGTCAAAATGCTCATAACCGTCGGCGACGACGATGTTGTTCAGCATGTCCGTGACTCCCTGCCCGAGTGCCCGAATCTCGAATATTATGTCACCGTCGGCGACAAGCCCGTTGACGGCGCAATAGATTACCGCTCCGTTATCGGCGGCTATTCGACCGAGTTTGAGCGCCCGACCGATCCCGAGAAGAGAACCGTTGTCACCGATACTGCTCTGCTCTATTTCTCCTCCGGCACGAGCGGAATGCCCAAGATGGTGCGCCACGATTTCTCCTCCGCTCTCGGTCAGATAACGACCGCGAGATATTGGCAGTGCGTCAAGGAGAACAAAATACATATGACCCAGACCGACTCCGGTTGGGCGAAGTTCGCATGGGGCAAAATCTACGGCCAGTGGATCTGCGGCGCGGCTGTCGGTGCATATGACACCGAGAAGTTCCACCCGATCGATATGATCGAGGCTATGGAGCGTATCCGCCCGAGCACCTTCTGCGCCCCCGCGACAATATACCGCTTCCTGATAAAAGAGGATCTTTCAAAATACGATTTCAGCTACATTGAGCATGCCTGCCTTGCGGGTGAGCCGCTCAACCCCGAGGTTTTCCATCAGATAGAGAAACTGACGGGCATGAGAATATACGAGGGCTTCGGCCAGAGTGAATCTTCCGTCCTGCTCGCAAACTATCCGTGGGTCGAGATAAAGCCCGGTTCAATGGGCAAGCCCGCACCCGGCTATGATATCGCCCTGCTCGACGAAAACGGCGAGGAGTGCGAGGACGGTATGGTCGGTTCTATCTGCATCCGGGTCGATCAGGGTCATCCGACCGGACTCTTCCGCGACTACTGGAAAGACGATGCCGCGATGGAGAAGAGCTTCAAGTTCGGATATTATAACACCGGCGACACCGCATGGCGCGACGGCGACGGCTACTACTGGTTCGTCGGCAGAAACGACGATGTTATCAAGTGCTCCGGCTACCGCATCGGTCCGTTCGAGGTCGAGAGCGCGCTGATGGAGCATCCGTCCGTGCTCGAGTGCGCAGTCACCGCTCTGCCGCATCCCGACAGAGGTCAGGTCGTCAAGGCGACCATTGTCCTCGCCAAGGGCTATGAGCCGAGCGACGAGCTTGTCAAGGAGATACAGAACCATGTCAAGCACGCGACCGCACCGTATAAATATCCCCGCGTTGTCGAGTTCGTCAGAGAGCTGCCCAAGACCAGCAGCGGCAAGATAATGAGAACCGCTATCCGCGCTGCAGATATGCAGAAGCTCCAAAACGAAGGCAAATAAAATACAGCAAAGCCCCGCCGGTTATCCGACGGGGCTTTATGCTTGCGATAAATAAGTGCAAAAATTTTTATACCCTCAAACTCCAATTATCAACATCACGACTCACTGACCCTCGCCGCAACAAACATCACCAATATCAAAATAACCATAACACATATTATAAAGCCGAACAAGCAGGCGAAAAGCCCGCATATCCATAATATCGGACATGCTTTTCTGCTTTCTCGCGTGATAAAAGAAATAATTACGCCGATAAATGAGAGTATCGGTCCCGCAATTATAACATCGGTATATGTGTATGGCGCGTGATTTGCGCTGTAAAAATAAAGCGCAAACGCAAATAATGAGAGTGCGCCGAGTATGAGCGGCGTTGCAATAAATATTTTGTTTTCGGATATTTTATTCTTCATTGCCTGTCCCTGTGCTGTATTTACAAACAACAGCCGCAGCAAACTGCTGCGGCCGCTCGGTTTTTATATACGGTTCATTTGTTTTTTACATCTTCTCAAACCGCTCAACATCTGTCACGAACAGAGTTGCGCCGCCGACCTTGACTTTCTTGTCCTCAGCCTGCTCGGTGCGGGTCTTGCAGTTTTGGTTTATCAGCTCGACCGCATGGGCGAGCTTGTCGTCGTCAACGCCGATGAGCAGAGTCATGTTGCTGCTGCGCAGGAATCCGCCGGAGGTCGGGATCTTCGTGAATGAATATCCCGCTTCCCTGAGTACGTCGCAGACGGGGTTGAGGTCCTTTTTGCCGATAACCGCTGTTATAAGTTTCATATCAAAAGCTCCTTTCGGGGGTACTGTTTATGCCTTGAGCAGTTCGCAGAGGAAGCGCGTGCTGTCCTCCATGTCTTTTATTGAGATGTTCTCTGCTGTTGTGTGAACATCTCGCATACCCGTGCCGATGTTGACAACGGCGATGTCGTGCAGTGCAATGTTTGAAGCGTCGCAGCCGCCGAGCGTCTTGGAGAGATACGGGCGGATGCCCGCTGCCTCGTATGCCGTAAAAATATCTTTTATGAACTGCGACTCTGGGTCAACGGTGAACGCGCCGGAGTGGCGTTCGCTGTCATATTCAAATGTGGTTCCGAACTTCTCGCATGCCTCTTTCATGACCGCGAGTGCGTCGGCGATGTGCTTCTGAACCGTGTCCTCGTCATATGAGCGGAACTCCATATCAAACGACGCTTTGTCCGCTACGATATTGGTCGGGCCCTCGGAGACGAAATTGCTGATGTTCTGCACGCTTATGTCGTCAACATGACCCACGGGGATGTTCGCCGCCGCGTATGCCGCAGCCTTGAGTGCGTGTATGCCGTTCTCGGGGCATACGCCGGCGTGCGCCTTCTTGCCGAAGAAGCTTATCGACATAACTATATTTGCAGCGGCGGAGTTGACTATTTCGCCGATGTCCTCGCCGTCGAGCACAAGAGCTGTCTTGCTCTTTATCCTGTCGTAGTCCGCAAAGCGCGAGCCGAGCATACCGACCTCTTCCGAGAGGGAGAACAGGACTTCGACGGGTCTGTTCTTTTCGCCGTTTTCCTTGAGCCTTGCGACAGCCTCGATTATCTCCGCTATGCCGGACTTGTCGTCCGAGCCGAGGATTGTCGTGCCGTCAGAATATATAACTCCGTCGCGCTCAACGGGTGTGACCGCCGCGCCGGGAGTGACGGTGTCGGTGTGGCAGGAGAGCAGCACGCTCTCGCCCTCGCCGGGGAGATAGCCGTATATATTGAATCCGTCAGAGCCGCACTTCTTGCCGGCCTCTTCGTCGCGCTCAACCTCGAAGCCTGCTTCGATAAGCGCCTTTTCGAGTTCTATGCAGAATGCGCGCTCGTGACCCGTTTCGCTGCCTGTTGAAACAAGGTCGCAGAATGTTTTAACAAGTCTCTGTGTGCTCATATTTTCCTCCGTATCTTCGCGTTTTGCCTTGACAAAAAGCGTATATATGATATATTTCTATTGAAAGACAATCTTGTCTATTGAAAGACAATCTTGAAATGTCTTTTGTTCAACTAAATAATACCACAGTTTTGCCGGGTTTACAACCTCGCAGAAGTGGATTTTTGTTTTTAAACCGAAAGGACTGATATTCATGGGATCGATATTCAAACTGACTGCCCTCGCAGGCGTCGCCGCGGGAGCATATGCGGCGGTCAAGAAGTTTGCGCCGAACATTCTGCCCGATAAAAACGAGGCGGAGGATATGGCGAAAAACGCGATTAGCAGCGTCAAGCTCACTTTCCCGACCGATGAAAAATATTCAAACGGCACGGCTCTGACCCCGCCGATGGGCTGGTCGAGCTGGAACACTTTCAGAAACAGAATCGACGAGAAGCTTATTCTCGAAACAGCCGAAGCCATGAAGGCGAGCGGACTCGCGGACGCGGGATATCAGTATGTCAATCTCGACGACTGCTGGCAGTCATCCATGCGCGACGAAAACGGCAGACTCCAGGGCGATTTTGCAAACTTCCCGAGCGGCATACCCGCGCTTGTAAAGAGCATAAACGAACTCGGACTCAAGCTCGGCATATATTCCTCCAACGGATCGCTTACCTGCGAGGATCTGCCCGCGAGCCTCGGCAATGAGGCTATAGATGCGGACACGTTTGCCGAGTGGGGAGTTGAATATTTCAAATATGACTTCTGCCACAATGTGCCTATCCCGATGCGTGCGCCCTATATTGAATATATCTGCGTCTCCAACGCCGACGGTTCGTTTGAAACTACCGTCCCCGCAGACGATGCGGTACTCTTCGGCGACGCGAAAATAATGGAGGACAAGCGCCTTGATTCCGGCAGATATATCTCCGGTCTCTCCGCCCACAGAGGCTCGGCGGTGTTTACCGTCGAAGTCCCGGAGGCTGGCGAATATTCCCTGACTCTCGGAATCAGAAAGAAGAGCAACAGCTTCAAATATCTCGAAGTCACCGTCAACGGCGAGGATAAGTATACTACCACCGTCCCGCCGACCAAGGGCTCCACCGCCGACGGCAGACATCAGGTGAAGATAACCCTCGAAGCGGGCTCGAACACAATCGAGCTTGAAAACCCCGTCGCTTCGAGACAGGACAGCGCGGCTATCCAGTATGCTAAGATGGGCAGAGAGCTCATGCGTGCAACCGCCGAATATGCCGATAGAAACGGCACCGAGGAGCGCCCGATAGTCTATTCCATCTGCGAGTGGGGCAGAAACCTTTCGTGGCGCTGGGGCGCGGCGGCAGGCAACCTTTGGCGCACGACGCCCGATATCCAGGCGAACTGGAAGTCGGTTCTCGGCATATACGAAGTCAATGTCAATCTCTTCAAGTATTCCGGCAAGGGCAACTGGAACGACCCGGATATGCTCGAGGTCGGCAACGGAGATTTGACTGCCGAAGAAAACCGCAGCCATTTCACCCTCTGGTGCTTCATGGCGGCTCCGCTCATTCTCGGCAACGATGTGCGTGAATTTATCCGCGAGGACGGCACCGCCGACACGGAGAATGAGACGCTGAAAATACTCACCGACAGAGATATGATTGCTATCGATCAGGATTCGCTCGGCGAGCAGTGCAGAAGAATAAAGACGACTATCATAGCCGATACGCTCATAAAGCCGCTTGAAAACGGCGATGTCGCGGTTTGCTTCTTCAACAAGGGCAGCGACACAAGATATTTTGAGCACCGCATGGACGATATCGTCTGCCGCTCATATATCACCACTCCGCTCGCGCAGGAATATGAGGTATATGACCTGTGGACAAAAGAGACTTCCGTCATCAACACAACGCTCAGCGCATTTGTCGAGCCCCACGGCGTCAAGGCGTTCAGAATAAGAGCGATAGCGGAGTAAAACTATGAATGATTTTATCGGCAAAAATTATACCGTCCCTCAGCTCGATCTGAGCGTGAAACCGGAGGATACAGCGGAAAAATACGCTTATCTCTATGAACAGACCGTGGTCGACGACAGCGAAAGTTATCTTGGCCACCCCGACTCCGTCCTGCTCAAAAACGGCGATATTCTTACTGTATATCCCCACGGCCACGGCAAGGGTGCCGTTCTCAATAAAATAAGCGCGGACGGCGGGCGCAGCTACACAAAAAATATAGCCTCTCCGCCCGAGTCGTGGAAAAAATCGCTCGAGACACCGACTGTCTACCGTCTCGAATTTTCGGACGGCACGCCGGATAAACTGATTCTCATTTCCTCCAACTCCAAGTGGCCCGGAATGGACACCCCCGGCGGCTTCAACTGCTCCGTCTCCTGCGACGAGGGCGAAACATGGAGCGAGTTTGAGACATTTTATTCGCGAGCCGACGGCTATGAGCTTATCCCGATAGTCGCCATGGCGTCGCTGACAAGGCTCAAGGAGAACGGCAAATTTGTCGACAAATGGATGGGCTTCTTCCACGACGGCGATTTCTATAACTACAAAACCATCCTCAGCTTCACCCCCGACGGGCGCGTGCAGTGGAGCGAGCCGGAAAAATATTTTGCCGCCCACAGAGATATAGAACTGCGTTCGAACATGTGCGAGGTCGAAGTCATACGAAGCGACAGGGGAGAGGGCGACGAGCTCTGCCTCATCTCGCGCTCGAACACGAAGAAGGAAAATTCACTTATCTCGTTTTCGCGCGACGAGGGCAAGACATGGTCCGAGCCCGTTCACGCCCCAGCCGCGCTCAACGGCGAGCGCCACAAGGCGGACTATTTAAAGGACGGCAGGCTGTTTATAACCTTTCGCTCGATAGAGCGTGACCCGGAAAAAGTGAAGTTCCATTCCGACAACGGCGACTGGTACAGCGAGGGCTGGATAGCGTGGATAGGCAGCTACGACGACCTGAAAAACGGCACCGAGGGCGACTATCGAATCAAGATAGCTCACACTTATCTCGACGGTCAGACCGAGCCCGAAATAGAAGCGAACGCCGACACTGCCTATTGCGGCAATGTCGTATTTCCCGATGGCACGGCAGTCACCTCGTCCTACGGCCGCTTCGGCGAGAAAAACGCGGACGGCAGCGACAAGACATATATAATCTCCAAGCGCATCAACCCGCACGACACGGATGAGTTGGTGGGATTTTTGAAATAATAATCGGTTGAAATCCCGTCTTCCATATGTTACAATAAATTCAATAATTTACCGGAGGTGGACGCTGTGAGCAGATCGAAAAACGAAATTCTGCTTGCGGCGTCCGCGTTCATTCTGCTCGCCGCGGCAATATCTGCGGTATTCGCCCTGCGGTTCTCTCCGAGCCGCGCCGGGAGTATAATTCAATATACCTCTTCACACGACGGCGGGATAGACATAAACTCCGCCGACAAAGAAGAGCTGACCGCGCTCGACGGCATCGGAGAAAAGAAAGCCGAAAATATTGTTGGCTACCGTGAAGAACACGGAGAGTTTATCTATCCGTGGGAGATAACGAATGTCGACGGGATAGGCGAAAAGACCTACGGCAAAATCAAAAACGATATCTGCGCCGAATGACGCAGAAGAAACGGGAGGAACGGATATGACAGGCATCTATAAAAAGTTCAAGAGCGGAACGGATATCCGCGGAATAGGCATCGGAAACGGCGACGAACCGCTCTATATGAGCGACGAGTTTATCTCAAAGGCGAGCGCGGCGTTTGCGGATTTTCTCAGCGAAAAGACAGGCAAAGCGGCGGATAAGCTAACCGTTGCCATCGGTCACGATCCGCGTCTTTCGGCCGGGCGTATAAGCGCGGCGGTCGTCAGGGGACTCGCTCTGCGCGGGGTCAATATAATTGACTGCTCGCTCAGCTCCACTCCCGCCATGTTTATGGCTGTGCTCGATCTGCCCTGTGACGGCTCCGTTCAGATGACTGCGAGCCACCATCCGGGCGACAGAAACGGACTCAAATTTTTCACCGTCGACGGCGGACTTGATTCGCCCGATATCGCTTACATACTCGAAAAAGCGGAGAATATCGAACTCGGCGATGCGCCTGCCCAAATAACCTCGTGCGACCATATGAAGCAGTACGCCGCGCATCTGCGCTCGCTTATCTGCAAAGGCATCGGCGCGGACGGAGCCGACAAACCTCTTGCAGGTATGAGAATAATGGTCGATGCCGGAAACGGCGCGGGCGGCTTCTACGCTTCCGAAGTCCTCGCTCCTCTGGGTGCCGATGTCTTGCCGAGCATGAATCTCGAGCCGGACGGCAATTTTCCCGTGTATGTGCCGAACCCCGAGTCTTCCGTCATGATAGACAACGCCGCCGAGCGGGTCAAACAGACAAACGCCGATTTCGGCATTGTGTTTGATACCGATGTTGACAGAGCGGGCTGTATCCTCTCCGACGGCAGAGAACTCAACCGCAACCGCCTTGTCGCCATGATATCGGCTGTTATACTTGAAAACGAACCGGGCGCGGTTATAGTTACCGACTCCGTAACCTCCGCTGGGCTCACAAAATTCATCGAGGCGCACGGCGGCAAGCATATCAGATTTAAGCGCGGCTATAAAAATGTTATCAACAAGCAAATAGAGCTCAATAAAGAGGGCATCGACTGCCCGCTTGCGATAGAGACATCCGGTCATGCCGCGTTCAGGGAGAATTATTATCTCGACGACGGCGCGTATCTCGTTACGAAGCTGATTATAAAAGCGGCTCTGCTCAAAAAGAGCGGCGGCAGCCTCGAGAGCTTTATTTCCGACCTCGAAGAGCCGGCGGAGGAGCTTGAACGCAGGTTCAAGATAGACCTTGAAGATTTCAAACCCTACGGCGAAAAAGTTATAGTCGACCTGAAAGCTCTCGCCGAAGAGCGCGACGGCTGGCAGGCGGAGAAGATAAACTACGAGGGCATCAGAATAAACACCGATAAAGATAACGGCGACGGATGGTTCCTGCTGCGCATGAGCGTGCATGACCCTATTCTCGTTTTGAATCTCGAGAGCAACACCGCGGGCGGCACGGAAAAAATGCTCGCCGATGTGACTGAATTTTTGAAAGCATACGACAAGCTGAACTGAGGCTGAAGGCGTGCGAAGCCCAAAAAGGCGGCGCACGCCGTTTTTTATACTTTTGCGTTCTTGACTGGAACGCTCGGTGTATGATAATATTATCAAAAGACTTTCATTTCCCGGGAGGGTCATTATGGCAAAAAATACAGAGAAAGAATTTTGGCAGGATATAGACGTATATTCCGTCAACACAGAGCCGCGAAGCGCGGCCGGTTTTCCGCGCGATGAGGCGTGGGAGAAAAAGACCGTCAGCCTCAACGGCGTCTGGAAATTCCATTATTGCGAGAGCGTCAACGATATCATCGAGGGCTACTATGCGCCCGATTTTGATTTGAGCTCGTTCGACGATCTCGAAGTCCCGTCAGAGTGGCAGATAAAGGGCTACGACACCCCGATATATACCAATATCAATTATCCCAAGGCAATCTCCACCACGAAGATCCCTTACATAAAGCCGGAGCTCAACTCCTGCGGGCTCTATGTCCGCGAGTTTGAGGTCGCCGAGACCGAGGATAATATATTCATTCACTTCGGCGGCATCAATTCGAGCGGCGAAGTGTTTGTCAACGGAAAATTTGTCGGCTATTCTCAGGATACATTTGACGAGTGCGAGTACGATATAACGGACTTTGTTCATCCGGGTACCAACCGCCTCGCAGTCACCGTGCGCCGCTACTGCACGGGCAGCTATCTTGAGGATCAGGATATGTGGCGCCTCTCCGGTATCTTCCGCGATGTGACGCTCGTCTATGAGCCGAAAGTTTTTATAGAGGATATGTATATGCGCAGCGAGATGGCGGAGGATTTCAAATCCGCCGTGTTCAAGCTCGACTGCGTTGTCAAGGCGCGCCGCGCTCAGTTCGACGGCGGCAAGCTCAAGGTCGAGATTCTTCGCGCCGACGGCGCAGAATTCGCGTCTGCCGAAGCGGAAGTAAAACCCCTTGCGGACGGCGAATATTGCAATATTTCTTTTGAAATACCCGTCAGCAATTTTGAACTCTGGAGCCATGAGGATCCGTATCTCTACACTGTCCGTGTCACTCTTTCCGGCGGTGAGTACACCGACCGCAGGGAGCATAAATTCGGCTTCAGAGAAGTGAAGATAACGCCCTATGACCGCAAGACCGGCAGAGGCCCGTTCATCCTGCTCAACGGCGTTCCACTCAAAATCTGCGGTGTCAACCGCCATGATTTCCACCCGGACTACGGCCACGCCGTGCCCGAGAGCATAATCAGGAGTGACCTTGAACTGCTCAAGAACAGCAACATAACCAATGTGCGCACCTGCCACTATCCGAATTCTCGCCGTTTCTATGAGCTGTGCGACGAGATAGGTATTCTCGTCATGAGCGAGAACAACCTTGAAACCCACGGTCTCGCAACGCGCGTCCCGCGCAGTGATCCACATTGGACAGCCGAGTGCTGCTACCGCGTGCGCAATATGGTCAACAGCTATAAGAACCACTCCTGCATTCTCTTCTGGTCGCTCGGCAACGAGTCAGGCAACGGCAACGCATTCGCCGAGATGAAGAAAGAGATTCTGAAGATAGACAAGACCCGCCCGGTTCACTATGAACCCGACGCGAAGCTCAAAACGAGCGACCTGTTCAGCGAGATGTACACCGTGCAGACCGCGATGAAGGAGATAGGCGAGAACAAGCCGCATATCCACAGCCGCGCGCTCTGGAATCTCGGCCTTGGCTATCATCTCAAGCCCTCGGATTATATCGACAAGCCGTTCATTGAGTGCGAATATTCCCACGCCATGGGCAACAGCATGGGCAACTTCGCCGATTACTGGGAGGATTTCAAGAAATATGACCGTCTCGCAGGCGGATATATCTGGGATTTTGCCGACCAGGCGATAAGAACAAAGACCGCAGACGGCAAGGATAAGTGGAACTACGGCGGCGACTTCGGCGACAAGCCGAATGATTCAAACTTCGCTTTCAACGGAGTTTTCCGCGGCGACCGCACGCCCAACCCGCACTACTATGAAGTTGTCAAATGCTATCAGCAGGTCGATTTCTCGCTCAGCCACGGCAGAATAGCTATTCTCAATCGCTTTATGTTCACCTCGCTCGAGAATTTCAAGCTTCGCCTTGAACTGCGCGAACAGGGCAGGCTTATCGAATCCGCCGAGCTCGATCTCCCCGACAAGGGCTATCTCGAAAAGGCGTATGTCGATATCCCGTTCGATATCAGAACCGAAAACGAGCGCACGCTCGACTGTGAGCTGATTCTGCGCCGCGATATGATGCACCTCGAAGCGGGTCACACCATGGCGCGCGAGCAGTTTGTTCTCGGCAAGTATAACTATTCTTCGTCTGCTCCGAAAGCGGACGGCAAGAAAGTTGAAATAAAATATTCAAAGAACGACAAGTGCTATGTCGTCTCCGGAAACGGCTTTGAAGTGAAGCTCAGCAAAAAGACCGGAGAGCTCTGCTCATATAAAAAGGACGGCGTCGAGCGCCTTGAGCGTGGCATTCGCCCGCAGTTTTCCCGCGCGAATATCGACAACGAGCGCATGGCTCAGGTGCCGTTTGAGTGGGTCAAGACTCTTATCGGTCTGCACGCTTTCGACAGCGCAGAGCGCATGATGCGCCCTGTTTCCGTCAAGGCGGAGCATTTTGGCAGCTGCGTCAAACTCAGCGTCAAGTGGCGCACGAAGTATCTTTCGGGTATCGTTACTGAATACCTTGTGTTCCCGGACGGCACGGTTTCCGCGTCGCTGACCTGCAAGAACATCACTCCGGTCAATTTGCCGCGCTACGGTCTGACCTTTGAGCTGACCGACGGAGTCGACGGAATAGAATATTACGGCAAGGGCCCGCACGAGAACTACTGCGACCGCAAGACCTCGGCTCGCCTCGGTGTTTACCGCTTCCAGAGCGCAGAGAGCTTCATTCACGATTACCTGTTCCCGCAGGAGAACGCGAACCGCTGCGATGTCAGATGGCTCAAGGTCGGCAACGAGAGGGGAGTCACCGTTTACGCGGCGGACGCTCCGTTCGAGATGAGCGTCCACCCGTATACGAAGAAGATGCTCTATGATGCGGCTCACTCCTGCGAGCTTGGGCGCACACCGAACCTGACTGTCAATATCGACGGCAGGCAGCAGGGCGTCGGAGGCGATGTCCCCGCGATCGCAACGCTCAAAAAGCCGTATAAAATTCCCAAATACAAGAAGCTCGAGATGAAAGTCATCCTCTCGTTCTGATAAAATCAAGCATCACATTTTAATGGATGTTCCGAATTTGCAAAGCCTACCCACGGTTTCTCATGGGTAGGTTTTGCTTTTCTTTTGCAGACGTTTTCTTTTTCAAATAAAAAGAAAATGCCGAAACGCGTGAAATATTAAATGTTTGGTTATGGTAGGACGCGAAGGCAGAGTGTGAATTATACAATTTCATATCGTGCCGCCCACGCGGCAGCGGTGCGTTACAGTTGGGTATTGCAAGATCAAAATCCGAGTGAACTTATCCTGCTTTATAATACCGCTCAATTTAAAAAGGCTGCCGGCACATATGAGTGCGACAGCCTTTTGCTTTTTACTTATTCACCACATTTATCGGTTCGCCCTTGACGAACGCTCTGAGATTTTCTTCAACTATTCCGACGAGCCTCGTCCTCGTCTCGAATCCCGCCCAGGCGATGTGCGGGGTTATCAGGCAATTTTCGCATCCGAGCAGCGGATTGCTTTCTTTCGGCGGCTCGGTCGAGAGAACGTCAACTCCCGCGCCCGATATCCTGCCCGATTTCAGCGCGTCGGCGAGTGCATGCTCGTCAACCACGGGTCCGCGCGAGGTGTTGATGAGAAATGCGTTCGGCTTCATCTTCGCAATAAACTCGGCGTTTACAAGCCCGGTTGTCTGCGGAGTCAGCGGGCAGTGGAGAGTCACAAAGTCAGACTTTTTGAGCAGCTCATCAATCTCAACGAATCTGACCGCCCCGTCGCAGTCTCCGACTTTTGCGGAGCGCGAATTGGCGAGCACATCCATGCCGAAAGCCCCTGCAATTTTGGCGACCGCCTTGCCTATCTTGCCGTAGCCGATGATGCCGATGGCTTTGCCCTGAAGCTCGGTCAGCGGGGACTTCCAGAAGCAGAAGTTCGGGCAGCTGCTCCATTCGCCGCCGTGAACCGCTTCGCTGTGCAGCGCAACGCGGTTGGTGTGTTCGAGAATGAACGCAAACACGAGCTGAGCCACCGCCGAGGTGCTGTAGCACGGCACGTTTGAAACCGGGATGCCCTTTTCGCGCGCAAAATCAACGTCAACAACATTGAAGCCCGTGCTCAGCAGAGTGATGAACTTGAGCTCCGGCAGAGCAGCTATCGTTCGGGCGTCTATAGGCGTCTTGTTGGTTATGATTATATCGCACCCCTGAGCGCGCTCGACTATCTTCTCCTTCGGCGTGCGGTCGTAGACCGTGTATGTGCCGAATTCGTTGAGAAAATCCCAGCTGAGATCCCCGGGGTTCGTTGTGTATCCGTCAAGAATTACTATCTTCATCCTGCGTTTCCTTTCCGTGTTCTTTGGCGTTGAGTATCGACGCGCAGCAGTAGAGTGCGGCGCAGAATACCTGCGGCATGATGTCCGCTATCAGCCAAAGCCTGCGCTTGTCTGAGTATTCTATCCTGTCGCCAAGCAGAATTTTCAGCGTGTAGGCGAGCAGGAACTTTTTGTCGAAATTGTTCGCTACCATCTTGAGCAGATCGAGACTCAGACCCTTGTCGAGCTTCTCGGTCAGCTCCTCAATTTTTGTGCCGTATTCCTCGGTGATGAGCGCCGTCGCGTTCTCATTTATGAGCTTGTCGAAGCTCGCGACGGTGTATTCCTCGCGCGTGTTGATGCCGAAAATATCGCCGGCGGTCTCGGCGCAGTAGAGCACGTTTGAGTTGAACTCAAACGGTCTGTCGTCGTATCCGCGCAGGAAGTTCAGCACGCTTTCGCGTCCGCCTCTCTCTATTCTGCCCGCGCTCGGGAGACCTGAGAATATCGCGTCGAATTTCTTCGCGCAGTATGGCTCAAACGGCGCGATCTTGTATTTTTCGTATTTCTTGAACGCATAGTAATAACCGTCGAGCAAATCGAAAGCCTTGTATGCGTCGAGCTCGCCCTGGCGGATGTTCCCGCGCGATATGTCGCCGTCAAACATCAGCATGCCGCCGAAAACATCGTTGAGCGGCTTCTTGCTGCTGATATATTTGAACGAGACATTGTCCGCCTCGCCGAACTTTGCGCCGGGGTTCTTGCCAATGTTGACAACCACAATGTCGTCCGCACCCGCTTCGATAGCCATTTTGACCGGCATGTTGTCCGAATATCCGCCGTCGACAAAAGCGGATTCGCCGATTTTGTATGACTTCATGAACGGGAACGCCGCCGCGCTCGCGAGCACATAGTCTGCGGCTTTGCCCTCGGGAATATCTTCGATGAAAACTTCGACCGGCTTTATCTTCGGGAACATCGTCGTGACCAGTCCGAAGCGTATCGGCGAGGTGCGAAGCTTCTCTTCGTCCATGAGCGATTTGACGCGCTCCTGCAGCGGGGTGTAGTCCGCGCCGCCCTTGAAAATAGCCTCTTTTGCGAGCTCTTTTATGTATGATTCACGGTCGGGGTTTTCTTCGTCGGACATGTTGACGAAATTCTGAAAGACGCTGTCCATGCTCATGTTTTCCCAGATGTCGAGCGCCGCGTCGAAATTGTCGAGCGCCATGAGCGCGCCGTTGAGTGCGCCGACGGATGTGCCGACGACGATGTCGGGCGTGAATCCCATCTGCCTGAGCACCTTCCAGACCCCTATCTGATAGCCGCCCTTTGCTCCGCCTCCGCTGAGAACGACAGCTTTCTTGCCCATGAAAATTCCTCCTCTTGACCTGTTGAATAATATGTCTGTGTGCATATTACACATCATGATACTATTATATCATATTGTGCGTTCGCTTAAAAGATATTTGCGCCAAAATTTGTGCGGTTTGAGTTGAAAAGATCTGAAATATGTTATACAATTATATGTAAACTTTTGTTGAGGTGAAGGCTTGAAAAAGCATTGGACACGAAGCGGCATAATGAACGCCGCGGGCATCGCATTGCTTATATCCGCCGCGGCCGTCTCGGTAGTTGTCTATCTGCTGAGATATGACCAGCTGTGGCTCTGGTATAAGGTCTATCAGGAAAAGCTGCTTGAAGCAGAGCAGTTCATACAGTCGCTCGGCATCAGCTGGAAGTTCGTGCTCGCCATGCTGATAGTTTTCCTTTTGCGCACCTTTATCCCGTTCCTCGCGGTCTCGGCTATCTGCGTCCTTACAGGTGCTGTTCTGCCGTCATATTGGGCGTTGATAGTGAACTTCCTCGGAATTATCATTATGATGAGTATCAAATATTTCGAGGGTATGAAGTTCGGCAGCGGGAACGCATGGAAGATAATCAGCAAGAATGAACGCGCCAGAAAGATAATCGAGAGCTCCGGCAAGGTCAACAAGGCTCTGCTCTTTGCCCTGCGCCTTATCCCCGGATTCCCGCTCGGCAGCGTCAGCCGGATTTACGGCTCGCTCAGGTTCCCTTATTGGCAGTTCATCCTGCTTTCGGCGGCTGGCTTTGCGCCGAAGCTGTTGTCCTATACTTTCATGGGTACTAACGTTTTCGATCCGCTCTCGTCTGCGTTCCTTGTGCCCCTGGTGATAGCCCTGACCATAAGCGGCGCGTCGCTCCTGTGCGTCAACCTCATATGGCTTTTAGTTGAAAAGAGCGTTTCAAGCTCAAAGAAAAATAAAGATAATTAATATCACGGAAACGAGGTAGATTTATGTATACCACAGATGTCCTGAAAAAAAGAATGACCGACGGCGCATATGACGCCGAACTTTCAAAGCTCTATCCGTCCGGCACCGTCGATGCCCAGAAAAAGCGCTATTGCCGCGTTATCGGCGAGTTCGAGGAGTTCTACGGTGAGGGCCGCGAAGCGGGTCTCTTCAGCGCACCCGGCAGAACCGAAATCGGCGGCAACCACACCGACCATAACCACGGTCGCGTGCTCGCTGCGAGCGTCAATCTTGACGCTATAGCCGTTGCCGCGAAGGGCGAGGGAACCGTAGTCAATGTCAAGAGCGAAGGCTACGCCATGGACACGATCGATATCAGCGACCTCGAGCCGCACGAAGCCGAGTTTGGCAAGTCAAAGGCACTTGTCCGCGGCGTGTGCGCCGAGTTCAAGTCGCGCGGATATAATATCGGCGCATTCGATGCGGCAACCGCGTCCGATGTGCTCTCCGGCTCGGGCCTTTCGTCATCTGCGGCGTTTGAAGTCCTGCTCGGAACTATCCTCAATCATCTGTTTAACGACGGCAAGGTGAGCGATGTTGAAATCGCGCAGATAGCTCAGGCGGCGGAGAACAAGTTCTTCGGCAAGCCCTGCGGTCTGCTCGACCAGATGACAAGCTCGGTCGGCTCGTTCGTTGAGATTGACTTTGCCGACCCCGCAAAGCCCGTTATCGAGAAGCTCGATTTTGATTTTGCCTCCTGCGGATATGCTCTTTGCATCGTGGATACCGGCGGAAGCCACTCGGATCTTACCGATGAGTATGCCGCCGTGCGCAAAGAGATGGAGAGCGTCGCCGAATACCTCGGCAAGAGCGTCCTGCGCGAGGTCGATGAGGACGAGTTCATGAAGAACATAGCCGATATCCGCTCCTCCTGCGGCGACAGAGCTGTGCTTCGCGCCATGCATTTCTATGGCGACAACGCGCGCGTCGAGAAGCAGGCAGCCGCACTCAAGGCGGGCGACTTCGAGACCTTTAAGAAATATATTATCGAGAGCGGACGCTCTTCTTATATGTACAACCAGAATGTCTATTCCTGTAAGAAAGCGTCCGAGCAGCCCGTGTCGCTCGCACTTTCGCTGAGCGAAAAGCTGCTTGACGGCTGCGGCGCATGGCGAGTCCACGGCGGCGGCTTCGCAGGAACAATTCAGGCCTTTGTACCGCTCAATAAGCTTGATGAGTACAAAGACCTGATGGAAAAAGTATTCGGTTCGGGTTCGTGCTATATTCTCTCTGTCCGTCCTGTCGGCGGCGTCGAGCTGTAAATTATCCTATCTATGAGCCTCAGGATTGCTCCTGGGGCTCAATGCCGGGATAGAGGACTTCGTGAATGTCATTCTTGACCTTTGCCCAGTTGACTATCAGCACTTCAATGCCGTTTATCTTCGTCAGCGGAGTCTTGTCTCTCGGGATAATAGCTTCAGTCACGGGCCACTTGAGATATCCGGCGTATGTCGTTGCCTGGCTGATTATCTCGCTCTTTGTGAAATCGGTGCTCACGAGCGGCAGAACCTGATCGAGGAACTTCGTGCTCTTGCTGAGCAGGGTCGAATAGTTTTCGGTTGAGTACATCTTCTTGAACTTCGCGAAGATTGCCATAAGAATCGTTCTCTGACGCTCTGTTCTCACTCTGTCGCTGTCTATTTCGCGCAGGCGGGCATATTCGAGAGCCTCGTTGCCGTTGAGATGATAGGTTCCGGCGCCCTTTACTACGGAGCCGTTCTGCTTGAGTATCGGTGAGAGAGCCTTCACTTCGCTCTCGGTCAGCGCTATGTCAACTCCGCCGAGCGCGTCAATGGCTTTGATGAAGCCGTTGAAATCGATGCTCACGTAGTGGTCGATTCTTATCTTGTAGTTCTGCTCTATCGTGTCGATAAGCAGCTTCGATCCGCCGTAGGCGTGCGCCGCGTTGAGTCGGGCGTTGCCGTGACCGGGGATAGAGACATAGGTTGCTCGCGAAAGTGAGACGAGCTTGATGTCGTTGTTGAGCTTGTTTATCGAAACGACTATGATCGAGTCGGCGCGGGAATAATATTTAGAACCGTGACCGAGATCGCGTCCAATGAGCAGAATGTTGATAATGTTGTCGTTGTACCACATGCGCGGGTCGTCTATATTTTCGGATATATCCTTGTCCGCGTTCGGGTCCGAGAGATTCTCGGTGAACTCGGGATTGATGTCCTTTGTCTCTTCCTCGTAGTTCATCTTGCTCAGATAGTGGTTGACGGTGATAAGTCCCGCCGTCAGCGGAATCGCTATGACAAGAAGAATAACAGCTATTGTTATAATAACCTTTTTCTTCGTCTTTTTTCTGTGATGGTGATGATGGTGATGCGACTGACTCATTGCTATCTCTCCAATCGATTACTTGACTTTGTTGTCAATTATTATAATACTCCATATTTTTGTGTTTTTCAACTTAATTTTTAGAAAGGAAGATGTAACTTGTTCAAAAATAAAGATTTGAAATCCGTTGTTTTGGCGCTCGCGGGCGCAAACGGAACCTCCGGCAACGAGAACGAAGCGGCTCTGCTTGCAAAATCAATGCTCGAAGAGTATATGCCCGCGCATATTGACACGCTCGGCAGCGTGTGCGGAGATACGGGCGGCGACGGGGTGCATATCATGCTCGACGCTCATATAGACAGAATTGGAATGACCGTTACCGCTATCGACGACAGCGGCTTTATAAAATTTGCGCGCGTCGGCGGAATAGATGCACGGGTCCTTGCTGCGGAGCAGGTGACGGTGTGGGGTGACGAGCCTCTTTTCGGAGTGATAACTTCGACTCCGCCGCATCTCGCCTCGGGCGACGATGACAAAAAAGCGAAAAAGATTGAAGACCTTTCAATAGATGTCGGCATGACCGCCGACGAGGTCAAGAAAATAGTGCGCCCCGGTATGCGCATCACCGTCAACAGCACCCCGAAAGAGCTGCTAGGCGGCAGAGTCAGCTGCGCCGCGCTCGATGACAGAGCGGGCGTTGCGGCGATACTTCGCTGCCTTGAGCTGCTCAAAGATAAAAATCACGGATGCCGCATCAGCGTGCTGTTCTCGTCTCAGGAGGAGACGGGCGGCAGCGGCGCGGCGGCGGGCGGCTTTGCGGCTGCACCCGATGAGGCTATCGCCGTTGATGTCAGCTTCGCCATGGCTCCGGGACTCAAAAAGGAGAAGTGCGGTAAGCTCGGCGGCGGCGCGATGATAGGCTTCTCGCCCTCGCTCGATTATTCGATGTCACGCACCCTTGAGCGCATCGCCGACGAAAACGGCATCGCTCGCCAGTGCGAGGTCATGAGCGGCAGTACGGGTACCAACGCCGACGAGATTCAGGTTGCCGGAAGCGGAGTCAGAATGGGACTCATCTCTATTCCGCAGAGAAATATGCACACTGCGGCTGAGATAGTCGATCTCAATGATATAGAAGCTGTCGCCAGACTTATGGCGGCATATATAATCGAAAGGGGGCGCGCATGATGTACGGACTGCTCGAAAAACTCTGCTCGATAGGCGGCGTGTCCGGCAGGGAAGATAAGGTGCGCGAGTTCATAATCTCCGAGATAGACGGCTTCGCCGATTGGCGCGTTGATCCGCTCGGCAATCTTATCGTGCACAAAAAGGGAAAGAGCCCCGCGAAAAATAAAGTTATGTTCGACGCCCATATGGACGAGGTCGGCATGATCGTCACTTATATAACCGATGAGGGTATGCTCAAATTCTCTGCCGTCGGCGGCGTCGATCCCCGTGTTTATCTCGGCAGAAGCGTGAAGGTCGGCGATAAAGAGATAAGCGGCGTTGTCGGTCTCAAGCCGATTCATATGCTCTCCAAAGAAGAGGAACTCAATATGCCGAAGGCTGATGAGATGTATATCGATATCGGCGCGGAGTCGGCGGACGAGGCGCGCGAACATGTCTCTTTGGGCGATACTGTGGTGTTCGACTCGGGAATAAGAAAATTCGGCGACGGCTTCGTTCAGGGCAGAGCGCTCGATGACAGAATGGGCTGCGCCGTGATGGTTGAGATGATAAAGAGCGAGCTCGAGTATGACGCGGATTTCTCGTTCAGCGTTCAGGAGGAGATTGGCACGCGCGGCGCGAAAGCTTCGGCGTTCAGCATCAGACCCGATTACGCCATCGTGCTCGAAACCACGACTGCCGCGGATATCCCCGGCGTTGACGGCGAAAAGCGTGTTTGCGCTCTCGGCGAGGGTGCAGTCGTCGGCTTTATGGATAGGGGCACTATCTATGACCACGACCTCTATGAGCTTGCGTTCAAAAAAGCAGAGGAAAACGGCATAAAGATACAGACAAAGACAATGGTCGCCGGCGGAAACGACGCGAAGGCTATCCATGTCAGCGCGGGCGGAGTCAAAACTCTCGCAATTTCGCTCCCGTGCAGATATCTCCACTCGCCATCGTGCGTGATAAAAATGAGCGACGGAGACGATGTCCTCCGCCTTGCAAAAGTGATGCTCGGGGAGCTCGCCAATGCTTAAACTGGCTGAAGAAAAAGAGCTTCTTGATTTTTGCCGCCGCGACGCTTTCGGCACGAAAATCGCCGGGTATCTGAAAACTTATTCCGCCGATTCCGCCGCCGTTCGTTTTTGGGTTCAGCAAAATGACGAGAATATTATAACCGCCGCGGTCTGCCGCGTTTATGACAGCGTCGTGCTGAGCGTCGAGCCGGATGCAGATTTTGAAGAGCTTTGGCAGTTTCTCAAAATCATAGGTTTTTCAACGCTCTCCTGCGAAGAAAGCGTGTGCCAAAAGCTCGGACTTTCGCCGACGAGAAGCGGCAATATAGTCCGATTCGAGCATCTTCTGCGCCCTCTGCGCGGCGAAGCTCAGATGCCGAGATATCCCGACCTGCGCGATGTATATTCGCTGCTCGTTTCTTCGGGCTTCGACCGTCTCGGCGGGCGCGACGAGTGGATTGCGGATGTGTCGAGGCGCATGAACAGAGATACCGCTCAGTGGAGCGTGATATACAGCGGCAAAACGCTTGCGGCGTGCGCTTGTGCTCTGTTTGTCGCCGATTCGGCAGCCTTTCTCGGCTGCGTTGCCGCGCGCGAGGATATGCGCGGCATGGGACTCGGCGGCGAGGCGGTGCTGACGCTTGCCGAAAGATATTCGTCCGATGGCAGACGGGTCGAGCTCTTCTGCAAGGACGGCAGCATAGTTGAGTTTTATAAAAAATCGGGCTTTGTGCCCGTCGGCAGATGGACCGAATATGATACAGAACAGGAAATATAACATGGAACAGACATTTTTCAAATTTGACGAGAAAATACTCAATGCTTCCGAAAGAGCTCTTGAGCGCGCCGAACACAGCTTCGCGCGAATTGAGAAAAACACTGAGTATAATCAGCAGAAGGTGCTCGCCGCTTTTATCGAAAACAGGGTCAGCGAGAGCCATTTCACCGAGACCACGGGCTACGGCTACGGCGACCGCGGACGCGAGACGCTCGATAAAGTTTTTGCGAGCGCGTTCGGCGCTGAGGCGGCTCTTGTGCGCCACAGCTTCGCCTGCGGCACGCATACGCTCGGCGTCGCGCTCTTCGGGCTTCTCCGTCCGGGCGACACAATGCTCAGCGTCACTGGTCAGCCCTATGACACCATACACCCCGTTATAGGCATCACCGGAGAGGGCATGGGTTCGCTAAAGGATTTCGGTGTGAAATATGAACAGGTCGATTTGAATGCCGACGGCGAGCCGGATATCCCCGCGATAACCGAAGCGGTGAAAGCAAAGCAGCCGAAGCTCGTCTATATCCAGCGTTCGCGCGGCTATACTCTGCGCCCGAGCCTTTCGGTCGAGAAGATAGCCGAGATTGCAAAGGCAGTCAAGAGCGTGTCCGATTCGATAGTCTTTGTCGATAACTGCTACGGCGAGTTCGTCCAGCGCGTCGAGCCCGTGCAGGTCGGCGCGGATATAATGGCGGGCTCGCTTATAAAGAACGCCGGCGGTGGAATAGCTAAGAACGGCGGCTACATAGCGGGCAAGGCGGATCTTGTCGAGAAATGCGCCTACAGAGCCACCGTCCCTGGTCTCGGAAGAGAAGTAGGCGCGTCGCTCGGACAGAACAGAGAGCTGTTCATGGGCATATTCAATTCTCCGCATATCGTCGGCGAGGCGCTCAAGACTGCAGTCTTTGCCGCCGCGCTGTTTGAAGAGTTCGGATTTGATGTCACTCCGACAAGCGACGAGGAGAGATTCGATATCATTCAGACCGTCCAGCTCAGAACGCCCGAAGCGCTTATCGCATTCTGCCAGGGAATGCAGGCGGGTGCGCCGGTCGATTCGTTCGTCGTGCCCGAGCCGTGGGATATGCCCGGCTATGACAGTCAGGTCATTATGGCGGCTGGCGCGTTCACCATGGGCTCGTCAATAGAGCTCTCTGCGGATGCTCCGCTCAGAGAGCCTTATGCCGCATGGATGCAGGGCGGCTTCAATTTTCACAGTGCCAAGGCGGGCGTCATGCTCGCGGCGCAGGCAATGCACGACAGGGGACTTATCTGATGAGCGATTTCAAGGGAATAACTCAGGATACGCTTTTTCTCATGCAGCTCAACCGCTTCAATGATTCAAAGGCGTTCTATGAGGAGAATAAAGAGAAGATAAAAGCAAACATGACCGTGCCGATGCGCCAAATAGCGGCGTCGCTCAGCGACATGATGCTCGACATCGACCCGTTCATGAATACTATACCGACAAAGATGGTGTCGAGGGTGCGCCGCGATACGCGCTATACCCACGACAAGCACCTCTACCGCGAAAATATGTGGATAATGTTCATGCGCCCGAAAAAAGAGTGGCGTATGTATCCGTGCATGTGGTTCGAAGTAACTCCGCAAGCGTGGTCGTGCGGCGTCGGAACATACGAAGTCTCGGCGGACTACATGGAGGTTTTCAGAGAGCATCTGCGGAACGACCCTGAGGGCTTCAAGAAGGCTGTGAAATCAGCTCTTTTAACGGGAGCAATGCTTGATGCCGAGTGCTATAAGCGTCCGAAGCCCGACTGCCCCGCAGGACTTGAAAATTTCTACAACGCAAAGTATCTCTATTTTGTGTTCACGTCCGATGAGCTTTCCGATATCGGGAACGACGGTATAATAACCCGCCTCGAGGGGATATACAAAAAATTTGCACCGATGTATCGTTTCCTGCACGATGTTTCGGACGACTATTTCAAAACGCATCAGTGATGCCGAAAGGAGCTTTGATATGAGTCTTGACCCCGAAGATTACAAAGAGCCGAGATGCCCGAGCTGTACCGATTTCTATTATCCGGATGAAAACGCGAATGTGTCGTTTATCCCCGTTGACCGCGTTGTGGACAGGCTCGATACTTTGCTCTCCCATAACGATATGTCCGCGGCGCGCAGGCACCTTGAATATTGGCTCTCCGAAGCCCGAATGGGCGGTGACAAGCGCGGCGAGCTCGCGGTGCTCAACGAGCTCATGGGTCTCTACCGCAAAATGGGCTTGAAAGACAAAGCTTTTGAAAGCGCGGAAAAGGCGGACGAGCTTGTGAAAACGCTGTCCCTCGGCGGCTCGATAACCGCCGCTACTGTTTGCCTCAATGCCGCAACAGTCTGCGAAGCTTTTGACCGCCCGCGCGAAGCCTTCGAACGCTACAGCGAGGCGAAGAGCATCTACGAAGATTTTCTTTCTCCCGGGGACGCGCGCCTCGGCGGACTCTATAACAATATGGCGCTCGCCTGCGTGTCTCTCAAGGAATACGAGCAGGCGCGTGAACTCTATCAAAAGGCGATAAAAATTATGAGCGCACTGCCCGGCGGAAAGCCCGAAACGGCGATAACATATCTGAACCTTGCCAATGCCGCAGAGGCGCAGCAGGGGCTCGAAAACGCGTCGGAGTTCATCACCGACTGCCTGCAAAAGGCTGAAAATCTTCTGCTCGATGAATCAAACGCGCTCGACGGCAACTACGCTTTCGTCTGCGAAAAATGTGCACCGACTTTTGAATATTACGGTTGGTTCATGACCGCCAAGGAGATAAAAAGGAGGTCGGACGAGATATATGAAAGGACTTGAGCTTTCAAGAAAATTCTATGAAACATACGGTGCGCCGATGCTCCATGAAAAATTCCCGGAGCTTGAAGATAAGCTCGCTATAGGTCTTGTCGGCGACGGCTCGGAGTGCTTCGGCTATGACGATGATATATCGCGCGACCATGATTTTGAGCCGGGATTCTGCATCTTCGTGTCCGATGATATCGACAGCCGCACTGAATTTCAGCTCGAACGCGCCTATGCGAAGCTCCCGAAGAGCTTTGAGGGCGTTGACAGGCTCAAAATAAGCCCCGTCGGCGGCAGCCGCCACGGAGTTATAAAAACAGGGGACTTCTATCTCGCGAAAACAGGCTCGCGCACGGGCTTTGATTCTGTAAATCAGTGGATGACTACGCCCGACAGCTGCCTTGCGGCGGCGACGAACGGCGAGGTTTTCCGCGACGATCTCGGCGAGTTTTCGCGCATCCGTCAGTCGCTTCTCAATATGCCGCAGGATGTCAGACTCAAAAAGCTTGCAGGTCATCTTATAATGGCGGCGCAGGCGGGACAGTATAATTTCAAACGCTGCATTTCCCACGGTGAAACCGGCGGCGCCCAGCTCGCGATGATAGAATTTGCAGATCACGCCATGTCGGCGGTGTTCCTGCTCAACAGAAAATACCGCCCGTTTTATAAATGGGCGTTCAGGGCAATGCGCGAGCTCGAAAAGCTCTCGGAGCTTGCCGATACATTTGAATTTCTGATATCTTCGGACAATGAACCGGTGACCGCCTCGGCGAAGGCGGATATCGTCGAGGACATTGCCTCGATGATAATAACCGAGCTGCAAAATCAAAGCCTTACAGATGCGATATGCGGCGACCTCGAGAAGCACGCATATTCGGTCAACGACAGAATATCCTCAACGCAGCTACGGACTATGCATATCATGGCAGGAGTGTGAAAATCATGACAAAGACAAATGCAATGAGAATGCTCGACAGAGCGAAGATAAAATACGATGTTCTCCAATATGACTACGACGAGAGCGACCTCAGCGGCGTCCATGCGGCGGCGGCTCTCTCGCTCGACCCGAATCAGGTGTTCAAAACCCTTGTCACCCGCGGCGGGAAGAACGGACTTTTCGTGTTCTGCATCCCGGTCGGTGCGGAGCTCGATCTCAAAAAATGCGCGAAATGCGCCGGGGTCAAAAGCCTTGAGATGATCCACGTCAAGGAGCTTATTTCATTGACTGGCTATATGCGCGGCGGCTGCTCGCCGATAGGCATGAAAAAGCAGTATCCGACTTTTATCGACTCCACCGCATCTGATTTTGAAAAAATATATGTCAGCGCGGGTCAGCGCGGACTACAGCTGTGCCTCGACCCGAAGGAGCTCGCCGCATTTGTCGGCGCGAAGTTCTGCGATGTTACGGTCTGATTGACTTTAGAAATGCTTAATATTTGAAGAAAAAACACCTTATTATGCTTGGCGGGAGTAAAGAATAGCTGTCAGGTATGTTATACTCGTTTTATAGATTTGCCGATCGGGGACAAATATGATAGAGCTCAGAAACGGAAAACTGAAAATAGACTCAAAACGGTCCGCGTTGGAGATATTGCTTGACCTCTCTATCGTCGCAATGCTCACCGTCCTGTTTGCGTTTAACTTCCGCTTCGGAGAGCGAAATTATATATATCACGCGGCGCTCATTTCCGTTGTCGGTCTGACTTTTTTTGTCCGCATACTCGGCAGACCGAGCATCTCGATTAAGCTCCCGACGATATGGTACGGCATCTTTGTTCTGCTCTGCGTCGTCTCGTCCCTCTGGGCGGCATATAATGTCAGCTATACTTTGCATTATATACCGCGAATGCTTCAGGTGATGCTGTTTTGCTACTGCGTGACTCTTTATATAGAGACGCGCGAGGATTTTGAGCGATTTACCGCGCTGTTCACCGCAGCGGTAATGATAATGATTTTCTCCATATTTGTCAGAACGCCGTATTCTATGTGGTTCTCCGGCTTTTTCGGGCGCATAGGCTACGAGAATGTCACGGGCAATAATATCAATACGATAGCCTATATCTGCGTCGTCGCCGTGGCGATATCGTTCTGCAAGGCGTATTACTATAAAAAGCGCGCCTATTATCTGTGTACGGCGTTCGAGCTGCTCTATATAGTCCTCTCGTCTTCGAGAAAAGCGCTGCTTATCGTAGTGTTTCTTCTGTTCACGATGCTGATATTCTATGTCAACAAGCGTTTTTATCTGCTCAGGCTTGTTCTGATGGCGCTGGCAGTGGTCGGTATCGGAATCGCGTTTTTGAAGGTTCCCGCTCTCTATAATGCGGCGGGCTTCAGACTCGAAAAGATGCTCAATTATCTTGTCGGCAACGATGCGTCCGCCGACGGAAGCCTTACGCTGCGAAAAGGCCTGGCAGAGATATCCTCGCAGATATTCTATTCCCATCCGATAATCGGTATCGGACTCGGAAACAACACCTATCAGATAGAGCAGGTCTACGGACTTTCCGTCTATGCTCATAACAACTATCTCGAGCTGGCTTCCGGTCTCGGAGTAGTCGGATTGATAACATATTATTGGTACTATATTTACCTTCTTATCGGCTTGGGCCGCAGAGCGTATAGAGGAGAGAGGCTCTGCGTCACAATGTTCCTGCTGCTTGCGGCAACCGCAGTGGGCGAAACTACGCTGATATCATATTACGATTATAATGTCCAGATAATGCTGACGCTATGTTTCTGCGCGATGAAGCTAAAGGACGAAAAAAAGAAAACATATATGAATCTTGAATGAAGGTGCGCATGTTATGAAAATTGCCGTTGCGGGAGTAGGCTATGTGGGCCTTGTTACCGCGGTCACGCTTGCCGATGTCGGGTATGATGTAATCTGCCTCGATGTTGACAAAGGTAAACTGAAAATGCTCAAAGAGGGCATCTCTCCCATCTACGAATACGGACTCGAAGAGCTCATGCTCAAAAACCGCGAACGCCTTGAGTTCACGGACGATGTGACGAAGTATTCCGAAGCACAGGTCATTATTATCGGCGTCGGTACGCCCGAGAAGGAGGACGGCTCCGCGGATTTAAGCGCCGCGTTCTCCGTTGTGGACAGCATCGCCGACAATTGCAGCGACGGAACGGTCGTGGTTGTTAAATCTACCGTGCCGATCGGAACCTGCGAGAGCGTGCGCCGCAGAATAGATGAGCGTCGCCCGGATCTTCATTTCTTCGTCGTCTCAAACCCCGAGTTCCTCTCGCAGGGCACGGCGGTCAGGGATACCTTCAACGCCGACAGAATAGTTATCGGCGCGGATGATGAGCAGGCATATAAAACAGTTGAAGAAATGTATGCGCCTCTCGAACTGCCGATAGTTCATGTCAGCGTGCGAAGCTCTGAGATGATAAAATACGCCTCCAACGACTTTCTCGCGCTCAAGATTTCTTATATAAATGAAATTGCGAACTTCTGCGAGATAGTCGGCGCGGATATCGAAGAGGTTGCCCGCGGAATGGGAATGGACAGGCGCATCGGCTCGAACTTCTTAAAAGCCGGAATAGGCTACGGCGGCAGCTGCTTCCCGAAGGATACAAAGGCGCTCAATTTCCAGAGCGACCACGCCGGAGTGAAGCTCAAGACAGTAAAAGCGACTATCGATGTCAACCGCGAACAGCGTATAAAGCTTATTGATAAAGCGCGCAGATTCTTCCCGGATTTCAGGGGCGTGCGCGTGGCGATAATAGGACTCACTTTCAAGCCCGGCACCGACGATCTGCGCGAAGCGCCCGCAAAGCAGAATATAGATATACTCATCAATGAGGGCGCGAGTGTAATCGCGTGGGATCCGCTGGGTGTCGAAAATTTCAGAAAGCGCTATCCGGATTGTGCAATAAACTTTGCCGAGAATATAGACGAAGCCTTGACAGATGCGGATGTTTGCTTCATAATGACTGAGTGGGAAAAAATCGTAGAATATCCGCTGGATAACTACAAAAAGTATATGAGGAGACCTCTGGTCTTTGACGGCAGGAATTGCTACAAGCTCTCCGAGGTCGAAAAGCACGAGATATTCTATGATTCAATAGGAAGAAAGATTGTCGATACTCTTTGATGAGTGTTGACGAAGTGGGGGATATGTGATTGAGTAAGATAGTTAGAAAAGATACCGACAGCGACGGAGTCGAAGTGAACATCATGTATGCGTTCGGTCTTCTTCTGAGAAGGCTGTGGCTTCTGATACTTGTCGCGTTGGTGGTCGGCGCGTCATGCGCAGTGATAACCAAGGCAGTCGAAGAGCCGACTTATACTTTGAGCATGACGTTTATCGTCAACAATAAGTCCGAAAAAGACCTCTCGTCATCGGGGGATAATTCCGTCTCCTATAACGATATGTCGGCATCGGCTTATATGGCGAATACTTTTGTCCATCTTATGACCGGGCGCACTATGTGCAACGCGATAGCCGCCGAGTGCAAGTCGTATCCGAAAACTGCGGATCAGGTTGCGAAGATGATAGCCGTGTCCCGCAAGACGGACAGCAGCATTATCGATATGACCGTCACTGCTTCCTCGCCCGAGGAGGCTTATGAGCTCGCGCAGGCTGTCAAGGATACATATAAAGATGTCGTTCGGGTCTATTCGGGCGGCAGCATCCATCTCTGCGACGAGCCGGAGCTGCCGACAAAGCCGGACAAGTCCGTCGGTACAGTGCGCAACGCCATCATCGGCGCTCTTGCGGGTGCAGTTATATGTGCGCTCATTATAATAATCAGGGATTCTGCGCGCAACACCGTCAGAAGCCAGGAGGATATCCAGAACAAGCTTCAGCTTAATGTTATCGGCGAGGTGTCGCAGGTGCCCAGCGGCGAGCGTTTCTATAAGAAATCCGCCCACGGCGACCGAGAGCTGCTGATAACCGACAAGGCCTGCGGCTTTGCGTTCGTTGAGACATATAAAGCAATGCGAACGAAGCTCGAACTGCTCAACGGCAGGCGCGGTTACAAGAGCTTCGTCGTTTCGAGCACCGGAGCCAATGAGGGCAAGACGACCGTTGCCGTCAACCTCTCGCTCGCGCTTGCGCAGAACGGATATTCCGTCCTGCTCGTCGATGCCGATCTCAGAAAGCCGTCCGTGCTCAAGAATCTCGGCATAAGCAATCTTTCCGGCAACGGCATAGCCGATGTCGTCAACGGCGCGAAAAATTCGAGCGATGCGATAAAATATATTGAGAAATATAAGATGTTCGTCCTCGCAGGCGACGAGAGCATAACGGATCCGACCGAGATGCTTTCAAACGCCAAGACCGGCGAGTTCATCGCAGCGGCAAAAGAAAAGTTCGATTATATTATCATCGATACGCCTCCCATCGGAATCGTTGCGGATGCGGCGATATGCGCCAAATACACCGACTCGTCAATATTTGTTATCCGCGAGGATGTTTTCCCCGTTCCCGCGATACTCGAGGCTGTCAGCGACCTCACTCAGGGCGGAACGGATCTCGCCGGATGCGTCTACAATATCTCGACCGACCGCAGCAAGGGCGGCTACGGCAACTATTCGATATCGCGCCGCGGATACGGCTACGGATATGGCTACGGCAAGCATTACGGGTATGGCTACGGTTACGGCAGTCATTCCGGCTCGCACGGCAAAAACAGCAAATAAGCAAAAATATATCAGCCTTCGGTTCTTTTGTGAATCGAAGGCTGATTTTTTATCTTTTCGGTACTCCCTGCGGGAACATCAGTTTCTCTAAATCACCCGCGCTCTTTTTATATTGCGCTTCGGATATCGCCCCGTGTTGGAGCAGGGTGTCGAGCATATTTATCTGGCGCTCATATAGGTCAAGCTTGTCTCCGCCTTTTCTTTGCGGCTCAACGCTCATGCCTGAACACCTCTTATCATCGGCGCATAGAAGTCAAACAGCTCGCGCGCGACTTCGAGCGTGTCCTCCTCCGAGGGCTGCTCGGGCTTGTAGGTCGAGAGCCATTTGTTCTCGAATTTTTCAACGCTCTTGTAGAACGAAGTTCCGTCGAAGTCCTCGCGCTCGTTATAGCGGCGCTTTGTGGTCGTGAATGTGCATTTGCGCTTCTTGAAGTTGACCGCCATCTGCTCGAAGAACGAATACCAGCGCGGCAGATAGAAAGTCTTTATCATGCCGCCCCATTCTTTCCATGCGTAGTCATAGAGCTGCGAGGAGCGCGCGGGACCCCAGAGGGTCAGCATATAAAGCTCGTTGAGCTCGAAATTCTGCCTGTCCTTGTCGGAGCAGGCATAGGCGTTAGCCTGTCTGACATGCTCGCCGAGCGTCAGTTCGGGGCGCGTCATGAGCAGCCTGTCAACATCTTCGAGCAGGCGCACGAATGTGTTGACACTCTTTTCAAAAAGACTTATATTTTTGCTGTCAAATGCGCTTATGCTGCGCTTGTAGAGATCTTTTGCATAGTTGCTGAGCACCTGGCGCGTCAGATCGCAGACATCGAATCTGTATCCGTCCGTATCAGCGTGTTCGGCTTTAAGCAGATTTTCGAGCGCGTTGAGTAGCTTCTCGTTGTCATATCTCAGCTCAAACACATCGTTCGGCGCGGTGTGGCGCTGTTCGTATGCGGGTCGGGCGCAGATTATCGACGCAGTCTCGCGTCCTGTGCAAGCCTTGCTGTAGCAGGTCTCATGCATATCTTTGACCGCTTCGAAAAGGCACGCTTCGTCGCTGCCGTAGCGGCGGCGGGCGTAGTCCTTGAGCCATGAATCAAGCTCCGGCTTGTCGCTTCGCGTGAGCATATCGGAAGCGAGGTCAAAATACAGCGGGTTCTGGAAAATGCCCTCCATGAAAAGCCCCGTGCCGACAATATTCGGATATTTTTCGCGCTCTTCCATGAATTTGTTTTCGGCGAGCGCGTCTATCGAACCGTGGAGCGTGTTTCTGTCGCCGAAGTTGTTGAGCGTGCCGCTGATGAAGTTGTAGCCCCAGAAGCCGTCGGTCTTTTCGCATTTGCTGCCGTCGATGTCGAGAATGAGCAGCTTGTCCTTGTCAACAGCCTTGACTATCGGCTCGCGCAGAGACCATGCCTGCATGACCCAGACCGCCTGAGAGTCGAAAGCTGTATACATCTCCGAAATAGCCTTTCCTACGTTCTGGAGATACTTGTCGCCCTTTATCGGGGGCTTGTTCTCGTGGAACGGGTCGCAGGCATAATAGTGGTGCGCGCCGAAGAGCTGACGCTGCTTTTCGAGCAGAGCCATGCCGAATTTTCTGAAGTTTTTGTCGAGCGGGTCTATTTGATATGTTACGGGGAACCCGCACCATGAGGGGACATTGTATGCGTTAGTGTGCGGAAGCACGCGAAGAATTGTTGAGGGCACCTGACCCGAGCAGCCCTGCTGAATCGGTGTCATGCCGAGCTCAAGCTCGCGGTCGATTATCTTCTTGCCGAGTTCAAGTCGCTTGTCAACATAAGCTTTGTCCGTCAGGCTGAAATAGCTGTCGAGGTTGCCCATGAGTTGCCACGGCAGATATGCGGGGCCGCTGATGAAATTGAGCGCTCCGTCGTCCGTATATCCGAGGTCGCGCAGGGTGTAGAAAAGCACCGCCTCGTAGCCGACTATGCTCAGCGGCATGTTTATTCCGCGCATAGCCATGTAGTCTATCTCGCGCTCCCAGCGCTCCCAGTCCCACCAGCGGGCGGAATACGAAAATGTGCAGTAGTTCATGTAGGCGCGTTTATCCTGCTCGATAATGCGGACTGTCTTGCCCGCGGGCAGGGGAGCTTCGGTGATATTGCCTATCCTGTCGTTGCCGCAGTGCGCAAGGTTAACATTGCAGCAGTCCTTCAGGTATCTGTAATATGCCATTGCAAGGCTTATCTTGCAGTCGCCGCGCAGAACTATTTTGTCGCCGCACGCCTCGATTTCATAGAAGCTCTTGCCCTCGCGCCTGTCCTCAATTTCGAGTGCGAACCTGTCGGCAATCTCCGGCGTGTTTCTTTTAATCAGCTCTTGCATCAGTCTGTCCTCCAGCTATAAGAAAAAGTTTTTATGTATTTCTAAGCGCATTTTCACGCTGAAAAGTCGATTTGTTGAATTGATTGTATGGTTGTTGTGATATAATCAAATGCGATCCAATTTCCGGAAGGTGAGAGAATGAAAAGTAAAATGACTTCAAAAGGCAGGGCGATGACCGCCGCAGTCTGCGCTCTATCGTGCGCCCTTATAATCCTCGGCGCATTCATAAAGATACCCTTGCCGATGATATCGATAACACTGCAGCTCGAATTTGTTCTGCTCTCGGCTATGCTCCTCGGCGCGTGGCGCTCGTCGCTGAGCGTTGCGGCATATATAATTCTCGGTCTCTGCGGAGTGCCCGTGTTTACCTACGGCGGGGGAATCGGCTGCGTGCTCAAGCCGTCTTTCGGATTTATAATCGGCTTCCTTGTCGCGTCCGCCGTCACGGGATTCATCGTCGAGCATCTAAAGGAGCGCACATTCTGGAAGCTCTTCTTCGCCGCTATGGTCGGCACAGTGATAATATATATTATCGGTACTGTATATTTCTATTTTATCACCCGACTGTATCTCAATACATATCCGGGCTTTATGAAGATGATGAGCGCCTGCGTGTTCACGACCTTTCCAAAGGATGCCGTTTTCTGCCTGCTGCTCGCGTTCATCGCAAAGCGGGTCTATCCCGCAATAAGAAAGTATATCACCTGCTGACTATTGAATAGCCAAGAGTGATTTCGGCGGTGTTGCCGAGGCTGTCCGTGTCTGTCTCAACTGCCTTGAGATAGACCAGCGCACATTCCTGCCCGCTGCGCGACTGCCAGTCGGCGAGGCGTATGACGGTGCGGAATATCGAGAGCGGTCTGCCGTTTGAAGAGACGGTGGAATTGACTCGCTCAAATCTTGTTTGTGGCACAGCGTAAGTTTTGATAAAAGCCGCTTCCTCGCAGCTTCCGGGCTGCGGCGCGAAGCGGCTGTTTTTCATCGTCCAGAGGGCAAGACTGTGCCTGAGCTGACGCTCGTCCATCAGAGATAACATAGCTCTGACCCTCCATGCCGTATGGCTTTTTTATTTGCAGACTTTTTCGTATATCTCCTGTGTGACCTTTTTCATCTCGTCCATCTGCTTCTCCATGTCCTCGACGAGCTTGAACTGCGTGCGGGAGCGGACGAGATTGTGCTCGGGATAGTCAATGCGGAAATAAGTGTCGCCGTTGAGGTAGTCTCCGAGGAAACGCATACCGCATTCGAGCGTCATGAGCTTCGATGAGAAGGGGAGATATTCAATCTCCGCGTCGGTCAGACTCTTGCCGGCGGCGGAAAGATAGCCCTCGGTGTAGACTTTGTAGAGCTCAATGTCGAAGTTCACTTTGCTGAGGTCTTTCTCGTCCTCTGCGGCGGTGCTTGCGCCGAAGCGGATGCTGTCGCCGAAATCGTAGAGCGAAAGTCCGGGCATGACCGTGTCGAGGTCAATTACACATATGCCCTCGTCCGTCTTGTTGTCAAACATGACGTTGTTGAGCTTCGTGTCGTTGTGTGTGACTCTCAGCGGCAGCTCGCCGTTGCTGAGCATATCGACGAGAATGCCCGTGTCGCCCTCGCGCGAGAGAACAAAGTCGATCTCTTCCTGCACGCCCGCCGCGCGACCCTTGATGTCGTCGCCGACTGCCTTTTTGAAGTCGGCAAAGCGGGAGCGGGTGTTGTGGAAGTTCGGGATAGTCTCGTGGAGCGTGCTGCTCGGATAGTCCGCGAGCAGGCACTGGAAAGTGCCGAAAGCCTTTGCGGCGTTGAAGAATGTTTTCGGGTCGTCAATGGACTGGCAGGCGTGCGCGCCGGTGATAAAATTGTAGCATCGCCAGCATTCGCCGTTCTCTGTTCTGAAATAGGGCTTGCCGTCCTTTGTGAAGAACACCCTGAGGCATTCGCGCTCCGGGTCGCCGCCGCGCTCGATAACTATGTTGCGCAGGTATCCCGTGACTCCGACGATATTCTCCATCAGCTCGTCTGGATTCTTGAAAACATTCGTATTTATCAGCTGAACAAGGTAGCTTGTGCTGCTGCCGTCAGCGTTTTTGAAATCGAGAACAAAAGTGTTGTTTATATGACCGTCGTTTGAAACGCGGTAGCCGATATATTCTCCCTCAAAACCGAATTCATCGATTATCTGCTGCAGCGGAAAGGGAGCATTCTGCGTTTGCATCTGTATCACCTTTTGATTATTTTGATAGTGCCGAACCTTTCGGGATTGTGAAAGCCGAGAGAAACGCTGTCAACGGGGAAGAGCGCACCGTAGTGCGGGGTCGGGGAGTCGTCGGCGCATTTATAGAAGTTGCCGCGTATCTCACCCTCGCCGACCGAAAACTCGCAGCCGTAGAGCGACGATATCAGCCCTTCCGGGATGAACAGCTGAGCATGCCAGCCCTTTTTGTCCGTGTAAACTCCTGCACTGACGCGCGGGGTCTCTGCGGTCAGTTCTTTTATGAACACGCGGCCGTTTCTCTCGCTTCCGAACTGCGACAGATAAGCGCCGTTCGGATTCATCTCGAAGTTTACGTATTCGCTGCGCCCGCTGACGGGAGCGATGAACACTTCGAGACAGCTGTCGGTATATACCGGATCGTCGCGCCTTGTGTATCTCGCGAGCACGGGGCTTTCGGAGCTTTCAAGAAAAGCATAGTAGCCCTCGTTTTTAACCGCGCAGAACCGCACGGAGCTTTCGGGGCGCGAATATCCGTATTTTTCCCAGTGAAAAGAGCTTATATCAAACCGGGGGATAAGCTCCTTCTCCGGTAAACTGTCAAATATAAAAGTGTTGCAGCCGTTCATATCAGAGCTTCTCGACGATAGCCTTGGTGTCTCTGGCTATGAGCAGTTCCTCGTTGGTGGGCAGAACGAAAACGCGGACCTTTGAATCCGGGGTCGAAAGCTCGCCCTCCTTGCCCTTTCTGAGCTCGAGGTTCTTCTCGCAGTCGATCTTGACGCCGAGATATGTAAGATGCTTGCAGACATCTTCGCGCAGGTCGCAGGTGTTCTCACCGATGCCGCCGGTGAAGACTATTGCGTCAACGCCGTCCATCGCGGCAACATATGCGCCGATGAACTTGCGGATCTGATAGCGCTGGATGCTTCTTGCAAGAGCGGCTCTCTCGTTGCCTGCCTCTGCGGCGGCGAGAACATCTCTGTCGTCGCTCGATACGCCGGAGATGCCGAGAACGCCGGACTTCTTGTTGAGTATTTCAGCTGTCTCTGCGGGAGTCCAGCCCTCTTTCTCCTGAAGATAGGTGATAGCCGAGGGATCAACTCCACCGCAGCGCGAGCCCATGATGAAGCCGTCGAGGGGAGTAAGACCCATGCTCGTGTCGATAACCTTGCCGTCCTTGATAGCGGTTATGGAAGAGCCGTTGCCGAGGTGGCAGGTGATGAGCTTGATATCCTTGAGGTCAACGCCCATAACTTCCGCGCAGCGAGCGCTGACGAAGCGGTGCGATGTGCCGTGGAAGCCGTAGCGGCGGACTTTGTACTTCTCGTAGTACTCATAGGGCAGCGGGAAAAGGAATGCCTCGGGGGGCATGGTCGAATGGAAAGCGTTGTCGAAAACAACAACTTCCGGAACATCCTCGCCGAAGACCTCGCGGCAGGCACGGATGCCCTGAATGTGAGCGGCGTTGTGCAGGGGAGCGAGATCGCACAGGCTCTCGATGCCGGCGATAACGTCCTCGTCAACGAGCACGCTCTCTTTGAACAGAGAACCGCCCTGAACTATGCGGTGACCGACAGCGGAGATCTCGGAGAGGTCGTCGATGACCTTGTAGGTCGAAGTGAGAACCTTCTCGACCTCGAGGAAAGCCGCAGTGTGGTTTTTGAGCTCCACGCTGTATTTGAATTCTCTTCCGTCGAAGGTATTGCCGCTGATTTTACCGTCGATACCGATACGCTCGCAGATGCCCTTTGCTATAAGCTTTTCGCCGTCCATGTCGATGAGCTGATATTTAAGCGATGAGCTTCCGGCGTTGATAACAAGAATTTTCAAGAGTATTGCCTCCAAATAATAAAGATTTGCTTGAAACAAGCACGTTACTGATATATTATATATATTATAAAATGATTTTTCAAGCAGTTCTTGCAGAATTCCCCTGCCTTATTGTCGAAAAACGGAAAAGGAGTGAATCCGATGAGCACCGCAGGCATCGTTGCCGAATATAATCCGTTCCATAACGGCCACGCATATCATATAGCCCGCACGCGCGAAAACGGCGCGTCGGCGGTTGTGTGCGTGATGAGCAGCTGGTTTGTCCAGCGCGGTGAGACTGCGCTCATGCACCCGAACGCCCGCGCACGTATGGCGCTTATGAACGGCGCGGATCTTGTCGTTTCGCTTCCTGTCCCGTGGGCGTGCGCCGCAGCGCAGACCTTTGCGAGAGGTGCCGTCGGGCTGCTCGACGCCATGGGCTGCGTGGACACTTTGAGCTTCGGCAGCGAGTGCGCCGACGTCACTCTGCTCAGAGCCGCGTCCCGCGCCGTTGACGACTACACCGTGCGCGAAAGCCTGCGGGCAAACCTGCTCTCGGGAGTGAGCTTCGCCTCGGCGAGACAGCGCGCCGTCGAGGAGCTTGACCCGCGAGTAGCGTCCGTGCTCTCGTCGCCCAATGACACGCTCGCCGTTGAATATATACGCGCGATAGATACGCTCAAATCCGAGCTCGCTCCGTTCGCCGTCAAGCGCGAGGGAGCGGGTCACGACAGCGGCGAAGCGGTGAACTCCTTTGCGAGCGCGTCGCTTATACGCTCCAGAGTGAGAGCGGGCGAGGGTTTTGCCGATCTCATGCCCGAAAGTGCCGCCGCGATACTCAAAGCGGAGATAGAGGCGGGCAGAGCGCCGGCGGATATCAACGCTCTCGAAAAAGCCGTCCTCGCGTGCCTGCGTATCTCAACGCCAGAAAAAATAGCCACAGTGCCGGATATCTCCGAGGGGCTCGAAAATCGCATATATTCCGCCTCGCGCAGCGCCTCCTCGCTCGAGGAGCTCTATTCGCTCACAAAGACGAAGCGCTATTCCCATGCGCGGATAAGGCGCGCCGTTGCGGCGCTTTTGCTCGGTATCGAAGCGTCCGACTGCGAGGGCATACCGCCGTATATCAGAGTGCTCGGTTTCAATGCGATAGGCCGCGAAAAGCTGCGCGCCATGCGTTCGAGCGCAAAGCTGCCTATAGTTATGCGCGCGGCGGATATAAAAAAGCTCGGCGAACGCGCAAAACGTATCTCTTCAATCGAAGAGCGCGCCGCCGACCTGTTCTCTCTCGCTCTGCCGTCGATAATGCCGTGCGGAGCGGAATACACAGACGAGATAGCGGTCATCTGATTTGCATTTAAGAATCAAACGTCGCGTTCATACCGCTTTAAATGCGTTTCGTTCCATTTCTGTTGACAAGAAAAATAAGAGTGCTATTATATATTTGAAGAAATTCCGACGGCGTATAAAGCGCACAAAATCACACCGCCATAGGCTCCCCTGCAGGGGAGCTGGATTGGCGAAGCCAAGACTGAGGGGTTGTTTCGCTTCGCTCAAAGTTATGCGGTAGGGGCGGATATCATCCGCCCGCGAAGTCCGCACAAAATATATTGACCCGCACCCCACAACTAAGGTATAAAACGGCACTGCCGTAAAAAATAAAACGGAGGCAAAAAACATGAAAACAAAACGGAAAAACATTTTCAAGTCGCTTTTGGCTCTGACCCTTGCACTCATTATGGTGCTCGGCGTCGCGCCCTTGAACGAGCTTGCGGGCGTTGATTGGGCAAGCCTTTTCGCGCCCAAAGCCGAAGCGGCAACATATGATATATACACTTATGTGTTCAGCTCGGACAACAAGGTCACCATAACCGGCTGTGACAAATCGGCAAAGGGCGCAATAACAATACCGTCTGAAATTGACGGAAAGTCGGTCACAAGCATCGAAGGTGCGGCTTTCTTAGGTTGCACCGGCCTCACAAGCATAACGATCCCCAACAGCGTAACAAGCATCGGATACGCGGCTTTCGAAGATTGCACCGGCCTCACAAGCATAACGATCCCCAACAGCGTAACAAGCATCGGAAACTCGGCTTTCGACGGTTGCACCGGCCTCACAAGCATAACGATCCCCAACAGCGTAACAAGCATCGGAGTCACGGCTTTCGACGGTTGCACCGGCCTAACAAGCATTAATGTTACAAGTGGAAATAATTATTATTCCGACAATAACGGTGTTCTGTTTAACAAGAAAAAGACCGAATTAATAAGATATCCCGAAGGAAAATCTCAGACTTCATATACAATCCCCGACAGCGTAACAAGCATCGGAAGCTGGGCTTTCAACGGTTGCACCGGCCTCACAAGCATAACAATCCCCAACAGCGTAACAAGCATCGGAGACTCTGCTTTCGACGGTTGCACCGGCCTCACAAGCATAACCATCCCCAACAGCGTAACAAGCATCGGAGACTCTGCTTTCTACGGTTGCACCGGCCTCACAAGCATAACCATCCCCAACAGCGTAACAAGCATCGGAGACGGGGCTTTCGACGGTTGCACCGACCTCACAAGCATAACGATCCCCAACAGCGTAACAGGCATCGGAAATTATGCTTTCCAGGGCTGCACCGGCCTCACAAGCATAACAATCCCCAACAGCGTAACAGGCATCGGATACATGGCTTTCAACGGTTGCAGCGGCCTCACAAGCATAACGATCCCCAACAGCGTAACAAGCATCGGAAAATATGCTTTCTGGTATTGCACCGGCCTCACAAGCATAACAATCCCCAACAGCGTAACAAGCATCGGAGACTGGGCTTTCCAGGACTGCACCGGCCTCAAAGACGTCTACTACACCGGCTCAAAAGATGAGTGGAAAGCTATAAGTATTGGCGAATGCAACGGCCGTCTGCTCAACGCCACTATCCACTATAACTGGATTGATGACTCTGTCCTCTCCCTCAATCGCAGCGAGATGACCGTGAGCAACAATGTCTGCCCGTATCTCTACGCGAGCATCAGAAATAACTCGGAATATGAAAAATCCGACCTCGTCTGGACTTCTTCAAACCCGAATGTCGCAGTCGTGGACAGAGCCTCCGGCGTCATCAACCCGGTCTGCGTCGGCGATACCGTTATAACGGTTTCAACCTCGGACAAAAAGTATTCCGCCTCCTGCAAGCTCACGATACAGTCGGCGTTCTGCATGACCTCGCCCGATTCGTCCGTCACCTCGATGAAAAGCGGCGACACCTCAAAATTTATTATATATCTCTATGACTGCAACGGAGATCAGCTGCCGATAGGCAGCTCCACCTGCAAGATTTCCGGCACTGCCGCCTACGATGTTGTTTCGAGGAAGAACAACGAGAAGTCGATAGAGCTTGAGATAAAGGCAAAAAGCAGCGGTCAGATAAACATTTCTCTCAGCAGCGAAGACCCCGATACATATAACGAGTTCAGAATAAATGTCTATCCCGAGAGTGTCGATTATCTCGCCGATTCCGTTCCCGTCTCAAACAAGAAAATGGGTACTAACTTTAACCGCTCAGACCTGACGGTTGAAAACTTCAGATATGTTTACGACGAGAGTATCGACAAATATAAGGTCACAATGAATATCTATAACTCCTCAGGTACAGCCGCAGCGCTTGTTGCGCACAAAGCCAACGGAGATATATACGACTCGCAGATAATAACAAAGCACACGAATTTCCCGACCGATTGGGGCAGCTTCTTCGGCATCCTCGGCAAAGGCTTCTGTCAGGGAATGACGGGCGATCTCTATACCTACAGGTCTTCTCTCAACTCGACATTGACCGAAGCGTCAATAGAAGTCCCGGCAGACGGATATATCACTATTTCAAACGATATATACTCCTGCAATATGACCATGGCTTATAATATCGTCGGCATATGCACCGATGCGGTCTTGGGATATTTGAAGAGCACAAATGCTATTGGCGATGTCAGCAACAAGGATTCCGACAAAATCGCCAAGAATATCACTCAGGCTATTCTGAAATCCATACCGGACAAGGACAAGTTCCTTAATAGTATAATGGAAGAGCTCGGAACCGGAATCACCAAAAAGCTGGCTCCGCAGATAATCTATAACAACGCCGAGTTTGCCCATGAAATGCTCAAACGTATGTGTGACGAGGCCGGTGAAGATTTTGCAGACCTTTTCATCGATGCTGTGTGGTCTGTGCTCAAGAGCAATGTAAAAGATGCAATAAAAAATATTGTGATAGCTAAAATCATAGAAACCGGAATAAAAGAGAGCACTCTTTCAAGCAGCCTTAAAGTAGCCGATGTTTTCTTCAAGCTTGGCTCCGGCTGCGATCTCTGCAATCAGATAGTATACTCTACCGTTCTGAACCCCTTAAGCGGTGTTACTACGATACAGTTCAAACGTGACGGCAAGGACGGATTTGTGGCAAAAGATAAACTGAAAGTCGTATCCGATGTTATCGATGAAGATACCGTCCTTTCGCACTATGTTATCTGTGATATGCAGAGAAAGCAGCTTATAAAAGGCGAACTTGAAAAAGAGTTCCAGATAAGCCCGGACAACATTTTTGAGATTCATGAAATCGCGCTGATGAAAAACGGCAAAAAAATCGGAACGGAAATGCAGGCTACCGTTGAAATAGAGATTCCTGCCGGTATGCTTCCGTCCAGCGTCAAGATTTTCAGAAGAGAGAGCAACGGAAAATATACCGATATGAAGGCATATCCCGTCGGAAACGGCAAGATGATGTTCGTGACTACCCATTTCAGCGAATATGTCATTGTCGGTAAATCCAACGTCGCCACCGGCATAACTCTTGCGGCTCCCACTTCTCCCATCCCCGTCGGCGGCTCGTATCAGCTCGTTGCCGCTGCGCAGCCCGACGGCGCGTCGCTGCCCGATCTCGTGTGGACATCCTCCGATCCGTCCGTCGCTTCGGTTGACGAAAACGGACTTGTCAAGGCTCTCTCCGTCGGCACCGTGACAATAAGCGTCACGGATACAGCATCGAACCTCTCAGCCGAGGTTGAGATAGACACGGTTCAGGTCATTGACTTCGGCGACGGCGGTACTACCATAAAGGTCGGAGAAAAGCTGATATACACTCCTGTGATACAGGAAGACTATGTCGATTATCATTATAGATGGAGCAGCTCGGACCCGAGCGTCGTTACTGTCGAGCCTAACAAAGGCGAGCTGACCGGTATTAAAGAGGGTACCGCGACAATAACGATGACTCTCGTTGACGATGACGGCAATATCATAGCCTCATCCGATTTCACCGTAACGGTTGAGAAAAAGGATGGCTTCTTCAAGATTCTTTTCAGGATTATCACCGCTCCCTTCCGCGCGATAATCAACCTCTTCAAGAAGCTTTTCGGTAAATAAGCTTTTATTTCGCAATGCGCGAGATATCGGTCATCTGACCGTTTCTTGAATAAAAACACAAGGAGATTTTGTTTGAAGTTTATCACAAAATCATCGGAGAGTGTGCGCTGACCGGGAGGTCGGCAAATAAAACACACTCTGCCGTCCTCCCGCAGCTCAATCTTCGGGAGAAAAAATGAATCGCGAAAACAAACGCAAACAGTATGAAAAAGGTTATTACAAGACCCACGCCTGCAACGAAGCTTTTGTTTGCAGGGTGTGCGGGCGCACTGTAGTGCCGCAGGGCGCGGGCAGCGAGCACAGAAATCACTGCCCGAATTGCCTCTCGAGCCTGCACGTCGATATCGAGCCGGGCGACAGAGCCGCGGACTGCGAGGGCATCATGGACCCCATAGCGGTCTGGGCGAGGAAAAACGGCGAGTGGGCGATAGTCCACCGCTGCCGCATATGCGGCGCTCTGTCCTCAAACCGCATCGCCGCGGACGATAACCCGATGAAGCTGATGAGCATAGCGATGAAACCGCTGTGCTCCCCGCCGTTCCCGATAGAGCGTATCAGAGAACTGACGGCGCTCATGGGCGGAGACGGGGCGCTCGAATAACCCGAAAGAAAATAACGGAGTAGGTTTTGCCTGCTCCGTTATTTTTTATGCATATCAAAAACGGTGCAGCCCGAGTGAGCTGCACCGCCGTGCTTATTGATTTGTCGGAGACAATCAGTCGTTGTTTCCGTTATTCTTGCTTGCGCGTCTCTCAATAAGCTCGTTGAGTATTCTTGTGTGCTCCGCATCGGTGAGCGAATACTTGAGAGTGGGGATAGCGGAGAGAAGCATACCGATTGCGGGCGGAATGGAAATAAGCAGGAACATCGCCATAGCATATTTTCCGTCGTTTGCCTCGTAGAAATGATACTTTCCTGCCGCCAGGTCGAGGTTAAGAGTCTCGATGTATTTGGCGGTGTAGTGAACAGCCGAATAAATGAAGCCGGAGATGAGCGAGGAAACGCCCATTGCAAGCTTGGTGATGAAGGACTGGCCGGAGAAGAACACGCCGTCGGTGCGAACGCCGTTCTTGTACTCCTCGTAGTCAACGCAGTCTGCTATCATTATCGACTGGAGAATGTTTATCGAGCCCATTGCCCAGGAAGCCGCGAACATCATAACAGCCATCAAAACGACATAAACCATGTTCTGCATAAGGTTGCCGCCGGCTATTTTATAGACGACAAAGATCATTGCATAGGGAACTGCACCGGCGATTGAATAGAAGTTATAGAGCTGCTTCTTGCCGAACTTTGCGGACATCTTCGGCGTGGCGGCAGTACCGATGATCATACCGCCGAGAAGGCCGATAGCCATAACCAGAAGCTGAACGATTTTTATAATCTGAAGCTGGCCGTCAACAACAAGATTGGCAAGGTTGTTGTCGAAGAAGTAGTACATAACGAGCGACAGACCGACGATCGAGAGAAGCATGATGGGGCTTCTGAGAATGCCCGAGAGGAGGAGCCTTCTGAACGGATCGTTGGAGATTGCGATTTTGAAGTTCTCCTTCATGGTGTACTTCTTTTCGGACTGCTGAACTCTCTCCTTGACAGAGAAGCCGGAAAACTGGAAGAGAATAGTTGCGAATATCGTAAGGATAACGGCGATTATGATATAGGACATCTTGTCCGCATGAATAAGGTCAAGGCCTTTCTTCTCCTGGAACATGGGGGAGAGAGCCTTTCCTGCGAAAGTGATGAGCATGCCGATAGCGCCGAGGTTTGCGACGATACGGGCGAGCGAGAGAGCCTTTGCTCTGTCGTTCTCATCGTCGGTCATAAGCGAGGTTACACCCCAGAGCGGAATATCGCCGACGGTGTAGCACATACCCCAGAGAATGTAGGAGATTGCCGCCCAGGCGATAATCAGTACATGCGCACCAGTCGATGTGTAGTCGGTGTATGTCTTGTTGCAGAATGTGAGAATGGTAATGATTCCTATCGGGATCGGGACGAACATGAGGTAGGGCTTGCACTTACCCCACTTTGTTCTGGTGTGGTCAACTATCGAACCCATCATCGGGTCATTGATAGCATCCCAAACGCGGGCGACGAAGAATATTACCGAGATGGCCATCGCCGGCAAAAAAATAATTGACTGCCAGTAGTACTGGAGTCCGCCTGCGATGATGTTGTAGATGATGTTCTGTCCTGCGAGACCTACTAAGTAACCTGTCAGCTCTTTGCCGGTGTAGGTGTTGTGCTTGATAGCCCCGCTCGGCGCTTGGTTATTTCCTTTGCTCATTTCTACCTTCCTTTTGTGTAATACTTTATGTGCAAGTCTTTACACATAATCTCAAATTATTATACCATGTGTAAAAAGGCTTTTCAAGCGCACAAATATATTTAGGCATGTTCAACAAAAGAAAAAGCGTCGAATTGTTGAACATGCCTATCTGTACTATTGAATATTTTCAAAGCAAAACTGCAAAAGCAAAAATACATGAACTTTGCCGACGAAAATTATTTCAGACTGTCGATATTTTTGACAACGTGCTCTTTTATCGCCGCGAATGTCTCGTCGCTTATGTCGTGCTCGAGCTTGCATGCGTCCTCGACCGCGACTTCTTCGCTGACGCCGAGGCGGATCAGCAGATTCGAGAGCACGGTGTGCCGCTCGTATATCTTATGCGCGACCTCAAGCCCCGCATCGGTGAGTGTGAGATATCCGTCCTTGTCCATGATGAGATAACCGCCCTGCTTGAGAAGTCCAACGGCGCGGCTGACGCTCGGCTTTGAAAAGCCCATGTATTCCGCGACATCGAGCGAGCGCACGACGCCTTTCTTTGAAAGTATATATATTGTTTCGAGATACATCTCGCCGGATTCCTGCAGGTGCATCTTACCCCTCCGTTCATTAAATTTGTATAATTAATGATATCACGCACCCGCCCGAAAATCAATATGTCTTTGTGCCGTGCTTTTCGACAAGGTTATCGGTTAGCATATGCTAATCGTTTGTGAATGTTGCCGAATTTGTTAGTCTGTCAATAAAACAGGCAAAAATCATATTGACACAGCGCAAAGAATAGTTTACCATATAGTTTGGTTAGCGGGAGCTAATCGATTTTTAAAGATTGTGGTTAGCAAATGCTAATCAAATGTTTGACACTTTATTGCGGGAGGAAGATCATGACAAACCGAAGAACACTTACGGCGTCAAATATACGCTACCTTCTGACAATGAAGGAGCTCGACAGAGACGGATGCGGAGTCCGCTGCGTCGACCTTGCTTCGGCGCTCAATCTGTCAAAGCCGAGCGTGCACAATATGATGGACACTTTCTCGGAACTCGGGATAATCAGCAAAACCTCTTACGGAGTGGCGCATTTCACCGATTCGGGCAACGATACCGCGCGCCGCTACGGGCATTACTAACTATGAGATAGTTTCGGAGAGTCTGCGATGTATGTTCCCCGACATGGGGGATCTGCAGATGGCTGTGTGTTCTCTGCTCTCGGAGGTTCCGCAGGACAGCCTCGAACACATGAGCAGAAGATATGAGCAAGAAAGGGAGAAAAGCAATGGCAGTAGTAAAGTTTGAAAATGTGAGCCGCGCCTATAAAAGCGGCGACCACGAACTCAAGGCTCTCGATTCGGTGAATATGGAGCTTGAAGAGGGGAAGTTTGTTGTTATCCTCGGCCCCAGCGGCGCGGGAAAGAGCACGCTTTTGAATCTGCTCGGCGGACTTGACAGCCCGACCGACGGAAAGATATATGTCGAGGGCGAGGATATATCGAAGCTCTCGAACGACGAGCTCGCCGATTACAGAGCGAAGAAAGTCGGCTTCGTGTTCCAGTTCTATAATCTCGTCCCGACCCTTACGGTTCACGAGAATGTCTCGCTCGTCAAAGAGATAGCCCCGGATTCGCTCTCCGCGACAAAGATGCTCGAAGAGGTCGGGCTTGCGGATCATCTCAAGAAGTTCCCCTCTGAGCTTTCCGGCGGCGAACAGCAGCGCGTGTCTATTGCCCGTGCGCTCGCGAAGAATCCGAAGATACTCCTGTGCGATGAGCCGACCGGCGCGCTCGATTCCGAGACCGGCGTGCGCGTGCTCAAATTGCTGCTCAAAATGGCTCGCGATTACGGCAAGACGATAGTTATCGTCACGCATAACCAGAATATAGCAAAGATGGCGGATACCGTTATAAGAGTGAAAAACGGCAGGATAGTCTCCTGCGAGGATCAGCCTTCTCCGGCTTCTGCCGACGAGATCGATTGGTAAAGGAGGCGCAGTATGCTGTTCAAAAAGCTTTTGAGAACGATGCGTCTTTACCGCGCGCAGTTTATCTCGATGATAATCATGATAGTCCTCGGAGTCGGAATTTTTGTCGGCTTCAATATGGAATGGGTCAGCATTGAGGGCAACATGGCTTCGTTCTTCGAAGAATCCAACTATGCGGATTACAGAATAATATCCGAGTCGGGCTTTTCAAAAGACGAGCTTGAAAAAATAGAGAACATAAGCGGAGTGAAATCAGCCTCGCGTTATCTCTCCGTCAACGCCGATGTGAAAGAGCGTGAGGGCGATAGCCTCGCGATGACCGTTACGGAGAACGAGAATGTCTCGGGCTTTGTGCTCATGGACGGCGAAGAATATAATTCCGCGAGCGAGGACGGCATCTGGCTGTCGGATATCTACGCTTCTAAAAACGATGTGAAGATCGGCGACAAGCTGACGCTTGTATATAAAAATTTTGAAGTCAGCGGAACGGTCAAAGGCCTGATAAAAGCGGGCGAATATATGATCTGCGTACGCGATGAGACGCAGCTCATGCCTGATTATACAACCTACGGCTATGCGTTCATTTCGCCGGCTCTCTATAAAAAGACAGTTGGCATGGATTTTTATCCGCAGATAAATGTTATTTCCGATGATTCGAGAAAGCAGTTTGAAAATTCAGTCGATGATGCCCTCGGCAAGACCACGCTTATTCTTTCAAAGGACGAGAGCACGGCTTATGCTCAGGCGAAAGGCGAGAGCGACGAGGGCAAAACCATGGGCTCCGTCCTGCCGCCGCTGTTTTTGCTTATCGCGGTTCTGACTATGGTAACGACCATGCAGAGGCTGACCGCAAAGGAGAAAACGCAGATAGGCACGCTCAAGGCGCTCGGTTTCAAAGATAGGCGTATTCTTGCGCACTATACTTCATATGCCTTTTCGATCGGTATCGTCGGCTCCGTTCTCGGAACGGCGCTCGGCTATCTGATTGCATGGTATATCATGAACCCGAACGGCATGATGGGTACATATCTCGATATGCCGTATTGGCGTCTGCGCATGCCGCTGTTCTGTATCGCGACTGTTGTTGCGATGATACTTATCCTGACGCTTATCGGCTTTTTGTGCGTCAAGAAGATACTCCACGGCACCGCCGCCGATGCCCTGCGCCCGTATGAGCCCAAGAGAATGAAAGCTCTGCTCATAGAGAGAACGAACGGCTTCCATAAGCTCTCGTTCGGCACGCGCTGGAATCTGCGCGATATCATGCGCCATAAGTCGCGCACCGCCATGACCCTTATCGGCATAATCGGCTGCACGCTGCTCGTTGTCGGTTCGCTCGGAATGCGCGACACCATGTCCGCGTTCCTCGATATGTACTATGACGGCGCAATAGCCTACTCATCGCGAATATATGTCGCCGAGGGCACGACGAAAGAGCAGTGCGAAGCCCTTGCAGATAAATATGACGGCGATTGGAGCTCTTCCGTCAGCGTCAAGCACGATGAAAAGACCCTCTCGCTCGATATATATAATATCGAACACGATAAAGTTAAGTTCCCGGATGAGAACACCGATTATATAAAACTCGGCAACGATGGCGCTTATGTCTGCATGAGAATAGCCGATGAGTTCGGACTCAAAGTGGGCGATACCTTCAAAATCAGCCCCTACGGCTCGGACAAAGAATACGAGCTCAAAATCGCGGGACTTATCCGCAGCGTCACCGAGAGCATTGTTATCTCGCCCGAATATGCCGAAAAGCTCGATATTCCGTATAATATCGATTCAATTTATACGAGCACCGAAAAATCCGATATCGCCTCCGACAGCCTGATAAAGAGCGTCCAGACGAAGCAGTCGATAGTCGATTCGTTCGATACGTTCACCGAGATACAGAACATGATGATAGGCATTCTTGTTGTCGCGGCTCTCGGGCTCGGCATGGTCGTGCTCTATAACCTCGGCGTCATGAGCTACACCGAGCGCTACCGCGAGATGGCGACTCTCAAAGTCGTCGGCTTCAGGGACAAAAAGATAGGAAAATTGCTTATCGGTCAGAATATGTGGCTGACGCTTATCGGCGTTATTATCGGCATCCCGTGCGGACTCGGAACACTCAGCTACCTTGTCAGCGCGATGGCAGGGGAGTATGAGATGAATACCGTCGTCAGCTGGAAGACATATGTTGTCAGCGCACTGCTGACCTTCGGAGTCTCGCTGATAGTCAGCCTCATGGTCGCGCGCAAGAACCGCAAGATAGATATGGTCGAGGCTCTCAAGTCCGCCGAATAACTATTTGAAATATCGGTCGAGACTCTCGGATATCATAATTTCGCGGTCATATATTTTAATCAGCTCCGCCGCCGAGTGCAGCTGATGCGCAGAATGAATATAATCATTCTGCCCGTGCAGCCGCATCTGGAACTCTACGGGCAACGAGAGAAAATATTTTCTCGAACTGCGGCTTTGAGTAATCAATTCACTAAGATTTCTGTACTGCAAAATATCACCCCGTGATATTCTTCGCAGGATAGACATAAAAATTCACGGCGTTTAACCGCGTTTTGAAAGGAAGAACTTGAAATGATCAAAACAACGCTGAAAATTGACGGAATGATGTGCGGAATGTGCGAGTCGCATATAAATGACGCTATCCGCAACAGCTTTGATGTCAAAAAAGTGAACTCTTCCCACACAAAGGGCGAGACGGTCATAGTCTCGAAAGAGGCGCTTGACGAGGATAAAATAAAGAGCGTTATCGACAAAACTGGCTATGAACTCCAAAGTGTAAGCTCCGAGGAGCTTGAAGAGAAAAAGGGACTTTTCGGATTCCTGAAAAAGTAAATATTATTAAACTGAAACCGGGAAAGGCGGTGGCGGCATGACGGCAACTGAGCTTAAAAAGAATATATACGGCGACGATGTGAAGATTATTTCGCGCACCGATGACTGCACCGTTTACAGGCTCGAGAACGGAGCCGGCTATATCGACATGACCTGTTATTCCGTCTTTCCCGGCATCGACCTCGTCTATGCCGATGTGCATATGCACGGCAATTTCAGGGAAAACGCCAAGCCCGGCAATATCTTCGAACTGAACCATTGCCGCGAGGGACGCTTCGAGTGCGAGTTTGAAAAAGGCTCGTGCTACTTGGGACCCGGCGATCTGACCGTCTGCTGCAAGCCCGACAGCGGCTACGGTTCGAGCTTTCCGCTCGGATATTACAGAGGAATAACAATAGTTGTCGATGTCGACAAAACGCCCGAATGTCTCTCGTATGTCCTGGGCGATGTGAATGTCGATCCGAAGCAGCTGATGAGCCGCTTCTATGCCGGCGGCAGGGGATACATATCCCGCTCCGACCCGGCTATCGACCATATCTTTTCCGAGCTTTACAGCGGCGTTCCCGAGAATATCCGCAAAGGCTATTTCAAGGTCAAGATACTTGAATTGTTCCTGTTCCTCAGCGCACTCGACCTTGAAAACGATTCCGGCAAGGACGACTTCGTTTCGAGACCGCAGGTGAACCTCGCCAAAAGCGTCTGCGGCTATCTCACCGAGCATATGGACAGCCATGTGACTCTCGATACCCTCTGCGGGCTGTTCCACGCCTCCGGCACGAGCATAAAGAACAGCTTCCGCTCGGTCTACGGCGAGTCGATATATTCGTATATCCGCACCCTCAAAATGCAGTCTGCGGCGCATATGCTGAAGACTACTGACAAGAGTGTGCTCGAGATCGCGGGGGCGTTCGGCTACAACAACGGCTCGAAGTTCGCCAAGGCATTCCGCGATGTTTGCGGCGTCTCGCCGAATGAATACCGCCAGTCGGCGGACAAATAAGTGTGCCCGAACGGAGTCGAAAAACAGACGCCGTTGTGATATAATATAAAAAGAGTGATGCCGCAAGGCATTTACTTTTTAGACTGCAGTTAGCAACTGCTAACCAAAAGGAGCTGAATTATGAGTGTAGTGATAGTCGGCGGCAATGAGTGTATGGTCAGACGGTATGAGGATCTTTGCCGTGAATATTCGTGCAAGGCAAAGGTGTTCGCAAAGCCGGACAGGGGAATGCAGAATTTCGGCAATCCCGATCTTCTTGTGCTGTTTACCGGGACGATGTCCCACAAGATGCTGTCGATAGCCATGGGGCAGGCAAAAAAGAAGAATATCCCCGTGGCGCACAGCGCGACAAGCTCGGTCTCCGCGCTGAAAAATATACTCGATATCCACGCGAAAGGGGAGAAATAAAATGTCCGAAGATCTTGTGATATCCCAGTGCTCGCCGACCATGGCGGGGCTCAAAACCGGCAATCTCTTTACATGCCCGATGGAGGATAAAAAGACGCTCAACGAGAGCATACGCCGCATGAACATGAAGCTCGTCCCGCGCGGGGTGCGCCTGCTCCCAGTAAAATATCTCGAAAAGCGCGTGCTGATATATATGTATCGCCCCGACAGGCTCAGAGCCGATTTAAAAGACTCGCAGGCGCTCTCCATTCTCTCCGAAAAGGCTTATCCAATTGATAACGCGGACAAATGCGTCGCCGAGCTCGTCAGAAGAGTCAATTCTCAGGAGACCTTCCCGCATGAAATCGGGCTGTTTCTCGGCTACCCGTCCGAGGATGTCAACGGCTTCATAAAATACGGCGCGGACAAGGCGAAATGCGTCGGTGCATGGAGAGTCTACGGCGACGAGGAGGCGGCGAAGAAAAAATTCGCGCTCTATAAAAAATGCACGAGAGTGTATAAGGACGCTTACCGCAGGCATAATTCGTTTGAAAGGCTCGTCATAAACGGCGCGCGCTGACAATAAATCAAATTTCTGAAAGGTAGGTAAATATTATGAGCAAAATAGCTGTTGTATATTGGAGCGGAACAGGTAATACGGAGTCCATGGCGGATGCCGTTGCGCAGGGCGCAAAAGGTAAGGGCGCGGAGGTGAAGCTCTTCACTCCCGATTCGTTCAACTCTTCCATGGTCGATGAGTTCGACGCCATCGCTTTCGGCTGCCCCGCAATGGGCGCGGAGGAGCTTGAAGAAAGTGAGTTTGAGCCGATGTTCTCCGACTGCGAGAGCAAGCTCGGCGGCAAGAAAATCGCCCTCTTCGGCTCTTACGGCTGGGGCGACGGCGAGTGGATGAGAACATGGGAGGACACTTGCCGCGGCGACGGCGCGTCGGTCGTCTCCGAGCCGGTTATCTGCAACGAAGCTCCCGATGATTCCGCCCTCGATGAGTGCAAAGCCCTCGGCGCCGCGCTCGTATAAGACATAGCTCTCTTCATAGATTTGCTTCCATAGACAAACCGCGTCTGCTCATAAAGGCAGGCGCGGCTTGCTTTTGTTACGCAACAGTTGCCCCCCCGGTAGAACCGGGGGTTTTCAACTGTTGCGTAACAATCAAAAGACCCCGTTCAATGAACAGGGTCTCTTTTGTCAAAGAACTATAATCCTGATAGAAATCGTACAAGGGTGCAGTGCCATCTTGAAACGGTATTTTTAACTGAATATTGCGGCAAAATGGAAGTTATCTATTTCAACATTCCAAGCGCAATGCGCCGGTTCAGTTCCCACAGAGCGGTCTTATTGCTGTCGTATCGAAGTACCGTTTGAGCTTCCGAATAAGTCAGCCATTTATATTCGGTATGTTCATGAGACAGCTGCAAAAAAGTGTCCGCTACTCTCACCGCAAATGCGTACTCCGGAATGACGAAACATTCTTTACCCCATATTGTTTCTGCGTTCTTGAAACAATTGGATGGTATGCTGCAGCAGGTGTCGAGCTTGAAAAAGTTACATGTCTTAGAAATCCCGGCTTCTTCAAAGGCTTCCCTTTTTGCCGACTCAATGATTGAGATATCCTCCTCTTCTCCTCCGCCTGCTATGAATTGCCAAATACCCATATCGCTCCTTTGGAATAAACAGAATTGTACGCTGCTGTCCTCTGTGCAATATGGAATGACCAAGACCTGATACCTTGCTCGTGCCATTGTTCAGTACCTCTTCAAATTCCAATTTGTTAAAATTAAAAAAGTCCACCGTAATTCTATCAAAATTACGGTGGACTTTTGGTGCCGGTGACCGGGGTCGAACCGGTACGGTGTCACCACCACCGGATTTTGAGTCCGGCACGTCTGCCAATTCCATCACACCGGCGGGTATTCACAACGGATGTATTATACACGATTCCGAGCGGAAAATCAAGAGAAAATTCCGTATCGGCCGATAGATTACGCACTCATATCTGCATATTGTCCTGTTTTTGCGACACTCGCCGGGAACAGCACTTTTTTGTTGAAATAAACGGCGGCGTATAATATAATGAAAATGTAAGCCGTTAAAAAGGGGAGTTACCCCCATAAAGTAATAAACATTGAAAAGGAGTTTTTGTTTATGGGACTTATTAAAGCCGGTGTAGGCGCAGTCGGCGGCGTTCTTGCCGATCAGTGGAAGGAATTTTTCTATTGCGAGGCAATGCCGAAGGAGCTTCTTGTTACCAAAGGACAGAAGCGCGTAAGCGGCAGATCGTCAAACACAAAGGGCAGCGACAACATCATCACAAACGGCTCGGGTATAGCCGTTGCGGACGGACAGTGCATGATGATAGTCGAGCAGGGCAAGGTGGTCGAGTTCTGCGCGGAGCCCGGCGAGTTTACATATGACGCCTCCACGGAGCCCTCGATTTTCTCGGGCTCTCTCGGCGACAGCATTAAAAAGACATTCCAGACCATCGGCAAGCGTTTCACCTACGGCGGCGATACCGGAAAGGATCAGCGTGTCTATTATTTCAACACCAAGGAATTGATGGACAACAAGTTCGGCACTCCGAACCCGATTCCGTTCCGTGTCGTCGATTCGAAGATAGGCCTTGATATCGATGTCGCAGTCCGTTGCTCGGGCGTATATTCCTATAAGATAGACGACCCCATGCTCTTCTATACCAATGTCTGCGGCAATGTCGAGCAGGATTATACCCGCGAAGAGATAGACAATCAGCTCAAGACAGAGTTCATCAGCGCGCTTCAGCCCGCTTTTGCTCAGCTCTCCGACCTTGAGCTTCGTCCCAATCAGATAGTAGCTCACAACACCGAGCTTGAAACCGCTATGAACGCCGCCCTCTCCGCAAAGTGGAGCGAACTGCGCGGACTCAAGGTCGTCACAATAGCCCTCGGCTCGGTCACTCTCCCCGAAGAGGATGCGGAGCTCATCAAGCAGGCTCAGCGTGCAGCTATCATGCGCGATCCCACCATGGCGGCGGCAACCCTTGTCGGCGCTCAGGCGGACGCCATGAAGACCGCGGCCGGCAACCAGGCAGGCGCAATGACCGGCTTTATGGGCATGGGCATGGCGATGAACGCCGGCAACGGAATGAACGCTCAGAACCTGTTCGCCATGGGTCAACAGCAGCAGGCTCAGCAGGCGGCAGCGCAGCAGGCATCTGCTCAGCAGGCGGCTAAACCCGCGGCAGACGGCTGGAAATGCTCCTGCGGCGCCGTCAACACCGGCAAGTTCTGCTCCGAGTGCGGCGCACCCAAGCCCACGGATACCGAGGGCTGGGTTTGCTCCTGCGGCACTGTCAACAAGGGCAAATTCTGCTCGAACTGCGGCGCAAAGAAGCCCGCGGGCGCTCCGCTCTATCGCTGCGACAAGTGCGGCTGGGAGCCCGAGGATCCGGCGCACCCGCCGAAGTTCTGCCCTGAGTGCGGCGATATCTTTGACGATAACGACATTAAATAATACAGACACCTCGCCAGATTCATATAGGAGATGATACAGTGGCTGTTTTGCAGGAATACAAGTGCCCCGCATGCGGCGGCGCGCTTGAGTTCGACAGCAAATTGCAAAAAGTTAAGTGCCCCTATTGCGATTCCGAGTTTACCATGGAGGAGCTCAAAAGCATCGACGCCGGGCTTGACAAAGAGTCAACTTCCGACGATGAACAGCAGACTCAAGTTGGGAACGAGTGGACAGAGAACGAGGAGAGCGGACTGCGCTCCTATGTCTGCCAATCCTGCGGCGGCGAGATAGTCGGCGATGCGACGACCGCCGCTACTGCCTGCCCGTTCTGCGGCAATCCCGTGGTTATGATGGAGCAGTTCTCGGGTATGCTCAAGCCCGATCTTGTTATTCCCTTCAAACTCGACAAGAATGACGCAAAGGCGGCGTTTAAAAAGCATATCAGCGGCAAACGCCTGCTCCCTAAGACATTTAAAGACGAGAATCATATCGACGAGATAAAGGGCATATATGTCCCGTTTTGGCTCTTCGATGCCCATGCCGACGCATCGGTCACATATGACGCCGAGACGGTCAGAACATGGAGCGACAGTGACTATAACTATACTGAGACAAAATATTATAAAGCCTACAGAAGCGGCTATACCGACTTTGCGGCTATCCCGGTTGACGGCTCGCAGAAGATGGCGGACGATCTCATGGAGTCTATCGAGCCGTATGATCTTTCCGAAGCGGTGGATTTCCAGACGGCATATCTCGCCGGATATTTCGCCGATAAATACGATGTGACCGCCGAGCAGAGCATCGGCAGAGTCAACGAGCGCGTCAAGAGCAGCATCGAAGAGCTGTTCAGGGACACCGTCACAGGCTATGATACCGTAAGTCAGGGCGATAGCTCCGTCAGCCTCAGCCACAGCTCCGCAAAATATGCGCTCTACCCCGTGTGGCTGCTTAACACCACCTATCAGGGTAAGCAGTACACTTTCGCGATGAACGGGCAGACGGGCAAATTTGTCGGCGATCTTCCGCTCGACAAAGCCGCATACAGAAGACTCGTCGCCATTATCACGGCGGCGGGCAGTGTGGGCATCTATGGCATCGCGTGGCTCGTCCATTTGCTGGGTATCTTATAAGGAGGGGAGCGGCTTATGAAAAAGAGAATAACGGCGATTGTCTTTGCCTGTGTACTCGTGTTTGTTTCCGCTCTTCCGGCTTTTGCCGTGCCTGCGCCGCCCTATTCGGGGACGGTCGCTGACGAAAGAGCCTATCCTCTGCTCGTCGACGATGCGGATATCCTCAGCGATTATGATGAACAGCGGCTTCTCACGAAGCTCGAGAGCATAAGCACAAAGTGGGATATGGATGTCGCGATAGTCACGATAGAAAATCTCGACAACAGGGATATCGAAGCTTATACCGATGATTTTTATGACTATTACGGCTACGGCCGCGGAGATAATCATGACGGCATCATGTTCCTCATAAGCATGGGCGACCGCAAATGGCATATAACCACAACGGGAAGCGCCATAAACATATTCACCGACGCGGGTCAGAACTATATTATGAGCACCGTTCAGCCGAAGCTCTCCGACGGAACATATTATGACGCATTTGACAGTTTCATTTCCCTCTGTGACGACTGCATCGATCAGGCGGAAAACGGCGAGCCGTACGATGTGAACAAAATGCCCGACGGCTACGATGCCGACGGAACATCGCAGGACTCTCAGTCGAAAGAAATGCTTCCGCTCTTCTGGATTCCGCTCTCGATTGTTATCGCGCTTGTCGTTGCGCTCTTGGTCGGCATGCACTATAAAAATGAGCTCAAAACAGTCCGCTTCAAGGCGGAGGCGAACAGCTATGTCGTCCCCGGCAGCATGAATATAACCGTGAGCAACGATCATTTTATCCGCTCCCATGTCACGCGCACGGCTATCCCGAAGTCGAACGACAATGATTTCGGAAGCTCCGGCGGCGGTTCGAGCACGCATAGTTCATCCTCAGGCAGCAGCCACGGCGGCAGCAGCGGCTCGTTCTGATTAAAACAAAAGCTATCCCGGCGGGTATTTCCTGTCGGGATATGTCATTTTTTACGCGCTGTGATAACAGATACATATTCTCCCGGAACCTTGCCGTTTCGGGAGATTTTTATTTTTCTCGCCGACTTTCGTCAAATATACCGCCGTTTCTTGACAAGTGTCCGATTGGAGTGTAAAATTTAAGTTAAGCAAGGCTAACTTTTCTGGGAGGATAATATGACGCTAAATGAACTGAAAGTAGGAGAGAGTGCCGTCATAACCGCCGTAGGCGGCGAGGGCGCTCTCAGATGCAGATTGCTCGATATGGGACTCATCCCGCGAACCCGTGTGACGCTTCAAAAGGTCGCGCCGATGGGCGATCCGATAGAGATAATGGTGCGCGGCTATGAGCTGACGCTCCGCGTTGACGACGCGAAAAAGATAGAAGTCAGAGCCGAGGAGGACGCAAAATGATATTTGCTCTCGTAGGTAATCAAAACTGCGGAAAGACAACTCTCTTTAACGCACTGACAGGCTCTAATCAGCACGTCGGAAACTTTCCGGGCGTCACAGTCGATCAGAAGATGGGCGCGATAAAAGGCGCAAAGGACAGCTCCGTTGTCGACCTGCCCGGAATATACTCCCTGCGCCCTTATACGCAGGAGGAAATAGTTTCGCGCGACTTTATAATCAACCAAAAGCCCGACGGTATCATAAATATAGTCGATGCCACGAATATAGAGAGAAATTTATATCTCACCCTGCAATTGCTCGAGCTGCGCGTGCCTATGGTGCTCGCGCTCAACATGATGGACGAGGTGCGCTCGAACGGCGGCACAATAGATGTCAAGAAAATGAGCGACGCGCTCGGTATTCCCGTCGTGCCGATAAGCGCGGCAAAGGGCGAGGGCGTGTCCGAGCTTGTTGACCAGGCTCTGCAGGTCGCAAAGAGCAAAACTCTGCCGAAGGTCTGGGACTTCTGCTCCGACGGTTCGCCCGTCCACCGCTGCATCCACGCTATAGTGCATCTTATCGAAGACCACTCCTCGCGCCTTGACCTGCCGTGCCGCTTCTGCGCGACAAAGCTCATTGAGGGCGGCGACGATATGGCGGACAAGCTCGAACTGGACAGCAACGAGCGCGATCTGCTCGACCACTGCATAGTCGAGATGGAGAACGATACCGGGCTTGACAGAAACGCCGCGCTCGCCGAAATGCGCTACGAATTCATAGAAAAAGTAGTCGAGAGCTCGGTTGTCAAATGCCACGAGAGCAAGGAGCACCGCCGCAGCATGAAGCTCGACCGCGTTCTGACCGGCAAATACACCGCCATTCCCGTGTTCATAGGTGTTATGTGTCTCGTGTTTTGGCTGACCTTCAATGTTATAGGCTCCGCCCTTTCCGACTGGCTGAGCATCGGAATAGACAAACTCACCGGACTCGTCGATTCGGGGCTGACTGCCTATGGAATCAACCCCGTTATACATAGCCTTATCATCGACGGAATCTTCGCGGGCGTCGGAAGCGTCCTGTCGTTCCTGCCGATAATCGTGACTCTTTTCTTTTTCCTGTCCATACTTGAGGACACGGGCTATATGGCACGAATCGCCTTTGTTATGGACAGACCGCTGAGAAAAATCGGTCTCTCCGGGCGCAGCTTCGTTCCCATGCTTATCGGCTTCGGATGCTCCGTCCCGGCGATAATGGCGACCCGCACCGTCTCGTCCGACCGCGACCGCAAGATGACAATAATGCTGACCCCGTATATGAGCTGTTCGGCGAAAATCCCGATATATTCGGTCTTCGCGGCGGCGTTTTTCCCGGGACACGGCGCGCTCGTCATGATATGCCTGTATTTCTCGGGCATCGTGCTCAGCGTCCTGCTCGCGCTGATACTCAAGAATACGGCTTTCCGCGGCAATCCCGTGCCGTTTGTTATGGAGCTGCCGAACTACCGCATCCCGTCGCCCAAGAGCGTCGCGCTTCTGCTGTGGGAGAAGGCGAAAGATTTCCTTCAGCGCGCATTCACTGTCATATTTGTCGCGACAATTATCATATGGTTCCTTCAGAGCTTTGATACTCGCATCAACCCCGTTGAGGACAGCGCAGACAGTATGCTCGCCGCTATAGGCAGATTTATCGCGCCGATATTCAAGCCCCTCGGCTTCGCCGATTGGCGCGTCGCAACTGCGCTTATCTCCGGCTTCACCGCCAAAGAAGCGGTTGTCTCCACAATGTCCGTCCTGCTCAACACGAGCGTATCGACCCTCGGCGGCGCACTCTCCGCTATGTTCACCCCGCTGACCGCCGCAAGCTTCCTCGCGTTCACTCTGCTCTATACGCCCTGCGTCGCCGCAGTTGCAACCATAAAGCGCGAGATGAACTCGACCTTTGCAACGATAGGCATAGTCATTCTTCAGTGCGTTGTCGCGTGGCTTGTCGCGTTCGGCGTTTATCAGATAGGGAGCCTGATAGCATGAAACCCGTTGATTTTGTTATAATAGCCGTTATAGTTCTGCTCGTTGTGCTTGCGATTATTTCAATACGCAGGCAGAAAAAGCGCGGCGGATGCTGCGGCTGCTCCGGCTGCTGCTCGCAGTGCGAAAAAAGTAAAGATAAATAACACACGGAGCCGGCATCGCAATGATACCGGCTCTGTATTTTTCTTACTTTCTCCTTGCGAGTACTCCCGACAGAACACATTCGGCGGCGAGCGTGACTGTTATCAGGCAGCCCGTGACGGAGAAATTATTTATATTATATAACAGCTGCATGGGCGAAATAACGGCCGCCGCCAGAGAGATGCCGAAAACCCGAAGCAGAGCCTTGCGGCTGTCCTTTGCCGCCGCCAGGATTGCGGCCATCAGCAAAACGCAGGTGAGAAGCGCCGTTATCCCGGGCGGAAAGTTTGCGTAGCCCCAAGGGGTCGGGCTGAAATATGAGTAAGTCGTTCGTATTGTCCTGTCAGGGAAATCCTTGAAAATCAGAACCGCACCATATGGCAGCGACTCCAAAAACAGAGCGACGACAGGCAGCAGCACGGTTAAAACTTTTCCGAGTTTTTTCATCGAAGCCCCTCCTTTTATTTCGTTAATCTCTTCACATTGCGCACGCAAAGCACAGCAGTATAAATGCCTATGAGCAGGAATACTGCCGCCAGCACGGTGCAAAACAGGCGCAGATCTATTTTATAATTGTCGTATTCCGCGCAGCTCATGACGAACGCAGCAAACGTTATGATCGAGAGCCTGAACGGCAGCGGACGGTGTCCTTTGTCGAACGCGATGAACAGGAGCGCGAGATATGACCCCACGCAGACGATAGCGAAGACGAGCAAAACTACAACAGTCGCTTCGCTGAAATAGAAAAAGTCATCGAACACACCGCTTAATACCGACTCCGACGAAATCGGCAGATGCAGATGGACGAGCCCGTAGGACGCGCAGTATATGAACGCGTACAAACTGCAAAGAATATATCCTATGGCGGCGGAAACGGTGTAAAATTTCTTCAATTTATTGTCGTTGATATCCATAAGAAAACCTCGCTTTCAAGAGCCTGAAGTGAGCTTTAGATATAACTGCCGTTGTGCTCCTCTCTGCACTTTCAGTGTAGCATACAAAGCTATATATGACAACAAAATTCTCAAAGAAAAGCAAAATTAACAGCTTATTCACATAAAAGAAAAAGAGCCGGGCTTTTCGGGCATCGGCTCTTAAATGTTAAAAATAAAAATCAGCTTTCAAAATCCACGCTCTCACGCTCGAGGCGAACCGCCTTGACGAAAGCGCGCACCTTGAGGTGCTCCGGGTGGCTGTCATATGCGTGCAGCGCGTCCCAACTCTCGAACTTTGAGAAGAGCGCCGCGTCATATTTGCCGCCGTTTTCGTTTATCCCGACTTTCGCTTCAATAAGTCCCGGGACAACGCCGACGAGCGCTTCAAGCATCTCTTTGATGTGCTCCGCGTTTTCTCTCTTGCTGTGTCCCTCTGCTTCGTCTTTAAGCGCCCAGAATACTATATGAGTCACCATTTTTTATTTCCTCCTGTTTTTGAGAATCTGATAGATTTTGCCCGCGCCGAGCATCACTGCCGCCGTTGCCGCTCCGGCGAGGAGCGCACGCGATGCTATTGTAGCGTTGACGCTCTGACGGTCGGTTATGCGGCTTTCAATCGGTCCCAGGCAGGTGCATTTGAGCCCGAAATCCTTGAACGAATGGACGCTTGTCTCGAAGCTTCCGTCCTCGTGAACGGTTATCAGCCTGACGGACGGTCTGCCGCCGTCTGTGTATGCGCGGAATCCCGAGGTCTTGCACTGCGCGAGCAGTATTCCGTCAACTTCGCCCGCGAGATTGTTCATGTGGTCGTGGCCGAAGAACGCGCCCTTTATGTCGCCCATCTTCTTCCAGCTCTCAAACTGTCCGCTGTTGACATCCGCCGGGCACGGACCCTCTACGAGATATCCGTTGTCCTCGTCCTTGAGAACATACCAGTTCTTGTTGAGATGCCCGTAGCCGCGCACGGCTTTCCACATCTCCCAGGGCTTCGCCTTTCTGAGAAGCTCATATTCTTCAACGACCGGGATGTGCTCAAACAGCAGAGCGGGCAGGGGAGCACCCTTGTTTTCTTTTCGCAGCTTCGCCGCGTTTCGCTCGTACCAGTCTATCTGATCCTTGTGAACAACATCGTAGTATGAAATCTCTTTGTCGTAGAAAATATTGTTCGAGTCCATGAACCAGAGATTGAACTCCGGCTTGCCGCTCTTGCCTAAAATGGGTATGTAATAGTTTGAATATCCCGTGATATCCTCGTCGCATCGGCGGGTCACGCAGTATTCGGTGTTCACGAAAATCTCCGTCTGCTCTTCTTCGAGCCCGGAGTCGTGGTCGTGGTTGCCCATTATTGTCGCGAACGGAATCTTGCGCTCAACAACGGGTGCAATTAGCCGCTCGAACTGCCTCTTGAACGACTCCATGCCGATGTCGTCGCGCGACGCCGCGCATATGTCGCCCATATAAACCGCAAGATCGGGCTTGAGCGCGTCGAGCGCGGTCTCGTGGAATTTCAGCGTGTCCGCGCGCTTCGCCTTGCCTTTTTCCGAGCTGACATCGTCGTTCTCGTGCGGGTCGCCGAAGAGCAGGATTTTGAACTCTCCGTCCTCGTTGAATCTGAATTGCTTGTCGTACATCTCAGTGCTCCTTATCTGAAAACGGCTTCTCTTATCGCCTCGCTCACCGTGGGGTGGGGGAACGCCGTATTTTTAATTTCTTCAACAGTCATTTTGTTCGCGAGCATCGCCGCCGCGCCGTATATCAGCTCCGACGCATTGCCGCCCGCAATGTGAACTCCGAGCAGCCTGCCGCTTGTATTTTCTGATATTATCTTGCAGAATCCGTCCTGCCCGCCCTCGGCGAAAAATCTTCCGCTCGAGCGCAACGGCGCTTCGCCGCAAACGGCGTCAATGCCTTTTGTGAGCGCACTTTCGAGCGTCTCGCCGATCGATGCTGCCTCGGAAAAAGTGAACACGACCTGCGGAATCGCGAGATAGTCTATCTCGTCAGTCTTGCCAAGAATATTGTTTATCGCCGCTGCCGATTCGCGGTATGCTGCATGAGCCGACATGGCTTTTTGGTTCGCGTCTCCGGCGGCGTAAACGCCGGGGACGGCAGTTTGCATATGATTGTCCGTGCTGAGATTTTCAAGCTCGATGTTTTCGATTCCTAGCCCGTCATAACACGCTGTTCTGCCGGATGCGTTTATTATAATATCCGCTTCGGCCGTCTTTTCTTTTTCGCGCGCGTCGGTATATTTGATACTTCTACCGTCCGCCGAAACGACCCTGCACGAAGTGAGAATATTTATCCCGCTCTTTTTGAGACTGCGCCGCAAAAATGCGCTTATGTCTTTGTCCATAGTCGGGGCGATTCTCTCCGCCTGCTCGATTACAGACACTCTGCATCCGAGCGCGTTCAGATATTCCGCCGCTTCAAGCCCCGATGCCCCGCCGCCTATAATCACGGCGCTTCTCGGTATTGTGTCAAGATTATATACATCGCTCACATCCGTGATATCCGCGCCGGGAATTTCAAGCTCCTTTGGTCGTGAACCCGTGCAGATGAGCAGATTTTTTGAATATATATCATTTTCGCCTGCGGCGGTTATGAACAGCCCGGCTGCCTTGCCTTTTATATAAGCTTCTGCATTTATGACTTTCACTCCCGCGTGTTCGAGCGAATCGGCGATGCCGCATTTCAGCTGACATATAACATCATTTTTATGCGCGAGCGCAGTGCCGAGATTGAAATCCGCTTCTTTGCAGGTAACTCCGAATTTTTCGGAATCGAGTGTTTGCCTGAAAATCTTCGCGCTGTGGAGCATGGCTTTCGACGGTATGCAGCCTCGGTTCAGGCACACTCCGCCGAGCTCGTCTTTTTCTATGAGCGCCGTTTTCAGTCCGCTCTTTGCGGCTGTTATCGCCGCGCTGTATCCTGCGGGTCCGCCGCCGATAACGGCAAGGTCAAAGATATCCATAGGCGCTCCTTTCGCTTTTTTTCAATTATATCCGAAATTTGCCCTGCGGTCAATCGAACGCTCTGTTTTTTGTTGACTTTGAAGGCTGTAAGCATTAAAATTATCGTTGTATAAAATCTTTTGCTGTGAGGTATTCGATGAAAACACCGGCTTATCACAAATCTCTTGAAACGCTCCATGTAAACTGCCTTGAGCCGCGCGCTTATTTCATTCCCTTTGCGGATGAAAAGACCGCCGCTTCGCGCGAGCGCAGTGAGTCCGATTATTTTGTTCCGCTCTGCGGCGAGTGGGATTTCCGCTTTTTCAAAAGCTTTGAAGATGTCCTGCGCGAGCCGCCCGAATATGTCGGCGGGGGCGGATTTGATAAAATATCCGTACCGCGCAGCTGGCAGACCTATACCGACCGCGGCTACGATGTCCCGCTTTACAGCAACCTCGAATATCCTTTTCCGACCGACCCGCCGTTTGTCCCGGATGATAACCCCTGCGGGCTCTATGTCAGAAAATTTACGCTCGATGAAAAACTTTCTTCACGCGATTTATTTTTGAACTTCGAGGGCGTGGATTCCTGCTTCTATGTCTGGCTCAATGGAAAGTTCGTCGGCTTCAGCGAGGTCTCGCACTGCACGAGCGAATTTGATGTTACGGACTTTGCAGCCAGCGGCGAGAACACCCTCTGCGTGCTGGTTGTCAAGTGGTGCCCCGGCACTTATCTTGAGGATCAGGATTGCTTCAGATTCTCGGGAATTTTCCGCGAGGTCTATCTGCTCGCGCGCGGAAAAGAGAGACTTGATGACATCTTTGTCAAAAGCTATGTCTCCGATGATTTTAATTCTGCCGAACTTCGCATTGAAGCGAAGCTCAGCACACCGTGCGATATAAAATATAAGCTCGTCGCGCCGGACGGAGTTACTGTGTCCGAAGGCGTCGGCGGCGAAAAGTTCAGCATAAGCGTCAATTCTCCAGTTCTTTGGAACGATGAACAGCCTGAGCTGTATGAGCTCTGGCTGACCGTCGGTGACGAAATCGTTCTGCTCGATACTGCGGTGCGCCGCTTTGAGATAAAGGACGGAATCTGCCTTCTGAACGGAAAAGCAGTCAAGGCTCGCGGTATCAACCGCCACGACTCAAACCCCGTCACGGGTCACGCCGTCACGCTCGACGATATGATTGAGGATATTATGCTCATAAAGCGTGCCAACTGCAATATGATCCGCACCTCGCACTATCCCAATGATCCGCGCTTCCCCGCGCTGTGTGATAAATACGGCATAATGCTGACCGACGAAGCCGATATCGAGACCCACGGCATGGGCTACGACTGGGAGGGCGAATGGGACTGGACGCGCTGGTCGCATCTCTCGTCCGCTCCCGAGTGGCGCGAGGCTTATGTCGACAGGGCAAAGAGACTCTTCGAGCGCGACAAGAACCACGGCTGTGTCGTGCTCTGGTCGCTCGGCAACGAGTCGGGAGCGGGCGTCAACCACCGCGCGATGGCGCAGTATATCCGCTCGCGCGACGACCGTGCTCTTGTTCACTATGAAAACTCCCACCTCGAGTTCAAGGCTGTCCCCGAGGGCGAGAATTTTGCCGATATCTCGGATGTCGAGAGCCGTATGTACGCCGGCACGGAATATATAGAGAACTATCTCAATAATAAAGAATATACGAAGCCTTTTTATATGTGCGAATATGTCTGCTCGATGAGCACGGGTGATGTCTATCCGTTCTGGAATCTTGTCGAGAAGTACGACAACAATTTCGGCGGCTGTATCTGGGAGTGGTGCGACCATGCGGTCAATGTCCCGGACAAAAACGGCAATGCACGCTATTTTTATGGCGGCGACTTCGGCGATTTCCCGAATAGCTCCATTTGCTGCATCGACGGACTCGTCTATCCCGACCGCACTCCGCGCCCCGGCTATTTCGATATGAAGCGCGTCTATCAGCAGTATTCGGCTGAATATAATGGCGATGGCAGCGTGACCGTCACGAGCCGCAGACGCTTTACCACTCTCGACGATATGGCGATCCACTGGACTCTTTCAGAGAGTGGCAAGACTGTTTCAGAGGGCACTACCGCTGCGCTTTCAACACCCGCGCAGGGGAGCGCGACTGTAAAGCTTTTTGACCCCGCGGATTTTGACTCGCTCCCATCCTGCCTGCTGACTCTGAGCTTTGTCTCGACGAAAGATACTCCTTGGGCGGAAAAAGGCTTTGAAACGGGCTTCGAGCAGTTTATACTCAAGGACTATACGCCCTATGTGCCAAAAGACGGCAGAGTCGAGCTCAGCGAAAATGACCGCTTCGCGGTTATCAAGGCGGGAAATATCGCCTATACTTTTGATAAGCCCTACGGACGCATATCTTCTATAACCTGCGGCGGTAAAGAGCTGCTGAGCGCACCCGTTGAGCCGCAGATCTGGCGCGCGCCATGCTATAACAGAGGCTCGTCGGAAATGTGGAGACTCAAGAACTTCAGATATGCCGCGCAGAAAACATATTCCTGCCTCGTCTGCGAGACGGACGGCGGCGTGTGCATCAAGACGAAGATAGCAATCGGCGGCCCGTCCTGCCCGCCCGTTATCCACGCCGATGTCGATTACAAATTCACGCCCGACGGCTGCGTGACGCTCTGCTTTGACGGCGACGTTATCGAGAAATGCCCGATACTGCCGAAAGTCGGCTACAGACTCTTCATGCCTGCAGAAAATGAAAGCGTCAGCTATTTCGGCTTCGGTCCGAGAGAAGCTTATGTCGACAGATACAAGTCTCAGCGTCTCGGACTCTGGAACACAACGGCGGCGGATAATTTTGAGCATTATATCCGCCCGCAGGAGAACGGCGCGCATTACGGCACCCGTTTTGCCGAGGTTTATTCAAACGCGGCGGGACTCAGATTCGAGCCGTTCGGCATGGAGCATTTCAGCTTCAATGCCCAGCATTTCACGGCGCAGATGCTCGAGGATACGAAGCATGATTTTGAGCTTAAGCCCCTTGAAGATACCGTTGTCAGCCTCGATTGGCGCATGACGGGAATCAGCGAGGCGGAGTATCACAACGACCCTGAGCGTGCACTTCGCCGTATCGACGAAAAGAAACTCAATTTCGGCTTTGTTATAAGACCGTTTGAAAAATAAGACTTCACGGGAGAGATACAATGTTTCTGAAAGAACTGCTTGAGGGCACGACCGTTGCGGGTGATTATCCGCAGGCGGATATATGCGATATAGTCTACGACTCGCGCAAGGCAAGACCGGGCACGGCATTTGTCTGCATGAAAGGCGAGACAACTGACGGACATAAATACGCAAAGAGCGCATATGACCTCGGCTGCCGCGTGTTCGTTGCGGAAGAGGTGCTCAGCCTGCCCGATGATGCAATCGTGCTGATGAGCGAAAACACGCGCCGCGACCTCGCGCAGATGAGCATAAACTTCTTCGGCCACCCTGCGGATGAGCTGAAAATGATAGGTATAACCGGCACGAAGGGCAAGACAAGTATAACTTATATCCTGCGCAGTGCGCTCGAAAACTGCGGCATAAAAACAGGCGTTATCGGCACTATCGGCGCGTTCTACGGCGACAAAAAAATACCGACCGTCAACACGACCCCCGAATCATATGAGCTTCAGAAAATTTTGCGCGAGATGGCAGACGGCGGCTGTGAGGCTGTCTGCATGGAGGTCTCATCGATAGGACTCAAGATGAGTCGTGTCTACGGCGTCGAGTTCTACGCCGGGATATTCACAAATCTTTCGCCCGACCATATCGGCGGAAACGAGCATAAGACGTTTGAAGAATACGCCTATTGGAAAAAGCGGCTCTATGTCCACAGCGGCTTCACTGTCGCTAACCGAGACGATGCGTTTTTTGACGATATCGCCGCCGCGTCAAAAGGCGAGGTGATAAGCTACGGGCTCGACGAAAAGTGCGATTACTATGCAGAGAATATAAATCCTCTGCGACGCCCGGGCTTCCTCGGAATAGAATTCGACTGCAAGAGCAAGTTCGACGCCCCGTGGCATGCGCAGGTCAGTATGCCGGGATTTTTCAGCGTCTACAATGTTCTTGCGTCCGTCGCGCTCCTGCGCAAGATGGGCATACCCGTTGAAAAAATGCGCGAGGCGTTTTCGCATGTGAGCATCGACGGCAGAATGCAGATAGTCCATGTCAGCGATGATTACAGCGTAATTATAGACTACGCGCACAACGGTCTTAGTATGGAGAATGTCATTGAGACCGTCCGCGATTATAAACCCAACCGCGTTGTTGCGCTCTTCGGTTCAACAGGCAACAAAGCGACCATCCGCAGGCAGGAGCTCGGTCTTGTCAGCGCAAAGATGTGCGATTTTATTATAATCACGAGCGATGACCCGGATTTTGAGGATCCGAATGCGATAATAGACGAGATAGCCGGATGGGTCGAAAAAGGCGGCGGAGCGGGTAAGTATGTCAAGATAACCGACCGCGCCGAGGCGATAGAATATGCCCTCGACCATATGCAGAAAGGGGATATCCTCCTCCTGCTTGGCAAAGGGCATGAGCATTTCATGAAAGTGAAAGGCGAAAAAATATATTTCAGCGAGCTCGACTGCATCACTAATTATATGAAAAAGCACGGGATGAAGTAACTCTTATAAAAAGCACATATAAAAACACAAAACCCCGGAGGGTATTCCCTCCGGGGTCGCTTGCATTTTATCAGCCGATTTCGATTCTTCTCGATGTCGGCACATTTTCTTCTTTCTTGGGCATCGTCAGGGTCAGAACGCCGTCCTTGTATTCGCCGGTGATGTCCTCGGTCTTGACGGACGAGACATCGAAGCTCCTGCTGAACGAGCCGTAAGACCTCTCGCGGCGGACAAAGTTGCCTTTGTCATCCTTCTTCTCGGTCTCGTTGCTGCGCTCTGCGCTGATGGTCATGTAGCCGTCTTCAATGTCGACGTGAATGTCTTCCTTCTTGAATCCGGGCAGCTCTGCCTCGAGCACATATTCCTTGCCGTTGTCCTTTATATCAGTCTTGAAGTCTGTTGCGGCCATGTCGCCCCAGAAGTTCTTCTCGAAGTTTTCCATATCTCTGAAAGGATTAAAGAGCGCACGCTGATGTCTGCGTTCATAAGGTGTAAGTTCAAACATAATTGATTCCTCCGTTTGATGTTTATTGTTATTCATATTGAAGTGGTTGTTTTATTTGTCTGACCGCTCTCCGATTTCCATCGGACTCACTCTCTTTCTTCTCTAGGGGCTCTCGCTCCCTTCGTTTGATTATATAGTACCCCTGCTTTGTTAAAAAAGAATACAGTGATATGTGAACAAATTGTAAATACTTAGCATTCTAATTAAAAGAGTGCTAAAATGCGTTTGAAAACACCGCGCAGGTTTTTATCATACGCGGGACATGGAAGGAATATAAATGCATTGACATTTTCTGTTAAGGAGAGGAATGCGATGCAAATCAACGTTATAACGCAGTCGGTCGGTGTCGAAGAGACGCTCGGCAGCTGCACTGCGGAACAGCCGATAGATGCCGATATAACCCTGCCGGATTATTGCCCGGATATCAGGCGCGTGCTCAAATGCCTTGTCACTCCGCGCATAACCGCAGTCCAGACCGCGGGCGACAGAGCGACGGCGGATGGTTCAGCCGGCGTGTGCGTCATCTATGCCGACGAGCAGGGGACGGTCTGCTGTTTCGAGCAGACATATCCGTTTTCGAAATACGCCGATCTCAAGGGCGCGGATGAAAACTGCTGCGTGAATGTGCGCGCCTATACTCAGTATGCCAACTGCCGTGCCGTCAGCCCGCGCAGGATCGATATCCACGCCGTGGTCAGCGTGGCGTTCGGCATATCCGGAGTAAAAGAAGAGGAGATAATAACCGGAGCAGAGGGCGCGGGAATCCAGCTCAGATGCTGCGACAGCCGTACTGCAAGCCTCGTCGCCTGCACCGAGACTGCGTTCCCGATGAGCGAGACCGTGCCTCTGCCCGACGGCGACCCGGCGGTGTCCTGCGTGCTGAGCGCGCAGGCGGCGGCGCTCGCGCAGGAGATAAAAGTCATCAGCAACAAACTGCTCGTCAAGGGCGAACTCACCGTCAGCGCGGTCTGTCGCGGCGAGGGCGGCGAAATATTCAGCTTCGGCCATTCCATGCCGATAAGCCAGATAATAAATCTCGAGGGCATTGACGAGGACTGCACCTGCTGCGTCTGCCTGCCCGTCACTTCGCTCGAAGTCCTGCCGAAGGCCGACCAGGCTGGCGACAACAGACTGATTGATATCAGCGCGCGCGTCGGCGCGGGAGTCAAGGCTTATCGCGAGCTGAGCTTCCCGACCGTCACCGATGCCTATTCTGTCTGCTGTGACCTTGAAACAAAGAGCCGCAATGCCGATTTCGCGGTTATCGCCGATAAATTCAACGACACTTTCACCTGCCGCAGCACGCAGGATCTGCCGGAGGCGAGACAGATTTTGGCTCTATGGTGCTCCGACTTATCAAAGAGTGTGGCGCAGGACTCCGACGGAATAATAATCTCCGGCGAACTGACGCTCCATTTTCTCTATACCGATGCCGAATCCCAGCCATGCTACGCCCAGCGTCAGACGAACTACGAATACCGCCGGGCGGTCAGAAAGTGCGGCGATCTCAAGTGCTCGCCGTGCATCGAGATAACCGCCGCGAGCGCCGCCTGCGCTTCGGGCAGCGCCGATGTCAGGGTTGAGATGAATATTTCCGGCTGCATCTTCGACAGCGTCCGCCGCAAGACCGTCACTTCTATAGAATGCTCCGATTCCGACGGCAAAAAGACGGGCGGCGCCGCGCTGACGGTCTATTTTGCGGATGCGGGCGAGGAGATATGGGATATCGCGAGGCGGTATAACACGACCGTTGAAGCGGTGGAGCAGGAAAACGGCATAACGGGCGAAACGGTGGCGCAGAAATGTATGCTGCTGATACCCGGAGTCTGAGGAGGGATAACCGTGCAGGAGAGAAATATTTACAGCGACATTGCAAAGCGCACTCAGGGCGATATTTATATCGGCGTTGTCGGCCCTGTCAGAACCGGAAAATCAACGTTTATAAAGCGTTTTATGGATGCCCTCGTTCTGCCGAATATCGAGAGCCAGAGCGTGCGCGACCGCGCGACCGATGAGCTCCCGCAGTCTGCGGCGGGGCGCACAATAATGACCACCGAGCCGAAATTCATCCCCGAAAACGCCGTCGAGATATCGCTACAGGCGGAGGCGACATTCCGCGTGCGGCTCATAGACTGCGTGGGATATATCGTCCCGAGTTCCCTCGGCTATATCGAGGGCGAGAGCCCACGAATGGTAAAAACCCCGTGGTTCGAGCATGAGATACCGTTCAACATGGCGGCGGAGATAGGCACGCAGAAGGTCATCAGCGAACATTCGACAATAGGTCTTGTCATAACGACCGACGGCTCGATAAGCGAGATTCCGCGCAGCGAATATGAAGAAGCCGAAGGCAGGGTAATATCAGAGCTCAAAGGGCTCAAAAAGCCTTTTGTTGTCCTATTGAACAGCACGAATCCTGAGTCCGACGAAGTCAAAAATATGGCGGCGTCGCTGACCGATAAATACGGCGTGCCCGTCATGCCCGTGAACTGCCTCGAGATAGGCGAGGAGGAGATAAAAGAGATTCTCACTCAGGTGCTCTTCGAGTTCCCCGTCAAAGAAGTCAGTGTCGGTCTGCCGGGTTGGGCTATGACTCTCAGCCGTGATCATTGGCTGCGCTCGGGACTTTGCAGCGCCGTGAGCGAAGCGGCGCAGAACCTCCGCACCCTCCGCGATGTAAAACACCTCGCCGAGGATATCTGCGCGTGTGAATATGTGACGGACGCAAAGATAGCGAAAATGGATCTGTCCTGTGGCGCGGCGCGGATAGAGGCGCAGATAGACGGCAGTCTCTTCTATAAGATTCTCGCCGAGGAGACGGGACTCGATATCTCCGGTGAGCAGGATCTGATGAGCTGCATGCGCGAACTCGCCGCCGTGCGCCGCGAATACGAGCGGCTCAAGGGTGCGCTCGACGAAGTTGAAGCGACGGGCTACGGAATAGTCATGCCGTCGCTCGATGAATTGAGCCTCGAAGAGCCGGAGATAATGCGCCAGGGCGGCAGATACGGCGTGCGCCTGCGCGCCTCCGCTCCGTCGATACACATGATGAAGGCGAATATAACAACCGAGGTCGCGCCGATAGTCGGCTCGGAGTCCCAGTCAGAGGAACTCGTCAACTATATGCTCAAGGAGTTCGAAGAGGACCCGACAAAGATATGGGAGTCGAATATCTTCGGCAAGTCTTTGCATGAGCTCGTCAACGAGGGACTGCACAACAAGCTCTACCGTATGCCCGCCGCGGCGCGCATGAAACTGCAGGAGACGCTCGAAAAAGTCATCAACGAGGGATGCAGCGGACTCATCTGCATCATCCTGTAAAATAATATCGGCTGTGCCCGAAGTTTAGGCGCGGCCGATATTTTTTTATATTAGCTCTTGACACAAACAAATGTTCTGATGTATAATGTGTACGAACAAATGTTTGAAATCTGGTGAGAACGTGGATCTGTTTGACAAGCTGGAGATACTTTCCGATTCGGCGAAATATGATGTCGCCTGCACGAGCAGCGGAACGGACAGATCCTCAGGCGGCGAGGGGATAGGCAACGCCGCCGCGTGCGGCATATGCCACAGCTTCGCGGCGGACGGCAGATGTATATCTCTGCTGAAAGTTCTCATGAGCAATGCCTGCGTTTTTGACTGCAAATATTGCGTCAACCGCGTCTCCAACGATGTCCGCCGCGCGACATTTTCGCCGCGTGAGCTCGCGGAGCTGACGATGAATTTTTATCGCCGCAATTATATCGAGGGGCTTTTCCTCTCGTCCGCCGTCGTCGGCAGTCCGGATTATACCTGTGAGCGCATGATTGAGACTCTGCGTATTCTGCGCGAAGAATACAGGTTCGGCGGATATATCCACGCCAAGGCAATCCCGGGCGCGGATAACGCGCTGATAACCCGCCTCGGTATGCTTGCGGACAGAATGAGCGTAAATATCGAGCTGCCGTCGAACAACAGCCTGCAAACTCTCGCGCCGGACAAAACAAAGGAGTCGATACTCCGCCCGATGGGGCTTATTACAAATAAGATAAAAGAGAGCTCGGCGGAGCTTGTCAGATATAAGCACGCGCCGCGTTTCGCCTCCGGCGGTCAGAGCACTCAATTGATAGTCGGCGCAACGCCTGACAGCGACTATCAGATAATGTCGCTGTCCGCGGCGCTCTATAAAAAATACGAGCTCAAGCGCGTGTTCTATTCGGCGTATATCCCGGTCGTCGAGAACCCGCTTCTGCCCGCAAAGACAACGGAACCGCCGCTTCTGCGCGAGCACAGACTCTATCAGGCGGATTGGCTTTTGCGCTATTACGGCTTCGATGCGAACGAACTGCTCGATGAAAAGCACCCGTTCTTAAACCCCTATGTTGATCCGAAATGCAACTGGGCGCTCAATCATATGGAGCTGTTTCCGCTTGAAATAAACCGCGCAACAAAGGAAGAACTGCTGAGAATACCCGGCGTCGGCGTGCGCAGCGTTCAAAGAATTTTGGCGGCTCGGCGTGTTTCGCCGCTGAGCTTTGAAGATCTCAAAAAAATCGGCGTGGTGCTCAAACGCGCCCGGTATTTCATAACCTGCAAGGGCAAACATTTGGCGGGACTCAATGTCAATCCCGACAGAGTCCTCGGTTCGCTCATTTCCGAGCGGTGTCAGTCGCTTTTGCCGAATATGCAGGGCGAACAGCTGAGCCTGTTCGACAACAGGATAACAAGGGAGGATGTAGTACAATGTCTGCACGGTCAGATGTAACATATGTATATGACGGCTCGTTCGAGGGACTTCTGACGGCTGTTTTTGAGAGCTTTGAGAGCCGCGAACTGCCGTGTTCTATCGTCGCGGAGGATGAGTTCGTGCCGACTCTCTTTGCGTGCAAAACCGTTGACACTGATCCGCAAAAGGCAGACAGAGTCCGCCGCGGGCTCAAAAATGTCAGCGCCGATGTCTGGAACGCCGTGCGGCTCGGGTACCTGACCTGCGTCGAGGACAGGGGAACGCTCATCAACGATTTTGTGCATATGGCGATGCACTACGGCGCGGGTGTCATGCGTATGCTCGCCGACGACACCGTTTCGCGCCTGACGAAAGCCGTCCGCGCCCTCAAGCAGGAGAGCCATAAATATACCGGCTTTGTCCGATTCAGCATCAGCGAGGATAATACCCTCACTTCAATTATAGAGCCGAAAAATTCCGTCCTGCCTCTGCTCGCGCCGCATTTCTGCGACAGATATCCGAACGAATCGTTTCTCATATATGACAAGACCCATTCGCAGGCGCTCGTCTGGCATAACAGGCAGAAAATGATTATCCCGTTAGATGGCTTCGAGCAGCCGCAGGCGGGGGACGAGGAGCTGTATTTCCGCGCGCTGTGGAAGCATTTCTATGATACGGTAGCTATCGAGGCGCGGTATAATCCCCGATGCCGCATGAACTTCATGCCCAAACGCTATTGGAATCAGCTCCCGGAGATGGATGAGAGCAATTCTCCCGATGCCGTGCGCGGAGTCAAAAGAATCGGAGCATAAAAAAGCAGGAGCCGTGGGACTCCTGCTTTTGATATTTTTTAATCCTGCGCGTGGTTTGAAAGCTTGATTTCGTCGTTGTCCGTGAATTCTGCGATGATTCCGTTTTCGTCAACCGTCGCGAATATCGCGCTGTGGCTCTTCATTGTGAGCGTCCATTTGACATCGGGATATATCTTCCCGAGCCTGTTTGTGATTATCGCTATCTTCGGCGAAAGTTCCTTTGCGAATTTCCACGAGGTCGAGCCGTAGTAGCCGTGGTGTCCGACCTTGAGCAGATCCACCTTATGAAGCTGTGGCAGAAGTAAGCCCTCGAGTCCGGTGGTTCTCGTTATGTCCGCGGCGAGGAATGCGCTTTTTTTGCCCTTTTCGACCATCGTACCGACGGATTCGGCGTTTTCGCCCTGTCCGTGAAGCCGCGCGTCATCGAGTGCTGTATTGTAGAAAGTAAGCGTGAAGTCGCCGAATTTGAACGGCTCGCTCGGTATCTCGGAAGTAACAACTGTGCCCCTGTTCTGAAACGCCTTTACCGTGTCTGCGTATGTTGTTTCGATGCCCCAGCCGTTGTATTCGTACTCGTGGGCAATCTCGCGGTTGACGGGCTTTATGTAGAATGTCTTTACCGTGATATCCGGGTCGTTGGCTATCGCCTCAAATGTGCCGACATGGTCGTAGTGATTGTGCGTGCCGAGCGCAAATTCAAGCGTTACTTTGCCCTCTGCGTCGCCGGCAGCCTTTTTCAGATATTTTATAACAGCCTCTTCGCTGCCGTTGTAGCTGAGCTTCCTGCGCGGATTGCGGTCGCCCTCGCCGGAGTCGATGAGCGCGAATTTTCCGTTTGATTCTATGAGTATTGCGTCTGAGTTGTAGGTGTTTAGAAAATGTATTCTGTCCGCCGTGCCGTCCGACGAAAACTGCGCCGGGGTGATTTCAAATTTATTCTGATATCTGTTGCACATCGCAACGCAGATTATATCCAGCAAAAAGACCGAAAGCATTACCGCCATCATTATCCATGTCGCAATTTTTTTGATTAGCTTGTCCCTTGTCATATTCCCTCCGAAGCGCAAAAATAAAAACGCTTTTAAAAGTATATCATACTTTTTTAGTAAATGTCCATATGCAGACGCGCCAAAAAGCGCCGAATTTAATTGTATTCGGCGCTTTTTTGTGATATCATATACATATTAAGTGCGATACTAATCCTGATTTTCACCCTTGGGGTCGATAGCCTGCATTATCAGCGAGCCGAAGAGCATGACTCCCATGCTCGGACGGATGCAGTCTAGCGCGTCCTTTGCGAGATATATGCATCTCCAGTAGTCGAATCCGCGCCCCGCGAGCAGCAGCGCGCAGACGGCGAGAGTGAAGAGCAGCTCAAAAATAATGACCGCGCCGAGCAGCATCCTGCGTGAAACGGGATTTATGTAGCTTAAATTTTCTGCGATTTTTTCTTTTATGCCGCGCATATCTTCACCTCCGTTTGTTTGATTCTAACCCGGAGTGCGATTTTTCGCAATGCAAAGATTTTTACTTTTGAGGAAAGGAGAGGAAAACGAATGTCCGTCGGAATATCCACCGCTTGCTTTTATCCCGCGGCGACCGAAGAGGCTCTGCATTGCGTCGCCGAAGCGGGAGCAAAAGTCACCGAGGTGTTTTTTAATTCGCCGTCGGAATTGGAGCCGGATTTTCTCCGCCGCATTTCGTCTATAGCCTCTGACAGCGGCATACGCATCCGTTCGATACATCCGTTTACCTCGTTCGCCGAGGGGTATATCCTCTTCAGCCAGTATGAACGCCGCTTCGACGATTACAGGGAGTTTTACAAAAAATATTATGCCGCCGCATCTGTGATAGGCGCGAAAATAGTCGTGCTCCACGGCGCAAAGCTGCCGGTGAATATCAGCACGGACGAATACGCCGAGCGTCTTAGCTTGCTCGTCCGCGACGCGCAGGAGCAGGGGATAATTCTCGCTCAGGAAAATGTTGTCCATCATAACGGGCAGACGCCGGAGCTTATGAATGAACTGAAAGCGCGCCTCGGTGCGAATTTTCATATGGTGCTCGACATCAAGCAGGCGTACCTCGCCGGAGTCGACCCGATAGAATTTTTCGGGGAGTTTTCCGATAATATCTGCCACATACATCTGAGTGATCACGACGAAAATCACAAGTGCATGCCGCCGTTTGACGGAAAATTCGATTTCGCCGCCCTCTTTTCGCTCATGAAAGAAACCGGATATTCCGGCGACTGCGTTATCGAGCTCTACCGCTCGGGCTTCGAGCGCATAGATCAGCTGACCGATTCGATGCGAAGACTCGAAAAGCTTGACATTTGACCGTTTTTGTGCGATAAATATTATATGTTCATCAGGGAGTGATAGCTTTGAAGTGTCCGTTCTGTGGTTTTGAAGAGAGCAAGGTCATCGACTCGCGTCCCACCGACGAGGGCGAGAGAATACGCCGCCGCCGCGAATGTATCAGCTGCGGCAAGCGTTTTACGACCTATGAGATAATCGAGACCGTGCCGATAGTCGTCGTCAAAAAGGACAAATCGCGCGAGGTTTTTGACAGAAACAAGCTTTTCAACAGCATGCTCAAAGCGTGCGAAAAGCGTCCGGTCTATATGGAACAGCTCGAAAAGGCAGTCAGCGAGATTGAGGCTGTGCTCCAGAATTCGCTCGACCGCGAGGTGACAACCGTCTATATCGGCGAGCTCGCAATGGAGAAGCTCAAGAGCATCGACGAAGTCGCATATGTCCGCTTTGCCTCCGTCTATAGACAGTTCAAGGATATCAATACATTTATGGACGAGCTCGCAAAACTGCTCAAAGAAAAATAAAAAAGCAAGGATCGCTCCGGCGGTCCTTGAATTTTTATCGCAATATAAATTTTACTTCGACTCCCTTAACGCGGGGAATATAAAAATATATTTGCTGTAGGACGCGAAGGTAGAGGGCTGATATCACACCGTTCAACTATTATTAATGTATATTAAGCCATAATCATGGCGCAAATTTTTTCTTCTCGTTGCCAAAGCTGTGATAAAGTGATAAAATCTAATCAACATATATTTATTAATGGATGGGGTAAAAGTGAAGTCTGTCAAAATAAATCTGAAAAATAACTGCAAGTCTGCGGGAAAGTATCTGCTGACTTTTCTGAAATGGTTTGCTCTCGCCGCAGTCACGGGAGCCGTCGGCGGCGCGGTCGGCGCGCTGTTTCATCTGAGCGTCGAATATGTTACCGGCGTGCGCAAGGCTCATTCGTGGATAGTGTTTCTGCTGCCCGTCGGCGGACTTGTGATAGCCGGTTTGTATAAGCTTTCCGGCAAAAAAGATATCGGCACTAACGAAATACTCGATGCCGTGCGCTCGCCGCAGGGCGTGCCGGTTTTGCTCGCACCGCTGATATTTGTCTCAACTGTTATAACGCACCTCTTCGGCGGCTCCGCCGGACGAGAGGGCGCGGCTCTTCAGCTCGGCGGCAGCATCGCGGGACTGATAGGCAAAATATCCCGCCTCGATGAAAAAGATATGCATATCATGACTATGTGCGGCATGAGCGCCGTGTTCTCCGCGCTTTTCGGAACGCCGATAACCGCCGCCGTTTTCGCACTCGGTGTTATCAGCGTCGGTGTCATTTACTATGCAGGTCTGCTCCCGTGCGTCGTGTCCGCGTTCGTCGCGTATTTTATATCGACCCTTATGGGCACTGAGCCCGTCGCGTTTACCGTCTCGAATATCCCAGCATTCTCGCTCAAGAGCTGCCTGCTTACCGCTCTGCTCGCCGCGATATGCGCTCTGCTGAGCATCGGATTCTGCCTCGGTCTGCACGGCACGCATAAACTCTTTGCAAAGCTGTTTAAAAATACTTTTGTCCGCGCAGTCGTCGGTGGATTAATAATCGTCGCGCTGTCCCTTATCTGCCGAAGCGGGGATTACAACGGCGCGGGAATGGATATAGTTGAACGCGCCATCGGCGGTAATGCGAAACCAGAGGCGTTCCTGCTCAAATTTATCTTCACCGCCGTCACCGTCGGCTCGGGATACAAGGGCGGCGAGATAGTCCCGACTTTCTTCGTCGGCGCGACTTTCGGATGCGTTGTCGGCGGACTTATCGGGCTCGATCCCGGATTTGCCGCGGCGGTCGGACTCGTTTCGCTTTTCTGCGGCGTTGTCAACTGTCCGCTCGCTTCTATATTCCTGAGCATAGAACTCTTCGGCGCGCAGGGTATGCCGCTGTTTGCGCTCGCTGCCGCCGTGAGCTATCTGCTCTCCGGCTATTACGGACTCTACAGCAGCCAGAAAATAGTCTATTCAAAGCTCCGCGCAGAGCTTGTGAATATAAACGCAAAGTGAGTTATTGACTTTGCATCCGTTAACTGATAAGCTTATTCTAACCTATCATGGGAGGGAAAATATGGATGCATTAAAAGCAAAAAAAGGATTTATATGTGATATGGACGGTGTCATATATCACGGAGACAGACTGCTTCCGGATGTCAAAGAGTTCGTGGAGTGGCTGTATAAAGAAAACAAGTCGTTCCTGTTCCTTACGAATTCGAGCGAACGCTCGCCGCGTGAGCTTCAGCAGAAGCTTGAGAGAATGGGACTTTATGTTGACGAGAGTCATTTTTATACCAGTGCCCTCGCAACGGCAAAATTTATCAGCAGTCAGAAGCCCGGCTGCTCGGCGTATGTTATCGGTGCCCCCGGACTCGTCAACGCGCTCTACGATCAGGGCATCACGATGAACAGCATCGACCCGGACTATGTCATAGTCGGCGAGACTTCGAGCTATAACTATGAGACGGTCGTCCATGCGTCGAACCTCGTCAGAAACGGCGCGAAGCTCATCGGCACGAATACCGATCTCACGGGTCCGGTCGAGGACGGCATAGTCCCCGCGTGCCGCGCGCTCATATCCCCGATAGAGATGGCGACGGGTAAGAAGGCGTATTTCGTCGGCAAGCCCAATCCGCTCATGATGCGCACGGGACTCAAGATGCTCGGCGTCCATTCGGCGGAGGCTGCGATGATAGGCGACAGAATGGACACGGATGTCATTGCGGGCATCGAAACCGGTCTTGACACAGTCCTCGTCCTCTCCGGAGTCACAAGCCTCGAGGATGTCAATCTCTATCCCTACAGACCCACATATATATTCAATGGCGTCGGCGACGTCTTTTCAGAAATATAACAAAACGGAGAGTTAAAATGTATTACGAAAACAACTGGGAATCGCTCAACAGCCGCCATGTGCCGGATTGGTTCGCGGATGCGAAGTTCGGCATATTCATCCACTGGGGTCTCTATTCCGTGCCGGCGTATACCGAAAAAGGTCAGTATGCCGAGTGGTATATGCAGCAGATACGCGACGAGAACAGCGCCGCGCGCAAGTTCCACGACAGGGTGTATGCCCCCGGAACGCAGTATGAGGACTTTGTCAGCGGCTTCAAGGCGGAACTCTTTGATGCCGATGAGTGGGCACAGCTCTTTGAAAAGTCCGGCGCAAAGTATATAAACCTCGTCTCGAAGCACCACGACGGCTTCTGCATGTTCAAGAGCGACTATGCGTGGAACTGGAACAGCGTTGATGTCGGACCCCACAGGGATTTCTGCGGCGAGCTGAAAACCGCGCTCGAAAAGACGGATGTTAAGTTCGGCGTCTACCATTCGGTTTATGAGTGGTTCCATCCGCTCTATCTCAAAGATCCCGAGGAGTATGCCGTAAAGCATCTTATCCCGATGCTCAAGGAGCTTATAACAAAATATGAGCCATGGACTCTGTTCACGGACGGGGAGTGGGATCACCCGAGCTCCGTCTGGCACTCGACCGATTTCCTCCAGTGGCTCTATAACGAATCGCCTGTCAAAGATACGATAGTCCCCAATGACCGCTGGGGCAGGGAGACAAGAGGACGCCTGGGCGGCAATTTCACCACCGAATACGGCATAATCGACAACGGCAGACGCATCGAAGAGGTCGAGCTCGACCGCCCGTTCGAGGAGTGCCGCGGTATCGGCGCATCGTTCGGACTCAACCGCATCGAGGGCGTTGACGAATATCTGAGCAGCAAGGAACTTATCGAAACGCTCTGCTCGCTCGTCTCAAAGGGCGGTAACTTCCTGCTCAATATCGGCCCTGCCGCGGACGGCACTATCCCTGTTATTATGCAGGAGCGCCTGCTCGATATGGGCAAGTGGCTCAGTGTCAACGGCGACGCTATCTACGGCACGCGCATTTATACCAAAGCGCCGCAGGAGGGTACATATTACACCAGAAAGGGCGACAAAGTCTACGCGATAACGAACGCCTATCCGTTCGGCAGCCTCACGCTCGACAAGGTGGATTACAATCCGGATATAAAGGCGAAGCTTTTAGCGCATGACGCGCCCATAGCCGTCGAAAACGACAACGGCAAAGCAAAGCTCGTCTTCCCGCAGATAAACCCCGACGAAATGAAATGCGGATGGCTCTATGCCTTTGAACTCGACGGAGTGAAGTAAGAGCAATATAATGCAAAACAAAAATCCCGGAACATCAATAGCGGTGTTTCGGGATTTTTCATGTAATTTTTTAGTGGATTTAGTCCGCAATTCTCTGTATTTACTCTGCACTTTTTAAATATATGATAATGTTCTTGCGTTTGGCGGTTTGCCTAAACAAGTGCATTAATAAACTTTTTAGCGAAATATCAAAGCGTTAGAAAAAGTGTTAGAAAATATATACTTTCTAATCCTACGCAAAAAATAAAAAGCCTTGAAACCGTTAGATTTCAAAGCTTTTTAATTGGTCCGAGTGGCGAGACTTGAACTCACGGCCTCTTGACCCCCAGTCAAGCGCGCTACCAGCTGCGCCACACCCGGTTGTACCTAAATTCAGTTTGCTTCCCGCTTGTCGGCTTTTGCTAATCGCCGCGGCGCTTCCTTCAGAAACATAGTCGCGGTACTTCGCTTGGAGCGCTCGTTCCGCTCCTTGTTTCTTCACCTCGAAGCAATGCCTTCATCCGCCACAGGCGGCGGCATTTCTCCTCGCCCAGCTGCGCCACACCCGGAAAGCTCATCAATAATACCACATGAAAAGCGATTTGGCAAGTCTTTTTTCAAACTTTTTTAAAATATCCGCCACTTTTTTACTTTCTTTCTTATTTCCGCCCTTCCTCTTTACTTTTTGTCTCTATCTATGCTAAAATCTAAAGGACGGAAGGAGAGTCAGATATGGCAAAAATAATCGGAACAAACATACCCAATATCCCGTGGGAGGATAAGCCCGCAGGATTTGAATATCCCGTGTGGCGTTACAGCAGCAATCCCGTTATCACCCGCGACAATCTGCATATGGCGAACAGCATTTTCAATTCCGCTGTTGTACCTTACGGCTCGGGCTTTGCCGGAGTTTTCAGGGCGGATATCCGCTCGCGCGCCCATAAGCTCGTTGTCGGCTTCAGCAAAGACGCGATAAACTGGGAGCTTGAGAATAAATATATCTTCAACGGCTACGATCCGCGCCTGTGCGAGCTCGACGGAAAATACTATCTCTCGTGGGTCAATCTCACCCCTCACGGCACAACTATCGGCATAGCCTATACAGAGGATTTCAAGAGCTGGACTCAGCTTGAGGATGCCTGCTATCCCGTTGCCCGCAACGGCGTTCTTTTCCCGCGCAAGGTGAACGGCGAGTATCTTCTGCTCATTCGCCCGTGCGACAGGGGACACACCCCTTACGGCGATATATTCATCAGCCAGTCGAAAGACCTCACTTATTGGGGTAAGCACCGCTTTGTTATGAGCCCGGTCGAGAACTGGGAGGCTACAAAAGTCGGAGCGGGTCCGACTCCTATTGAAACCGACGAGGGCTGGCTCATGTTCTATCACGGCGTGCTCACGAGCTGCAATGGCTTTACCTACAGCATGGGCGCCGCCATCCTCGATAAAGATGAGCCGTGGAAAGTGCTCCACCGTGCGGATAGCTTCCTGTTAGCTCCCCATGAGCTCTATGAATGCGTCGGCGATGTGCCGAACGTCGTGTTCCCGTGCGCCGCGCTCGCGGATGCCGAGACCGGCAGAATAGCTATCTATTACGGAGCCGCCGATACTTCGGTTGCCCTCGCGTTCACAACCGTTGATGAGACTGTGAAGTACATCAAGGATAACGACATTATAAAATAAAAATGCAGCCGTGGGATGATTCTCACGGCTGTTTCATTCCTTTCCCGAGCCTTTCGAGCGCGCGCTTTTCTATCCTGCTGACATAGGAGCGGGAGATGTTCATCATCGACGCTATCTCTCGCTGCGTCAGCGGCTCGTTGCCGTCGAGCCCGTAGCGCATGACGATTATCGCCTTTTCGCGCGGGTCGGGTATGCCGATGACGAGCCCGCGCAGCTTCTCGCTCTTTATCTTCAAATCAAGATCGTCTGCGATGCAGTCCGGCGTGCAGATAATATCCATTAGCGTGAGCGGGTTCCCCTCGCTGTCGCTGTCGATCGGGTCTTCGAGCGAGATGTCGTGCGCGCTCTTTTTCATCGAGCGAAAGTGCATCAGTATCTCATTTTCAACGCATTTCGCGGCATATGTCGCAAGGCGCGTGCCCTTGTCGGGCTTGAACGAGTCTATAGCCTTTATCAGCCCGACCGTGCCTATCGAAATAAGATCGTCCTGATCCGAATATGCGGCGTAGTATTTTTTGACTATGTGCGCCACGAGCCGCAGGTTGTGCTCAATGAGTTCGCTGCGCGCCGATTTGTCGCCTGCGTGCATTTTCGCAAGAGCCTCGCGCTCCTGCGCCGCACTCAGCGGCGGGGCAAATGAGCCCGGCTGGCTCAGATGCAGGATAAAAAAGAGAAATCCGTTTGAAAATAACTGCAAAAACCAACCGAACACAGCACCGCCTCCCGTAGAATATCTATATTCGAGGTTTGCCGGAGTTTGCAAGTCCGGGCTTTTTTTGTAAATTCACTTGAAACTTCGGGACGGCTATAATATAATAATCTGTAGAAAAAGCGGGAACGGAGGTGCTCTCGTGTCGGATATCAAACTCGGTGCGCAGCTCTATACTTTACGCGATTACATACAGAATTATGAGGATGCCGAAAAGACTTTTGCCTATCTTGATTCTATCGGCATCAACACGATTCAGATTTCCGCTATCGGACCTATCGAGCCGGAGAAGGTCGCATATCTTGTTGATAAGTACAGTATGGATGTCTGCGTCACGCACACTTCGTTCGACCGCATGCTCAGCGATACCGAAGCCGTTGTCAGGGAGCATAAAATGATCCACTGCGACACGCTCGGAGTCGGCTGTATGCCGGGGGAGTACAGCGGCAGCGAAGAGGGCGTGCGCGAGTTTATAAAGCTCACGGGCGAGCTCGCAAAAAAGCTTCGCGATATGGGAATGCATTTTGCCTATCACAACCACGCTTTCGAGTTCAAGAAATATAACGGCAGGCGTGTTATAGATATGCTTATCGACGACACCGACCCCGAGCTGTTCGGCTTTATAATGGACACATATTGGGTTCAGTACGGCGGCGGCGATCCTGCGGATTTCATAAAGCGCCTCAGCGGCAGAATGAAGGTCTGCCACTTCAAGGATTATAAAATCAACAGCGAGAACAAGCCCGATTTTGCCGAAGTAGGCACAGGCAACCTCAATCTCGATGAGTGCTACCGCGCGTGCAGGGATTCTGGTGTAAGATATATCGTTATCGAGCAGGACACCTGCGATATTGACCCGCGCGAGTCGATGGCGATAAGCTACAAGAACCTTGTTGATATAGCAAAGAGAAACAGCTGATTTTTGGGAAGGGATGACAGAAGTGGAAGGAAAGATGAAGCTCCCCGTGGTTGATAGGGGATACGATATTGCGGCAACGGATGCGTATATCTCGATGCTGCAGGAGGAATATAATAAAATTTACGCATGGGGTTCGGAGCTTGAAAAGCGTGCCGAAGCTCCTGCGGGCGAAGCGGCTTCGAGCGAAGAGATAGAAGCACTCAGAACGCAGAACCGCAGTTTATATAACAACTGCGTGGCGTTTGCAAAGCATATAAAACGCCTCGAAAAGCTCAGAGATGATCAGGGCAGATATATGGTTGACGAGCTCAACGCCGCAGAGAGCAGGAAGAAAGCTCTCGAAAAGGAGATATCCGACCTTGAGGCGCAGAAGAGCCTGCTCAAAGTGAGCAATGAGTCGGCTCGCGGCCAGTCCGATGCAATAGTCACCGCCGCGCGCGGCCAGGCACAGAAGACAGTTACCGAAGCGCAGGAGCAGGCGAACGCAATAGTCGCCGAGGCGCAGAAGAAAGCCGAAACTATCCTGCGCGAGCGTATTGGCAGAATGTCTGCCGTGTGCGCCCAGCTTAACGATATGTTTGATAAGGGCGAATAAATATCGGCAATAAAAATAGAATGCGGCTGTTCATCATGAGGCTCAGTGCCTGCGTGATGATAACAGCCGCTTTTGTTTTTGCTACCCTGTAAAATCTTCTATCAGCTTTTGAAGTGCTTCGTCGCCCTCGACCGTTATTCCTTTGTAGACGCGCTCGGCTTCGCCGCGGGGCAGGGAAGATGTGAAAACATCGAACACCTCCTGCGGCTCGTCCTCGCCGTAGACGAACACCGCTATCCTGCCGTTGTAGTCGCGCATGATGTATTTTTCGCTCCCGTCCGGTGCGGTGCTTTCGATTATAGCCGAGACGGTCAGAAACGCCGCGGCGCAGAACGCGAGGGCAACGGCGATGCTTTTTATCGTGGTTTTCATCTTTCCTTTTCCTTTCCGAAGGCTTGCTTTTTCTGCTTTCGTGGTGATTTTTGCCCCTTTCAGGCGTTTTTATACGCTGTTTTATACACTGCTATTGTTTTGATTTTACAAAATGATGAGAATATTTGGATTTAGGCTAAACTTTTTGCAAAAAGTATGCTATAATTTTTAACTGGATTGTAATGTGAAGGAGGCGCACGGATGGCAAACAGCCCCGCAAACGCATCGAAAAAGATGGGAACAGCCAAAAAATCTTCCAAAAAGAAGAATAAAAAGCCGAATAAAAAAGCCGGCAGGATAGCTCTGCTGGTCATACTCTGTGTGCTCGTCGTCGGTATGCTCACCACGGCGATAATCGGAGGTTATGTTTTCTTCAATATCGTGTCTTTTGCCCACGGCGAGATCGCGATAAATCTCGACGACTACAAGGCGAATCAGAACCAGACCTCGTTCGTCTATGCCTATGACAGCAACAACGAGCTCGTTGAAATGGCTCAGCTCCACGGCGAGGAGAACAGAATATGGGTCGATTTCGACAAGATGCCGGAGAATCTCAAAAACGCTTTCATCTGCCTTGAGGATAAGCGCTTTAAAAAGCATCACGGCGTCGACTGGCTGCGTACCTTCGGCGCGGCCACCGGACTTTCAAGCGGCGGCGGCTCGACAATAACCCAGCAGCTCGTCAAGAATGTGACCAACGACAAGGAGATAACGGTCGTCAGAAAGTTCAAGGAGATAGAGCGCGCTCTGAATCTTGAACAGCATTACAGCAAGGATGCTATCCTTGAGGCGTATCTCAACACCCTCTATCTCGGCAACGGCTGCTACGGCGTCCAGACGGCGAGCGAAACTTATTTCGGCAAGGATGTCAGCGAGCTGAATCTCGCCGAGTACGCGACCCTTGCGGTCATAACAAAAGCGCCGACGAAGTATAACCCTCTGCTCAACCCCGAGGCGAACAAAACGCGTCAGGAACTCTGCCTCAAATATATGCTCGAGGAAAAGGCGATAAGCAAAGAGGAATACGAGGAAGCGGTCAACTATAAGCTCGTGTTCACAAACAGCGAGGGCTATGTCCCGAAGCCGGGCAAGACCAAGGCCACTACTGAGGACAAGAACACCGAGAAAGAATACCAGGATTTCTATGTCGATTATGTCATCAAGACCGTCTGCAAGGATCTGATGAGCAAATACGGCTACACCTACCGCCAGGCGATGGAGAAGATAAATTACGGCGGACTCAAGATATATTCTGCCGCAAACCCCGATGTTCAGAAGGTTCTCAATACCGTGTATTCAAACAGAATCGCTTTCGACAAGGAGGCTGACACCGCCGAGCATCCCGCCGCTCAGTCCGCGGCAACCGTCATGGACTATGAGGGCAGAATCGTCGGCATAGTCGGACAGGCGGGCGAAAAGAACGGCAACCTCTGCCTCAACAGAGCGTCCGAGTCTCCGAGACAGCCCGGTTCGTCCATAAAGCCCCTTTCGACCTATTCTCTCGCGCTCGAGAAGAACTATGTCAACTGGTCGAGCATGATCCTCGACTACTCGATCTATCAAAACGGCAAGCTCTGGCCGCAGAATGCGGACGGCACAAACGGAAGCAAGAAAGAGATAACCGTCCAGTATGCTATCCAGAAGTCGTTCAATACCGTACCCGTCAGAATAATTACGGAGATGCTCGGAGTCAACGAGGCTTATAACTTCATGAAAAAGACGTTCCATCTGACAACTCTTGATGATTCTGCGGATGCGAATATCGCGCCCCTTGCAACCGGCGCTCTGACAAACGGCGTCACTACTGTCGAAATGGCGGCGGCATATGCTGTGTTCGGCAACAACGGCTATTACTACGAGCCCTATTGCTATTATAAAGTCACCAATGCCACGGGTACGGAAGTCCTGCTCGAAACGAAGTCCGAGCCCGAGAGAGTTCTCAGCGAGGATACCGCAGAGGTCATGCGCGAACTGCTCAAGACCGTCCCGGCAAGAGATTTCCGCAAGAGCAAGAATCTCGGCAAGTTCGAGCTGATGAGCAAGACCGGTACCACGAGTGACACCAAGGACAGCTGGATAGCCGGCGGCACGCCTTACTATGTCTGCGCAGTCTGGCTCGGCTACGATAAGCCCAAGGTCATTCCGTTCAGATACAGTGCTTCCGGACGAGTCTATATCGAACTGCTCGACCGCATCCACGCGAACCTGCCTGTCAAGGAGTTCCCCAAGACCGGCAAGGTCGAGGAGAAGGACTACTGCAAGAAGACCGGACTTCTCGCTTCTCCCTCGTGCAAGGAGACCGCAAAGGGATATTATAAGAAGTCCGCAATGCCCGCCGAGTGTACCGCATGCGGCGGCGGATCCGTCAGCGAGGTCGTCAGCGGAGTCGGCGAGGCGGTCAGCAATATTATCAATTCCATCCTTCCGACAAGCCCGCGTTCGGACGATTAAACTCAACCTGCGGCGAAAAAATATATAAACGGCCGCACCCGATAACGGTGCGGCTAATTTTTTAATTAAGAGGTATTTTATGATAATCCTGTCGGTAGATTACGGAGATACGCGAACGGGCATAGCCGTCTGCGACAAGACCGAATTTTTGGCGTCTCCCGTGACCGTTATAACAGAAAAAGAATCCGAGCCGCTGATTGAAAAAATAACAGAGATAGCAAAAGAGAAAAAGGCGGAGCTGATAGTTGTCGGTCTGCCCGTCAATATGGACGGCACCCACGGCGAACGCGCTCAGCGGTGCGAGGATTTCGCGGCGGCTCTGACTGAGTTTTCGGGCATAGAGACTGTGATGCGCGACGAACGCCTGACAACGGTCTCGGCGCATAACGCCCTGAATGTCACGAACACGCGCGGCAAGAAGCGCAAGGCAGTTGTCGATGCCGTCAGCGCCGTGATGATTCTCCAGGATTATCTCGACTATCGGCGCATCAATCACCTTTCCTGAACAGCTCTTTTATGCCCATGAGCAGCAGAAACCCGCCGAAGACTTTCCCGGGAATATTGCTGTTCATGTGCGATACCGCGAGACTGCCGAGCAAAACTCCCGGCAGACCGCCCGCGGCAAAGAGCAGAACGCTTTTCCAGTCGATGAGCTTTTTGAATGAATAAACTATGCTCGAGAGCACCGCGCAGGGGATGAAGAATAATAGATTTATGCCCTGTGCCTTGAGCTGCGGCATACCGAGTGCGAGCACGAGATAGAGCACCAGCACCCCGCCTCCGCCGAGTCCGAGACTGCCGGCGAGACCCGAGAAAAAAGCTGCCAGTATAGTCTTCATCGCATCAGCATCCTCACTCCCGCCCAGAGCATGAAAAGGGCAAAAATCTTGCCGAGTATTTTCGTCGGTATCTTCGGCAGAATGAAAGAGCCGAGAACGCTTCCTATAAGCCCCGCCGGGAGATAGGGGAGCGCGTCGCCGAAGGTGACTTTCCCTGTGTAAATATATATCCCCGCGCTCGCCGCGGTCAGCAGCATAATGAGTGCCACCGCGTTTGCCTGCGCCCTGTTTTGCTCCATTCCGCTTTTTCTGAGCATCGGCACAGCAATCATCCCGCCGCCGGCTCCGAGCGCGGAGTTGACCGTCCCGATGGCGAGACCGCCGATAATCTTTGTTATTCCTTTCATTTTCTCAGCTCCTTTTTCCTATTTTGCCCGCCGCTGTTCTAATAATGCCGCGACTCTCCGCATATTCTTTTGTGGGGGTGTCGGTATGGTGATAAATTTCAAAAAGCGTTCAAGGCTCGTCGCTCTCGGTATCGCGGCGGCTGTTGTAATAATGATTATATGCTTCGTGATGATATCCTCGCGCGGCTCCGGATATGCGCGCAGGGCCTCTTCAAATGCGCTCCGCACCGTGACAATTATCGTTGACGCAGGTCACGGCGGCATGGACGGCGGCGCGACTGCGGCGGACGGAACGGTCGAAAAAGATATAAATCTGTCCATAGCCCTGAAGCTGCGCGATATGCTCGACACTGCGGGCTACAATGTCATCATGACTCGCGAAACGGACGACGATATAGCCGACGACTCCGCAAAAACCGTGCGTCAGCAAAAAGTCTCGGATATAAAAAACAGAATGAAAATCATCGAACAGACGCCCGACGCCCTGTTCGTGAGCATACATCAGAACCACTACGGCGGCCCGTCATACAGCGGCGCGCAGGTGTTCTATTCAAAAAACAATCCGGAGAGCGAGAAGCTGGCAAAGGCGATTCAACAGGATATCCGCTCGCTTATCCAGCCTCAGAATCAGCGCGCCGTCAAGCGCACAGGCACTGAGATATATCTGCTCTATCATGCGCAGTCTCCGGCGGTTATGGTCGAGTGCGGCTTCCTCTCGAACGCCGCCGAGACGCTGAAACTAAAAGACGATAATTATCAGAACGCCATGGCTTTTTCGGTCATGTGCGGTATAACAGACTATTTAAAACAAGACGAAAAACTGACGGAGGTAACATAAAATGGCAGGCAAGGCAAAATCGGTCTATATCTGTTCCGAATGCGGCTATGAAAGCCCGAAATGGTTCGGCTGCTGCCCGGGCTGCGGCGAGTGGAACACCATGAACGAGGAGATAAAAGCGCCCGCCGCTCCGGCGTCCAAGAGCGGCGCGAGCGCGCGCAGCGTCAAGACATATGCTCTCAGCGAGATAACCGCCGATGAGGAGATACGCTATCAGACGGGACTCACCGAGCTCGACCGCGTCCTCGGCGGCGGAATAGTCAAAGGCTCGCTGGTGCTCCTGAGCGGCGACCCCGGCATAGGCAAATCGACGATTCTTCTTCAGATATGCCAGTATATCGGCAAGGATCTCGATATTCTCTATGTCTCGGGCGAGGAGTCGGTCTATCAGATAAAGCTCCGCGCGGACAGGCTCGGGGTCACAAGCCCGACCCTCACTCTCATGAGCCAGACCGATGTTCAGGCTATATGCGAGTATATAAATATCAACAAGCCCGGGCTCGTTATCATCGACTCGATACAGACTATGGTTATAAGCGACCTCAGCTCCTCTGCGGGCAGCGTCACGCAGGTGCGCGAATCGACTTCGATGTTCATGCGCACCGCGAAGAGCAGCAATATCCCGATTATAGTCGTCGGTCATGTCAACAAGGACGGCAACATCGCGGGTCCCAAGGTGCTCGAACATATAGTTGACGCGGTGCTCTATTTCGAGGGCGACCGCAATATGTCTTACAGAATCCTCCGCGCCGTCAAGAACCGCTACGGCTCGACGAATGAGATAGGCGTTTTCGAGATGCTCGACAGCGGACTTTCTCAGGTTGAGAATCCGTCTCTTATGCTCATCTCAGGCAGACCGAAGAACACTTCCGGTACCTGTATCGCCTGCGCTATGGAGGGCACCCGCCCGATACTCGCCGAGGTTCAGGCCCTTGTCAGCGCGTCGAGCTTCGGCAATCCCCGCCGTATGGCGACAGGTTTTGATTACAGCCGCATGGCTATGCTCTTAGCCGTCCTTGAAAAGCGGGCGGGTTATTTCTTCGGCAATATGGATGCCTATATAAATGTCATCGGCGGACTCAAGCTCGATGAACCCGCGACCGACCTCTCCGTTGCGCTTGCGCTTATTTCGAGCCTCAAGGATGTCCCGATAAGAGACGATGTGCTCGCTTTCGGCGAGATAGGTCTCGGCGGCGAGATTCGCTCCGTCAACCACTGCGAACAGCGCATAAAAGAGGCGGCTCGGCTCGGCTTCAAGACCTGCATTATCCCGCGCCATAATTTCAAATCCGTGCCGGACAAGCTCAAAAAGGAGATAGAGGTCATCGGCGTCAAGAATGTCTATGAGGCGTTCGCGAACTGCGTTGACTGATGAATTTTATGACCCCTATAGAATCGCCGAACCTGCCGAAGAGGGGAATCACCCTCGCCGCGGTAAGCGTCGGCGCAGAAAAAGCAAAAGAATATCTTCTCTCGCGCGGAATTGGCGTGCTTGATATCCTGCCGTGCGCCGCGATAACCGACGGCACAGCCGCCCACGCCGATTTGCATTTGTTGCATCTCGGTGGGCGGGAGATTATACTGAGCCGCGAGCAGCTTGAAAATGCGCAAAAGCTTATTGAAATGGGCTTTGATGTGCAGGTTCTCGGCACTCCGCTCGGCGATAAATATCCCGCCGATGTGCCGCTCAATGCCGCGCTTTTCGGCAATTATGCGATACTCAATCCCAAAACCGTCTGCAAAAACATCGACTTTTCCGGACGTAGTTTAATACCCGTGCGCCAGGGCTACACAAAATGCTCGGTAGTGCCGGTGACTGAAAGCGCGATAATTACCGATGATGTGTCAATAGCCTCGGCGTCCCCAAAAAGCGGACTTGCCGTCCTGCTCGTCTCAAAGGGCGATGTCATTCTGCCAGGGCGCGAATACGGCTTTATCGGCGGCTGCTGCGGACTCATTGCGCCCGATACAATGCTATTCAACGGCTCGCTTTCGTCTCATAGGGACGGTGAAAAAATAAGAACCTTTCTCTCTTCATTCGGCGTGCGTGCGGAGGAGGCAGGGGACTTTCAATTAACCGATATCGGCTCAATACTTCCGCTCGCGGAGAGATAAACCGAAAATCTTTTTGAAAATTATATTTTATTCCAAAATCCGATTTTTATTATTTGCCTTTGTGCTATCATATTTCGGAAAACTTCAGTGGAGTGATAACAACGAAAAAAGGACAGCTTAAAGGCGGCATCTTTCTCATTCTCGCCGCTGTTATATGGGGACTGTCGTTTGTGGCTCAGAGCGAGGGACTTGAAGTAATCGGAACTCTGACCTTCAACGGCATAAGAATGATTATGGGCGGCACGGTGCTCCTGCCGGTCATTGCAATAATGTCGGGAGTTCAAAAATCAAAAAACAAAAAGCTCGGCTCGGCCGAACAGAAAACGCCCGAAGAGAAGAAAAAAGACAGAAAAAGTCTCATTGTCGGCGGGCTTGTCTGCGGAACGGTTCTCTGCGTGTCGAGCAATCTTCAGCAGGCGGCGTTCGGCTATACAACGGTCGGCAAGGTCGGCTTCATAACCGCGCTCTATATGCTCCTGGTGCCGATAATCAGCCTCGTTTTCTTCAAAAAGCGCGTCAGTCTTCCTGTGTGGATAGGCGTCGGACTCGGCGTTGTCGGACTTTATCTGCTGTGTGCGGGCGGCAAGGCGACTTTCGGCAAGGGCGAATTGCTCGCTCTCGCGTGCTCGGTCGGCTTTGCGATACATATTCTTGTTATCGACAAATATTCGGCTATAGTTGACGGAGTCAAGCTCTCGTGCGCGCAGTTCTTTGTCTCGGGCATAATATCCGTCATTCTCATGTTTATCTTTGAAAAGCCGAGTATCCACGCCATAATGAGCGCAGCGCCCTATCTGCTCTACACAGGTATTTTGTCCTGCGGAGTGGCGTTCACTTTCCAGACCCTCGGCCAGCGCGATTCCGACCCCACGGTCGCTTCGCTCCTGCTGTGCCTTGAATCTGTGTTCGCTGTTATATTCGCATGGGTGCTGATAGATCAGAAAATGTCCGTAAGGGAGCTCAGCGGCTGCATCATCATGTTCGTCGCAATAGTTCTCGCCCAGCTTCCCGCAGAGGTGTTTAAGAAAAAGCAAAGGGCGTAATAAATCCTAATTTTTATCCGACAGACCGTGTTATTGCATGGTCTGTCTTTTTCTATACCCATTGATATCATTGACAAAAAGCCAATATATGGTGTATAATTAAATATGTATGATACAAAATAATGCGTAGCATTTGATTTACGGGGGACAGCTAAATGGCGAATAAGGCAACCTACAATCAGGAGAGCATAGAGGTGCTCAAGGGCGCCGACCGCGTGCGCAAAAGACCTGCGGTCATCTTCGGCTCCGACGGCATAGAGGGCTGCGAGCACTCTGTGTTCGAGATTATCTCGAACTCTGTTGACGAGGCGCGTGAGGGCTTCGGTAATACAATAACCGTTACCCGATTTGAGGACAAGTCCGTTGAAGTTCAGGATCAGGGACGCGGAATACCCGTTGAGTATAACCAGAAAGAAAAGGAATATAACTGGAAGCTGACTTTCTGCGAGCTGTATGCCGGCGGCAAGTATAAGACAAACGACGGCGGCAGCTATCAGTATTCTCTCGGCACAAACGGACTCGGTCTTTGCGCCACCCAGTATGCCTCGGAATATATGGAGGCGGAAATACATTCAAACGGCTTTTGCTATCATCTGAATTTCAAGGGCGGCAAGCCCGTAGGTGATATGATAAAGGAGCCGTATAATAAAAAAGACACCGGCACACGCATAAAGTGGCGCCCGGATCTCAAAGTTTTCACCGATATCAACATACCACTCGAGTATTTTCAGGATATGATGCGCCGCCAGGCGATAGTCAACGCGGGCGTCAAATTCGTGCTCAAAAATCAGAACGGCTTAAAGTTCGATACTTTTGAATATTTCTACGAAAACGGCATCGCCGACCATGTCCGCGAGGTCGTCGGCTCAAACGGACTTTCTTCCATTTGCACATGGAGCGGCGAGCGCGTCGGCCGCGACAGAGCGGATCAGCCCGACTATACTCTGAAGATAAACGCCGCGCTCTGCTTCTCGAACAAAGTTCAGCTCAAGGAGTTCTATCACAACTCGAGCTACCTTGAACACGGCGGCGCACCGGATAAAGCTGTACGCTCCGCTTTCGTGTCGCAGATAGACGCTTATATAAAAAAGAGCGGAAAATATCTCAAATCCGATTCAAAGATAAATTTTCAGGATATTGAAGACTGCCTTGTGCTTGTCATCTCGTCGTTCTCGACCATAGCTTCATATGAGAACCAGACGAAAAAAGCTATCACGAACAAGTTCATTCAGGAGGCAATGACCGAGTTCTTCAAGCATCAGCTCGAGGTGTATTTCATCGAAAACAAGCTCGATGCGGACAAGATATGCGATCAGGTGCTCGTCAATATGCGTGCGCGTGTCCGTGCTGAGACGACGAAGCTCAATATAAAAGGCAAGCTCCAGTCGAGCAACGATATGGGCAGCCGTGTGCAGAAATTCGTTGACTGCCGCAGCAAGGATGTCTCCGAGCGCGAGCTGTTCATAGTGGAGGGCGACTCGGCTCTCGGCGCCTGTAAGCAGGCGCGCGACTCGTCTTTCCAGGCGATAATCCCCGTGCGCGGAAAGATACTCAACTGCCTCAAGGCGGAATATAACAAAATATTTGCAAACGATATCATAACCGACCTCATAAAGGTTCTCGGCTGCGGAGTCGAGGTCAAGTCGAAATCGATGAAAGATATGGTCGCGTTCAATATCGATCAGCTGCGTTGGAGCAAGGTCATAATCTGCACCGATGCCGACGTTGACGGATTCCAGATACGCACGCTTATCCTCGCGATGATCTATCGCCTCATGCCCACGCTTATTGAAAAGGGCAAGGTGTATATCGCGGAGTCGCCGCTTTATGAGATAAACTCAAAGGACGAGACGTGGTTTGCATATAACGAGCAGGAGAAGCAGGATATCCTTTCCCAGCTTGAAAACAGCAAGTTCACCATCCAGCGCTCGAAAGGACTCGGTGAAAACGATGCGGACATGATGTCGCTGACGACGATGAATCCCGCGACCCGCCGCCTTATCCGCGTCGACCCGACCGACGCCCAGAAAACTGCCGAGATATTTGATCTCTGGCTCGGCGACAATCTCGCCGGCAGAAAAGAGCATATCGCACGCGACGGCGCGGCATATATCGACATGGCGGATGTTTCGTAACAGCTTAACTATTGAAAGGATTTTGATATAAATGGCGGGAAAAAGAGGCAAAAAAGAACCCCCGAAAAATGAAATCGATCCGCTCAAGAGCGGAGTTCATATCATCGGCGCGGGTGAAGTTGTCGAACAGCCGATAACCGATACCATTGAAACGAACTATTTCCCTTATGCGATGAGCGTCATCATGTCGCGTGCTATCCCGGAGATAGACGGCTTCAAGCCCTCGCACAGAAAGATACTCTATACCATGTACAAAATGGGTCTGCTCACCGGTGCGCGCTCAAAGTCAGCTAATATAGTCGGACGCACCATGCAGCTGAACCCCCACGGCGACGCCGCCATATACGAGACTATGGTCAGGCTCTCACGCGGCTATGAAGCTCTGCTGCACCCGTATGTCGATTCAAAGGGTAACTTCGGTAAGGCGTATTCGCGCGATATGATGTGGGCGGCTTCGAGATATACCGAGGCGAAGCTCGACCCCATAAGTGCCGAGCTTTTCAAGGATATCGACAAGGACACCGTCGATTTTGTCGATAACTACGACAGCACCATGAAAGAGCCGACCCTTCTGCCGGTCACTTTCCCGAGCGTGCTCGTCAATAATAACACCGGTATAGCCGTCGGCATGGCGAGCTCCATATGCTCCTTTAACCTCGAAGAGGTCTGCCGCACGACTATCGAGCTTATCAGAAACCCCGACCACTGCGTTGCGGATACCCTCAAAGCACCCGATTTTGCGGGCGGCGCGAAGATACTCTATGACCGCGCGAAGATTGAGGAGATTTACCGCACAGGCCGCGGCTCGTTCAAGCTCTACGCCAAATATACTTATGACAAGTCGAACAACTGTATTGATATAACGGAGATCCCGATGACCTCGACCGCAACGAGCGAGTCTATAATAGAAAAGGTTATCGACAGAGTCAAGGCGGGCGCGATAAGAGAAATAAGCGATATCCGCGACGAGACGGACAAGAGCGGTCTTAAAATAACAATAGACTTAAAGAGGGGAACAGACCCCGACAAGCTCATGCAGAAGCTCTACAGGCTCACTCCGCTCTCGGATTCGTTCGCCTGCAACTTCAATGTCCTGATTGCCGGTTCACCCCGCGTCATGGGCGTCAAAGAGCTGCTCAACGAGTGGATTGCGTTCCGCATGGAGTGCGTCAGACGCAGAACCTATTTCGACCTCAAAAAGGCTAAGGACAAGCTGCATCTGCTGCGCGGACTTGAAAAAATCCTCCTCGATATCGACAAGGCAATAAAGATCGTCAGAAATACCGAAGAGGAGGCGGAGGTCGTCCCGAACCTCATGATAGGCTTCGGAATCGACCGCATCCAGGCGGAGTATGTCGCGGAGATAAAGCTTCGTCATTTAAACCGCGAATATATCTTAAAGCGCACGCAGGATATCGAGGATCTCGAAAAGCTCATTGCCGATCTTGAGGATATCCTTGCAAAGCGCGGCAGAGTCGGCGCGATAATTATCAGCGAGCTTGAGGAAGTTATCAAGAAATACGGCAAGCCGAGAAAGACGGAAATTATCTACGCCTCCGATATCGCAGAGGAGGAAGAGGAGGAGCAGATACCCGATTATCCCGTGACGCTCTTCTTCTCGAAGCAGGGCTATTTCAAGAAGATAACCCCGCAGTCCCTGCGTATGAGCAGCGAGCAGAAGTTCAAGGAGGGCGATGAGCTCGCCCAGACCGTGGTTACGGATAACGCGAAAGAGCTTCTCTTCTTCACGAACCGCTGCCAGGTCTACAAGGCTCGCGTCAACGACTTCAAGGAGACAAAGGCGAGCGCACTCGGCGATTATGTGGCTAGCACGCTCGGCATGGACGAGGGCGAGACGGCGGTCTATATGGTCGTGACCTCGGACTATTCGGGTCATATGCTCTTCTTCTTTGAAAACGGAAAGGCGGCGAAGGTCGAGCTTTCCGCCTATCAGACGAAGACGAACCGCAAGAAGCTCATAAAAGCTTATTCCGACAAATCGCCCGTCGCTGCGATGCTCCATATCGAGAGCGATGTCGAGCTTGTTATAATCTCTTCCGCGGGCAGACACCTTTTGATAAACACCGGCGCAATCTTGCCCAAGACTACCAAGGACACTCAGGGAGTCGGCGTTATGAGCCTCAAGAAGGGTCAGAAAGTTATGACCGTCCGCGCGTATAAAGAAGGGGAGTTCGCCAAGGCGTACAGATATAAGACAAAGAACCTGCCCGCCGCCGGAGCGCTGCTGAGCGCGGAGGACAAGGGCGAACAGCTTGAGCTCGGAATATAAAAAAGACCGTTTGCAAGGCTTCCCCGCAAAACGGTCGGCGGGAAAAGCCCTGCAAACGCATTGACTTCGGACTCTTGCCGCTGAGAGTAGTTTGCTCAGCCGCGCGCCGATAATACATCTTTCGGAAGGAAAATTTCTCCGTTCGGCAAAAGTTTTTGTAAAAACTATTGAAATGTGTCAAAGTATATGCTAAAATATCTTAGCAATTTGTGTTTGGAGGTTAACTTCATGGCAGTACATGAGATTATATTGGGCATAGTCCTCATTCTTCTTTCGGTCGCTATTATTGTTCTCGTCCTTCTTCAGGAGGGCAAGTCCGCAGGTCTTTCCGGCGCTATCGCAGGCGGCGCAGAGACTTTCTTCGGCAAGAACAAGAGCAGGACTATGGAGTCGAAGCTTGTGCTTATCACGAAGATCATCGCTATCTCTTTCTTCGTTCTCGCACTCGTTGCAACCCTGCTTCTTCTCTTCCTTTAATACAGGACAAGTAATATCTGAAAGCTGAACTTATGCGATCCTTCGGGGTCGCATTTTTTCATGTGTAAATATAAAAACCGCTCCGGGCTTCACAGATTTTCCGTGAAGCCCGGGGCTATGTGTGTTTAAGGGAGTTTTTATATTTAACCGAGATTCAGTTCGACGCGCCCTTTCGGGATATACATTATCGTTCTGCAGCCGTTGGCACGTCTGAACTCGGCAACATATCCGCCCGTGAGGTCGAATCTGTAGCCGTAGGCGTTTTCGGCGAGTGCGTTTATCGTTGCGCCGTCGGTGAATTCCCTTGAATTTTTCGGCATGTAGTCGCCGCTCGTGTATGTGCTTATCTGTTCTCCGGTCTCGCGGTCGGTTTCCGGCTTTGATTTGCCGTTGTCCCAGAAAGCGTTGAATATCGGCGTGGTGTATTCAAGTGCGTCGACGGTGAGCTTGCCTATGTCCGCCACTCTGACGGCGACTATAGGCGATTCGTCAACGAGCAGGTCATAGAGCCTGTGGGCTTTTAGATATTCGACGGTGTTCGTCATTTCCTCGGTTATCGGAATAACGGACTTGAACTTGCCGAAATCTCCGTATTCCGAGCCGTTGGTCATCATCTCGCCGTAGTTTCCGGCTTTCCAAGCGTTGCGAACATCGTCTGCCGGCGTGTCAATATCATCAATATCGGGGACTTCCGCCTGAGCTTGGGTCGCCGTCACGGCTTCGACTCCATCCGACGCTATGTCGTGATAGAGGGCCATAGTGCCGAGCCACTTTGAGTCGGAGCAGAGAATTCTGTCTGCGCCGAGAGAGGTTATGTCCTCATATATCGCGCGGGCGAGTCCGCGTGTAAATTTTTGGTCAACGACGGTCTTTTTGTCCATCTGTCCCGAGAAGAGAACGGGGAATACTTTTTCGCTGTCTATGTTCAGCAGCTCGTTTTTGATTTTGTTGTTCCAGTTCTCGGTGTTCTCTATTGAATAGAGCGAGAGATAGTCGCCGAGCCCGACTGTCTGATATTCTCTTATTATCTCGCGTCCGTTCTTGAGCTTGTATTTTATAATAACAGTGCTGCGCACGGCTCTTTCGGAATAATCCTCGCTGCTTGAAACAACTTTTCTGCCCGAGGCGATGAGCCTTTTGTGCAGCTCGCGCACGGCGTTAATGTCGCTTTCGCTTTTGAATCCGTCGATAATTATGCGCCTTTCGTCGGCGTTGCTGCGATAGTAGCAGCCGCTGTTTATGCCAACCGGGTTTCCGTCCTCGTCGAAGGCGAGATAGTAGCCGGAGTTTGCGTTGAATTTGAGCTCGTCTGCTCTTGTGCGGTAGCTTCCGAGAAGTATGTCCGGAGCGGATACCGATGCGCTCTCGATGCTGTCGGTATCAGGCACGCGGCTGCTGTAACCGAAGAACCCGGTGTAGAGCGAGAGCATAACGGCGACCGCGAGAGCCATATGGACAAGCCCGTATTTCCAATCCTTTTTGAGTGCCTTGAAGCTGAGATTGAGCATAATATCGAAAACCACGAATATAACAGCGCTCAAAAGTACGGTTATTATGCCCGTTATAAGATATTGCTTGTCGGTGATTTGCGAAAAATAAAAATTAACGGCGACGATAGTCGAGCCTGCGGAAACAGAGAGCATGGCGGTCAGCAAAAAGTTTAAAGCCTTGCTCCTGCCGCTGAAGCCGCATATCTCCACCTTTCTGCGCTTTAGCATCAAAAGCCCGAAAACGAACAGCAGGGCGGTCAGTATCGCCCAGAGTATATAGGGCTCAAGAGACGGCGCGCTCCAGCTTTTCAGCTCGTCTGCGGTGATTTTAGAGAACCCGTCGGCCGAGACCAACGAGCCCGAGCGGATGAATACGTCGTTGTTGAGCGAGAGCAGATTTAGACGCGACAGCACGCGCCCGAAAGGGGAGAGGGCCATGCTGATATCCTGGCTGTGACTCGCCGACGGATAGAGTGCGTAGTTTGAATTGTGAGGCGCGCCGAAGAGCAGCTTCGGTACAGTGTTATTGAGAAAATATACAGCAGCGCTCGGAAACGCTATGAATGCGAGCGAGAACAGTACCGATTCGCCTGCGGTTCCCACGCAGACGGAGACTGCCGCCGCAACAGAGAATCCCGCAAGCGCCGTCACGGTCATGTGAACGGCGTAAAACAGCAGCGTGCGCCAGAGCATGACGGACGAGCCGAAGTAGATAAGGTTCAGCATTGCCGAAAAGGCGAGCGGGAGAAGCACGGCCGCTTCGAGCATGACTGCTCCCGCCAGCCAGTGCGCCGAAAACAGACCCGCGCGGCTGATGCCGAGACTGAAATATATGTTGTTCTTCGCCCTGCTTGAGACGAATCTGAAAAGCATTATACCCAGCGCGGCGGAGAGAACAACGACTGCCGCCGTGTAAAAATAGAGAATATCCGTCAGCATATAGTTGTCAGATCCGCCGATTATTAAAAATTTTCCGGATTCGCGCAGAAGCTCCAACGTCGCCGAGCCGCCGCTCTTCAGCGCCGTAAGCTGTCTTATCTTGTCGCTGTCGAAAAAGCTTCTGAGGTAGAGCGCCAAGCTCATTACAAAGACCGCGAGCGGAAAAGCAAAATTCTTTCTTATCGCGTGAACGACTGTGAAGCCGAATGGGCTTTTGAAGCCGTCTCTTGATTTGTTCACTCTTTATCCCTCCGATGCTGCTCAGTTCGGCGGCCGCACCGTTTCAGCGCAGCCGCCGCTTGAAATTTATTTGCCTGTGCCGAGATTCAGCTCGATGCGTCCTTTCGGAACATACATTATCGTAAGAGCGCCGTTCGCGCGCTTGAACTCAACAAGGTATCCGCCCGTGAGGTCGAAGCGGTAGCCGTAGGCGTTGGCGGCGAGCTTTTCGACAATAGTCTTGTTTGTTATGGTTACGGCATCCTTCGGCATGAAATCGCCGCTGTTGTAGTTGCTCACCTGATAGGTGTAGCCGGTGGAATCCGTCTTTGAAACTGCCTTTGATTTTCCGTCATCCCAGAAGGCGTTGAATATCGGGCTACAATAGCCGTATCCGTATCTTGCTTGCACGGAGTCGGTCGAGTGACCCATGTCCTTAACTCTGACGCTGACTATCGGGGACTCGTCTGTGAGCTTCTCGTAGAGTCCGTGCTCCTTGAGGAAGCTTATAGTGTTCGTCATCTCCGAGGTTATCGGAACTGTTGAGTAGTCGCCGAGTGAGATATAATGTCCGCTCGACTCTCCATGCGCCGAAAGCTCGTTGACCTTATCCTGCCTTGACATATCAAGATCTTCCTCAATACCCGGTTCCGGCATAGGCTCTGTTACGGTAGTGGCGCTTCCGTAGTACGCCTCATCCTGTGTGTTTTGACGAGAAACATAGAACGCAACCGAGCCGAGATATTTCGCGTTGCTTGTCAGGAACTTGTCGGAGCTCAGCGTGCTGATATCATTATATATCGCGCGCGCAAGACCTGCGGTCAGCTCCTCGTCAACAGCGGTTCTCTTGTCCATCTGAGCGGAGAAAAGTATCGGTATCATGCTCTTTGCGTCGATGTTGAGCAGCTCGTTCTTGATTTTGCTGTTCCAGTTCTTGGTATCCTCAAGGGTATAAAGTGTGGGATAGTCTGTCAGCGGAACATAGTTATAAACTCTGACAAGCTCGCGTCCGTTCTTGAGCTTGTATTTTATGATAACCTTCTGGCTCGTGACTCTCTTCGAGTAGTCATCAGGGTCGCAGTTCATTTTGTTGATGTTTCCTGCTTTTATCATGGCCTTGTGGATTTCGCGGACAGTATTTATGTCATCTTTGTCCTTGAAGTCCTCAACGAGTGAGTTCGAACGGTTGCCGACATAGTAGTAGTCCTTGAGTCCGTCCTCGCCGAAGTAAAGGTTGCTGTTATATCCGGAATGGAGCCCGTTGCCGAGCTTGTAGCTGCCCATCAGTGCGTTGGGCGCGGAGATGGATGCACTCTCAATGGACTGAACATCGGGCACGCGGCTGCTGTAGCCGAAGAAGCCGGTGTAGAGCGAGAGCAGGAACGCCGCCATAAGTCCGACATGGACGAGACCTATCTTCCAGTCTTTTTTAAGAGCCTTGAAGCTCAAATGGAGAATGACATCGAGTATAACAAATACCAGGAAAGCTGCGACGATTACAAGGGCTATCATTATCCATCTGCTTATCTGCGATGTGTATGCTATAAAATATATTATCAGCGAAGCAGCTCCGAAAGAGGCAATCATGCAGAGCACGAAGTTGAGAACGGCGCTTCTTCCGGGGAAACCGCATATCTCGGCTTTTCTGCGCTTGAACATGAACAGACCGAACACGAAGAACGCGGCGATGAGAACTGCCCAGAGAATATAGGGAGTCAGCGATGGCGCGGCCCATTTTTTTGCCGCCTCTTTTGTCATAGCTTCAACGGAAGATGAGTTAATAAAAGAGCTTCTGTTGAGCATGAGCAGATTTATATGGGCGATAGCGCGGCCGAACAGGGTGCTGTTCGTCATATCCAGATAGTTCTCGCTGAAGCTTGAAGCGACGGGATATATGTCGTAGTAAGTTTTGGAGGGAGCGCCGTTGAGGATTGCGGGAACGCTGTAGTTCACGCACATTGTCACAACGCTCGGGAACGCCGCAAGAACGGCTGAGAAGCCAAGCGATTCAACAACCGTACCCACGCAGCTTGAGACCGCCGCCGATATTGTAAGACCGGCGAGCACACATATCACGTTGTGCACCGCATAGAACAGGAAGGTTCGCCAGAGCATGACGGACGAGCCGAAAAAGTGGAGGTTGATTCCGAGCGATACTGCGAGTGGGATGAGTGTTGCCGCGAGCATCATAATTATGCCTGCAACCAGACGCGCTGTGTAGAGGTCGGCGCGCTTAATGCCGAGACTGTAATAGACGTTGACGGTCTTTTTGTTGGTAACGAATCTGAAAAGCAAAACGCCGACTAACAGCGATATCACAACGAGCAGAGCGGGGTAGAACGAGATGAGCGGTTCATATGCCGCGCGCTCCGAGTCGAAGATAAAGACCTCGTACGCTTCGCGCATTAACTTCATAACGTTCTGACCGGTGATAGCGGCCTTGTTCTTTGCTTCTCTCAATACATCCCAGCAGAAGCCGGTGAGATAGAAAAACATGCTCACTGCAAATGTCAGCAGCGGGAGAATGAAGTTTTTCTTTATCGCGTGAGCGACGGAGAAACGGAATGTGTTCTTATATTTCTTCATCTGTGACACCTCATTTCTTCTCTTCGGTCTTGCCGAAGATGTCCTTGAAGTCGTAGTCGCTGCCCTCCATCTCCTCGAGGAAGATCTCTTCGAGCGTGAGCGGGAACTTTTCGATCATCAGCGGATTCATATTTTGAAGCTTCTTCTCGTTTTCGTCCATGTCGCCGTTGGCGCTCAGGGTGATTATCTTTCCGTCCTTCGAGAAGTGCCTGATGTCGAGATCCTTGAAATCGCTCTCTTCGAGGTCGCGGTCAAAGACCAGCCTGAACTTGCAGCGCGAGCCGCTGATATCGTCAACCGAGCAGTCCATAACGATGCTCTTGCCGTTTATCAGCGCAATGTGGTCGCACATATCGGCGAGGTCGTGGAGGTTGTGCGAAGAGATTATGACCGAGCATTCTTCCTCCGCCATGTATTCGAGCAGGAGGTTCTTAATAAGATTCCTCTTTGCTGGGTCGAGCCCGTCGAAGCTCTCGTCGAGCAGGATAACCTCAGGCATGGTGGACATTCCGAGGATTATCTCGGCCTGCCTCTGCATGCCCTTTGAAAAGCCGCGTATGCTCTTCTTCGTGTCAAGCCCGAAAACCTTTGAGAGCTTGTGCATGGTGTCGAAGCTGAAGCGGGGATAGTAGCCCGCATAGAATTTGCCCATGCTCTCTATTGTCGCGTTGGGCTCGAAATAGAGGTCGTCGGGGACATAGAAGAGTCTCTGCTTCACTTTTGCGTTGTCAAAAACATTCTCGCCGAATATTTTGACCTCGCCCTCGTCGGCTCTGTAGACTCCGGCGACCGTCTTGAGAAGAGTCGTTTTACCCGCGCCGTTGTAGCCGACAAGCCCGTATATTGATGACTTTTCGACCTTCAGCGACAGGTTCTGAATTGCGGTGAAGTCCTGGAACCGTTTTGTAACGCCGATTACTTCAATCATAATTCTTCCTCCTGAGTGTAGATTTCATTGAGTATGTCGATAATTTCCTGCTTTTTGAGTCCCTTGGCGCGGGCGGCAGAGATGGCGTCCGAAATTTCGGACGCCGCCGTGTCGTGCACCGAATCGTTCTTGAAAGCCTTTTCGCTGACGAAGCTTCCCTTTCCGGGCACGGTGTATATCGCACCGTAGGATTCAAGGTCGGAGAATGCCTTTTTTACCGTGTTTATGTTCACACCGGCGTCGGCGGCAATGGACCGTATAGACGGCAGCTGTGAGTGCGGAGCGAATGTACCGACAAGGATAAGAGTCAGCAGCTGATTTCTTATCTGCTCGTATGCCGGCACGCGGCTCTGCTTGTCGATTAAGACCACAGCGATTCTCCTTTCTTTTTGATTCCGGCGCGCCGCAGTGCACCAAAATCAGAATAAGTGTGCTATCTGTCGTAGCACACTTATATCATAGCACGAAAAATCCCGTTGTCAACACTTTTTTTAAAAATGTGAAAACAAAAAACCGCGATTTAAAGCCGGAAATATAAAAAACGCCGAATGCAAGTTATCAGACAGGCAATCAAAAGAAAGTCGTCCGACAGGCACTGCATTCGGCATTGATAATATTATCATAACAAGAGAATCGAGTCAATACTTTCCGCGCGGCAGTAATTCTAAAAGCGAAGCACAGATGATAATTAGTTATCTGCGTCTAAAAATAAAAACCGATATCTGACCTCAGGCCTTAAGGCTCCAATTGCCGGTGGGGGAAGTCAAATATCGGTTCTGTATTAAAAATATCACGCTTTGGTATAAATGTCAAGATAAGATTAATGCTGATTTTAATATCAGTATCGTTGAACGCTTCGTTCCTCTCGGATTGAACAGCAAAAGAGCCTTACTGAGATACTGCTCCATTGTTCCTGCAACGAACATCGAGACACCTTTATTCGTAAAAGACACCTTGATTCCCATAAATCAGAGCACCGTGAAACAGCTTTTCAGGCGTCTGAAAGTGCAGGCTGATATTCCTCGGCTGCACCCTCATTTGTTGCGCCATTCCTTTGCTACACGGTACTTAGAGAACGGCGGGGACATTTACAGCTTGCAGTTGATTCTCGGTCATACCTCGCTCGAAATGGTCAAAAAGTATGTGCACTTGATTCCCTCAAAAACGGTAGTTAATTTTGCTTTTCTCTCGCCCTTGGATAACGCCCTCAAAAAATGAAAAACCCAGCAGTTACAAGGCTTGTAGCTGTTGGGTTTCTTTTTGGTGATCCATCGGAGATTCGAACTCCGGACACCTTGATTAAAAGTCAAATATGTAGTACATACACATAGCAAATTGCGGAGAAAAGCACAACATATAGTAGCTTGGATGTGCGTGGTAGCCAATAAACACTAAACAAAAATCGGGCGTTACTACGGGATTACTACGGATTTTAAGATATCTTCGCCATTTCCTCGTGAAGAGTTTTGTCTGATACAAGTGCATAGTATTTTAAGGTCGTGCTGTATTCTTCGTGCCCAAGAATCATTTGTGTAGCTTCGGGTGATACCCCGCTTTCTACCATCATTGTTGCACATGTTTTTCGGCAGCAATGGGGGGATAGACGCTTGACTCCTATCTCTTCAAGGCAGTCGTAATACTTTTTGCGCATGTAGCTCGAGCTGTATCCCTCGCCGTCATCACGGCATACTATTTTTTTACCTTGCTTTGCTACGAGAGCTTCTATATACGGCTTAATCACCGGCAGAACAGGAACATGGCGATTCTCTCCGGCTTCGGTTTTTAGACCACCTATGAGCAGGGCTTGATCTGCTATGTAATCATCCGGAGTAAGGGCGAGTAGTTCAGAAATACGAAATCCCGTGTAAATCAGGATGAGAATGATATCGGCGTATGGGACATTAGCTTGTGCTGCAGCCTTTATCTTTTTCACTTCTTCGGTGGAAAATGGATGTATTTCGTTTTTCTTTTTCTTTGGGAGCTTAACGAATTTAGAATAGTCTTTGTAACAAATGTCTCTCTCCAACGCAAGCGCATAAAGACGCGAAAATGTGATTTTTATATACGAGAGCGAAGTGCCGTTTTGTGCGCTGTATGCATCAATGCATTTCTGCATGTCTTCCGTTCTCAGCTCGCGCATTTTTATGCTTTTTACATCTTCGGGAATCTTCTTCCATGCGGCGTTGTAGCAATCCCGGGACTGTTTGGATATGTTTTTATACTCCGGGCGGGATAGCCATATCATATGCAAATCATCAACGGTCATGTTTATCTCTGTGACCGGGTGTTCGAGGTAGTGAGCCAGAGCAGCTTTTGCCTCTTTGCTCGATGCGTAGTGTCCGAGGATTTCCTGCTTTTTAATCATCTTGCCCTGCTCGTCCAGGCTATAACTTGCCGGCAGCGCGACGACCCAGGGGCGCCGCTTGATATCCTTGCGTTTATATACGCTGCCTTCACCGTTTTCACGCTTTGCCATTAAAAAATCCGCTCCTTTTCACTTGTGTTTTGCCGGAGCGGATGATATAATAATTATATCAATCCACTCTATACGCATGGTGTGTGTTGATGCCTGAGCCCTCGGTGCTGGAACACCGAGGGTTCTTTTTTATTTAATCGTCAACAAAAGTTGGCGGCGTAACGACGGGTGTGTTGCCGGCCATAAGCGTTGTTAGCTGAGAAAGAAGCAGCGAAGCTTTTGCGGCACACATGGATATTATTTTTTTGTCTGCTTTAAGCAGCTCCAAAATATCGTTTTTGTTGAGCTTCATTCCATCGTCATTCAGGGTGCATATAATCCTAAATGAGATGTTTATTGAAATAAGCGGCTCTGGGGTTGCGGAAACGCGCCTTGAATATATAACAGACACTTGCCCTTCCGGATTTTCCGCTGTGTCGATATCTATGTTGTCACCAATGCTTATTTGGAGTGAGGGCAGCTTGCTAAGGACGCTGTCATCTAAGGCGTCGACAGCGCAAAGAGCGACAGTCGGCTTGTCGTTAAGATAATCAAAAAGATTCATTGTTTTACCTCCAAAGACAAAAGGTTTTTAGTGCTTGTAATATTATCCCAAAGTGTATTGTTTGCAACTATGACAGCCTCTTTGATTCGACGTTCGGACGCATTTAGCTCATCAATGACATTAGTTTGCACGTTGTCGAATAGTCTCTCAATTGCCATTTCAACGATGCGATTAATTGATATACCGGTTTTTAACGACTCGATTGCAATCTGTCGGTGTAATTCGGGGCTAATCCTTACATTAAACATTCCTCTGAATGGTTTCTGAGGTTCTTTGGATAGTGCTTTGCACATTTCCAAATAGTCGTCTACGGCTTCATGAAAGGCTTTCTCAACCTCGTCAGCGCGTTCGGCTTCGAACGTAACGAGATCGTTTATCAGCTCGATTTTTCCGTGCAGAACCTGGTCTTCTGCATCATAGAGCACAGAGGTGTAATACCCCTTGTACTCCATTACATTCTCCTTCATAGTTTTCCATCCTCTCTTAATTTAGCTATAGCATCTTTTATAGCATATCGCTTTACTATCTTTTGTGGGTGTGGCTTATGCATATTGATAATATTATTATTTTCGTCGACAAAGCGAACCGCAGAGCCAGAGGTGCTGCCGCAGTTGAATTCTTTATATCCGAAGTGAGAAAGAACACTAACCAACTCCTTATAAGTTAAGTCGTTAGGAATACTCAAAAAACGCTCTACCAATTTTTCAATCTGACTCAAAAAATAAACAGCCCCTTTAATGTAACTGAAACACAGTTACAACAAGATTTTACGCCCAAATGGCTAAAATATTCAATATATTTTTAGAATATTAAAAAAATTTACAATAATCTGTACTTTGCTGCTCATCTAACCGCGCTCAGATGGGCGACTGCTTTTCCGAGTATGCGCACATCGTTCATTTCCTCTTCGGTATACGTAATGTCGTTATATAGCGGATTCTCAGGACGAAGAACAACTTTTGAGGGGTATTTATAAACGCGCTTTAGCGTTGCTTCGTCCCCGATTAAAACCGCTGCGATTTCGCCGTTTTCCACATCAGGCTGCTCTCTGATGTATACAACATCACCGTCAAATATGTGGGCGTTTATCATGCTGTCGCCTTTACATTTCAAAGCAAATGTGCCGCCTACAGATTCTGGCATTTCTATATACTTATCAATGTTTTCAGTAGCAAGGATTGGTTCCCCGCAGGCGATTGTGCCGAGCAGGGGAATCTTTTTTGTTTTTGGCAGAGGGATGATGTTGTCGGCGAAAGAATCGTCTACATCGTCGTAAACGCCATGTAAATAATCTAAAATTACATTGTTCTCTTTAGGAGTCAACGGAAGGTTCTTATCAATCTTATAAAATAGAAAACTAATGTAGTTTTCAAAGCTGTCGCTGGTAAACATGCTGTATCCCCAAAAGGCGTCAGCGTTTTTTACCTCCAAAGCGTCGGCTATACCCCGCAATCTTGGATCATCATGAAAGTCAGAATCAGGTGTTTTATATATAAAATCGTAGAGAGAATCTTTGTCGACATCGAGACGAGATGCTAATTCGTCGAGTGACACATGCTGATATGTCATTATAGTTTGTATTCTATAAGCAATACTATCTTTTGATAAATATTTTTCCTGCCCCGTGAGCTGATTCATATCAATGTTAAAATAATCAGCTATAGCTTCTAATGTTTCGAGATCGGGTTCTCTTTCTCCGTTTTCATACATGCTTATCGCGCTGCGTGAAATGCCGAGTGCTGTAGCTAATTCAGATTGAGTTAATTGTTTTTCTTTTCTTAGCTTTTTAAAAACATCCTTAAACAATAGAATCACTTCCTTGACCACAGTGTATCACGGTTCGTGACAAAAGTAAAGAACTTTTTAAAAAATATGTTGACAAGTGTCACGGTATGTGTTAATCTTAACTTGTCACGAACTGTGTCACAAAAATGAAAGGAGGCGATTTGATGAACTGTTGTCGAGAAGATATAGCTCAAAGGCTCATATTACTCAGAGGAAAAAGAACCCGCGAAGAAGTGGCAAAAGCGGTTGGAATAAGCCTGTCAGCAATGGCGATGTACGAAAACGGGTATAGGATTCCTCGCGACGAGACAAAAATAAAGCTTGCCAATTATTACGGAGTAAGTGTTGAGCAAATTTTTTTTAATCATCAATGACACATATCGTGTCATTGGCTGCGAAAGAAAAAAAGATGGGCGGAAAACGAGGCGGGGGAGAAAAACAAAAAATCCATATTACATCAATTAAAAGGAGGTGTTCATCCGTGTTTAAATACGGTTTTACGGAATTCGGTAAAGATGTCAAAAAGCGTCTGATAGACCTGGATAAATCGCAGGAGTGGCTCATATCGCAGCTCAAACGGGACACAGGGCTTTTCGTTGACAGTAGTTATCTTAACCGGATTCTTACCGGACGCTGCAACAGCGAGAAAATCATAGCATCAATATCAAAAATACTCAACCTTTGAGGGTCGAAGAAAGGAGATGACCATGACAAAGTTTGAGAAACGAGTAAAAAAAGCTTTTGCGCATATGACGGCAATCATATACGCAAAAACTCATCGAATCGAAACCGTTACGCTTACACAGCCGGCGTACTGCCGCGGAAATAGCAACTGCGGCAGAGACCGGCGTGGGTTGTGGCATTGTAACTGTCTTAACCAAAGTAAGCAAGAGCCCCGAAAACAGCAGCAACAATAGAAGCTATTGTTGCTGCAACGGAAACGACTACAGTAACGGCGAAGCGAATCCGATCTGTTTTCTCTTTTGAGGCAGGTGTCTCGACCAGCTGATGAATCTCATCGACACCGGGAAGATAATACCGCTTATATGACAAGTCAATCACCCCCTTTCAAGAGAAAGTATATCACACAAAAAGAAATAAAACAATGATAAGGAGGTAAGGATATGACTCAGCTCGAATTTGAAACCGCAGAGAAACTTCTGAACGAGCAGCTGCAACTACTCGCCCAGAAGTCGAAAGAGGGGGGGCTATATGGTGTTAGGTAAAATCTGCTTCGCTGTTAACACTGTATGTTTGGTTTTTCAAATTATCCTTGTGCTGCGTGCAACTGTGAATGCCGAAAAAAGAGAGAATCGCAAGAACACCGACTATAATTCCAATAATCCGATCGACTTTATCAGCCGAATTCCAGAAAGCCGTTCGTTTCTTGTGCTGCTTGCCGTTTGGGCTGTCGTGGTTTGTGTCGCTATCATCACCACTGCGTGATTCCTCTTGAGTCTTTGAAGCAGGTGCCTGTTGGATGCGGGAATCTTCGATGTTCAGCGCTGCGTTTGGTTCCGATAAAAACGGAATAGCAAGTGCTGTCATCTTCTTTAAAAAATCTTCTGCTTCTGCTTCTGTGAGACTTGAGGAAGAAATTGAAATGTAGCACTGATATGGAGTCTTATACAGAATGCTTTTGGTATCAAGATAAAGGTACGCGGACTCTTCGAGTGCGTTGGTACACAGGAGAGTTATAGACTTAAAAGGCGCACTGCCTGAAAAGTATTTCTTAAATTCCTCTAAAGTGTACCTTGTCTCATCGCTTATGTCACGACAGACAACTACGGTAGTTCGATAATTCTCCGATGCCGGAATCAGTGCGGTGTACTCATTTTCAATAGTCTTAAAAAGCTCAAGCAATGAAAATTTTTCGATTCTCCAGGAAGCAGATGCCGGGAGAGTAACATTCGTTGTTTTAGAAACTTGCATGACACACCTCAACATTTTTTGTTTTTAGTATATAAATTTCAAGACTAAAAGTCAACATAAAGGAGCTTTGTAAATGAACGAGTTAATCAAAATCAACTATGAAAGCGACAGACCGACGGTCTTAGCAAGAGACCTGCACGAATTTCTTGAAGTTAAAACCGCTTACAAGGATTGGTTCCCGAGAATGTGCGAATACGGTTTTGCTGAGGGAGAGGACTATTGCTCATTTTTGAGCGATAGGTCTGACGGCTTACCGGGCAAGCCGAGACAGGATGCGCAGCTCACCATCGACATGGCGAAAGAGATCTGTATGCTTCAGCGCAACGAGAAAGGCAAGCAGGCGAGACAGTATTTCTTGCAGCTCGAAAGAAAGTGGAACTCACCCGAAGCGGTGATGTCGAGAGCCCTCAGAATGGCTGAGGAAAGGCTTGAAAGATTTAAAGCTATAAACGCCAACCTCTCAGTTCAGAACGCCATTATGCAGCCGAAAGCGGAATATTTTGACGGTCTGTGCGACCGCGAGAGTCTTACCGGCGTCAGAGAAACGGCGAAGCTTCTCGGGATGAAGCAGAACGACTTCGTAAAGTGGCTTATAGACCACAAGTACATTTACCGCGACAAGCGCGGCAGGCTGATGCCCTATGCGGAGCATGTCGATTCAGGGCTGTTCACCGTCAAGGAGACATACAACGATAAGACCGACTGGACAGGCGTTCAGATGCTTGTCACTGTAAAAGGAAAAGAACGCTTTTTGAAAGCGCTCTCGTGAAAGGAGACAAAAACCATGCGTAAAAGAATGTCACTTATGTCAGTCGACGAGGCGTCAATGTACCTGAGAGAGGTTATCTACATACCGCCGCATCAGATTCGTCTGCTCGCGAGGGAGGGAAAATGCACCTTCTGCATCGCAATCAAAAATCCGAGCGGGTCGTACTCGTACCACATTAGGCTTGACCGGCTTGAGCAGTTCAAGCGCGGAGACATCGGTCTGATGGTGAGCTAAGGGCAAAAACAGAAAGGAGACATCAAAATGACAAAAGGATTTTTAACAATTGCCGCAGTGCTGGCGCTCGTCCTGCTTTTCGCGGCGGCAGCGCTTCCGGAGACAGAACCGATTACTGCGCCTGAACCGGCGGTATCGGCGCAGATACCCACAGCACGCTACCGGTTGACCGCAGACGAGCGAGAGCTTATATGCGAGGTTGTTATGGCTGAATCGGGAATCGAGCCGTTTGATGGCAAAATGGCGGTCTCACAGTGCATTTTAAATGCGTGTGAAAAGACCGGCAAACGCCCCGTGGAGATAGTTGCGGAGTATGGTTACACCGACCGCCGGGTAGAACCGAACGCAGAGACGAGGGAAGCCGTCGCCGCGGTCTTTGATGCCGGCGAGACGGTGACAGACGCGAAGATACTTTTCTTCTACGCACCGGCGCTTGTGAGTAGCGAATGGCATGAGTCGCAGACCTATGTTTGCACCATCGGTGGGCACCGATTTTTTGAGGAGGGGTAACATGGGCTGGGAAAAGGGTCTGTCCGAAGCCGACGTATGGACGATTAAGGCTTTTAGACAAAAACAGGAATGGTCATATGGTCGGAAGGTGGCTCACGCGAGAGAGGTTGCAGAGTTTTTCGTGCAGGAGTGCGAGAAGCGGGGGTTGAATTGCCATGTTTCCGTCGGAGGACTGGACAGCATCACACTGCTACTATTTCTGCGCGATATCGGAATTGACGTTCCTGCTGTGAGTGTCTCAAGCCTCGAAGATGTAAGCATTCAGCGCGTACATAAGCAGCTCGGTGTTGAGCGCTTAAAGCCGGCGCTCCGTTCGGATGGGAAGCCGTGGACAAAGGCGCAGATTCTACAGGAGTTCGGGTTTCCTGTTCTGTCCAAGGAAAAGGCGAACAAAATCTACCTATTACAAAATCCCACTCCTGATAACGCAACAGTCAGACACGCCATAATTACAGGCGAGACAGGCGAATATGGCGGGAACCGTACCAATAGCCGAATGAAACTGCCGCAAAAATGGCTAATTTTGTTCGGCGGATATGAAAACGAGAATGAGGGCGTTGAATATCAAAAACCCAACTTTCTTGTGAGTGACAAATGCTGTTATTACCTCAAGGAGAAGCCCTGTAATGATTGGGCTAAAGAGCACAACAGTGTTCCGTTTCTTGGCCTTATGGCTTCGGAGGGAGGCAGAAGAGAGAAGAGCCTGATGCTCAATGGATGCAATTATTTCGGGGAAACATCCATAAGATCCTGCCCGTTTGCAATATTCACGAGACAAGACCTTTTAAAGCTTGCGACAGAATTAAACGTTCCAATTCCTGAAATATACGGCGAGATTAAGTCGCGTAATCAGAGGTGGGAGGGTGACATAGGAGAGCTGTACACCACAGGAGCGCAAAGGACGGGCTGTTCCATGTGCGGCTTTGGCATACACCTTGAAGAACGCCCACATCGATTTGACCGACTTCGGGAGAAAAACGAAAAAGAGTGGGAATTTTGGATGTACCGATGCGTGACCGACCCAAAGACCAATGACAGATATGGCTGGGGCAGGGTGCTGGACTACATAGGGGTGCAGTGGGAGGACAGATATATCGATTGGAGCGAAAGACAAATGAGCTTTTTTGAGGAGAAAGAAAATGGCACTTAAATTTGCAATTCAAACCGCTTTTGAGATCCTTGTCGTCGTGCTTATCATCTATGGCTTTTGGCATGAGGACAAGCTCATAGCTTTTGAGGACGACCTCAAAGCAAAAATTTTAAACAGAAAGGAGACAAAACGCAATGGGAAATCAGACGACTAAAAGCCCGTTCGACGTGCAAATCCTATCCGCCAGGCTAAAAGACCTGATGCGCGAAAGCGTGCCGAAAGTCACGCAGAAAGACCTTGCCGCGGCACTCGGCACCGCGCCTAACATGGTATCGGCGTATATGCATGGCAAGAGCTGTCCGTCGCTGCCGATGGCAGTTAACATAGCGCAGTATTTTGATGTGTCAATTGATTATCTCGCCGGCTTGACCGATCATCGGCGGCAGCAAGTAATCGTGTCAGCACCGGCACCGGCACCGAAGCGCGGACGAGACCCGTGGCGCAAAATGGCGATTTGCAACAGCTGTGACTGGCGCAGACGCATGGCAGCGCCGTGCGGCGACTGGGACGGCACGGCGTGCATGTACACCCACGAGACCGGGATTTTTCGCGAGTCGCCGCCGACAGACGATTACTGCGCATATTATAAAAGCCGCCAACGCTGAGTGGGCAGCGAAGACGGCAAAGGTAAAACCTCAACATCATGATAACACGAAGGGAGACTAATGTCAAATGAAGATAAACAGCCTTGAGCTCGAGAATGTAAAGCGTATTAAGGCGGTCAAAATCGAGCCCACCGAAAACGGTCTGACTGTGATAGGCGGGCGTAACGGTCAGGGTAAGACCTCTGTGCTCGACAGCATTGCATGGGCGCTTGGGGGCGATAGATTTCGTCCGTCAGAGCCACAGCGTGAGGGTTCTGTACTGCCGCCCAATCTCAAAATCACAATGGACAGCGGCATCATAGTGGAGCGCACCGGGAAGAACAGCACCTTGAAGGTCACAGACCCTACCGGCAGAAAAGGCGGTCAGCAGCTTATAAACGAGTTTATTTCTCAGCTTGCGCTTGATTTGCCGAGGTTCATGACCGCATCAAACAAGGAAAAAGCCAACACACTTTTGCGCATAATCGGCGTTGGAGACAGGCTCGCACAGCTTGAGCACGACGAGACGGAGCTCTACAACAAGCGCCACATGATTGGACAGATAGCCGATCAGAAACTCAAGTATGCTAGAGAGATGACGGAGTATCCGGATGTACCGGAGCAGCTGATTTCCGCATCCGAGCTTATCAAACAGCAGCAATGTATTATGGCGCATAACGCCGAGAATAAGCGTAAGCGTGACCGAGCCGCCGAGATACAGCATCACTATGACGCCGTCAACAGCAAAATAAACGGAATCCAGGCTGAGCTTCAACGTCTTATGACGGAGCAGCAGAGCCTTATGGATGACCTCAGAATCGCGCACATGGAGACGGAGCACCTCGAGGATCTGAGCACCGCCGAGCTTGAAGAGGACATTGAAAATGTTGAGAAAATCAACATTAAAATCCGTGCCAACCTTGAAAAAGAGAAAGCGGAAGAGGATGCGAAAGCGTATCAGACTCAGTACAGTCAGCTGACAAACAAGCTTGAAGATGTCAGGCAAAAGAAAACCGACTTGCTCAAGTCCGCACAGCTTCCGTTGCCAGGGCTGTCGGTCAAGGATGGCGAGCTGACATACAACGGCTTCAAGTGGGACAATATGTCCGGAGCGGATCAGCTCAAGGTTTCCACGGCCATCGTGCGCAAGCTCAACCCCAGTTGCGGGTTTGTGTTGCTTGATAAGCTCGAGCAGATGGATCTTGACACTCTTGCTGAGTTCGGCAAATGGCTTGAGTCTGAGGGGCTGCAGGCGATAGCAACGAGGGTCAGCACCGGCGATGAATGCAGTGTCCTTATAGAGGACGGATATGTGGTGAACGAACCGACGGAGACTAAAAAAGCATGGAAGGCAGGACAGTTTTAATGAACATAACATCAGGAATAATCGAAGATGCACAGCGGATCATAGTTTACGGTCCGGAGGGAATCGGCAAATCAACCTTTGCTTCCAAGTTCCCGGGCGCGATTTTCATCGACACGGAAGGCAGCACAAAGAGGCTGAACGTTAAGCGTTTTGACAAACCGAGCAGTTGGACGATGCTTCTCGAAGAGGTCAAATATGTTCGCGATCACCCCGAACTGTGTATGACGCTTGTCATCGACACAGCGGACTGGGCAGAGCAGCTTGCAAGTAATCATATATGTTCCGTAAATCACAAACAGAGCATTGAGGACTTCGGATACGGCAAGGGCTATACAAAGCTCTACGAAGAGTTCGGCAGGCTTCTTGACCTGCTCAATGAGGTTATATCAAAAGGTATTAACGTCGTGCTGACCGCTCACGCCAAAATGCGTAAGTTTGAGCAGCCGGACGAGCTCGGCGCATACGACCGCTGGGAGATGAAACTTTCAAAAAATGTCGCGCCGATCGTAAAAGAATGGGCAGACACGGTTCTCTTCGTCAACTATAAGACGTTCGTGATAAAGGACGAGAAGACTGACAGCAGAAAGGCACAGGGCGGCAGAAGGGTAATGTATACCAATCATCATCCCTGCTGGGATGCGAAGAACAGATACGGGCTGCCGGACGAGGTCGATTTCGATTTCAGCGTCATCGCACCGTTTATTCCGTCTTCCGGTGCATATGTCGCAGCGGCGCCGGAAGATAAGCCGCAGACGAATGCGCTACCCGACCCGCCGAAAAAAAGCATAGAGGAGCTCAAGGCAAAAATCGACGAGTTTACCGCCGATGCCGATGAGCCTACCCCGAACACTGAGAACACTGAACCGAGTTCTGGCTTACCGGCAGCGCTGCGTGAACTCATGACGGCGAACAACGTTACCGAAGATGAGCTTAGAAGTGCGGTAGCGTGGAAAGGTTACTTCACTGCCGACACGCCGATTCTCAATTATGGCGAAGCTTTCATTAACGGCTGCCTTATCGGCGCATGGGAGCAGGTCTACGATATCATCGTCAATCATATAAGAAAATTTTAAATAAAAAGGAGTATTAACTATGAACGAAAACTACAATACCAACAGAAACGACGCCCTCGACTGGGACAGTGTAATCGAAGCCGAAAACGAATTTGTACTTCTGCCGGAAGGGGAATATGAATTCACCGTCAAAAGCTTTGAGCGCGGCTATTTCAACGGCTCGGAGAAAATGTCTGCCTGCCCGAAAGCGGAGCTTACGCTTCAGATAGACGCGCCGCAGGGCACAGCAATCGTCAAACATAATCTTTTCCTCTCGCGTAAAACAGAAGGGCTTGTGTGCGCGTTTTTTATCAGTATCGGTCAGAAGAAACACGGCGAACCTCTGAGAATGAACTGGGCGCAGGTTGTAGGTTCAAAAGGCCGCTGCAAGATAGGGCAGAGGCTTTACAACGATAATTATTACAATGAGGTCAAGAAATTCCTTGAGCCGGACGAATCCACTCAGCGTCCCGCTTTCACTCCGGGGAATTTTTAATCCTTGGACGCGAGACCTTATCAGCTGGAAGCAGAACGGGCAATATTCAACGAGTGGGCGAGCGGCAATAATCGCACATTGCTTGTCCTGCCGACCGGCACCGGCAAAACAGTCGTTTTCGCTAATGTTGCAAAGCAGTGTGTTCAGAACGGTGAGCGGGTTCTTGTGCTCGCTCACCGCGGCGAGCTGCTTGAACAAGCGGCGGACAAAATACTGAAATTTACCGGCTTGATGTGCGCCACAGAGAAAGCCGAAGAAAGCTGCCTCGGCAGCTGGTACCGTATAACCGTCGGCTCGGTGCAATCTTTACAGAGAGAAAAACGACTCGAACAGTTCGGCAGCGACTATTTTGACGCCATAATCATCGACGAGGCGCATCACTGTCTTTCCGATGGTTATCAGCGCGTGCTTGAGCACTTTGGAGACGCGCATGTCTTAGGAGTCACTGCTACGCCGGACAGAGGCGATATGCGCAACCTCGGTTCATATTTTGATTCGCTTGCCTATGAATACACACTTCCGCAGGCTATCAAGGACGGTTATCTTGCGCCGATAAAGGCTCTTACAATTCCGCTGAATCTCGACCTGACGGGAGTTGCAATGCAGAACGGAGATTTCAAGGCGGCCGATATCGACAACGCCTTGGATCCGTATCTGTATCAGATTGCCGACGAGATGATAAAGAACTGCAGGGAGCGCAAAACAGTCGTGTTTCTGCCGCTTATAAAGACCTCACAAAAATTTCGGGATATTCTGAATGAGCGCGGTTTCAAGGCTGCAGAAGTCAACGGCGGAAGTCAGGACAGAGCGGAGACAATCGAAGCGTTTGAGCGCGGCGAATATAATGTGCTCTGTAACTCCATGCTCTTGACGGAAGGCTGGGACTGTCCGGCAGTCGACTGTGTCATTGTATTAAGACCAACAAAGGTCAGAAGCCTATACAGTCAAATGGTCGGGCGCGGAACGCGCCTTGCACCCGGCAAAAAGGATCTTCTGCTACTCGATTTCTTGTGGCATACAGAGCGCCATGAACTTTGTCATCCTGCTCATCTGATATGTGAAAACGAAGAGGTCGCAAAAAAGATGACGGAGAATATCGAAACGGCAGGTTGTCCGGTTGATATTGAGGCTGCCGAGCAGCAGGCCGAGAGCGATGTCGTCGCTCAGCGTGAAGAAGCTCTTGCGTCGCAGCTCAAGGAAATGAGGAAGCGCAAGCGCAGACTTGTAGACCCGCTGCAGTATGAAATGTCGATTTCCGCGCAGGATCTTTCAAGCTATGTTCCGGTGTTCGGTTATCAAATGTTACCGCCTAGCAAAGAACAAATTGATGCATTGGAGAAATGGGGTATACTTCCCGATAATATTGACAATGCAGGCAAAGCAGCGAAACTTCTTAATTGTCTTTCAAAAAGAAGAGACGAAGGATTGGCTACTCCACGACAAATTCGGTGCCTTGAACGATATGGCTTTAAGCATGTAGGCACATGGACTTTCGATGCTGCCACAAAGCTAATAGAGCGTATAGCTTCCAACTCATGGCGAATACCTCACACGATTTCCCCGGATGGCTATATTCCTGAATAAAAAGAGCAGGAGAAATCATATCTCCTGCTCGGCTTCGGCTTCCATTTCCATTATATCCCCGGGTTGAACATTTAATGCCACACAAATTTTTTCAATCACTTCTGTAGTCACAGTTTCACCTTTTGAAAGTTTGGCTAAAGTGGGCGATGATATTTTGGCTTTTGTAAGCAAATCAGTTTTTTTCATGCCCCTGCGTTGTAATATGTCAAAAAGCTTGTAATATTTAATCGGCATAAAAGCACCTCCTATTTATTAGTATAGATTAATTTAAAACAAAAGTCAACTAAAATTTGTTAGCGATTGTTAATTTTTTTCTTGACTTCTTAATTAATATATGCTAATCTTTTGTTAGCGATAGTTAATAAAACTAAGCTAAAACTAACACAAGGAGCGCATGTTATGAAAAAAACAGCATTCGAACGAATTACGGAGTATGAAACAGCGGTAATAGAATTAGAAAGAGCCGAATCTCTTTTAGCTCTACTTTATGAAGAAATCGATGAGGCAATTTCAGCGTCATTGTCAAAAGAAACTTGGAAAAGCCAGTACTGTTGTGATAGGGCTTCGATTTCTGAAGCGTTGGCTACGGCTGTTTCGCAAAACATATCAGCGGTAAAAGATGCTTTAAGTAAGCTTATAAAGGAGGAACGATAATGAGTACTAAAGGATTAATAGATTTAACGGGACTTAGATTTGGCAGGCTTTATGTTGTTAAACGCGCTGAAAGGAATATTGGAAGTCATTCGGCTTGGCTTTGTAGATGTGATTGTGGTAGCGAAAAAATAATAAGAGGGGATCACTTGCGGTATGGAAAAACAATTAGTTGCGGTTGCTATGAAAACGAGGCACGAGCTAATGGAAATAACACAAAACACGGTGGCAAAGGAACGAGACTTTATTCCATTTGGAGCGGTATGATTAAACGCTGCAATAATAGTAATTGTAAATCCTATTACAATTATGGTGGTAGGGGAATAAAAGTTTGTGATGAGTGGAAGAAATCTTTTAGCTCATTTCGCACATGGGCACTTAATAACAGCTATAATGACGAGCTGTCTATCGACCGAATAGATGTTAATGGCGATTACGAACCACTGAACTGTCGATGGGCTACAGCCAAAGAACAAGCCAATAATAGAAGACCAAGGAAAGACCGGAGGCAATGACGATATGACAGAAGAAAAGCTCGACCTGAAAGAGCTGATAAAATACATAGACCCGGCTGCTTGCACATATTCCGAATGGGTGGAAGTCGGCATGGCGCTTAAGCATGAGGGATACAGCTGCGATGACTGGGATGAATGGTCCCGACCGGACAAGCGCTATCATTCCGGCGACTGTGAAAAGAAGTGGCAGACCTTTAACGGCGCCGCTGCACCGGTTACGGCGGGGACTATCGTTCAGATGGCAAAAGATAACGGCTGGCATTTTCAGGCAGATGACGGCGCGCTTGACTGGGACAGCGTTATCGGAGAACAAAAGGATGATCTTGTTCTTGTCGACAAAAGCTGGATTGAAGGCAAGGAGTTGAATATTCCCGACAAATGGAATCCCGTAGAGCAGATTACCAAATATCTCGAAACGCTCTTTGAGGCGGGGGAGACGGTCGGTTATGTCACCGAAAGCTGGGAAAAAGACAGTAAATACCTGCCGACGAAAGGCGTGTATACCAGGACTGCGGGAGAGCTTATAGAGGCTCTGAGCAAATGCGAGGGCGACATAGGTCGCGTAATAGGCGACTGCAAGCCGGAGGCGGGGGCGTGGATACGCTTCAATCCTCTGGACGGCAAAGGCGTCAAAAATGAAAATGTGACGGAGTTCCGATATGCTTTGGTCGAATCCGATACGACCGACATCACCCATCAAAATCAGATAATACGCGAGCTCGAGCTGCCGATTGCCTGTCTCGTTTACAGCGGAGGAAAGAGCCTGCACGCCATTGTACGTATCGATGCCGCAAACTTTGACGAATACCGCAAGCGTGTTGATTACCTCTATGATGTGTGCAAGAAAAACGGCATAGACATCGACCGCCAAAACAAAAATCCGTCGCGGCTGAGCCGTATGCCGGGCGTTGAACGCAACGGAAAGAAACAATATCTGCTTGATACCAACATCGGCAAGAGCTCATGGAACGAATGGAAAGAATGGATTGAAAGCATAAACGACGACCTGCCGGATCCGGAGAGCGTCGCCGATGTGTGGAACGACCTGCCGGAGCTTGCGCCGCCGCTTATAGACGGAGTGCTGCGGCAGGGACACAAAATGCTTGTCGCAGGACCGTCAAAGGCCGGCAAATCTTTTGCGCTGATAGAGCTGTGCTGCGCCATAGCCGAGGGGCGCGAATGGCTGGGCTTCAAATGTACCCAGGGCAAGATAATGTATGTCAATCTCGAGCTTGACCGTGCGAGCTGTCTGCACCGTTTTAAAGATGTCTATACAACGCTCGGCTGGGCTGCGGAAAATCTGCACAACATCGATGTGTGGAACCTGCGCGGCAAGTCCATTCCGATGGATAAGCTCGCGCCGAAGCTCATCAGACGCGCCGCAAAGAAAAACTATATCGCCATTGTCATTGACCCGATTTATAAAATCATCACAGGCGATGAAAACAGCGCAGATCAGATGGCGCATTTTTGCAACCAATTTGACAAAGTTTGCACGGAGCTCAGTTGCGCGGTCATTTACTGCCACCACCATTCAAAAGGCGCTCAGGGCGGCAAGAGGAGCATGGACAGAGCGTCCGGCAGCGGAGTGTTCGCCCGCGACCCCGACGCGCTGCTCGACCTCATAGAGCTTGATATAACCGACGGTATCCGCAAACAGCAAGAGGACAAGGCGCAGTGTGAAATCTGCCTTAAATGGATGCGCCGCTTCAAGCTGCCGGAACCGTCGCAGGACGAAGAGAATACCGCGCACGAGCTGCTCAAAATGTGCGGCGAGAGTCTATCTCCGGCATCCCGCGATCTTATGCTTGCCGAAGTCAGAACAGCGTGGAACAGCATAGAGCAGCGTACCGCGTGGCGCGTCGAGGGCACCCTGCGTGAGTTCCCGAAGTTCGCTCCGGTCAATCTTTGGTTCGATTACCCCGTGCATCGGATAGATGATACCGGAGTGCTGGAGGACATAAAGCCGGAAGATGATAGACCGGCGTGGAACAAGACCTGGCAGAAAAATTTTAAAAGCAAGAAGGACTCGAAAGAAAGAAAAAAAGACCGTTCCGCGAGCATAGAAACGGCATTTGATGTTTGCAATACGGACGGCAATGTCACACTTGAAAGCCTCTCTGAATATCTTGGCGTGACACAAAAAACCGTCAGAAGCAGGCTGAAAGAACACGGTGGATTTTGGATTGATGACGGAAAAGTCGGAAGAAAGTAGAGGGAAAAAGTCGGTCTTTTTTCCCTTCCCTTTAGAGGGAAAATGTCGGTCTGATACCGAGATTTTCTCTCGGAGGGAAAAAGCACTTATATATTTCATATATAAGTGGGGAATTTTCCTTCCCTCAAGGTCAGGGGAAAGAAGTGTGGCGGCTTGAAGCTGCCGCCGCACACAACTTCTTCCCTTCCCTGACAAGGGCGATTTTAAAAAGTCAAAAAGGAGGTAACACAAATGACAACTGAATTTTTTTTGCCGATGCAGCCGCCGACCGTCACACACCACGACAAGCGGATCACGGTCAAAAACGGTAAGCCGATAATGTACGATTCGACCGAGCTGAAAGCGGCGACCAAGAGCAAATTAACATCACACCTCGCGGGGCATGTCCCGGCACAGCCATACGGCGGCGCGGTCAGACTGATAGTCAAATGGTGCTTTGATAATGACGGTACACGGCACCGGGACGGCGAACCAAAAATAACAAAGCCGGATACGGATAACCTTGAAAAGGCATTAAAGGACTGCATGACCCGGCTGCGCTTTTGGAAGGACGATGCGCAGGTCGCATCGGAGATCAGCGAAAAGTTTTGGGCTGCCGTGCCGGGAATTTATGTGAGAATCGAGGAGCTGCCATGCTGAAACAAATAACCCAGGAAGAGACCAACAGGCGCTACATACGGGAGCGGACGAGTGACCGGGAAACACACTGCCTGAGATGTTATTACTGCTGCAAGATATTCGAGGCAGGAGATGATAGTGGGTATGTTTGCCCGAAATGCGGCCGAGAACTCATTGAAACGGGATTTTTGAAAGCGAGTGATGGCAGTGCCTGAGATGTGCCCAAATGAGCATTGTGTGTTTCTCGTCCAGACCGGCGGAGAAAAGCCTTTGTGCCCGTTTTGGCATTGTCTGAAGCCGGAGATTGAAAAGCACGACAAAACCCGAGAGGAGGCTGTTAAATGACGCTTAAAGAGTTGTCACAGCTGTACTACCTTGACAAGGAGATAGAGCTTGACCGTGAGAGGCTTGCGGAACTGCGGGCAAATTTGCTTTGTCCGAGGTCGCCGAACTACGACGGTATGCCGCATAGCCCGAACCCTGAGCCTGCGCTTGAACGCTGCATAGCGGAGATAACGGATCTCGAAGCTATAATCCAGGCTAAAATCGAGCAGCGCATATATGAGCGCAGCCGACTTGAGCGCTACATATCGGATATTCCCGACAGCCTGACCCGGCAGATATTCACGCTGCGCTTTATCGAGGGACTGACATGGGAAGAAGTGGCGGACAAGGTCGGAGGGCATAATACGGGGTACAGTGTCAAGAAAATTTGCTATAGGTTTATAGCGAAGAACTGATTTTGTCCCATATGTCACGCGCACATATGGTTAAATATAACCTGAAGAATGTTACAGATATTCTATTCTTCATTTTTATGTCCCCTTTCACACACGCCTGCCCCGCGGCGTCATAAATAGCGGGGCTTTTGATTTACGACAAGAACGGAGGTGAACCCATGACCGACAAGCAAAGGCGGTTTGCAGATGAGTACATCATCGACTGCAACGCGACAAGAGCATACAAGGCTGCTTATCCACGGATAAAATCGGATGATGCTGCGAGAGCCAATGCGTCAAGGCTGCTAACAAATGCTAATGTTAAAGCCTACATCGAAGCAAAACTCGATGAACTGAGCTCGAAAAAGATAGCCGACGCGCAGGAGGTCATGGAGTACCTCACCGCCGTGATGCGCGGAGACAGCACGGCGAGCGTCGTGGTTGTGGAAGGTCAAGGCGACGGCTGCAGTGCGGCAAAGGTGCTGGATAAGCCGCCGGACGAAAAAGAGCGCCTGAAGGCTGCGGAGCTGCTTGGCAAGCGTTTCAGCCTGTTTAAGGATGGAATTGAAGTTTCCGTCAACGCGCCGCAGATTATCGACGATATAGGGGGCGGCTAACATGGCCGTCAGGCTTACTGACATAATCGCGCCGTCGTTTTACGAAGTGCATCGCGATGTGTGTGCCGGGCAGCATACGCATTATGTGCTTAAAGGCGGGCGCGGAAGCACAAAGAGCAGCTATATATCGCTTGAGATTGTCTGCGGCATCATTAAAAACCCTGATGCGCACGCGATCGTGTTCCGCAAAATTGCAGACACGCTGCGGGACAGCGTTTTTGCACAGATGCTGTGGGCTATTGAGAAACTGGGCGTGTCGCAGTATTTTAAAGCGACGGTCAGTCCGATGAAAATCACATATCTGCCGAGCGGGCAAACGATTATGTTTCGAGGTCTTGACGATCCGATGAAAGTCAAGTCCATAAAGATCCCGTTCGGCTATTTTCGTTATATCTGGTTTGAGGAATGGAATCAGTTTTCCGGGATGCGGGAAACTGATAACGTGCTGCAGTCGGTCATGCGCGGCGGCAGTAAATTCGATGTTTTTTATTCATACAATCCCCCCGAGTCGTTGCGGGCATGGGTGAATGATGAGGTACGCGTTGAGCGCGCCGACCGCCTGATACATCACAGCACATATTTGACTGTGCCGCAGGACTGGATAGGCGCGCCGCTGCTGTTGGAGGCGGAGCACCTGAAACAGCACTCGCCGGAACGGTATCGGCACGAGTTTCTCGGGGAAGTTACCGGCACGGGCGGCGAGGTATTCCGGAACATCAGTATCCGACCCATCAGTGCCGAAGAGATTGCGCGGTTTGACCGTATCAGGCGCGGCATAGACTGGGGCTATGCGGTTGACCCGTTTGTTTTTATATCGTGCAACTATGACAAGCCGCGCAGGCGGCTGTACATATACGACGAGATATACGCGGCGGGCATGAGCAACAGACTTGCCGCCGACCGTATAAAATCTCGTGGAGTTGCCGGCGAAATTATCGCAGACTCCGCCGAACCGAAGTCTATAGCGGATATGTATGAATACGGTCTGAGAGTCAGAGGCGCACGCAAAGGTCCGGACAGCGTGAAGCACGGCATAGAATGGCTACGCGACCTCGAAGAAATAATAATAGATCCCGCCCGCTGTCCAAACGCGGCGCGGGAATTTTCATCGTATGAGCTCGAACGGGATAAGGACGGCAATTATAAGGCGAACTATCCCGATAGAGACAACCACACGATTGACGCCACGCGCTACGCCACAGAGAACGACCAGCAGAATGTGAGGGTAACTTAATGATTAACAATATGGACTTGATAAGAGAAAAGCTCGCGTATCACCATACGGCTACGGACGATGAGATTATCAAAACCGTGCTTAAAAATGCGCGGGAAGACCCGGAGTATCTGGCGGCATGCGAGGGACTCCGATATTATCGCGGTATGCAGGACATTCTGCAGAAAGATTTTCGCGAGACGGTCGTTTACGAAGAAGACGAAAACAGCCCGGCGGGCATAAAGCGCGGCGGTGTTAAGATAATCAACGAAAACAATTCGAATCACCACAATGTGCATAATTTTCATGCGTTGATGGTCGACCAGAAGGTCGCGTACATCCTCGGCAAGCCGCTTTCCGTCTCTGTCGAGGGCGCAAATGACGGAGCGGGCAGTGTGGATGAGAGCCTGAAAGCTTTTGAGGACGCTGTCACCGCAGTGACCTCTGACGAGGCTTTTGCGGACATGCTTCCGGACCTCGCGACAAATGCGTCAAATTGTATCGTCGGATGGCTGCATGTCTATTACTCGGCAGCCGGCAAGCTTTGTTTTGTTGTTATCCCGACGACGGAATGTATTGCCTGCCGTGATATGAGCTATCAGCAGGTGATTACCGACTTTTTCCGCCATTATAAAATAACCGTCGTGCAAAACGGCACAGAGACGGAGCGGGAGCGGGTAGAGTGGTGGACTGCGACAGGGGTAAAGCGCTATGTCGAAAACGATGCCGGAGAGTTCGTGCTCGAAAGCAACAGCCCGCATTGGTATAACGAGCAGATAATCAACGACGAGCGCGTTTCGGTTGAAGCGCGGTCTTGGGGGAGAATCCCGTTTGTTCCGCTTTATAACAACTCTGCGCATCAGACCGACCTTTCGCGAATCAAAGGTCTGCTTGACGCATATAACCTGATATCTTCTGCGTCGACGAATAATCAGATAGATCTCGTCGAGCTTTACTGGATGATACAAGGATACGGCGGCGAGACCGCAAAAGCGATACAGCAGAAGCTGCAGATAAACAAGGCGGTGTCAATAAGCGATCCGTCCGGCAAGATAAGTGCCGAGCAGGTCACACTTAATGTCACCGAGCGCCTCGCCTGGCTCGATATGCTGCGCCGGGACATATATCATATCGGGCGCGGCATTGATATGAACGATGAAAAGCTCGGCAGCGCGCCGTCAGGCGTCAGTCTGAAATTCCGCTACACCCTGCTTGACCTTAAGGCTGACCCGCTTGTCTCAAAGTTAAAGGTCATGCTGAAAGAGCTGTCATGGTTTATTACGCAGGATATCAACCTGAAGAACGGTACCGACTATGACTATACGCTTATAAAATACGATGTCCACAAGTCAATGATAGTCAATGATGCGGAGACGGTGGATATAATTCAGAAGTCGCAGGGGCTTGTGCCCGATAAGATGCTTTTAGCAAAGCACCCATTTGTTGACGATGTCGCGCAGGCGTATGAAGAGCTGCAGAAGCAGCGCGAGGAAAACGCAAAGATGTTTATCGGCGACGATAACGACAAGGACGATTCCAAAAAGGATGATGAATAATGCGCTCTGATCTCTATTGGGAGGAGCGGGCACTGCAGCGCGAGGAATATGCCCGACGTGCCTCGATGCGGGCTATAAAGACAAAAACAGTCAAGTTATACGCCAAGGCGCAGAAAGACCTCGACGCCCGCATAAATCGGATATTTTCGCGTTATGCGGCAAATGGTGAATTGACGCCGGAAGAGGCTCGGCGGATGCTGAATACCAAAGAAGCAGAAGCGGAATTGGAAGCATTGCGCAAAGAGCTTAATAACATAAAAGACCCGGTCATAAAGAGAAAAGCACTTGCCCGTCTCAATGCGCCGGCATACGCTGCGAGAATAAACCGCCTTGAGGCTTTGAAAGCCAATATCGAGACGGAAACGGCATTGCTTGCCGACCGGGAGAAGCGGGAACTCAAGCGGCTGCTTGAAGACGTGAGCGGGGATACATACTATCGCAGCATATATGACACGCAGATCGGCACGGGATTAGGCTTTGAGTTCTCAGCCCTGTCGAAAGGTGCCGTAAACACCATAGTAAATGACCGATGGAAAGGCGCGAATTTTTCCGACCGTATCTGGCAGAACACATCCGCGCTTGCCAACAGCGCATACGGTATTGTGGCGCGTGGAATTATGACGGGAGCGGGTCCGCAGGTAATGGCGCGCCAGCTCGCCGACGCTATGCAGTCCGGAATGTACAGCTCGATGCGGCTGATACGCACCGAGACGAACCGTGTGCACAACGCCGCTGAAAAAGCGGCATACGAAGAGGAAGGCATAACGGAATACAGATTCCTCGCCACCCTTGACGGGCGCACCTGTGATGTCTGCGGCGCTTTGGACGGCAAGACTTTTCCGGTCTCCGAAGCGAAGGAGGGCATAAACTATCCGCCGCTCCATCCGAACGACCGCTGCACTACAACGGCAGTCATAGAGGGACAAAACCGAGCTGAACTCAAACGCCGGGCATTGGATCCCGAGACCGGGAAAACGGTGCTTATTCCGGCGGAAACGACATATGAAGAGTGGCTTGCGGATAATATAAATCCTCTTACCGGGAAGCTTAAATATTACCCGCCCAAGACTTTGACGCAGGTGTCCTCCTACAACAGAGACCAGTTCGAGCGATATTCGGCAGTCTTGAAAGAAAATGTGCCGGATTCTCTTGATGAATTCTTAAAAATAAAGTATAATGATCCTGAAAAGTGGAAGACGCTTAAAAGGCAATACCGCTTTGTGAATCAATACAAGATAGATTCAGGCAATTTCTCTACTGATGAAATCTTGCGGTTTGATAAAAAGGTTATTTATGAGAAGCGACTGAAATTTACAAGCGGATTTAAAAGAAGCGGAAACATTGCCGGTGCATATATCGATGATGATTTTGACAATATGTATTATGCGCATAGCGCTATATCCAAAGTGGAAGATAGCAGAGGATATAAAGGAACCGGAAAATTAGTTTTACTTAAAGAAGCTCGCCGCTTTAAATATATAGATGTTCCCAAAATGGACGGAACAATAAGAAAAGAAACCTACAATGATACTGAAGCAAAGCTCTTCGAGTTCTTCGCCGATTTGTATGAAGCGAGCCATTTTAAAAAGATATGTATGCTTTCCGAACGCGGAATGTGCGATAGCTGTAAAGGGGTAATGCAGCAATTTAAAGAACTATACCCGGATGTTGAGGTAAATGTTATCTCAAACAAAAAGGTTGAAGGAAATGTTTGGAAAGAAAGGATGAGAAAAAGATGAAGTATGACCTTGATTATCAGTGGGCAAAAAATTTTCTTGAAAGCCGTTTAAGCACGGGTATACAGCCGAAAACGGGGGATTTGCTCGAAAACTCATATCTTACAGAATTCGATCAGGATATCCTCGAAGAAGCTGAGCGCCTTAACGCGGTACTTCCGCTGATAAAGTGGGAAGTGGACAACAACGATCTCAGCGAAGCCATGAGCGATGAGCTCTATCTCTACTATGAGGATTTGCTCAAAGGTCGCCTCGACGGAATACTGGACGAGGAAGAAGCCCCGATTATCATAAAAGACCTCACCGAGAGCTATATAAAAGCTTTCGGAAAAGATACTCTTGACGAAGAGGATCAATAATAAATAACAAGCCGCCAAGCGAAAGCGAGGCGGTTTTGTCATATCACAACATAATAATTACAGCGTTTTGCAGTCAAATGCAAAGCGTTGTTTTTATATCCAAATTTATCCGCCACCCGGAGCAAAATGGTGTCGCGCAATATTGGGACTGGCCAAGTAAAAAGGGAGCGCGGGAAAGGACAGACATGGACTGGCTTAAAGACATTTTAGGCGACGCACACACCGAGGACATCGACAAGAAGATAGCGAGCTATATCGGCAAGAACTTTGTTTCAAAAGCAGATTTTCGCGCCGAGTCCGACAAGGTCAAGAACCTTGAGGGTCAGATAGCAGAGCGGGACGGTCAGCTTGAAGAGCTCAAAAAGGTTGATACCGCCGGGCTGCAGGCAACGATTACACAGCTGCAGAACGAGAACAAGCAGGCTAAGGCTAAGTATGACAGCGATATCGCCGCCATGAAGCTTGACTCCGCTATCGATGCCGCTATTACAGCCGCCAAGGGCAAGAACGCAAGAGCGATAAAAGCTTTGATAACGCCCGGCAGCGTGAAGCTCGACAAAGACGGCAAGCTCGAGGGCTTTGACGATCAGCTTAAAGCAATCAGAGAAAGCGACGCCTATCTCTTTGACAAAGTCGAAACCAGACAGAGGGGCGGAGACCCCGACCACGGAGGCGGAGACCCCGAACCGGGCGAAGCCCCCGAAAACTATGCCGATTATGTAAATTGGCGCAAAAATCAGTAAAAACGGAGGATTTAACAAATGTCAAACAAATTTCTGACTCCTCAGATAGTCGCGAACGAGGCTCTTATGGTGCTCGAGAACAATCTCGTTGCTGCCGACCTTGTCCATAAGGACTATTCCAAGGAGTTCGCGCACGTCGGTGATACCATCACCATCCGCAAGCCCGCGAAGTTTTCCGCGAAGAACTTCGTCGGCGAGACCGTAGATCAGAACGTGAACGAGGGCAGTGTCAAGGTGACCCTTGACCATTTCCGCGATGTCACCGTTCCGGTCACTTCCAAGGAAATGACCCTTGACATCAAGTCATTTTCTGAGCAGATCATCTCTCCTGCGGTGCAGGCCATATCCCAGGCTATCGACAGCGATATTATTGCTGAGGGCATCGCGAATGCCGGCAATACCGTGAGCGGCACCGTGAACGCGACCGACCTCAAGGACATTGCCAACATTGCCAAGGCGTTTGACCTCAAGGGCGTGCCGATACAGCAGCGCAGACTGCTCGTCAACCCGACGCACAAGTATCGCTATCTGACCACGGAGAACCTCTCAAAGGTCGCATACGCGGGCAACTCCGACGCCCTGCGTTCGGCGGAGCTCGGCTCTATTTATGGTCTTGACACCTATATGTCGCAGAATGCCCCCGATACCCTCGCGGCAACTGCGGGCACTGCGACCGCTGCAAAGGTCTCCTGCACCGCCGGCGAGACTAAGGTCGCACTCTCGGATGTCACCGCGACGACCGGCACCTTTAAAAAGGGCGACGGCTTTATCCTCGACGGCTATCTTTACAGATTTGCCGCCGATGCAACTGCCGCAAGCGGCGCGGTCGCCGAGGTCGCGATAGATCAGCCTATCCACCGCACTATTGCCTCGGACGCGGCGGTCAAGGTGTATCTCGTCAAAACGACCCACTCCCTCGCATTCCACCGCAACGGCCTTGCACTCGTCACTCGTCAGCTTGAGCTGCCTATGGGCGCGAATAATGCGGCTATTGCCTCGAGCAGGAACGGTCTTGCTATCAGAGTCGTATATGACTACGACATCAAGCACAAGACCGACCGCGTCAGCTTCGATATCCTGTACGGCGTCAAGACCCTTGACAGCGACATGACTGCAAGGCTGGTGGGCTGATATGACGGAGCAGAACAAGGCCGACCTCATAGCCCGGATGCGCGTGATGTTGGGTAAGGAAATGTCGCTGCCGGCTGCCCGGTATCTGCTGGATAGCGTCGAGTCCAAGGTATTGCGATATACCAAGCGGCGTGAGCTTGTCCCCGGTCTTGATCTGCTTGTGGCGGAGATAGCCGCGCAGCGTTACCGCACGCAGCAGCCGGGCTCTACCGATGCGGCGCAGACCGTCGCGAGCATAACGGACGGCGACCAGAGCGTGAGCTTTAAGCACAGCGACTCAGACCTCGCCACAACGGCGGAACTGAGCGACAGCGAAAAGGCGATGCTCAACGAGTGGAGGAGGCTTTTCTGGTGAAGATCCCCGACGCCTTCAGACGCGCACAGCACGCCGTATTCCAGGACAAAACAGTCGAGCATTATAAAGCCGTCAAACAGACGGGAACGCTCGGCAGTGAAACAGTGAAGCCCTCAGAAACGCCTGCGGGCTCTTTTACTGTCAACTTCCGGCTTGTTACCGATGCCATGCGGGCGCAGGAATGGGGGCTGCAGTGCAACAAAGACGCCACTTTTTCAACATCCGATACGCTCGCCGTTGAAAAGGGTGACTATGTGAAACACGGCGGCGCTTATTACCGAATCACCGAGATTCAGCCGCACGACAGCCACACGCTGTATCTTTGCAAGGCGGTGAGCCGATGAGCATTGAAGTTAAGGGCCTCGGCGAGCTGGCAAAAAAGCTCGCAAAGCTCGGCGGCGCTGATACCGCCATATCAAACGGCACGCGCGAAGCGGCGCGAATAGTCAACAACAGCGCAAAAGAGTTGTGTCCAGTAGATAACGGCAACTTGCGCGCGTCGCTGCATACCGACTACAAGCGCGAGGGTAGCAAGCATATCGGCAGCGTATTGACCAATGTTGAATACGCCGCCTATGTGGAATTCGGTACGGGTCCCAAAGGTAACGGCACATATCCTCATAAGCTCCCGAGCGGGATCCATTACAAGGCGGACAAGTGGCGCGGCAAAATCCTTGGTGTCGGCTGGCGAATGATAAGCGGACAAAAGGCGCAGCCGTATCTCTATCCTGCGCTTATAAACAATCGCGAGGCAATACTCGAGTGCTATAAGCGCGCGATACAGCAGGAAATAAATCGTAAAGGCGGTCAGAAAAATGGTTGATATCGAACAGGTGACTTATGATGTGCTTTCACTCGCCGTACCGGGCGTGAAATGGTCTGCGGAATATCCGCAGAGCTTTGAACGGCACGGTTTGATAAAGCAGATGGATAACTCCGTTAAAATGCCATCCTCTTCGCGTCCGGACCATTTTTCCCGGATCGCCGTGCAGATTCAGGTGTGGATGGCTACGCCGGAGGGCAGAAACGAGGTCGAGAGGCAAGTTGATGATGCGATGCTTCGCCTCGGTCTGCTTCGCGGCAGTCCTAACCACCTTGAGGACGAACAGCAGGACGGTACGGTGTTATACCGCACCGTCCTGCTTTATAACGGAGTCTACGACAACAACACGAAGCGGTTTTACCGCAGTTAATAAGGAGGTAAGTACAAATGGAAGATTATCAGACTTCTATAGGCGTGATTCTGAAAATGGGCGCGAGCGCAGAAGCGGCAGCTGAAGTTCCCGGTCTGCTTGATTTTCCCGATATGCTCGGCGAATCGGACAAAATCGACGTGACCACGATGAAGGACACGCAGAGAAAGTATAAGCCCGGGCTTTCCGACCCCGGGGATATGGCGTTTACTTTCGGCTATGAGGGTATGAAGACCGGTACGAACTGGGCGACCCTCAAGGGAGCTAAGGATGCAGACAAGACCTTTATTCTGCTGTTCCCGGACGGTTCCGGTTTCACATGGACAGGCAGAGTGTCACTTTCGATGCCAGGAAAGGGCGTCGCAGAGGCACTGACCTTTACTGCAAAAATCACTCCATCGTCGGATATAGAGGAATATACCTCGTCCGGCGGCTAAAGAACACATCGGCGGGGGAAACTCCGCCGAAAATTTAAAACAAGGAGACAACAACTATGCTTACTGCGTGTAATGCACCTTTTTATAGATTGACCGCCGGCGAGAAGGAGTACAAGCTCAAGCTCACGACGGCGACAAAAATCGAAGTGGAAGACCGTATAGGCTGCAGCCTGCTTGAAGCTCTTGACAAGCTGGCATACACCAAGGTCTTTGCAGTGACCCTCTGGGGCGCGCTGCAGAAATACCAGGCGAATATGACGCTCCCCAAGACATATGAGCTCATCGATGCGCTTGAAGCCGAGGGCTTTACCCTCGAGGACAGAGCGGACACATTCCTCGGCATTATGAAGGTGTCCGGTTTTTTTACACCGGAACAGATAGCGGACATGGAGCGGGAGGACGAGGAGCAGGAGATAGAGTAATCTTCTCCTCGGCGACCGAATGGGTCGCGGATCTCAAACCTCGCGCTTTTGCGGTCGGGATAACCCCGGACGAATTCTGGAACATGTCGGCCGGAGAGGTTGAGGACCTTATATCCACAAGGCAAAAGGCGGAAAATGAGCGGCGTAAATGGCAGTTACAGCTGATATGGAATCTCGGGCGGCTTAATTCTTTCGCGTTTAACGACCCGGAAAAATATCCTACGCTTGAAAAGGCGTTCCCGTCAGCTTTCGGCATGCAGCAAACCGGGTGGATGGTAATCAAAGCTCGGATGTCCGCTTATGCCAAATCAAAAAACGCCGCAAGGCACAGGGCAGGTGAGAAAAAATGACAGTTGAAGAACTGCAAGTGCTGATTACAGCAAACACCAAGGACTTTAACGCCAAGATTGATAAGGCGAACAAGAGGCTGGGGTCGCTTGAACAGCAGGCAACGCGCACGGGAGCGGGTGTCGGAAAGCTTTTTACAGGCATAAAAACTACCGCTGCCGTTGCGGTCATACGGGAAGTAGTAAGCGAGGTCAAGAAGTTGACGGACGCATATGCGGAAAACGAAGCCGCGCAGATGGGCTTGTCGAGCATATTGACCGCGCAGGGAAAAGACCTGAACGCCGCGAAAGCGTGGCTTAAATCGTATACCAAAGACGGTCTTATCCCGATGATGGACGCTTACACCGCGTATAAGAGACTCGCGGCGGCAGGGTATTCCGACGAGCAGACACAGTCCATACTGACCAACCTGAAAGACTCGGCGGCATTTAACCGTCAGGGCAGTATGACGATGGGCGAAGCCATCAAGAGCGCAGCCGAAGGTATCAAAAACGAAAACAGCATTCTTGTCGACAACGCCGGCGTTACAAAAAACCTGTCCGTTATATGGGACGAATACGCGGCATCGATAGGCAAGACTGCAGCAACGCTGACCGACGCAGAAAAGCGCATAGCCACGACACAAGGCATCATGCGAGAGACGGCATTCCAGACTGGGGATGCTGCGAAATATTCGAACACCCTCGCAGGAGCGCAGGCTGCTTTGAAAGCTCAGACAAAAATGTTGTCAAGTGCGCTCGGGTCGATGTTTGCGCCGGCTTTGCAGCAGTGTATCCCGCATGTTACGGCGTTGCTTGAAAGATTGACCGCGCTCGCCGAAAAAGCCGGGCAAGTCATGGCCATATTGTTTGGCACGTCAAGTGCAACGAGCCGGACATCGTCAAACACCGTCAAGCTTGCCAATAGCACACAGCAAGTGTCCACAAACCTCGGCAGCGCGGCGAAAAAGGCAAAGGATTATAAGAACGCTTTGCTCGGCATCGATGAAATCAATCGTCTCGGAACGCCGGATACCGGATCTGATAGCGGCAGCGGCGGAAGCAGCACAACGGTATCGAGCGGGGGAAACAATTTTAAGAGCCCATTTTCCAATGCTGACAGTGTTATTGACCCGAAGCTTGCGGAGCGTGCCGAAGAGCTGAAGCAGAAATTCAAGAAGGTCAGAGAAGAGCTTGAAAAATGGGAACCGGCGTTTATCGGAGCCGGTACTGCAATAGGTTCGTTCCTACTTATTTTTGAAGGTGCCAAGCTTTTCAAAAAGATAAAAGACCTCGGGGGAATTGTTTCCGCTTTTAAGTCTTTAAAGTTCGTGAGCAAGCTGTCTACAATAGGCGCGAGCATCAAAGGTGTTTTTACTGCATTAGGTACCGCGCTTGGCGCAAGTGCCGGAGCTGCGACTGCTGTAGGTGTTGCTGTGGTTGCCGCGGTAGCTGTGGCAATTGCGGCGGTGGTTTTGCTGATAGTCTATTGGGACGAAGTGAAAGCGGCTGCTAAAAAGGCGTATGACTGGATAAAAGAAAAATGGGCGTCTTTGGGCGAATGGTTCAAGAGTAATGTCTCCGAACCGATAAAAGAAACGTTTTCAAAAACATGGGATAAAATCAAAGATGTCTTTTCTCCCGCTACTGAATGGTTTGGAACTTTGTTCGGTAGCGTAAAACAGACGTTCGACGATGTTTTCTACGATATCAGCGTTATAGCAAAGGGTTGTTGGGAAATTGTAAAAGCTGCTTGGGACATAGCGGGATCATGGTTTAAGGAAACCGTAATTGACCCGGTTTCCAACTTCTTCGGCGGAATGTGGGAAAGCTTGAAATCAAAGGCAAAGGACGCCTGGGAGGGTGTTAAAACGGCTTTTTCACCTGTTGTAACTTGGTTTAAGGATAAGTTTACACAAGCGTGGACAGCAGTCAAAAATGTTTTCAGTGTAGGCGGAAAAATTTTTGACGGCATTAAAGAGGGCATAACTGCAGCATTTAAAGCTGTTGTTAATGCAATAATCGGAGGTATAAACAAAGTTGTTGCAATACCGTTTAATGCCATAAACAAATCAATCGATAAGCTGAGAAATGCAAATATACTCGGCTTGTCGCCATTTGCTGATCTGCGCGATATATCGATACCTCAAATTCCAAAGCTTGCAACAGGTGCGGTAATTCCACCGAACAGAGAGTTTATTGCGATGCTCGGCGACCAGAAAAACGGCACGAATATCGAAACGCCGGAGAGCTTGCTGCGAAAGGTCGTCAAGGAAGAAAGCCGCGGCAGTGATGGCGGCGACTGGCATATACAGGTCGTGCTTCCTGACGGTACGATAAAAGGAGAGGCTATAGTAACCGCTGTTCAGAGATATAATCAAAAGAGCGGAAGAACAGTTATTCCATGCGACATATAAAAAGCAGCCCCTCTGAAAGGGGCTGCTTTCAATATGAAACAAAGGAACCGTAGAGAACTTTATCTTCAATTTCCGCATATGTAAGACTTGTTCCTTGTGAAGCGTAAGACATCTGAATTACAAAATCGCTGCGTAACTGTGCGCCGTAGGAGTTTTGTGAGTCAACCCACGCGCTGACCGTAACAGTGTCTTTATAGCGCGATACAATCCATGCGCTTGTATCCGTGAGGTTGGGGAACGACGCGGCTGATGGAGTCTTGAGGTATTGCTTAACATGTTGTTCTGCCATGCCCTTGTAATAATTTGACTCGTAGGAACTGAGATAGTAATCTTCAATGTTTGCGAGGGCTCCGCCTTTTTTGGAGTTGAACAGCTCGACTCCGCCGCTCGAAATGTAACTCGTCTTTCCATTGGAAACGACAAGCGTTCCGGATATCTTATCGTTCGAAAACTTAAAGCTTTTATCTGTCGAGTTTGATGATAATGATTCAAAGTAAATCGGAGTGGAAATTCCCACTTTTTTAAAGTCGTTTATAACTTTTTGAGCCTGTTCATCCGAGAGGTCAGCATAGAGCTTAAGTGCTTGGACTGAGACGTCGCCAATATTTTGCGACGCAGCGGCTTCTGTCATCGGCGGCTCGCTCGTCTTGTTTTTGTCCTTGCTTTTATCTTTGCTTGCTTTCTTTTCTTCTTTAAGTTGTGATTCGGCGGCAAGCTTTGAATCATATTCAGATCTCTCTTCGGGGGTCATGTTGTTGTAGTTGGTTTGCGCCCCACAAAAAATAAACACATTAGATGCAACAAAGCAAATCAAAGCTGCAACGACAAAATTCTTGCGGGGTTTCTTCTTGAAAATCCGCACAACTGCAATTACTAAAAAGGCGATTACGCCTATCGCAGACAAAAGACCAAGTCCAAAAAGAACATTATCCATATTATTTTTCTCCTTTTTCTTTTTAATTTATCATATTTCATTTTTTATGTCAAGAAAGAAGGTGGAACAGCAGTGGCAACCGCTTTTAATCCCGGCGACAATCCGATAGCTACCGTGGATGGCGTAACTATGCCGGTATATCCGGACTCGGAGGACGGATATAAATGGGAGCTTGAGGACGCTTCTGCCAGCGACGCAGGGCGTACTGAAGATGTCGTCATGCACAAAAAACGCATAGGGCAGACCGACGCGGTAACGCTTAAGTTTTCCGGGCTGTCCATAGCGAACGCGAGCAAGATCCTGAAAATGTTCAACCCGGAGTATATAAAGGTCAAGTACTTAAATATGCTCGAAGGCGGATATGTGACAAAAGAGTTTTATGTCGGCAACAGAAGTGCGCCGCTGTACAACAGCAGTCTGAATGTTGTTGACAATGTGACCTTTAAAATCGTGGCGCGAAAGGGGTGATGTTATGTATCCAATAACTTCTGCCGGGCTTGCGGCTCTGCGAGAGGATGTGGTGCAGTCCGTCAATATCCTCTGTACGCCTACCAAGGGCACGGCATTTAATATCACCGACAAAGACATCATCGGCGCGGTAACGGTGGACTGGTCAAGTGTCACGGGCAGCAAGCTTGATTTGGGCTCGGCGTGTATGTCAGAGCTGAGTTTTACTCTTGAGAATACCGACGGCGCGTTTGACGACAAGGTGTTCGAGGGCGCACAGCTGTATGTCACTACAAGCTTTTCAACGGGCTCGACAACGGAGACAGTGCCTATCGGCTATTACACGGTGGACAGCCCTCCGCGCAAGCTCCGGAGCATCAAAATAACGGCTTATGACCGCATGGCGAAGTTTAACCGAGCCTATGATACTGAGCTTGTCTATCCTGCAACACTGTATCAGATAGTCGCCGATGCCTGCACAAAGTGCGGGGTGTCGCAGAAGCTTCCGACGAACACTTTGCATCGGGGTGTATCGATACCAAAACGCCCGGAGGCGGACAACCTGACCTATCGTCAGGTGCTTGTCTGGGCTGCGGAGCTTATGGGCGTGAGCTTGTATATTGACTATGACGGCAAGCTGACAGGCGGGTGGTATGCGACAAACGCCAAACACACGGTTATAAAAGCTTCAGATCGTTTTACTTCCGGCAATACCAATTTTGCCGAAAATAACATCGTGTTTTCCGGTGTGCGCATCGCCGGAAACGACGAGAACAAGACAGAGTACCTCGCGGGCACAAAGGACTATGCCTTTAACATCGAGGGAAATCTTCTTGTGCAGAGCGATATGAATCTCAGCACACTGGCGACGGAACTCAAAACCGCGCGATGCAGTCTTACATACACGCCTATGTCCTGCACTACACACTCTTTCCCGCACCTCAGACCGCTCGATGTGATGAGCTTTGAGACGGCTCAGGGGACGAAAAAGGTCGTGCTGACAAATGTCAAGTGGCAGTCACAAAACCGCTGTACTAAGCTCGAGGGCAAGGGCGAAACGGCAACGCAGTCGGGATATGCCACAATGGGCGCGTTTACACCGAAGCAGCAGGCGATACTCGAGCAGACCCGCGCTCAGCAGGCGGCGCAAATCAACGACTACGAACAGGCGACACTCGCGCTGAACGAGACCATCGCAAACAGCATGGGCCTATATGTCACGCGTAAAGCGGACAGCAACGGCGCGGTTATAACCTATTACCATGACAAGCCTACGCTCGAGGGGAGCAACACTATCTATTGCCGCAACGCCGGCGGTTATGCCTGGACTAATAACGGCTGGAACAACGGCTCGCCGAACTGGGAGTACGGTGTATCAAAAGACGGTGACGCGGTTATCCGAAGCATTGCCGCAAACAAGATTTCCGCGAGTTATATCACGACGGATATCCTTTCGTCGCCGACCGGGAAGTTTTCTTTTAACTTGGACACGGGTCACATCGAAGCTTCCGACATCAACATCACTGGCGGCGATATAAACCTTGACGGCGGTAGCCTGTCGATAGAGAGCGATGCATTTAAAACCGACTTGTCGGGCGGATATCTGCAAATGTACTACGCCACAAATATGGCGACGGGTACAAATTACAATTATTTGACTGTTACTGACGCAATGGTGGACAACTACTATTACGCGACATTTGCGTCGCCGTTGCCAAGCATTGATGGGATAAACACAAAAGGCTTTAGATTCGGCGAAAGCGACGAGAACAAAACCGGAATAATACATTGGCAGACTGATTATGCGCTTATCGAAAAGGCAAGAGCGCGGTTTAGACAGTGTGTCGAGGTCAACGAGATAATGACTGTTGACAGTAACGGCGAAAGTATAGGTTTTATATCTCACGCCCCATTCAGGTCAACGGATATAAGTGCGGAAATAGGTGCGACAAACGAAGCAAAAGCGTTTATGCAGCTTGCTAATAACTCAAAAGGCACAATTCCGGCGCGAATCAACATCTACTCAAGCGGTAGCGGCGGAGCGGGCATGAGCCTTGAACTTAAATCCGGTGGCGGGTACACTGGACGACTGTTTGTTGACAACACCGGTTTGTATGCGGAGTTTAACGGCAACGGTATTTACAAAAAACTTGCGTAAGGAGGTAAGTCTAATATGATAAAAACTGAACTCGGAAAAAAACTCGGTACAGCCAGAGAAACGGCAAGGCAGCTTGAACAGGAGACAAAACAGCTGACGAGTCGACTGGAATATGTCCGTACCGAGCTTATCAAACAGCTCGGTAAAATAGAGATGCTCAATGAAATGTTGCAGGAAGAGGAGACGGTAGACGATGCGGACAACCACGATAACGATTGATTATGCTCACCCGCGCGGTTATGAGATAGGTTACCAGGGCGAGAACAATATTGTAAATCTCGTCTTGCCTGTACCTTCGCATATCGAAGGGGCAGACGGTTACAGAGTGTATTTCGAATCCTCAGCCGGAGAATATTTGCAGACCGAGTTATTAACCCCTGTTGACGGATGTGTGACTGTCACATTGACGAGTGATATCATCCCTGCACCGGGGCAGATAGCCGCGCAGCTGGTGGCTTTTGCGGATGGCGATATCATTGGCAAAGCCCCCGTGGTTTATGGCACTGCGTTGTATGCGATACCAAGCGGCAGCACAGAGCAAGTGAGCAAATCGATTGAAGCAGAGATAGCCTTAAATTCCGCAGCCCGCCACACCCACGCTAACAAATTCGTCCTCGACCGCCTGTCAGACGCGGACGGAAAATTGCAGTTTGACGGCAAAGAGATATCGGGCGGCGGTGGCGCAGCAACAGCAGCAGATGTCAACTACGAACTGCCCGAAGAAGTCCAAACAGAATTTCCGTGGGCTGAGATTGAAGAAAATACCGTAAAAGCAGGACTTGACACGGCTATATATTACGCGCTTGCAGGTATGTACGCAAAATATATAGGCGTTACCTTGCAGGGCGCAGCAGGCACGGTTGATGTTAGCTTGCAGAATTTTATCAACAACACATATATTCCGGTTGCCAATAAAGCCCATGAACACGATAACAAGAGCATTTTAGATGAGATAACCGCCGAAAAGGTCAATATATGGGACAACAAACAAGCTAAGCCGTCGCAGGTCACAAGTGGCACAACGATAACACTTGCTGACAATACGGAATATCGCTTGACTGATGTTACAACGCTAACCTTGAACTATCCAGTAGGCGACTTCGAGTGCTGGATACGCTTAACCTTTGCGGCAAGCGGCAATGTCACGGTTACTCTGCCGTCAGGCACAAGGTACATCGGCAACGCGCCAAGCTTTGCAAACGGCGAGACGTGGGAAATGTCAATCAAAGACAAAATTTTGGCGGCGCAGAAGGTCGGTGAGGGCATTTGAACAGGCGCAGATTTATATGGCAAGAGGCGCAAGCGCAGAGCGGACTGCCGGATGGCTATACCGCATTGGAATATATCCAATCGTCGGGCACTCAGTATATCGACACCGGGCGCAAGCTGACGCAGGATTCTGATATCACCATAGATTTCAGGATAGTCGGTGAAATAAACAGGGACGCAGGCATATTCGGTTCGCGCGAGAGTGCGTTGAAAAATAATCTTACGCTGTTTCAAAACAAAAATCCGATTGTTTTCTCCGGCGACTTTTCCGAGTATCAAAAGCACCGTTTTGCGGCGGCTTCATCATTGGAACGAACAAAAATCCGAATGAACAAAGCCGGCGTGTGGGTCAATGATATTTTAAAAAAATCTTGGAGCGATGTCGCCGACTTCGAGACGCCGACAAACGGATTGATATTTGACGTCGGCAACAACAACTGGTCGGGCAATAAGGCTGTTATGCGGTTATATAGCTACACCGACGGCGATGCACAACAGCTTGTCCCTTGTCTCGATGCAAACGGTGTGCCGTGCCTTTATGATCTTATAGGCAAAACGGCGCTCTATAATCAGGGCGCGGGCAGCTTCATATGGGGGTGAAAATATGATATACGGAAAACTGGTCGGCGGTGCTCTGCACGGTGCGCCGCGACCGATAAAAACAGAAAATGGCGATGTTTTTACTACTGACCCCAATTTGCTTTTGCAGTACGGATACAAGCCGATAATCACGGCTGATTATCCGTCCGACGGCGGGTATTACACCGAGTCGTGGACAGAGACGGAATCCCAGATAAAGCAGATTTGGACAGCCGCCGAGCCACCCGAAGATATATCGGCGGACGAAGCACTGGAAATAATCACAGGAGGTGCGGATATATGACGCGAGCAGAAGCAAAAGCTTATCGCAACAAGATAAATGGCGTGTTGACAAAGGTCACGACGGACGCAGAAGCTTTAAAATATGCCGAGCTTTATCCGCTGTGGAGCGGGTATGCCGATTATGCCGTCGGCAATATAGTCCGCAGACCGAGCGGACTGTATAAGTGTTACAACGCCATAACGGCAAATCCGACATGGTTGCCGGAAAACACCGCCGCGCACTGGGAGCCTATCACGGTCGGCGAGGACGGAACTATCGACAATCCGATAACCGCTGCCGCTGGTATGCGGTATTTCAAGGACAAGTATTATCTCGACGGCGGCAAAACATACAAGTGCATACGCGACGACAGCAACGGTCAAGGTACGATTTTACAGTATCTTCCGTCGCAACTTGTGGGCATTTACTTCGAGGAGGTGATTTGAAATGAATACGGAGCAGTTTGTAAGTTTAATTAAGCGTATCGTTGCAGAGTATGCAAACGCTCATTTAGATAAAAGCGATTGCAAGGAAATCACGGAAAACGATGTTTTTATTGTGTGGTTGTGTAAAACCTTACAGAACAGCAAGGCTTTGGCGAGCACAACGCTTTTTGACGGTATGTACTATGAGATAACATACAATGGAGACAAGCAGGAACTCTATTTGGATGCCTACAAAAAGTGGGAAAACAAGTGCATTAAAGCTGAGGAGGTGACTACATGAGCGGTGTAAACATCTTCTTGACGATTCTTAGTGCGTGCGGGACTATATGCGCAATAATCTTTGGCTATATCGCCTATAAGCGGAACGGTAGGAGCGATAACAAAGATGAGGGCAAAAAAGATGGTGTCGTTTTAACGGAGCTTGGCTACATCAAAAGCGGAGTCGACGACATCAAAAGAAAGCAGGAAAAGCAGGATGACCAGATAGGAAAGGTGGTCGAACGGCTGAGTTCTGTCGAATCGTCCGCCAAACAGGCGCACCACAGGATCGATACGATCGAACAGCAGCTTTATAAAAAATAAGGAGGTTATTTATCATGACAAACAAAGAACTCGCAGCGAAGGTGAAAGATATCGCGCTGCACTACAAGACGCTTTATGTGAACGGCTGCTTCGGCGCACCGCTTACGGCATCCAACAAACAGCGTTATTGCAACAATAACGACTACAACAGAGACCCGAGCAGACAGAAGATGATAAAAACGGCATCAGCTGACACCTTCGGTTTTGATTGCGTCTGCCTTATAAAGGGCGTGCTTTGGGGTTGGACCGGCGATAAGTCCAAACCCTACGGCGGCGCGAAGTACGCTTCGAACGGTGTGCCGGATATCAATGCGGATGCGATGATCCAGAAGTGTACAGGCATCAGCACAAACTTCAGCAAAATCGAAATCGGAGAAGCCCTGTGGTCTCCGGGGCATATCGGCGTGTACATAGGCGCAGGGCTTGCAGTCGAGTGTACGCCGCGCTGGAAGAACTGCGTGCAGATAACCGCCTGCAATTGCGACAAACCCGGTTACAATCGCCGCAACTGGTCGAAGCATGGTAAGCTGCCGTATGTCAACTATGTCGCTGGCGCGGCGCAGACGAAGCCTCAGGGTACAAGGAAATCTGTCGATGAAGTTGCGCACGAAGTAATCAACGGCCAGTGGGGCAACGGTGCCGACCGTATGACGCGCCTGCGCAATGCCGGGTATGACCCGAACGAAGTGCAGAAGCGCGTAAACGAAATTGTTTACGGTCAGAAAAAGCCGGCGAAAAAATCCGTTGACACTGTTGCACGTGAGGTCATCGAGGGCAAATGGGGCAATGGCGCGATTCGAAAAATCAGACTCAAAGCGGCGGGCTATAATCCTGCCGAAGTTCAGAAGAAAGTAAATCAGCTGCTTAAATAAGGAGGACAAGCACATGGAATACATAAAAGCATTTTGGGACAGCTGTGGAATGGGCATTCTTTGCACCATTCTGACAGCTATAGCATCATACCTCGGCGTATGCGCGAAGAAGCTCTTTCAGAAGTATTTTGACGACAAGACGAAGAAAGCGGTTGCCAAGACCTGCGTCGAGGCTATCGAACAGCTCTACAAGGATCTGCACGGTCAAGAGAAATATGATAAGGCTGCCGAAGCAATCGTTGAAATGCTGAATGAAAAAGGCATAACGATTACCGACCTTGAGCTAAAAATGCTGATAGAAGCCACGGTGAGCAAATTCAATGAAGCGTTCCGTAAAGACTACGGATTTGATGATGTCACAGAGGAGGTAACAAAATGATAACTGCTATTGTTTTTAACCTCATGAACATGCTCGGGCTTTATGGAGCTTGGGCGGTCGTACAGATTCTCAAGCTCTTCGGCATGATTTAACTTGCTGGTAACTTGCGTGCGTTTTGCGTGCGTTTTGCGTGCGTTTTGCGCGTGTTTTGAAACCAACTTGCAACTAACTCAGGACTAAAAAATGACCGGGCAGGGGATTTACCTCTGCCCGGTTTGCTGCTTTATAAAGTACGCAGCTCCCGGTCAGACCGAGAGCCACAAGAAATAGGATATAGAGCCGGAGGCTCTTTAATTGCATTATAGCATGATATGCTTTAAAAATCAAGCAATGTTTGCTCAGGTAAAAATCGACTGTTACTACAGGGTTACTACGGATTCTATTTTAGGGTACATTGCAATAGAAATGAAAAAAGCCTTGAGACCGTTGATACACAACGATTTCAAGACTTATCTTTTGGTGATCCATCGGAGATTCGAACTCCGGACACCTTGATTAAAAGTCAAGTGCTCTACCGACTGAGCTAATGGATCATATTCTTTTCACTGTGCGGAAGCTGTATCCGCAAATCAGCTTGATTATCATATAATATTTGCTCGAAAAAGTCAAGCCTTTTTTGTATTTTCTTCCCATTGTTTTCACTCTTTATGATAAATTGTGCTTATTTAACCCGAATATTCATTCCCGCCCGGCAGATACTATTCAGAGAAAACTGCCGGAGGCGCATTCTATGAAGATACTTTTTTATGATACAAAGCCGTATGACCGCGAGGCGTTCGAAAAGCTTGCAGGCAAATATTCCGACATTGAAATAGACTATCTCAAGACGGATATCTCTTATCGCACCGCGCCGCTCTCGAAAGGCTATGACGCCGTGTGCCTGTTCGTCGCGTCCGATGTCGGCAGGCGGGTCGTGGATATCCTCGCCGAGAACGGGGTCAGGCTCATTCTCATGCGCTGCGCCGGGTATAACAATGTCGATCTTCCGGCGGCGCAGGAGCACGGCATCTCCGTTATGCGCGTGCCGGGGTATTCGCCCGAGGCAATAGCCGAGCACGCCCTCGCGCTCGCGTTCGCCGTCAATCGCCGCATACACAAGGCTTATATAAAAGTGCGCGAGAACAATTTCAGCCTCATGGGACTGACCGGGGTCAACTTCTGCGGAAAGACGGCAGGAGTTGTAGGCACGGGAAAGATAGGCGCGTCGTTTGCGCGCGCCTGCCGCGGACTCGGGATGAATGTTATCGCCTATGATAAGTATCGGAACCCCTCGCTCGACTTCGTTCGATATGTCGAACTCGATGAACTTCTCGGCGAAAGCGATCTGATATCTCTCCATTGCCCGCTGACCGAGGAGACCTATCATATGATAAATATCGACGCAATAGAGCGGATGAAGGACGGCGTTATCCTTGTTAACACCTCGCGCGGCGCGCTGATAAGCACGCCCGATCTTATAAAAGGTATAAGACAGCATAAATTTATGGGCGTCGGGCTCGATGTGTACGAGGAGGAGACACACAACGTTTTTGAAAACCGCGAGGATGATATACTCGAAACCTCCGTCACGGCGCGTCTTCTGTCGTTCCCGAATGTTATAATCACCTCGCACCAGGGCTTTCTGACCCGCGAGGCGCTTGAGTCGATAAGCGAAACCACGTTTGAAAATGCCGCCTCGTTCGGCAGGGGAGAGCCGATACAGGCGAATATAGTTAAATATAATTAATGTATGCTAACCATGCGCGGCGGTAAATTTCGCCGCTTTTTTCTGTCCGCTGTTGATTAAATCGCATTTATGTGATAGAATTTTCCCGTAACCGATTCAAAGGAGTGAGGGAGACTTCGGGTCTCGTAAATATGAAAAACAAAGTTCTGCCAAAAATAACAAATATATCGGCTATTGTTGACATAGTCGGCGCAGTCGCATTTTTTATTGTTCAGATAATCAACGCCGCAAAGCCGAATTTTGTCAGCGCGTCGGTGATGCTCGGATTTTTGATAGCGAGTGCCGTGGCGATAATATTGTTCTTCGTGCTCCGAGTCGTAGGTATCGCGGTCGGCGCTAAGTCATCGAAAGTTCTGACGATAATTTCATATATTGTCGATGCGGCATGGGTCATCTCTATGATATTCGTGCTCAGGAATCTCAATATCTTTTAAGGAGAGTCGGAATGATTTATGCTTTTGTCGCCGCTGTCGTTTCTGCGGCTCTGCTGATATATTTTATCGTCCGTATAGTGCGCGATCCCGGTGATGCAAAATATGTCGTACATATTCCAAGATGGCTTTTCTTCTTCGGCATGGCTGTCTATATTGCCGGCGCCGCCGTCTGCATCGCAATGCTCGCTGTCGGAAAGTTCTTCGTTGCGATTCCGGGTCTTGGCTGTATGCTTTTCGGTGCCGCGGCGATGCTCTGCCAGCTCGATCAAAAGGTCGTGTCTGCGGGCGAGGGGATATATATCTATTCGACCATGTTCGGCAAGAAGAAGCGCTTTAATATTTCTGATTTTGTCTCGATGAAGCGAAACTCCGATTCGCTCACGCTCAAATTCAAAAACGGGAAGATGCATATCGATAACCTTGCCGTTATCAGCGACGGCTTCAGAGAGAGCCTGCTCGACGGCAAAGAAGACTGAATATCTATTTAGTGCAAAAAACAAAGGTCATAATCCATGTCTGACAACGCGGATTATGACCTCTATTTATTTTTTCGGCTGTCTTATAAATTTTTTTGAAAAAACTGTTGACAATAACATATGAATGAGCTATCATATGAACAGTAAAACATATGAACGAACAATCATATGAATCATCACGCAAATGAACGGAGGACAAAAACATGGAACACAACCACGAGAAGATGCTCGATATGGTGAGGCACGAGCTGCCGACAGACGAGCTGCTTTGCGACCTGTCCGATCTGTTCAGGCTCTTCGGCGACACGACCCGCGTCAAGATTTTGTTTTCGCTCTTTGAGTCGGAGATGTGCGTTTGCGCCATTGCGGAGCTGCTCGGTATGACACAGTCGGCGATATCGCATCAGCTGAAAATCCTCAAGGACGCGAACCTTGTCGCAAACCGCCGTGAGGGCAAAACAATCTATTATTTTCTTTCTGACGACCATGTCAGAACGATTATAGCCAAAGGTTTTGAACATCTTATTGAAGAAAGGAACGAGAACAATGAAGAAGATCTTTAAGCTTGAGGATCTGGATTGCGCAAACTGCGCGGCAAAGATGGAGGCGGCTATCGCCAAGGTTGACGGAGTTGAGAGCGTCAGCGTCAATTTCTTTACCCAGAAGCTGACCCTTGAGGCCGCGGACGGCGACTTTGACGAGGTGCTCAAAAAGGTAGTCAAGACCGCAAAGAAAGTTGAGCCCGACTGCACAATAATTCTTAAGTAAGAGGGGTGTCCCCGATGACGAGAAAGCAGAAGAAAACACTGACAAGAATAATCGTATCTGTCGTGCTGACAGGCGTCGCCTGGGCAGTCGACGAGATATTCGGCTTTGAGGGCTGGAAAGAATTGCTGCTTTATATCGCGCCGTATCTTGTGATAGGCTACGATGTCCTGTGGGACGCTATTCGCAACATTGCCCACGGCCAGGTGTTCGATGAGCATTTCCTCATGGCCATCGCCACTGTCGGCGCGTTCGGCGTCGGCGATTACCGCGAAGCCTCGGCGGTCATGATATTCTATCAGGTCGGCGAGCTGTTTCAGAGCATCGCGGTCGGCAAGAGCCGCAAGTCAATATCCGCGCTTATGGATATCCGTCCCGACTATGCCGTAGTCGTGCGCGACGGAAAAGAGGAAACCGTGTCGCCCGAGGAAGTTGAACTCGGCGAGACTATAGTTATCAAGCCCGGCGAAAAGATTCCGCTTGACGGCGAGATAATCGATGGCTCGACTTCTGTCAATACCGCCGCCCTGACAGGCGAGAGCCTGCCCGCAGACAAGACGGTCGGCGACAGAGTGACGAGTGGAACGATAAATCTTTCCGGCGTTATCCATGTTAGAACGCAGAGCCGCTTTGAGGAGAGCACGGTCGCGAAGATTCTCGAGCTCGTTGAAAACTCCTCGGAGAAAAAGGCGAGAGCCGAGAACTTCATCACCCGCTTCTCGCGCTGGTATACTCCCTGCGTCGTCATCGGCGCCGTTGTGCTCGCGATTATACCTCCGCTTGTCTCCATGCTCATGGGCACTCACAGCACATGGAGTCTCTGGAGCAGATGGATCGAGCGTGCGCTTACCTTCCTCGTTGTCTCGTGCCCGTGCGCACTGGTTGTTTCCGTCCCGCTGTCTTTCTTCGGCGGCATCGGCGGAGCTTCGCGTGACGGCATACTTATAAAGGGTGCCAACTATATGGAGACCCTTTCAAAGATCGACACGGTCGTGTTCGACAAGACCGGAACGCTGACGAAAGGCACATTCGCGGTCAACGCCATTCATCCCGAAAATATCACCGAGGCGCATCTTCTCGATGTCGCCGCCGCGGCGGAGAGCTATTCAACTCACCCGGTCGGCGAGTCGATAGTCGCGGCGCATAAGGGCCATATAGACAAGAGTCGTATCGGCAAGATAACCGAGCACGCAGGCATGGGGCTCGAGGCTGTTATCGACGGCAAGACTTATTTTGTCGGCAACGGCAAACTCATGGATATGGCGGGAGCCAAGTGGCATGAGTGCCATATGGCAGGCACCGTTATCCATATCAGCGAGGGCGCGCAGTATCTCGGACATATCGTTATCAACGATGAGATAAAGCCCGATTCCGCAGATGCGATAGCGAAGCTCAAAGAACTCGGTATCAAGAACACCGTTATGCTCACGGGCGACAACGAGCGCGTTGCTGAAGCGGTCGGCAAGCAGCTCGGACTCAGCGCAGTCCATGCAAAACTGCTTCCGTCGCAGAAGGTTGAGCGCGTTGAAGAGCTTCTCGGCAAGGGCAACAAGGTCGCGTTTGTCGGCGACGGCATCAACGACGCACCCGTGCTCACAAGAGCCGATGTAGGCATCGCAATGGGCGCGATGGGCAGCGACGCCGCAATCGAGTCGGCGGATATCGTCCTCATGGATGATAAGATCTCAAAGCTCCCGACGGCGATAAAGATAGCCAGAAAGACCATGCGCATCGTCAACGAGAATATCTGGATCGCGCTCGCGGTCAAAGTGATCATCCTCGTGCTCAGCGCATTCGGTATCGCGGATATGTGGATAGCGGTCTTCGGCGATGTCGGAGTTCTCATTCTCGCTGTGCTCAACGCCATGCGCGCAATGCTGAAGATAAAAGACAAATAAATAATTAATAAATCGGCGGCAGGGATTGACCTTGCCGCCGATTTTTTATGCCTTATTGAGCTCTCTGCGCTTTGCGCGTCTTACTCTGTTTATGTGCCGCTCGAAGTCGCCGCTGTTCAGAAGCTCGGTCAGCACCAACTGCTCGAATGTCGGCACGGTGCAGGAATAGAACCCGAGCCGCTCTTCAAATATCTTAACGAGCCTTTTCGGCAGAACCATGTAGCCGACACGCAGCGATGGCGATATAGTTTTTGAAAATGTGTTGAGATATATTACATTGTCGCGGTTTGAGAGCACAAAAAGCGTGTCCGCAGGCTTCTGCGAGACCGAAAACTCGGAGTCGTAGTCCGACTCCACAATGAATCTGTCGTCCGATGAAGACCAGTTGATATATTCATATCTCTTCGAAGCGGACGCAGTGACCCCAGTCGGGAAGCTCCGATATGGAGTCGTGTGCAGAACATCCGCCTTGCTGCCGCTCAGTGCTGCGCCGTCTATGCCGTCGTCCGAGAGCGGGAGAAGCTCGTATCTGACCCCCGCCGCCCTGTATACCTGCTCGATTTTTTCATATGACGGCGACTCTATCGCGTATGTTTTGTCCCTGCCGAGCAGGTCGACTATCAGCCCGTAGAGATATTCGGCGCCCGAACCTACAATTATCTGCTCCGTGTCAACCGATATGCCGCGGTTTCTCGCGAGATATTGCCGCAGCGCGTCGCGTAATTCGATTCGCCCCGAGTGCGGTGAGCGTTCAAGTATCTCTTCTCCGCAGTCCGCAATAACTTTGCGCATCGTCCTGCTGAGCAGCGACACCGAAAATTCGGGCTTGCTGTGTTCGATATTTTTTCCTCGCATCGGCTCTGGCGGTCTGCTGTCGGACGCTGCAAAGCCGTCCGAACGGCGGAAAACAACAAAATATCCGCTTCTCTCTCGCGCCTGGGCATATCCCTCTTCGCAGAGTAAATCATATGCGTGCTCTGTCGTTATCGTGCTCACCCCGAGCTCTTCCGCGAGCAGCCGCTTTGACGGCAGTTTGCTGCCGTAAGCGAACGCTCCGCCGACTATATCCGCCCTGAGCTGTCTGTAGATCTGCAAATAGACCGGGCGGTCGTTCAAGTCCACCGTGTATTTCATCTGGTTATATTATTTTCTCCGTTTCTGACTATTTTATATTATCAGCGGTATTGTATAATATTCCTGTCAAAAAAGCAAGGAGGACTTTAAAATGAAAGAGAAAAGCAACACGAAAAGAACCACGCTGTGGATATGTTTGACGGCAATGTTCATGGCACTCAATGTCGCGATGAGTTCGTTCGGCGTTCCCGTTCCGGGCGGCCATCTGTATCTCAATGATATAATTATCTGCACCGCGGCGATAATCCTCGACCCTGTCGCGGCGTTCATAGTCGGCGGAGTCGGCGCGTTTCTCGGCGACCTGTTCTTCTATCCGCTCCCGATGTTCGTCTCATTGGTTACCCATGGACTCCAGGCTGTTATCATCTCCGTTTTCTCGCACTATGTTCTGAAGAAGCACCCCGTGCTCGCGAGCGGAATAGGCGTCTCAATAGGCGCGGTCATTATGGTCGTCGGTTACTCCCTCGGCAGAGCGTTTATCTACAGCACACCGGAATACGCCGTTATGAAGCTTCCTTTCCAGATTCTTCAGGCGGTCGTCGGCGCAGTCGTCGGAATGCTCCTGTGCTGGAAGTGCGGAGTGTACAAGCTCTATAACAAAGCGCTTGCAAAAACTTCCGGCGGCAAAAGAGAAGAGCACAAAGAACCGGCAGAGAAAAGCTGAAATAGATTAAAAAACTCTTGATTTTTATATCTTGCTGTGATATAATATCCGAGCATTACGCACGCGAAGCTTTAGGAAGTCGCCCGGTGCGGTGAATTTTCGCCGTTGCGGCCGCCCTGTTTCGCGGAGGAAAAACCAAAGGAGGAAAAACAAATGTCAGTAGTATCAATGAAGCAGCTGCTTGAAGCAGGTGTGCACTTCGGTCATCAGACCAGAAGATGGAACCCCAAAATGGCTCCCTATATTTTCACGGAGCGCAACGGTATTTACATCATCGACCTTCAGAAGACGGTCAAGAAGCTTGAGGACGCCTACATGGCGGTCCGCGATATCGCTGCAGACGGCAAGGAGATCCTTTTCGTCGGCACGAAGAAGCAGGCTCAGGATTCTATCCGCGAGGAGGCTGAGCGCTGCGGCATGCCTTATGTCAACGCCCGTTGGCTCGGCGGTATGCTCACCAACTTCAACACCATTCAGCGCCGTATAAAGAGACTTGAGCAGCTCAAGACCATGGAGGCTGACGGAACTTTCGATATGCTTCCCAAGAAGGAAGTTATCAAGCTCCAGCTCGAGATAGAGAAGCTTGAGAAGTTCATGGGCGGTATCTCCAAGATGAAGAAGCAGCCCGCTGCTATGTTCATCGTCGATCCCCGCAAGGAGAAGATCGCTGTTCTCGAGGCTCATAAGCTCGGTATTCCGATCATCGCTATCGTCGACACAAACTGCGATCCCGATGAAGTAGACTATGTTATCCCCGGCAACGACGACGCTATCCGCGCTGTCCGTCTTATCTCTGCCGCAATGGCAGATGCTGTCATCGAGGGCAGACAGGGCGAGCAGGGCGACGCAGAGGCTGCCGAGGCCGCAGAGACAGAGGAGGACAAATAATGAACTTCACTGCTAAAGACGTACAGGCTCTCCGCGAAAAGACCGGAGCAGGTATGATGGACTGCAAGAAGGCTCTCACAGAGACCGACGGCGATATGGACAAGGCCGTTGATGTTCTTCGTGAGAAGGGTCTTGCTTCCGCCGCCAAGAAGGCAGGCCGCGTTGCCGCCGAGGGCGTTGTTGTTGCATATTATGATGAGGCAAATAAGGTTGCTTCTATGGTAGAAGTCAACTGCGAGACAGACTTCGTTGCAAAGAACGAGAAGTTTGTTGAGCTTGCAAATAAGATTGCTGTCACTGTTGCGGAAAAGAATCCGGCAGATGTTGACGCTCTCCTTGCTATGACCCTTTCGGTCAGCGATGAGACTGTCTCCGACGCTGTTCAGGAGCTCTTCCTCGTAATCCGTGAGAACATGAAGGTTCGCCGCTTTGTAAGAGTTGAGGGCACTGTTGCTTCCTATATCCACGGCGGCGGCTCGGTAGGCGTTCTTGTCAGCTTTGATACAGACGCTGCCGATAAGGCAGAGTTTAAGGAGATGGGCAGAAACGTTGCAATGCAGATTGCAGCTATGAGCCCCGAGTATCTCAGCAAGGATTGCATCTCCGACGATGAGCTTGCAAAGATGAAGTCGATCACTATCGACAGCTCGCTCAACAAGCCCGAGTCTCTTCCGAAGCCGATTATTAAGAATCTCTTCGATAAGGCTGTCAACGATAAGCTCTTCAGCGATGAGGATCTTGCAGCTTATGAGGAGCAGAAGAACAACAAGTTCCTCTTCAACTTCCTTTCCGATAAGGCAGTTGAGACTCTTGTCGAGCTTGCAATGGCAAGCAAGGCTGATATCGTTGCAAACAAGATCTTTGCAGGTGCAGTCGACGGCCGTATGAAGAAGCAGCTCAAGGAAGTTTGCCTTCTTGAGCAGGCATTCGTTCGTTCGGATCTCTATGACGGCGATGTCGCAGGCTACATTGCAGATGTTGCTAAGAAGCTCGGCGCTTCGATAAAGGCTACCGGCTTCATCCGCTACGCAAAGGGCGAGGGCATCGAGAAGAAAGAAGAGAACTACGCCGAAGAAATCGCAAAGATGACCGGCAACAAATAATTAAATGAAAAGTGAGGCAGTCGAAAGACTGCCTCGTTTTTATGCCGTGATATAATCCGACCCCGCAGTAAACACAACTGCGGGGTCAAATTTATTCTGCTTTTGCCGGTTTCTTGTCTTTTTTGTAGATGCTGTAGCTCAGCCAGCGCTTGCCTCTGTAGCGCAGGCAGAACGCAACCGCGCGGAACACCCAGTCAACTATCATCGCTATCCAGACGCCGATAGCGCCCATGCCGAGCTTGAGTCCGATTATGTAGCTCAGAAGCAGTCGGAAAGTGAACATTGAAAACAGCGCGATGCACATCGTGAATTTGACATCGTTCGCTGCCTTGAGAACATTCGGCATCGTGAACGATGCGGGCCAGATAAATATCGCACAGCCGTTGTGAATGATGATGAGCTTGAGCGCGAGCGAATATGCATCGGGCGAGATGTTGTACATCCTGAGCGTCAGCGGCAGGGTAGCGAGGATTATTGCGTTCCATATCGCCGACATAAGATAGGTCAGCTTCATCAGCTTCTTCGTGTGCAGTCTTATCTGCTCTTCGCTGCCGAGGCCGACGCACTGGCCTATGACCGTTATCACCGCAAGCCCCATCGCCTGGCCGGGTATGCATCCGATTCCGTCGAGGTTATTTGCGACTGCGTTAGCCGCTATCTGAACCGTTCCGAACGAGGTTATGATGCTGACTACAAGTATGCGCCCGAGGTGAAACAGGCTGCTCTCGATGCTGCTGGGTATTCCTATAGAGAGTATCTTTTTTATAAGCCCGAAATTCGGCCTGAATTTATCTTTAATCGAGATATAAATCGGACGATCTCTCTTGTGCAGGAGGATGAGCAGGAGGAGCATCGCCGCAAAACGCGAAATAGTCGAGGATATCGCCGCGCCAGCAACACCCCATTTGACTCCGTATATGAGAATGGCGTTGCCGATTATGTTCATAATTGTGGTGATGAGCGAGGCTAACATCGATATTTTCGAGTTGCCCATGGCGCGGAAAAGCGCTGCGCAGCAGTTATATATAGCGAGGAACGGGAACGACAGCGCGGATATCCAGAAATATGTCAACGCGGACTGCATAACACCCTCTTCAAGCGTGCTGAAAAAGAGCCTGAGCAGCTGAGCCTTGAAAACAAGGGTCAGTGCCATGAGTACAATCGAGATTATAAACGCGATAAATATCAGCTGAGATGCGCTGTTGCGCGCGTCTTTTGCTCTTTTTGCGCCGATGAACTGCGCCGCAACAACAGCGCCGCCCGTAGCGAGCGCGGCAAAGACGTTTATCATCAGCGTCATTATCATGTCAACGAGCGAAACGCCCGAAATAGCCTCGTCGCCGAGACCGGATATCATAACCGTGTCGCAGAAACCGACGGATATCGCGAGAAATTGCTCGATGACAAGCGGGAATATCAATTTTTTGAGTGCTTTGTTGCTGAAAAGCGGCTTTCCAGCGAGGGGAGTTGCAACAGCTTCCATTTGAGACCTCCGTTTGTTATACATATGTATAATAGCATATTTGCTCTGCCAATTCAATCCGTCGGGGCTGTAAAAAATATGCACTGCGGTTTTCCACAGTGCATATCTTTATTTTTTCTTAACTATTCGCAGCTCGCTTATCATAACTCCTGCGTGCTCCTCGAATATCTCGATTTCAACGCACCCGTTGACGAACACATCTTTCGGCAGCTGATATACTGCGCAAACAAAGCCGTCGGGGAGCATCTCGCGGTTGAATTCTTCGTCCTCTTCGCCGAACTGACCGCCTTTGTATACAATCGTTCCGTTGGCTTTTATCGTCAGGTCGTTGATGCTCTCATCTTTTTTCTGATGATAGGTGACTTTCAGCTCGTAGTCGGTGTCATATCTGAATCCGCCCAGCTTGCACCTGAACGACTGATTGTCGTAGACTTTGAAAAGGCAGGTCGGGAGACTGCCGTTGTTGACATCGGGGCGGTCACCCTGGAAGTTCATGTATATGCCCTCGGGGCCGACAACTTGCTCGCACCCGAGCACTCCTAAGCCGTGCTCCGCGACCGAGAAATAATATTCGTCGCTCTCGATTTCGTTGCGCCTGACGCTGCGAATCATGTATTTTTTAGCCTCGTCATCGGGCATCGATTCAGCCTTTTCGAGCCGACCCATAAGCCATGCGCGGTCGGTGTTCGGCAGGTCGATTGTCTCAAGCACTGCGCCGCGCTCCCAGCTGTTGGCGCAGTAGCGCTCAACATCCGTCTGCAAGCCTATCTGCTCAAAAAGCTCTCCCGCAATGCGCTCTATGTCCGCGCGAAGTGATTTTTCGCGCCCGTCCTCGGCATTTTTGAGTATATCCTTTGCGCTCGCGAGCCTGCCGGAGAGAATCTCGCGTTTCGCTTCTTTTATCGCTCGCAGTTCGATTATCCGCTTGCGTCTTAAATATGCGTCGCACTTTGCGCGGAACAGACACTGGTTGAATCGCCAGAGCTTCACGGCATCGGGATATCTTTCGGCGAGCGACTCCCAACCTCTGAGATTGTCGTCAATGCCGGGGTTTTCCGCCGGATCTGTCTGCCAATTTAGCTCAAGCCCGAGTATCCTGTCTGCAACCTCGCTTGCCGGCAGAGAGGGGAAATACAGGCGCGAATAGTCCTCAAGCGAGTCACGGACATCGACATCGGGGAAGAAGTCCATGTCGCTCCAGACGCATTTGTTGACATCGTCCGTTATGCCCTCGGAATATGAAACGCTGCCGACAACATATCTGCGCGTGAGGCGGTGAATCTCCCTGTATTCGCAGGGGCGGGGATTCGTGCATTCGCGGCTGAGTCCCGCGGCGAGTGCATAGTGCCAGTCGTCGCGGTCGAAGTGAACCGGATATTCGCAGCGCACGTTGTGCGTTATGTCCGGATAAAATCTTATCGGATATTTTGCGGGCACTCTGCGGCGCAGCTCATCCATCTCAAAAGCGTGGTTCGGACCTGTTATAATGCCGTCAATTTCGTCGGGCAGTTCTTGCAGTTCGCTTATGAGCTTTTCGCCCCAGTTCGGTATCGAGTGCGGCTGCTGTGCGGACGGCCACATCTCGGCGTTCGGATGATATTCCTTGAGCAGGCGCGAAAAATCGCGGCAACGGCTTATAAATTCGTCCGCATCGTAGTCGCCGGGGTCGCCTCCGGGCGGGAATATCACATTTATCCTCGGCGTGCGCTCGAAAACGCGCCTGCGCCGTTTTTCGGCGTCCTCAAGGCTCTCGCGGTCGTTCGGGTACCAGAGCGACACATCGAGGTCATATTCATCCGCGATTTTTGAAGCTTCAACGAGAAAGTCCTGCGGGTCGTATTTCATCAGCCTGTTCTGCTGCGCTCCGAGCCCGTCATAGGGGATGTGCTCAACCGTATTGCAGCCGAAGAACATCAGGTCGAGATAATATCTGCGGTAGTCCTCCAAATCCCACGCGTCGTAGCTGTTTGGCGTTGTGCGGTAGCCGAGCTGGTGACCCCTTATGCGCTTGTCGGGCTTGTATTCTCCGCCGATATCCTGTATGAGCGTGATTTTTTCGCCCGAGACTTCGATTTTTCTCAGGAACATGCCAATGGCGAATATCAGTCCGCGTATACCTTGTGCCCTGAAAACAAGGCGGCTGCCGCTCTGCTCTATTTTATATCCGTCGCGCAGACCGTTCGGGTCGGCGATAAGAGATATGTCCGCTTTTCCAGAGTCGGTCATTTGCGGCATAAATCCCGTTCGCGATTCTATTTCTCCGCGCAGTATCTCTGCGGCTTTGAGCGCGTCGCCGCCCTGCGCAAAAAATTTAATACTTTTATACTCGTATCTCATCTTACCCTCACTCAAAAAGCTTCTTCATCATTTTAAGCCCCTCTGCCGCTTCGGATTCAAAGTTTATGCAGTTGGCTTCAATGCTCATTCTTCCGTCGTATCCGGCTTCCTTTACGGCTTGCACAAACGGCGCGTAATTGTATCCGTCGCCCTCTGCGGGGAAGATGCGCTTCATTTTTCCGCCGTTCGGCGAATCTTTTGCGGTCGGGTTCGAGAAGTGTATGTGTATCAATTTGTCTCCTGCATACCGAAGCGCACCGAAGTCCTCATTTTCCATAACCATATGATATATGTCTGCGAGGACAAATATATTTTTGAGCCTCAGAGCGCGGCAGGTGTCAACACTCTCGCGGACTGTAGTAAACACATTTGTTTCAAGCCTGTTCAGCGGCTCAATTGCAACTCTTATTCCGTGTTCGCCCGCTTCGTCGTCTATGACTCGCAGAGCCGAGTGTATCTGTTCGAGACCATTTTCTCTGTCGAATCCGTCCGGCACGCTGCGCGAACGCCCGCTTCCGAGCACGCAGGTTTTGATTTCGAGAAACACTGCGTTGTCAAACGCGCGGCGCGTGTAGTCTCTTATGATTTCGATGTCCGCATCCTCTCCTGCGAGGTGTATCTCCCCGGGGAAAAAGCAGTTCACCGCTTCAAGCTTTGCTCCATAACCGTCAAGCATTGCTTTTGTATTTTTTAGTTCCTGCTCGCTGAGACTTTTTATGTGCCCCAGGTTGCTCTCAAGATAGTCATATCCGAGCTTCGCGGCAGATTCGAGCTTGTCAAATCCAACGCAGGTTCCGAACCGCATAGTGCGCCTCCTTCAATATTTTTTATTCCAGATAAATGGTAACACGCCCGCCGCCGCCGTGTCAATCTCAGTTCAAAAATTTTTCTCCGCGGTATTAAGAGCGCGCTATATGGGAATAATTTTTTATAGCGTGAGCAAAGTGGGAGGCGGCGGAATGCAGTACAACAGGGTCGAGATCTGCGGAGTGAATACATCGAAGCTGAAGGTGCTCAAAGAAAAAGAAAAGACGGAGCTTCTGCGCCGTATGCATTCGGGGGACAAGTCGGCGCGGGACGAGCTTATAAACGGAAATCTGCGCCTTGTTCTGAGCGTTGTCCAGCGGTTTACAAACAGGGGAGAGAACCCCGACGATCTCTTTCAGGTCGGGTGCATCGGGCTTATAAAAGCTATAGATAACTTTGATATAAATCAGAATGTCCGCTTTTCGACCTATGCCGTTCCCATGATAATCGGCGAAATACGCCGCTATCTGCGCGACAACAACGCGATGCGTGTCAGTCGATCAATAAGAGATGTAGCCTATCACGCGATGCAGGAGAAAGAGAAGCTTGTCGCAAAGCTCGGGCGCGACCCGACGGTAGAAGAGATAGCAAAAGCGATGAACATGAAAAAAGAGGAGATAGTTTTAGCCCTCGAAGCGATTGTCGAGCCCGTCTCGCTCTATGAGCCCGTGTTCTCGGACGGCGGCGACACGATATATGTCATGGATCAGCTCGGCGACAGCGGCGATGACGGTAGCTGGCTCGATGAGATAATCTTTCGCGAGTCGGTCGAAAATCTGCCGGAGCGGGAGAAGAAAATACTTTATCTGCGCTTTTTAAAAGGCAAGACTCAGATGGAAGTGGCAGGGGAGATAGGCATCTCGCAGGCGCAGGTCTCGCGGCTCGAAAAGGGTGCTATCGAGGCAATAAAAAGAAACAACAGAGCGTAGTTTAGGGTCTGCCGCATTCAGCGCAGACCAAAGAGCAAGAGATGCAGGTCATATTTCGTATGATTATAATGCGGGGTATGACCTTTTATTATTGCTCTTTTAAGCGCCTTTTTGCCCACTCGCAGTATACTTATACAGCTTCGGGTCAAAAAACGCTTTCTGCATCTGAATGCGACAACCCCTTTTTAATTTTAAAAATGGTGACAAATCCTGCGATTAATGATATAATCCGTATTGGTGAATTTTTCAAAGGAGGTCATGAATTGAAGAAAAAGATAGAATTTGATTCAGAAAAGAAAGTGTTCCCGATAATTGTCAGCATTATCGGTACCGCACTCATGCTCGCGATGTGGATAACGAGGCTCAATATGACAGCGGTCATCTGTGTGGGATTTTGCTGCATTGTGTCCGCGCTTATAGTTATCGGTATGTTCTTCAAGCGCCGACTTTATCTCGGCTTTCTTATCGGCTACTGCGCCGCGCTGTTTGGCGTTATCACTTATTACATAATTTTCGGCGCGGATGCGGGCTTCGGCGCGTTCACTTCCGGTCTTGCGGGATTTTCGAGCGCGGAGCATCCCTGGCTTACAGGCGATGGTAATTTCTTCACCCGCCTGCTCGGCAATCTCCTGCTCGCCCTGCCGAGTATAGCCGTTATAGTCGGCGTTATTCTCTGCGTTGTGAAAATCGATAAAAAAGTCACTCTTCAAAAAGTACTCTCGCGTATTCTCAGCGTGCTGCTCGTGTTCACGACCGTTGCGTTCGTGCTGACCATGAACCTGCGCTCGAAGCCCAACGCCGAGCGTCTATGGGACGGTCAGGACGACTACCTCAAGGGAATAGACAAAAACAAGACAAAAGAAAATTCGCCCAATGTCCTGTTCATTCTCATGGATGATCTCGGCTACGGCGATGTTTCCGCGAACGGCGCGATATATGATACCCCGAACATCGACCGCATCGGCGAAGAGGGCGCGCAGTTCACGAATTTCTATTCGAGCTATTCCGTCTGCTCTCCTGCGCGTTTTGCCGCGCTCACCGGGCGCTATCCCTATCGCGGATATGCCGACAATGTCATATATCCGACCGTTGACACATTCTCTCCGTTCGCCTCGACCCGTATATTCAATTCCGTTGAAATGGGCGGTAATGCCGACGGTATGCTCGGCGACGAGATAACCATAGCGGAGGCTCTCAAGGGAGCGGGCTATGCCACCGGCTGCTTCGGCAAGTGGCATCTCGGCGATTACGGCGAGTATCTGCCGACCAATCAGGGCTTCGATTATTTCTACGGCAGCCACTATGTCAACGATATGAATCCGTTCTACCATGTCCGTGAAGAGAACGGCGAATATGAAATTGCCCGCGGTACTGACGAGCTCAAGGATCAGGGCAACGCCACAAAGTGGATATACGAAGAGATAAACAGTTGGATAACCGAGCAGGTCAAGGAGGGCGACGAGCCGTTCTTCGCGTTCTATGCAACTCCGTGGCCGCACGCGCCCGTATTCGTCGGCGATGAGTTCAAGGGCAAATCCGGCATGGGCACATATGTTGACTGCGTTACAGAGTTCGACTATTATCTCGGCAAGCTCTTTGATACTCTCGAAGAGCTCGGCGTCATGGATAACACAATAATAGTGTTCACCAGCGACAACGGCCCCGCGCTTCAGGGCTCTACAGGTGACCTTCGCGGCGGCAAATATCTCGCATATGAGGGCGGCCAGAAAGTACCGTTTATGATTCGCTGGGGCAACAACGGCGGTCTGTTCAAGGCGGGTTCGACTTATGATGAGTCCGCAACGCTCGTCGATCTGTTCCCGACTCTCGTTGAGATGTGCGGCATCACCGGAAACGGCGGAACGGAGAAGAACTATCTCCCCGCGGACCGCGTAATAGACGGCGTTTCGATGGTTCCCGTGTTCACGCAGAACAAGGTTATACATACCGCCGACACCCCGATACTCCACATGAAACGCGAAAAGCTCAAGGCTATCCAGTACGCTATACCGACTGCCGATATCCTCTCGCGCGAAGAGTACAAAGACTATGATTTCGATGTTCTCAAGAATAATGAGTATGTCGTGTTCAAGTATTTCAAGAATATACAGAACGACAACTCCGCGTTCTTTGATAAGTTCCGCAAGAATTGGCTGCATATCCTGACCGACGATGCAGGCGAGAACTACAACCGCACCCCGGCATATCCGACAATTGCCGATGAGATGCGCGACAGACTCGACGAGAAGATGAACGAGTTCAAAAATAACCGCCGAGGAATTATAGAAAACAGCTGATAGAAACGCCGCCGAACGGGTGAACAGTCCGCTCGGCGGTCGGAATATCTGGGGGTGAAATTTTGCCTGAACTTTCAATAATGATAAAGCCCGCGTCGAGCCTTTGCAATCTGCGGTGCGAATATTGCTTTTATCACGATGTTTCACAGATAAGAGAAGAGCATAACCTCGGCATTATGTCCGCCGAAACTTCAGACAGGCTCATAAAAAGCGCGCTCAGCTTCGCAAAAGGGGACAGCGTAGCTTTTGCGTTCCAAGGCGGAGAACCGCTGCTCGCCGGGATAGACTATTTCAAAGATTTTGCCGAGCGGGTCAAAAAATATAACCTGCGCGGCAGCTGCATATTTTTCAGTATACAGACCAACGGCTTATTAATAGATGAGCAGTGGGCGCGGTTCTTTCACGATGAACATTTCCTCGTGGGTCTGAGCCTTGACGGCGATATGGCGGCGAACCGCTTCAGAGTCGACGCCAACGGCACAAACAGATTCTATAAAATTCTCAATGCCGCTCAAATGCTGACGATGCACGAGGTCGATTTCAATATTTTGACCGTGCTCACTGGCTACGCCGCCGAAAATATCGACAGGATATATTCGTTCTTCAAGCGCAAAGGCTTCAAATATCTTCAGTTCATCCCGTGCCTGCGCCCGTTCGGTGACAAGAGCGAGAGCGAATTATATATGACTAACGAACAGTATGCATATTTTCTGATACATCTGTTCAACGCCTATGTCAAAGACTACGTTCGCGGCGAATATATGAGCATCCGCCAGTTTGACAACTGGGTTCAGATGTATGTCGGCAGACAGCCCGAGCAGTGCGGAGTCTGCGGACACTGCATGCACCAATTTGTGGTCGAGGGCAACGGCAATGTCTATCCGTGCGACTTCTATTGCCTTGACGAATGGCTGCTCGGCAACATAAATTCAGATGAACTTGAAGCGATGGCAAATTCAAAGAAAGCCGCCGATTTTATCCGTGGGAGCCTGCCGGTCGACCCGAAGTGCAAGGCGTGCAGATATTATCCCCTCTGCCGCGGCGGCGGATGCAAGCGAAGCAGAGCCGACCGCGATTATTGCGAGGCGTATAAAAAATTCTTCTCCTCATGCCTGCCGCTGTTCCGCGTGTTTGTTGACGAGGCAAACAGATAAATAAACTCATTGCCCCGACAGTGTAATAAAAGCATTAAATCCTGCCCAGTTTTCATGGGTAGGATTTTATGTTTGCGATACATGTGACAAATTAGGATTTATCTATCACTTGAGCCATAGCAAGGTAAAAGCAAGTGACTCAAATAATTTTTTATAATCAAGCTTTCAATAGCCGCGCCGCAGTGTTTGAAAGCTTTCTTAGAGGAGCGGGCAACATCACCGAAGCGCCGCCTGTGGCGGATGAAGCGAGGCGATGTTGGCGAAAAACAAGGAGCATAGCGCCCGCTCCAAGGGCGATAGGCGACTATGTTTTGAGAGGACTGGACGGCTTGCGAAGCAAGATGCACGAGTCCGTACTGTTTGAGCGGAGCGAGTTTACGTGCGAATGTGCCGAGCAACTAACTGAGAGCCGCAAGCTATGTACCGCGGCGTGGCGTTGTCGGGGGTACAGGGGAGCCTGATGGATTCCAAGATAAATTTCAATTTTTTCTATACAAGTCCACCACAAAAATACAAAACAGCCGCAACAGTAACCCCGTTGCGGCTGTAAGCTTTTATTGAATTACCGTCAGTCGGTGACATTCTTCCAGAAGAAGTCGCGCTTGTCCTGAGTGTTGAGCAGGACAACGGGCTTGAGCTGGTTGAGGTTCGCGCCCTCGTTCTTCTTCATCTCGAGATACTGGTGATAAGTGCCCTTCTTGACGAAGTGAAGCTCGGTCTTGCCGAGGGTCTTTTCGTGCCAGGCATCGCTGATGAAGAGGTTCGAATCGCTGAGCTTTTCGTCAAATACTGCCGCGAACTCCTGACGTCTTGCGGGGTCGATTTCGTCCTCGGTCTCAACGAAGAGGACATAGTGACCGGGAGTGGTCGTCTCAGTGTCGGGATAGACGCTGTGACCTATCGCGACCGTGCCGAAACGGTCGCACATCTGCTCAACCGCCCAGTCAACCATGCTCTGGTCGGTCTTTTCTCCGCCGATGTTAAGCACCTGGTTGAGTCTGTACTTGAACATTACCGTCGGAGACTGCTTGTAGAAGCCGGTGACCTCGACGACGTCGTCAATGCGGTAACGGTAGAGACCGGAGAGATTCGTGATGATTATTTCATATTCCTCGCCGGGCTTTACTTCGCTTATGGTGAACGGGCGGGTGCCCTCTGGAGCGCCGACGGGCAGGAACTCAAAGAATCCGTTGTGAGGAAGAATTACGCAGTCGTTGGAGTTGAGCGCTATCGGAACTGCAACAAGATCCTCGGATGCGCCGTAGCCCATGTTGTGAATCGGGAGATTTCCCGTGTAACGACCCAGCTTCTTCGAGTATACCTCGAGTGAGCCTGCGCCCATGCCGAACATCCAGCAGCAGTTCTTCCAGATTCGGGGGACTATCGGAGTGTCAAAGCCCTTTTCAAATTCGCTGCGAAGCTCGGCGGCGCGGTCGGGCATGGGCTTAATGCGCTTCATGAGCTTTTCTTTTACCTGGGGCGGGCACGCGATGCTCTCGTTTATCGTGCCGTGCTCAATGTCGTCGCAGAGCATCTCCCAGTTGTCCTCGAGATAATGCATCATCGACTCGAGAACGGTTATTATCATTGTGCTCAGGTAGCTCACGTCTCTGTCCATCAGAGCGAAACGCAGCTTGAAATACTGCATATCCGTTCTGCTCGGATCCTCCGGGAACATTATCTCCGGGGGAGAGGTGACAAATGAGCTGACTATGGGCTTTAAGTACATCATCGGGATACCGGAAAGGCAGCTGCAGGTCTTTCCGTTGGGAAGGCGGTGGGGCGTTATCTCGAGCGTCAGCATGCCTTTCTGAGGAGGCAGACGCTTGCCATGCGCGTGAAACCACTTGACGGCGCAGCCGACGGGAGCCGAGAAGCTGAAGCACTGGCAGTTCCACAGCGACCTTGCGGCGAGGGGAACGAGCTTCGGCTTGCCGATGCTGCCGGAGGACTCGGCGTATCTGTGTATGCGGTATCTGGTTATAAGATTTCTTTCGCCGGTTTCAACCATGCGGTCGATATATTTCTCGTAGTCCTTGTAGCGCGAGAGAGGAACCTTTGCCTGATAGTCCGCAACGGAGTGAACGTCCTTGAAATTGTGCGCCTTGCCGTATACGGTGTTCTTGTTGTCGCGCATGAGCTTCTTGACAATGTGTTCCTGAACCTTAACGGCGTTTTTCGCATAGATCCCGAGCTTGACGTGCTCCGCAAGACCCAGGAAGCCGCCGAAGTCGGTCATAAGGCGGCTGAGCGGTTTGATTTTCATATTTTCCTTGCATCTCCATCCCATGGCGGCGGCTGTCTGTTCGCAACCTGTCCCACCTTAATATGCTGTTATTTTAGTATAAGTATAATTGTATTTTGTTCCTTTTATGAACTTAAGAAAGATTTAACAATAGAGAATGAAAACAGCAGGGGGTTCAGAGCCAATCTGTTTTTTTGATATTGAAAAGACCGCACTTATATGTTATCATCTTCTTGATATTCGCAGGGGAGGCGGAAAGGTGAAGAAAAAGAGTAATAATGCAGTTATTCAGTACCTGAAATTCATCGTCGTCGGCAGTATAAACGCGATAGTCAACTATGTTGCGTATGCCGCCGTTGTTTTTGTCGGGGGTCACTATGTGCTTGCGACTCTTGTGGGCTTCGTGCTCAGTGTGCTCTCATCATATCTGATTAACAGCAAGCTTGTCTTTGAACGCGATGAGGGAGTCAAGGGCTGGCAGGTTTTGCTCAGACTCTATGTTGTGTATGCTTTCTCGGGACTGTTTTTGACAACCTTGCTCACCTGGCTCTTCCTTGACGTATTGAACCTTGAGGAGGGCGTAAGGTCGTTGGGCGAGGCCATAAGGCAGTCGGGCGTCGATATGACCGACAGAAAGCTCGCGGAGTATATCGTCCCGTGCATAGTCGCGGTTATAGTAACGCCGTTTAACTTTGTGACAAACAAGTTCTTTGCATATAAAAAGCTCGGCAAATCCTCGAAAGAAAAAGCAAAAAAAGAAGAAGTGCAAAACGCATCGACCGGACGCGATCAGTGAAGCTGATTCGTCCGGCTTTTTGGCTTTTTAATATAAATTATAAACTTTTTCTAAACTAATGCAAATGTTTATTAATTTCGTTATAGTAAAAAAGAATGCTCTGCAATCATATAAAATTATGTTTTGAGAGAACTCTGTAAGGGGTACGGAGTTCAAGGCCAGAGAAAATAAAATATGAGGGAAGGAATCACAAAATGAAAAAGAAGTACAAGGACGTATACTATGATGTGCCCGATGTCAAGACCATAAAGGAGCTTGTCATCCACGGTGTCGGCGAGGGAAAGGATCAGCCCCTCTTTATGTATGACAACGTGAACGGCACAAAGGACAATCCGTTCATCACCAAAACATTTAACGACGTTTGGCACGATATCAACTGCCTGGGCACATATATGTTTGCCCACGGCGTCAAGGACTGCAATGTTGCCATTATCGGCGAGAACTCCTATGAGTGGATAATCGCGTTTTTTGCGAACCTTCTCGGCAAGATAGTCAGCGTTCCGCTTGACCCCAAGCTTCCTGCAGAGGATCTTGCCGTTCAGCTCAACGAGGGCGAGTGCAAGGCTATCTTCTATTCCGAGTACTATGCTCCGACAGTCGAGAAGATAAAAGAGATAGGTGCTCCCATGGATACATATCTCTATATCCCCGATTTCCAGAAGTACATCGATGAGGGCGAGAAGCTCCTTGCGGACGGCTACACCGAGTATAAGGATGTCGTCGTATCTCCCGATGACCTCGCAACCATCGTTTTTACCTCCGGCACCACCGGCAAGAGCAAGGGCGTTATGCTCACTCACGGCAACCTCGCTTCTGTTGTCACCTCCTCCTGCATGTGCTTCCAGGGCGGAAACTCCGTCGGCTTCCTGCCGCTTAACCACACCTTCTCGTGGGTTGCGACTATCTTCGCCGCGTTTATCATCATCACCTACGGCTATATCTGCGTAGATATAAAGAACCTCGTTAAGGATTTCCAGACCCATCATCCTCAGAACTTCTCCGGCGTTCCGCTGGTTGTCGAGACTATCTATAAGCGTGTCTGGAAGACCGCGAGAAAGACCGGCAGAGAGGAAGTCCTCAAGAAGGGCATCAAGATAAGCCGCTTCCTTATGAAGTTCGGTATCGACGTCCGCCGCAAGTTGTTCGCTCAGGTTCATGAGCAGCTCGGCGGAAATCTGAAGTATATCATTGTCGGCGGTGCTGCGCTTGACCCCGAGTATGAGCAGGGTCTCTATGACCTCGGTATACAGGTTCTCAACGGTTACGGCATAACCGAGTGCTCGCCCGCAGTTACCACCAACACCATGGAAAATCATAAGTCCGGCAGCGTCGGCAGACCGCTTCCGTGCAACGAGATAAAGATAAACGATCCCGATGAGGACGGCGTCGGCGAGATATATGTCCGCGGCTCCAACGTCATGAGAGGCTATTACAAGGATCCCGAGGCAACCGCCGCGGCATTCGACAACGGCTGGTTCAAGACCGGCGACTACGGCAGAATCGATGAGGACGGCTTCCTCTTCTTCGTCGGCCGCAAGAAGAATCTTATCATTACCAACAACGGTAAGAACGTCTCTCCCGAGGAACTTGAGGACAAGCTTTCTCAGCGCTGCCACGCGATCCATGAGATTCTCGTCAGCCAGGAGGGCAACAAGATCGTCGCAGAGGTTTATCCCTACTACGAGGACTACGGCAAGGAAGCGGATCAGCTCATCAAGGACGCTGTCAACCAGTTCAACCGCGACATGCCCAGATGGAAGAACATCGACAAGCTCGAGTTCCGCTCCGAAGAGTTCCCGAAGACCACGACTCTCAAGATTAGAAGAAACTACAAAGAGCTTGAAAAGGCGGGCAAAATCTGATTCTTTTCATCAGAATAACACAAAACGAGAGCTTCCGACATGTGCCGGAGGCTCTTTTTAAATATTTTTGTTGTCATTTCTAACAAACTTTTGATGCTTGTTTTGTAGGATGTTCCAAAAAAATCTGCTTTTACTTCGTCATAATACACAATCAGGAACGCGCTGATTGTGCAATATGCACATAAGATTTTAATGCGGTTAAAAGCAATTATTCAAACTGGTAGGTTTATAAAAGTCTGTTCCTTTAGTGAAATTGCACAAATGAGAGTGCGCTTGTTTGTGCAAAATTACTTGACAAATAGCGGAAACTGAGTATAATGAAAGCATACCAAATGAAAGGACTGACAGATATGATGATGAAGCAGTACTACAAGATGGAACAGGACCTGTTTGGTGAGATTGAGAAGGAGAAGAAGTTCAGCTTTCACAAGCTCATGATGCTTCTCGCGCTTAGTTCTGTAGCAAGCAAAGCTACAATATAACTTAAGCGGCGGCTTCTCAGCCGCAGGAACTAAAACAAGCCCGAAAGGGTTCCAATATATCGGCACCGCACAGTTTTGAGTGCGGCGCTGTTTTTTTATGTCTATAATTTTTTCAATCGATAGATGCGGCACTAAATTCCTATTGTTTTTTTCGTCTCAAAATGATAAACTGGAGCCTGAAGAGAAAATCGTAGGGAGGAAACAGGATGAACAAGCCCGTATTCAGACTCAAATATTCTCTCGCCGGCGCAGTCTATGAGACCGTCGGCTATTCTGGACCGCACTTCTCGGTCATTACCGTTAATGATGAGAGCGGAGTGAAGCTGACTCTCATTCCCTCGCGCCCGATAACGCTTATTTCGGCGTCGCTCGAATTCTGGCACGAGTATGAAAAGAACGAAAAATTCTTTGTCAACGGCTATCAGTCGTGGACAACATCGGGCGAGATGTCCGCAGAGGACATCTATCGCGGAACGACTTCGCTCGCTGGCGTCACAAAATATACGAAAGATATGGCAATAACCTCCGGCGACTATGCGTTCACCCGCTATGAGCCGCGCCCGGGCTTTTTCCATAGCTTTACATATACCTATCTCCGCCGCGGCGATGAGTTTGAGCTCTTCGGCTCGCTTAGCGAGAGAAACGGCTATACCGTTTTTTATTCGGATATGGAGAAGCATATCTTCTCCGTCGAAAAGGATGTCGAGGGGCTGACTATAAGCGAACCGTATGAGATGTTTGATATCGTCCGCTTTGTCGGCGGTTATGACGAAGTGTTTGAAAAGTATTTTGCCGCCATGAATCTGCCCGCAAAGAAGCGCATCGACAGGCTCACGGGCTATACTTCGTGGTATAACTACTTCCAGAAAATAGATGAAAATATAATCCTGCGTGATTTAAAAGGACTTTCAAGGGCGCGCGAGAGCGTCAATATATTCCAGATCGACGACGGCTATGAGCCTTTTGTCGGCGACTGGCTCGACTATAACGGCAGAGACTTCCCCAACGGTATGAAAACAATAGCCGATGCCGTCCACAGGGAGGGCTATCTCGCGGGAATATGGCTTGCGCCGTTCAATGTCCAGCGCGGCAAATCACGAATATTGAAAGAGCATCCCGATTGGCTCATCCGCAATCCCGACGGCAAGCCACAGCTCGGCTGTGTCGCGTGGGGCGGCGCGTATACGCTCGATATCTATAACCCCGAGGTGCGCGAGCATCTGAAAAAAGTCTTTGACACTGTATTGAACGACTGGGGCTATGATATGGTGAAGCTCGACTTCCTCTACAGCCAGTGCAGGACTCCGCGCGATAATAAGACCCGCGGAACCATCATGTGCGAGGCTATGGACTTTTTGCGCGAGTGCGTCGGGGATAAGCTTATTCTCGGCTGCGGTGTGCCGCTCGGTCCCGCGTTCGGCGTTGTCGATGCGTGCAGGATAAGCTGCGATGTCGATTTATCTTATGGCGGCAAGTTCTATAACTCCATGTCGATAAACAACGAGCTGCCCAGCGCACAGAACGCCATAAACAACAGCATGTTCCGCCGCCACCTCAACGACAGAGCGTTCTTAAACGACCCCGATGTTTTCTTCCTGCGCGACCATAATCTGACTTTTACATGGGAACAGAAACTGCTGCTCGCGAAGATAAACAACCTCTTCGGGCGCGTGCTCTTCGTATCCGACGATGCCGGGGAATACAGCGAAGCGGAGCTCGAAGTGCTCAAAGAGACTTTCAGAGAATCCGATGCAAAGATTCTCGATGTCAAATGCGTCGGTGCCCGCGCGGACGGAAACTATGAGATAAAATTTATCGAAAACGGCGAAGAAAAACTGTTGTATTTCAACCTGTTCACGGGCGCGAGCAATATACTCGAAGTCAGATAAACAAATCAATATCAGCACTCTGCATTTTTGCAGGGTGCTTTTTTCAGTTCTACCCGGGGACAAGGCTTCATATTATTTAGAGAAACGGAGGCGGTATCATGCGGGCGGCAGATTCATTTGACAGCGCGGTGGACTTCCTCGACGAACGGCTTCGCGCCGCTTTGTTCGGGGTTGACAGCCGTGTCAAAGAGAGCGCGTATGAAATACGCCTGCGCGCCGCGAGACCCGTTGTTATAGTCACGCGCGGCGGCTCGCTGTTCGTCTATGAAAGCGGCAGAACCGGATTGGTCTTTTCGCCGGGCGCGCTTGCGGCAACTCCTGCGGAGCTTCAGGCGAGCTTCTCGCGTATGTGCGGCTATTCCGTACATTCTAATTCCGCCGCTGCGGCGAGCGGGTTTATAAGCCTCGCCCACGGACACAGAGCCGGAGTCTGCGGAACGGCGGTCATGGCGGAAAGCGGGACGGTGAAGTCGTTTCGCGATATCTCGTCCGTGAATCTGCGTATCGCCCATGAAATTCCGGGCGCGGCGGATGAAATATATCCCTCTCTCTTTTCTCAAGGTATCGTGTCCGCGATTATCGCGGGGCCTCCGCTCTCGGGCAAAACAACGCTCCTGCGCGACCTCGCACGCAGGCTGTCGGGCGTCTCAGGCGGCAGATATTATCGTGTGGCGATAGTTGACGAGCGCGGGGAGATAGCCGCTTCGAGCGGCGGATGCCCGCAGTGCGATGTCGGCTTCTCCGACGTTCTGACAGGCTATCCGAAAGATGTCGGTATTTTGACAGCGCTCAGAACTCTCTCGCCTCAGATAATCATCTGCGACGAGATAGGCAATCTCTCCGAAACGAAGCGCATCTTGGAGGGCATGAACTCTGGCGTGAATTTTCTCGTCAGTGTCCATGTCGGCAAAGATGAAGACCTGCGTAGCCGTCCCGCCGCGGCGGAGCTGCTCTCGTCCGGTGTGTTCTCGAAGCTCGTCATGCTCGGCGAATTCCCGGGTGAGACGGCTGGAATATATGATCTGAAGGAGCATTTTTATGCGAATGATCGGAGCCGTCCTGACGGCGTCGGCGCTGCTGCTCGCGGGCGGATATGCGGCGCGTATGCTGAGCCTGCGCGTGAGCCTGCTTGAAAAGATATGCATTATGCTGCGCGTTGTGCGGACTCAGCTTGAATGCTGCTGCTGCCCGGTCGGCGATGTGCTCGGGATACTCGGTTCGACCCCGGATTTGAAAGAACTCATGTTTATCCCGGAGTGCATAAAGCTCTGCGATTCCGAGCCGTTTCCGCAGGCGTGGAGCGATTCGCTCTCCGCGCGAAAAAACACAGTCGGCTTGACCTCGTCCGATATCTCGCGGCTTGTCTCTTTCGGCCGCTCGCTCGGCACTACCGCGCTCGAGGGGCAGATAGCAAACTGCGATATGTTCTGTGCCGATTTTGAACTGAGACTATCGGAGGCGCGGGAGAAGAAAAAGAAATATGCAAAAGTTCTGCCGCCTCTCGGCGCGCTCGCGGGCGCAGTCATTGTGATAGCGGCTATCTGATAAATTCAGGAAAGGAACGGCGTTTGCCGTGCATCGTCTATGGAAGCGGGAATAGTTATAAAAATAGCAATGGTCGGCATAATCGTGGCGGTGCTCAGTCAGGTGTTGTCAAGAGCGGGTCGGGATGATTATGCGCTGATAACCGTTCTGGCGGGCATAGCCGCCGTGCTTATCATGCTGCTGCCGTATCTTTCGCAGCTGCTCGATGCCGTCAACGGCATGCTCGGTGGCTGATATGGCGGAGATAATTAAAACCGCCGCGCTCGCGGTGTCGGTGTGCGTGCTGTGCGCCGTGATAAAGCAGTACCGCCCTGAGTATGCCCCGATAGTGCAGATAGCGGCAGTCGCGGTGATAGCTGCGTCCGCCGTGCGCATTTTGCAGAATATAATCTCGCAGCTTGATTTTTTCTCCGGGATGTCGGAGACAGGCGGCGAGTGCATATCCGTGCTGATAAAGGCACTCGGCGTTGCCGTCGCGGCGCAGATCGCGGGCGATATCTGCCGCGACAACGGCAATTCCGCCGTGGCGGGTGTGTCCGAGCTTGCGGCAAAGGCGACGATAATCGCGCTCGCCCTGCCGCTGATAAAGTCGGCGGTCGGACTTGCAAAAGAACTTATAAATATCTGAGGGACGTCTATGAGATGCTTGAAAGTGATTGCGGCTCTGATGATGCTGTTCGCACTCAATACTGCCGTGTGCTTCGCTCTTGAAGAGGAGACGACGGACAATTATTCGTCTTTTTATGAGTCGAGCGGAGCGGACAGCCTCGACGATTCTCTGCCCGATGATGTGAAAGACACTATTGACTCGGCGGGGATAGATATATCAAATTGGCAGTCGATGCTCTCACCATCACCTAAAAAAATTATCTCCATGTTCGCCGATATCGCGCGCGGGAGCTTCAAAAAGCCGATAAAAGACATGGTTATAATCGCAGGCGTTGTTGTTCTCGTCGGTCTTATCAAAGGCACTGCCGCCGCCGAAAATTTTTCCGAGCCGCTGAATATAGCCATAGGCTGCGCCGTCGCGATAACCGTCTTCGCCTCGTCCGCCGGAGTTATTTCGCAGGGGATGAGCGCTGTTGAGACAACTTCTGATTTTATGCTCGCGCTTATTCCTGTGCTTGCCGGTATAATAACCGCCGCGGGGAATCCCACGCTCGCCCTGACTTACGGATCGTTTGCCATGGCTGCGGCTCAGGCGGCGGCGCAGACGGCAGGGAATATAATAATGCCCCTGTGCGGCGCGTTTTCGGCTTTCGGCGTGTCCGCGTCGCTGAGCCCCGAATTGAAGCTCATAAAGCTCGCGGATATGATAAAAAAGCTGACTATAGGCGTTCTGTCATTTGTTGCGGCGGCGTTTTCGGCCGTTCTTGGGCTCAAAAGCCTCCTCGCCGGGAGCGCGGACACTTTGGCTTCAAAGGGCATAAAGCTTGCGCTCAGCTCCGCCGTGCCGATAGTCGGCGGTGCGCTCAGCGACGCCTATTCGTCGATAATCGGCAGCGTATCTCTGCTCAAAAGCACGGTCGGCGTGTTCGGCGTTATCGCCGTTGTGATGATAGACTTGCCCGTCGTTCTTCAGTTGACGGCGAGAATTATTTTGTTGAAGCTCCTCGGCGTGCTCTCTTCGTCCATGGGGGACGACACAACGGGCGAGGTGCTTGACACTCTCTCGTCCGCGCTGACCGTGATAAACGCGGCGGTGATTTTTACGGCGGCTCTCTTTATTATCTCAACGGGGATAGTCATCTCCGTGAAAGCTGGTGCTTAGCATGGAGGAACTGAAAAAATGGGCGCTCGGCGTGTGCACTGCGGCGATATTCTCGTCGGTCGTATATGCGCTCGTGCCAAAGCGAAATATGCAGAAAATAATGCGGTGCGTCACTGCGCTGGCGGTCATATGCGCGCTCGTTTTTCCGCTTGCGAACGCCTTGATGAAAACAAATTTTTCCGCATCCTTGCCCGACACAGAGGCTCTGATACCAAGCGAACTAAACAACGAGGTGAACTACCGCCTGGCCGCCGCATATGCCCAGCAGATGCAGGACGGCGTGCAGGAAATACTCGCGTCCTACGGCTACCCCGACTGCGAAATAGACCTTTTGACGGATATTGATGAGCAGGGCGGCATATTTATTAAAAAGGCGAATATCATATTGCCGAGCGGGGCAGTGCTGAAAGAAGCGGCAGTCGAGAAACTCCAAAACCTGTTGGGGGACGCAGTGATAGATATAAGAACCGGGAGCACAAGCTGATGGATATCAAACACTCATTTGAAAAATTGAAGTCCGTATTCACTTCCGACAAGAAGCTTGCCGTGCTCTGCGCGGTCGGCGTGCTCGGCGTAGTGCTGCTCATTATCTCCGAATTTATTCCGTCAGGCGAAAAGAAGGCGGAGAAAAAAGAGAGCGTCTCTGCGGCGCAGAGCCAGGAGACTTACGCCGAGGACATAGAAAAACGCCTGACCGAGATAGTATCTTCAATAGACGGAGCGGGCAAGACCCGCGTTATGGTGACCTTAGACAGCGGCGCCGAGCAGGTCTACGCAAAAAATGAAAAGATAAAAAGCGACACCTCCGGCGGCACGGCTCTCGAAAAAGAAAACTTTTCGGATGAAAAGGAGTATGTTCTTATAGAGACCGACGGGAACGAGGGCGGAATGATAATAAAACTCATTCAGCCGAAGATCCGCGGCGTTGCGGTCGTTTGCGAGGGCGGCGGCTCGGATGCCGTGCGCCAGGAGATAACCCAGGCGATAACCGCCGTTCTCGATATCAGCGCGTCGCGCGTATATATCACGAAAATGTCGGCGTAACAGCGCCGTTCAAATAAAAGAAACCCGAAAGGATTGATATTTATGGTCGTCAGGAAAAGGCAGATAATCGCCGCGGCACTCGTTCTCGCCCTCGGCTCGGCAGTGTTTATAAACTGGTATTACAACCGCCCATCGGTGAAGAGCGCGAACGCGAAGCCGTCGGTCGAGGCGGTCGATAACACGGGCGGGAATCTCGGCGATGCGCAGCTTGTCAATTCGTCGGGAGTCTCGGAGAGCGCGGTGGCAACCGGCAAGAGCAGCGATTATTTCGCCTCCGCCAAGCTCAGAAGAAACTCCGCCCATGACGAAGCGGCGGAGACCCTCAACAAAGTTATAAAAGACAGCTCGTCCGATGCCTCCGCAGTCAAGGAGGCGACCGAGGCGCTCAAGGCTCTGTCAAACGCGATAAAGCTCGAGGGTGATATCGAAGCGCTGATAAAAGCGAAAACCGGCGGCGACTGCGTCGTGATAATCAACAATAACTCCGCCGAAGTAATCGTCGCAAAAGGCGCTCTCAACGACACGGTTATCCTCCAGATAAAGGAGATAGTTCTCAAACAGACCGGTTTTTCAGCCGAAAACATAACAATTGTTGAATTAAGTAGTTGAGAATTTTCAAGTTTGTGTTATAATATAGGGCAGAAGGAGGAATGCCCTGTGGAAGAAAACAAAACTGTTGACAATATCGGCAACCTCGTAATATCCGAGGATGTCATTGCATCGATAGCTCTCAATGCCGCCAAGGACGTTGAAGGCGTGAGCAGCTTTGCCGCCAGGACTCCCGACGTACATTCGATCTTCAAGCTCGGAGAGGGCGCGGCGAAGTCCGTGCGCGTCTTGTCGTCGGATAACGATGTCAAGATATATATCCATGTCAATATCGCGCCCGGAACCAAGATTCCGAAGGTCGCGGCGGATATTCAGAAGAATGTCAAGAATGCCGTCCAGAGCATGACCGGAAAGATGGTCTCGAAAGTCAACGTCTCGATAGCCGGTATGGATATCAAGCCCGAAAGCGAAAAGTAAATTTTTCAAGCCCTCTCTTGCGGGAGGGCTCGATTCGGTTTTTATGCCGAGCAATGTTTACCGCCCGAGAGCGGAATTCTGAGGGGAGTACAGGAAAGTTTATGACAAGAAGCCAGTCGAGAGAGCAGGCGTTTGCCCTGCTGTTTGAAAAGTCCTTCAATCCTGAGACGGATATGGACGATATTATATCTCTCAGCCTTGAAAACGAGCTTATAGAGCCGGACGAGTTCGCGTCCATGCTCGCCCAGACTGCGTGGGACAAGCTGTTTTCAATCGATGATATCATCGAAAAATATTCAAAGAACTGGAAGAAGCACAGAATATCCCGCGTCGCTCTGTCCGCTATGCGACTGAGCATCTGCGAGCTTATGTACATACCGGAAGTCCCGGTCGGCACTTCAATAAACGAGGCTGTCGAGCTGTGTAAAAAATACGCTACGGCAGAGGATGCGTCGTTCGTCAACGGCGTTCTCGGCTCTGTGGCGCGCGAAGAAAAGCTTGCCGACAGAAGCGGCTCCGACGCCCCGGAAGGGGAATAAGCCATGGCTGTTTATCTTGGCATAGATACAAGCAACTATACTACATCCGCCGCAGCCTTTGATGATGTGAGCGGATGTGTTTTTCAAAAGAAGATGCTTCTGCCCGTCAAGAGCGGCGAGCGCGGACTGCGTCAGAGCGACGCCGTGTTTCATCATACACAGCAGCTCTGGCAGGTCGTTTCTGCTGTTATCGACGAGTGCGGTAAGCCTGATTTTATCGGTGCGTCATATGCTCCGCGTGATGCAGAGGGCTCGTATATGCCGTGCTTTACCGTCGGACTCAATACCGCGAAGTGCCTCTCATCTGCCCTGGGCGTGCCGCTTTATGAATTCTCGCATCAGGCGGGTCATGTCGCGGCGGCTGTCTATTCGAGCGGGCATATTGAACTTTTTGACCGCGAGTTTATCGCGTTCCATGTCTCCGGCGGAACGACCGAGGCGCTCTTGGTGCGCCCCGATGAAGAGAAGCTTCTCAATATTGATATCATCGGCAGAACTCTCGATCTCAACGCGGGACAGGCTGTTGACAGGGTCGGCGTTGCTATGGGACTCAAGTTCCCTGCGGGCGCTGAACTCGAAAAACTGGCGCTCAAAAGCCAAAAAGTATTCAAGCCGAAACCCTGCGTCAAGGGCACAGACTGCTGCCTTTCGGGCATTGAAAACAAGTGCCTCGATATGATAAAAAGAGGCGAGGAGCAGTGCGATATCGCGCTCTATTGCCTCGATTCCGTGTCAGCGGCTCTCGAAAAAATGGCGAAGAATATACTCGGAAAATACGGCAACCTACCGCTTGTCTTTGCGGGCGGCGTGATGTCCAATTCAATAATACGCCAAAGATTTACAAAGGAGTTCGGCGCATACTTTGCCGAGCCTGCATTCTCGGCGGATAATGCCGCCGGAACGGCGTATCTGACTTATCTCAGGGAGCAGAAAAATGCTTGAAACCGTCAGCGTAACAGTAAGTCAACTTAACAGATATATAAAATCCGTCATGGATTCGGACTATAACCTGCGAACGGTGTTCGTCAGCGGGGAGATATCGAATTTTACGAATCATTACCGCACAGGGCATTTTTATATGACCCTCAAGGACGAGAAAGCGGCAGTGCGCGCAGTCATGTTCAAGTTCGATAACGAACGCCTCGGCTTCATGCCCGAAAACGGCATGAAAGTTATCGCCAGAGGGCGCGTCAGCGTCTTTGAGCGCGACGGTCAGTATCAGCTCTATATTGAAGATATGCAGCCCGACGGAGCGGGCGCTCTGAGTATTGCCTTTGAACAGCTCAAGAAAAAGCTTGAAGCGGAGGGACTTTTTGCACAGGAGCGCAAACGTCCGATACCACGTTTTTCGAAGCGTGTCGGTGTCGTCACTTCGCCGACGGGCGCTGCGGTCAGGGACATTATAAATGTCATAACGCGCCGCAGCCCGTCAACGCAGATAATCCTCTGTCCCGTGCAGGTGCAGGGTGCGTCTGCGGCGGGTCAGATATCCGATGCCATAAGGCGGTTCAACGCAGGGCGTTATGCCGATGTGCTCATAGTCGGGCGCGGCGGCGGCTCGGTCGAAGAGCTTTGGGCTTTTAACGAAGAAAAAGTGGCTCGCGCAGTTGCGGCGAGCGATATCCCTGTTATCTCTGCAGTCGGTCACGAGACAGATTTCACTATCTGCGATTTCGCGGCGGATCTCCGCGCGCCGACCCCGTCCGCAGCGGCGGAACTTGCCGTCAGCGACAGGGCGGAACAGCACGCATATATCAATCAGCTCGGCAGGCGCTGCGCCTCTGCGCTGGATTCACATATTCGCTTCGGCTGTAATGAAATAAAACGTATCTGTGCAGAACTTTCGGCATACGGACCGATGCAGCAGATAATCTCTCAGCGGCAGACTCTCGATTCGCTCTTTTCCGATATGCAGTCGGCGGCTCTGCAGGCACATCACAGGGATAAATTAAATCTCTCCGTCCTCGCGGGCAGGCTCGATGCACTCAGCCCCCTGAGAATACTCTCGGGCGGCTATGCGGCGGTCGAACGCGGCGGAAAGCTGATATCAAAAACGAATGTCCCCAAAGAGGGCGACGATATAACCGTGACTGCGGCGGATATAAAGCTCACCGCCCGCGTCACTTCATCTGTCGGAAACGGAGGAACAGGCAATGGCTAAGAAAACTTATGAAGATTCAGTCAAAAGACTTGAAGATATAGTTTCCGCTCTCGAGTGTGGCGACGCTTCTCTCGATGAGTCATTGAAGCTCTTTGAAGAGGGGACGAAGCTCGTCTCTTTCTGCAACGAGTATCTCGACAAAGCTCAGACGAAGATAAAAGAACTGTCCGAGCTTGAAAAGGAGAATGAAGATGAGTAAAAAATATACAGCCGACGAGTATATCTCTATGATAAATAACTCGCTCATGGCGTATCTTTCGTCCGAGCCGTCGGGCGCGGGTGAAACAAAAATGCTCGAAGCGATGAGATACAGCGTCGAAAACGGCGGCAAGCGCATCCGCCCGATGCTGACCATCGAGTTTTGCAGGATGTGCGGCGGCAGCGTCGAAGCGGCTCTGCCCCTCGCATGCGCTATCGAGTTTATCCACACATATTCGCTCATCCACGACGATCTGCCCTGCATGGACAACGACGATATGCGCCGCGGCAAGCCGTCGAGCCATATCAAATTCGGCGAAGCAAATGCGCTCCTTGCTGGCGATTCGCTGCTGACTTTTGCATTCCAGACCGCAGGCGAAGCAAAAGATATCCCCGCCGATGCCGTTGCAAAGGCCGTTTCGCTTCTTGCGCGTGCGGCGGGCTGCGCCGGAATGATAGCGGGTCAGGTGCAGGATCTTGAAAACGAGAACAAGACTGTTTCGGTCGATGATCTGCGCAGTGTCGATGTTCTCAAGACGGGCGAGCTTATAAGATGCGCGTGCCAGCTCGGCTGCATCGCCGCCGGAGCCGACGATAAAAAGCTCGAAGCGGCGAGAGTATATGCCGAAAATCTCGGCATAGCATTCCAGATAGTCGATGATATCCTCGATGTCACGAGCGACGAGGCGACCCTCGGCAAGCCGATAGGCAGCGACGCCGAAAACTGCAAAAACACCTATGTCTCGCTCCTCGGGCTCGAAGAAGCGCAGAGAATAGCCGCGGAGCTTACCGATAAGGCAATAGATGCGCTTAAAATTTTCGGCGATGAGGCTGAATTTTTGATATCGCTTTCCGAAAAGCTTCTCTCCAGAAATAAGTGACCGTCTATCCATTCTCAGTGAAAGGTTGAAGTCAAATGGCATCTGACAATTACCTTAAAAATATACATTCCCCGACGGATATAAAAGGCATGAGCTATGCTCAGCTAAACGAGCTTGCCGCCGAGATACGCACAGTTCTTATCGACACGGTCTCGAAGAACGGCGGTCATCTCGCGTCCAATCTCGGCGTCGTGGAGCTGACTCTCGCCATGCATAAGGAGTTCGATTCCCCGCGCGATAAGTTTGTCTGGGATGTCGGCCATCAGGCCTATACCCACAAGCTGCTCACAGGCAGATACGAGCGCTTTCACACCCTGCGTCAGGAGGGCGGACTCTCCGGATTCTGCCGCCCCGATGAGAGCGAGCATGATATGTTCTACAGCGGCCATTCCAGCACCGCCGCATCGAGTGCGCTCGGACTCTCGACCGCGAACACCATGCGCGGCAGTAAGAATACTGTCGTCGCCGTCGTCGGAGACGGCTCAATGACCGGCGGAATGTTCTATGAGGCTTTAAACAACGCCGGCAGAACGCACGACAGGCTCATAATCGTGCTCAATGATAACGAGATGTCTATCTCCGAAAATGTCGGTTCGATGGCGCGTTATCTTGCCGTCGTCAGAGCGAAACCTGAATATTACCGCATGAAAGCGCACACCGAAAAGCTCTTAAAGCATATCCCGCTTATAGGAAACGAGCTCTCGGACGCGGCGTTTGATATAAAGAGCGCATTGAAGCGCATTATCTATTCCGATTCGTGGTTCGAGGATCTCGGACTTCACTATATCGGTCCTATTGACGGGCACAATATCCAGCAGCTCTGCGAAGCGTTTGAGATGGCGAAGAAGTATGACAAACCCGTACTTCTTCATGTCAATACCCTCAAGGGCAAGGGCTATGACTTTGCCGAGCGTTCGCCTGAGCAGTTCCACGGAATCTCGAAGTTTGATATAAATACCGGCGAGCCTCTTTCATCCGGTACGAGCTTTTCGAGCAATTTCGGCGATATCATGTGTCGCTTCGCGTCCTGCGATGACCGCGTGTGCGCCATAACCGCCGCGATGTCCATCGGCACTGGACTCGACAGATTTTCGAGCGAACATAAAGACAGATTTTTTGATATCGGTATCGCCGAGGAGCACGCCGTGGCGTTCGCGCTCGGTCTTGCAAAGAGCGGATTTATCCCGGTTTTTGCAGTCTATTCCACCTTCCTCCAGCGCTGCTTTGATCAGCTTCTGCACGATGCCGCTCTCCAGAAGCAGAAGATGGTCATCGCCATCGACCGCGCCGGATTTGTCGGCGAAGATGGCGAGACACACCAGGGCGTTTTTGATGTTTCGATGCTCAGAAGCGTGCCGGATATAACCGTATATTCGCCCTCGTCCTATGAGGGACTCAAGCACGCCATGCAGCAGGCGCTCTATTCAGAGTCGAAGCTCGTCGCGGTCAGATATCCGCGCGGAGCTCAGCGCGCGATACCCGAGAGCATCAAACCGACCTTTGCCGACTTTGATGTGTTCGGCGACGAAAACGCCGAAAAGGCAATCATAACCTACGGCAGGACTTTTTCAGCCTGCGCGTTCGCATATGAAAAACTCGTGAATTCCGGCGAATCAGTGAAGCTTATAAAGCTCAACCGCATAATTCCCGTCTGCGAGGGCGCGGTAGAAGCGGCGAAAGACTGCAGGGATGTCTATTTCTTCGAAGAGGGCATACGCCGTGGCGGAGCGGGCGAAGGCTTCCTGTTTGACCTCTCGAAAGCGGGATTCTCCGGGAAATATCACCTCAGAGCTATCGAAAACGGTTTTGTCAAGCAGGCGTCCGTTGAGTCGCTCTTACATAAATACGGCTTTGACGAAGAGGGCGTGCTCTCGTTCGTCACTTCTGCGGAGGCTTGACCGTGGAGGAAAACAGAAAGCGTATAGACGCTCTTATGGTCTCCTTGGGTGTCGCGCCGTCGCGCGAAAAAGCCAAGGAAATGATAAAGAGCGGGAATGTATATTTAAACGGCAAAGTTGTATCTAAAGCTGGACTTTTGGCGAGTGACTGTGATATAATCGAGTATAAAGGCGAGTCGGAACGCTATGTCAGCCGCGGCGGACTGAAACTTGAGAAAGCCGTCGATGTTTTCAAACTCGATTTGAGCGGATATTTATGCATCGATATCGGCGCGTCAACAGGCGGATTTACCGACTGTATGCTCCAAAACGGCGCGAAAAAAGTCTACGCTGTCGATTCGGGGAGCGGTCAGCTTTCGCCGAAGCTGAAGTTCGACCCCCGCGTTATCGATCTCGAAAAGACAAATTTCAGATACATAACGGAAAAAGAGATTCCCGAGCGCGCCGATTTTGCGAGCGCGGATGTCTCGTTTATATCTCTGAAATATATCCTGCCTGCGCTTTCGCCGCTTTTAAAAGACGGCGGCAGTGCCGTCTGCCTTATAAAGCCGCAGTTCGAGGCGGGCAGGGAGAATGTCGGCAAGAAAGGCGTGGTCAAAGATCCGCGCGTGCATATAAAAGTCATCAAAAATGTCTGCTCCTATGCCGTGCAGGCGGGATTTTCGGTGTCGGCTCTCGATTTTTCCCCTGTCAAAGGACCGGAGGGCAATATAGAATACCTCGTATATCTGAAAAAGGACGAAGTGCAGTCCGTTTCGGCACCCGATGTCGCGGGAGTCGTCAGCGCGGCGCACGCCTGTTTCAAAGCGGGAGAATAACTATGATGTTTGCAATAATTCCAAATCTTACTCGTAAAAACGCCGCTCAGGTGACAAGGCTCATCTGTGCGAAGCTCGACGAACTCGGCGCGGCATATTCTCTGCCGCTCAGTACGGAAAATGTGTTTTCCGATACCAAGGCTGAATTTTTGCCTGAAAAAGAGCTGCTCGGCGGCTGCGAGGCGGTCATAACCGTCGGTGGGGACGGAACGATAATTCATTCCGCCAAGAAGGCCGCGGTTTACTCGAAGCCAGTCCTCGGCATCAACGCGGGTCGCCTTGCGTTTATGGCGGGTCTCGAGATACACGAGCTCGATCTGCTCGAAAAGCTCATAACCGGCGATTACAGCATGGATAAGCGCATGATGCTCAAAACCACCGCCGCCGACGGCGACAGCGTGCAGAGCGGATACAGCATGAACGACTCCACTGTGATGCGCCTGTCGAGGCTGAGCAGAATATCCGAGATAAATGTCGATCTCGACGGCAGATATTTCAACCGCTATCTCGGCGACGGACTCATTCTCTCGACTCCGACCGGTTCAACGGCATATTCTCTCTCTGCCGGCGGTCCCGTGGTTGATCCGAAGCTCGAGTGTATGATACTCACTCCGATTTGTTCTCATTCGGTGTTCACCCGTTCGCTCGTTCTGGGCGACGACGCGGTGCTGCGCATCTATTCCGATGATGACGGACCGCTCTCCGTTTCGTGCGACGGCGACGAGCCGTTCACAGTCTCGGCGCAGGGGAGCATAACGGTCGAAAAGGCGGACATCTGCGCGAGCTTTATCAGACTCAAGAACGACAGTTTTGTAGATATACTCAACAGAAAAATGATGAAATGGAACAGCAGTTCCCACGATGAACGGGAGGTATAACCTTGAAAAAAAGAAGGCAGGAAGCAATACTCGAAATAATTGAAAAATATGACCTGTCAACCCAGGATGAGCTTCTTCAGAAGCTCAAGGACAGCGGCTTTGACGCCACTCAGGCGACGGTTTCGCGCGATATAAAAGAGCTGCGCCTTGTCAAGACTATGGGCGCAAACGGTCAGTATAAATACGCCGTTACAAAGACCGAGTCGGACGAACTGCTCTCGAAGTTCCGCAGCATATTTGCCCAGTCCGTCGTCTCCGCCGACTATGCAGGCAACACAATTGTTATCCGCTGCTATACCGGCATGGCTCAGGCGGCGTGCGCGGCGTTTGATTCCATGCACTGGGAGGGGCTTGTCGGCACTCTCGCGGGCGATGATACCATATTTGCCCTTTGCAGAAGCGAAAGCTACGCTTCGCAGATGAAAGATTCCATAAAACGACTTATCGAAAAATGAGGTTTGAGCTATGCTTCTCAGTCTGAAAATAGAGAATATAGCAATAATTGAGAGCGCCGATATCGAGTTCGATTCGGGGCTCAATGTCCTTACGGGCGAAACCGGCGCGGGCAAGTCGATCATAATCGATTCTATAAACGCCGTGCTCGGTGAACGCACGTCGCGCGAGCTTATCAGAACCGGCGCGCAGTCCGCGAGCGTTACTGCGCTCTTCTCCGGCGTTTCCGCCGACACTGCCGCGCGGCTTAAAGAATATGATATCGAGCCCGACGAGGACGGGAATATACTTCTTCGCCGAACCCTCGGTCTGGACGGCAAAAACACCTGCCGCATAAACGGCGTGCCCTCGAATGTCGCCGCGCTCCGACAGGCGGGGCATGAGCTGATAAACATACACGGTCAGCATGACAATCAGGCGCTCATGGCGCCCGAAAAGCACTTCGAGTTCATCGACTGCGTCGCGGACGATGCCGAATTGCTTGAAGAATACAGAGAGAAATTCAGAGAACTCTGTTCATATATCAGGGAGCGCGACTCCCTCAAAACAGACGAGTCGGAGAAGCTTCGCCGGCTTGACCTGCTCGATTATCAGATAAACGAGCTTGAACAGGCGGATATAAGACCCGGAGAGCGCGACGAACTCAACGAGCGAAAGGCGCTTCTGCAAAACTGCGAGCGTGTCACGGCATCGCTCAGAGCGGCGTATGATATTCTCCAGGGCGCCGACGACAGCTTTGGCGTGATAAGCGCGATAGGCGACTGCGCCGGGAACGCGGAGGACGCTGCCCGATTCTATAAAGATGTCGAGCCCGCCGCAAAGACTCTTCGCAATGTCGGCTATGAGCTTGAGGACTGCGCGGGAGAACTTCGCTCGGCTATTGAAGATTTCTCCTATGATCCGTCCGAGCTCGAAGAGATCGAAGCGAGACTTGATGAGCTTTTCCGCCTCTCAGTAAAATACGGCTCGACGGAAGATGAAATGCTCTCATTCCTCGATTCCGCACGCGAAGAACGCAATAAAATAGCCCTCTCGGATGAGCGGGTCAAAGAGCTCGATGCGCTCGTCAGCTCGACCAAAGCCGAGGTTCGCGCCCTCGCCGAAAAGCTTACCGCAGCGCGTGAAAAGGCGGCGCGCGAGTTTGAGCGCGGAGTGACCGAACAGCTCGAATTTCTCGATATGCCGTCGGTCAGCTTCAAAGTCAACAGAGAAAAAACACCGTTTACAATAAACGGTGCGGACAATATAGAATTTCTCATCTCCGCAAACGCGGGTGAGACACTAAAGCCCCTCGCAAAAATCGCTTCGGGCGGCGAGCTGTCGCGCATAATGCTCGCGATAAAGAGCGTTATCGCCGGCAGAGACGGACTCGATACGATGATATTCGATGAGATAGACGCGGGACTCAGCGGCAGAGCGGCGCAGAAGGTCGCCATGAAGCTCAAAGAGGTCTCGCGCGGCAGGCAGGTCATCTGCGTCACCCATTCCGCTCAGATAGCGGCGCAGGCGGACTGCCACATGAGAATCAGCAAATCCGTCTCGGACGGCAAGACCTATACAAAGGTCGAACGCCTCGACACAGAGGGCAGAAAATATGAAATAGCAAGGATAACCGGTGGACTCGATGTCACCGAACTTCAGCTCAAATCGGCCGAAGAGATGCTCAGAAATGCCGGGAATCTGTAAAAACATAAAAGGGGAGATAACTTATGTCAGACGAGAAAAAAGAAACGCAGGGCGCTGCCGAAAATCAGAAGCTCAGCACAAAGGAAAACATTCTTCAGACTGTCAAATTTGCTCTGTTCTCGGCTTCTGCGGGAATAATTCAGTTTGCGTCTGACGCGCTTTTCAATGAAGTGTTTCATTTGAAGCCGGAGATATCGTATCTCATTTCTCTTGTTCTCTCCGTTCTTTGGAATTTCACTTTCAACCGCAAGTTTACATTCAAGTCGGCAAACAATGTTCCGATCGCCATGCTCAAGGTCGCGGCGTTCTATTGCGTGTTCACCCCGCTGACAACATGGTTTACGAAATATGCTACGGGTACTCTTGAGTGGAACACATATCTCGTTCAGGTTCTTTGCATGGCAACGAATCTTGTGACCGAGTTCCTCTATGACAGATTCGTTGTCTATCGCAACTCGATAAACACCAACGATATCGCACAGAAGGAAAAAGAAAAAGCCGAGCACAAAGCGGAGCAGGATAAATAACAAAAAACGGGACTGCGCATATGTGTTAGCCCCGTTTTTTAGCGAGTATAAAAATATATTTTTGAATGGAATTTTGATATGACTGAAGAAAAGAAGTGTCCTCTATATAAAAAATGCGGCGGATGCCAGCTGCAGAATCTGAGCTACGCGGAGCAGCTCGGCTTCAAGCAGAGAAAGACCGAAAGGCTGCTCGGCGAATTCGGACGTGTCGAGCCGATAATCGGCATGGACGAGCCGTATCATTACCGCAACAAGGTTCAGGCGGCGTTTGCCACGGCGAGAAACGGAAAGATAATTTCCGGCGTCTATCAGTCCGGCACACACAGCATAGTCTGCGTCGATTCGTGCCTCACCGAGGACAGAAAAGCGGATGAGATAATCGTCTCGATCCGCAATATGCTGAAGAGCTTCAGAATACAGCCGTATGACGAGCGAAGCGGCGGCGGTACATTTCGTCATGTCCTCGTCAAGCGCGGATTCAAGACAAATCAGATAATGGTCGTGCTCGTCACATCAGGTCCGATTTTCCCCGCGAAGAACAACTTCGTAAAAGCTCTTCGCAAGGAGCATCCCGACATAACAACGATAGTCCATAACATAAACCCGTGTCAGACGAGCCTTGTGCTCGGTGAGCGCGAGAATGTGCTCTACGGCACGGGCAAAATCGAGGATGAGCTTTGCGGACTTACATTCAGAATATCTCCGCGCTCGTTTTATCAGATAAACCCGGTGCAGACCGAGGTGCTTTATAGCACCGCGATGGAATATGCCGACATGACCGGGAGCGAAAAGGTTATCGATGCCTATTGCGGTATCGGCACAATAGGGCTCGTCGCGTCGAAGCGGGCGGGCGAGGTAATAGGCGTTGAGCTCAATCGCGACGCCGTTCACGACGCAATATCTAATGCCAAGCGAAACGGCATAAAGAACGTGCGCTTCTTCTGCGACGATGCAGGCGAGTTTATGCTCGGCATGGCGCAGGACGGGGAGAAAGCGGACATAGTTTTCATGGATCCGCCGCGCGCAGGAAGCGATGAGTGCTTCCTGTCGTCGCTCGTGACCCTCGCGCCGAAAAAGGTGGTCTATATCTCCTGCAACCCCGAGACCCAGCAGCGCGACCTGCGCTTTCTGACAAAGCGCGGCTATAAAGTCGAAAAGATTCAGCCCGTCGATATGTTCCCGCATACGAATCATGTGGAGACGGTGGTATTGATGACAAGAACCGATGCCGAAAAAGGCTGAAATCTACTGAAATAAAGAGATTCCGAGGTCTGTCCTCAAAACCGGAGGCAGCTCGGAATCCCTTTCAAACTTTTTCATCATCTAACCTGCACACCGAAAAAGTCGAATTACGAGACTACGGGTTTGATAATTGCGTGGCGAGGCTACAGGTTAGATAGTAGAATTGTTTTGCAAAAGTTCACATCAAAATGCATTTCCTAATCCGGAATGGTGAACTATTAAGGAGGCACACATAATGGAATACGATTTGTCTCGATTTGCAATTGCTCATCAAAGAGACTATCAACAAGCATTAGCTGAAATAAAAAATGGAAGAAAGCTCTCCCACTGGATGTGGTATATTTTCCCTCAGTTAAAAGGATTGGGGCGAAGCTCAACTTCTGACTATTATGGTATTCGAGATTTAGATGAGGCAAAGGCCTTTTTGCAGGATGAATATCTTGGATCTCATTTACTTGAGATATCAAATGCTTTACTTCAATTGGATTGCAATGATGCTAAAATTGTTATGGGAAAACCGGATGATATGAAATTGAAGTCTTGCATGACATTGTTTTGTCTGGCGGATCCAGATGAAGAGGTTTTTAAAGAGGTTCTGAATAAATTTTTTGATAGGAAATCCGATTACAGAACTGTGAAGATGATAAATCGATAAATGATATTTCTATATCCGTTTAAAAAAGCTCTTTTGTATAGTATCGTATAAGATACATAGTGGCGATTGTACTGATAAAAAAGGAGAAATAACATGATTCAAACCTATCATTTTTTTGGTGAGCACTCGCTGGAATTCGAGGATTCAAAAACAGTGAAAGAGCTTATTGAGTATGCGTTTGAAAAATTTGATTACTATGAACCGTTTGGAATGGATTCTGTTACCGTATTCCAATGTCATCATCCCGATAGTAATTATGGATGGTTTACAATCGACACGAAAAGAAGATGCGTTGATGAAATCGTCAATAGAGATGAACTTTGTTTTGGTTATCATATTCCGGGGATTTTATATTATGCGGAAGGCGGATGGGGTCATCATATGGAGGAATTAGGAAACCATCCTATATTTGAAAACCCTGTGTCGCTCAAACTGAAATTTGAAGATTTTAAGCATACTGTCGTTTTTGAGGGAACACACTCATTTAGAGAAATTCTTAATTTGCTTAAAAACACTGGATATCTCGAGAAAAATATTTCACAAATCAAAGTTCATGTACTTGCATATCCAAAAGAAAATTACTCTCAATATATAGAACTGAGTAATCCCATTCTTGATGTGTCTATGGTTGAATTTGAAAACTCATTGCCTCAAGATGGTGTTGTGACATTGCTATTAGAGTAAATTATACGGTTGATATATTCCCGTGTACTGCGAGGGAAGATTTGTTTCCGTGTTGTGTCGACATTCACGGTATTGTTTCAACCCATATCGAGACGGTGGTGTCGCTTAGAAAAATTTAAAGATAATCCGCCGTTGCCTTTCTGTTTCGAGCGGCGGATTTTAATTACCTGTCCGTTTTATCGTACACACATTGTGATATTATTATATCGTAGAACAGTGATATCTTTCAGAGGTGTCAACGATGAACGAAAATACTAAAAATCAGTGGCAGAAGCTCGATGAACTGCGCCGGACTGATCCGCACATCTGCGGCGGATACTATGCCAAAAATTTCCTCAAAACATACAGACCGGATTTCTACACCGAGGGATATGATTTCTTCCCGGAATTTGTAAAGGTCGCGGAAAAGGACGGCAAAATTATCTGCCGTCTTGAAGAGGCAATTGTTCCGGATGAAGATGCGCCCGTTGACAGCGACGAATGCATGCTTGAGACTTCTGCCGGCACTTTCGTGTCCCGCGACTACCGGCGAGTTTGGCGGCGCGCTCGAAACGCCGGGAGGGGAGATAGACGGAAATTTTTGCGATGTTTTTGAGTTCGGAGACAGAGTATACGCCGTCGATTCATTGAGCCATCTCGGTCTGGCGAGCACAACGATTTATTCCTTTGACCGCGACTGCAAACATCATAAAATATTCAGTGCCGAAAATCTGGATTTTAAAGCGCGTTATGCGACCGGAGAGCGGGCATATATTCTTCTTTCCGATCGCGTCGGAGAAAATCCCAAATCGGTCTTGCTCGAAATATCCGAAAACGGAGATATGCTAAAAACAGAGTTCGACTGCGATTCCCCGCTTGTCTTTAATATGCTCGTAAGCGACGGGAAGATGTTTCTCGGCGCAGATAAGGCGGTCGTTGTCTTTGACCTGCAAACGAAAGAAATAAACGCTTATACGCCGCTCAGCGTCGAAGCGGAGAAACATATAATCGGAATAAGCCGATGAATAAGCCCTGTAAATTTGGCGGATGACCGCACTTTTTTTAAACAATGCCTACTGATTTAGGATAATTTACTTTTTTTGCCCTCGGACATTGATTTTCAAAAAAATCTGTGATACTTTAAAGTCGTACAGTTTCTTGACTGTGCGGCTTTATCTATTCTGATAGAAGGATCAAAATGAAAAGGTTTATAAGCAGGGCGGTCGCAGTGATTCTCACATGCGTATTGGCCTTCGGCTCCGCGGTCTGCTTCGCCGCGGACAGCACCGAGAGTGCAGGCGCAAAGAAGTATTACGATTACGGTACATATGTGCTTTTGGGCGACAGCGTCGCCAGCGGTCACAACGACCTTGTATATGTGGATTCTGAGTTCAAGCGCGTTGAAAATTCATACGGCGCGTATGTTGCCGATGCTCTCGGAGTGAATTATGTTCCGATGGCCTGCCCCGGATTCAGGACGATAGATATCCGCTATATGCTCGAGGACGATTATCCGGGCGACGATTATCTTTTCCACGATTCTCATAACCCCGAGGTCATGAAATCGAGGATCCCCGAGTATCGCCGCGCAATTTCACAGGCGGGTCTTATTACCCTTGGTGTCGGCGGAAACGACTTCGGCACTTATCTCACATGGGTCATCGCCGATATTCTCGAAAAAGAGGGCACTTGCAGCAAGTATGTCAAGGCTCTGCGCGATCTTCTCAAGGAGAACGGCATAGTCAACGATAAGCTTGACAAAATAGTTGAGCTCGCTAAGATTACCGACGCAATGCCCGAGCTTATCAGAGTTCTCCCGCATGCGCTTAAATACGGGGTCGAAAACTTCTTTGAGAACTGGAACCATGTCATTGAGGATATATATGCTCTGAACCCCGATGTTCAGCTTTTGGTTATCGGAATGTTCGATACGAGCGTCAAGAGCGACGGCGGAGCGACAGATACCGAGGAGAGCAAGGATGACAGCCAGAGCATCAATCTCGGACAAATGGTCGTCGATATAGCGAACAAGCCGATGAAAGAGGGCGCCGAGAAATACGGCTATATCTTTGTCGACACAACGGGCACGACTTGCGACACATACCATCCGAACGCGGCGGGACACAGACATATCGCCGACAGAATCCTTGACGCTCTGCCCGATGCAAACTTCCCGTTTACGGATGTCGCGTCCGATTCGGAGTATTACGATGCAATCGAGTTTATGTACAGAAAAGGCTACATGGCGGGCACTTCCGAGACGCAGTTCAGCCCCGATTCCGCGCTGACAAAGTTGGCTCTTGTTCAGGCTCTTTACGGAATGGCCGGCTCACCCGAGGTCAATACCGACAATCTTTCGTTTGCCGATCTCGACAGCTCGAATCCCGCGTTCAAAGCCGCAGTGTGGGCTGTCAGCAACGGAATAGTCAAAGCGTCCGACGGCAAGTTCGAGCCGGACAGCGAAGTAAGCATCGCCGACTTCGGCCTTACGATGATTCGCTTCTCCGCAAAGGTCGATTTCAACCTGAAGAGGGTAGTAAAGACCGTTTCAATGTCGTTCAATCTTGCTCTTGAGAACAAGTTTATGATTATCAAAAGATCTATAACCCGTGCCCAGGCCGCGCAGAAGCTCGCCGGATATCGATATTATTGATAGAAGTATAGTAATGTAAACAAAGCGGAGAGCTCAAGAGGGTTCTCCGCTTTTGTGATATAAAGAACACCCGTCCGCAGATACATAGCTCCCGCGGACAGGTATTTTTTATTCGCCGCTCCCGATATTTTCTCCGCGATTTACGTCTAAAACATTGACATCGGGGAAAATTAAGAGTAGAATATTTAAGTAAATATTTTTGGCTGTGAAGAGCAGAGCCGTTTATTCCGCTCGCAGAGAGGCGCGCCGGCATTATGCCGCTGTGAGGTGCGCCGTGTCAGGAAGTACGGCAGCCGGCTCGGAGCCTCCCGCGTTGAACGGGCGTAGCCTGCGTTAAGGGCAGCAGAGGGGTGCAGTTTTGTGCAATCCGGGTGGTACCGCGGCTTCGGCCGTCCCGGGCAGAACGGCATCTATTTTTATTTTTTAAGGAGTTGTTTATCATGGAATGGACGGGACTCAATGAACTCAGAGAGAAGTATCTGAGCTTTTTCGAGAGCAAGGGTCATCTTCGTCTGCCGAGCTTTTCGCTTGTGCCTCAGGGAGATAAGAGCCTGCTTCTCATCAACGCCGGCATGGCACCGCTCAAGAAATATTTCACAGGCGAGCTGACCCCGCCGAGAACCCGCGTCACAACCTGCCAGAAGTGCATCAGAACGCCCGATATTGAGCGCGTCGGAATCACCGCGCGCCACGGCACTTTCTTTGAGATGCTCGGCAATTTCTCGTTCGGCGATTACTTCAAGCATGAGGCGACCGCGTGGGCGTGGGAGTTCTGCACGAAAGTGCTCGAGATGCCCGTGGATAAAATATATATCAGCGTCTATCAGGACGATGACGAGGCATATGACATCTGGACAAAGGAGCTCGGTGTTTCGCCCGACCATATGGTTCGCCTCGGCAAAGAGGATAACTTCTGGGAGCACGGCGCAGGCCCCTGCGGTCCCTGCTCGGAGCTCTATTTCGACCGCGGCGCGAAGTACGGCTGCGGTTCTCCGACCTGCGGAGTCGGATGCGACTGCGACAGGTATGTTGAGTTCTGGAACCTCGTTTTCACCCAGTTTGATAACGACGGCAACAATAACTATACCCGCCTCAAGAGCTGCAATATCGATACCGGTATGGGTCTTGAGCGCCTCGCCTGCATCATGCAGGGCGTGGACAACCTCTTCGAGGTCGACACCGTCCAGAACATCATGAAGCACATCATGCAGATAGCGGGCGTCAAGTACCACGAGGACGAGAAAAAGGATGTCTCCCTGCGTGTTATCACAGACCATATCAGAAGCACCACTTTCATGATCGGCGACGGCGTTATGCCTTCAAACGAGGGCAGGGGCTATGTCCTTCGCCGCCTGCTCAGAAGAGCGGCGCGCCACGGCAGACTCTTGGGTATAGACGGCACCTTCCTCTATAAGGTGTGCGAGACAGTTATCAAGGAAAATGCTGCCGCATATCCGAACCTCGTCGAGAAGCATGACCTTATCGTAAAGGTCATAAAGGCCGAGGAGGAGAGCTTCAATAAAACAATCGACACAGGTCTCAACCTGCTCGAAAATATTATCGCCCGGAGCGATTCCAAGGTGCTCAGCGGCGCAGATGCTTTCAAGCTTCAGGATACTTTCGGCTTCCCGATTGACCTGACAAAAGAGCTGCTCGAAGAGCGCGGCATGAGCGTCGATATCGACGAATATGACCGCCTCTATGCTCAGAGCAGAGCGGCGGCGCGTGCGGCGCGCAAGGATGCCGGAGCTCAGGCGTGGAAGGACAGCAACGTTTCGTTCAAGGATGTCGGAGCCACCGAGTTTGTCGGCTATACCGATTATTCCTGCGATGCCGAGATAAAGGCGATAGTCACAAACGGCGAGCGTGACGAGTTCGCAACCGCGGACTCCGAGGTGGTTGTTGTGCTCGACAAGACCCCGTTCTATGGCGAGAGCGGCGGACAGGCGGGCGACACCGGCGTTATCAAGACCGATAATGCAACCCTCGAGGTTACCGCCACCGGCAAGACTCCCGACGGCGTTGTGCTCCACATTGCAAGATTTATAAGCGGCGACAGCATCGCTCTCGGCGATAAAGTCCACGCTCAGATAGATGTCGAAAAGCGCGAGGCGACCCGCCGCAACCATACCGCGGCTCATCTGCTCCAGGCGGCTCTGAGAAAGCACCTCGGCAGCCATGTTGAGCAGGCGGGACAGCTTGTCAACAGCGAGGAGATGCGCTTCGACTTCACCCATTTCTCCGCTCTCTCGGGCGATGAGCTCAAGGCGATAGAGCGCGAGGTCAACGAGGTTATCCTCAAGGGTATTCCGGTCGAGACACGCGAGATGCCCATTGAAGAGGCCAAGAAGCTCGGCGCAATGGCTCTGTTCGGCGAGAAGTACGGCGACGTCGTGCGCGTTGTCAGCGCGGGCGATTTCTCCGTTGAGCTGTGCGGCGGCACCCATGCGGACAACACCGCAAAGCTCGGTCTGTTCAAGATCGTGTCCGAGTCATCTGTTGCTGCGGGAATCAGGCGTATAACCGCCGTCACCGGCTTCGGTGTGCTCAAGCATATAGAAAACGACGAGCGCATCATGCAGTCTGCAGCGGCAGCGATGAAGCTCGGCAATGTCGCGGAGCTTGATAAGCGTGCGGCGACCCTCGCTGCCGAGGTCAAGGCAAAGGACAGAGAGCTTGCGGAGCTTCGCAGCGAGATATCCGCTCTCAAGGCGGGCAGCCTTATGGACAGCGCAAGACAGGTCGGCGGCGTCAGACTCATCACCGCCGAGGTCGAAGTTTCCAATCCCGGCGAGCTTCGCTCGATGTGCGACACCGCCCGTGACAACGGCGCAGATATCGTCGCAGTCTTTGCTGGCGTCAACAAAGAAAAGGGCACTCTGAACTTTGCCTGCGCTTGTGGCGCCGATGCAATAAAACTCGGCGCTCACGCCGGCAATATCGTCCGCGAGACCGCAAAGATAGCAGGCGGCTCGGGCGGCGGCAAGCCGGACAGCGCAATGGCGGGCGCTAAGGACGCTTCCAAGGCGGACGAGGCTCTCTCGGCGGTTGACTCTATCGTCAGCGCCATGTTAAAATAAAATCATAGCTCCGCCGGTCTTTCCCGGCCGGCGGAACAAGCAATTGCAATACGGAGGTTTTCTGAAAATGGATGACTGTATTTTTTGCAAAATAATCAAGGGCGAGATACCCTCAAAAAAAGTCTATGAGGACGACGATGTTCTCGCGTTCTATGACCTCGAGCCGCAGGCTCCGTTCCATATTCTCATTATCCCGAAGCAGCATATAAAGAGCGCTGCCGAGATAACCCCGGAGAACAGCGCGGTCGTCTCCAAAGTATTCGAGGCGGCGGCGAAGATAGCCAAGCAGTTCGATCTCAAGGACGGCTTCAGAATCGTCAACAACTGCGGCGACTGTGCGGGTCAGACCGTCAAACACCTGCACTTCCATATGCTCGGCGGCAGAGATTTCGGCTGGCCGGCAGGCTGATAAAAAGACCATATTAATATTCAGGAGATGTTTATTTTGGCAAAGACCTATACAATGGAAATCGCAGGCGTGAAGAGAGAGCTTCCTCTCTGCCCGGTCAGCGACAAGCTCGATATCGCGGCATTCATCCTTTTCGGTGATGTCGAAGTCACCGTTAAAGCGGCGGAAGAGCTGCTCAAGAAGTGCCCTGAGTTCGATTATATTCTCACTCCCGAGGCGAAGAGCATCCCGCTTGCCTATGAGATGTCCAGACAGAGCGGCAAGAAATATTTTGTCGCCCGCAAGAAGCCGAAGGTCTATATGACCGACCCCGTCTGTGTCAGCGTGCGTTCTATAACCACCGATGCAGAGCAGACCCTCCTTCTCGGCAGAGAGGACGGAGATCAGCTTCGCGGCAAGAAAGTACTTATCGTTGACGATGTTATCAGCACCGGCGAATCCCTCGCGGCAGTCGTTGCCCTTGCCGATAAGTTCGATGCAAACATAGTCGCCAAGGCGGCGGTCCTCGCAGAGGGTGACGCGGCGGAGCGCGACGATATCGTGTTCCTCGAGAAGCTTCCTCTTTTCTTCAAATAATCGGAGAACTCGAGAAATGGCGCGTCCGTTCACGGTTATCGGTTTTACAATGTTTTTTACGCTGGCTCTTGTTTTTGAACTCGGTCAGAAGGCGGCAGTCGTTATCCTTTCGGCAGCAGCTGCCGCCTTTATCTTTTCTTTGTTCTTCAAGAGTGTTCGGCGTGACTTTGTAATCCCGACTGCGTGTATAACGGCGGTCGTTGCAGTACTTTTGTCTTTTGCCGCCGCACTTGTTCCTGATGAAGCGTCGCAGCGTTTCAACGACGGCGTGCATACCGTGAAAGCGAGCGTTGTCTCGCTCGAGGAACAGAGCGGCGAAAGATATTATACAGAGCTTAAAACTTCCGAGATAGACGGCGAAGAATATAAGCTGAACATACGCCTTTCTTCAAAATCGCGCCTTGGTTTCAAGCCGTATGATACTGTCGAGGGCGATTTGCAGCTCTACGATATCGGCAAGACCCGCGACGCGAGAAACTACTATCTGTCCGAAAATATCTTTATGGGCGGATACGCAAAGGGCGATATAAATATATCTCAGCCGGAGCGCAAGCCGATAGGCTATTATCCGCTCGCGATGCGCGCTTATATCAAAAACACGGTTTCGCGTCTTATCCCCGGCGAACGCGGGGCGCTTGCAACGGCGCTTCTGATCGGTGACAAATCAAATTTGCCGAAGAGCGTTTCGGATTCGTTCTCGTCCGCGGGAATATCGCATTTGATAGCCGTTTCGGGTCTGCACCTCTCAATCTGGTGTCTGTTCATTCTGAAAATTTTCGATGTTTTCAGGCTCAGACGCAGAGCGGGAGCAATTATTTCGGCGGTGTTTGTTATAGTTTTTATGGCGGTCTCGGGCTTCACATATTCCGTCATGCGTGCGGGCTTCATGATGCTCGTTATGCTCCTCGGAACGCTGCTTTCTAGGCAGGCGGATTCACTCAATTCCCTCGGTATCGCGCTTGTAATTCTGTGCTTTGCCAATCCGTATTGCGTGATGAGCCTCGGACTGCGGCTCTCGTTCCTCTCGACTCTCGGAATAATAGTCGGCTACGGCAATATTGATTTTCCTCTGAATCCGTATATCGCGCGCGTCAGAAATAAATATGCAAGGCGCGTCTGCGAGTTTATTTTCGGTTCCGTTAGGAGCACCGTGCTCGCCTGTGCGTTCACTCTGCCTGTTATGATACTCGATCTCGGCAAAGTGTCACTTATCGCGATCCCGGCGAATCTTGTTTCCGATCTTCCCGCATCTGCGTGTATGATCCTCTCTGGGCTTACCGCTCTCACCGCGAAGTTTTCATTTTTGCGCGTGATAACGGCCGGTCTTGCAGAACTGTCCGGCGTGTGCGCGTCTTTTCTTATCAATTCATCGAAGTCGCTCGCGGCGGTTCCTCATTCGTCTTTGAACGCCTCGACATTTCTGTTTCCACTGTGGCTCGTTTTGATTTTTATCGTCCTTGCGGCGGCTGCGCTTATCTATAAATTTTTGGGACGCAATACCGTCCGTGCAGCAGTTTTGATATGCACGCTCACTTTTGCAGGCGTGTGTATTGGTTCTTCTGCACTTTCCCGCACGGCAACCGTAATAACCGTGGCAGATGTCGGCAACGGCTCGGCTGTTGTCGTCAGCTCCGGCGGCAAAACAGCTTTGCTCGGCTGCGGAGGGGACAGCTACTATGCCCTCTCAAATATAGAGTCCGCAATGGACAGCGTCGGCGCGGATAATCTTGATTTTCTTCTTATCCCGCGCGTATCTGAGGGTGAAAGTTCACTCGTGCTCGATGTTATCGACACTTTTTCGCCCGAGTATATTCTTGCAGGCGAGACTGATGCCGACCTCAATGAAATACTTAAAACAGAAAATTATAACCTCGCGCCTGCTGCGGATATAAACATCGGCGGCGCAGAATTAAAATATAAAACAACGAATAAAACGAGCACGGCGGTGCTCGGCATGGGCGGCGCTGATGCGGTCATTGTTTTCAGACCGTCTTATGCGCCGGATACAAAAGGGAATATTCTCATTTTGCGGGAGAACCTGCCGCAGGGCGTTTCCCCGGGAAACTACAATTTGACCGTGCTATCGGCGGAGGCCGACAGAGCGCCTGCGGTCATGGGAAAATTGCTGTCCCTCGGCGCGGACGCGTACGCGACGGGAGGGCATGGGAACATCAGAATTACGGTGCTCCCGTCGGGCAGAATTTTGACGGAAAGGATGGACTGAATGGCTGCTATCGGCGAAAAAGAGATAAAAGCGCTTATCAGAAGCGGAGATATCGGCGGCGCGTTCCTGCTTTTTGGAACGGAGAGCTATCTCAAGGAATTTTATTCCTCAAAGTTAAAAGACAAAGCCGTCAGCCCGGACTTTGCGGATTTCAACTATCATTTCTTCGACGGCGCGTCGTGTACCCTCGAGGATATCGAGCAGGCGGTCGAGGCTTTTCCGATGATGAGCAGCAACACCTGCGTGTTCGTCAAGGATATGGCTGTCGATTCGCTCGACGAGGATTCTTATGAAAAGCTCGAAAAAATAGTCAGCGATGTCCCGGATTACTGCACGCTGATTTTCTATATCGGCAAGGCAGATTCGCTCAAAAAGACCGCAAAAGCCAAAAAGGCAGTCTCGCTCTTTACAAAATACGGCAATGCGGTCGAGCTCAACAAAAAGACCGCTTATGAGCTTGCCAAAATGCTCGTCGGCGCGGCGCAGAAGCGCGATTCTTCGCTCAGCCAGCGAAACGCCGAATATCTTGTTTCCTGCGTCGGGGACGATATGGTTACTCTTTTAAATGAAATCGACAAGCTCTCGGCATATGCCGAGAGACGCGAGATAACCCGCGCGGACATCGACCTGATGTGCGTCAAGACTATCGAGGCGAATGCATTCGACCTGACTAAATATATAATCTCGGATAATTTCGACAAGGCGTATGAAACGCTCAATATGCTCTTCGCCCAGCGTGCGGATGTTATGATGATAATGGGCGCGGTGATATCCGTCTTTGTCGATATCTATCGTGTCAAGGTCAGCGTATCTGCGGGCTACAGAGACACTCAGCCGGCGGAGATATTCTCAAACTACCGCGGCCGCGAGTTCAAATTGACGAAAGTTTCGCGCCAGGCGTCGGCTCTGAGCGTGCGCGTTCTGCGCCAGTGTCTCGATGAACTGCACAGAGCCGATACACTGCTCAAGAGCTCTGCCGTTGATAACAGGATAGTTATGGAGGAACTGCTTGTCAAGCTGTTTGTGGCGATACAGTCACGAAAATAAACGCCGGATGGTGTTGATGGTAAAATGATAAAGATAAAACAGGCGGTCATCGTCGAGGGAAAGTATGATAAAATAAAACTCTCCACAGTCCTCGATACCGTTATAATACAGACCGACGGCTTCGGCATTTTCAAGGACAAAGAGAAGCAGAAGCTGATAAAACGCCTCGCTCAGACACGCGGCATAGTCATATTGACCGACAGCGACTCGGCGGGCTTCAAAATCCGTTCGTTTATCGGCGGAAGCGTTCCGAAAGACAGCGTCATTCACGCCTATATTCCCGACGTGTTCGGCAAAGAGCGCAGAAAGGACGCGCCGTCTAAAGAGGGCAAATTAGGGGTCGAGGGAATCGATACTGAGATCTTGCTTGAAGCGCTCAACCGCGCCGGAGTCACCTGCGAGAGTACGCAGGAAAAGAGCCGAGCTGTAACCGTTGTCGACCTCTACGAAGCCGGGCTCAGCGGAAAAGCGGATTCGGCGGCTCTGCGCAAAAAGTTCCTGCGCAGTCTGTCGCTTCCCGAGCGCCTTTCAACAAGCGCGCTCGTCGATATGATAAATATTTTCATGACATACGATGAATTTCAGGAAAGTATAAGAAAATTTTCACTCAGCGGAGATGATAATCAATGATAAGAATAGGCAGCGGATACGATGTTCATAAGCTTGTCGAGGGGCGGAAGCTCATAATCGGCGGCGTTGATATACCCCATGCCATGGGACTTCTTGGCCATTCGGATGCCGATGTCCTGCTCCACAGCATCAGCGATGCGCTGCTCGGCGCGGCGGCAATGGGGGATATAGGCTGCCTGTTCCCGGACAACGATGAAAAATACAAGGGCGCGGACAGTCTCGAACTCCTGCGCGAAGTCGTGCGCGTTATCGGCGCTCAGGGCTGGCACATAGTCAATATCGACTCAACCGTTGCCGCCCAGGCTCCGAAGCTGCGCCCGTATATAGATGAAATGCGCCGCAACATAGCCGACGCCTGCTCGCTCGATGTCTCATGCGTCAGCGTCAAGGCGACCACCGAAGAGGGGCTCGGCTTTACGGGACGCCGCGAGGGCATAAGTGCCTCCGCCGTCTGCCTTATTGAGAAGTAATTTGATTTCAGGCGCGTTTTATGGTATTATAGGAATTGAAGAGAGGTATGCCTATGTTTACTGAAAAGATCGCATCTCTCTGGGATCAGCTGAAGGTCGTATTCTCCGACTTCGCCTTCACGGATTTCCTGGATATCTGCCTCGTTGCGTTCATTCTTTATAGCGTTATCAAGCTCATCCGTGAGACAAAGGCCATTCAGCTTGCAAAGGGTCTTCTGCTTTTCGGTGTGGCTTATCTTGCCATTTACCTGCTCGATATGCAGGCGAGTGAGTTCATATTCAAAAAAGTCTTCGGCGAGATAATTATAGTCCTCGTCATCCTCTTCCAGCCCGAGCTGCGCCATATGCTCGAATCCGTCGGCAGACGCAGCATAACAAAGCTCAATCTTTTCGGCGTGCGCGACGATGAGACGGAGCGCAATCAGAAGATAAAGGATTCGATCTACGCCGTGTGCAAGGCGTGTCAGAGCATGAGCGAGAGTAAGACAGGCTCTCTTATCGTCTTTGAGCATGATACGCTCCTCGGTGATATCATAAAGAGCGGAACTCCCGTCGATGCGATAGTCTCGCGCGAGCTGATAGGCAATATTTTCTATCACGGCGCGCCGCTCCATGACGGAGCCGCAGTTATCCGCGACGGCAGGGTAGTTGCCGCAGGCTGTGTCCTGCCGCTGACTCAGAAAGAGAATCTCGATACCCAGCTCGGAACCCGCCACAGAGCCGCCATAGGTATGAGCGAGCAGGGCGATGCGATGATAGTCGTCACTTCTGAGGAGACCGGAACAATTTCCATCGCCTGCAAGGGCCAGCTTATCAGAAATCTCACCGATTCCGATCTGCGTGAGCACCTTGTGCGCTACCTTTGCGGAACGAATAACGAAGATAAAGCCGCCGTCAAAGGCATACGCAAGCTGTTCGGAGGTTTTAAAAAATGAAAAAGAAAAAAATAAGCCTCAAAAATCTCATATATGATAACAGGTTCGTCCTGGCGCTTTCAATAATCGCCGCAGTTATAATCTGGATCGTTGTCGCAATTCAGGCGAGCCCCGAGGATGACCGGATAATAAAAGATGTCCCTGTTAAAATAGAAATATCAAACAATGTCTCGAATCTCGGGCTTCAGATGTTCGGCAATACGGATTTCACAGTCGAAGTCAAGGTTCACGGCAAGCGCTACGAAGTCGCCGAGAGCGTGCTCACAAAAGACGATATCTCCGTTGTCGCCAAGACCAACTATGTCGATTCGACAGGCAGCCAGACCCTGAAACTCGAAGTGACTGCAAAAGATCCGAGCAAGGCGAACTATGAGATAGTTTCGCTCTCTCAGGATTCGATAAATGTGTATTTCGACTATTACAAAGAAGGCGAATACACTCTCCAGCCCGATGTCGTCTATGACGGCGCGTCGTATGTCACAAACGGACTGATAGCAGAAACCCCGGTGCTCTCTGCGAATACCGTGAAGCTGTCGGGTCCCGTGACTGAGATGGCGAAGATAAAGAAAGTTGTCGCGCGCGTGACTCTGAACAAGAAAATCAGCGCGACCACAACGCTCGACGCCGAGATAATCCCGCTGAGCGAATACGGCGGAAAGCTCCAGTATATAACCGTCAACGACGGACTCGCCGATATCACGATGACTCTTCCGATTTATCAGCGCGCCGAACTGCCGACTACGGTAACTTTCAAGAATGCGCCTGCCGCTTATGCGAGCAACCCGCCCGCGTTTACCTGTAGTCCCGCGAGACTCAATTTCACTATGGACGCGACGAAGCTCTCGTCCATAACCGAGCTGTCGGTCGCCGATATCGATTTCTATATGCTCGGCGCAGGCAGAAATGAGATAACCATAGACCTGACGACGTTGAGCGGAGTCAAGGTTATGAGCGGGGAGACGAAACTCAAGGTCACGGTCGAGATGAACGGCGTGACCTCACAAAAGAGCTCAGTGAGTGCCAACAATATCTCGTTCATAAATGTCCCCGCCGGATATAAAGCGGTCGTGACTCAGACGCGCATACCGTCCGTTGAAGTTGTCGGCCCGAAAGAGAATCTCGAAAGGATAACCACGGATCAGCTCTTCGCCGAGGTCGATCTCAGCAGTGCCGACCCCACCCAGTCCCACGGCACGGCATATGCCCGCGCCTATGTCAAGGACAGCAACAATTGCTGGGTGCATAACAGATACACCGTCAGCTACAGACTTGAAAAAGTCCAGTAACGGAAAAATCAAGCTTTCCGCAAATGCAGAGAGTGCCATAAGACAGGTAACAGGCACAGCGGTATTAACTGCTGTGCCTGTTATTGCATAATTCGTTTTTGTACGGAACTAAAGCAGGACCGAAACGATAAACTTGTATTAGCTGAATCAGCCACACAAACAGTAAGAAGAAAGGGGGACGCAATATTGCAATATTTTAGGTATGAGAATACAAATGAAAATCTGAACAATGATCTGAAAGAACAATATAAAACCTTAAACAATTGCGAAAAACGCATCTTCCGAAAAGAGAAAATGCGGCAAAAAATCATTACGGCTGTTTTGATCTTCATCTACATTGTTGTTGCTGCCGCGGGCTTATGTCTGCTTAACTTAATTCCGCAACCGAACGGTTTGTTTTGGCGCCTTCTTGTTGGTGCCGGAAAATTGATTGCCGGTCTTTTCATTCTCGTTATTTGCGGAGTATTAACCGTCGAATTGACCAAAGGGTTATGGAAAAAAGCCGAATCGGTCAATGTCCCCGCAAAGAAAAAAGAAATCTTATCAAAAGCCTGTGGTCACTTGCGGGATTATTATGGTTTACAGGAGCCATATATTATAACCAAGTGTTTTGATGCTGCGGATAAAAAGTTTCAAAAGCATGATGTTTGCCTTTTCATTGTTGGCGACGAGCTGCGCATCACTGTCGATTTGATTCATGGATTTCTTCACGGAGAAAGGGATTTAGGCTGCTATGCTTTCGTGAAGCATGAGATAACATTATCAAAACAGCCGTGCGGGCAGCAATTAATGCTGGAAATGAAAGCAGGTGAAAACACCTTTTTGTTAGGATACCGGGCAAAAGGGTTTATTGAAAAGAACTTCATCGGAAAAGAAACTGATTAAATTCTGATTTTACAAGTTGATTTAAGGGTGCCTTATATGCATAGCATTCGGCACATAGCGCAATCAATGATAGAAGCTAAGCTGTTTTTGCAGCTTAGCTTTATTGCTTTTCGGCCACCTTGCCAATGCGCATACTTGTTTTTGCCAAAGCAAAAAGCGGGGCACGAAAACCGTGCTCCGCCTTTTGTTATGCTCTTTTCTGAAGCTCACGCTCAAGCCAGATAGAACCGATATCTATCGCGCTGTAGAGACCTCTGCGCTCCGCCTTCTTGAGGATCCTGTCGCGCGGACGAAGATCTTCATTTGTGCTGACGAGCTGCACGAGTATTTTATCCGAGAGCTCCGCGCCGTTTACATCCTTGGTCGAGGTTATCTGCATCATGATGATGCAGGGCTCATCCATGTATCCGTAATAAAGCGTGTTGTCTTTTCTGACAAGGGGCTTGCCCTTGTACATGAGAAGCTTCTTGTTCTCCGCCACTCAATGTCACTCCAATCGGGTTATAGTTGCACTTTATTTTTTGATTCCGAGATAATCCTCAACCATGCTCTGCAGCAGCTCGTCTCTGTCCAGCTTTCGCACAAGACTGCGGGCATTGTTGTGGGTGGTGATATATGTCGGATCCTCAGAAAGGATGTAGCCAACTATCTGACTGACCGAATTGTACCCCTTTTCGTTAAGTGCGTTGTAAACCTCGAGGAGTATTTTTTTCATTTCTTCGTCGTTTTCGTTTTTTATTGAGAACTGAATAGTCTCGTCGGCCATGAGTAACCACCTCCATAAAGTTTATTATATACCAAAATCTGCAACAAAACAATGGTATTTTGAAAATTAACTCAAACTCTCAGCGAAACGCCGATCGCGGACAGTCTGTGAAGTATCTCGTCTATCCAGCCCTGAACCTCTTCCATCTCGAGCGTGCGGTCGTGTGAGGAGAAGGTGAAGCGGAGCGTGATGCTCTTTGTGCCGAGCAGCTCGTATGTGTCGATGAGCTTAACGCTCTCGAGCTCTTCAATATTCATGCTCTTCCAGTTCTCGGAAAGCTCGTCGTAGGTGACGCCCTTTCTGAGCACGAGCGAGAGATCGTAGTAGGTGGACTGCTTGGTCGAAGGCTCCTTGAACTCGATGTCATATGCCTTCGCGTCGCTGAACTTGTCTATATCCATCTCGATGCAGACTGCCGAACCGGTCTTGTCGAGTTTGGAGGCGTTCTGCGGATGAAGCGCGCAGACAAAACCGACTTCGTTGCCGTCAGCAAGAACTGCGGCGGTGTTCTTCGGATGCTGCCATGCGTGTATGGGAGCTATCTTTGCGAACTTCGGCGCGCAGTGTTTAATTTGCTCGAAGATGCAGTTGACAACCTCGATAGCCTTGTAGTAGAGGTCGCGCTCGCTCTGCGACTTCGAGAAGAGCACAACGCCGAGATGGCGGCGCTCGTTGCAGTAGCCGTTTTCGAGTGTGCCCTCAATAACTCTGCCTATCTCGAATATGCCGTAGCTGTCCGCGAAGTCCTTGTTCTCATATGCCGCGACGAGCAGGGTGGGGAGCATGGAGTCGCGCAGAACGCCGTTGTCGGAGTTCTCGATGTTGAGTATCTTGACATTGTCCTCAACCTCGATGCCGAGCTTCTTGTATTTCTTCTTGTCGCACCAGATGTAGGAGTGAACCTCGTGCATGGAGTATTTCTTGACGAGGATGTCCTTTATCTCGTCGCCGACAAGTCTCTCGGGCGCGCTGTGAACGGGCTTGAGGGGGCTGCGGGTCGTGGTGATTTCAAAGTTGTCGTAGCCGTAGATTCTCGTTATCTCTTCGATGATGTCCGCCTTTATCGTGACATCCTTCGTGGCTCTCCAGGAGGGGACGGTGACGGTGAAAACGCCGTCTTTTTCGTCAACGCCGAAGCCGAGCAGAGTCAGCGTATGGATAATGCGCTCGTTGCTTATCTCGATTCCGGTGTATCTGTCAACATAAGCCTTGTCGAATGTTAGCGTTATCTGCGGATACTTCTTTGCGTATTCGTCTGTCAGCTTCGAGTCGATAACTGCGCCGCTGTCGATATCCTTGACGAGCTTGACAAAACGCTTTATAGCTACGAGAGTCAGCTCGGGGTCGAGCATCTTTTCATATCTCGCGCTCGCGTCGGTGCGCAGTCCGAGGCGCGATGACGACTTTCTGACACAGATTCCGTCGAAGTTAGCGGATTCAAGCACAACGCTCGAGGTGTCGCCGACTATCTCGGAGTCGAGACCGCCCATGATTCCGGCTATAGCGACCGGCTCGTCGTGATTGTAGATGAGCAGGGTGTTGGTGTCCGCCTTTCTCGTCGTGCCGTCGAGGGTGGTGAAGTCAATATCCTCTTTAGGCATGTCAACCTTGATGTGGTCGATCTTTGTCGCGTCGAATGCGTGAGTCGGCTGACCGATTTCGAGCATGATGTAGTTCGTGAGGTCTGCGAGCAGATTTATCGGTCTCATGCCGCAGTAGAACAGTCTGATTCTGATTTCCATCGGGCTGACATGCTTTGTGATGTTAGCCATTCTCAGACAGGAGTATCTGAAAACGTGCTCGGTGTCGCCGATAGTTACGGGAACAACATTCTCGCTGTCGCTGTCAAGGTCGGCGAGGTCGAGCGGCTTTAATTCGCGGCCGGTGAGGGCTGCGAATTCGCGCGCTATTCCGTAATGACCCCAGAGGTCGGGGCGGTTTGTGAGAGATTTATTATCAACCTCAAAGACGATATCGTCTATCGGGAACAGCTCTTTTATGTCGGTGCCGTTCTTGTATGAGGGGTCGAGCTCCATTATGCCGGAGTTCTCGTCGCTGATGCCGAGCTCTTTCTCGGAGCAGCACATACCTTCGGATTCATATCCGGCGACCGTTGCCTTGCCGATTTCGCCTGCGACAACTCTGCCGCCGGCAGTGGCGAAAGCGACCTTCTGACCGACTCTGACGTTCGGCGCACCGCATACGCAGCTTACTACCTTGTCACCGATATCAACCGTGAGCAGGTGAAGCTTCTTCGACTCGGGGTGATTTTCGAGCGTCTTTATCTCGCCGACAACGACGTTCTGAACGTCGCGTCCCATATAATATATGTCCTCAACCTCAGCCGTGGCGAGGGTGAACTTGTTGATGAGTCCTTTTATATCGCATCCGTCAAGGTCAACATAGTCCTTGATCCAGTTTATTGAAACAAGCATGACTTTAAGCCTCCTCTTTCTTCGTGTCGTCGGGCACAGTGAACGATGAATTGGTGAACTGCGAGAGCGACTTGAGATTGCAGCTGTTGAACACTCGAATGTCCTTGACGCCGTATTTCATCATCGCAAGGCGCGTCAGTCCCAGACCGAAAGCGAAGCCCGAGTACTTTTCGGGATCGATGCCGCCCGCCTTGAGAACGTTCGGATGTATCATGCCGCAGGGGCAAAGCTCAAGCCAGCCGGAATCCTTGCAGGAGGAGCAGCCCTCGCCGCCGCAGATAAGGCACTGGATATCAAGCTCAAAGCCGGGCTCAACGAACGGGAAGAAGCCGGGGCGCAGGCGCACCGTGACATCCTTCTGGAAAACCTCTGAGAGCATCGTCTTCATGAAATAGATGAGGTTCGAAATGGATATGTCCTTGTCGACCATCATGCCTTCCATCTGGAAGAAAGTATTCTCGTGGCAGGCGTCGATCTTCTCGTTTCTGAAGCAGCGTCCGGGGAAGACGGCGCGAAGCGGAATACCTTTTTCAAGGTCGGCGGCGTATTTGCGAAGAATAGTATTCTGCGCCGCAGAGGTGTGGGTCTTGAGCAGCTGACCGTTGCTCAGGTAATATGTGTCCTGCATGTCGCGCGCGGGATGGTGCTTCGGAATGTTGAGCGCCTCGAAGCAGTTGTAGTCGTCGGTGACCTCGGAGTAGTCCTCAATGGAGAAGCCCATGTTGAGGAATATCTCGTCAACCTCGCGCTGAACGAGCGTTATCGGGCTGTAAGAGCCGGGGTTCGTGTCGCAGGGGAAAGACTCGTCGTAGACCTCGGCGCTTTCAATGAGGCGCTGTTCTTCAAGAGCCTTGAGCTCCTGGAGACGCTCCTGCATGGAGGTCTCGATGAACTGTTTTATCTTGTTTATCTTCTGACCTGCCTCTTTCTTCTGATCGTTTGGCAGGGCGCGAAGCTCGCTCATGAGATTTGCGATGTGACCCTTTTTGCCGAGGAACTCTATCCTCAGCTCCTCAAGCTCAGAGACCTTGCCCGCCTCGGAGGATTTCTTTTTGAATAACTCTTTGAGCTTTTCGGCGTTTTCGTTCATACTTCTCATCCTTTCAAAAAGCATAATTTACATCTTTTCTGCCGGCAGGGGAGGCAAAATAAAAAATCCTCCGTCCCACTGAGGGGCGAAGGAAACTTCGCGGTACCACCCTGCATTCGCGCCCATAGGACGCCTCAGCCTGTTCCGCTCGATGGCGGACAGCACCGTGTAACGGCGGTGAACCGTCTCAGCCTACAACATAAAGCTTCAGCCGAGCCGCTCCGGAGTGAACTTCGGCGTGCTCTGACACGGGATCATTCCAGCCAAGTGACCCCTCTCTGCGGTGTTCGCCGCGCGCCTACTCTCTCCATCTGTGCGTTGTTTTTATATCCTGCTTATCATAGCACATTATTTTTGTTCTTGCAAGTGCCGTGTGAAAAATCTTTATTTGCTGTCATATTCGTCAAGAAAACTGTGCTTTATCCCGTCCTTTTTGTAGGCGAGAACCGTGTCAATATTTACATTTTCAACGCTGCTGAATATGCATTTCTCAACATCGGGATTGCTCTTTTTAAGCTCGCGTATCAGCTCTTTCGTCTCCTGACGCTTTGAGTGATTCTGACCGTCGTTGCAGGTCGTGCAGGTGTCGGTGAACTTGCAGGCGCACTGAATGAAGTGCAGCCCGTTATAGTCGCGCCACGCTTTTATGTCATCTTCGCGCACGAGGTAGAGCGGGCGAATCAGCTCCATGCCCGGATAGTTCGTGCTGTGGAGCTTGGGCATCATCGTCTGTATCTGCGCACCGTGGAGCATTCCCATGAGTATCGTCTCGATAACATCGTCGTAGTGGTGACCGAGTGCTATCTTGTTGCAGCCCAGCTCCTGCGCGAATTTATAAAGATATCCGCGCCGCATCCTCGCGCAGAGATAGCACGGCGATTTTTTGACATTGTAGACGGATTTGAATATGTCCGACTCAAATATGTTTATCGGGATGTTCAGCGCCCGCGCGTTGTCTTCGATTATCCTGCGGTTCTCGGGGTTGTATCCGGGATCCATGATGAGATATTTGACCTCGAAATTTACTTTGCTGTATCTTTTAAGTTCCTGAAAGAGCTTCGCCATGAGCATCGAGTCCTTGCCGCCGGATATGCATACCGCGACCCGGTCGCCCTCGTTGACGAGTTTATATATCTTGAGTGCCTTCGTGAACGGACTCATTATCGAAACGCGGAACTTTTTACGCAGGCTCTGCTCGACCTTCTGACAAAGTTCACTGTCCTGCCGGTTCTGCATCTCATAGCGCATCCACGCGAGATATCCGCCCTCGAGGCTGTACGCCTCGTAGCCCTGCTTGCACAGCCTGTCCGCAATGTCTATGCTGAAAACTCCGTGCGCGCAGTAGATTATTATTTTTTTGTCCCTGTCCGCGGGCGGATTGTTCTCAAGCTCGTCGGCGGTTGTGTGCACCGAGCCGGGGATGAATCCATACGACCTGTCAGTCTCGCTTCTTATGTCATAGACGGTGTATTCCCCGTCGTTGAGTTTCTTCAGCTGTTCTGCCGATATTTCCATTGCCTGTGCTCCAATGCTGCATTTTTGCCGTAAACGGCATTGCTATTATACCGCGAAACAAGGCGGTTTGTCTATAATAAAGGTGCAAAGTCCAATAAATGTCACAGCGGAAAAATATTGCTTGCCTTGTCAATGCTGTGGATATATAATAATTGTAGAATAAAAATGCGTGGGGGAACGAAGATGACAAGTAAAGAGAAAAATATTGCGGTTTATCAGTCCGCGCTGTCATTTCTGGGCGAAATAATACCTGACGGAATGACGAAACAGGATCTTGAAAAATACTATGTTGGCAACAAATTTAATTACAACTCACTGACGGATATTTTTGAGGAACTTATTGCATCGGCACAAAATTATCAGGGAATGCCGAATTTTATCAAATATTTTGAACGGCGCGACAGAATAAAAGCGATTCTGGCGGATTTTGATATTGCTCGGATTTCGGAAATGAATATAGAGACGCTGTATCTGACATTCAGAAAAGAATTCAATGTCACAAGCGCTGATACTAAATATAATGCATGGCATAAATGGAGCCGCTCGGTTATTGATGCCGCAGAATTTATGTGCAATTTCAAAAGCATAGATGACTTCAACCGCTTTGTAAAACAATTTGATTATAATCTGCCGACACGAATAGCTTTGCCACTGCTGATTTCAACGAAAATCAGCGGCATTGGCTTTGCTTTGGCTTGTGATGCGCTCAAAGAGCTGGGCTTCACAAGTTACGCAAAGCCGGATACCCATTTGATTGATATTTGTGAAGAACTCGGTCTTTCAGACAGAAACCAGCTGAATGTTTTTGAGGCTATCGTGAGAATTGCGAACGACAGTGCAGAGATTGACCCGGATGTTACACCAAATAAGGTTGACAAAATTATGTGGCTTATTTCATCCGGCAATTTCTATATTGACGGCAAAACAATCGGAAGTCATAAAAAGGACTACATAAGAAGAACAAAAACAATTTTGAAACTTGATTAACCGAAAAGTATGTGTGTGATGTTGATTGAAAGAGGTGAAGAAGTGTGGAAAAGCATAAATCACAGGCGCCAAAGTTGACATTGAGAATGCAGAAATCACAGGCGTTAGCATTGGCTGAGAAATATTGCCGCGAAAATGGAATATCTTATGCCAAGTTTTGAAAGAGCAGCGGTTTGAGTGCCTCGATAATTTCGGCTGCTTTTTGCAATCAAGTGAGATTGAGCCTCAAGGATTAAAAAATGATATGGCAACTATGCCCAAAATAACTTTGATTTTTAAGATAGAAAACGGAAAAGTTTCATTTGAACAAACCGAATACACAGAGAAATATATCGGTAAAAATACATAAATAAATTGAAAAAAGGACTTGCTTTTGCAAGTCCTTTTTCATGGTCGGAGTGACGGGATTCGAACCCATGGCCTCTTGGTCCCGAACCAAGCGCGATACCAAACTTCGCCACACCCCGAAGTGCTTTAAGAATTATATACTATTGTCGCGAAAATTGCAAGAGCTTTTTTAAATAAATTCGTGTGTTGCGCAAATTTATTCTGCGCCTGCGAAGCAGGGGAGCCGGATTGCCGGCTCCCTTTTGGTATCAGTCTCTGTGCTTTTCTTCGAGCGCTCTTTTGGTTTCGTCCCATTTCTCTCCGGCGAGGGGATAGAACTTCAGGCTTATCGCGCAGATTATGAGCAGCGCGGCGGGTACAGCCATCCATGCGACGAGCACGCCCTGCTTTGCCCATTCGCTCTGCATTCCGGAGGCGAGGGTCGTGTCGTAGCCGAATGCCTTGGCTATGAGCAGGAACGCGGAGTTCGCGAAGCTTATTGCAGGCTTTGTTATCAGGCTGTTGACTCCCGCGTACATGCCCTCGTGGCGCAGCCCGGTGATGCTTTCATCGTAGTCGATAACATCGCCGTTCATCAGCGGAACAAGGTACATTCCGCCCGCAAATCCCATGCCTGCGGTGAAGAATCCGAGGACGGCAATGACGCTTATCTTGCCAAATATCGCCATCGCCGCAGAGCCGCAGGCGAATATCACGCACATGATGAATACGCATTTTTTGACGCCCCATGTCCTGACTTTATTTGCCCATAGTATAACCCCGAGCACCGCGCCGAGCCCCAATGCTCCGTAGGCTACCGGCATCGGCAGGTCGAATTCGTCAAAGTAGTATATGACGCCCTGCATGAGTATCGTCTGAATGAATACTACAGTAAACGAGAGCACCTCGAAAACGACGAACGAGCGGTTCTTGAAGCAGTCTATGACTGCCTTGAAAATGTTTTCGTTCTTGTCGCTCTCGGTCGTTACTTTCTCTTTGTAGAAGAAAGTAGATGTGAATATGATAACGAACGCGAGGATTCCTATGCCCGCCATTATCAGCTGAAACTTTGTCGGGTCGCTTCCGACCTCCGGCTTTATCAGCGGGAAAACAACGAGCGGAACCGCCATCGCGATGAGCGTGAAGAATATCTTCCACAGGAAGATGCCGCTGCGCGCCTTGTTCGATACCGCCATGGTGTAGGGCATGACATAGATGGACGTCGCGATTGCCGTGTAGAGCGTGTCAAACAGGAACAGCGTTGCGAGCATCTGAATGAACAGAGCCGTCTGCGAGCTGCCGAGCGGCCATCTGACCCATGTCAGCACGAAAATCAGCGAATAGAAGAACGCGCCGTATCTTATATACGGTATTCTGCGCCCGAGCTTCGACTTCGTGTGGTCGGAGATATAGCCGAACAGCGGGTCGTTCAATGCGTTCCATATGGCGAATATCATCCATACCGTGCTCGCGCGTCCCTCGGAAAGACCGAGGAATTTCGTGAAGAAATATGTCATTCCTCCGCCTGTCAACAGGCTGTTTATCGTTGTGCAAAGGCAGTCCGCCGAGCAAAGCCAGAATTTGCTTGACGCGGAGACTCTTTCTTCGGTACCTGCGGTGTTTTTATTTTTCATATTTTTACCCTCATTTCCTGAACACTCTGTCCGTGCGGTAGATTATCCCGTCCGGTCTGTTCGGATATTGTGTTATCTTCGGCAGCTTTGAGTTGCCGCGGCTTTTTGCCATGATTTCCTTGCCCCAGGTTATGACCTGAGCTATATATTCGCGCTTCAGCTGCGGAACTCTGTGACCCCAGAATATCCTGTAGTCGGCGCTCATGTCATATAGCCACTGCGCGCTTGGGAGCCACTCTTCAATGCTCGTGACTCCGGGCAGCTGCATCCACAGCGCGTCGCAGACATTGTCGCCGCTGAATATGATTTTGTCCTGCTCGTCGATAAATGCGACGCTGCCGTGAGAATGTCCGGGCGTGTGCCTGACGCGAACAGTCTTTCCGCCGAGGTCGAAGATATGCCCGTCGTTCATGGGGATTATCTTTGTTTTGTATTTGCCGGGTTTTACGTCGCCCATTTTGAACCCGTGCGATTTTACGGGCGCGTTTGATGCGAGGAATACTTTGCGAAACAGCAGGGACATCTGCGCTTTGTTGAGCATCTCACAGTCAGCGCGGTGAATGTAGATTTCTTCAAACTGCCCCGCGCCGCCGATGTGGTCGCCGTGTCCGTGCGTCGCCGCGAGAATTATCGGCAGATCTGTGAGCTTTTCCGCCGCGCCTCTTATGTCGCAAAAGCCGGTGCCGCAGTCTATCAGCAGAGCCTTTTCGCTGCCGACGACAAGATAACAGTTCGTGCCGTCAAACTCGTTGAGCAGATAAACATTTTCGGCGAGCTTTGTTACCGGAAGATCGCTTCTCATTCTTTGCCCTCCGCTGTCTTTTCGCTTATGCGCTTGTCGTGGTATTTCTTCGCGGGGATGAGCGGGATTATCGTCAGCAGCACGAGAGCCGCGCCGACGAGCAGAAGCGTGTAGGTCGGCAGATATGCCGTCAGCCCGTTTTCGTCAACGAACTCGCCGCTCTTTTTGATTATCGGGTTTGCAATCAGCGGAGCTACGACCATCGGGATGAGCACGAAGAAGAGAATACGGATTCCCTCAAACTGACCTCTCGCGTCCTCGGGATAGAGCTGCTTGCCCCAGACCGTGCTGCTCTGCAGGAACAGCACATAGCCCATGCCGAGCAGGAGAACGCCGATGAGAAGCATCGGGTTCCAAATAGAGTTTGTGTTGACATTCTCGGGTCTTACAAACAGTCCGAGCAGACCGACTCCGATGCTGTTGAGAACAGTTGAAATAAAGCAGAGCAGGGGAGCCTTGTTATTGTTGAGCAGCTTCGTGCAGGGGATAGTGAACAGCATAGCGAGCACGAGCGCAACGCCCTCGATATATCCCATCATGTCGGCGGAGAAGCCGAGATAATATATCATGTAGTTGCCGATATGGGCGAAATACATGTTGAACGCTATGAAATAGACGGAGAGCGAGAGATTGACCCAGGCGAGCTCCTTGTTCTTTATGTAGTTCTTGAAGTTGAGTATGCTGAAGAACTGCTGGGCGAATGTACCGCGCTTGCTGGGCTTTAATTCCGGGCTGTCCTTCATCGCGAACAGGCAGTATATGCCGAAGAGTATAACCGCAACGCCCATGACTAAGAAAAGGCGCATGTAGTTGTCGTTGCTGCCGACGAGCATTCCGCCTGCGACAGTGCCGACTATTGTGCCTATGACCGGCTGAGTGGCGAGCGCCGCGCCGATCTGCCCCTTGTTGCTGTCTTTCATGTGGTCGTTGACCCATGCGTTGAAGCCGATATCATTTCCCATCGAGCCGAAGAAGCTCATTATCGCGTCCGCCGCGACGACCGCAACGCCGACTGCCATGAGTACGGACGAAGTCTCCGTGCTGCCGCGCACAAGATACTGCGTCAGACCGAATACAATGGTGAATATGCCCCAGAGAATATAGCCGACCGAAGCCATCACCTTGCGCTTGCCTATCCTGTCGGAGATGCAGCCGAATAGGAAAGTTGAGATAGTCGTTGCCGTTGCCGAAACGCCGACCATCCATGAGATTATTGTCGGATCCTTTGCAATCTTCGCGTAGACAAATGTGTTGAACCACTGGTTTTCCATGTTCCAGCATATCTGTCCGGCAATTCCGAGACCCCATACGAGAATCCAGAACCTTGCGTTTGAAAGTCCGTTTTTGCTTTTCATTATCTTTCACCGCCTCAAAAGATTTCTGTTAGTTTTATATTAAACTTGCACCGCCCAAAAGTCAATAAAACTATATGCAGAATTGCTGAAAAGTTTATAAATATATTTATTATTTTGTACATGATATAAAAACACGGCCTGAAAATATCAGACCGTGCTTTTATTTAAAATATTTTATTTTTTCGCTTTGAATCGGCGGCCCTTGGCGTTGAGCGATTTCATCGCTTCGATGAAGCCCTCGCGGGTCACGCCTGCGGGCATGTGCGCCCATTCTGTTGTCTGAACGAATTTGTCCGCCATCTTTTCGAATTCGCTCTCGTCTATTTCAACATCGTCGAAGCAGACGGGGAGACCTATCGAGCTGTTGAACTTCATTATGCGCTCGACCTCGCTGTCGTTTTTCTCAAACTCGAGCAGGCAGAGCACGCCGAGCGAAACGACTTCGCCATGCAGGTGGTGATGTCCGTTCTCGGTTACAGTCGAGCCGTAGTAGACGCAGTGGGCGAGGGTGGAGTTGTAATAGTAGCTGTCAACCGTGCTCATCATGTTCGAGACGATGCCGGTCGATATAATAATGTCGAGCGTCACCTGGTCGAGCGCGAACGACGCTTTCTTTTCTCTTATGGATTCCAGAGCCTCTGCGCCGTATTCTATCAGCGGGTCAGTGCATATCCTGCTTATCTGCTTGCCCATGAGCGGCGTGTGCGAGAGCGTGTCGTCCTTTGAGGAGAACACAGCTTCGTATTCCTTGCTCAGCGCGTCGCCGATGCCCGCCCACAGCAGCTGCTCCGGCGAATCCGCGATAACTGCGGAGTTTATAAAGCAGTGGTTTGCAAGCTTCGGATAATAATATTCCCTGAACGAGCCGTCGGGGTTGTATATGACCGAGATGGCGGTCACTGATGCGCAGTTTGAAGCGACGGTCGGAAATGTGAACAGCGGCTTGTCAAGCTTGTCTGCAACATATTTGCCCGTGTCGCATGCGCGCCCGCCTCCGACTGCGAATATCATGTCGGCGTCCCTGACAGTCGGATTCGCTATCAGCGCGTCGCCGTTTTCGTATGTCGAATCACCGCCGTATTCGATAAAATCGAGCAGCTTTACATCGCTCCCGGCAACGCCGTCGATCATGGCTTTTTTAGCCTTAGCCATTGCGGTCTTTCCGCCGATGACTGCGGCGGTCTTGCCGAAGAACCGCGTGACATGCGGTATTTCTTTGTAGCAGTCGGGACCTATCGAATAGCTCGGCAGGTATAGGTTGTAGTTGATGTTGTAGTCAGACATTTTTATCACTATCCTTTTCAGTGTTCCGCGTTATATTTTTCAAGCTCTGTTATGGCGTCAACAATCATGTCCTCAGTTACTTCATAGGGATATTTGCGAACATCGATGCCCTTGAGCGCTTTCTCGGCAACGGTTCTGACATCGTCGGGAGTTGCGTGAATGTCGCTGAGCTTTGTCGGCAGACCCATGGAGCGGTTGAAATTGAATACTTTTTCTCGCTCTTCGTACTGCTTGTCAACCGTCAGCAGAACGAGTATTCCGTAGGAGACGACCTCGCCGTGCAGATGATGGTTCTCTTCGGTGCTCTTGAGAACGGTGAAGCCGTTGTAGACCGCGTGAGCAAGACCGGTCGTGTAATCGACCTGAACGAAGTTCGAGACAAGTCCTGTCGAGACGATTATTCCGAGGATAACTTCGGTCAGCTCGTCAGTTACTTTGTGGGCGCGGCAGTCGGCAAGAGCCTTTTCGCCCCAGCGGAGCATCGGCACTGCGCACATTGAGCTCAGCGCAATACCCATGGCGTCCGAGTGAGCCGGTGTGTCGCCGCGCGAAGATACCGTGCATTCATAGTGCTTCGCCATCGTGTCGCCGATGCCTGCCCAGAGATATTTGTCCGGCGCGTCGGCGATTATCTGAGTGTCTATAAAAATGTGCTTGGGCGGGATCTTCGAGAACGAATATTCGCGCAGGCTTCCGTCCGGATGATAGAGTATGCCGAGGCTCGTGCAGGATGCGCAGGTCGAGGCGATGGTCGGGAATGTGAAGAACGGTCTGTCCGTCGAGTGGGAGAGTACCTTGCAGGTGTCGATAGCCTTGCCGCCGCCGACTGCGAAAATCATGTCCGCGTCCGCAACTTTTGGCTTGAGCATCTCAATATTCTCGACCGATGCTTCGCCGCCGTACCAGAACGGACCGATGATTTCAATTCCGGCTTCTTTAGCCGCTGCGATTATCTTATCTTGCGCCGCGGCGAGTGCGTGCTTGCCGCCGATTATCGCAGCCTTTTTGCCGTATGCCGGGCAGATTTCTTTTATATCCTCATATGCGTCCGTGCCTACCGAATATCCGGGAAAAAGTGTTCTCTTCATATTATATCATCCTTTCCGAAAAAGTGAAGTCCTGTTATTTGCACTCGGGGTGCTCTTTGATGTATTTTCTGTTCTTGTATACACCGACCGTCAGGAACGGTACAACAACTATGGCGATGGCGAGATATCCGCAGTAGCCGTAGCCGTATTTGATAATATTTGTAAGACCGACGAGCGAAATGGTCATCGACAGTATAATAATGAACGCCGAAACAACTGCGCTGCGCACTCTCTGCGACTTGATCTTTTTGAATACTTTGTGGTTCTCAAAGCGGGCGACGAAGCCGAAAGTTGTTGTGACGCCTGTCGAAATGAGGCACAGGAGCAGGCAGATACCGTAGATAACCGTCAGCCACTTCATGCCCATCTCGGTGCATACGGTCAGCGTCGGGATTGTCGAGCCGCCCTCGACTGAGCTGTAGTAGCCTTTCCACGACATCAGCATGAATACCGAGAGAACGAGCGCAACGGAGTTCATGACGAATGAGATCCACATCGACTTCGAGCAGTTCTTTTTGCCCTTGAGCGGAGTGCCGCAGGCTATCATCGTCGGCAGGGTGACGCACTGGAATCCGGCATATGTGAAAGCATTGAGAATGGCCTTGGGTATATTCTTGAATCCGACCGCGCTGAAATCTGCGCTCATGACCGTGAACAGTGTCTTGCTCTTGAAAATGCCGATGGTGTAAATAGTTATCGCGGTCACAAGAATAGCTATGCCCATATAGGTCGAAACTTTTCTGACAAGGTCTGCGCCGAATATCGTCAGCAGCAGAACGAGCGCGCCGACAATAACAATGCCGATATAGTAGTTGAGTCCGAAATACTGATTAAGTGCGGATGCCGCGCCGGATATAGCGGCGGCGACTGCCATGAGCACCATTATATAAAAGAAAACTTCAAACAGAACGTAGCATTTGTCGAGCGGGTGATAGAGCGTTTCAAAAAGCTCTTTGTGGCTCTTGAGTCCGCGCGAGTTGTACATGATCATCGCCTCGCGCATTGTGAGCGTCAGCAGAAGCATTGCTATCACTGTCGATATCGGACCGAGCCAGCCGAGCCCGACATAGTATGTGTTTGCCTGGTTACCGGTTGCGAAGCCACCGCCGGCGTGCGCCGAAAACAGAACCGAACCGACGGAGAATGCAAGGGCGAACGAGCCCTTCGCTGCGATGTTCTTTGCGGATGTTTTTTCTTTCATTTTTTGCATCACCTTTCGTGAGTGAGATTTTCAGGCAAGCAAAAAGCCCTTTCGTCTCCTATGCTTGCCACATAAGAGACGAAAGGGTAAAACCTTCCGCGGTACCACTCTTATTCATTCATCCGGGGAATGCACTTAGGGGATACTGACATATCCCTGCTTTTTAACGGCAGCGTCCCGTCCGCACCTATTTTCCGAAAGGCTTTTCAGCGCAGCCGCTCAACGGTGAGTTCGTCGCTGAATCTCCTTGATGCCTCGCAGCTCCCGGCACTTCTCTGAAAGGGTATCAACGCTTACTATTCCGTGTCATCGCGTTTATGCTTCGTATTTTAGTCCCGAAATCACGGATTGTCAAGTAGAAAAACGCAGGACTTAAACAGTATATTTTTGTTCATTTTTGAACCACAGTTTATCAAAAACTGTTGCGCTTCGAGCCACATATTTGCTTGACATTGATATATAAAAGTATTATACTGAAATCAGATGTTATGTAACTTATGTTATATAACATATTGAAGCAAAAAGGGGATACTGTTATGCCGCCAAAACCGAAATTTTCAAGAGAAGATATAATAAACGCCGCGTTTGATATAATGCAGAAGAGCGGCGCCGATGCCATGACCGCGCGCGAGGTCGGAAAATATCTCGGCACTTCGTCAACGCCGATTTTTACCGCGTTCAATGATATGAGCGAACTGCGCGCCGCTGTGTGCGACAAGGCGAGAAGGGTGTTCGACGAATACATGGCTGTGGCGGAGGACTTCTCGCCCGCATATAAAAAGCGCGGAATGCAGTGGGTGAAATTCGCCCGCGAAAACCCGATGCTTTTTCAGCTGCTATTCATGAGCGGCAGCGAGACCGAGACCGACTTCAACTCCGCTGTTGAGATAATGCCGTTCGGCAAGGAGAATGATATTGCCATTATAACCCGCGACTATAACGCAACACCCGAGCAGGCGGAGCATCTTTTCAGCCAGATGTGGACATATACCTACGGACTCTGCGTGCTCTGCGCGCGCAAGGTGTGCAACTTCACCGAGGACGAGATAACTAAAAGACTCGGCGAGATTTTTGCCGGCATGATCTATGTTCTCAAAAGCAATATCGGAAAAACCACTGCCGTCAACCCCGCTCAAAAGGACTCGCAGAGCGGCATTGAAAACAAGAGCAAAAATCCCGATCTCTCCGAAAGCGAGATGGACGAAATATATCACGGCGACCGATGAGGTGAATTTATGCAGAAAACTTTGACCCGCAGCGGACTCGATTCAAATATGCTCAAGCTTATCGCGATAGCGGCCATGACGGCGGATCATATCGCGTGGCTTCTGTTCCCGGGCTATCCGACAGACCCTCTGCCGATAATTTTGCATATCATAGGCAGGCTTACCTGCCCGATAATGTGCTTTTTCATTGCCGAGGGCTATCACTATACGCGCAATATTAAGAAATATACGGCGCGCCTGTTTGTGTTTGCGGTGATATCGCATTTTGCTTATATATTCGCTTCAAACGATTTTGCAGACTGGCACTCATTTATTCCGTTTTATTATGGGAATATCCTCAACCAGACGAGCGTCATATGGTCGCTCGCATGGGGACTCGTCCTGCTTCGAATAGCAGACAACAGCAAAATTAAAATGCCTGCAAAGGTGATTTTAACTCTGCTTATCTGCGCCGTCGCGCTGCCCGCCGATTGGAGCTGTATAGCGTCGCTGAGCGTGCTGTCTATAGGCACGAACAGGGGAGAGCCGAAAAAGCAGATTGCCTGGTCTATGCTCTGGGCTGCAGTCTATGCAGTTGTATATTTCTTCGCTATCGACAAAATATATGGGCTGATACAGCTCTGCGTCGCGCTCGCGATACCGCTGCTGTTTTTGTATAACGGAAAGCGCGGACGAAACCACAAAATCAACAGATTCATGAAATGGCTGTTCTATGCATATTATCCTCTTCACCTTTTGGTAATAGGTCTTATCAGAGAATTTGTGCGCTGACAGCCGGGAAGAAGGTCTTTTATAATGAAAAAGAAGAAGGCCGCGCCTCATTCGAGATTCAACACGGAGCGGAAGATATCAATATTCTGGACGCTCTTTATCGGCATCGGCGCCGTCGGCGGAGCTGTCACTATGCTCGTTGACCCGAGCGGCGGGCTTATGGGAATGGACGCGATGCTGTCTTATTTCAAGAAGCTGCCGTTTGCGGATGTGCTTTTCACCGATTTTGTATTCTCGGGAATAGCTTTGCTCATAGTCAACGGCATCACCAATCTTGTGGCCGCGGCTTTGCTGTTCGCGAAGAAAAAATCCGGCGCAGTTTGTTCAATGATATTCGGAATAACTCTGATGCTCTGGATATGCATTTAGTTTTATATGTTCCCGTTCAATTTTATGTCCACCTCGTTTTTTATCTTCGGTTTCCTGCAGGCGGCAACTGGATACGCCGCAGTCATATTCTATAAGCAGGAGCATTTTGAAATAAACGAAGAAAGCTATAAAAGTATCGGCTCCGACCTGTCACGCTTTGTCGTGTTCTTTTCCCGCATGGGCTATGTCAGAAAAAAGGCGCTTGAAGAAGCCAACCGCACCGGAGCCGCAGTCTATGAAATAAAATCGACCGAGATGACCGAGGGCACTCTCGGCTTCTGGTGGTGCGGCAGATTCGGAATGCACCGCTGGGAGATGCCGATAAAGCCCGTTGACGTTGATCTCTCGGCGTTTGACCATGTGACCGTCTGCTCGCCGATATGGGTGTTCAATCTCGCCGCTCCCGTCCGGGCATTCTGCCATGCGGCAAGCGGAAAGATAAAAGAAGTAGATTACATATTTGTTCACCACACCAACGGAAGATACGAAAACGCCGCCGGTGAGATGGACAGCCTGCTCGGCATAAAAAGAACAAGCCTGCGCAGCTTCTCATGCAAGACGAGCAAATATAAGGAGATAAAATGAAAACGCAAAAGTTTATGCTCGGCGATATCCCGGCTATACTTTGGGGCGAGGATTCAAATAGAGTCTATGTCCATGTCCACGGCAAGATGAGCCGCAAGGAATATGCCGAAAGCTTCGCCGCAATAGCCGAAACAAAGGGTTATCAGACGCTGAGCTTTGACCTGCCCGAACACGGCGAGCGCACGGATTCGAAGAGATGTGATGTATGGGACGGCGTATCCGATCTCAGGACTATATCCGACTACGCATTCGCAAATTGGGAACGGGTCAGCCTCTATGCGTGCAGTATCGGCGCATATTTTTCACTCAACGCTTATAACACAATGCCGTTTGAAAAGGCGCTGTTCCAGTCGCCGATAGTCGATATGGAGTGGCTCGTTAAAAATATGATGCTCTGGTCGGGCGTTACGGAAGCCGAACTCGAAAGCAAAAAGGAGATTCCCTCGCCCGTTGATACTCTGCGCTGGGACTACTATCAATATATAATCTCCCATCCGATAACGCAGTGGAACATCCCGACCGCCATACTCTACGGCGGAAAGGACAATCTTCAGCCCGAAGAATCCGTCCGCGCCTTTGCGGAGAAGTTCGGCTGTTCGCTCACCGTGTCCGAAAACAGCGAGCATCCGTTTATGGCTCAGTCCGATGCCCCGATAGTTGAAAACTGGCTTTGCCGGAATATATAAATAAAAGGAAAAGAGGAAAACAAAATGCAAAATTTAATGAAAGTTCAGAAAGCCTGTCACGTGTTCAAAGCGCTCGTTACGATCGCTATGGTAGTTTGCTTTATCGCGGCTGTCGCAACAATCTCAGCCTTCGTTTCAATGTACGCATTCAACAGCAATGTTATATTCCAAATGGTAGCCGAAGAACTGCCGGATGTGTCAAGAGAAGAGACGCTTGCGGGCATTCTCTCGATGTTCTTTGAAGCTTTGGCAGATGCGATTCTTCTCGTCATAGCCCGCAGTTATCTGGTCTTTGAATTCCGCGAGAAAACTCCGTTCACCGCCAGGGGTGCCGATAAAATGAGAAGTCTCGGTATAATCTGCATTGTTATGCCCGTAGTTGCGTCCATACTTTCCGCCGCAGTTTATACATATTACGGATTTGAATCATCTTCCTATGAGACGGAAAACACGGGTATAATTATCGGCATTGTGCTGATAGTCCTGTCGTTTGTCCTGCGTTACGGCGCGGATCTTGAGCAGTATGTCAGAAGTATAAGCGCTCCCGCGGCACCTCAACCCGCCGCGCCCAAGCCCGCAGAGCCTAAACCCGAAGAACAGGAGCCTAATGCATGGAATGCAAAATAAGAGAGTGTGAGCGACGCAGATGATCTCGCCGCCGCACTCTCGAACAAAAATGTGCTCGATAATCTCAGCATACTCAGTGCTGATAAAATAATAATTTCGGAGGTAATATAATACCTAAAGCCAAAAACGAAAGATTCGAAAATGTCTATTAGCAAGGTTCGCTGTCAACCACGGAAATTTGGGTCGATAAAGAAGCAGGAGTAAATTATCTGTTCCGCACCGAGGGTTATGCAGGCGGCATGACGCCTCTGCTCGACAGAGACGGAAAACCCGTAATTTCTCCGATTGAGAGATAACTATTGTATAAATAACACGGTACGGAAATCCGCACCGTGTTCTTTTATATCTTCGCCGAGAGCTTTATGTAAATCGCTCCGGCCGTCAAAAACGCCGTGTATCCGATTATCGCGGCAGCTGTTCAAGAAAAATATCGGCGAGCCGGCTGTGGCAATCATGCGAATTTGTAAATTATTTTTAAATAATATGAATAAGCGGAGCATTGCATACCAAAAAGGTGTATAATATATCCGCAGGCGGGAGTCGGAGACTCCGGCTATCTTGAAACAAAGGAGCTGTGTAAAAATGAAACTTGTGTTGCTTCGCCACGGAGAAAGCGAATGGAATCTCGAAAACCGCTTCACGGGCTGGACGGATGTCGACCTCTCCGACAACGGCAGAAAAGAGGCGCTGTCCGCGGGAAAAGCCCTGCTCGACGGCGGATACGATTTCGACATTTGCTATACGTCTTATCTCAAACGCGCCATCCATACTCTCGACGCAGTGCTTGATGTCATGGACAGGGCATGGCTTCCCGTTATAAAATCATATAAGCTCAACGAGCGCCATTACGGCGCGCTTCAGGGGCTGAACAAATCCGAGACTGCCGAGAAGTTCGGCGAGGAGCAGGTTCTCGTCTGGCGCCGTTCGTTCGATGTGCGCCCGCCCGTGCTCGAGCCCTCCGATGAGCGCAACCCCGCCAATCAGGCTCAGTACAGAGACGAAGATAAGTCAGAACTTCCGCTCGGCGAGAGCCTCAAGGACACGATTGCAAGAACCGTTCCGTATTTTGAAAACGAGATCGCGCCGAAAATGCGCGAGGGCAAGCGCGTTATTATCGCGGCGCACGGAAATTCGCTGCGTGCGCTCGTTATGCATTTTGAAAAGCTGACCCCGGACGAGATAATGAAAGTCAATCTCCCGACCGGCGTTCCGCTTGTCTATGAGTTCGACGACAACTTTAATGTAATATCCAAGCAGTATCTCGGCGATCCCGAAGTTATAGCCGCAAAAATAAACAAAGTCGCGGCACAGGGTAAAAAACACTGAGAGTGTGTCACAAATGACCGTACCTCCCGGGCTTTGAACCGGGAGGTATTGCTATGCTGTGGTTTTGCATAAAAATCTCTGCTTGCATGAATCGTTTTTGATCGTTTCACAGATAGTAAAAATTTTTGAAAAAAAGTGTTGACTTTAGCGTAGTAACGTGATAACATACAATCACACTAAACAACACGGAGGAACACACCATGAAAAAAAGAATTGTTGCACTTGTACTCGCAGTCCTGACCCTCGTGCTTGCACTCGGTTTTGCAGGCTGCAAAAAGAACGATAAGACCGATTGGGACTACATCGCAGATAAGGGCGAGCTGGTCATCGGAATTACTTACTTCAGACCCATGAACTACATGGAGAACGGCGAGCTTGTCGGCTTCGAGACCGAGTTTGCCAAGGCTGTTTGCGAGAAGCTCGGCGTGACCGCAAAGTTCCAGGAGATCGACTGGGATTCGAAAGTCACCGAACTCAACTCCAAGACCATCGACTGCATCTGGAACGGCATGACCGCAACGGACGAGCTCAAGAATCAGATCAACTTCTCCAGCGCTTACATGAACAACTCCCAGGTCGCCGTTATCCGCAAGGCTGACGCCGCAAAGTATAAGGATCTCGCTTCGATGAGCGGCGCCAAGGTTGTCGCAGAAGCAGGCTCCGCAGGCGAGATAGCCGTCAAGGCGGACGCAGGACTCAGCAAGAGCTACCTTCCCGTCAAGGATCAGGGCACCTCGCTCATGGAAGTCAAGAGCAAGACTGCTGATATCGCGATAATCGACGCTGTTACCGCAGCGGGCAGCATCGGCGAGGGAACCGACTATGATGATCTTATGATAGTCGATGTCATCTCGAGCGCAGATTCTGAAGCCTATGCGGTTGGTATCCGCAAGAGCGACACCGAGCTCACCGCGAAGATCAACGCCGCTATCAAGGAGCTCTACGATGACGGTACTCTTGCAAAGCTTGCCGAAAAGTATAACCTCTCCGGCAGAGTCATCGCTCAGTAAAGCAACAAATTAAATATCACGCAGGTCCTGCCGATTTTCTGCGGCGGGGCTTGCGCTGTGCTCAAAAATGGTTTAATATATATCGAAGTCAGATAACCTCAAAGGAAGAAGGATACATAAATGGATTTTCTCGGCGTCAACGCTCAGCTGCTCGGGGGCTTTAAATATACGCTGTTGATATTTTTTATAACCCTCGTTGCGGCCATACCGCTCGGCCTGCCGATAGCTCTTGGTTCGATGAGCCGTTTCAAGCCCCTGCGCTGGATCAGCCGCGCTTTTGTGTGGGTAATCCGCGGAACGCCGCTGATGCTCCAGATTATGGTCGTCTTTTATGTTCCCGGTCTTGTGTTCGGCACGCCGTTCAGATCGCGCATAATCGCTGTTATCATAGCGTTCATAATCAACTATGCGGCGTATTTTTCGGAGATATACCGCGGCGGCATAGAGAGTATCCCGGTCGGCCAGTATGAGGCGGGTCAGGTGCTCGGACTCACGAAGACCCAGACCTTCTTCAAAGTAGTGCTGTTCCAGGTCGTCAAGCGTATCATGGCGCCGATGAGCAACGAGGTAATTACGCTCGTCAAGGATACTTCACTCGCGAATGTTATCGCAGTCGGCGAGCTTATTATGTCGGCTCAGAATATCGTTAAAGTCTACGCCATAATCTGGCCGCTGTTCTATACCGCGATATTCTACCTCATCTTCTGCGGAGTTCTCACTCTGCTCTTCAACGCGCTCGAAAAGAAACTTAACTATTACAGAGGTTGATCATGGCTATACTTGAAGTTAAAGATCTTAAAAAATCCTTCGGCGATGCCGAGGTTCTCAAAGGCATAAGCTTCTCGCTTGAAGAGAAGAATGTCCTCGCTATAATCGGTTCATCGGGCAGCGGAAAAACAACTCTGCTGCGCTGCATCAATATGCTCGAAACTGCGGACAGCGGCTCGATAACCGTTGACGGCGGCGTTGTTTTTGACGGCAGCAATACCGATAAGCTCTCCGCTCAGCAGCAGCGCGAGAATCAGCTCAAAATAGGACTCGTGTTCCAGTCCTTCAATCTGTTCCCGCAGTATACGGCGCTTGAAAATGTCACTCTCGCCGCAAAAATCCATGCAAAGAGTCGCCCGGATTTCAAGAAGAACCGCAAGGCTATCTTCGCCGAGATAGATGAAAACGGCAAAGCTCTGCTTCGCAAGGTCGGACTCGGCGAGAAGATGAACAACTATCCCTGCGAGCTTTCCGGCGGTCAGCAGCAGCGCGTGTCGATAGCCCGCGCAATGGCTCTCAAACCGAAGATTCTGTTCTTCGACGAGCCGACGAGCGCACTCGACCCCGAGCTCACCGGAGAAATTCTCAGGGTCATAAAAGACCTCGCCGCCGAAAAGATGACGATGGTTATCGTCACGCATGAAATGAGCTTCGCACGCGAGGCGGCGGACAGGATAATCTTCATGGATAACGGAGTTATTGAGGAGGAGGGAACGCCCGAAGAGGTGTTCGACAATCCCAAATCCGAGCGTACCCGCGAATTCATCGCTGGCTATTCGGACTGATAATTGATAAATCAAAGACCCGTTTCGGCGGGTCTTTTTTTATGTTCGAATGTTTACAGATTGTCTATATACATTTTTGCGTTCCTGTGTTAAAATACATATCGTTGTGATATCCCACCGATGAAGGGATATAATATATGACAAGGCGCAAAAGGAGAAAATCATGCTTGAATTCAGATACGATACCCAGCTTCTTATCGACGGCCACGATCTTGACGAAGATGTTATAAACGATTATTTCACCGAGCATTTCAAAGGCGACTGCCTGCTCGCCGTCGGCGACGAAGAGCTGATAAAGATTCATTTCCATACCAATGAGCCGTGGAAGGTGCTTGAATACTGCGCGTCTCTCGGCGAGATATACGATATCGTCGTTGAGGATATGGACAGACAGGAACGCGGTCTCAAGGGCTGAGAAAATTTGATATTCCGGGCTGCTGCATTTGAATGCGGCGGCCTCTTTTCATATTATCCGACCTGTCCGCATAGATTTAAATGATATCTATTTTGGAGGCGGATGTATGGACTCGGAAAACGGACGCATGACGCGCGAAGAATACCGCGCGCAGATGGGGCTCGATGCTGAGCCGAATGCAAAACGCGAAAAGAGCGGCGACGCCGGAGCGCGTCTTATATTGCTCCAGCTCATTATCTGCGCCGCCGCCGTCGGTCTGATTTTCGGTATACGCAAGCTGTCTCCCGCAAGCTTTGAGACAATTAAGAATACATATAAATCCGCCATGCAGTACAGCATAAACGCGCGTGAAGCATGGGGAAAAATAAAGAGCGCCGCGGGCTTTGTGTTTGAACCCGCAGGCGTGCTTGCCGACAGTGATAAAGATTCAGAAACGAGCACCGAAAGTCTCGGCAAAGGCTCGTCGGAGCTCAATGTAAAGGCATATAGAATGAGCTTCTCGCCTTATTACACAACTATGAGCGCGCATATGCCGGTCAGCGGCAGGGTCAGCTCGCCGTTCGGCAGGCGTGACGATCCGTTTACAGGCGAAGCGTCGCTCCATTCGGGGCTCGATATCGCGGCGGCGCAGGGGAGTCCGATTTCCGCCGCATTTTACGGCACCGTCACCAAGGTCGGAGAGGATGAAATTGCCGGCAAGTATATCCGCCTGACCCACGCGGACGGGCTTGAAACTTTTTATTGTCACTGTTCCGAGATATTGGCTCCCATGAATGCGGTTATTCGCCAGGGCGAGACGATAGCCCTCGTCGGTTCAACGGGCATGGCGACCGGACCGCATCTTCATTTTGAAGTGCGGATAAACGGGCTCAAATATGATCCCGCGCGTCTGCTTTTCGGCGAAAATATCTGATGCATTTTTATATAAAAACGACCCGCATTGATTTAGGTTTCCCGTTCGCCGCATCCGCCGCCGTTATTCTTATGCTCGACAAAAGCGAAACGGTGCTGCTTATTTTTCTTTGCTGTGCTCTGCATGAAGCGGGTCATATTTTGCTCTTGACCCTCTGCTCCGCACCGCCCGATGCGATAATTCTCGGCGTGTTCGGCATGAGGATAGAGCGGGGAGAAGTGTGCCTCGATTACCGCCGTGAGGCTGTCTGCGCCCTCGCGGGACCTGCGGCGAATTTTATTGTTTCGCTTGCCGCTCTGCCGTTTGTGCGTGTGTATCCCAATGCCTTGAAGCTTGCGGCTCTGAGTGCCGGGATAGGTGTTTTCAATCTCCTGCCTGTTGAGCCGATGGATGGCGCGGCGGCACTCAAAAGCTTGTTATTGCTCAAACATGAGGAGCACACGGCCGATAAGGTTGTTGATATCTTTGCCGCCGTGTTGCTGATTCCTTTGACCGTGTGCGGGATAATTTTGCTTATTAAAACAGGAAACAACTTCACTCTGCTGTGCGTGTGTATTTATATCTCTGTCTATCTTATAGCAAAAAAGCGCACCGTCTGATTCTTTCAGACGGTGCGCCGTTAATTTTATCTGTCAGATCGTGATGATGCCGAAGGCGGAAAGAACCTGCGCGACGAGGATAACAACGAGAAGAATCGGGGCTACCCACTTTATCATCACGCGGTGCAGCTTCTCGCCAGTAAATTTGGCGGAAAGTCCGACCTCGTCCGCGATGACCTTTGTGCCGACAACATGACCGATAAGAATACAGGTCAGGAAAGCAACGATTGGCATGAGCACGGAGTTCGAGATGAAATCGAAGAAATCGAGCATCTGCATGCCGAAAATCTTGAAGTTTGCAAGCGGGCCGTAGCCGAGGACGGAGAGCGAGCCGATGGCTACAGTACCCAATGTAACAACGACAGTCGTGACTACGCGGTTCCAGTGGAACTTGTCTCTGACCATCGAAACGACCGTCTCCATGAGGGAGATGGAAGAAGTGATTGCCGCGAAGAAAACGAGCAGGAAGAACAGCGTGCCGACCACACCGCCTATTGATCCCATGGCGTTGAAGACCTGGGGCAGGGTGATGAACATAAGACCGGGGCCCGCGTTGATTCCGTCAGCCGAACCGCCGTTGAATGCGACGACCGAGGGAATGATGATAAGACCCGCGAGAAGAGCTATACCGGTGTCGAATATCTCGATCTGGCGCACGCTCTTTTCGATGTTGTCCTCTTTCTTCATATATGAGCCGTAGGTTATCATGATACCCATTGCCAGCGACATCGAATAGAACAGCTGACCGAGCGCACCGAGAACGGTTGCGGAGGAGAACTTTGAAAAATCGGGCAGCAGGTAATATTTGAGACCCGCGAGCGCGCCGTCAATTGTCAGCGCGAAAACTGCAATAACCACGCAGAGTATAACGAGTATCGGCATCATTACTTTGCTGACCTTTTCGATGCCCTTCTCAACGCCGAATATAACGACGGCAGAGGTGAGCGCGACGAAAATGATGAACCAGAGCATTGGGTTGTCAACTATGCCGCCCTTCATTCCGATGAAGTTCGAAAAGAAATCGGCGGAGCTTGTGGCAAGATCCTTGCCGTGACCCGAAACGAACTCGGCGAAATATCTGATGACCCAGCCGCCGATAACGCAGTAGTAGGGGGTTATAATAACAGGCACGAGTGCGGACAGCCAGCCCATGAAGCCGAAACGCTTGTCAAGCTTCTTATATGCGCTGATGCAGGAAAGCCCGGTCTTTCTGCCGATGGCAATTTCAGTCACCATCAGCGTAAAGCCAAATGTTATCGCGAGAATAATGTAGACGAGCAGGAAGATACCGCCGCCGTATTTTGCCGCAAGATAGGGGAAACGCCAAAGGTTTCCGAGTCCGACTGCAGAACCTGCCGCCGCCAGAACGAAACCGACGCGCCCTGTAAAGCTACTTCGTTTTTTCTCCATTAAAGATCCCTCATTCTGATAAAAATTTTTGCCAAAAAAGTTGCACCAGTATATTAAAGCACAAAATCGCCGGTATTGCAACAGCCTTTTTATATTTGTTTGTATTTGTGAACAAACACCGTGCTTTATTGACAACAGAGAACAGAAATGCTATATTAGCAGTGACAAATCAGAGATTACGGAGACAGAGAAAATGAAAAATATATGGCTCGTTGTTCCATGCTATAACGAAGAAGAAGTTCTGCCGGAGACATCAAGGCAGCTGAAAGCCGTCATGCAGTCCATGATAGACAGCGGCAAAATATCGCCGGAAAGCAAAATAGCTTTTGTCAACGACGGATCGAAGGATAACACATGGAATATAATAAGCGCCCTTTGCACCGATGACGGCATTTTTGCCGGAATAAATCTTTCCCGCAACAAGGGGCATCAGAACGCTCTGCTCGCGGGACTTATGACCGCGAAAAAATACGCTGACGCCGTGATAAGCCTCGACGCCGACCTCCAGGACGATGTCAACGCCATTGAAAAGATGGTGGACAACTTTATTGCGGGCGACGATATAGTTTACGGTGTGCGCTCTTCGCGCAAAAAAGATACATTCTTCAAACGCTTTACAGCCGAGGGATTCTATAAATTCATGGCGGCAATGGGGGTTGAGATAGTTTTCAACCACGCCGATTACAGGCTCATGAGCCGCCGCGCTCTCGACGCTCTGAGCGAGTTTGACGAAGTGAATCTGTTCCTGCGCGGAATAGTGCCGCAGATAGGTTTCAGGACTTCTACTGTCGAGTATGAGCGCAAGGAGCGCCTTGCGGGCGAGTCGAAATATCCGCTGAAAAAGATGCTCTCGTTCGCCTTTGAGGGAATAACTTCGTTCAGCGTCAGACCGCTCAAGATAGCCACAACGCTCGGCATATTCTCTCTGCTCGTGTGCCTTGCAATGCTTATCTACTGCATCGTCAGCAAGGCGACAGGTCACGCCGTCGCGGGATGGGCGAGTATAGGCGCATCCGTGTGGGCGCTCGGCGGACTTCAGCTGTTCATGCTCGGCATTATCGGCGAGTATGTCGGCAAGATATACACCGAGACCAAACGTCGCCCGAGGTATATAATAGAATCCGTTATCATCGACCGCGAAAAGCTTGAAAAATAATTGATATGCCGTCAAAACTGTGGTAAAATGAAAGTATAAACAGGAAAGGAAGTTGTATTATGACCGAAATTACAAAAGATATGCTTATCGGAGATATACTTGACGCCGATAGAGGTACCGCAAAGTACTTCCTTGAGATGGGTATGCATTGCCTCGGCTGCCCCGCTTCCAGAGGCGAGAGCGTTGAGCAGGCGTGCATGGTTCACGGCGTTGATGTCGATTCACTTGTTGCCGAGATCAATGAGTATCTCGCTTCCAAGTAAATGATCGTGCTTTCACCCCGCCTGAAAACGGCGGCTGATATGGTGCGCAAAGGCGTGGTCGTTGCCGATATCGGTACCGACCACGCCTATCTTCCGTCATACCTTGTCCTGAGCGGCATCTGCCCGCGCGCGCTCGCCTGTGACTTACGGAAAGGTCCGCTTGAAAACGCGGCGGAGACGCTCGAACATTGGAACATTGCGGATAAAATAACCCTGCGTCTCTCCGACGGACTCGATGAGCTTTCGGCGGGCGAGGCGGATGATATAATAATGGCGGGAATGGGCGGAATACTTATCGCCAAACTGCTCGAGCGCACCGAGTGGGTAAAAAATAAAAACATAAGGCTGATACTTCAGCCGATGTCCCATGCCGAAGAGGTAAGATTGTTTCTCTGCAATAACGGCTTTGATATAATTGAAGAGCGCACCTGCCGCGATGACGGGCGCATATATTCAGTCATATGTGCCGAATATTCGGGGAAAATAGAAGCTTTCCCTCAGGGTTATGAGTTCTACGGAAAGCTTGATCCAAACGATGATATCGCGCGAAAACTCGTTGAGAGACAGCATAAGCGGCTGAAAATACGCGCGTCGTCTCTGCGCGAAGCGAACTTCAAACTCGACGAGGCGGAGTACTGCGAAAAGGCCTGTCTCGGTATGGAAAGTTTTTTGAACGGAGGAGAAAAGTGATGGCTGTTGTCGGTGATATTTATAACGCTCTTGATGCGTTCTGTCCGTTTGATGTCCATGAGCAGTGGGACAATGTCGGTCTGCTCGTCGGCGAAAGCTCGGCGCAGGTCACAAGGGCTACCGTTGTGCTCGATATAACGCCAGATGCCGTTGAAAGAGCGCACGAAGCCGGGGCACAGCTTATAATAAGCCACCACCCGGTCATATTCCATCCGATAAAAAATCTCGGGGCGCACGACCCTGTATATTTGTTGGCAAAATACGGCATGAACGCTATCTGCGCCCATACAAATCTCGATTGTGCGGACGGCGGCGTCAACGATGTTCTGGCGCATTGCTTAGGTCTCGAGAATGTCCGTAAGATTCCGTCCCCGAATGCCGGAACAATGCTTCTCAGAGCGGGCGAACTCAAAGAAGCGCTTTCACCCAAACAATTTGCGGAGCTTGTCTCGCAGAGACTCTGCTGCCATGTGCGCTATTGCGACGGCGGCAGAAGCATAAAACGAGTCGCCCTGTGCGGCGGCGCGGGCGGCGAATTCTTCTCCGATGCGCTCGCGTTCGGCTGTGAAGCGCTTGTCTCCGGCGATGTTGCGCACCACGAATTTTTGGGTGCGTCCGCCTGCGGAGTCACTCTTGTTGCCGCCGGGCATTTCGAGACCGAAAATCCTGTAGTCGAAACAATTTTTGATTATCTTGAAAAGACTGTCTCAGGGGTCGACTTCTTTGTTATACCCCAGCAGTCTCCGACCCATTTTATCTGATATATTAGTCTGGAGTTTTACTTATGCCGCTTGACGGATTTACATTGCATTTCTTAACAGAAGAGCTTCGCCGCGATATCGTCGGATGCCGTGTCGAAAAGGTGCATCAGCCCTCAAAAGATGAGCTTGTCATGCATCTGCGCGACAGAAACGGCGCAAAGAAGCTCTTTCTCTCCGCGTCCGCAAACAGCCCGCGCGTCCATCTGACTTCACGCGCACCGGAGAATCCGGCAGTGCCGCCGATGTTCTGCATGCTCATGCGAAAGCATCTGACGAGCGCACAGATAACCGATGTGCGCCAGAATGGGCTTGACCGCGTGCTCGCGATAGATTTTTCTGCCACAAACGAGCTCGGCGACAAAGTCGCGCTCACGCTCTACGCCGAAATTATGGCGAAGCACAGCAACCTGATTCTCGTCTCGGAGTCGGGGCGGATAGTCGATGCCGTCAAGCGTATCGACTGCACTCAGTCCTCCGTAAGGCAGATACTGCCAGGCGGCGAATACCGTGACCCGCCCGCGCAGAATAAACTGAGCCTGCTCGAGGAGACTGCTGAAAAGACAACCGAAACCGTGTTCTCTTTCTCTTCAAAGATGCTCTCGTCCTCGCTGCTCGGCTGCGTCGAGGGCGCGTCGCCGCTCATATGCCGCGAGATAGCGGAGACGAGCGGGGGAGATGTTCAAATCGGCTGTGCCGACGAAGCGCAGCGTGAGCGAGTATGCGCCGCACTTGAGAGCATAAAAAACAGGCTTGATTCGAATTTCGGCAAGCCGACTATGCTCAAGGACGAATCCGGCAAGCCGTTCGATTTCTCTTTTGAAGAGATACACCAGTACGGCACGGCGTATACCTCCGAGAGCTATGACAGCTTTTCTCAGCTTCTCGATGAATTCTACAGCGAGCGCGACAGAATAGACCGCACGCGCCAACGCTCGTCCGATCTTCAGAAGCTTCTGAGCAACGCAACTTCGCGAATAAGCCGCAGACTCAACAATCAGCGCGCCGAGCTTGCCGCCTGCGCCGATAAGGATGAACTGAGGATAAATGCCGAGCTGATAACCGCATATCAGCATACGCTTGGCAAGGGCGTGCCGTTCTACGAAGTGGCGGACTATTATAACGAAAACAAGCCCCGCCGCATAAATGCCGATCCTGCGCTCTCTCCGAGCGCAAACGCGCAGAAATATTACAAAGAGTACCGCAAGGCAAAGACGGCGGAGCAGATGCTCGCAACGCTCATCGAACAGGGCGAGGCGGAGCTCCAGTATATAGATACTGTCTCCGACGCGCTTAGCCGCGCTTCGGGCTTCGGCGAGATAAACGAGATACGCGCCGAGCTTGCGGCGTCCGGATATATAAAGAGAAAGAGCGTCCAAAATAAAAAAGGTCTGCAGAAGCCGAGCGCTCCGATGGAGTACCGGTCCACAGACGGATTCAAAATTTTGGTCGGCAGAAACAACGTACAGAACGACAAGCTTTCGCTGAAAACCGCCGCAAAGGGCGATATGTGGCTCCATACGCAGAAGATACCCGGCTCTCATGTCATAATCTGCGCCGAGGGTATGGATATACCCGACTCGACGCTCGAAGAGGCGGCGCGCCTCGCGGCTTATCACAGCAGAGCGAGGGAATCGTCAAATGTGCCTGTTGATTATACGCGGGTCAAGAATCTCAAAAAGCCCGTCGGCGCGAAGCCCGGCAAGGTTATCTATCATGTGTATAGCACGGCTTTCGTGACTCCCGACAGCGCCGAGGCGGAGAAGCTTGCCGTCAAGGTATGAGCTCGATGAGCCAGAAAATACCGCTCAGCGGAGCGGGCAGAAAATATAAATAATCCCTGTACTTTTCCGGCAGTGACAGATTGAATGTCACTGCCGTCTTTTCGTTTATATTGAGCTCGAGCTTTTTTTCGTTATGGGCGAGTGCCACCGTGCTGCCTCTCTCTCCCATAGCCATGTGCCGCGAGTTGCCGCCCGCATATGATATCCCCGCCGCGAGCCCGGTCATGCTCAGAATGAGTATGCAGCTTATCATAAATCGCTTCGCGGTGACTGTGAATGTTTCTGCCTTTTTATTTTTGCGCCTTTTCATGGAATACCTCCGTTCTGCGGGAAGTATTCCCTTTTTTATGCGGAATATTCGTCGAGCAGCTTTGCAATGGCTGTGCCGACAAGCCTGCCGGAATATGCGGCCTCCTCAAGCGTGTTTGCGTCGCTGCCCATCTCGAGCAGAAGATTGCAGTGCGACAGATTCATGTTGTATTTGCGCTGCGAAAACAGAATAGGTCTCATCAGTCCGGGATACATCGTCTCGCAGGTCTGCTGCAATCTTACCGCAAAGCGCAGATTCTGCTCCCAGTCGGGGAAGTCTTTGACCTTGCCCTCCTGCGCTCCGGTGATTATCATGATTTGCGCCGCCTTTTTGCCGTTTATCTCTGCGGTAGGCTTTATCTTGTTGCCGTTGCTCAGATGTATCGCGTCGCGGTGGATATCGAGTACGACTTGAATCGACGGATATTTCTTCAGATAAGCCTCGACATTGACTTTTGAGTGGTCGTATGCGCCGGTGTATTTTCTGTCGTGTATTTCTGTGTCGTGGATTACTTTGTATCCGGATTTTTCGAGCATTTTTGTAATTTCATCGCCGACGCGCACCATGTTTCGACTTTTGTCCTCTCCGCGCCCGGTGTAGCTGTTAGTGTAGAATCCGCGGTCGAGCATCTCATAGCCCTCGGTCGTGTGCGTGTGGAAAATGAGCACGGCGGGCTGCGATTTGTCGACGGCTTTCAAATCAATCGGCTCGTTCAGAACTTTTTCTATGTTTATTGATTTTGTCTGCGTCGTGTTTTTGACGCAGATGTTTTTGTATGTGTTGGTCGCGTTGGCTTTTCCGTATTTTGTTTCAACTATCTTGCCGTCGCCTTTTTCGGAACTGTGCTTCGATTCAAATTCCGCCATCGCCGCTAAAATATCCGAGGGTGTCGCCGCGATGTCAAAGCTCTTTTCCGTTTCGCTCGCTTTCTCTTCCGATTCCGGCGCATTTCTGCTCTGTACTGTGGCACTCGCCTGAGCTTCGCTCTCTGTGGTCTCTGTTTTGTCTTTGACGGAAGGGGAGTTCTCTTTTATGTATTCTATCCCGCCTTCGGGCATGGCAAGTCCCGCGCTTATCAGCGCAAGCTTCGTTCCGCCGACCCCGAACAGCAGCAGCGACGCCGTGAGAATGACCGTTATTGCGAGGGCAGGCAGCCCGCCGGCAAACGACGGCAGACGGAATGTGCGGTATATTTTTGTCTTTCTTCCTTTTTTCATTTTGATTATCGCGCCTTTCATCATGCTGTGAAAATTATATGATGAAATTCCCGCGGTTATGTTAGATTGACTTTAATAAGAGTGAATATTCACTGAATGGTATATTATAATTATGAATAAATAGTTAATAAATAGCGCTGTGAGTTACAAAAATATATTTATATCAGAATTAAAATGACGAGTTTTCAACAGTTTCCACACAGTTATCCACATTGTCAAGTGATTTGCTTTACAGTTTTGTTATATTCATCGGGGCTGAATAATATCCGCAATATTCATTTATTCCGCCCATTCCTGTTTGATAAAAGAATATTCTCGAGAGGCTGTTCATGCGCCGCGAAGCGATAAAAAGAAAAATAAGCGCCACCGTCAGCACGGCTGCGGCAGTCCACATTCTGATTATTTTTTCGTTCGGATTTTGCCGCATATTTCTCCCGCCCTTTCTCTTTTGCTATTCTCTGCACGGTATTCGGCAAAATTCAATGTAAAATATTACTCTTGACGAAAGCATAAAAAAGATATATAATATGTTTGAACAAATGTTCGAATTAAGGAGGGCGAACACCGATGGGCGACAGGGTTATTCTGCACTGCGATCTCGATAACTTTTTTGCCTCGGTGGAGTGTACCTTCAGACCCGAACTGCGCGATGTGCCGATGGCAGTCTGCGGCAGTGAGAGCGACAGGCACGGAATAGTGCTCGCGAAAAATCAGCTCGCCAAAAAGGCGGGCGTGAAAACCGCGCAGACTGTTTGGCAGGCGCGCTCGATTTGCCCTCAGCTCGTCTGCGTGCCGCCGCATATGGATAAATACCGCGAGTTCTCCGTCCTCGCAAGACAAATATATCTAAGATATACCGACCTTGTCGAGCCGTTTAGCATTGACGAGTGCTGGCTCGATGTGACCGGCAGCTCTCTGCTCTTCGGCTCGGGGGAGGAGATAGCGCAAAGAATCTCCGCCGATATGCAAAACGAACTCGGGATAACAGTCTCGATCGGCGTCAGCTTCTGCAAATTTTTTTCAAAGCTTTCAAGCGATATCAATAAGCCGAACGGCATATTCTCTGCAAAGCGCAGCGACTATAAAGAAAAGCTCTATCCGCGCCCAGTGACGGAGCTCATGGGCGTCGGCGGCTCAACGCGCGACAAGCTCTTTTCGGTCGGCATATTTACTATCGGTGACCTCGCCGCCGCATCAAATGAACTTGTCAAACAACTGCTCGGCAAGCCCGGAGATTATCTCTTGAAGGCCGTCCGTGGACTTGACTGCGACCCCGTCCGCCGTTACGGCGACAAGCCTGCGCCAAAAAGCATCGGGCGCAGCGTGACTCTGCCCGAAGATGTTACAGACGCCCTGCGCGTGCGCGGAATTTTCGCCGAGCTTGCCGATGATATATCCTCGAAGCTGCGCCGCGAGGGGATGCTCGCCGGTGCGGTTCAGGTGCAGATAAAGGACAATACTTTCAAAACTTCGCAGTATCAGAAAAAGCTTTCAAACCCGACCCGCATCGCCGATGAGCTTCTTGCGGCGGCGATAGGGCTTGTCCGCTCGAATAATGCCCTGCGCGTGCCCGCGCGCCTTGTCGGCATGACCGCTTGCGACCTTGTCGGCGAGGATGAGGGCTTTCAGCTCTCATTTGACTTCGACCAGACTCACGCCGACAGCATGGAACAGCTCGGCAGCCGCGTAGACGGTCTGAGGGACAAGTACGGCAAGCAGATAATCAGGCGTGCGTCTCAGCTCAATAGTGAGCAAAAAGAATCAAAAGATAAAAAATAGTTATATTTTCATAAAATTTGCGCCAAAAAAATGATGAAATTGCACGAAAAAATGTTGACAAAATTTTTAAATTTGTTATTATAAACCTAATGATGCTTATCAAAGGAGTGAAATATGGATCGCGATCTCGGCAAATTCAGCGATGAACAGCTCTGCTCTATGGCTGCCTCGGGCGATGATTCCGCAATGGCGGAGCTCATCAGCCGTATAACGCCGCTCGCCGGCGCAAAGGCCGCAATGTACAACAACGGCGATATCCACAGGGACGATCTTTTTCAGGAGGGCATGATAGCCTTCATAACGGCGGTCAATACCTATGACCCGAAGAAAAACGCGTCATTCAGAACATATGCCGCCGCGTGCATCAATAACCGTATTATCTCCGTGCTCAGAAGCAGAAACGCACAGAAAAATATCCCGCAGGACATGATGCAGAACATCGACGACGGGGAAGAGGTTCAGGACTTCTCCGCCGACCCGCAAAATATATATTCCGCGCAGGAGGACGACGCAAGGTTTGAAGATCTGCTCAGCGAAAAGCTGACCGATTTCGAACGCAGCGTTCTGACTCTCAGAGCGGAAAAGCTGAGCTATGAAGAAATAGCCGAGCGCCTCGGCACCAACCCGAAAGCTGTTGACAATGCTCTTCAGCGCATAAGGCGCAAACTCGCTTCCGACAGCCGTCGATAATCGCAAATACATCCGACCGGCGTTGTTCAGATAAATGCCCGCGTAGCTTAAAAGCAGAGCGTTGAAGTTCAAAGGCGGCGGTGCGATTCCGTCCAAGGGCGACTATACTATCAAGTGAGGTTAGACAAATGTACGAAGACAAGACTCTCATCTGCAAAGACTGCCATAAGGAATTCGTTTTCACGGCCGGCGAGCAGGAGTTCTATGCTGAGAAAGGCTTTGTAAACGAGCCGCAGCGCTGCAAGGCTTGCCGCCAGGCGAAGAAGGCAAGCACGATGTACGAGGCAGTTTGCGATGATTGCGGCGGAGTCGCAAGAGTTCCTTTCAAGCCCAGCGAGGGCAAGCCTGTTTATTGCAGCGCTTGCTTTGAGAAGAGAAAAAACAACGCATAAGGATGTTTTAATATAGTTCTATGCAAACGGAGCAGGGCGGTTTATACCGTCCTGCTCCGTTTTTGTGCTTTATTTGTGCGCAGAGGTTATTTGCTTCGGTGCTTTTTTATTTCAGCCTTTCTTCAAAATCAACTATGCGGCAGTTTGAATATCTCTTGAGACATTCGTCAAATCCGCAGCTGAGAAAATCCGAATCGTGGCAGTCGGAGGAGAGAATGAATTCGCCGCCGCGCTCGGTGATGTATTCGGCAATGTCCAAAGCAGGGTATGGAGTCACGCGGCAGTTTCTTGCGATAGCTCCGGTGTTTATCTCGAACGGCACTTTGAGCTTCAGCAGCTCGTCTGCGGCTGCCTGCCATGCCTCAATATATCGCGGGTCTTTCGTCGAAAACAGGCAGTCGTTCTCGTTGAACTTAGTCACAAGATCAAAATGCCCGATGAACGACGGATTTATTTTCTCTCCGAGCTTCGCGACATTTTCATAATATGCCTGCGAAAAGCTTATAAACGAGCCGCCGAAATATTTGTTGACATAGTCGATTTGGTGCTGCGCCGGCGACTCGTCAACGGGAACATAAACATCTCCCGCCTTCACATAGTGAACCGAACCGATTGTGTAGTCAAATTCAGACAGGTCAGTTTCGTCAGTGTAAAGATCGGCTTCAAGACCGATGTATATCCTGATCTTGTCCGCGTATTTTTCGTGCAGGGCTTTGAGCTCGTCTATATATCTGCGCGTCTCGTCCGTCGTCATGCAATATGACGGGTCAATCGATGTGTGAGAATGGCCGGAGAACCCGAGCGCCGTGAAGCCCTGATTTATTGCGGCAAGAATCATTTCCTCTGTGGTGTTCTTCCCGTCGCAGTATGTTGTGTGAGTGTGAAAATTTTTCAGTTCCATGTCTTTGCCCTTACTTTCTGAGTGATCTGTTTATTGCGCAGAGTATGCCGCGTATCGAAGCGTAGTTGATGTTGTGCGAGATGCCGACGCCGAACAGCTGCTTGCCGGCAGGCGAGGTGAGGTGAATGTAGGAGACAGCCTTTGCGTCCGAGCCTATCGATATAGCGTGCTCTGAGTAGTCGACGAAGCTGTATCCCGTCACGCCGACTGTCGCGAGCGCGTTGAAGAATGCGTCGATAGGACCGTTACCTTTGCCGACGATTTTTCTGTCTCCGTCTCCGTCGTGACGGAGCACGCCCTCAAACCTGACCTTCGGCGAGGTGTCGTTAACCTCGTTCTCTTCGTAGAATTTGTGGCTGATGAGTGAATAGGGACCGTGAATGTCGATATATTCGCGCCTGAACAACTCCATGACCTCGTCCGCGCTTATCTCCCTGCCGACCTCGTCGCAGTAGTGCTTGACCGCGCGCCCGAATTCGGGATGCATCGCCTTTGGCAGATTGTAGCCGAAGTTGTTCGCCATAACAAATGCCGCGCCGCCCTTGCCGGACTGGCTGTTGATGCGGATTATCGGCTCATATTCGCGACCGAGATCGGACGGGTCTATCGGAAGATACGGCACTTCCCAGTAGTCGCCGCCGTGGTCTTTCATATACTGCTCGCCCTTGTTTATCGCGTCCTGATGCGAACCCGAGAACGCGGTGAAAACAAGCTCGCCGGAGTACGGATGCCGCGGTTCAACGTGCATATGTGTCGTGCGTTCGTATATGTCTTTTATCGCGTTTATGTCGTGCAGGTCAAGCTCAGGGTCGATGCCCTGAGTATAAAGATTGAGCGCAAGGGTTATGAGATCGACATTTCCAGTCCGCTCGCCGTTTCCGAAGAGCGTGCCCTCTATTCTTTCAGCTCCCGCGAGCATACCGAGCTCCGCCGCGGCGACTGCCGTTCCGCGGTCGTTGTGCGGGTGCAGGCTGATTATTGCGTGTTCGCGGTGGGGGAGGCAGCGGCAGAAATACTCTATCTGATCCGCGAAAAGATTCGGCGTGCTGCTCTCGACCGTCGAGGGCAGATTCAGTATTACTTTGTTATCATCATCTGCGCCGAGCGCGTCCATGACCGCCGCGCAGATGTCTGCGGCAAAGTCCGTCTCCGTGCCCATGAAGCTCTCGGGCGAATATTCATATATAATGTTTGTGCCGTCGGCTTTTGCTTCGTCGCCGAGCTGCTTTATGAGCTTTGCTGCGTTGACGGCAATATCAGTAACGCCTCGCTTGTCTGTGTGAAACACGACTTTTCTCTGCAAAGCGGAGGTGGAGTTATAGAAATGGAAGATGGCATTCTTGGCGCCCTTTATCGCCTCGAAAGTCTTTCTTATAAGATGCTCGCGCGACTGCACAAGCACCTGTATCTTCACGTCGTCCGGGATATATCCGCCGTCTATCAGCGCGCGGAGTATCTCGTATTCTGTCTCGCTCGCCGACGGAAACCCGACTTCTATTTCCTTTATGCCAATGGCGCAGAGCGTCTTGAACATCTCAAGCTTCTCCGGCAGATTCATCGGATCGATGAGCGCCTGATTGCCGTCCCTCAGGTCGACACTGCACCATGTCGGCGCGCGCTCGATTTTATTGCACGGCCATGTGCGCGATTCAAGCTCAACAGGCTTGAACGGTATGTATTTTTTGCAGCCCTCTTTCATTTTGAAAACCTCCAAAAATAAAACACCCCTACGCAAAAGCATAGGGGTGTGAAGCTTCACACGGTACCACCCTAATTCGGCGAAAACGCCCTCAGAGGTCTCTGATAAGACCCGGCATATAACGCTGCCAGACGGATCGCCCTATACATCCGCAGACTTTGAGACGGTCGACTCCGGAATGAGCTATACATCTGCATCGTGGCACCGCTCTCAGCAAACGCGGCTCTCTTGGGCTCGCAGGTGCAGATCTTGTTTCCTTCACAGTCTTTGCATTTGAATTATATCAAATCTTGGTATTTTGTCAAGAGTTGGTAAACCGATAAGTGGTTACTCGTTATTAATGTATATATAATAACGCCCAACGTCACTGAACGCCCGGATAAGTGTAAAAGAAGTTGATAAAAAGACCAAAAAAGTTGGAAAAAGGTGTTGACAAACGGAGCTGGGAGTGGTAATATAGTCGAGCACTTGAGGGACGGGTCAAGCGAAAGCGAGAGCCGGACGGAAAGAAAAGTGCCGAGTACCTTGAAAATTAAACAACGAAAGAAACAAGGAACCCTGAGATTCGCGTCTGAGAAGACGCAACAAAGTAATTCCGGGAAACGAAAGTTTCTTGGTAAGATAAGAGCAGAACAAGCTCTGAAATTGATTGTAGCCGCTTCGGCGGATATGATACAAATTTTAGAGAGTTTGATCCTGGCTCAGGATGAACGCTGGCGGCGTGCCTAACACATGCAAGTCGAACGGAGTTCTTAAGGAATGCGACTTCGGTCAAATGACTTTTGAACTTAGTGGCGGACGGGTGAGTAACGCGTGAGCAACCTGCCTTTCAGAGGGGGATAACATTTGGAAACAGATGCTAATACCGCATAAGATTACAGTACCGCATGATACAGTGATCAAAGGAGCAATCCGCTGAAAGATGGGCTCGCGTCCG